>JAESGH010000034.1_pt1 | contig 559509 bp, 573 predicted proteins | sample 9269641 | NCBI WGS metagenome assembly JAESGH01 (sample SAMN14515345, study PRJNA621665) | algae metagenome | isolation source: Phormidium tanganyikae FI6-MK23 and co-occurring heterotrophs from granitic... | place: USA: Fort Irwin, California | collected 1998-05-24
GGGGACCGTCGCCGTAGGCGGTGGTGGAGGGGCAGCAACGTTGCGCCATCGCCCCTCCGTCAGCGCTTCGCGCTGCCACCTCCCCATGGCTGCGCCACAGGGAGGAACGAATGTCCTGCTTCGGTCGAAAGCGGCCCTACGCCGCTTCAAGGCAGATGCCCTCAAACCGCCGGCAGGCTTTCGATTTCGGGTGCGCCCGCCAAACACGGACCGAGCTTGGCGCCGAGGCTGCGGAAATGATCCGACGCGCGGTGCGCGGCGATCGCGGCCTCGTCGTCATAGCATTCGAGCACCTTGTACACGCTGGTCTCGGCGGTGCGGAAGAGCTTGTAATAGCTGTTGCCGGGCTCGTTGGCGCGCACGGCGGGGGCGAGTTCGGCGAAGACGCCTTCGAACTCGGCTTCCTTGCCGGGTAGAACGCGGATGGTCGCGATAACTCCGATGCCGCTCATATATCTCTCCCTAAATGCTCAGGCCTTGAGGTCGGGATCGACCTCCCAGCCGTCTTCCACCTGGATGCCGAAGCTGTTCAGCATCATCGAAACCTGGGTGTACTGGCCGACGGTCATGACCAGATCCATACGGCCCTTGTCGCCGAGCGGGGCAAGCGCGGCCCAGCTGGCGTCGCTGACGAAATGGTTCGAAGTGAGGTCGTCGGTCGCGCGCAGCATCGCGCGGTCGATGTCGTTCCAGCCCGCGGCGTCGGGACCGGCCTTGATCCGTTCGATCTCGTCCTCGGTGAGGCCGATATCGAGCCCGATGCGCTTGTGCTGCGTCCACTCGTAACCCGAGCGGCAGTTGTAGCCGGTGCGCAGGATGACGAGTTCGCGATCGCGTTCCGACAGCGCGTTGCGGCGCGACAGGATATAGCTGCCCCAGCCGAGGAAGGCGGTCAGCGCTTTCGGGGCATGGGCTAGGGTGCGGAAGATGTTGAGCACCTTTCCGCCGCCGACCTTGCCGCCGCCATTGTCGAGGAAGGGCGACAGCGCCGCGCGCTGGTCGGCATCGAGCCGGTCCAAATCGACCGGCTCGATACGCGGTTTACTTAAGCGCAAATCAGAAGACCTCGAACAGGCCCGCTGCGCCCTGGCCGCCGCCGATGCACATGGTGACGACGGCATATTTGACGCCGCGGCGCTTGCCCTCGATCAGCGCATGGCCGACGCAGCGCGCGCCGGTCATGCCGAAGGGGTGGCCGATCGAGATCGAGCCGCCGTTGACGTTGAGCAGCTCGTTCGGAATGCCTAGCTTGTCGCGGCAATAGAGGACCTGAACCGCGAAGGCTTCGTTGAGTTCCCAGAGGCCGATGTCGTCCATCTTGAGCTCGAAGCGTTCGAGCAGCTTCGGGATGGCGAAAACGGGGCCGATGCCCATTTCGTCGGGCTCGGTGCCCGCGACCGCCATGCCGACATAGCGGCCGAGCGGCTGGAGACCGCGCTTCTCGGCGACCTTGGCTTCCATCACGACACAGGCCGACGCGCCGTCGGCGAGCTGGCTGGCGTTGCCCGCAGTGATCGTGTGGCCTTCGCCCATCACCGGCTTCAGACTGGCAAGCCCTTCGAGCGTCGTGTCGGCGCGGTTGCACTCGTCCTTGTCGGCGACGACGTCCTTGAAGGTGACTTCCTTCGTCTCCTTATTCACGACCGCCATGGTGGCGGGGCAGGCGACGATTTCGTCGTCATATTTGCCCGCGGCCTGTGCGGCGGCGGTGCGCTGCTGCGACTGGAGCGAATATTCGTCCTGATATTCGCGGCTGATGTTGTAGCGCTTCGCGACAACCTCGGCGGTGCCGATCATCGGCATATAGGTGTCCTTGTGCATCGCGATCAGCTCGGCGTCGGTCTCGATGAACACCTTGCCGCTGCCGCTGACCTTCGAGATCGACTCGATCCCGCCGGCGACCGCGATGTCCTGGCGATCGACGATGATCTGCTTCGCGGCGGTGGCGATCGTCATCAGGCCCGACGAGCATTGGCGGTCGATCGACATGCCGGGGACGGTGACGGGCAGGCCCGAACGCAGCGCGATCAGGCGCGCGACGTTCATCGTCTGCGAACCCTGCTGCATCGCGGCGCCGAAGACGACATCGTCGATCTCGCCGCCTTCGACCCCGGCGCGCTCGACCGCGGCGCGGACCGCATGGGCGCCCAGCGTCGGGGCGAGGGTGTTGTTGAAAGAGCCGCGCGCCGCCTTGGTCAGCGGGGTGCGGGCGGTGGAAACGATGACGGCGTCACGCATGATATCTATCCTTCTGCTTGGATCCGGTTGTCTTTTCGGGGGAGGTCGGCCGGATATTTCGGTTCAGACGAAGAACTGGCTGATCCATTCGGCAATCAGCGCGGGCTTTTCCTCGCCTTCGATCTCGATCGTCACTTCGTTGGTCTGCTGCCACTGGCCGGGGCGTTTCTCTTCGAGTTCGAGCAGTTTCACGTGGCTGCGGATCCGCTTGCCGGCCCGGACGGGGGACAGGAAGCGGACTTTGTTGCCGCCATAGTTGACGCCCATCTTCACGCCGGCAATCTTGGGCCCGTCGGTGCTCGCGCCGAGCATCGGGATCAGCGACAGCGTCAGAAAGCCGTGGGCGATCGTCCCGCCGAAGGGCGTCAGCTTCGCCTTTTCCTCGTCGATATGGATGAACTGGAAGTCGCCGGTGGCTTCGGCGAACTTGTTGATGCGATCCTGATCGACGAGCACCCATTCGGACGTGCCGAGATGCTCCCCGACCCTGGTTTGCAGCTCCTGCGGCGTGATGCTGGCCATGACTCATCCCCTCTAATCGTTCGTTCGGGGCGCGTTCTAGGCCTGTCTTGCGGCGTTGCACAAGGCCCAAGGTTCGGCGCTATGGCGCCGTAGCGTCAGCCGGGCTTCGTGGTCTTTGCCGAGCGCGCCTTGGGCTTCGGGGACTCGGCAAAGGGCATGATCATCGTACCGTCGGGCGCGGCGGTGAAGGTCGTTTGCGTCGGATAGGCGAACTCATAGCCCGCTTTCGCCATCGCCTCGAACAACCGGATGCCGACATCGGTCCGCGCCGCGGCGACGACATCGAAGTCGTCGCTGAAGACGTCGAAGAGCAATTCGAAATCGAGACTGGACGATCCGAAGGTCAGGAAACTCGACCGGATGAATTCATGGCCCGCGGCGACGACCTGCGCCTCGAGCAGGGCAGGCAGGTCGCGCAGCATTTCGGGCGTCGTCTGATAGATGACGCCGATCCTGAAGGTGATCCGGCGGCGATGGAGATGCGCGAAATTGGTGATCTCCTTGCTGAGTAAATTGGTGTTCGAGATCACCAGCAATTCACCGTTGAGCGAGCGGAGCCGCGTGCTCTTCAAGCCTATGCGCTCGACTGTCGCGGTGCTCGTGTCATATTTGATCGTCTCGCCGACGCGGAACGGGCGGTCGAAGATGATCGACAGCGACGCGAAGAGGTCCGAGAATATGCCCTGCGCGGCAAGACCGATTGCGATGCCGCCGATCCCGAGCCCGGCGATCAGCCCCGTGACGTTGACGCCCATATTGTCGAGGATGACGATCGCCGCGATCGCGAACAGCGCGACGCTGATCAGCAAGCGGATGATTCCCATCGCATTGCTGAGCGTCTCGTTGTTCCCCTCGGCGGCGCGGCGCTGGATCAGGCCGAGGATGATCTCGCGCACCCAGATCGCAACCTGCAACACGACCGCGATCGTGAAGACGAACTGGACGATCTGCATGATCGCCGCCGGCGGCTGCGCATAGCCTGCGACCATGCGGATGGCGACGATCGCGATGACGGTCGATCGCGTCTTGTGAATCACGCGGCCCGCGATGTGGGTCAGCGTGAGGTCACCCTCGGCCGACTGCGCATGTTTGAGCGCGAAGGTGCGGATCATCGAAAGCAGGAAATAGATGAGCAGCCCCGCGCCGACCGCGATGCCGATCTGCAGCCAGTGGCTGTTCACCCAGGCGACGCTGATGTCCCAGTAGTGGCGGAGATCCTCGAGCGGGTTGGTTGCTGCGGCCGGCGCCTTGGTGGCCGCGGCCGTCGTGGTGGTGGCCGAATGGGCGGCGGGAAGGATGGCAAAGGTCACGTCGTCCTCTTGGCGGATCAGGCGGAGCGGAGCAAGACTGCGGCGTCGGGCACGCGTTCGAGCCACGCGAGAAAGCCGCGTTCGTAGCGCGAGAGATATCGGGTTGCGCGCGGCAAGGCGCCCGCATCCGCAGCAAAGGGGCGCCGATCCTGCGCCGCCGCGATCATTGCCGGGTGGACATACGCCTTTCGCGCGACCGCGGGCGTGTTCCCGAGCCGGTCGGCGACATGGGCGACCATCGCCTTCAGTGTCGGCGGTTCGGGCGCGTCATACAGGAAGGCGAAGGCCTCGACGCTCGCCGACCAGGTGCGGAAATGCTTGGCGCTGAAATCGGCCCCCATCGCCTCGCGGATATATGCGTTCACATCGGCGGAGCCAACCGCGTAGAGCCCGCCCTCATCCTGATATTGGAACAGATGCTGGCCGGGCAGATCCTGCAGCCGGCGGACGAGCGTCGCAAGGTTCCGGTCGCTGATCGCCACCTCGCGCATCAAGCCACCCTTGGCGCGATAGCTGAGGCGGAGCGTCTGCCCCGAAAGCTTCGCATGACGCCGCCGCAGCGTCGTTGCGCCGAAGCTCTTGTTCGCGGCGGCATATTGCTCGTTGCCGACGCGCAATGCGGCGAGATCGAGCAGCCGGACGACCGCGCCGACGATCCGCTCCCGACACAGCGTCCGGCGGGCGAGATCGTCGGCCAGCCGCGCGCGGAGGAGCGGCAGGGCGTGGCCGAAGGAGGCGCAGCGATCATATTTGTCCGCTTCCTGCGCGAGGCGGAATTCGGGATGGTAGCGATACTGCTTGCGGCCGCGCGCGTCATAGCCGGTCGCAAGGATATGGCCGTTCGGCGCGGGACAGAACCACGCATCCTCATAAGCGGGGGGCAGGGCGACCGAATTCAGACGGCGAATTTCCGCGGCGTCGCGGATGATCCGACCCTGCGCATCGCGGTAGCGCCAGCCGCCATCGATGCGCTGGCGGCTGATGCCGGGCAGGCTGTCGTCGACATGGATCAGGCGCGCGATGGACATGGGGCAATAGCGCCCCGCCCCCGCCGATGGTTCCGCACTAGCGTTCGGCCGGAAAGGCGTGGCGCGCGGGAACCTGCGCCGGACGTGCCATCAGGGGGCGCCAGCCCGACTGCTGCTCGCGCCGCCGGCAATAGGTCGAAAGCCCGATTTCGAGCGCCAGCATCATGTAGATGAAGGGCTGGAAGGCGATGCCAACGAACAGCGACCCGACCATATAGACGATATGCCCGTGCTGCAGCGCGGTGGCGAGCGGCGCGATCCATTGTTCCTCGGCGCGGCGGGTCTTGAGATAGCGCCGCCGCAGCTGCTCCATGCGGAAGAGGCCCGCCGCCTGCAGCACCAGCCAGAGGATCAGGCCGGGATAGCCCTGTTCGCCCAGCATTTCGAAATAGCTCGAATGATAGGCGCGCGCCTTGTCCTCATAGACCGATGGCAGGGCTTCCTGCGGCGCGGCGTTGGCGTTGCTGCTCGCCGCGCGCTCGACGCGGAGGTGGTTTTGCAGATAGGCGTTGAAGCCGCCGCCGAAAGGGTGGTCCTTCGCATATTCCCATGTCCACGCCCACACCGCGACGCGCGTCGAGGCCGATTCGTCGGCGCGGTGGTCGCGGATCGTTTCCATCCGTGCGGTATAGCTTTGCGGCAGGAAGGGGATCGCCGCGGCGGCGAGCAGCCCGGCGCCGACCATGTAGAGCAGGCGGTGCCTGACCGCGCGCAGCGACAGGATGGCGAGCACGATCAGGCAGACGAGGCCGGTGCGCGCCTGCGTGCCGACGGGCAGCAACATGCACGCAAAGCACAGCGCGAAACAGAAGAGCGAGACGCGCCAGTCGGGCTGGAAGACCGTGCCATGCTTGCGGTACCACAGGATCAGCGGGATGATCGCGATGCCGACCGTCGACATGATCGACCCCTCGTAGAGCCCGTAATTCTCGCTCAGCAGCAATTGCAGAGAGCCATAGCCGCCCCCGCCCGCCGCAGTCTTGATTCCCCCCGCGATCGCGATTGCTGCCGCCGACAGCAACATGATCAGCGCGAGCGCCTCGATCCGCAGCTTGGTGCGCAGGGTCAATGGCAGGAAGATCGCCCAGACGAGCGCTTTCCACACCCAGCTCCATTTGTCCTGCGCCTCGACCGGGAAATCGGCGTTGACCGTCGTCGCCCAGCAATAGAGCAGCAGGATCACGAGCAGGCTCTGCCGGCCGGACCAGCGCGTGTCGCGCTTGTCGTCGAAGACCAGCCAACCGACGATTGCGAGCCCGAAGACGATCAGCGAGATCGGAATCGAATTGATCAGGAAGTAGCTGAGCTTTTGCGGCGCGACGATGTCGATGTAGCAAAAGCACAGCACGAACAGGAACGGCTTGCGAAAGCCGACCCCGATGAAGGCGAAGAGAAAGGCGACAAAGGCAAGGTCACGCATCGCCGTGCGTATCCCCCGCCGGAACTTCGGCATCGCGCCGCTGCTGCCACAGCTTGCGCGGGCTGACCTCGTGATCGAGATCGTCACGATAAAGCAGGCGCCACAGCGCGATCGCGATGAGGATGTGGGTCAGGGCAATCGAGAAATTGTCGACCATCGTGCGGCGTGCCCTCGCTCTTTCTTCGCGACGCGAAACCCGGTCGTCGCGGGGAGGATAGTAGAACGGGGTTGACGCCGCGTTAAGGCTGGTGTGCCAAGGGGGCGGCCATGACCCGCATCCTACACGTCCTAGACCACAGCCTGCCCGCGCATAGTGGCTATACCTTCCGCACCCGCGCGCTGATGAAGGCGCAGGCCGCGAAGGGGTGGGATGTCGCGGGCGTGACCGGAATCCGGCACCCGCTTCCGGGACCGGCGGTGGAGACCGTTGACGGGCTGACCTTCTTTCGCACGCCGCCGATCAAACCGGCGCCTTCACCCTTGCGCGAATGGCGCGAAATCGGCGCGCTCGCCGCACGGACCGAGGCGCTGGTCGCCGAATGGAAACCTGACCTGCTCCACGCGCATTCGCCCGTGATGGACGGGCTTGCGGCGCTCCGTGTCGGCAAGCGGCTCGGCATCCCGGTCATTTATGAAATCCGCGCCTTCTGGGAGGATGCGGCGGTCGGCAACGGGACCGGGCGCGAGGGCAGCGCTCGTTACTGGCTGACCAGGCAACTCGAAACATATGCGGTCAAATCGGCCGATGCGGTCGCGGTGATCTGCGAAGGGCTGCGCGGCGACCTGATCGCGCGCGGTACCGATCCCGCGAAGATTATCGTGTCGCCGAACGGCGTCGACCTCGACCTGTTCGGCAGCCCGCCGTCGCGCGACGATGCGCTGGCGGTCGAGCTTGGTCTGGGCGCGGATGATCCCTTGATCGGCTTCATCGGCAGTTTTTACGATTACGAGGGGATCGACGACCTGATCGCGGCGATGCCGGCGCTGATCGCCGCCGAGCCGCGCACGCGCCTGCTGCTGGTCGGCGGCGGGCCGATGGAGGCGGCGCTCAAGGCGCAGGCCGCCGCCTCGCCCGTCGCCGCCCATATCGTCTTCGTCGGCCGCGTGCCGCACGAGCAAGTCGAACGCTATTATTCGCTGATCGATATCCTTGCCTATCCGCGCAAGAAGATGCGGCTGACCGATCTCGTCACGCCGCTGAAGCCGCTCGAGGCGATGGCGCAGGGCAAGCTTGTCGCCGCATCCGATGTTGGCGGTCACCGCGAACTGATCGAGGACGGGGTGACGGGCAGCCTGTTCGCGCCCGACGATCCGGCGGCGATCGCGGCGGTGCTGGCCGATCTGCTCGCGCGGCGCACCTTGTGGGGAGAGCGGCGGCGTGTGGCACGTGCGTTTGTCGAGGCCGAACGGAATTGGTCGTCGAATATTTTGCGTTACGAACCTGTTTACCAAAATTTGCTAGGCAATCCGGGGTCGCGAACTGGTTGAGGACATTCTGGCGGGGCCAGAGTGACCCGGACCGAGGGTGCGAAAGACGTGGGACGATATGGACGACGATAGCGAAGCGCCGAAGACAAGCCGCCTGCGGGCGATGCTGCGCGCCCTGCAAACGACGCTTCCGGCGGTGATCGGCGCTGCCGCGCTCACCTTTCTTTTTGCTGCGGTCATCCCGATGGCATGGGTCGCCGGGATCAGCTGGAATCTCTATCTCGACCGCCTGTCGGACTTGTTCGTGCCACCCGTCGGTAACGGCGCTCGGCTCGCGCTTGCCCTCGCCATGTCGGCGATCGCCGCGCTGATTGCAGCTTTCGTCGCGCTGTTGATCAACGAACCCGAGGCCTCGGGTCTCACGGCGCTGCGCCGCAGAGCCAGCCGGGCGATCGAGGAAGAGGCGAGCGATTATGTCCCGCCGCGTCGCCGCGCTGACCTGCACCCCGACGATTTGCCGCGCGCGCCGATCCGCGCCGGTCGCGACCTTCCCGCCGAGGGGCTCGGCGTCTGGGCCGCCCCGACCGAGGCCTCGGCCGAACCCGATCCCTTTCTGAGCCCCGCCGTTCCCGAGACGGCAGACTGGAGCGAGGTTGACGAGCTGGTGCTCGCCGACCTCGCCCCGGTCGAAATCGACGAGCCCGGTGCTGAACCATGGCTGCAACCCGTGGCTTCGACCGGCCCCGCGCTTCCCGACCCCGCCGACAATTCGCTCGGCGCGATGGTCGCGCGACTCGAACTCGGTCTGTCGCGCAAGCGCCTGCCGGCCGCGGCGACGCTTCCGATTCCCGTCAACGATCCGGTCGCGGACGAAGAGGGCGAGGCGGAAATCGACTTCGCGCTCGAAGCGGCGCTGAGCACGCTGCAGCGGATGAACCGCCAGACGCAGGGCTGAGCGACCGCGTTCAATCCTCGACGGTCAATATTTCGACGGTGAATTCGTCAGGGCTGAGTGCCTCCACGCTCAGGTCGGCGACGATATGGCCGGGCAAGCGCCATTCGACGGCCGCGAGGCGGTCCTGCAGTGCGCGAGCTTCGAATGACGATCCCGAACACCGAAAGAGGTGGCGCGCGCCGACGAAATTGGCGCTCGCCCAAGGCCGCAATGTCGAATTCCCGAGCGCAAAGCCTTCGCCCAACTCGGCGCCGAGCAGGCGGGTCAGGCGCCGGTGCGGGCAGGCGGGGCGGGCGGGCGCGGTGGGCGACCAGCGGATCATGCGCGCTTCTCCTCACGGAATCGTTGGTCGCCCCGCTTCATCACACGGCCCTCGTGAAAGTCGGCACGCCATTTGTTCATGAAATGTTCTACGCGGCAGATCAGGCTGCGACCCGGCGCGCGTCCTCCGCGCAGGTCGCTCACCAGCCGCGGATCGTGCGCGGCGGCACGACCGAAAACGCTCGGCGGCATCCGCGATTCGGCCAGGAAAGCCTCGATCCGGTGCAGCAGGTTTCGCTCCATAGTTCCTCCTGTTTTCGTCACATCCCCGAGGCGACTCACCCGATAGGATATTTCCTATCTGATGCCAACTTTCCTACTTGTCTAGGAAAATTCCTATCGCTATATGCGAAATAGGAAGGACCAGTTTCCGGTGACCATGACTGATTTCGATCTCGACCCGCGCGCCACGCTCGACCGCCTGCTGACCGAAAAGGGCGTCGATTATTCGCAGCTCTCGCAGCGCATCGGGCGCAACCCCGCCTATATTCAGCAATATATCAAGCGCGGCTCGCCGCGTCGGCTGGCGGAGGAGGATCGCGCACGCATCGCCGCCTATCTTGGCGTGTCCGAAGCGCTGCTCGGCGGCCCGGCGCCGCGTGTCGCGGCGCCGGCGCGATCGCGCGGCGGCGACATGGTGCTGGTGCCGAAGCTCGCGATCGGCGCTTCGGCGGGCGCGGGGGCGAGCGTCGATGGCGAAGCGGTGGAGGGACAGGTCGCGTTCGACCCCAAATGGCTCCGCGACCTCGGCGCCGACCCGCGCGCGCTCAGCATCATCCGCGTCGAGGGCGATTCGATGGCCCCGACGCTCAGCGACGGAGACGATATCATGGTCGACGGCGGCGACGCCGCGGGCCGGCTGCGCGACGGCATCTATGTGCTGCGGATGGACGATGTGCTGATGGTGAAGCGCGTCGCGCGCGCGCCGGGGCAGGGGCGCGTGTCGGTGATCAGCGACAATCCGCACTACAAGAGCTGGGACGATTTACCCCTGAACGCGATCCGGCTGGTCGGCCGTGTGGTGTGGACCGGGCGGCGGGTGCGTTAGCTCGATCGACCGACGTCGGTCCGATCAGATCGGCTGCGCCATCGTCGCTTCGATTTCCTGTTCGAGCACTTCGGCCCGCCGACATTGTTCGTCGTTGCCGTCGCGGCATTTTTTGGCCGCCTTGTCGTGTTGGCGCGACAGCTTACCCAGCCGTTCCTCGCGTTCGCGCATCGCGCGGCCCCGATTGCGGTCCGCTTCGTCCTGGCTCGTCGTCGACCAGTCGGCGACCTGGCCGACCGCCTTGACCGGCGCGGTAACGACCGACTTCACGGCGCCGACGCAGCCGCCGAGCAGAAAGGCGGACAGCAGGGCAAACAGGATGGCGCGCATGATTTCCTCCCTTGGGCGACGGGCGGTCCATGGCATAGGTGACCGCGCCTGAACAGCGGATTGCGGTAAATCGCCGCCTTGTTGCGCTTCCGTGTCACATCACTGAAATAAATGGTTAAATTCGTCTTAACCATGAGTGGCTAGGTCTCGCCCGAGGCAGAGACCGCTAGCCCGAAGAGAGACGATGAACGCCGTATCGCTTATTCCCGTTCCATCCGGTCTGGAGCCCGCATCGGGTCATGCCGTCGCGATCGGCGCCGATGCATCGCTGTCCGACGTGATCGAAGCGTTTCGCCGCAATCCCGAGCTGCGCCTGCTTGCCATCCTCGACGACCGGCGCGCGCCCGTGGGGATCATCCGCGAACAGCGCGTGCGCGAACTGCTCTTTTGCCCCTACTGGTTTTCGCTGATGCAGAATCCGACGATCGGCGGGTCGATCGACTCGATGGTTGATCCCTGCATCATCGCCGACGTTTCCGAATCGACTGCCAGCCTGCTGCGCCGCGCGTCGGACGCACACGGCCATGACGGGCTGGTCCTCGTCGACGAGGGGCGCTTCGTCGAAACGCTCGACGGCGGCCAGCTCGCGCGGCTCGCGATGCTGCGCGAGATCGAGCTGGCGCGCGAGCGCGCCGACCGCATGGCGTGGGTCGACGAGGCCGGGCGTCGTTTCCAACAGGACATCGCCGCGCTCTCCGCAACGCTCTCAGAAACCGCGCGCGAGGTCGAGGGGGTTGCGCAAATCCTGTCCGAGCGCGCCGAACAGACCGGCCGTGACGCGCTGTCGGTCGCGGGCGCGACTGCGCAGACGCTGACCGGGCTGCAGGATCTCGGCGATCGCGGTCATGCGCTCGCGGCGAGCATGGCGCGGATCGTCGACGACGGCACGCGCGCCCGCGCGGTCCGCCACGATGCGCACCAGAAGGTGCGCCACGCCGGCGGCCGCGCGGCGGCGCTGCAGGATGCCAGCCAGTCGATCGAACAGATGCTGGCGCTGATCATCGACATGGCGAGCCGCACCAACATGCTCGCGCTCAATGCCGGGATCGAGGCGGCACGTGCCGGTGACGCCGGGCGCGGTTTCGCGGTGGTCGCCGCCGAGGTCAAGTCGCTCGCGAACCAGACACGCGCGGCGGCAAGCGACATCACCCCCTATATCGAACGCATCCGCGAGATCGTCGCGCAGGTCGCCGACGGCTTCCGCGAGGTCGAGCGCGCGATCGACGCGAACAACGACTTCTCGGATACAATCGATCAGGCGATGAGCGGCCAGAGCGCAACCAGCCTGTCGATCGCGACCTATGTCGAGCAGGCGGTGTTCGCGGGGCGCGAGATCGACAGCCGCGTTCAGTATATCAGCCGCGGCGCCGCTTCGGTCGGCGAGGGCGCGGCGGCGCTCGGCGAGCTGTCGTCGGACCTCGGCCGCGCGGCGCAATCGCTCCACGAGCGCGCCCGCCAGTTCGTCGAGAGCGTCGCGGCGGCCTGATTCCAGAGGTTTGCGCTTCCCCGCAAGCATGATAGCTTCGCCCCAGCGCCGGCGGCGCCTGTGGCCGCCGGTGGGGAGGAGGGTCATATGACCAATGTGCAAAAGGGCGTGGCCGAGTTCATCGGTACCTTCTGGCTCGTCTTCGGCGGATGCGGCAGCGCGGTGCTGGCGGCCGCCTTTCCCGACGTCGGGATCGGCCTGCTCGGCGTCTCGCTCGCTTTCGGCCTGACCGTCGTCACCATGGCCTATGCGATCGGCCATATTTCGGGTTGCCACCTCAATCCGGCGGTCACCGTCGGCCTGTGGGCCGGCGGGCGCTTCGAGGCGCGCGACATTCCGCTCTATGTGGTGGCGCAGGTGTTCGGCGCGATCGTCGCGGCGTTCCTGCTATTTTATATCGCCAGCGGCAATCCGACCTATGACCTTGCGACCAACGGCCTCGCCGCCAACGGTTTCGGCGGGGGATCGCCGGGTGGCTATGACATCTGGTCGGGGCTGATCATCGAGGTCGTGCTGACCGCGGGCTTCCTGTGGGTGATCATGGGCGCGACCGACGGCCGCGCTCCCGCAGGCTTCGCGCCGATCGCGATCGGCCTTGCCCTGACCCTGATCCATCTTATCTCGATCCCGGTCACCAACACGTCGGTGAACCCCGCACGCAGCACCGGCCCGGCGCTCGTCGTGGGCGGTCTTGCGCTGCAGCAACTCTGGCTCTTCTGGCTCGCGCCGCTGGTCGGCGGGGCGGTGGGCGGGTGGCTCTACCGGACGGTCGGCGTCGACAGCTTCCCGAAGCCCAATATAGAGGGCGACTAGGAAGGCGAACGGCGGGGGCGGAACCCCCGCCTGCCTATTTGAGCAGGTCGATCGCGAAAGCCCGCACCTCGTCGGCCATGTCGGGCCGCGCGAGCGCGACCGCCAGATTGGCCTGGATGTAGCCGGCCTTCGACCCGCAGTCGTAACGCGCGCCGTCGAAGGTGACGGCGTGGAAGGGTTGTGATCCGATCATCGTCGCCATCGCGTCGGTGAGCTGGATTTCGCCGCCCGCGCCCTTTTCTTGGCGTTCGAGCACGCGCATCACCTCGGGCTGGAGGATGTAGCGGCCCGAGATGATCAGGTTCGACGGCGCCTCGTCGGCCCTCGGCTTCTCGACCAGCCCCTTCACCTCGGTCAACGCGCCGTCGGCTTTGCCGGGCGCAATCACGCCATAGGAGGAGACTTGCTCCTTCGGCACCTCCAGCACCGAGATCAAATTGCCGCCGACCTTGTAATAGGCGTCGACCATCTGCTTCATGCAGCCGGGCGACCCGTGCATGAACTCATCGGGCAGGAAGATCGCGAAAGGTTCGTCGCCGACGATATCGCGCGCGCACCAGATCGCATGGCCAAGCCCCATCGGCTCCTGCTGGCGGACATAGGCGCAATTGCCGGGCCCCAGCCGCGTCGGGGCGAGCACCGACAGATCCTTGCCGCGCTCGGACATCGTCTTTTCGAGCTCGAATGCGATGTCGAAATGATCCTCGATCGCGCTCTTGCCACGGCCGGTGACGAAGATCATCTGCTCGATCCCCGCTTCGCGCGCCTCGTCGACCGCATATTGGATCAGCGGCCGGTCGACCACCGGCAGCATTTCCTTCGGGATAGCCTTGGTAGCAGGAAGGAAGCGGGTGCCGAGACCGGCAACGGGAAAAACGGCTTTACGGATCGGTTTCATGCGAGGCCTTCGATTGTTCGCGCGTGGCAATGGAGCGTCCCGGCGCAATCGTCTAGGCCGTTATGGTTAATATTTCAGGCCGGCGGGGTCACGATCACGACGACCCGACGATTGTCCTGCCGTCCCTCCGCCGTGTCGTTCGGCGACAGCGGGATGGTTTCGCCGCGGCCGATGATCTGGTCGGCGTCGAAGCGCATGCCGCTCGTCTGGAGCGCACGCGCCACCGACTGCGCGCGCGCTTGCGACAGCATCTGGTTGTAGGCAGTGGTGCCGGTCGAATCGGTGTGACCCTCGACCCGCGCGGTCAGGATGCCCACCGAAACGAGATTCTTCGCCGTCGCTTCCAGAATCGTGACCTGTTCGGGCTTCAGCGCGCTTTCGTTCGTCGCGAAGAGCAGGCGCTCGTTGATCGTCAGCGTCCAGCCGTCGCCGGTTTCGACGAAACCCTCGGCCTTCAATGTCGCGACCTGCGCGGGCGTGAAGCCCTTGGGTGCGGGCATCGTCTGGCAGGCGGCGAGCAGCAGAGGCAGCAGGATCAGCACCAGGCTGCGGACGGAATCGGTCAGGGGCATGCGCACATCAGGTCTCCGCTTGTCTCTTCTGCGACCGGTTGGTCAGCTTGTCGGCATACATGGCGGTGTCGGCCGCGGTGAGCAGTCCGGCCGCATCGCCGCCATCGTCGGGATAGACCGCGGCGCCGACGCTGATCGCGAGGCGATAGTCGGCGCCGCCGGGCAAAGCCACGGGTTTCGCGGCGATCTGGCGGATGCGCGCGGCGATCGCTTCGGCGCCCGGTCCCTGGTCGAGCGGGTCGACGATCACGACGAATTCGTCGCCGCCGATGCGCGCGGCGAAATCACCGGTGCGGAGCGTCTCCTTGATCCGCGCCGATAGCGCGACCAGCACCGCGTCGCCCGCCGCGTGACCATGATTGTCGTTCGCCGCCTTGAAATTGTCGGCGTCGATGAACAGCAGCGCAAAGCGCCCGTCGCGCCGCGCCGCATTCTCGATCCGCGCTGCGAGCTGCTCGTCGAACGCGGCGCGGTTCGGCAGGGCGGTGAGCATGTCGTGCGAGGCGCGGTGGGCAAGAACCGCATTCTCGCTCTCCATATGTCCCTGCCAGCCCTGAAGCTCGTCGAGCAGCGCGTTGATGTCGCCGCCCAGCCGGTCGAGCTCGGCGATCCGGAGCGGCTGCACGCGTTTGTCGAACCGGCGGTGCAGCCGGACGTCGTGCGCGACGGTCGCGATCTCGCCGAGCGGCTTGACCAGCTCATATTCGAAACGGCGTGCGAGGATGATCGTCCCCAGCGCGGTGACGAGCAGGCAACCGAGCCCGGCAAGCGCGCCGATGCGGACATAGTCGATCAGGGTCGAGCTATCGCCCCAGATCTCGATGCGCCCGATCACCGACCCGTTGCGCCTGATCGGCGTGGAAAAGGGCTGCGGAAAGAACAGGCTGGTCAGCACGGGCGACGGATCGCCCTTCGGCGACTGCCATTCGTAGAGCGGACGGCCCCGATGATCGAGCACGCGCAGCCGTGCGATCCCCGGGATCCTGCGAAGAGGGTCGAGCCCCTCGCGCGCCGCCTCGGGGTCGTTGAACACGAGCGCGGGTTCGGCGCCATAGGCGCCGACGCGCGTCGCAAGCTCCATGTTCCGGTCGGCGTAGCTGCGCAGCGTCGTGATGCCCGCGAGCAGGATCGCGACGCCCGAGAGCGCGACGGCGAACAGGGTGATGCCGAAATGGAACCGCGACAGCAGCTTTTGCAGCGTCGTGTGCGCCGCGGGGCGGGCGGGGCTGCGGGGTGCGAGCGGGCGGGTCATGAGGCGTCCCCGTCGCTGCCGATCTGGAGCACGCGCGGGTCGATGCGCAGCGGACCACGGCCGATGGCGTCGAGATTGACCGAAAAGCTGACGCCTGGGGCGCGGGCGCGGAGGCAGAACATCGCGCCGAAGCTGCAGCCCGGATCGTCGTCGGTGATCGTCAGCACCGGGCGGCCGCGCACCCACGCGATCAGGCGCTGCCGGTCGGCGACCGGCATTCTGCCGAGGAACAGGATGTCGCAGCCGCTGCCGTTGGCGGGCGCGGAAAGGCGTCGCACCGCGATGCTTTGTCCGCCCGGCACGGCGGGTGCGATGTGATCGGTCAGTTGCGGCGTGCCCGCGACGCACATCGTGCGCGGTGCGCGCGGCAGGTCGGCCGGCCAGCGGGCATAGCTGATGATCCCGCCGACGATCCGGTTGACCCCGGTCGCGACACCGGCGGGGCTGCCGTCGACGATCGTCTGGCTCGCCGCCTCCATCGCCAGCTGCGGCGCCGCCAGCGACGATCCGACCAGAAGAAGCGAAACAAACACCGACAGCGACCCCTCACCGCGCCATGGGGCTACCCTGCCCCCGCTGGGCGGGGTCCGCTAGTCTAAACTGCCGCAAAGTCAAGGAAATGTGACGTCATGCGACCATATTGCAACAGTCTGCCGCCATTTTGGTTCTTTTCAGGCGCGCAGCCGCTCTGCGAACCCTTTGCGCAGCTTGGCGAGCTTGGGCGGAATGACGGCCATGCAATAGGGATTGCGCTGGCCTTCGCCGTCCCAATAGGCCTGATGATAATCCTCGGCCGGATACCAGGTCGACGCGGGCTCGATCGTCGTGACGATCGGCGCGGGCCAGTCGGTTGCGGCGCGCTCGATGCCCGCACGCGCCGCATCCTCCTGTCCCGCGTCGAGCGGGAAGATCGCACTGCGATACTGGGTGCCGATATCGTTGCCCTGCCGGTTGAGCTGCGTCGGGTCGTGCGTCGCGAAAAAGACGTCGAGCAGATCGGCATAGGAAATGACCGCGGGGTCGAAGCTGATGCGGATCGCCTCGGCATGGCCGGTGTCGCCGCCGCACACCTGCTTGTAGGTGGGGTTCGCCGTCGTGCCGCCGATATAGCCGCTTTCGACCTTTTCCACGCCGGCCAGCGACTGGAAGACCGCCTCGGTGCACCAGAAGCATCCTCCGGCAAAGATCGCGGTTTCACGGGTCATGGCATGGTTCCTTTGGTGGGGGGAGGGGATGCGCGGTAAATAAGGTGCGTCCCATACTATTCCAAGGGCGGGGGCGCGTCGATCAGAGGTGGTTTCAAGGGTTGACCCGCCGTTCGCGCGCTGTCGATCGCGCGAATTTCCTCCTCGAAGGATGCGACCCGGTCGCGCCAGCCTGGATGCGTCGCCGCCTGGAACGGCGGCGCACCCTTGCGCTGACCGAAACGGGACCAGAAACGGACGGTCGCCGCCGGGTCATAGCCCGCCCCGGCGAGCAGCCACACCGACAGCCGATCGGCTTCGACTTCGGTCTGCTTGAACAGCCGCGCGCTGCGGCCGAATTGCTTGCCGAGCCCGCGGTCGACCCCCGCCGCGTCGAGCCGCGCGCGATGGCGGAGGATGTTGTGCGCAAGCTCGTGCGCGATCGCGGCGGCAAGCTCGTCATCGCTCGCTGCAAAATCGACGAGCCCCGCGCTGACTACGACAAGGCGACCGTCGGCGCCGCCAGCGGCAGCCGCGCGCGCATTGACGCGGAAGTCGCTGGCGCAGCCGGGGACAGGGTCGACCGCGACGGCCTGACCGTCGATCCCCGCTATCATCACACGGGCGCGCGGCGGCAGCGCGGCGAAGAGTTTTTCGAGGGCGGTCATGCGCACAAAGGCGTCATTCCCCTCTGCCACATTCACCGGCTGGCCGTTGACGGCACCGATCGCGGCCCCGGTGCGCAGCCCGGCGGTCGCGGCGGGCGATCCCGGCGCCACCGCCGCGACAAAGGTCGTATCGGCGTCGGTCGCATGATAGGCCGCCAGCGCTTCGGCGCGGTCGTTCGCGTCATAAAGCCGGGGGTCGCCCAATATCCAGCCGAACTGCGGCTGGATCGCGGGGCACCAGGCGGCGTTGGCGGTGGTCAGGCGAAAGCCGATCGTCGCGACGCGCGCCTCCTGCCGGGCGAGCAGGGCATAGCCGGTGGCGGGCGCGTCCGCCGATGCCCAAGCGGGTGCGGCGCACACGAGACCGATCAGGATCGAAAACGAACGGAGGCGGGGATGCATCGCTGCCGCTTATCAACCCGCGCCTGTCGCGACCATGAATTTTCGCCCTCTTGCCTATCGGCGGACAAGCGGCGATAGGGCGAGGCGATGACGCAAGCCTCCGTGACCGTCCGGCCCTCTATCCCCCGTCCCGCCGCCCTCGCCCGCTGGCTCTGGGCTGTCGCCCTGCTCGTGATCATGGTCGTCGCGGTCGGTGGTATCACTCGCCTTACCGAATCGGGGCTGTCGATCACCGAGTGGAAGCCGGTGTCGGGCGTCCTCCCGCCGCTGACCGAGGCAGGCTGGCAGGCCGAGTTCGAGAAATACAAGCAGATTCCCGAGTATAAGGAGATCAATGCCGGAATGTCGCTCGCGGCGTTCAAGGGGATTTTCTTCTGGGAATGGCTGCACCGCATCCTCGGTCGGCTCGTCGGCATGGCGCTGCTCGTACCGCTTGCCTTCTTTGCCTGGCGGCGCGCGATCCCTGCGGGTTTTGGCGCGCGCCTGCTCGGCCTCGCGGCACTGGTGGGGCTGCAGGGCGCGATCGGCTGGTGGATGGTCGCCTCGGGCCTCGTCGACCGGACCGATGTCAGTCACTTCCGGCTGGCGCTCCATTTGCTGACCGCGCTCTTTCTGCTCGCGGCGCTGGTCTGGACCGCGCGCGATTTCGCCCTGATGGCGCGCGATCGCGTGGCCGTCAGGCCGCGGCTGATCGGAGTTGCGTGGGCCGTGATCGCGATCCTCTTCGTTCAGTTGCTGCTCGGCGCATGGGTCGCCGGACTGAACGCGGGTTATGTCGCCAGCACATGGCCGTCGATGAACGACCATTTCGTGCCCGAGGGGATCGACTGGTCCCGCGGCGCCTGGTTCGCCTTCACCAACGATCCCTTCCTCCTCCATTTCCTCCATCGCTGGTGGTCGTGGGCGGCTGCGATCGCGCTGCTGCTGCTCGCGCGCACCCTCGGCCGGCGTGGTGCGCGGACCGAGGCGATGCTGCTGATCCTCGTCGTCGCGGCGCAGATGACCCTCGGCATCCTGACCGTCGTCACCGGCGTGTCGATGTGGATCGCGGTGCTGCATCAGGTCACGGGAGCGATCCTCGTCGCGACGACCGCCGCATCGCTGCACCGGCTGGGACGCCCCGCAGCATGATCGCCGCGGTCCTGCTGCTGTTGGCGGGGCAGGCCGGTCCTGCTGTCCTTCCTGCGCCCGCTCCGGCGGTCGCCGGGCCGCGGGTCTTCGCGCCGCCGCTCGGGTCGCCGATGCGCTATCGTGTCACCACACGGCGGCTGTCGCGCGACGGAACGATCGCGAGCTATACGCTCGACTATCTCCTGCAATGGGAGCGTGCCGGTCGCGGCATCCGGCTCGTCGCCACGCTGCAGCGAACCGGCTCCGACGCGCGGCCCGAGCTTGCCGGGGCGTTTACCAGCCTGATGCAGCCACTCGTCGGTGAGCCTGTCACCTATCTTGTCGCGGCCGACGGCAGCAGCATCGACCTTGTCGACCCCGACGGCCTGTGGGCGCGCGTGATGGCGCAGACAGAGGCGATGGCGGCGGCCGCCGACCGGCCCGAGGCGAAGAGCGCCGCGCGACTGCTCGCTGCCCTGTCGCCCGGCGACCGCGAAAAACTCGCGACCGCCGACATTCGCGCGCTGGTCGCCACGGCCAACGCCGATATCCCGGCGTCCTCCGGCGCGGGGGTGGCGGTGCGCCAGGACGGCAACTTGCGCACGATCGCGCGCACCGAGCGAGGCGAAGTTTCCGCGCGGGCAGGGGCGCCGCAGCCCCTCGTGGTGGAGCGGAACTGGACCGTCGACACCGCGACCGGGCTTCTGATCGCCGAGCGGCGGCAAAGCTGGCTGACCGGCCCCGCAGGCGACGAACGACAGCTCGCCGAGGAGCAGATTCGCGAACTCGATGCCGACAGATAATTGCGCGGTATCATAATACCCGTCAGCAAAGCCGCCGAATCATTGACTTTCGCTGCATTTGCCGTCATTGGCCCGCTTCGAAGCGCCGCTGCGTCCATTTGCGACAGGCGGCGCGGTTTGTTTCGGGGCGCCCGGTACGGTTATCGGGAGGGCTCCGGTCCATATCTGTCAAGGAGCGTGCCATGAAGGCGCTGACCAAGACGACCGCTTCGGCCAATGCCGGCACGGTCGAAAAGAAATGGGTGCTGATCGACGCCGACGGTCTCGTCGTGGGCCGCGTCGCCTCGATCATCGCCAACATCCTGCGCGGCAAGCACAAGCCGTCGTTCACCCCGCACGTCGATTGCGGTGACAATGTCATCGTCATCAACGCCGAGAAGGTGGCGTTCACCGGCAAGAAGCTGCAGGACAAGCGCTATTACAAGCACACCGGCTATGCCGGCGGCATCAAGGAAACCAGCCCCCAGAAGGTTCTGGAAGGCCGTTTCCCCGAGCGCGTGCTCGAAAAGGCCGTCGAACGCATGATCCCGCGCGGCCCGCTCGGCCGCCAGCAGATGCGCAACCTGCGCATCTTCGCGGGCACCGAACATCCGCATGAAGGGCAGAGCCCCGAAGTGATCGACGTCGCGTCGATGAACCGCAAGAACAAGGTGGGTGCATAATGGCCGACGAACAGACCATGACCGATCTCAAGGATCTCGCCGGCGCCGTCGAAGGCACCGTCGCTCCGGCTGCTCCGACCGCTCCGCTTCGCGAGAAGCAGGTCGACAAGCAGGGCCGCGCCTATGCAACCGGCCGCCGCAAGGACGCCGTCGCCCGCGTGTGGGTCAAGCCCGGTACGGGCAAGATCACCGTCAACGGCCGCGACCAGGAAGTCTATTTCGCGCGTCCGACGCTGCGCCTCGTCATCAACCAGCCCTTCGGCCTGACCGAACGCACTGGCCAGTATGACGTGATCGCGACCGTCAAGGGCGGTGGCCTGTCGGGCCAGGCCGGTGCGGTTCTGCACGGCATCGCGCAGGCGCTGACCCGCTTCGAACCGGCGCTGCGCAGCCCGGTCAAGGCGGCTGGCTTCCTGACCCGCGACAGCCGCGCAGTCGAGCGTAAGAAGTACGGCAAGGCAAAGGCCCGCCGCAGCTTCCAGTTCTCGAAGCGTTAAGAGTTTCTTCCGCCGACGGGTGGAGAAGGAAAGGGCGGTCCGGCAACGGGCCGCCCTTTTTCGTGTCGGCTTTGGGGTAGTGAGCTGACGCTCGCTGATCCTCATTTGTCATCCCGGACTTGATCCGGGATCCATTGCAGCGCCGAAGTCGTGGACCCCGGATCAAGTCCGGGGTGACGATGAAAGATAGGTCAGCTTCCGGTCGAAACCCGCCATTTTCTATAGCAGCTCCAAACTTCCCAGCGCCAGCGCCTGTCGCGCCGGGCGTTCGGCCATGACCGCGAACATCTCGTCGCCGCGCGCCGTGCGCTCGACATTCATCGACGCAAACACCGCCATGAAATAGCCGCTGAGCGCGCCGACGCGATAGTCGGTCCAGAGCGCGTCGGCGTCGGGGGCGATCCCGCGCGTGCGGAGTGCCGCGATCCAGTGATCGAAGGCCGGTCGGTCGGCCGCCGCGCGCTCGAACGGATCGGCGATGCTGGTGCCGACCAGATAGGCGAGATCGGTCGCGCCGCTGCCGCGTCCCAGCGTCTGCCAGTCGACGAGCCAGCAGCGCTCGCCGTCGGGCGCGAAGAGGATATTGTCGATGCGCAGGTCGCCGTGAACGATCGTGCGCGCCGATGTCTGCCGTGAGAGATAGGCGTCGAGCCGGTCCACGATCCCCGCGCCGAGGTCGAGCACCTCGGGGGCGAGCCGCGTCGCATAGCGTTCGCGAAAGCCCGCGTAGAGCTGCGGGAAAAGCGAGCGGATCACATCGCCGTTGTCGCGTGCGAGCCAGGGCAAGGTGTCGAGCCGCTGATCGTTCCAGAGCAGCGCGTGCAGCCCCGCCGCCGCCTCTATGCACGGCGCCAATCCCGCCAGCCCGAGCCCCGCGAGTTGGTCACCCTGTCGCGCCGGCGCGAGGTCGGAAAGGATCAGGATGAAATCGACGTCATCCTCGGCAATATTGGCATGATGGCACGTCGGCGACGCGACCCCACTGCCCGCCGCCAGTTCGCGATACCAGCTCACCTCCTTGACATAGGTGCCGGTGATCTTTGCGATATGGCGGCTCGCAGGGTCATGGCTCGGGCATTTGGCGATGACCGAGGCGGGCGCGTCAACCCCGTCCGCCCAGTCGAGCGTCAGGCGAAAGCTGTCGCACATCTGCCCGGTGCCGACCTTGGCGACGGTAAAGCCGTGGAGCGCGGTGGCTTCCTGCCCAAGCTTGCTGGCGAGCCACGCGGGCGACATTGCCTCGGGCGAGGTCGGGAAGCTCAAGCGACGGGGTCCAGCAAGCCGGAAAGGCCGGTCGGTGCGTGCGGGCCGACGAACAATTGTTCGAGGACACCGACGCCGCGATGCGTGCCGCCGCCGTCGGTCAGTTCGGCGGTAACGAGCGCCTGGATGTGCATAGCGAGCGGATTGCCCCAGCCGCGCTCGGCCTCGGTCATGCGGTCGTGGGCGATCGCCGGTTCGGGGCCGTGGTCGAGACCGTGTCCCCAGAGCGGATGCGTGTAGCCAAGCCCGCTCATCGCAAAGACGGCGCCCGCAGGCGCCAGCGCGAGCGACCTGCCGCCACCGAGCTCGGCCGCCATCCGCGCGACCCGCCGCGTGCCCGGTTGCCAGCCGATGGTAAAGCTCGCGGCGTCGAAATGCTGTTCGGTGCCCCCGTCTCCAACGATCACCGCGCGCCGATTCCACGGATTGCCTTCGCGATCGTCGTTGCTGTGGAAGAAGAGCGAGCGACCCTCGAAATTGCATGGCGTCCACAGCCAGAAGAACTGGGTGAAATTGCCCTCTGGCGGCGGCTGCGGCTCGCTTGCGCCGACGGGACGCACGCCCCAGCTGCGGTCGCGCGTTCCGCTCCAGCTATCGTCGACCGCGATCCGCTCGCCGTCCACCGACAGCCAGCCCGACCAACGGCCGTTCTGCGTCATCCGCGTATAGTCCATGAACAGCCGCGTGCCGTTGCGGCGGATGAAGCGCGGTTCCTCGATCGGGAAATGGCGGCCGGTAAAGACCAGTTCGGCGGCGAGGGGGCCGTCGTTGGCCGCGATGCGCAGGGTCAGGCTTTCGAGCGGCGTGTCGATGCCGATGGCGATCGGGCCGACCGACAGGTCGAGCCGTTCGCCGCCCGAACGGCGACTGGCGCGCAGGTTATACTGCACCCCGTCGACGATGACGCAGAAACTCGCATCGACGATCCCGAGCTGCGGATAGAAGCCCATCGCCGCGGCGAAGAAAACCGACCCGTCGGGGCTGTAGCCGTTGAAGAAATAGCGGTCGTAGAAGTTGCGGTCGGTTCCCGCGAAAGCAACCGGTTCGCTGGTCTGGTGGAGCGGAAAGTCGTCGCCCTTGGTCAGCATATGTCCTCGTCCCGTTTTTTGTTGCAACGTATCGCGGGACTTGACGGAAGGGAAGGGATGTCGGGTTGGGGGGGGGGCGCTGCCATTGCTGACGTGATCCCCGGCGAAAGCCGGGGCCGACCGAAGCTCGCCTTATCGTTGCTGTCAGGCCGCCTTGCCGTGCAGCGTGTCCATGCTCACCGCGCTGCCCGCGTCGATCTCCGCCGCCTTTGCCTCAACCAGCTTGACGATGTGCGCGATCATGTCGTCGTCCTCGACATGGTGGTCGGTGACGCCCGAGAGATAGACCATGTGGCGGCCGTTGCCGCCGCCGGTGATGCCGATGTCGGTTTCGCGGGCCTCGCCGGGGCCGTTGACGACGCAGCCCAGGACCGAGAGCGACATCGGGGTCTTGATATGGCCGAGCGCATCCTCGAGCGCCTGGACGGTGCGGATGACGTCGAAGCCCTGCCGCGCGCAGCTGGGGCAGGAGACGACGCGGACGCCGCGGGTGCGGAGGCCCAAGGATTTCAGGATTTCATATCCGACGCGCACTTCCTCTTCGGGTTCGGCCGACAGGCTGACGCGGATCGTGTCGCCGACGCCCGCCCAGAGGAGATTGCCGATGCCGAGCGCGCTCTTCACCGTGCCGCCAATCAGCCCGCCCGCCTCGGTGATGCCGAGGTGCAGCGGGCAGTCGACCGCGTCGGCGAGCTGCATGTACGCGGCGACCGCGAGGAAGACGTCGCTGGCCTTCACCGCGACCTTATAGTCGTGGAAATCATGATCCTGGAGCAGCTTGATGTGGTCGAGCGCGCTTTCGACGAGCGCCTCGGGGCAGGGCTCGCCATATTTTTCGAGCAAATCCTTTTCGAGGCTGCCGGCGTTGACGCCGATGCGGATCGCGCAGCCGTTCGCCTTCGCGGCGCGAACCACCTCGCCGACGCGTTCGGACGAGCCGATATTGCCGGGGTTGATGCGCAGGCATGCGGCGCCGGCGTCGGCGGCTTCGAGCGCGCGCTTGTAGTGGAAATGAATGTCGGCGATGATCGGGATGCGCGCGGCGCGGACGATCTTGCCGAGCGCGGCCGTCGAATCGGTGTCGGGGCACGAGACGCGGATCAGGTCGGCGCCGGCCTCCTCGCAGCGGCGAATCTGGTCGATCGTCGCCACGGCGTCGCTGGTCAGCGTGTTCGTCATCGTCTGCACCGTGATCGGCGCGCCGCCGCCGACCGGGACGTTGCCGACCATGATCTGGCGACTCGTCCGTCGCGCGATGTCGCGCCAGGGGCGCAGGCCGGGATTGTGATCGCTCATGACATAGCCTGAAAAGAGGGTAGATATGCGTCGCTCTTTAGCGGCCGCGCGCGCGCTTGGCAAAGCGCAAGCGCGGCGACCCCGCTGTTGCCCGAAAGACACAGTTCACCAGCTAATGCGCATGGAGGCGCAATTTTTGTTTGTGCAATGCAGCAAAATCGGCAATTTCATCTCGTTCGTCGCTACATGCCCGTGCAGAGGCGTGAGCGCGCACGGCAGGTTGGGACGATCCGGTTTGTTTTTTAGGGGGATCAACCCATGAAGTTTCTCACCAAAGCCTGCTTCGGCATGCTCCTCGCTGCGTCGGCGCTGTCGACACCTGCTTTCGCTGAGGAAGAAGAAGGGGCCAGCGGTCCGCTCACGCTCAACGGCGGGATTGCCGTGACCAGCGACTATCGTTTCCGCGGTGTCTCGCTTTCGAACGAAAAGGTCGCGGTGCAGCCGTGGCTGACGCTGAGCCACGAAAGCGGCTTCTACGTCGGTGCATGGGGTTCGACCTTCCCCGACAGCCCGGCCTACGGCAAGTTCGAGCTCGACCTCTATGGCGGCTATGCGACCGAGATCGCGCCGGGCACCAAGGTCGACGTCGGCGTCACCTATTACACCTATCCGGGCAGCGACGACGGCGGCGCCCCGACCGACTATTTCGAAGTCATCGGCAAGCTGACGCAGAGCCTCGGTCCCGTTTCGGCGACCGGCACGGTCGCCTATGCCTGGGATCAGAAGTCGCTGGGCAGCGACGACAATATCTATCTGAATCTCGGCCTCGGCTATGGCATCCCCGACTCGCCGGTCACGCTGACCGCGGGTGTCGGTTACACCGACGGTTCGCTCGGCCTTGTCTCGGCCGATGGCAACTATCTCGACTGGTCGGTGGGCGCGTCCTTCGCCGCCGGTCCGGCGACGCTATCGGTCCAGTATATCGACACCGACGTCAAGAAGTCGGGCGTCAAGGCGATCGACACGCTCTACGATCCGACCGTGGTCTTTACGCTGGGCGTCGCATTCTGATCGCCTAGCGGGTCAGCGACCACGCGCTCGAGGGGGCGGTCTCTGGGGGGAGGCCGTCCCCTTTTGCTATGCGCGGGCCAATGCGTTCCGGTCTTGCGCTACCGCTCCCGTTGACAGCGCGGTGCCCAAATCCTATATCGCGTCCACACCCGATCGTCCGGGAAGCGGCCTGACTTTGCGCAACGGGCCACAGGAATAGGGCGGTAGGGATTTCGAGATGCGTTGGAAAGCTGCGGTAAACCGGCAACGGTTGCTTGCGGCTTTTTTGCGTCTCTCCTGCGCTCGCGAGCTATTTTCTTAAGGCGAGACAATCACTTATGGCGACCAAGGCGAAGTCGGTGGGCAAGGCCCTCGAAGCAACCGCGACCAAGCGAATCCGCAAGCTGTTCGGCAATATCCACGAAGCGGTGGAGATGCCCAACCTCATCGAGGTGCAGCGCGAATCCTATGAGCAGTTCCTGCGCTCGGATCCCTCGATCGGTTATGTCTCGGGCCTCGAAAAGACGCTGCGCAGCGTTTTCCCGATCCGCGATTTCGCCGGCACCGCCGAGCTCGACTTCGTCCATTACGAACTCGAAGAGCCCAAGTACGACGTCGAGGAATGCCGTCAGCGCGGCATCACCTATGCGGCGCCGATGAAGGTCACGCTGCGCCTGATCGTCTTCGAAGTCGACAGCGAAACCGACACCCGTTCGGTCCTCGATATCAAGGAGCAGGACGTTTACATGGGCGACATGCCGCTCATGACCGAGAACGGCACCTTCTTCGTCAACGGCACCGAGCGCGTCATCGTGTCGCAGATGCACCGTTCGCCGGGTGTGCTGTTCGACCATGACCGCGGAAAGACCCACTCGTCGGGCAAGTATCTCTTTGCCGCGCGCGTCATTCCGTATCGCGGTTCGTGGCTCGACTTCGAATTCGACGCCAAGGACATCGTCAACGTCCGTATCGACCGCAAGCGCAAGCTGCCGGTCACCAGCCTGCTCTATGCGCTGGGCATGTCGGGCGAGGAAATCCTCAACTATTTCTACGACCGTCTGGTGTTCGAGCGCGCCTCGAACGGCTGGAAGGTGCCGTTCGTCGTCGAAAACTGGCGCGGTTCGAAGCCCGCGTTCGACGTCGTCGACGCGAAGACCGGCGAAGTCGTCTTCGCCGCCGGCCACAAGATCAGCCCGCGCTTGGCCAACAAGGCCGCGAAGGACGGTCTCGACACGCTGCTGATCCCGACCGAGGAAATCTTCGGCCGTTACTCGGCCTATGACCTGATCAACGAGGCGACCGGCGAAATCTATATCGAGGCCGGCGACGAAGTGACCGCCGACAATCTCGAAAAGATCGACGGCGCGGGCATCGACAAGCTCGTCCTGCTCGACATCGACCACAACAACACCGGCCCCTGGATCCGCAACACGCTGAAGGCCGACAAGGCCGAGGACCGCGACCAGGCGCTCAGCGACATCTACCGCGTCATGCGCCCCGGCGAACCGCCGACGCGCGAAACCGCGGAAGCCTTGTTCGGCGGTCTGTTCTTCGACCCCGAGCGCTATGACCTGTCGGCGGTCGGCCGCGTCAAGCTCAACATGCGCCTCGGCCTCGATGCCGAGGATACGGTCACCACGCTGCGCAGCGAGGACATCCTCGCCGTCGTCAAGGAGCTGGTGAACCTGAAGGACGGCAAGGGCGAGATCGACGATATCGACAATCTCGGCAACCGCCGCGTCCGTTCGGTCGGCGAGCTGCTCGAGAACCAGTATCGCGTCGGCCTGCTCCGCATGGAGCGCGCGGTGAAGGAGCGCATGTCGTCGGTCGACGTTTCGACGGTGATGCCGAATGACCTGATCAACGCGAAGCCGGCGGTCGCCGCGGTGCGCGAGTTCTTCGGCTCGTCGCAGCTCTCGCAGTTCATGGACCAGACCAACCCGCTCTCCGAAGTGACGCACAAGCGCCGCGTTTCGGCGCTCGGGCCGGGCGGTCTGACCCGCGAGCGCGCGGGCTTCGAGGTCCGCGACGTTCACCCGACGCACTATGGCCGCATCTGCCCGATCGAAACGCCCGAAGGCCCGAACATCGGTCTGATCAACAGCCTCGCGACCTTCGCGCGGGTCAACAAGTACGGCTTCATCGAGACGCCGTACCGCAAGATCATCGACGGCAAGGTGACCAACGAGGTCGTCTATCTGTCGGCGATGGAGGAATCGAAGCACACGGTCGCGCAGGCGAACGCCGACCTCAACCCCGACGGCAGCTTCATCGACGAGCTGATCTCGGCGCGCGAGGCGGGCGAATTCCTGATGGCGCCGCGCGACCAGATTACCCTGATGGACGTGTCGCCGAAGCAGCTTGTTTCGGTCGCGGCGTCGCTGATCCCGTTCCTCGAGAACGACGACGCCAACCGCGCGCTCATGGGTTCGAACATGCAGCGTCAGGCCGTTCCGCTGCTCCGCGCCGAGGCGCCGGTCGTCGGTACGGGCATGGAAGGCACCGTGGCGCGCGATTCGGGCGCGGCGATCGCGGCGCGCCGCGGCGGCGTGATCGACCAGGTCGACGCGACGCGTATCGTCATCCGTGCGACCGACATGGTCGAACCCGGCAAGTCGGGCGTCGACATCTATCGCCTGCAGAAGTTCCAGCGTTCGAACCAGTCGACCTGCATCAACCAGCGTCCGCTGGTGAAGGTCGGCGACGTCGTCCGCTCGGGCGACATCATTGCCGACGGTCCCTCGACCGAGCTCGGCGAACTGGCGCTTGGCAAGAATGTGCTCGTCGCGTTCATGCCGTGGAACGGCTACAACTATGAGGACTCGATCCTCATCAGCGAGCGCATCGTGAAGGACGACGTCTTCACCTCGATCCACATCGAGGAGTTTGAAGTCACCGCACGCGACACGCGCCTCGGGCCCGAGGACATCACCCGCGATATTCCGAACGTCGGCGAGGAAGCACTGCGCAACCTCGACGAGGCGGGCATCGTCTATATCGGTGCCGAGGTCGGCCCGGGCGACATTCTGGCCGGCAAGATCACCCCTAAGGGTGAATCGCCGATGACGCCGGAAGAAAAGCTGCTGCGCGCCATCTTCGGTGAAAAGGCCAGCGACGTGCGCGACACCTCGCTCCGCCTGCCGCCGGGCGTGTCGGGTACGGTCGTCGAAGTCCGCGTCTTCAACCGCCACGGTATCGACAAGGACGAACGCGCGATCGCGATCGAACGCGAGGAAATCGAGCGCCTGAAGCAGGACGCCGACGACGAGCGCGCGATCCTGAACCGCGCGACCTTCTCGAGCCTCAAGGAACTGCTGGTCGGCCAGACCACCAGCGCGGTTCCGAAGGGCCTGAAGAAGGGCGACGAGGTGACCGAGGACATGCTGGTCGACCTCGACCGCGCCGACTGGTGGAAGCTGGCGGTTGTCGACGACACCGCCCAGACCGCCCTCGAAGCGATCAAGGCGCAGTATGACGAGGCGATCAAGCGCATCAACGCCAAGTATGAGGACCGCGTCGAAAAGCTGCAGCGCGGCGATGAGCTCGCCCCCGGCGTGCTCAAGATGGTCAAGGTCTTCGTGGCCATCAAGCGCAAGCTGCAGCCGGGCGACAAGATGGCCGGCCGTCACGGCAACAAGGGCGTCATCAGCCGCATCCTGCCGAACGAGGACATGCCGTTCCTCGAAGACGGGACGCCGGTCGACATCGTGCTGAACCCGCTGGGCGTGCCGTCGCGCATGAACGTCGGACAGATCCTCGAAACGCACCTTGGCTGGGCTTCGCGCGGCCTCGGGCGGCAGGTGACGCAGGCGCTGGAGGATTGGCGTGACGCCAATCCCGACGCGACCGGCGGCCAGATGCCCGAAGCGGTGCGCGACACGCTGGAGCGTGTCTATGGCGCCGAATATGTCGACGACATCAAGGCGCGCAACGCCGACAGCGTCGTCGAACTCGCCGAGAATCTGAAGGTCGGCGTGCCGTTCGCGACGCCGGTGTTCGATGGCGCGAAGGAAGCTGATGTGACCAACATGCTGACCCTCGCGGGCCTGCATGAGTCGGGTCAGTCGGATCTGTACGACGGCCGCACCGGCGACAAGTTCGACCGCAAGGTGACCGTGGGCTACATCTATATGCTGAAGCTCCACCACCTCGTCGACGACAAGATTCACGCGCGTTCGATCGGGCCGTACAGCCTCGTCACCCAGCAGCCGCTGGGCGGTAAGGCGCAGTTCGGTGGCCAGCGCTTCGGTGAAATGGAGGTCTGGGCGCTCCAGGCCTATGGCGCGGCGTACACGCTGCAGGAAATGCTGACGGTGAAGTCCGACGACGTGATCGGCCGCACCAAGGTTTACGAGGCGATCGTCAAGGGCGACGACACCTTCGAGGCCGGCATTCCCGAAAGCTTCAACGTGCTCGTCAAGGAAATGCGCTCGCTGGGCCTCAACGTCGAGCTTTCGTCCTATGCGGATGAAGACGAGGGCGAAGGTCCGGACGCTCTTCCCGAAGCCGCCGAATAAGATTTTTCCTCACCCCTCTCGCCCTGCGCGAGAGGGGAAGATGGAGCAGATAAATGAACCAGCTTACCAACTTCATGAACCCGGTCGCGAAGCCCGAAACCTTCGACATGATCAAGATCGGCATCGCGAGCCCGGAGCGTATCCGCTCGTGGTCGTTCGGCGAGATCAAGAAGCCCGAGACGATCAACTACCGCACGTTCAAGCCCGAGCGTGACGGCCTGTTCTGCGCGCGTATCTTCGGTCCGATCAAGGATTACGAATGCCTGTGCGGCAAGTACAAGCGTATGAAATACAAGGGCATCGTCTGCGAAAAGTGCGGCGTCGAAGTCACGGTCACGAAAGTGCGCCGCGAGCGCATGGGCCATATCGAGCTCGCCGCGCCGGTCGCGCATATCTGGTTCCTGAAGTCGCTGCCGTCGCGCATCGGCCTGCTGCTCGACATGCAGCTCAAGCAGCTCGAGCGCGTGCTGTACTTCGAAGCCTATATCGTTCTTGAGCCCGGCCTGACCCCGCTCGAGAAGTTCCAGTTGCTGACCGAAGACGAACTCCTCGACGCGCAGGACGAATATGGCGAAGACGCTTTCTCGGCCGGCATCGGCGCCGAGGCGATTCGCGTGCTCCTCGAGAATCTCGATCTCGAGCAGGAACGCGTCGACCTGATGGAAGAGCTTGCGACCACCAAGTCGGAGCTCAAACCCAAGAAGATCATCAAGCGGCTGAAGGTCGTCGAGAGCTTCATCGAATCGGGCAACCGCCCCGAATGGATGATCCTCGAAGTCGTGCCGGTCATTCCGCCCGAACTGCGCCCGCTGGTGCCGCTCGACGGCGGCCGCTTCGCGACGTCGGATCTTAACGACCTCTATCGCCGCGTGATCAACCGCAACAACCGCCTGAAGCGCCTGATGGAGCTGCGCGCGCCGGACATCATCGTCCGCAACGAAAAGCGCATGCTGCAGGAAGCCGTCGACGCGCTGTTCGACAACGGTCGCCGCGGTCGCACGATCACGGGTGCCAACAAGCGTCCGCTGAAGTCGCTGTCCGACATGCTCAAGGGCAAGCAGGGCCGCTTCCGTCAGAACCTGCTCGGCAAGCGCGTCGACTATTCGGGCCGCTCGGTCATCGTGACCGGTCCGGAACTCAAGCTGCACCAGTGCGGCCTGCCGAAGAAGATGGCGCTCGAGCTGTTCAAGCCCTTCATCTACGCGCGCCTCGACGCCAAGGGTCTGTCGATGACCCTGAAGCAGGCGAAGAAGTGGGTCGAAAAGGAACGCAAGGAAGTCTGGGACATCCTCGACGAAGTCATTCGCGAGCACCCGGTCCTCCTGAACCGCGCCCCGACGCTCCACCGCCTTGGCATTCAGGCGTTCGAGCCGGTGCTGATCGAAGGCAAGGCGATCCAGCTGCACCCGCTGGTCTGCGCCGCGTTCAACGCCGACTTCGACGGCGACCAGATGGCCGTCCACGTCCCGCTGAGCCTCGAAGCCCAGCTGGAAGCGCGCGTGCTGATGATGTCGACCAACAACATCCTCAGCCCCGCGAACGGCAAGCCGATCATCGTTCCGTCGCAGGACATGGTGCTCGGTCTCTATTATCTCTCGCTGGAGCGCGAAGGCGAACCGGGCGAGGGGATGCTGCTCGCCGACATGGCCGAGGTGCATCAGGCGTTGTTCACCGGCGCGGTGACGCTGCACACGAAGGTCATCAGCCGCGTTCCGCAGACCGACGAGGAAGGCAACACCTACCTCAAGCGCTACGAAACGACGCCCGGCCGCATGCTGATCGGCGAATGCCTGCCGAAGTCGCACACCGTGCCTTTCGACGTCGTCAACCGCCTTCTGACCAAGAAGGAAATCGGCGACGTGATCGACCAGGTCTATCGCCATACCGGTCAGAAGGAGACCGTGCTGTTCGCCGACGCCATCATGGCGCTGGGCTTCCGCAACGCGTTCAAGGCGGGCATCTCGTTCGGCAAGGATGACATGATCATTCCGGCGTCGAAGGAAGGGATGGTCGACGAAACCCGCGCGCTCGTGAAGGATTTCGAGCAGCAGTATCAGGACGGCCTGATCACGCAGCAGGAAAAGTACAACAAGGCGATCGACGCCTGGTCGCAGTGCGGCGACAAGGTCGCGAACGCGATGATGGACGAGATCCGCGCGACGCCGAAGCTGCCCGACGGCCGCATGGCCCCGATCAACTCCATCTACATGATGGCGCACTCGGGTGCCCGTGGTAGCCAAGCGCAGATGAAGCAGCTCGCGGGCATGCGCGGCCTGATGGCGAAGCCGTCGGGCGAGATCATCGAAACGCCGATCATCTCGAACTTCAAGGAAGGCCTGACCGTCCTTGAATATTTCAACTCGACCCACGGCGCCCGCAAGGGCCTCGCGGACACGGCGCTCAAGACGGCGAACTCGGGGTACCTGACCCGCCGCCTCGTCGACGTGTCGCAGGACTGCGTCGTGATCGAGGATGATTGCGGCACCGAACGCGGGATGGAAATGCGCGCGATCATCCAGGGCGGTTCGACGATCGCTTCGCTGGGCGAACGCATTCTCGGCCGCACGACGCTCGAAGATGTCACCGACAAGGACGGCAATATCATCGCAGCGGTGGGCACCCTGCTCGACGAAGCGATGGTCGCGAAGATCGAGGAAGCCGAAGTGCAGGCGGTCAAGATCCGCTCGCCGCTGGTTTGCGAAGCCACCCTCGGTGTCTGCGCCAAATGCTACGGTCGCGATCTCGCGCGCGGTACGCCGGTCAACATCGGCGAAGCGGTGGGCGTCATCGCCGCCCAGTCGATCGGTGAGCCCGGCACGCAGCTGACCATGCGGACCTTCCACATCGGGGGCGCGGCGCAGGTCAACGAGCAGTCGAACCTCGAAGCGATCTCCGACGGCACGATCGAATATCGCGACATGGCGACGATCGTCGACCAGCGCGGTCGCCGTCTGGCGCTGTCGCGCTCGGGCGAAATCGCGGTCATCGATAGCGAAGGCCGGGAACGTGCGACGCACAAGCTGCCCTATGGTGCGCAGATCATGCACAAGGACGGCGAGAAGGTGAAGAAGGGCGACCGGATTGCCGAATGGGATCCGTTCACCATGCCGCTGATCACCGAAAAGCCGGGTGTCGTGAAGTATCAGGATCTGATCGATACCAAGACCCTGATCGAACAGGTCGACGAAGCGACCGGCATCGCGCAGCGCGTCGTGATCGAGTATCGCGCCGCCGGCCGCGGCAAGAAGGAAGACCTTCAGCCGCGCCTGACCTTGCTCGACGACGCCTCGGGCGAAGCCGCGCGCTATCTGCTCGCGGTCGGCACGATGCTGTCGGTCGAGGACGGCCAGGAAGTGCAGGCGGGCGACGTTCTGGCCCGTGTGACCCGCGAAGCGTCGAAGACGCGCGACATCACCGGCGGTCTGCCGCGTGTTGCCGAGCTGTTCGAAGCGCGCATCCCGAAGGACAATGCGGTGATCGCCAAGATCAGCGGCCGCATCGAATTCGTGAAGGATTACAAGGCGAAGCGCAAGATCGCGATCGTTCCGGAAGAGGGCGATCCGATCGAATATCTGATCCCGAAGTCGAAGGTTCTCGAAGTGCAGGAAGGCGACCAGGTCAAGCGCGGCGATGCGCTGATCAGCGGTTCGCCGAACCCGCACGACATCCTCGACGTAATGGGCGTGGAAGCGCTGGCCGAGTATCTGGTCGCGGAAATCCAGGAAGTCTACCGGTTGCAGGGCGTGAAGATCAACGACAAGCACATCGAGGTGATCGTTCGCCAGATGCTGCAGAAGGTCGAGATCACCAACGGCGGCGACACCACGCTGTTGCCGGGCGAGCAGCTCGATTATCTGGAGATGATGGAGTATAACGCCAAGCTGCCGAAGAATGGCGTGCCTGCGGAGGGCCGTCCGGTCCTGCTCGGGATCACCAAGGCCAGCTTGCAGACCCGCAGCTTCGTTTCGGCCGCGTCCTTCCAGGAAACGACCCGCGTCCTCACCGAGGCGTCGGTGCAGGGCAAGGTCGATTCGCTGATGGGCCTCAAGGAAAATGTTATCGTCGGCCGCCTCATTCCGGCGGGTACCGGTGCTGCCATGAACCGCGTCCGCGTCACCGCGTCGTCGAAGGATGCCGCGCTCCGTGCCGCTATGCGCAACGCCACCGAGGCGCATCTGATCGCGCCGCAGTCGGCGGCCGAGGAACATGCCGCCGAACTGGCGCAGGGCCCCGAAGCCGCGATCGGCGACGATCCGCTCGGCGCGGTCGAGGGTGAAACCCACGGCACCGACGCAGATGCCGGCGATTACCTGATCCAGAGCGACGGGGAATAAACCCCTCGGAGCCTGACAGAAACAAGCCCCGCCGGAGCGATCCGGCGGGGCTTTTTCTTTGCCGTCAAACTGATAGCCTGCGCCTTCGTTCGGGAGGGAGAGGGATATGCGGGCTTATCTGATCGGTGCCGGGCTGTTGCTGGCGGTCTCGCCGGCGGCGGCGCAGGACAACAGCAATATCGAAGGCGAGGTGGTGGTGACGGCGCAGCGCGCGTCGGCCGACTATCTCTCGGACGAGCAGACCGTGGTCGGGCTGCGGCGGACCGCCGATAGCGCGATCCAGCCGGTCCAGTTCACCTCTGACTCGCGTGATGAGGATATGCGAAAGCGCGAAATTCATGCGATGCTCGAGGCCGCGATCCGTCGCGCCGATAGCGCCGGCGTCGAACTCGTCACCGGCGAATTCGAACTCACCAAGCTGACACTCGCCAACTTCAAGGATTTGGTCTTCGGGCGCGGCCAGCGCCCCGACACCAGCGAGATCGAGCTCTATGTGAAGGCCAGCCTCGCGGGATCGGTCGGCAGCGCGCAGGGACGGATCGACAATTTCATCAAGGCGGTGCCGCCCAACGGGCGCGCGCTGCTGGAGAAGAATGGCGAGATCACGCTGACGATCATCAATCCCGACCAGTATCGGCCCGAGATCGTCAAGCTGGTCGCAGGCGAGGCGCTCAAGACCGCGGGTGCCTTCGGTCCCGACTATGGCGTCGAGGTCGCGGGGCTCAATGAACAGCTCATCTGGGCGCAGGCGAGCGCGACCGAGGTGTTCCTCTATATCCCCTATCGTTTCACCGTGCGGCCCAAATGAAAAGGGCCCACCGGTCGAGGCCGGTGAGCCCTTGGTCTTTTTGGGAAATTTGCGGGCCGGTGCGACTGCGCCTGAAAGGCGGGCCGGCCCGGGCTGCGTTACGGCGCGAGGATCGCGACGGTCAGGTACAGCAGCAGCGGAAGGCCGAAGCCGAGCAGCGTCAGGGCGACAAAGGCGACGCGCGTCCACAAGACGTCGAAGCCGAACTGGTCCGCAATCCCGGCACACACGCCGAAGATCACCCCATCGCGACGATTCTTGCGAAAACCCTGTTTCATTTCTTTCCTTTCCATCCCGGCCCATCGGGACCGGCGTTGTTCGCGGGGGACGGAGGGCTGGTTAAGCAACCAGCCCGCCGAAGTGCGCTGCGTTCGGACCGACAGCGGCGAGGAACATGAGCGAGCAATAAGCCGAAGCAACCGCGGCGATCGCGTAGCTCTTGAGCGATTCAACATTGAAGTGGGCCATTTACCTATCCTTTTTCGTCCTCCACCCGGACCATCCGGTGGATGCCCGATGTAATGCAGGAGCCGTGCCAATTTCATTCAGCGCCGGTTAACCGCCGTTTTTGAGCCGGAGATAGAATATTTCAGCGCGCGTTTTGCGGGCCTATGGCGAAAATTCCCAATTTTGGGAAAAATTTTATATCGCTATTCGAGATGCGCTTGGGGATGACGGGTGAAGAGGCGTGCGGTGGGCTGGCGTCGCCCCTTATGGTGCGGTAGCGCCGTCGCCATGACGCTCGCCCGCCTCTCGCTGACCGACTTCCGTAACCATGCCGGCGCGGATATGGCGGCGGGGCCGGGGCTTGTGGCGCTGCACGGCGACAATGGCGCGGGCAAGACCAACATATTGGAAGCGATCTCGCTGCTCGCGCCGGGCCGCGGGCTCCGCCGCGCCGCGCTGTCCGACATGGTGCGCGACGGGGCGACCGGCGGCTTCGCGATCTTCGCCGAGCTGCTCGCCGGCGCCGACCTGCCGCCGGTGGCGCTGGGCACGGGGATCGAGCCCGCGCATCCCGGGCGGCGGATCGTCCGGATCAACGGCGCATCCGCGGCCGCGGCATCGCTCGGCGAATGGCTTGCGGTGCTGTGGCTGACGCCGGCGATGGACCGTCTGTTCGTCGAGACCGCGGGCAATCGCCGTCGTTTCCTCGACCGCCTCGTCCTCGCGCTCGACCCGCGCCACGCGCAGCACAGCAACCGCTATGACGCCGCCTTGCGCGCGCGCGGCAAGTTGCTCGCCGATATGGCGACCGCCGACCGGCAATGGCTCGCCAGCCTCGAGGCGCAGCTTGCCGAGCATGGCGCGGCGATGGACGCGGCCCGGCAGCGGACGCTCGCGGCGCTGTCGGCCGAGCTCGCGGGTCAGCCCGACGCGCCCTTTGCGCGCCCGCTGCTCACGCTTGTCGATGCCGACGGGGCGCCGCGTCAGGCGCCGCACATGGTCGAGGCGCTGAAGACGCTCTTCGCGTCGCGCCGCCGGATCGACGCTGCCGCCGGACGCGCGACCGCCGGGCCGCACCGCGACGATCTCTCGGCCGTCCACGCCGCGACCGGCCGCGCCGCGGCGCGCTGTTCGACCGGCGAGCAGAAGGCGATGCTGCTCTCGCTCGTCCTCGCGCACAGCGATTGCGTCGCGCGCGCGCGCGGCCAGCGTCCGGTCCTGCTGCTCGACGAGGTCGCGGCGCACCTCGACCCGCTGCGCCGCGCGGCGCTTTATGACCGGCTGGCGGGGCAGGGCGGACAAGCCTGGCTCACCGGGACCGAGGCGGCGCTGTTCGCCGACATGCCGGGGCCGGTAACCCGCTTTCACATTGCGGGCGGCCGGATCGGGCCAGGCTAAGTCCGGCTGGTGATCGCCTGCCGGTCGAAGCTGTTGCCGTCCTGATCGCACCTGAAAGGCCGCTCCCCGACTTGACGCCTTCCCCCTCAGCGAACCGGCGGGTCGATCGGTGGCACCGCGCCGACGGGGGCGACGGGCTCGCCGGGGGTGCGAGGCGGCAGCGCGTCGGGCGGGACGGCGCCGATCTGCATGTCGGGGGTGGCGACGTGCTCGAGGTTGCGGACGCGGGCGTCGATCCGGCCGCTTGCGATGGTGAGTTCGTTGAAACCCGGCGGGGTCGAACGCAGCCGTTTCGACAGCGTCCCCGCGCCGATCATGCGGATCGGGCCGGCGCTGGTTTCCTGCAAGAGGTCGAAGGCGTCATGGACGTGGCCGGTGAGCACCGCCGCGACCCCGCGTGCCGCGAGTTCGGTCAGCGCGCGCTCGCCGCCGCGCGTGAGGGCGCGGCCCTCCGTCCCCGCCTCGACGAGCGGATGATGCGCTGTCACCAGCACAGCGGTGCCGGCGGGCAGCGCGTCGATCGCCGCCAGCGTCCGGTCGAGCGCCCGCCGCGTGACCCATCCTTTGGACCAGTCGAGCCGCCACTGCGCGCGCGCCGTGGTCTTGAGCGGCACGACCGCGACGCCATCGAGGTCGAGTTCGCGTTCGACGAACCCCTCGATCCGGCGGATGCGCGCATAGGGACGGAAAAAGCGCGCCACGGGGTTGAAATAGGGCAGGTCGTGATTGCCGACCTCGACCGTCACCGGCACGTCGAGGGCTGCGATCCAGTCGCAGGCCGCGGCGAACTCGTGGCTGCGCGCACGCATCGTCAGGTCGCCGGTGATCAGCACCGCAGCCGGACGTTCGACGCGCACGCAGCGGGCGAACCAGTCGAGGGCATTACGATCCTCAAGCCCGAAATGCAGATCGCTGATATGGAACAGCCGCTTCATAGGGTGGCGACGAAATCGACTGCGCTCACCGCAAGCCCGAAGCGCGCGGGCGATCCGGTCTCGGCCAGTTCGCCATCATATTCGAGGCTGATCGGTGCATCGCTTTCGAGGACGATCGTCTCGCTTTGCGCGATTTCCTCGCTCGGCCCGTCGCGGAAATCGCCGCCTAGCCAAGCCAATCCGTGGCGCAGCACGTCGATTGTCCCTTCGGTCAATATGCCGTCGGCGCGCACCCCAGCCTCGGTCGGGGTGAGGATGACGGCCGGATAGGCCTTGCCGTGCCCCGCGACGCGCACGCCGGGCGCGTTCATCATCGCTTCGAGCGCGTCGGGCGCCGCGCGCCCCGCTTCGAGCAGCCCCTCCTGGCGCATCGTCTCGCGCACCCCGGCCCAGTGCGTTGCCGGCCCTGCGACGATGGTGATGAACGCCTCGCCGTCTGCCGAGCGGATCGTCGGGACCGGCCGGCGGCGTCCTTTGCCCATGAGCGCGTCGGTCAGTATCTCGGGCGCCGGGCGGTCGCCGTGAAGCGCCTTGGACAAGAGGTTGAGCGTGCCGCCGGGCAGCGGGAGGATCGCGCCATCCCAGCCGACCGCCGATCGGGCCGCGGCGTTGATCGTCCCGTCGCCGGTCCACACCAGCAGCAGGTCGATGTCCCGCTCGCGAAGGGTCGTCGCGTCGGGAACCGCGCCATCGGGCAGTTCGAAAGTGGCGACGAGCGGCGTGCCCGCATCGCGGCACGCCGCCTCGATCGCAGCGCGGATCGCGGGATCGTGGCTGCCGCTCTGGATGTTGCAGACGAGGGCGGGGCGGGTGAAGGGGGCGGGGCGGGTGAAGGGGCTGGTCATGGCCTGTCCTACGCATGAGCGGGGAAAAGGTCGCCTCCTCCCATCCTCGTCGGCCCGCACTTGATACGGGGTCCATGCGTCCCGCCCCGCTGCGCCATCTTGTTCGGCGCCGCGCCGCCCTGTAGGGCGCGATAGCTATGACCGCGCGCGCAGCCAAAGGACGGCGTTTGATCAAGTTCATCATCGTTCTGGTGTTGCTCCTGCTGCTGTTCGGCAGCGGTGCGAAGATGGTCGTGGCGGGCGGCGCGAAGTCGCTCGATCTGGCCGACAAGTTGCTCGGGTCGGATGGCGGCGCGCGGCTGCTGATCGGCGATCAGCCCTATGGCAACGGGCCGCGGAAGTCGCTCGACATATGGGTGCCGGAGAATGCGAAGCAGGGCGACAAGCTGCCCGTGATCGTCTTTTTCTATGGCGGCGGCTGGGACAGCGGCGAGCGTGAAAGCTATGGCTTCGCGGGCCGCGCGCTGGCGCAGAAGGGCTTCGTCGTCGTCATCCCCGATTACCGGCTGGTCCCCAAGGCGCATTGGCCCGATTTCCTGGAGGACAGCGCCAAGGCGGTCGCATGGACGCATCGGCATATTGGCGACCTCGCGGGCGATCCCGATCGCATCGCGCTGATGGGCCATTCGGCGGGTGCCTATAATGCGGTGATGCTGGCGCTCGATCCGCAATGGCTGCGCGGCGCGAAGAGCGACCCGTCGATCATCCGCGGCGTCGCGGGGCTTGCGGGCCCCTATGATTTCCTGCCGATGGAAAAGGGCGGCAGCGCCGAAAAGGCGATGGGCAAGGTCCGGCCCGCGGAGAAGACGCAGCCGATTGCCTACGCGCGCGGCGATGCGCCGCCGCTGTGGCTCGCGACGGGCGACGAGGATGAAACGGTGCGCCCGCGCAACAGCCAGAACCTCGCGGCGGCGATCGAAAAGGCCGGCGGATCGGCGGCGCTGCGCATCTATCCGGGCGTGGGGCACACCGGCATCGTCATGGCGCTGTCGGCGCCCTTCCGGTCGCGGGGGCCGGTGCTCGACGACGCGACCGACTTCCTGCGCGGCGTCACCGGCCGCCGTGTCGCGCCCGCGACGGACGCAGCCGAATGACGATCCCTGCGATCGTCCTCGCCGGCAGCCGCCCCGGCCCCGATCCGCTGCTGAGCGGCAGCGGCGCCTCGACCAAGGCGCTGCTCCCGATCGCGGGGAAGCCGATGCTTGTCCATGTCGTGACCGCGCTGCGCGCCTCGCCGCACATCGGGCCGATCACCATTCTGGCACAGAATAGCGCCGAGCTGGCCGCCGAGCCGATGCTCGCGGGTATCGACGGGCTCCAATTCGAGGACTCGGGGCAGGGAATCAGCAGCTCGCTTGCCGCGGCGCTGCCCGACAGCGACGCGCCCATTTTGGTAACGACCGCCGACAATGTGCTGCTCACGCCATCGATGATCGCCGAATTCGTTACGGGCGCTCGCGGCAGCGACGTCGCGGTGGCGATGGTCGAGAAAGCTGTTTTGCTCGCGCGCTATCCCGAATCGCAACGCACCTGGCTCAAGTTCCGCGGCGGCTGGTGGTCGGGCGCGAACCTGTTCCGCCTCAGCGGGCGGCGCGTACTGCCCCTGCTCGACTTCTGGGGGCGGATCGAGCGTGACCGCAAGAAGGGCTTGAAGATCATCGCGGCGTTCGGCCCGTGGTTGCTGCTCGGCGCGCTCCTGCGGCTCTTCACGATCGAGCAGGGGATCGCGCGTGCAGGCCGGCGGTTCGGGCTGCAGGCGAAGGTGGTGCCGATGTCCGAGCCCGAGGCGTGCATCGACGCCGACAAGCCCGCGGACATCGAGCTGATCGAACGGATATTTGCCGCGCGGCGCCAAGGCGCTATAGGGGCGCCCCTATGAGCATCGACAAAGCCATCATCCTGTCGGCCGGGCAGGGCTCGCGCCTGCTGCCGCTGACCCGTGATATCCCCAAATGCCTGATCGAGTTCAATGGCCGCAGTCTGATCAGCTGGCAGGTCGCGGCGCTCGTCGCCAACGGCATCAAGGATATCGTCGTCGTCACCGGCTTTCGCACCGAGCGGGTCGAGGATCATGCGCTGCAGCTCTATCGCGACACCGGCGCGCGCATTCGCACGCTGTTCAATCCCTTCTTCCAGGTCGCCGACAATCTCGGCACCTGCTGGATCGCGCGCGAGGAGATGGACCGCGATTTCATCATCCTCAACGGCGACACCATCGTCTCGGACGAGATCGTCGCGAAGCTGATCGAAGGCGCTAGGGAGCCGATCAACGTCACCGTCGACGTCAAAGGCGAGTATGACGACGACGACATGAAGGTGAACCGCGACGCCGAAGGGCGGCTTCACGCGATCGGCAAGCGTCTGCTGCCCCCCGACACCAATGCCGAATCGATCGGGATGCTCGCCTTTATCGGCGATGGCCCGTCGATCTTCCGCAACCAGGTCGACCAGATGATGCGCACCCCCGACGGGGTCGAACGCTGGTATCTGCGCGCGATCGACATCATCGCGAAGGGCAACCGCGTCGGCACCGTGTCGATCGAGGGGCTCGAGTGGCAGGAGGTCGACTTCCCGCAGGACGTCGAAGCCGCCGATGCGCTCACCGCAAAATGGGCGGCCGCGGGGCGTTACGCAAAATAGGGTTTGAGCCAGCCGGTGAGCGCGGGGATTTGCGCGTCGTCGAGCTTCACCGCCTGCCCCAGGTCGGGCTGGCCCGGCCAGCCGGCATCGGCGACCGTCAGTCCCGCGCCGCTGCGTTCGCCATCGTAACGCGGCAGGACGTGGAAATGGACGTGCGGGTCGACCATCATCAGCATCAGATAGTTGATCTTGGAATAGCCGACCGCTTTGCCGAGCGCGGTTTCGATTGCCGAGGTCGCGGCCTTGAGTTCGGCGTGCGCCGCGGCGGAGAGGTCGCCAAAGGCCGTCGCATCGGATTTCGCCGCGAGCACCAGCGCGCCGAGCGTCGGCTGCGCGGGGCGGAGCAGGACGACCCAATGCTCGAACTCGGCAACCAGCGTGGCGGGGAAGCCGAGTTTCTCGATCGTGGCGTTCATGGCTGCGCTTCCTCCATCCAGCTGACGATCGGACGGCCCGCCCGGTGCTGCGCATAGGCCTGCACCAGCCGCACCGCGTGGACGACCAGCGAGATGACGGTCCACCACGCAAGCGCGATGAGGCCGAGGTCGGGGCGTCCGGCGAGCGTCGCGACGAACAGGATCACCATGTTCGGATTGCGCCGCGCGGTGACGAGGCGGAAATCGCTGTCGAATTTCTGCCAGACGTGGATGTCCATGCCGAAATCCTTGATGAACAGCCCCTCGATCACGCGCTGGAGGATATAACCCGCGATCACCGCGACCATGATCCAGACGAACGTCGAGGTCGGCAGCGCCAGCCCCCAGCTCGCAAGGCCGACCCCCCAGAAATACCACCAGAAGGGCGGATGGATCAGATCGACGCCATGGTCGGCGACATTGCCCCATTTGGACGAGGTGATCGTACAGCGCGCGAGCTTGCCGTCGACGGTGTCGAGCACCATGAAGATGAAGCCCGCGAGCATCCCCCACCAATAATCGCCGATAGCAAAGAGATAGGTCGCATAGACGCAGAGCGTCGCGCCGATCGCGGTGACCATGTTCGGCGTCATGCCGATGCTGGCCGCGATGCGGGTCAGCCAGAGGGCGAGTTCGGGCCAGAGATATTTGGTCAGCGCGTCGGTGACGCCCTTGTAGGCACCGAAATAGCTTTTCCGCTCGATCTGGCGCCGCGTCTCTGGGGTCAGCCGCTGGATGAACGGGCAGTCGAGTTTGCGGAGCTGGCGGTTGTAGATTTGCGGATTGTCGCGATATTCGATGATCCGCACACGGCTGTCCTGTGCCGCCACCTCGGGCGTGCGGCCGCCGGTCAGATAAGCGAGCACGGGTTCGCCGCCATCGACGACCATCGTGTCGGGAAGCGTCAATATGTGCCGCAACCAGAGCGGGTCGAAGACATAGGCGAGGTTGGCATAGAGATGCGCGCCCGTTGCATCGGTGTCTTCGGGCAGACCCTCGGCGCGCGCGAGGCGGCGCAGCCGTTCGGCGTTGGTCATGCCCCACAGCAGGGTCGAATTGTCGCCGAAAGCGATCAGGGCGGGCGGCGCGGAGGCAGTGGTCATCACCTGCGCTCTTACCCGCTCAGCCGTCCTTTGCAAGAAAGCGCAGGATCGCCTCGGCGCCGCGCCGCGCCGCACCGGCGGGATCGCCGCCGATCGATTCCGCGAGCCGTTCGCATTGCGCCGGGCTATAGAGCTTGTGACGCGCCTGCGCCGCGTCGAGCGCAGCCCCCAGTCCTGCAGGATCGTCGAGGACGTCGCCGAGCGTCCAGAACAGATAGTCGGGGTCGCCGCGCCAGTCGACGTCATGCGCATTCAGGAACAGGCACGGCCGGGGCGTCGCGAGAAATTCGTAAACCTGACTGCTGACATCGCCAAGATAGATGTCGGCGCCGCCGGTATAGCTCATGTCGAACAGGCGATCGGAGCCGAGGTCGATCAGAATCTTGTCCGGCACCGCGCGCTCCATCACCGCCTCGCGCTCGGAATCGCTCGCCTCGGCGAACAGACGGACGTGCGGGGCGACCACGAGGTTGTAGCGATCCTGCCCCGCGAACCAGTCGATCACCGCGGCCCCGAACTTGTCCCACGACGACAGCGCGCGCTGGAAATGTGGGGCGTAGAGCACGGTCGGCCGGCCATTGTCGAACAACGGCGGGCGCGATTTTTGCAGCCGCGCCATCAGGTCGAGCTTCACATAGCCGTTCACCGCATAATGGCCCGGCCGGATCGTTCCGGCATCGAGCAGACGCTTCTCGCTCTTTTTGCCGGCGACGAGCACGAAGTCGAAATGGCGGTCGCGCGGGTCGAGCATGATCGCGCGGTCGCCCGCGCCATGCGGCGTAAAAACCAGGCGGGTGCGTCGCGGCAGGAAATGGCGAATGGCGGTCGTCGTTCGTTCGGGCACCACGATCGCGTCGAAGCCGCGGAGGAACGGCAAGGCCCCCAACAGGATCGGCAGCCGCGGGTTGCGCATGATCCCCGCATCGCGCAGCCAGCGCGCCGGACCTGTCTGGCCGAGCAGGGTGATGCGCGGGTCGAACCCCGGATAGACGAGATCGATCTGTTTGAGGATGCGCAGATGGTCGGGGCCGGCGACTGCCACCTCGACGTCGGCACCCATCGCCGCCATCTCTGCCGCAATCGGCAGGGCGTGGAAGATGTGGTGCGGCTCGCCGATAAAGGGGAAGATTATGCGCATGGCTGCGCCTCGGGACTCTCTTCAAAATCGAGCGCCTGCCAGCCATGCTCGGCCGCGATGGCCGTCAGCTTCGCCTTGCGGCCGATCAACCAGGCCTCGGTCGCGAGCGCGAACATCGGGGCGTCGCTGAGATGGTCGGAATAGGCGCGGACGTGGCTGGTTCCGCCCGGGGCGTTCGCGTCCAGCCACTCACCGATCCGGCGCGCCTTTTCGGCGCCATAGCAATTATGGCCATCGATTTCGGGAAGCCAGTTGCCGTTGGCGTCACGGCGGTGGCGCGTCGCCAGCACCGCATCGAAGCCGAGCGCGTCCGCGATCGCGCCGGCGTAGAATTCGGGGGCGGCGGTCGCCATCAGCAGGCGAAAACCCTGATCCCGGTCACGGGCGATGGCGGCGCCTGCCCCCGGCGGGACGTCGGCGGGGACGCGCCACCCGGCGAAGCGCGCCGCAAGGCCGTCCGCCTCGCCCGGGGTCAGATGCGTGCCGAGAAACAGGCGGAAGGCGGCGGGCTTGAAACGGTCGCGGCCATAAAGGCGCAGCGCATGGCCGATAGCGAGCGCGGCATAGAGCGGCAGCAGGAGCAGGCGCGCGGGCGCGCGCGTCCATGCCGCCCACAGCAGGAACAGGGTGAAGGTCGGCGTTCTAAGCACCGTCCGGTCGAGATCGTAGATCGCGATGCGGAGCGCGTCGGCGGGCGTCGTCATGCCGGGTCTCCCGCCTCCGCGACCCGGACATCGGGACCGATCAGCCGCAACCGGCGTCCCGTCTTGCCGAGCGAGGCGCGGTCGGCATAGGGCAGGCCGAACCGCACCGACAGCCAGATCGCGCCAACCGCGATGGCGACGATCAGCGGCAGCGCGACCGGATCGGGAAGGCGGCTCACGAGAAGGGCCAGCGCGCCCGCGACGATCGTGATCGCAAGGCCGCGCAGCGCCACCATCGGGAACTGGTGGTCGAAGGGATGCAGCCCTTCGCCGATCGCGAGCTGGAGCATCGGAATGCCCGCCATCACGACGAGGCCGATCGACATCGCGAGCGTGACGCCGGTCAGCGCGTCGACATGGTCGACGAACAGCCAGCCCGCGCCGACCGCGACAAGCACGCCGAGCAGGCTGGCGGTCAGCTGGTGGCGGAACGCCGCGACCACCTGCAGCACCGGTAGCGAAATGCCCAGCACCGCCTCGGCCGCGCGCGCGAGGAGCAGGATGATCACCGCGCCCTGCGCGACATGAGCCTGCGCGCCGAACAGGCTGAGCAGCGACGAACTGCCCGCCGCGAGCACCGCCGCCATCGGCAACGCGATCGCCGAAATCAGCCGCGTCGCATAGGCATAGATATCGGCGACCTGCTCGCGCCCGCCGCGCTCGGCACTCGCGGCCAGCGGCGCCACGACATAGGCGAAGGCGATACGGACGAGCTGGACGACGCTCGACAGCTTGCGCGCGATGGTGAAAAGACCGGCTGCGGCGGCTCCCGACGCCCCCGGGAGCATCAGGTTCAGGATCAGCGCGGGTGCGTCGCCGAACAGCCGCGTGATGATGTTCGACGGCAACACCGACAGCCCGGCCCAGAAGGTATTGCGTTCGACCTCGCTGCCGCGTCCGCCGCGGAGCAGGTCGCCGAAGCTGTAATAGCGACGGAGCAGCCGCACGCTGAGGATCGCGGTGACCGCGAGCGAACAGAGGTGGGCGATGAACAGCCCCTCGAGCCCGAAGCCGAGCGCGAAGAACAGTACCGCGAACACCACCCGCATCACCTGTTCCCAAACGATGCGCAGGCGGATTTCGGCGCCGAACACCATCCGCGCGCGCAGCGCCGAGGTCGCGATCTCGACGAAGGCCCAGAGCGGCAGCGCCCAGACGAAAATCTGGATCGCAGGGGTGACGAGCGCGCGGTCCTTTTCGGCGACATTGAGCCAGGGCGCGAGGTCGGCGGCAAAGATCGCGATCAGCGCCGCGACGACCAGGCAGGGGCCGACCCCGAACAGCAACGCGGTGCGCAGCGCCGCCGCGGCCTCGGCATCGGTGGCGGATTGCGGCACGGTACGCTGCATCGCGCTCGTCATGCCGAGGTCGAAGATATTCTCGATCAGGTTGATGGCCGCCCAGAGCACGGCGTAGAGGCCGAAGCCCGCGAGGCCGAACATCAGGACATAGAGCGGCTGGGTCACGATCTCCACCACCGCGCCGAGCCGCGCCAGCACGGTCGTGCCGAGCCCGCGTGCGACGTGGCGGTTGGTAACGGCGGGTTGGACGGCCTCTTCGCTCATCGGCTGCGGCCCTAGCGGCTTGCGCGGACGGGTGCCAGCGGCTTTCGCTTTTGCGAACATGAACCCCTTGTCGACTCCGTCTTTCGGGTCTAGTCCGACCGCGACTACATCAGGGGAGCCAGAGACATGGCCGAATTTCGTCTGCCCAGGAACAGCCGCCCGAAAAAGGGCGGGACGGTCCACAAGGCCGAGGGCGCGACCAAAGTCCGGAAGTTCAAGGTCTATCGCTACGATCCCGACAAGCGCGAGAACCCGCATTTCGACACGTTCGAGATCGATCTCGAAAAATGCGGCCCGATGGTGCTCGATGCGCTGATCAAGATGAAGAGCGAGCAGGACTCGACCCTGACCTTCCGCCGCTCGTGCCGCGAAGGCATCTGCGGTAGCTGTTCGATGAACATGAACGGCAAGAACGGCCTCGCCTGCACCACCGCGATCGAGGATCTGAAGGGCGATATCCAGATCACCCCGCTGCCGCATATGGAAGTCATCAAGGATCTCGTCCCCGACTTCACCCATTTCTATGCGCAATATGCGTCGATCGAGCCCTGGCTGAAAACCAAGACGACGACCCCGAGCGGCAAGGAGCGGCTGCAGTCGCCCGCCGAGCGCGAAAAGCTCGACGGGCTTTACGAGTGCATCCTCTGCGCATGCTGCTCGACGAGCTGCCCGAGCTATTGGTGGAACAGCGACAAGTTCCTCGGCCCCGCGATCCTGCTTCAGGCCTATCGCTGGCTCGCCGACAGCCGCGACGAATATACCGGCGAACGGCTCGACGAGCTGGAAGATCCCTTCCGCCTCTATCGCTGCCACACGATCATGAACTGCTCGAACGCTTGCCCCAAGGGGCTGAGCCCCGCGCGCGCGATCGCCGAGATCAAGAAGCTGGAAGCCGAGCGGCAGGTCTGATGCGCCGCTGGCTGCCAGCGCTGATCGCGCTGGGGCTGGCTGGCTGCGCGGCAGAATCCGCCGTCGAAACCGTGCCGCCGCCGCGTGCCTATGCGCACGGCATCGGCGGCGCGACCTTCCTGATCGGCGGGACGTTTCCCCCCGGCCGCTCGCCCGACGGCAACAGCCTGATCCTCTACGGACCCGAGGGGGCCTTCCTGATCGACAGCGGGCGCCACGCCGAGCATCTCACCCTGATCCGTCAGGGGTTCAGCGGGATCGGCATGACGCCCGTCGCGATCATCAACACGCACTGGCATCTCGACCATGTCAGCGGCAATCCGGCGCTGAAGGCGGCTTTCCCCGATATCAAGGTCTATGGAACGTCGGCGATCGACGGCGCGCTGTCGGGGTTCCTCGCGAAGAGCGCCGAAGCATCGCGCAAGGCGCTGGCCGAAGGCGCCATCCCGGCCAGCGCGATCCCCGATGTCGAGGGCGATCTCGCGACGATCGCGCGGGGCGCCGGACTCAAACCCGATATTGTCGTCGACGAGTCCCGGGACGTGCTGATCGCGGGCCGGCCGCTATCGCTGCGCGTAGCCAACCATGCCGTTACCGAACGCGACCTGTGGATCTACGACGCGGCGGAGAAACGCGCGATCGTCGGCGATCTTGTGACCGTGCCGGCGCCGTTTCTCGATACAGCCTGCCCCGAGGGTTGGCTGCAGGCGCTCGACGAGGTGGCGAGTTCGGGGGCCGAACAGGTCGTGCCTGGGCACGGCCCGATCATGCCGATCGCCGATTTTGCCATCTGGCATCGCGCTTTCGTCGACTTTATCGCTTGCACGCGCGGCACGGGCGCGCTTGAGGGCTGTTCGGCCGGCTGGGTGGCGGGCGCCGCGAAGTGGATCGCCGACGACGCGCCGCGCGCGAAGGCGATGGCCGATTATTATGGCGAGCTGATACGCTCGGGGAAACTGGACGGATATTGCAAGGCATGAATGACGGGATCGAGGAGCCGAAACGCCGCGAAAATTTCAGCGCCGAGGAACTGGACGGGGGCTGGATCAGCTGGAACCTCAAGGACAAGGACCGTTTCAACAGCTTCATCGAACCGCTGTCGGTGCGCTCCGAGCGCCCGACCGAGGATGGCCGTCCGCGCGCACGGGTGCGGATGTTGCCCGAGCGTCGGCACAGCAATCTGGGCGACAATGTTCACGGCGCGGTGACGCTGGCGCTGGTCGACGTCGCGCTGTTCGCGGCGTCGCACCAGTTCGGTTCGCTCGACGCCGGCCATTCGGTGACGCTCGACCTGTCGACGCAATTCGTCGGCGCGGGTCGCGTGGGCGAGCCGCTCGACGCGATCGTCGAACTGGTGCGCGAAACGGGTCGCCTGATCTTCCTGCGCGGGCTCGTCGTGCAGGGCGAGGGTGACGGCCATATCGTCCTGACCTTCGCCGGGACGATCCGCAAGGCGAGCAAGAAGTGACCGGCGTCCTCGCCGCCTATGACCGGCTGGTCGCGTCGGGCGAACTCAAGCCCGATCCCGAGCAGCGCGGCGCGGCGGTGCGGCTCAACCGCTTGCAGGAGGAGCTGGAGGCGGCGCCGCCGCGCGGCAGCCTGCTGTGGCGGATCGCGGGCCGCAAGCCCGACAGCCCGCGCGGCGTCTATCTGTGGGGCGCGGTCGGGCGCGGCAAGTCGATGCTGATGGATCTCTTCTACGACCAGCTCCACATCCAGCGGAAGCGGCGCGTCCATTTCCACGCCTTCATGCTCGACGTCCATGCACAGATGCGCGAGGTCAGGAAGACCGAGAGCGGCGACCCGATCCCGCAGGTCGCCGCCGCGCTGACGCAGGATGTCCGCTGCCTCGCCTTCGACGAGATGGTGGTGAACAACAGCGCCGACGCGATGATCCTCTCGCGCCTGTTCACCGCGCTGATCGACAAGGGCGTCACGGTCGTCGCGACCTCGAACCGGCCACCCGGGGATCTCTACAAGGACGGGCTCAACCGCGAGCATTTCCTGCCCTTCATCGCGCTGATTGAAGCGAAGCTCGACGTGATGGGTTTGAACGGCCCGACCGACTATCGCCGCGACCGGCTGGGCGACGGCGCGCGCTGGTTCGTGCCCGCCGACGATGCAGCAAGCGCGGCGCTGTCGGCGGCATTCTTCCGCCTCACCGACTATCCGCCCGAGGATCGCGCCAATGTGCCGACGCTCGACCTCGACGTCGGGGGCGGGCGGACGCTGCACGTGCCGAAGGCGCTGAAGGGCGTGGCGGTCTTTTCGTTCAAGCGCCTGTGCGGCGAGGCGCGCGGAGCATCCGATTACCTCGCGGTCGCACGCCATTTTCATGCGGTGATCATCGTCGGCATCCCGCGCATGGGGCCCCAGAACCGCAACGAGGCGGCGCGCTTCGTGACATTGGTCGACGCGCTCTACGAGTATAAAGTCAAGCTGCTCGCCAGTGCGGCGGCGATGCCCGACGAACTCTATGTCGCCGGCGACGGCGCGTTCGAGTTCGAGCGCACGGCGAGCCGTTTGTCGGAGATGCAGTCGGACGACTATCTGGCGCTGGGCCATGGCCAGGATGACGTCGCGGGTACCCTTTCCCCGGCGGGATGACGTGACCGTCATTGCGTCGAAATCGCGGACGTGACGTCGCTCGTGCGCAAGGAAGCCGTAAAGGAGCCTGCCCCGACGAGCGCCCGGCCACATGATTAAATGATATTGCGAACTATTTGCATAAAAACCCTGATTTTGGTCCTTTTCGCGGTTGTTTCGTTAAGGGAATCGGCGTAGTGGCGGCCCGAGTCTTGGGATCGGAATGGCGGCTTTAGCCCGTGGCCGCACCGGTCCGATATTGCATTGCCGGGCTTGCCACAGAAGGGAGTGCCGCGCGCCATGGGACGCAAGAAGATCGCATTGATCGGAGCCGGGAATATCGGCGGAACGCTGGCGCTGCTCGCCGCGCAGAAGGAACTGGGCGATGTCGTCCTGTTCGACGTCGTCGAAGGCGTGCCGCAGGGCAAGGCGCTCGACCTGTCGCAGGTCGGCCCGATCGCCGGTTTCGACGCGAAGATCACCGGCTCGAACGACTACAAGGACATCGCGGGCGCCGACGTCATCATCGTCACCGCGGGTGTCGCGCGCAAGCCGGGGATGAGCCGCGATGATCTGCTCGGCATCAACCTGAAGGTCATGAAGGCCGTTGGCGAGGGCATCAAGGCCAACGCCCCCGACGCCTTCGTCATCTGCATCACCAACCCGCTCGACGCCATGGTCTGGGCCCTCCGTGAGTTCTCGGGGCTGCCGCACAACAAGGTCGTCGGCATGGCGGGCGTGCTCGACTCGGCGCGCTTCAGCCACTTCATCGCCGACGAATTCGACGTGTCGGTGAAGGATGTGAACACCTTCGTTCTCGGCGGTCATGGCGACACGATGGTTCCCGTCGTCCGCTATTCGACCGTCAACGGCATCCCTGTCCCCGACCTCGTCAAGATGGGCCTGTCGTCGCAAGACAAGATCGACGCAATCGTCAAGCGCACCCGCGGCGGCGGCGGCGAAATCGTCGCGCTGCTCGGCACCGGTTCGGCCTTCTACGCGCCCGCAGCCTCGGGCATCGCGATGGCCGAAGCTTATCTCGGCGACCAGAAGCGCATCCTGCCCTGCGCCGCCTATGTCGACGGCCAATATGGCGTCGACGGCCTCTATGTCGGCGTGCCGGTGATGATCGGCGCGGGCGGTGTCGAGAAGATCGTCGAAATCGAACTCGACGATGCCGACAAGGCCGGCCTGCAAGTCTCGGTCGACGCGGTCAAGGAACTGCTCGACGCGTGCAAGTCGCTGGATCCGTCGCTGGTATAGACTTCAGTGGTCGCCATCCTCTTCCTGACGCTTCCCTTGCTCTTCGCCGTGCTGGGGTATTTCGGACAGTGGAAGATGACGGCGTCCATCATTGGGTTGCTGGTTTTATGGCTCGGCTACGTCCTGTATCTCCATTGGACCGGCGACCCCAATGACCCATCATTGAGTGAACATGGCGCTCAGGTGTTTCCCTATTTTCTGGGCACGTTGATCGTAGGAATTTGTTTGGCGCACAGCTTCGGCTGGGGCGCTCGCTATTTGAAGACCCAACTCGCGAACCGTCGAGCTAGGTCAAAACTCGGAGAGACTTTCGAATGAGCATCCTCATCGACAAGAATACCAAGGTCATCACGCAAGGGATGACCGGTGCGACCGGCACCTTCCACACCGAACAGGCGCTTGCCTATGGCACGCAGATGGTCGGCGGCGTGACGCCGGGCAAGGGCGGAACGACGCACATCGGGCTGCCGATGTTCAACACGGTCGAGGAAGCGAAGCACGCGACCGGCGCGACCGCGTCGGTCATCTATGTGCCGCCGCCCTTCGCCGCCGACTCGATCCTCGAGGCGATCGATGCCGAGATCGAGCTGATCGTCGCGATCACCGAGGGCATTCCGGTGCTCGACATGGTCAAGGTGAAGCGCGCCCTCTCGGGCTCGAAATCGCGCCTGATCGGCCCGAACTGCCCCGGCGTGCTGACGCCCGAAGAATGCAAGATCGGCATCATGCCCGGCAACATCTTCAAGAAGGGCAGCGTCGGCGTCGTCTCGCGCTCGGGCACGCTGACCTATGAAGCGGTGTTCCAGACCTCGAACGTCGGGCTCGGCCAGACCACCGCGGTCGGCATCGGCGGCGACCCGGTCAACGGCACCAACTTCATCGACGTGCTCGAACTCTTCCTTGCGGACGAAGCGACCAAGTCGATCATCATGATCGGCGAAATCGGCGGCGACGCCGAGGAACAGGCCGCCCAGTTCCTGATCGACGAAGCCAAGCGCGGCCGCAAGAAGCCGATGGCCGGCTTCATCGCGGGCCGCACCGCACCTCCGGGCCGCCGCATGGGCCACGCCGGCGCGATCGTGTCGGGCGGCAAGGGCGACGCCGAGAGCAAGATCGCGGCGATGGAAGCCGCGGGAATCAAGGTGTCGGCGAGCCCGTCGGAACTCGGCACCACGCTCGCCGAAGTGCTGAAGGAACGCGTCTGATTTTTGGGCCAGCCTCTCTTTCGTGTTCCCCCGCGAAGGCGGGGGTCCATGAGAGGTCGCAATGGGTCCCCGCCTTTGCGGGGACACTCGGATGGGAGGTTTGGGAATGGTTCGACCCGGCTTTGTCTACATCATGGCAAGCCGGAAAAATGGCACTATCTATATCGGCGTGACGAGCGATTTGCCGCAGCGGGTTTGGCAACACCGCGAGGGCGTAATCGACGGTTTTACGAAGAAATATGGTTGCAAGCTGCTGATCTGGTTCGAGGCATTCGAGAGCATCCACGACGCCCGGCAGTTTGAAGCACGAATGAAGAAATGGAATCGGGCGTGGAAGATTGCGCGCATTGAAGAGCGGAATCCCGAGTGGGCCGATTTGTTTGAGACGTTGGTTTAGTCGTGTTTCCCCGCGAAGGCGGGGATCCATAGCGAGGTTGCTTGGACCCCCGCCTTCGCGGGGGAGCACGAGCGTTGAGTATTGTATGGACATCATCCCTGCCTTCGCAGGGGCACAGCGAGTGTAAGATTATGAACCTCGAACGACAAAGCTTCGACGTCGATGAAGTCCAGGCGGGCCCCAGCTGGGCGCCGAAGAACTGGCCCGTCATCGACAGCGACGACCTGACCGCCGCGCTCGACCCGCAGCAGATGCAGGTCGCGGTGAAGGCCGCCGCCGCCAAGGCCGGTGCGCCCTTGTCGAACGCCGAGGTCGAGCGTGCGGCGAACGATTCGATCCGCGCGATGATGCTGATCCGCACCTATCGCGTCCGCGGCCATCTGGCGGCGAACCTCGACCCGCTCGGGCTCAGCACGCGCGAGCTCCCAGCCGACCTGACCCCCGAATATCATGGCTTCGTCGGCGCCGATCAGGACCGCCCGATCTGGATTGGCGGCACGCTCGGCCTCGAAAAGGCGACGATTCGCGAGATCGTGGCGATCCTGCGCGCGAACTACTGCGGCAATGTCGGCCTTGAATATATGCACATCGCCGACATCGAGGAGCGCCAGTTCCTGCAGGAACGGATGGAGGGCGCCGACAAGATCATCGAATTTTCGGTCGAGGGCAAACGCGCCATCCTGAACAAGGTGATCCAGGCCGAGGAGTGGGAGAAATTCCTCGCGCGCAAATATGTCGGGACGAAACGCTTCGGGCTCGACGGCGGCGAATCGATGATCCCGGCGATGGAATCGATCATCAAATATGGCGGCCAATATGGCGTGAAGGAAATCGTCTATGGCATGGCGCACCGCGGGCGCCTCAACATGCTCGCGAACGTCATGGCCAAGCCGTACAAGGTGATCTTCCACGAATTTGCCGGCGGCAGCGCGAACCCCGACGACATCGGCGGTTCGGGCGACGTCAAATATCACCTCGGCACCTCGACCGACCGTGAGTTCGACGGCATTTCGGTGCATATGTCGCTCGTCCCCAACCCCTCGCACCTCGAGGCGGTCGATCCGGTCGTGCTCGGCAAGGTGCGCGCGCAGCAGGTGGTGCGCGACGACCTCGACAAGCATGAGCAGGTGCTGCCGGTGCTGATCCACGGCGACGCGGCCTTCGCTGGGCAGGGGATCGTCTGGGAATGCCTCGGCTTCTCGGGCATTCGCGGCTACAATACCGGCGGCTGCATCCACTTCATCGTCAACAACCAGATCGGTTTTACGACCAGCCCGCAGTTCGCACGCTCGTCGCCCTATCCGTCGGACGTCGCCAAGGGCGTCCAGGCGCCGATCCTGCACGTCAACGGCGACGACCCGGAGGCGGTCACCTTTGCGTGCAAGCTCGCGATCGACTTCCGTCAGCGTTTCAAGCGCGATGTCGTAATCGACATGTGGTGCTATCGCCGCTTCGGCCATAACGAGGGCGACGAGCCTTCGTTCACGCAGCCGCTGATGTACGAACGCATCCGCAAGCACCCGCCGGTGTCGCAGCTGTGCGCCGCGAAGCTGGAAGACGAAGGCGTGATCGACGCCGGCTGGGCCGACGCCCGCCGCGCCGAATTCGTCGCACAGCTCGAAGGCGATTTCGAGGCGGCGAAAAGCTACAAGCCGAACAAGGCCGACTGGTTCGCGGGCCGCTGGTCGGGTCTCTATGCCCCGACCGATCCCGAGGGCGCGCGCCGCAACATCGCGACGGGCGTCTCGGACAAATTGTTCGACGCGATCGGCCGCACGCTGACGACGATCCCCGCCGACCTCGAAGTGCACAAGACGCTGCGCCGCGTGATCGACGGCCGCGCCGCGATGTTCGCCGACAAGAGCGATACCGAAATCTTCGATTGGGCGACGTCCGAGGCGCTCGCCTTCGGCACGCTGCTCAGCGAGGGCTATCAGGTGCGCCTGTCGGGCCAGGATTCGGGCCGCGGCACCTTCAGCCAGCGCCACGCCGTCTGGGTCGACCAGAAGGACGAGCACAAATATATTCCGTTGACGACCGTGCCCCACGGCCGGTTCGAGGTGCTCGACAGCCCGCTCTCCGAATATGGCGTGCTGGGCTTCGAATATGGCTATGCGATGGCCGATCCGAAGAGCCTCGTGCTCTGGGAAGCGCAGTTCGGCGACTTCGCCAACGGCGCGCAGATCATGATCGACCAGTTCATCGCGGCGGGCGAGGCCAAGTGGCTGCGCGCCAACGGCCTCGTGATGCTGCTGCCGCACGGCTACGAAGGGCAGGGGCCCGAGCATAGCTCGGCGCGCCTCGAACGTTTCCTCCAGCTGTGCGCGGGCGACAATATCCAGGTGTGCAATATTTCGACCCCGTCGAACTATTTCCACGTCCTGCGCCGCCAGATGCTGCGTCCGTTCCGCAAGCCATTGGTCATCATGACGCCGAAGTCGCTACTCCGCCACAAGCTGGCGGTGTCGCAGCGCTCCGACTTCATCGGCGACGCGCATTTCCGCCGCATCATGTCCGACCGCACCCCGCCCGCCGACGCCGACATCAAGCGCGTCGTGCTCTGTTCGGGCAAGCTCGGCTACGACCTGATGGAGGCGCGCGACGCGGCGGGCCAGACCGACACGACGGTGATCCGCATCGAACAGATCTATCCCTTCCCCGGCGAACCGCTTGCCGTCCGCCTGAAACGGATGCCGAAGCTGGAAGAAGTCGTCTGGGCGCAGGAAGAGCCGCGCAACAACGGCAGCTGGTTCTTCGTCGAGCCTTTTATCGAGGAAGCGCTGAAGGAAGCCGGTTTCAAGGGCATGCGTCCGCGCTACGCCGGCCGCGCTGCCGCCGCCTCGCCCGCGACCGGCCTGATGAGCCGTCACCAGACCGAACAGTCCGCGCTCGTCGCCGACGCGCTCGGACTTTCGGTTCGCGCCGAAATCCGCCGCGCCAAGAACAAAGCCTGAGCCAGAGCTTAAGCCCTAAGGAACGCACAAGATGAGCACCGAAGTCAAAGTCCCCACGCTGGGTGAAAGCGTCACCGAAGCGACGATCGGCGAATGGCTGAAGAAGCCCGGCGAAGCGGTCGCGCTCGACGAGCCGATCGCCAGCCTCGAAACCGACAAGGTCGCGGTCGAGGTGCCTTCGCCCGTCGCGGGCGTGATGGGCCAGCAGCTCGCGGGCGTCGGCGACACGGTCAATGTCGGCGCGGTGATCGCGACGGTCGAGGCTGGCGGCGCTGCCGCTGCCGCTCCTGCGTCTGCCGCCGCGGCTCCCGCGCCGGCGCAGGCGGCCCCGGCCGCGCCCGCTCCGGCGACCGCGAGCGAAGACGGCGTCACGACGCTGTCGCCCGCCGTGCGCCGCCTCGTACTCGAACATGGCGTCGACCCGACGAAGATCCAGGGCACCGGCAAGGACGGCCGCCTGACCAAGGAAGATGTGCTCGCCGCCGCCAGCGCCGCGCCGGCCGCCGAAGCCGCTCCGGCACCGGCGCCTGCTGCGGCCCCCGTTGCGAGCGGTGCGCCGGGCCGTCAGGAAGAGCGCGTCAAGATGACCCGCCTCCGCCAGACGATCGCGAAGCGGCTGAAGTCGGCGCAGGAGACCGCGGCGATGCTGACGACGTTCAACGACGTCGACATGTCGGCGGTGATGGCGACGCGCGACCGCTACCGCGAAAGCTTCGAGAAGAAGCATGGCGTGCGCCTCGGCTTCATGAGCTTCTTCACCAAGGCCGTCGCGCTCGCCGCGCATGACATTCCCGCGGTCAACGCCCGCATCGAGGGCGACGAGATCGTCTATCACAATTACCTCGACGTCTCGGTCGCGGTCAGCGCGCCGAACGGCCTCGTCGTGCCCGTCGTGCGCAACGCCGACAGCATGAGCTTCGCCGAGATCGAAAAGGCGATCGCCGACCTCGGCAAGCGCGCAAAGGACGGCACGCTGACGATCGACGACATGACCGGCGGCACCTTCACCATCTCGAACGGCGGCGTGTTCGGCGGTCTGATGTCGACCCCGATCATCAACCCGCCGCAGTCGGCGGTGCTCGGCCTCCACCGAATCGAGGATCGCCCGGTCGTCCGGAACGGCGAGATCGTGATCCGCCCGATGATGTATCTGGCGATGAGCTATGACCACCGGCTGATCGACGGGCGCGAGGCCGTGACCTTTCTCAAGACGATCAAGGAGGCAATCGAGGATCCGACGCGGCTGCTCATCGATCTTTGATACGCCTTCCAACCCGGTTTTATTGGCAGGGGAGTATTGGGCTATGACGGTCAGGACTGGTGCGGTGTTCGGCTTCGCAATGCTCGCGGCGCTGGCGGGTTGCGGCGAGGCGGCGTCGAGTTTCGACGAGAGCTACAAGAAGCAGTTCCTCGACAATTTCAACGCGTCCTGCCAGTCGAGCGCCGCGGGCAGCGGAGCGCCGGCCGCCACGATTGCCGAAGTCTGCAAATGCACGGGCGAGGCGATCCTCGCCAAGCACAGCCCGGCCGAAGTGCTGACGATGAAGCCCGAAGACGGCCTGCCGCTGATGAAGGAATGCGCCGCGAAGTCGGGGCTGACCATGTAAGGCATCCGGCGACGCCCGCGATGCAGTTTGTTGAGGTAAGACAAAATGGCTGATTACGACTACGACGTCCTTGTCATCGGTGCCGGTCCCGGCGGTTATGTCGCGGCGATCCGCGCGGCGCAGCTGGGGCTGAAGACCGCGTGCGCCGAAGGGCGCGAGACGCTGGGCGGCACGTGCCTCAACGTCGGCTGCATCCCGTCGAAGGCGATGCTCCACGCGTCGGAATATTTCGACGCCGCCGCCAATGGCGCGATGGCGAAGATGGGCATCAAGGTGAAGCCCGAGCTCGACCTGCCGACGATGCACGGCCAGCGTATCGATGCGGTGAAGGGCCTGACCGGCGGCATCGAGTTCCTGTTCAAGAAGAACAAGGTCGACTGGCTGAAGGGCTATGCGCAGTTCACGTCGGCCGACACCGTCGAGGTGGCAGGCAAGAGCGTCCGCGCGAAGAACATCATCGTCGCCACCGGCTCGTCGGTGACCCCGCTTCCGGGCGTTGCGGTCGATAACGACAAGCAGATCATCGTCGATTCGACGGGCGCGCTCGAACTCGCCAAGGTGCCGGGCCACATGGTCGTGATCGGCGGCGGCGTGATCGGGCTCGAACTCGGCAGCGTCTGGCGCCGCCTCGGCGCCAAGGTCACCTGCGTCGAATTCCTCGACCAGATCCTGCCCGGCATGGACGGCGACGTCCGCAAGGAAGCGAACAAGATTTTCAAGAAGCAGGGCATCGAATTCAAGCTCAAGACCAAGGTCACCAAGGCCGAGGTCGCCGATGTAAAGGGGGGGGCGAAGAAGGCGGTGCTGACGCTCGAGCCCGCGGCGGGCGGCGACGCCGAAACGCTCGAGGCCGATGTCGTCCTCGTCTCGATCGGCCGCCGTCCTAACACCGAGGGTCTCGGCCTCGACAAGGCGGGGCTGGCGACGAACCAGCGCGGCCAGATCGAAACCGACCATGATTTCCGTACCTCGGTCCCCGGCATCTGGGCGATCGGCGACGTGATCCCCGGCCCGATGCTCGCGCACAAGGCCGAGGACGAGGGCATCGCCTGCGCCGAGAATATCGCCGGGCTGACCGGCATCGTGAACCACGATGTCATCCCGTCGGTCGTCTATACCTGGCCCGAAATCGCCGGTGTCGGCCTGACCGAAGAGGCGGCGAAGGAGCGCGGCGAAGTGAAGGTCGGCAAATTCCCGATGCTGGCGAACAGCCGCGCCAAGACGAACCACGAGCCCGACGGCTTCGTGAAGGTGATCGCCGATGCCAAGAGCGACCGCGTTCTCGGCGTCTGGTGTATCGCCAGCGTCGCGGGCACGATGATCGCGCAGGCGGCGCAGGCGATGGAATTCGGCGCGACGAGCGAGGACATCGCCTACACCTGTCACGCCCACCCGACCCACAGCGAGGCGATCAAGGAAGCCGCGATGGCGGTAACCGGCAAGCCGATCCACATTTGACCTCTGAATCCTCCCTGTGGCGAAGCCATGGGGAGGTGGCAGCCCGCAGGGCTGACGGAGGGGCTGAGACGTAGCAGCCCCTCCACCATCCTTCGGATGGTCCCCCTCCCCATCGCTACGCGACGGGGAGGATCGTGTAACGTCGGCGAGAATGATATGCCGCTGCTCGTGGAGCCCCAAACCCTCATCCGCCTGCTCGATCTTGCAGGGATCGGCGTCTTCGCGCTGTCGGGCGCGCTGATGGCGGTGCGCCTGCGGCAGACGCTTGTCACGGCCTGCTTCTTTGCGCTCGTCACCGGGGTCGGTGGCGGCAGCGTGCGTGATCTGCTGATCGGCGCGCCGGTCTTCTGGGTGCAGGACGGGGCGATCGCCGCGGTGTGCATCGCGATCGCGCTGATCGTCTGGCTGACCCCCGAGCGCTGGTGGCAGGGGCAACTCCTCGAATGGGCCGATGCGGTCGGGCTGGCCGCATATGCCGTGTTCGGTACCGCGAAGGCGCTTGCCTGGGGCGTGCCGCCGGTGCCGGCGCTGATGATGGGCGTGATCACCGGCTGCGTCGGAGGAACGATCCGCGACATCCTGGCAGGGGTGCCGTCGATCATCATGCGGCCCGAAATCTATGTCACTGCGGCTGCGCTCGCAGCGGGCCTGTTCCTCACCCTGTTGTGGCTCGGCGCGGGCACTCCGGTCGCCGCCGTCGCCGGTGCGGTCGCCGGATTTATTCTGCGCGGGCTCGCAATTCGCTGGTCATTGGCGCTTCCGGCCTATAGGGGCCCCCGCGAATCGCGGTAAACAGCGGCCTAATCGAGCTGCAACGCTCCGTTTAACTTTGATCCGATAGTATCGCGGCTGGCGCGCAGGGGAGCGCGTCGTGGGGACTGGCCGAATTTTGTCGACATTGCTGATCCTTTTCGGCGCCGGGGTCGAGGCGCCCGACTGCGCGAGCGCGTGCGGCGATCCGGTGTCGACCGGGCGCTGGATCGTCGGGCTGTCGCTGATCATCTTCATTCTGCCATTCGCCGCCGCGTCCCCGGCGCGCCACTTTCTGCGCCGGCTCGTGACACCGGTAACCCGCCGTAAACCACGGTCGGGGCCGCGCCGGTCGATCCGGTCGCGATTGATGGGCTGACAACGGGGTAAATAATGTGGCACTGTTTGTGCCATGACCGCTGCGCTCGACACCATCGCCCGCCAGGTCCGCGACCAGGCCACCGCCTTGCCCGACCTGTTCGGGCGTTTCGATTTCGACCGTCCCCCCGAACGCTGGGCGGCGGAGGCAGAGGCCGTGAGCGAGCTTGGCGGCGTGAAGGGGATCGATCGCGCCGCCTATCTGGGCGATGCTGACCTCGTCGCGCGCATCCGCGAATATACGATGCTCGGCGACCGCACCGGCGATGCCTATGCCGCGCTGATGCCGAAGCTGGGGTTCCAGCGCAGCGTCGCGATGCTGGTCGAGGCGTGCGACAAGGGGGTCGAGGCGGTCGAGGATGCGCCGCCCGAACTCGTCGCGCTGATCCGCGAAATGGAGGCGAAGCCCGACTGGGTCGATATGGAACTGGTCGAGGAGGGCGCGGCCTATGAGCGCAACGCGACCGCAAACCTCGCCCCCTTCCTGATCCGCGGCGCCTTCATCGCGACCTTTCTCAACAAATATTCGGCGCTGCCGATGGCGCTCACCGGCACGCTCGGCCATGCGACCGCGGCGCGGCGGGTGAAGGAGACCGCAACCTTTTTCGCCACCACCGCGCTGCCGGGTGCGTTGCGCCGCTTCGGGCCGGGGTTCAAGGCGGCGGCGATGGTGCGGTTGATGCATTCGATGGTGCGCGTCAACGTGCTGTCGCGGCCGGGGATGTGGGACGCCGACACCTATGGCGTGCCGATCCCGCAGCTCGACCAGATGCCTGCGGGGCTGATCCCGATCTATTTCCTGTCGCAGGATGTGCTGAAGAGCGGGCGGACGTCGTTCAACCGGCTCGAGCGCGGGCGCGTCGAACTGGCGCGTTATCGCTGCTTCCTGCTCGGCCTGCCCGAGGATCTGCTCGCCGACACTCCGCAAGAGATCGTCCGCATCTGGCGCACGCGCAGCGCGACCTTGCGCTATGAATATGACGACCCGATCTGTGGCGGGCTGCTTCGCGCGACGATGGAGGCCGAACTGTCGACCGATCCGTCGCCCGCGGGGCGGGTCAAGCGCCGCCTCGAGCGCTCGGTGAGCCGCGTCTTCTTCGTGAAGGCGTTCCTGAACGGCGACACCGAGCGCGCCGATGGCGTCGGGGTGCCGGTCGGCCGCCGCGACCATCTGATCTATGGCGCGACGATGCTCGCGCTCGCGGGACGGATGACGGCATATCGCGTCGCCTCGCGCATTCCGGTGCTGCGTCACCTTGCCGACCGCCGCCTCGTCCGGCGCATCAACCGCCAGCTCGCGGGCTATGGCCGCGCCGAGTTCCGGTCCGACGCCGCGCATTATCGTCCGGCGACGGCTTGACCGCGCTGCGCTTCGCGGCATGTTGGTCGGCTAACGGCAGAGGATGAGAGTGGAATGACGACCGAGCAGGCGACGGCGAACGGGATCAGCATCACCTATGAGGACAAGGGGCCGAAGGACGCGCCCGCGATCCTGCTGGTGATGGGGCTAGGCGGACAGCTGACTTTATGGCCCGACGAATTCGTCGACGCGCTCGTGGCGCACGGTTTCCGCGTCATCCGCTACGACAATCGCGACGTCGGCCTGTCGACGCGCTTCGATGCGGCGGGCGTGCCCAACCTCAAATGGATGTTCGTGAAGGCGGCGCTCAAGCTGCCGGTGCGCAGCGCCTATACGCTCGCTGACATGGCGGCCGACGGCATGGCGCTGCTCGACCATCTCGGCATCGAGCGGGCGCATGTCGTCGGGGCGTCGATGGGGGGGATGATCGCGCAGCATATCGCGGCGCGCTATCCGGGGCGCGTGCTGTCGCTGACCTCGATCATGTCGACCACCGGCAACCCCCGGCTGCCGCGCGCGCAGAAAGAGGCGATGCGCGTCCTCGCCAACCGCCCGATGAGCGGAGATCCCGAGGCGATGATTGCCTATTCGATCAATGCCGCGCGCGTGATCGGCAGTCCCGATTATCCGGCCGAGGAAGAGCGGCTGCAGCGCCGTGTCCGCAATGACCATGAGCGCGGCTGGTATCCGCAGGGCGTCGCGCGGCAGATGGCGGCGATCGTCGCCGACGGCGACCGGCGGCCGATGCTGAAATCGATCAAGGCGCCGACCCTGGTGATCCACGGCGAGGCCGACCCGCTCGTCCCGCTCGCCGGCGGGCGCGACACGGCGGAGAATATTCCCGGCGCGCGTTTGCTGACGATCCCCGGCATGGGGCACGACCTGCCGCTCGCGCTCGTCGATACGCTGTCCGGGGCGATTGCGGAGCATGCGCGGGGCGTCGCGTTAGCGGCCTAGTGGGCGGGCGCATTGAAAACGCTGTGCGTCCCCGCGAAGGCGGGGACCCATCTCCCGAAGGCTCGAAATAGCACCGATGGGTGATGGACCCCCGCCTCCGCGGGGGAACATGCAATTCCCGCTTCCGTCTATTTCAGCAACAGCGCCAGCGTCGCGAGGAACCCCTGCGCTTCGCGCCCACTCGCGCGCGGCACGGCGGGCAGGAACGCACGGCAGTCGAGGCACGCGGCCTGCACCGACCCGGTTTTCGCGAGCAGCGACAGGTCCTGTACCAGCCGGCGCTGGACGAGATCGCGGTTCATCGCCGCGATGCCGAACCAGCCGCGGGGTGCCGCCGCTTCCTGCTCCTGCTCGCCGCCGGTCAGGCTCGCGATCATCTTTGAAAATTCGCTTTGCTCTTCCTCATAATATTTGGCGTGGAAGGCGCCGTCGATCTTCGCGAGCTTCGCCGCGGCCGCCAGCGCGTCGGGAAGCCCGCCGAACTGGTCGACCAGGCCGATCTGGCGCGCGGTGCCGCCTGCCCAGACGCGGCCTTCGGCGATCGTACGGATTTTCTCGATCGGCTGCTTGCGGCTCTTCGCGACCAGGCCGGTGAAGCGCGCATAGATGTCTTCGACGCTTGCCTGCGCGAGCGCGTTGAACTCGTCGTTCACGCCGCCGAACACGTCGGGCTGGCCTGACAGCGGCGTCGTCGCGATGCCGTCGGCGTTGACGCCGATCTTTGCGAGCGCCTGGTCGAAGCTCGGGATGATGCCGAAGACCCCGATCGATCCGGTGATCGTCTCGGGCTCGGCGAAGATGCGGTCGGCGGGGGTCGAGACCCAATAGCCGCCCGACGCGGCGACATTGGCCATCGAAACGACGACAGGCAGTTTCTTCGCCTTCGCCTGCAAAAGCGCCTGGCGGATCTGCTCGGACGCGAGCACCGATCCGCCGGGGGAATCGACGCGGAGCACGATGGCTTTCGTGCCGCTGTCGGCCACCGCGTCGAGGATATGCTGCGCGACGGTGTCGCCGCCGGCGCTGCCGTTCGGTGCCTCGCCATCGACGATTTCACCGACCACCGGTACGACCGCGATCGCCGCGCCCGCCTCGCTCACCGGATTGGCGGCGACCCAGTTTTCGAGCGGGATCGCGGCGAATTCCCACGGCCGGTTGTCGTCGCTGGTGCCGCTGATTTCGGCGACGCGCGCGCTGAACGCCATCCGGCTGCCGACCTTGTCGATCAGCCCCGCGTCCACGCCCGCCTTTGACAAGTCGTTGCCCGCGGCCTTCACGGCGCCCGCCGTGTCGGCGATAAAAGCATCGATCTTGGCCTTCGGCCGGGCCTTCTTGACGTCGGACAGCCAGTTTTCCCAGAGCGCCCCGGCATAGGCGAGGTCGGCTTCCTTCGCCTCGGGCGACTGGTCGCTACGCAGATAGGGTTCGACCGCGCTCTTGAAGGTGCCGACGCGATAGATGTGCGCGGTGACGCCGAGCTTGTCCATCAGCCCCTTGTAGTAAAGACGCGATCCGCCCGGCCCTGCGATCGCGACGCCGCCGATGCCATCGGCCCAGATTTCGCTCGCATGGGCGGCAATCTGGTAGCTGTCGGTGGTGTAGGCGGTCGCGAAGGCGAGTACGGGCTTGTTCTTCGCGCGCACCTTGTCGACGGCGGCGCCGATCTCGGCGAGCGAGACCTGCCCGCCGCCGAGGAAGCGGTCGAGGTCGAGCACGACCGAGGTAACGCGCTTGTCTGTCGCCGCGGTCTCGAGCGCGTGGACGACGTCGCGGGTGCGAAGTTCCTTGAGCTGGTTGCCCCCCGAGAGCGCCGCGAGCGGATCGACGTCGGACGGCTGTTCGGACACGACACCGTTGAAATCGATGAGCAGCGCGCCCTCGCTGACCGGCAGCGCGGCGTTCGGCCGCCCGGCGAGCAGCCCGAAGAGGAGTGCAAAGAACATCAGGAGGAAGATCAGCGCCAGCGCGTCCTTGATCCCGACGAGCAGGTTCCAGACCTTGCGCGGGAAGCTGGTGCCGCCCTTGCGCTTGTCCTCGCCCGGCAGCGGGCGGCGGACGGGGATGGCCCAGGGGCCGGCGGGGTCGTTCGGAGGGGTCGCGGTGCTGTCTGTCATGCCTGCGAACCTAGGGCTGCGCCCCGTCCTTGGCAATGCACGCTTCGACCGAGGCGGAGCCAGCGGCTACCAGCGCCGTCAAAGCCAGCCTTCGCCGCGATACCAGCGCACCGTTTCGGCGAGCGCGTCGGCGGTCTGGAGCGATGGTTGCCACAGGTCGGCGGGCGGCCGCGCGCCCTCGCTCGCGGCCCAGTCGGGATGCGAAATATAGCGCGCGCGGTCGGGGGTCAGCTTGGCGCGATCGCCGCGAACGAACCGGTCGAGGCGCCCGCCCGCCTTGACCAGGGTCGCAGGGATCGCGAGCGTCGCAACGCGTTCGCGTCCGACCGCGCCACTGATCGCCTGCGCGAAGTCCTTGTGCGACCAACCGCCGGCGGTGCCGTCGTCAGGCTCGTAAGTCTGGCCGATGCTTTTTGCGTCGTCGCTCGCCAGCGCGACGAGCAGGCGCGCGAGTTCCTCGACATAGATCGCGGACATCCGCCCGCGCGGGGGCAGCACCATCACCCCGCGCCGCGCCATGCGGAACAGGTCGAGCATCTCGGTATCGCCGGGGCCGAACACCGCGGGCGGGCGCACGACCGTCCAGTCGAGCCCGCTCGCCAGCACGACGCGTTCGGCGCGCTCCTTCGACCAGCCATAGTTCGACAGCTCGGGTTCGCGCGCCGCGAGCGACGAGACGTGGATGAAGCGCCGCACCCCGGCGCCGCGCGCCGCGTCGACGACATTGGCGGTCGCGACGGCGTTGCCCGCTTCGAACGCGGCGCGCGTCGGCACGTTCACGACGCCCGCGATATGCATCGCGACCTCGGCGCCCGATACCATCGCGGCAAGGCTTTCGGGGTCATCGAGCGCGCCGGCGATCCAGGTGACGCCCTCGCGCGGCTCCTGCGGACGGCGGGTCAGGGCGCGGACGTGCCAGCCCGCTTCGACCGCCTGCCGCACGGTTGCACCGCCCACGAAGCCGGTCGCGCCGGTCATCGCGAGCACGCGGTTCGTCACAGCAGCACCATATGATCGCGGTGGACGATCGCCGTGCGGGGAGCATAGCCGAGCGCCGCCTCCTGCGCGTCGCGGCCGAGGCCGAGGATCGCCCTGGCGTCGGCCACCGGATATTCCGAAAGTCCGCGCGCGATCACGCGGCCGTCGGCTCCCGCGATGTCGAGAATGTCGCCGCGTGCGAAGTTGCCGCTCGCGTCGGTCACCCCGGCGGCGAGCAGACTTGCACCGCCGCGCAGCGCCTTCGCCGCGCCCGCGTCGATGGTCAGGCGGCCCTTCGCGGTCAGCCCGCCCGCGAGCCATGCCTTGCGCGCGCTCGCGCCTTTTTCAGCGACGAACAAGCTGTGCCGGGCCTCGGTCGACAGCGGCCGATCGATGTGACCCGATGCAATCGCCAGATGCGCCCCCGCGGCGTTGGCGATGCGCGCCGCCGCAATCTTCGATACCATCCCGCCCGACCCCATGCCCGACGCCGATCCGGCGTCGGCCATCGCCTCGATCGCGCCATCGATGCGTTCGATGCGCGCAATATGGGTGGCGCCGGGGAGGGCGGGGTTTCTGTCGTAGAGCCCGTCGATGTCCGAAAGCAGGATCACCCCGCCCGCCGCCGCCGCCTGCGCGACGCGCGCGGCGAGCCGGTCGTTGTCGCCGAAGCGGATTTCCTCGGTCGCGACGCTGTCATTCTCGTTGATCACCGGCACGACGCCGAGGTTCAAAAGCCGGTCGAGCGTCGCCGAGGCGTTGAGATAGCGGCGGCGATCCTCGAGGTCGTCGAGCGTCACGAGCATCTGCGCCGCGGTCAGCCCTTCGGCGCCCAGCACTTCGGCCCAGACATGGCTGAGCGCGATCTGCCCGGTCGCCGCCGCGGCCTGTGCATCCTCGAGGCTGGCACGGCCGCCCTTGGCGAGCCCCAGCCGCCGCGCGCCGAGCGCGATCGCTCCCGAAGAGACGACCGCGACCTGCTGGCCGGCGCGGATGCGCCCGGCGATGTCGGCGGCGATCCCCTTGAGCCATTCGCGCCGCACCGCGCCGTCCTCATCGACGAGCAGCGCCGATCCGATCTTGACGATCAGCCTGGGGCAGGAGGCGGGCGCGAACAACATGCGCCGCCGATAGCGTGCGCGGGCGGGGGTGCCAATGCGAATATCGCAGGCTTCGCGCGGCTATGCTATGCAGCGCGGGCCTCATCGAGCCCTTCTGGAGAGTCGCAAGCCAATCGGGTGAGGAGCGATGCGATGGCGACCGTTTTGGACGAAGAGAGACTGCACACGTTCGTCGGCAAGATGCTCGGCGATCTTGGCGGCGGAATGAGTGTGCCGACGGTGCGGCTGGGATTCAGCCTCGGGCTGTTCGACGCGCTGGCGGAGGGGCCCGCGACCGCAGCCGATCTCGCGGCGCGCGCGGGCAATCTCCACGAACGCTATGTCCGCGAATGGGCGTTGGCGCAGGCAGCGAGCGGCTATGTCGACTATGATCCGGCGAGCGAGCGGTTCAGCCTCTCGCCCGAACAGGCGATGGTGTTCGTCCATCGCGACAGCCCGGTCTTTCTTGCCGGCGCCTTCGACCTGATCGCCGCGATGATCGAGGCGCAGCCGAAGGTCGAGGATTGTTTCCGCCGCGGCACGGGGGTGCGCTGGGGCGACCATGCCGGTTGCCTCTTTTGCGCGACGGGTGCTTTCTTCCGCCCCGGCTATGTCAACAATATCGTCCAGAACTGGATTCCCGCATTGGATGGCGTCGAGGCGAAACTGCGGCGCGGTGCCGCGGTCGCCGACGTCGGCTGCGGGGTCGGCTTCTCGACCCTGCTGATGGCCGACGCATACCCCGAAAGCCGGTTCGTCGGCTTCGATTTCCACGCGCCGTCGATCGAGGAGGCGCGGCGCCACGCCGCTGGTCATGGCTATGGCGATCGCGTGCGCTTCGAGGTCGCGGCGGCAAAGGAGATCGCCGAGGAGGGGTTCGACCTGATCACCATGTATGATTGCCTGCACGACATGGGCGACCCGCGCGGCTGCGCCGCGCAAATGCGCCGCATAATGGCGCCGGACGGGACGTGGATGATCGTCGAGCCGGTCGCGGGCAATACGCCCGCCGACAATATGAACCCGGTCGGGCGCCTCTATTACAACGCGTCGACGATGATCTGCGTGCCGACCTCGCTCGATCAGGAGGTCGGCGAGGGGCTGGGCGCACAGGCGGGCGAGGCGCGGCTGTCCGATGTCGTGCGCGCGGGCGGCTTTGCGAGCGTCCGCCGCGCGACCGAAGGGCCCTTCAACATGGTGCTGGAGGCGCGGTGATCAGATCGGCGACCAGTCGCCCGATGCTTCATCCTCGTCGGGATCGGCGCCCGGTTCGGGTTGGCCGACGGCTTCGAGCAGCTTGTCGAGCACCGCCTCGATGCCCGCGCCGCTGGCGCCCGAAAGCGCCATGACCGGATAGCCGCTTTCGGCTTCGAGCTCGGCCGAGAGCGCCGCGATCAGTTCCTCGTCGAGCGTGTCGACCTTGTTGAGCGCCACGACCACCGGCTTGTCGGTCAGGCCTTCGCCATAGGCTTCGAGTTCGTCGCGCACGATGCGATAGCTGGTCGCGACATCCTCGTCATTCGCATCGACGAGGTGGAGGAGGACGCGGCAGCGTTCGATATGGCCGAGGAAGCGATCGCCGATCCCCGCGCCCTCGGCGGCGCCCTCGATCAGCCCCGGAATGTCGGCGACGACGAATTCATGCCCCTTGTGGCTGACCACGCCGAGCTGCGGCCGCGTCGTCGTGAAGGCATAGGCGCCGACCTTCGCCTGTGCGTTGGAGACGGCGTTGATGAAGGTCGACTTGCCCGCGTTGGGCAGCCCGACGAGCCCCGCATCGGCGAGCAGCTTCAAACGCAGCCACACCCATGCCTCTTCGCCCGGCCAGCCCGGGCCGTGCTGGCGCGGCGCGCGGTTGGTCGAGGTCTTGTAGCTGGCGTTGCCGCGGCCGCCGTCGCCGCCGCGCAGGAAGCGGACGCGCTCGCCCTCCTTGGTGAGGTCGAGCAGCAGGGTGCGCTCGTCATCGTCGGCCAGGATCTGCGTGCCGATCGGGACCTGGATCACCAGATCGTCGCCGCCCGCGCCGGTGCGGTCGCGGCCCGCGCCGGGGGTGCCGCGGCGCGCCTTGAAATGCTGGGTATACCGAAAGTCGATCAGCGTGTTGAGGCCGGCGACGGCTTCGAACACAATATCGCCGCCCTTGCCGCCGTTGCCGCCGTCGGGGCCGCCATATTCGATATATTTCTCGCGCCGGAACGACACGGCGCCGGGGCCGCCGTCGCCGGACTTCACGAAAATCTTTGCTTGGTCGAGGAAATGCATCGGGCGCCTTTAGGGGGAAAGGCCCGTTTTGGCTAGCGTCGCTTGCCGACTCCACTGGCGATCAGCGATTCATAGGCGATGTCGCGCGCGCGGTGGCGCGGCAGGCCGAGCGCGCGCGCGAGCGGCGCGCCGAAAAGCGCATCGCCGAGCGCGAGCAGCACGAGTTGCATCGTCTCGTCCTCGAGCGGCTGCTCCTCGGCGCTATGATCCTGCCGCAATTCCTCGACGAGGTCATGGATTGCCTTTAGGATCGGATCGAGCGCGTTTTCGTTGCCCGACAGGATCATCCAGCTTGCCAGCGCCCCGCCGCCGCCCGTGTCGAAGGCGTCGAAGGCGAGGTCAACGACTTCGCGCGGATTCTGGTCGCTGGCGCGCTGACGGAGCACCGTCTCGCGGATCGTGGTGCTCACGAATTCGGCCATATTGTCGATCAGCGCCTGTTGTAGCCCCGCCGCGCTGCCGAAATGATGAAGCAGGTTCGCGTGCGTGCGGTCGACGCGCGCCGCGACGGCTTTCAGCGTCACCGCCTGCGGTCCGTTCTCGATCAGGATCTGGCGCGCCGCGTCGATCGCGGCGGCGCGGCTTTCCTCGGGACTCAGCCGCTTCTTGACTGCAATTGACACCACTGTAAGTAACCTTTAATATCTACCCCACCGGACGTCCCCACGTCCTGAAACCCCTTTCCGACGGTGAGGATCATATGTCCAGCCTTTCGCACTCCCCGACCCCGAATGACCTTACGATAACGCCGCGCGACGTCCGCTTCGGGCGCGAGGACAGGCAGGGCCGCTGGTGGCTGAACGGCGACCCGATCGCCTCGGCGTTCCACACCGCGCTGTCGGTGACCTTCCCGAAGGGCGAGGCGATGTTCATCGAGGCGGTGAAGGCGCACCGCGAGGACGTGCCCGACAAGCTGGCGCGCGAGATCCGCGCCTTCACGCAGCAGGAGGTGATCCACAGCCGCGAGCATGTCGTCTTCAACCGGAAGGCGGCCGAGGCAGGATACGATCTCTCCGAACTCGAGGGCGACGTCGACGAGGTGATGGCGCTGATCAAGGCGCGTCCGCCGATCGTCAACCTGATGGCGACGATCGCGCTCGAACATTACACCGCGATGATGGCGGCGGTGATGCTGAAGGATCCCAAGATGTACGAGGGCGCCGAAGCGGAATGGGCGGCCTTGTGGAAATGGCATGCGATCGAGGAGATCGAGCATAAGGGCGTCGCCTACGACACCTGGCTCCACGCGACGAAAGACTGGAGCCGCTTTCGCCGCTGGCGCGCCAAGTCGCTGATGATGCTGCTCGTCACGACGCGCTTCTGGCCGCGCCGCGTCAAGGGGATGAAGGCGCTGCTCAGGCAGGACGGCCTCACCGGCTGGCGCGTCAGCGCGCGGATCTGGTGGTATCTGCTCGGTAGCCCCGGCATCCTGCGCCGCAGCTTCCTCCCCTGGCTCGCCTATTTCATGCCGGGCTTCCATCCGTGGAACCACGACGACCGCGCGCTGATCGGCAAATATGAAAGCGACTATGCCGATGCCGTGATGACGGCGCAGTCGTCGGCGCCCGAACTGGCCGCGGCCGCCGCTTAAGCGGACGGCGGGATTCGACCGGAACTAGCCGTCGCCCCCGCGAAGGCGGGGGCCGAAGTCGGTTTACGCTGCGGCGCAGGAAAAGGCCGATGGCGGCCCCCGCCTTCGCGGGGGCGACGATTATTGGTAACGACCACTTCCCACCCCAAAGCCGCCATCGCCTTCAAATAAGCCTTTCCTACATTATCCCGCTGTGTCAGCCTTCATCCTACGCTCTTACGTGGGGAATCAACGCGGCGAGGCGGGCGGGGGGCGTTCGGCACCCCCCCGGTCCCAAACCGGCGACGCAATGGGCTGAACTTTCCTGAACTTTGAAAAATCCATGCCGCGATGACCAGGCAAGGCATGGCGGCTTCCCGCCCCGGGCCGCCGCTTGCCTCTGGACGTCCCTGCCTCTGTCCCATATCCCCGCTTGGGGTCAGGGGAGGCGTCATGCAGCCACAGATGTCGGCGGCGGAAATCACGCAGCTTGAGCTGCAACTCGCGGGGCGGGATTCGCTGCTCCAGTTCGGCTGCGGCAACGCGACGCTCGTCGCGGCGCGGCAGGTGCGCAAGATCGTCGCGGTCGACGGCGACGCGGCCTGGCTCGACGAAGTGGGGCAGAATCTGGCCCGCGCCGCGATCGATTTCACCCCCTTCCATGCCGATATCGGCCCGACGCGCGAGGGCGGTTATCCCGCCGACGCGGGCCGGGCGCGCGACTGGCCGCGCTATCATGTCGATGTCTGGCGAAAGCTGTCGGGCAGCCCCGATGCCGTGCTGCTCGACGGGCGCTTTCGCGTCGCCTGCCTGTTGCAGTCGATCATCCACTGCAAGCCCGACTGTATCTTCCTGTTCCACGATTTCGTCGATCGCCCGCCCTATCAGGTGGTGACGCGGCACGTCGACGTGCTGGCGCGCGTCGATACGCTGGCGGTCATGCGGACCAAGCCGCAGGTCGATGGCAAGGCGGTGCTCCACGACCTTTTCGACCATTTCTTCGTCGCGGATTAATCGGGCGGATTGACCGGCGCCCCGGCGCTGCGGCATGTCGGGTCGATGTTCACCGCCCCGAAATTCGCCGCGCCCCCGACGATCGAGACCGATCGCCTCCGCCTTCGCCCGACGCGATTTTCGGACAAGGACGTCCATATCGCAATGTGGGCCGACGCGCGCGTCACGCGCTTCATCGGCGGCGAACCGCGCACACCCGACGTCAGCTGGGGCAAGTTCCTGAGCTCGGCGGGGCTCTGGCCGGTGATGGGGTTCGGCTATTGGGTCTTCGCCGACCGCGCGAGCGACGCGCTCGTCGGCATGGGGGGGCTGAGCTATTTCTGCCGCGGCATCCCCGAGCTCGAGGGCGTACCCGAAGCGGGCTGGGCGTTCGACGCCGATCATTGGGGCGCCGGCTATGCGACCGAGGCGATGACCGCTGCGCTCGGCTGGGCTGACGAGAATCTCGACGCGCCCGAAGTCCGCTGCATCATCGACCCCGGCAACGGCGCGTCCGAACGCGTGGCCGCGAAGCTCGGGTTCCAGCGCATTGGGAAGAGCGACGCGCTGGGCGATGTCGTCGCTATCTATGCGCGGCCGCGCGGGGGCTAGAGTGCCTCGACGACCAGCACGCCGCCCTCGGCGCTGACGACGCGAACCTTGGACCCCTCGGCGATATCGGGCCCGCGTACCGGCCATTCGCCGTCGCCGACCTTGGCGCGGCCGCGGCCGTCCTCGATCGCCTTGGTCACCGTCAGCACCTCGCCGACGAGGCGGCCGCCGCGCTGGTTGAGGTGCGGGTCGGTGGTGGTGATCGGGTTCGCCTTCAGCCAACGGCGCCCGCCATAGAGCGCGACGAACGACAGGATCGCGAAGATACCGAGCTGGAGCGGGATGCTCAGCGGCACGACCCATGCGATCACCCCGGTGACGACCGCCGCGGCGCCGACCCAGATCAGGAAAAAGCCCGGCGCGACGATCTCGGCGGCGGCGAGCAGCACGCCGAGCGAGAGCCATGCCCAATGCGGTTCCATATTGGCGATGAAGTCGGGCATGTCAGGCTCCCGTCTTGCGTTCGAGCGCGTCCCTGGCGAGTTCGCCGATCCCGCCGAGCGTGCCGATCAGCTGCGTCGCCTCGACCGGGAACAGGATCGTCTTGCTGTTCGGGCTGGTCGCGAACTGGCTCACCGCCTCGACATATTTCTGCGCGATGAAGTAATTGATCGCCTGCGCGTTGCCGCTGGCGATCGCCTCGCTCACCATCTGTGTCGCTTTCGCTTCGGCCTCGGCCTCGCGCTCGCGCGCCTCGGCGTCGCGGAAGGCGGCTTCGCGGCGGCCCTCGGCTTCGAGGATCTGGCTCTGCTTCTGCCCCTCGGCGCGCAGGATTTCCGACGCGCGGCTGCCCTCGGCCTCGAGGATGTTGGCGCGCTTCTCGCGCTCCGCCTTCATCTGCCGCGCCATCGCGTTCGAAATGTCGGCGGGCGGGCGGATGTCCTTGATCTCGACGCGGGTGATCTTGACCCCCCATGGCGTCGTTGCATCGTCGACGACGTGCAGCAGCCGCGTGTTGATCTCGTCGCGCTTCGACAGCGTTTCGTCGAGGTCCATCGAACCCATCACGGTGCGCAGGTTCGTCGTCGTCAGGTTCATGATCGATAGATAGAGGTCGCTGACCTCATAGGCCGCCTTCGCGGCGTCGAGCACCTGGAAAAAGACGACGCCGTCGACCGCGACCATCGCATTGTCCTTGGTAATGATCTCCTGCCCCGGAATGTCGAGCACCTGCTCCATCATGTTCACCTTGCGCCCGACGCGGTCGAAGATCGGCATGATGAAGTTGAGGCCGGGCTGCGCGGTGTGGGTGAAGCGGCCGAAGCGTTCGATGGTGTAGGCGTAGCCCTGCCGCACGGGCGTCAGCGCCCAGATCAGGAACACCAGAGCCAGAACCACCAGCGCGAGCGCGAATTCCATCGATCATCCCCTCTTGCAAGATTGCGTCGTTGCAAACCCGCTTCCTTATTGCGGCAATGCTGCGGGTGCGCCACAGAAAAGAGCATGACGACCGACGCCGCACCGCCCCGCTCGCTGCTCTATGTCCCCGGATCGAACGCGCGCGCGCTCGAAAAGGCCCAGGGGCTCGCCGCCGACCTGCTGATCATCGACCTTGAGGATGCGGTACCCGCGGACCGCAAGATCGAGGCGCGCGAGGCGATGCGCCGCGCGGTCGAGGCGGGCTATCCCGGCAAGCGTATCGCGGTGCGCGTCAACGCGACCGGAAGCTGGGAACAGGAGGCCGACATCACGGCGCTCTACGGCCTTGCGCTCGACGCGGTCGTGCTGCCGAAAGTCGATGCGGTCGCCGATCTGGATCCGGTGCGTGCGCTGGGCGTGCCGATCCTGGCGATGATCGAGACGCCGGTCGCCATCTATGCCGCGCGCGACATTGCCGCGGACCCGGCCGTTGTGGGTTTGATCGCCGGTCTTAACGATCTGGCGCATGAATTGAAGCTGCCGGACGGCATGGATCGCAGCGCGATGAGCGTCGCGATCCAGACCATCGTGCTTGCGGCACGCGCGGCCGGCGTCTGGGCGTTCGACGGCGTATATAACGCGCTCGACGATGCGGCGGGCTTCGCCGCGGAAGCGGCCGAGGGTCGACGGCTCGGTTTCGACGGCAAGACGCTGATACACCCGTCGCAGGTCGACCCGTGCAACGCTGCCTTCGCGCCGTCGGCGCGCGAGATTGCCGAGGCCGAGGCGCTGATCGCTGCTGCGACCGGCGGCGCGCAGCGGCACGAAGGGCGGATGATCGAGGATATGCACGTCGCGGCGGCGCGCGCGCTGCTGGAGCGGGCGGGGCGGTAGCGGCTGCCGTTCGTCGTTCGACGAACGCGACTTGTCTGTCGGTGGCGGAAATGCCATGCGGCAGCCCCATGAAAATCACGAAATTCCATGCCGCTATCGCGGCCGTCGCTCTTGTCGCCGTCGCTCCTGCCGTTTCCGCCGCTCCCGCCAAGCGCGACGCGCCGGTGACCGAGGCCGAGCTTGCCGATCATATAAAAATCCTGTCGAGCGATGCCTTCGAAGGCCGCGCCCCCGGCACCGAGGGCGAGGATCGCACGATCGCCTATGTCGTCGGCGAGTGGGCGAAGCTCGGGCTCGAACCCGTTTCCGGCAGCGCAACCCCCTGGCTGCAGGGCGTGCCGCTGGTCGAGACGCAGGCGACGGGTGGGACAGCGACGTTCAGGCTGAAAGGCAGCGATCTCGGCGTTGGTGCAGACGGCGTACTGCTGACCGGGCGCGATGCCAAAGTCTCGCTGGCAAACCTGCCGGTCGTGTTCGTCGGCTATGGCCTTGACGGCGCAGGCAAGGTCAATGCCGACGTCAGCGGCAAGGTCGCCGTGATGCTCTATGACAATGCGCCTTTCGGCGAGAATCTTCCGCGCTATCGCGAACGGCGGCAGAAGCTGGCCGATGCGGGTGCGAGCGCGGTGCTGGTCGTTGCCACCGATGACGCATTATGGAGCCAGCTCCAGAGTTCAGTCGGCGGCAAAGCAACTCGCCTTGCTTCGGCCGCGCCGGGCGCACCCGTAACCGGCTTCCTGTCGCCCACGGCCGCCGATACGCTGTTCCAGAAGGCGGGACAGGATGGAGCCGCGCTTCGCGCCGCAGCAAAGGCGGCCGATTACAAGGGCGCGGCGCTCCCCGCGACCGCGGACTTCGCGACGACCTCGGTCGTGCGCGCCTACGAGAGCAACAATATCATCGCAAAGCTGCCGGGCGCGAAGCCCGACGGCAAGGCGGTGCTGTTCCTCGGCCATTGGGATCATCTCGGCATCTGCGCGCCCGACGATCCCAAGGACCGCATCTGCAACGGTGCGGTCGACAACGCGAGCGGGATTGCGGTGCTGACCGCGGTCGCAAAGCGCCTTGCGACCGGGAAGCGCCCCGATCGCGATATCTATTTCATGGCGACGACCGCCGAGGAAAAAGGCCTGCTCGGCGCGCACTGGTTCGCCGACCATCCGGTGGTGCCGCTCGCCGACATCACCGTCGCGCTCAACATCGACACGATTGCCATCTCGCCGCGCGGTACTCCCGTCGCGACGATCGGGCGCGGCAAGCCCGCCTATGATATGGTGGTGCGCGCCGCCGCGACCAAGCTCGGCCGCAAACTCGACGAGGATGGCGAGGCCGACGCCTTCGTCCAGCGGCAAGACGGCTGGGCGCTGGGTGCGAAGGGTGTCACTTCGCTGATGGTCGGTGGCAGCTTCTCGGACATGCCGCTGCTCGAGAAATTCCTCGAAAGCGACTATCACGGTACCAGCGACGAATTTTCGGACAACGTGCCGCTCGCCGGCGCGGCGGAAGACGCCGACCTGCACGTCGCGCTCGGGCGCGTGTTCGCCAACAGGAAGCTGTGGCCGGGAAAATAATAACCTCGTCATTGCGAGCGAAGCGAAGCAATCCAGGGCGGGTTACGCTACCTTGGATTGCTTCGCTTCGCTCGCAATGACGGGCCTTGTCAGGCCGCCTGTCGGGCTCGCTCCGACATCTCCTGATTGAGCATCTCTGCCAGCAGGAAAGCAAGTTCGAGGCTCTGCCCCGCGTTGAGACGCGGGTCGCAATGCGTGTGATAACGGTCGGCCAGATCCATCTGGGTCACATCCATCGCGCCGCCGGTGCATTCGGTGACATTCTGGCCGGTCATCTCGATATGGATCCCGCCGCCATGCGTGCCCTCGGCGCGGTGGACGGCGAAGAAGCCGCGCACTTCGGCGAGGATGCGTTCGAACGGGCGCGTCTTGTAGCCGTTGTTCGTCTTGATGACATTGCCGTGCATCGGGTCGCACGACCAGACGACGGGATGGCCCGCCTCCTTCACCGCACGGACGAGCTTGGGCAGATGCGCCTCGATCTTGTCATGGCCATAGCGGGTGATCAGCGTCATCCGGCCGGGGATGCGGTTCGGGTTCAGCGTGTCGAGCAGGCGCAGCAGCACGTCGGGCTCGAGGCTCGGGCCGCACTTCATGCCGATCGGATTGCCGACGCCGCGCAGATATTCGACATGCGCCGACCCCTCGAAGCGGGTGCGGTCGCCGATCCACAGGAAATGGCCGGACAGGCCGTACCAGCCGCCGGTCAGGCTGTCCTGCCGCGTCAGCGCCTGCTCATAGGGGAGCAGCAGCGCCTCGTGGCTGGTGTAGAAGCTGGTGCCCTTGATCTGCGGCACCGTTTCGGGGGTCACGCCGCAGGCTTCCATGAAGGCCAATGCTTCGGAAATCCGCGCCGCGGTTTCCTGATATTTCTTGGCCCAGGGGCTGCGGTCCATGAAGTCGTGCGTCCAGGCGTTGACCTGATGCAGGTTGGCATAGCCGCCGTTCGCGAAGGCGCGCAGCAGATTGAGGGTCGCCGCAGACTGGTTGTACGCCTTGACCATGCGCTGCGGATCGGGCGCGCGGCCGCCGGCCTCGAACGCGATGTCGTTGATGATGTCGCCGCGATAGCTCGGCAGTTCGACGCCGTTCACCTCTTCCATGTCGGCCGAGCGCGGCTTCGCGAACTGGCCCGCCATGCGGCCGAGCTTCACCACCGGCATTTTCGACGCGAAGGTCAGCACGACCGCCATCTGGAGCAGCACGCGGAAGGTGTCGCGGATGTTGTTCGGGTGGAATTCGGCGAAGCTCTCCGCACAGTCGCCGCCCTGGAGCAGGAAAGCCTTGCCCTCTGCCACGCGGCCGAGGTCGGCGGTCAGATCGCGTGCCTCGCCCGCAAAGACGAGCGGCGGATAGCCCGCGAGTTCCTTTTCGGCCGCCGCGAGGGCCGCTTCGTCGTTGTAGATCGGGAGCTGGCGGGCCTCGTGCGAGCGCCAGCTGTGCGGTTGCCATTGTTTCGTCATATCGACCGTCTTCTACGCCAATTTCGATCCAAACGCGAATCGCCAGCCGCCATGAAGCCTATGCCCATGGGAAGCAAGCAAGAGTGATTAAATTAGCCGAGAGGAGTATTTTGCGCAGCGAAGCTTTTCTCTTCTGCCAGGAAATGATAGTTTATTTCAGATTTTTGGAGATCCACGCCGATTTTTCATCAAGGCGTTGGGCAATCGGTAACGTTATCGGCCTAGTGGTCCGCTTGGGGACCGTACCGTAAAAGTCGTTGGATATGGCCAATTTCGATCCGGCCTGGTTCGGTTATGGGGCTCTCGTCGCGTTGCTGGCGGCCAGTTTCGTCGCGCGCGTCAATCACGTCCGTTTCGGCCTTGCCATCGCCGCGCTGCTCGCGCTGCCCGTCGCGCTCTATGGCTGGCGCGGCACGCTCTTCACGCTGCTGATCCTCGCGATCCTCCTCGTGAACCTGGGCTTGATCGCACGCCTGTGGCTGCAGGGATCGCAAGTCCGCTTCTCGCCCGAGGAACAGGAATTGCGCGACCTTCATTTCAAGGGCCTGCCGCCTGCGACCGCGCGGGCGCTGATCGACGAAGGCTTCTGGATTTCGGCCAAGCGCGGCGAAGTGCTGATCCGCGAAAATGAAGCCGCTCCCTGCCTTTTCTATCTTGCCGAGGGGCGGGCGGCGATCCGTCGCGACGGCGCCGACGTCGGCGCGCTTGCCGACGGCGCACTGATCGGCGAGGCGACGGTGCTCGACGGCGCCCACGCGACGGGAACCGTCGTGCTGACCAGCAACGCGCGGCTGTGGTTCATCCCCGCTGCCGGGCTACGTGCCTATCTGGGGACGCACCCCGATGTCGCGGGGGCACTCCACGAGGGATTCGCGCGGGCGCTCCGCGGAAAGCTGGCGAGCGCGAATGGCCGCATTGCAGGCGCCGCGTCGCTGTCCTAGGGTCGCTGCCTTCGATCTGTAATCGGCAGGCTCTACGCGGCATTTATGACACTGACACTCTATGGCATTCGGAACTGTGACACGGTCAAAAAGGCGCGCCGCTGGCTCGACGATCACGGTGTCGCTTATGACTTTCACGATTATCGCAAGGACGGGCTCGACGCGGCGCGGCTGCAGGGCTGGATCGACACGCTTGGCTGGGAGAAACTGCTCAACCGGAGTGGGACGACCTTTCGCAAGCTGCCCGAAGCCGCGAAGGAAGGGCTGGGCGCCACATCGGCGAAGGCGCTGATGCTCGACCAGCCCGCGATGATCCGCCGTCCGCTCGTCGATGCCGACGGCGATCTCAGCGTCGGATTTTCGGTCGACGATTGGCAGCAGCGCTTTGCATGATCCGCTGGCTCGCGACGCTGGCCGCCTTGTCGCTGGCCGGGTGCGGGGCTGATCCCGTGGCGGCCGAAGCCACACTCGATGGCCATCCGCCGATCGTAATCGCGCATCGCGGCGCTTCGGGCGAGCGGCCCGAACATACGCTGGCGAGCTACCGGCTCGCGATTGACCTCGGCGCCGATTATATCGAGCCCGACCTGGTCCTGACCAAGGACGGCGTCCTCGTCGCGCGGCACGAGAACGAGATTTCGGAGACGACCGACGTCGCCGATCATCCCGAATTCGCGAGCCGCAAGGTGACGAAGACGATCGACGGGCAACAGGTCACCGGATGGTTCACCGAGGATTTCACGCTTGCCGAGCTCAAGACGCTGCGCGCAAAGGAGCGGCTGCCGCAGCTTCGCGGCACCGTGCACGACGGCGAGTATGAGATCCCGACCTTCGCCGAAATTCTCGACCTGCTGGTCGAGGCCAATAAGGGCCGCACCAAACCCGTCGGCGTCTATCCCGAAACCAAGCATCCGACCTATTTCGCGTCGATCGGCCTGCCGCACGAGGCGCCCTTGCTCGCGATCCTCGACCGATATGGCTATCGCGGCCGCAAGGCGCCGGTGTTCATCCAGAGCTTCGAAGTCGCCAACCTGAAGGCGATCCGCGCGAAGAGCGACCTGCCGCTGATCCAGCTGATGGACGGCGAGGGCGGTCCCGCCGACGATCCGAAGCTCAGTTATGCCGCGATGGCGACGCCGGCGGGGCTCAAGGCAGTCGCCGCCTATGCCGACGGGATCGGGCCATACAAGGAAATGATCATTCCGCGGAGCGCGCTCGGCACGCTCGGCGATCCGACCAGCCTCGTCCGCGACGCCCATGCTGTGGGGCTCAAGGTCCATCCCTGGACGTTCCGCCGCGAGAATTATTTCCTGCCGCTCGCCGACAAGGGCGGGGTCGATCCCGCCGGGCACGGCGATCTGGCGGCCGAGATTCGCACCTATGTGGCGACCGGTATCGACGGGCTGTTCAGCGACAATCCGCGCGAGGCGGTCCCAACGGTGAAGGAACGAGTCACGAAATGACCGAGAAGACCCTTGGCCAAAGCGGGCTTTCGATCGAGCCTTTCGTGCTTGGCGGCAATGTCTTCGGGATGACCGCGGGCCGCGACGCGAGCTTCGCGATCCTCGACCGCTTCGCCGAACGGGGCGGCGGGATGATCGACACCGCCGACGTCTATTCGGCATGGGTTCCCGGCCATAGGGGCGGCGAGTCCGAAAGCATGATCGGCGCCTGGCTGAAGGCGCGCGGCGCGCGCGACAAGATACTGATCGCGACCAAGGTCGGGATGATGCCCGGCGGCCTGAAGCCCGATCGCATCCGCGACGCGGTGCAAGGCTCGCTCGACCGGCTCGCCACCGACACGATCGACCTCTATTTCGCACACAAGGACGATCCCGACGTACCGCTGGCCGAGGCGCTGCGCGTTTCGGACGCAAATGGCCTGCCGCGTTACACGGTGGTGCAGCCCGAGCTCAACCTGCTCGACCGCGGACAATATGAGGGCGCGCTGCAAAAGCTCTGCATCGCGGAGGGGCTGGGGGTGCTCACCTATTTCAGCCTGGCCTCGGGCTATCTGTCGGGCAAGTACCGCACCAGCGACGACCTTGGCAAAAGCCCGCGCGGCGCGCGTGTCGGACGCTATCTCGAGGGCAAGGGGCCGATGGTGCTGACGGCGATGGAAGCCATCGCGGCCGAAACCGGCGCGACGCTGTCGCAGATCGCGCTCGCCTGGGTCGCCGCGCAGCCCGGCGTCACTGCGCCGATCGCCAGCGCGACGACGGTCGAGCAACTCGACGACATCATGGGAAGTCTGGACCTCGCGCTCACCGCTACGCAGCGCGCGGCGTTGACCGCCGCCGGGGCCTGACCGGACGGGCGGATAAGGTTGGCAAACCGCGGTCGCATCGGCTAGACCCCCGCGCCATGTCCACGACCCCCAAAACACTCACGCTCGACACGTCGACGAGCCGCGCCAACCCGACCCCGCAGCCGATGAAGCGCCTTACGGTGCCGCGCATCCGCCAGCGCAAGGGGGGCGAGCCGATCGTCATGCTTACCGCCTACACCGTTCGCATGGCGCAGCTGCTCGACCCGCATTGCGACATGCTGCTGGTCGGCGATTCGCTCGCACAGGTGATCTATGGCCTGCCGCATACGGTCGGCGTGACGATGGACATGATGGCGCTGCACGGCGCGGCGGTCGTGCGCGGCAGCTATCACGCCGCGGTGATCGTCGACATGCCCTTTGGCAGTTACGAGGGCAGCCCGCAGCAGGCGTTCGACAATGCCGCGCGTCTGCTCAAGGAAACCGGCGCGGCGGCGGTGAAGGTCGAGGGCGGCAAGGTGCTCGCTCCGACGATCGAATTCCTGACCCAGCGCGGCATCCCCGTGATGGGGCATGTCGGGCTTACCCCGCAGGCGGTGAACATCCTCGGCGGCTATGGCGTGCGCGGCAAGAGCAAGGAGGAGGCGCGGTCGATTGTCGAGGACGCGGTCGCGGTGGCGCAGGCGGGCGCCTTTTCGATCGTCATCGAGGGCGTGCTCGAATCGATCGCGATCGAGATCACGAACAAGGTTGCCTGCCCGACGATCGGTATCGGCGCCTCGGCGCAATGCGATGGGCAGGTGCTGGTCACCGACGACATGCTCGGCATGTTCGAACGCGTCCCCAAGTTCGTGAAACGCTACGGGACTTTGTCGGGCGCCGTTACCGAAGCGGTGAAGGATTATGCGGACGAAGTCAGGTCCCGTTCATTCCCGACGGGGGATCAGATTTACGAAGGATGAGGCGCCGAGTGAAACGCTTGGCCTTTGCCAGCGCCGCCGCTAAGGAAGCGGCCGGCGGGCGCTGCTCATGCGGAGCCGGCGCTGGTTTATGGAGGTTTGATTGGCCCTGAGCCCGACGAACAATAATGCGGCGCTGCTGCAGGAAGTCGATGAGGCGGTTCGCAAGGATCGGCTCGACACGATCATGCAGCGCTTCGGCCGCTGGATCGTCGCGGGCGTGATCGCGGCGCTGCTCGCTTTCGGCGGTTACCTCTACTGGGGCCACCGGCAGGAAGTCGCGCGCGGCGAAAAGGCCGAAGAACTGCTCGCGGCGTTCGACAAGGTGGCGAGCGGCCAGCCGTCGGCGGCGGCTGCGGCGCTGAAGACGCTGGAGGGCGAGGGCGATCCCGCGTACCGTGCCGCCGCGCTCCTCGAACAGTCGAACCTGAAGGCGCAGTCGGGCGACATCAAGGGCGCCGCCGCGCTCGTCGCGAAGGTAGCTGCGGACACGAAGCTCGACCAGTCGCTGCGCGATATGGCGCTGATCCGGCAGACCGCGCTCGAATTCGACACGTTGAAGCCCGAAGCGGTCATTGCGCGGCTGAAGCCGATCGTCGATGCGAAGGATCCGGCGTCGAGCTGGTTCCCGAGCGCCGCCGAACTCAGCGCCGCGGCCTATTACCAGCAGGGCAAGTTCGACGAGGCGGGCAAGCTGTACGGCCGGATCGCCAAGACGCCGCAAATTTCGAAATCGCTGCAGTCGCGCGCCGTCCAGATGGCGGGAATGCTCGGCGTCGATGCGGTCGCCGACCGCGCGGCAGCGAGCATCGCGGCCGATGCGAAGCGGGTGGCCGAACGCGTCGCCGCGAACCAGAAAGGCACGCCGGACGCAGCGGCGGCCGCAACGAGCGAGGAAGCCAAGTAAATGCGGAAACTTCAGTATGTGGCGGGCGCGATGCTGATTGCGCTGCCGCTGGCGGGCTGCGGCGCGTTCAAGGGCAATGGCGGTCCCAAGACCCCGACGGTCGGCCAGCGCGTGTCGATCCTGTCGAACGACAACAGCATCAAGGTCGATCCCGCCACCGAATCGGTCGCGGTCGTACTGCCCGAGCCTGTCGTGAATCCGAACTGGGCGCAATCGGGCGGCAACGCTTCCAAATCGATGGGCCATCCCGCGCTCGGCGCGGCGCGGACCAAGGTCTGGGAAGCGAGCATCGCGGGCAGCAACAACAAGCAACGCCTCGCCGCTTCGCCGGTGATCGCCGACAACCGTCTGTTCGTCGTCGATACCGATGCGGTCGTTTCGGCCTTTGCCGCCGATACCGGCACGAAGCTGTGGAGCGTGTCGATCGGCAGCACGGGCAAGGATTTCAAGAATTCGCTGTTCGGCGGCGGCGCGGCCGTGGACGGCACCACCGTCTATGCCACCAGCGGTTCGGGTGATGTGGCCGCGCTGAATGCCACCGACGGCTCGGTGCTGTGGAAGGCTAAGCCTGCGGGTCCGCTGCGCGGCGCGCCGACGGTCGCCTTCGGCGGCGTCTACGTAATCAGCCAGGACAACCAGATTTTCGCGCTCAACGCTGCGAACGGCGCGGTGCAGTGGCAGGCGACGGCCTCGCTCGAGGCTGGCAGCATCTTCGGCGCGGGGTCGCCGGCGGCGGCGCAGGGCACAATCGTTGCCGGCTATTCGTCGGGCGAGGTGCAGGCCTATCGCTACGAGAACGGTCGCGACCTCTGGGAAGACGCTCTTGCGCGCACCTCGATGGCGCTGTCGGTGTCGACCCTGTCGGACGTCGACGCCGACCCGGTCATCGACCGCGGCCGCGTCTTCGCGCTCGGTCAAGGCGGCCGCATGGCGAGCTACGAGCTCGTGACCGGCCAGCGGAGCTGGGAAATCTCGATCGCAGGCATCTCGACACCCTATGTGGTCGGCGAGTGGGTCTATGCGATGACCGACGACGGCAAGCTGCTCTGCGTTGCGCGCGGCAGTGGCAAGGTCCGCTGGCTCCAGCAGCTTGCGCGCTTCCGCGTCGAAACCGAGAAGAAGAAGAAGGACCCGATCCGCTGGACTGGCCCGATCCTGGCGGGCGGCCGACTGATCGCGGTGAACAGCGAGGGGCAGCTCGTCGAATTCTCGCCGACCGACGGATCGACGATCGCGACGACCGAATTCAAGGCGCCGCTGTCGCAGTCGCCGGTAGTCGCGAACAATATCTTGTATATTTTGGCAGACGACGGGCGCATCACGGCCTGGCGCTGATCGCGTCCGGGCCCGGGGGCGGCCCGGATTAGATAGGAACCAAGCCATGTCGCGACCCGCGACGATCGCCATTGTCGGCCGGCCCAATGTCGGCAAATCGACGCTGTTCAACCGGCTTGTCGGCAAGCGCCTCGCGCTCGTCGACGACCAGCCGGGGGTGACGCGCGACCGGCGCGAGGGCGACGGCAAGCTGCTCGGCCTCGAATTCCTGATCGTCGACACCGCGGGGTTCGAGGATCAGGACGCGGCGACGCTGCCGGGGCGGATGCGCGTCCAGACCGAAAAGGCGGTGCGCGAGGCCGATGCCGCGCTGTTCCTGATCGACGCGCGCGCGGGCGTGATGCCGCTCGACGAGGAAATCGCGCGCTGGCTGCGCAGCGAGAACACCCCGATCATCCTCTGCGCGAACAAGGCCGAAGGCAAGCAGGGCGAGACAGGGCTGATGGAGGCCTACAGCCTCGGCTTCGACAATGTCCTCGCGCTCAGCGCCGAACATGGCGAGGGGCTGGTCGACCTGTTCGATGCGCTGCGCCCGATCGTCGAGCCTTTCATGGATGCGGACGAGGAACAGGCGGTCGATGGCGATGACGAGGACGCGCCGCTCGGTCCGCTCAAGCTCGCGATCGTCGGACGCCCGAATGCGGGCAAGTCGACCTTGATCAACCGCATGATCGGCGAGGACCGCCTGATCACCGGGCCCGAAGCAGGGATCACGCGCGATTCGATCCGTGTCGACTGGCAATGGGAAAAGGATGGCGAGGTCCATCCGATCCAGCTGTTCGACACCGCCGGTATGCGCAAGCGCGCGAAGGTGCAGGACAAGCTCGAGAAACTGTCGGTCGCCGACGCGCTCCACGCGGTCGACTTTGCCGAGGTCGTCGTGCTGCTTCTTGACGCCACAAAGGGGCTCGAGGCGCAGGATTTGCGCATTGCCGACCGGGTGATCGAGGAGGGGCGCGGGCTGATCGTGGCGCTCAACAAATGGGACGTCGCTGAAGACCCTTCGTCGCTGTTCAACGGTGTGCGCGCGGCGCTCGATGACGGGCTGTCGCAGATCAAGGGCGTGCCGCTGCTCAGCATCTCGGGCGCAACGGGGAAGGGGATCGACACGCTGGTGCGCGTGGCCTTCGAACAGCGCGCGATCTGGACCAGCCGCGTCTCCACCGCGAAGCTCAACCGCTGGTTCGAACGCGCGATCGAGGCGAACCCTCCGCCCGCGCCCGGCGGCAAGCGGATCAAGCTGCGCTATATGACGCAGGCGCGCACGCGCCCGCCGACGTTCGTCGTCTTCGGCAGCCGCACCGACGCGCTTCCGGCAAGCTACCAGCGTTATCTGACCAACGGGATGCGCAAGGAGCTGGGCTTCCAGGGGGTGCCGATCCGCCTCAATTTCCGCAACACGCGCAACCCCTATGACGATTGAGTTCGCCGGAGATGCGGCGAGCGTCGTCGTCGATGCGCGCGGCATGCGCTGCCCGTGGCCCGCGCTGCGACTCGCGCGGGCGATGCGCGAGGCGGGCGACGTGCTGTTGCTCGCCGACGACTCGCAGGCAGGGCGCGAGGCCGCGGCGCTGGCCGCCGAACATGGCTGGACTCTCGAACCCGCAGGGGAAGCCGGCTGGCGCGCGCGCCGCGACTGACCCAAAACGGGGCGGCTTTCGTGCGCCGTCCGGAACAGCGTAACCTCTTTTTTACCGACTTTGGTGCATGGTGCGGCCGGGACCAAGACCGAGCTGAATACCGAGGGACGCAACGTTGGACGAGATGCTGGTCGATTGGAACGAATTCCGCGCGACGCGCACCCAGTTGGGGGCGGCGTTCGTGCGCATTCTCGGCTATTTCCGCGAGGATGGCATCAAGTCGGTCGCCGCGATCGAAGAGGCGATGCGCGCCCGCGACGCGCGCGGACTCGTGATGCCCGCGCACACGCTGAAGAGCGAGGCGCGCCAGTTCGGCGCCGAACGCCTTGGTGCGCTGTCCGAAGATATCGAGATGTTCGGTCGCCACTGTGTCGAGGCGCAGGTCAGCCCCGAGGAATATCTGCCGCGGGTCGTCACGCTACGCCCGCTGTTCGAGGAAACGCTGGAAGCGCTGGAACGCGAAGCGAACCCACTCGTCCAGCGTCGCCCGTCGACCTTCGGCCGCGCCGCCAGCGCTTAAGCCCGCGCGGCGTTCCGCATCGGTTGTATCTGTCGCCGCGACAGGCTGCGCCAGATCCATTCGAGCGGGCCATAGTTGAACCGGTCGAGCCAAGGCTTCGACCACAGCAGCATCGCCGCCCACATGCCGAAGCAGAAGAGATAAAGCGCGGCGCGCCCGACGCCCCCATACAGGCCGAAACCATAGCCGTAGAAGATCGTCGTCATCACGATCGAGGTGGTCAGGTAGTTGGTGAAGGCCATCCGCCCCGTCGCTGCCAGGCGCGCGCGCACCGCGTCGCTCGCGGCGGTCTTGATCAGCAGCATGATCAGCGCTGCCCAGCCGATCGTCATCGCGACGTCGAAGGGCACCGATAACGACAGCGAGGCGCCGAAGGTCGAGACCGCGCTGAATCCGCTGGCGACCTGATAGCAAGCGAGGGCGATCAGTGGGGGGATGCCGATCAGGAACCCGCGGATCGCCCATTTACGGTAACGCGCCGGCTCCCATTCGCCGGTCAGCATCTGCGATTTGAACAGCGCCATGCCGACCAGCATCAGCCCCATCGTCTCCCACAGGAACATGAGTGCCTGGACGAACGGCTCGGCCGCGTGCTCGCCGAGCTTGGCCGCGACAATGCCGCCATAGCCGCCGAGATGGACGGCAACATCCTTTGCATAGCTCGCCGCGCCGGGGCCCATGTCGGCGTTCATCTTGGCAAGATCCTCGGCCAGCCCGGAGGCGACGTCGGGCGGCAGATTGCCCGTTTCGGCGAGCAGGAACATCAGCCAGCCGGAGGCGAGCAGACCGATCCCGACGAGAAAGAAAGCGGCTGCCCAGCGTAGCAGCGCTTTCACCGACAAGTCGCGGAAGGCAAAGAGCAGCAGGCCGCACACCGCGTAGAGTAACAATATGTCGCCGAACCAGATAAAATAATAATGGATGAGTCCGAAGATCGCCAGCCAGATCATCCGCGCATAATGGGCCTCGGCCGCGCTGCGGCCGCTCGCCGCGGCGCTCTGGATCACCAGCAGCGTGCTCGCGCCGAACAACATCGAGAACAGCCCGCGCATCTTCGAATCGATGAAAACGAAGTTGAAGAACCAGGTCGCGAGATCGAGATTTCCGACCGGGCCACCGGCGACGGGGTTGACGTAAGCCGCAAAGGGAGCGGCGAAGGCGACGATGTTCATCGCCAAGATCCCCATCACTGCGACCCCGCGAATGGCGTCGAGGCTTTCGTAGCGCCCTGTGGCTGCGCGCGCGTCCATGCCCGTTTCCCCTTCGCCCGGACTGCAGGGGTATCGTGCGGGCGTGGAGGCGTCGAGGGGTTTCTTGGCGGCCGTTAAACGGTTATTGACATCTATGTCAGTAATGCTATTCGGACGGCATCAGATGATTCGCACGAGTTCGCAAAAGAGAGCCGCCATGATCCCGACCATCTTCTCCCATCCTGATCGTCAGCCCGCGAAGTTCCGGCCGGTCAAGGCGTTCGGTCACTTCCGCAAGCTGATCAAGGACAAGGAAGACACCGAACAGGTCTTTCACATCTTCGAGAATCTGCCCCGCAAGGGCTTCGTCGACGATGCGCGCGCGTTCGTGGAGAGCGAGAAGGGGCAGCGGCTGATGGCGAGCGAGCCCTATCTGCCCGATCTGCTCGACGATCACAGCTGGATCGACGCGCTACCCGAGGGCACGGTGGGTCACGCCTATGTCACCTTCATGCGCCGCGAAGGCCTGTCGGCCGCTGGTCTCGTCGCCGAGGCCGAGAAGATGGGCCGCCCGAAGTTCGATGACCAGCTCCAGTGGTATGCCAATCGCCTACGCGACACGCACGACCTGTTTCATATCCTGACCGGCTACGGCCGCGACGCGCTCGGCGAGCAATGCGTGCTCGGCTTCACCTATGGCCAGACCGGCAACTACGGCAATTTCTTCATCGCCTATGCCGGCGGCTATGAGCTGAAGCGCAGCGTCAAGGGCGACGCGCCGGTGATGGGCGCGATCCGCCAGGGCCAGCGCCACGGCAAGGCGTCGAAGCCGATTATCGAGCAGGACATTCGCGCCCTGCTCGCCGAACCGCTCGACGCCGCGCGCGCGCGCCTCGGCATCGGCGAGCCGACGCTCTACAAGGAAGCGCACCGGGCGTACCGCAGCCGCGGCATCGACCCATACAACTTCCTCGCGGCGAAGGCTGCGGCGGCTTGAGTTGAGTGCTTCCCCGGCGAAAGCCGGGGCCCAGCTTTCCATCTTCATGAGCCCCGGCTGTCGCCGGGGTTCATTTTTTAGCGCAGCTCTTTCCTGATCATCAGTTTGAGGCCGGACCAGGTCGCGTCGACGGCGCAGACCTTCACGTCGACCCAGCCCATGGGCAGGCAGATTTCGCGGATCACATCTTCGGTGATGTCGGTCGGGACCTTCGCGGCTCGCTTCGGCCAGCTTACCCAGACGAAGCCGGCCGAATCGATCAGCGTGCGGAGGTCGATCAGCAGGCGTTCGAGTTCATCGCGCTCGGTCGTGAAGATATGTGCGGCCTGAAGCCCTGCTTCGGGCGCATCGCGTTCATTCAGCGAAATATCGCCGATCTCGGCGCGAACGCTTGCCGGCATGGCATGGAACCACGTCGACATGCCGTCCTTCAGCGCCAGCTTCTTCGCCAGCGGTGCGCCCGAATAGCCTGCGGTCATAACCGCGCGATCAGCGCCTGCGCTGCCGCCGGGTTGCGGACCTTGGCGCCCGCTATGAAGAAGAGGAAGACGTCGCGGTCGCCCTTCGCCCAATCCTTTGCCTGCTTCGTCCAACCATCCAGCGCTGCCTCGGTGTAGCCGGTCTCGACATCCTCTTGGCTACGCTGGAGGCGGGCATAGGTGAAGTCGGCGGTCTGTTCTTCGATGCAGGGAAACTCGTCGCTGTCGGCATAGACGACCGCCATGTTGCGCGCGCGCAGCATGTCGATGAACGCCGGATCGCGAAAGCTTTCGTGCCGCACTTCGATCGCGTGGCGCAGCTTGAGGCCGTCCTGACTGTCGGGGAGCAGGTCGAGAAAGCCGGCGAAATCGTCGCGGTCGAACTTCTTCGTTGCCATGAATTGCCAGTGGATCGGGCCGAGCCGGTCGCCGAGCCGCGTCAGGCCTTGCGTCAGGAATTTCTCGATCGAGGCGGCGCCTTCCTTTAGCACCTTGCGGTTGGTGGTGAAGCGTGACGCCTTAACGCTGAATTTGAAGCCGTCGGGGACCGATGCGGCCCAGTTGGCGAAACTCTCGGGCTTCTGGCTACCATAATAGGTGCCGTTGATCTCGATCCCGGTCAGATGCTGCCCGGCATATTCGAGCTCGCGTTTCTGCACGAGGCCGGCGGGATAGAAGGGGCCGCGCCACGGCTCGAAGGTCCAGCCGCCGACGCCTACATGGATGCTCATGCGTCCGTCACCTCCGCGCAAAATGGAGCGTCGTCATTGCGAGGAGCGAAGCGACGCGGCAATCCAGTGTAGCGTAAACCGCTCTGGATTGCTTCGCTTCGCTCGCGATGACGATTTCTGTCACGCAAGCGCCGCGTCGGCCCCCATCAGGTTCGGGAAGAAGCCTTCATGCGCTTCGCGCAGCTCGGCGAGCGTTACCTGATGGTCGCTTTCGGGCAGCTCGAAAACGATGCGGTCCTTGATCGTGCGGCCGACCGGGTCGACCGGCACATCGGCGCGGCCCGCGGCGTCGAGGAAATCGGCGAGGCAGGTGTCGCAGACGGTGACCAGATAGAGCCCCTGATCCTCGCCGAAGAAGCTTTCGGCGACGCCGAAGGGCTGTTCTTCGCTGACCAGCACGCCGATGTTCGACTTCAATGCCATTTCGGCGAGCGTCACTGCCATGCCGCCGTCCGACACGTCGTGGCAGGCGGTAATCCAGCCGGCGTTGATCGCGCCGCGGATGAAATCGCCGGTGCGCTTTTCGCAGCGCAGGTTCACCTCGGGCGGCGGGCCGTCTTCGCGGCCGTGGATTTCGCGCAGCCATACCGACTGACCGAGATGGCCGGCGCGTTCGCCGACCGCGAGCACGATATCGCCGGTGCGCTTGAAGCCGATGCCGACAGCCTTGTTCAGATCCTCGATCACGCCGACGCCGCCGATCGCGGGGGTGGGCAGGATCGCGCTGCCGCCGCCGGTCGCCTTGCTCTCGTTATACAGGCTGACGTTGCCCGACACGATCGGATAGTCGAGCGCGATACACGCCTGCGCCATGCCGTCGAGGCAGCCGACGATCTGGCCCATGATTTCGGGGCGCTGCGGATTGGCGAAGTTGAGGCAATTGGTGATCGCCAGGGGAGTGGCGCCGACCGCGCTGATGTTGCGCCAAGTTTCGGCGACCGCCTGCTTGCCGCCCTCGACGGGGTCGGCGTAGCAATAGCGCGGAGTGCAGTCGGTCGACATCGCGAGCGCGCGGCCCGTGCCATGGATGCGGACGAGCGCGGCGTCGCCGCCGGTCTGCACCGTGTCGGCGCCGACCTGGCTGTCATATTGTTCCCAGATCCAGCGGCGGCTGGCGATATCGGGGGTGCCCATAAGCGTTTTGAGGTCGGCGGCGACGTCGGTGGTCTCCGGGACGTTCGTCAGTTCGGGCTGCTTCGGGGTCGGGACATGCGCGCGATCATAGAGCGGCGCGTCGTCGGCAAGCGGGGCGAGCGGAATGTCGCAGACGATCTCGCCATGATGTTCGAGGACCATGCGGCCGGTATCGGTGACGGTGCCGATGACCGCGAAATCGAGTTCCCATTTTTGGAAGATCGCCTTGGCGAACTCTTCCTTGCCGGGCTTCAGCACCATCAGCATCCGTTCCTGCGATTCGGACAGCATCATCTCATACGCCGTCATGCCGGTTTCGCGCTGCGGCACATCGTCCATCTTGAGGTGGAGGCCGACGCCGCCCTTTGACGCCATTTCGACCGACGAGCTGGTGAGGCCCGCGGCGCCCATGTCCTGAATCGCGACGATCGCGTCCGACGCCATCAGTTCGAGGCACGCCTCGATCAGCAATTTCTCGGTGAAGGGATCGCCGACCTGAACCGTCGGACGCTTTTCCTCGGCATCCTCGCCGAAGTCGGCCGATGCCATCGTCGCGCCATGGATGCCGTCGCGGCCGGTTTTCGATCCGACATAGACGATCGGATTGCCGACGCCGCTCGCGGCCGAATAGAAAATCTTGTCCTGCTCGGCGACGCCGACGGTCATCGCGTTGACGAGGATGTTGCCGTCATAGGCCTTGTGGAAATTGACCTCGCCGCCGACGGTCGGAACGCCGACGCAATTGCCGTAGCCGCCGATGCCGTGGACGACGCCCGAGATGAGATGCTTCATCTTCGGATGGTCGGGGCGGCCGAAGCGCAGCGCGTTGAGGTTCGCGACGGGGCGCGCACCCATCGTGAAGACGTCGCGGAGGATGCCGCCGACCCCGGTCGCCGCGCCCTGATAGGGTTCGATGTACGAGGGGTGGTTGTGGCTCTCCATCTTGAAGATCGCGGCGAGCTTCTTGCCGTCCGGCCCTTCGCCGATGTCGATCACGCCGGCATTTTCGCCGGGGCCGCAGATCACCCAGGGGGCTTCGGTTGGCAGTTTCTTCAGGTGAATGCGCGAGCTTTTGTAGCTGCAATGTTCGGACCACATGACCGAGAAAATGCCGAGCTCGACGAGGTTGGGTTCGCGCCCGAGCGCGGCGAGGACGCGATCATATTCTTCCGGCGAGAGGCCGTGTTCGGCGACGATCTCGGGGGTGATGACGGAGGCGGGCGCGGCTGCTGTCTGAGTCATGGCGCGCCTTTAGCGCCGCGCACCTCAAACGAACAGACCCCATGATGCGAAAACATCATGGGGTCTGCGGTCGGAGGGAGGGTTCAGCGCGACGCGAGCGTGCTAGCTTTTCCCAGCGGCGCAACGTCGCGCAGCGGGAAGCTGACCTGCTGCGTGCCGACGGTGCCGCGGACGCGATGTTCGCCGACGCGCAGCTTGAACCGCTTGCCGGTCTTTTCCTCGACGCCGCTGATCACGCGGTAGCCGTCGACCTCGGTCACTGTGTAGGCATAGATGCGCCCCTGATGCTCGAAGCGCTGCTCTTGGGCATGCGCGGCGGCGGGTGTCAGGGCGAACAGGGCCAGGGCCGGAACGAGAATCTTTTTCATGGTGCAAGTCCTTGTTGGTGAAACAAAACTTGCCTTCGAGCCCCTCTCTTCTTGTGCAATGCAACATGGCTTGCCGGGTGCGACCCAGCAATTGCAAAAAGCGGAATCGTGATTGCGGAAGGCGAAAGGGTCAGGCGCCGCGCGGCAGCAGGGCGAGTACCAGCCAGGCGGCCGCGCCCGCCGCGATGCCGGTGGCGACGGTCCCCCACGCAATGTCCATCAGCGTGACTTTGGTCGACCAGACCCGCATCGTCGCCTGATTGGTGAGGTCGTAGGTCATGTAGCAAAAGAAGCCGAACAGCGCGCCATATTGGGCCGCGACCTGCCACCGGCCGGCGGCGAGCGCGGGTTGCACCGCAAAGATCTGGATGCCCAGAATGTAGAGCACGTAGAAGATGAGCGCCGGGGCAGGGCGCCATCCGTCCATTAGCAACTCGCCGATCTCGGGCCGGTAGAGCTTCGGCCCGATCTTTGTGAGCCAGATCGCATCGAGGGCGCCGAAGATCAGTGCAGTCGCGATATAGGCGGCGAGCGGTTGCATGCTTAATCGCGCGCCAATGCAGGGGTTCGATTGGCGCCAGCCCATGCAGCAGTCGCCGCAAGCAGGGCATAGGCAGCGAGCATCGTTGCGGGAATCGCGAGCGAATAGACGGGCTCCTTCGGCCCGAACCAGTCGATCGCCTGGCAGATCAGCAGCAGGGCGGCGAGAATTCCCAACCGGAAATTGCCCGACGGGGCACCAGTGCGGCGGACATAATAGACGAATGCAACGCCGATCAGCAGAAGCTCGAGCGGCATCGCGATGAGCGGGTGGTTCCAGAGCCCGAGCCCCAGCTTCGGCCGCGCCCCATAGAGCGTCAGGTCGGGAATATGGACGACGAGATCGATGAACCAGTGCGAGAGCACGACCAGCGCGGCGCCGATTGCGGCCGCCTTGCGCCGCGTGACGGCCCACACCAGCAGCCCGAACAGCTTGGCCCAGATGATCGCGCCGAGCAGGCTGTGCGTATAGGGCATGTGGTGAAGGTCCATCGGGTTCATGGCGGTGATCCCCGGAACGATCCGCATCGCCTCGATCCCGGGTATCAGCAACACCGCGAAGCCGATGTCGACAAGCTGCGCGGCGACGAACAGGGTGCCGAGCCCCGCGGCGCTCGGCCTGGCGGCGGCGACGAGCGCCGGTGCATAGTGCCCGATGAACATGAACGCGATGCTATCGCGGCGCGGGGCGACGTCAAGCTCGACCGCACTTGACCATGGGGGGGCGAAAGGGCCAAAGCAGGGCGTATGACGGACACCCCCCATACCGATATCGCGTCGCTGTCGTTCGAGGCCGCGATGGGTGAGCTTGAAACCATCGTCCGGCGGCTCGAGGGCGGCGATGTCAGCCTCGAGGAATCGGTGACGCTCTATGAACGCGGACATGCCCTCCGCGCGCATTGCGAAGCGCGCCTCGCTGCCGCGCAGGCGCGTATCGAGCAGGTCAGCCTCGTCGACGGCCAGCCGGCGGGAACCGCACCTTTCGGGCAGGGCTGATCGCGGTGGCGCTTGTCGGTGGCGATACGGGTCAGGTGGCGGATCTGCTGCGCGTCGCGCAGGATGACGTCGCCGAGGGCATCGACCAGCTGTTCGACCGGCTGCTTGCGGTTCCAGCCGATCCGCGCGAGCGGCTGTACGAGGCGATGCGCCACGCCGCGATTGCGGGCGGCAAGCGGCTGCGTCCGCTGCTGGTGCGCGCTGCCGCCGATCTTTATCATGTCGATCGCTCGATCAGCCTGCGTGTGGGCGCAGCGGTCGAGGCGATGCACGTCTATTCGCTGATCCACGACGATCTGCCCTGCATGGACGACGATGATCTGCGTCGCGGCAAGCCGACGGTTCACAGGGCGTTCGACGAGGCGACCGCCGTGCTCGCCGGCGATTCGCTGCATGCACTCGCCTTTGAATGGCTCTGCGATCCGGCGACGCACGCCGATCCCTTCGTCCGCGCCGAACTCTGCTCCGAACTTGCGCGCGCGGCCGGCCCTGCGGGTATGGCAGGCGGACAGATGATGGACCTCATGGCAGAGACGTCGGACTTCGACCTCTCGACCGTGACGCGGCTCCAGCAACTCAAGACCGGCGCGCTGATCGCCTTCTCGGTCGAGGCGGGGGCAATCCTCGCGCGCATCCCGATCGAGGGACGCCGCCCTTTACGCGGCTACGCGCGCGATATCGGCCTCGCGTTCCAGATCGCCGACGACATCATGGACGTCGAGGGTGACGAGGAACTTGCGGGCAAGGCGCTGCACAAGGATGCCGACGCCGGCAAGGCAACCTTCGTCACGCTGATGGGACTCGAACGTGCGCGGGCGCAGGCGCGCCTGCTGGTCGACCAGGCAATTGCGCATCTCGCCGGTTTCGGCGAAGAGGCGGCGCTGCTGCGCGCGATCGCACGCTATGTCGTGGAAAGGGACCATTGATGCGCATTGGGGTTTATCCCGGAACCTTCGACCCGATCACGCTTGGCCACATGGATATCATCCGCCGCGGCGCGAAGCTGGTCGACCGGCTGGTCATCGGGGTGACGACCAATATCACCAAGTCGCCGCTGTTCGACGACGACGAGCGGATCGAGATGGTGCGCCGCGAGGTCGCGAGCATCGGCGGCGACATCCGCGTTGTCGGCTTCAATTCGCTGCTGATGGACTTCGCCGAGCGCGAGGGCGCGGGGGTGATCGTCCGCGGGCTACGCGCGGTCGCCGACTTCGAATATGAATATCAGATGGCGGGCATGAACCAGCAATTGAACGACCGGATCGAGACCATCTTCCTGATGGCCGACGTCGGGTTGCAGCCTATCGCTTCGCGTCTCGTCAAGGAAATCGCCATCTTCGGGGGCGATATCCACAAATTCGTTACGCCGTCGGTGCGCGACGCCGTGGTCGCGCGCATCGCCGATCGCGGCCTTCGCCAGGGCGACGGCTGACTCCAATCATTGAGCGTTCAGCTTTTTGCCGCTAGGCCGCCTCGCGGGGCGTAGAGCAGTTTTTCGAATAAAGGCCGATACAGAATGAAATCCATCTTCCGCCCCCTGGTCCTGACGGCAATGGCGTTCGCGCTCGCAGCCCCGCTCGCGGCGCAGGAAGAACCGGCGTCGTCTCCCGCGCCTGCGGCGACCGAAACCCCGGCGCCGCCTGCGGCCGACGCTCCGGCGGCCCAAGCGCCCGCCGCCGCGCCCGCGATGACCCCCGAGCAATATATGGGCAACCCCGAATATATGCTCGACATCGACCTTTCGACGGGCGGCCGGGTGGTGATCCAGCTCTATCCGAACGCAGCGCCGAACCACGTCGAGCGCGTCAAACAGCTCGCGCGTCAGGGCTTTTATGACGGGGTCAAGTTCCACCGCGTGATCGACGGCTTTATGGCGCAGACGGGCGACCCGACCGCCACCGGGCAGGGCGGATCGTCGCTTCCCGATCTCAAGGCCGAGTTCAACGACGTCCCGCACATGCGCGGCACGGTGTCGATGGCGCGCGCCGAAAGTCCCGACAGCGCGAACAGCCAGTTCTTCATCATGCTGCAGCCGCGCTTCAGCCTTGATCACCGTTACACCGCCTTCGGGCGCGTCGTGTCGGGGATGCAATATGTCGACGCGATCCAGAAGGGCGAGCCGCCCGCGGTGATGTCGCGCATGGTGCAGGTGTCGGTGGCCGCCGACAACAAGCCGATGCCGCCGGCGTCGGCGCTGGTCGAGGCGCAGCCTGCGCCCGCCGAAGTCACCGTCGACCAGCTCAACGCCCCGCTGCGGCAGTAAGCGCGGGACCGCGCGCCAGAAGCCATGCGCGTCGACGCCTTCGATTTCGACCTTCCGCCCGAACGCATCGCGCTCCGGCCCGCGCGCCCGCGCGATGCCGCGCGGATGCTCCTCGTGCAGGGCGATGCGATGTCCGATGCGGGCGTCCGCGACCTGCCGTTGCTGCTGCGCGCGGGCGACTGCCTGGTGTTCAACGACACGCGCGTGATCCCCGCGCAGCTCGAGGGACGACGGGGCGCTCGTGGGGAGGAGGGCGCGCCGGGGGCGAAAATCGGCGCGACGCTGCACAAGCGGATCGACCTTCGTCGCTGGCAGGCATTCGTGCGCAACGCGAAGCGGCTCCGCGTCGGTGACACCGTCGATTTTGGTGCGGGCGTCGCGGCGCTGGCCGAGGACCGGCTCGCCGACGGCAGCTTCATCCTCGCTTTCGGCGGCGACGAGCCCGTCGAGCTATTGCTCGAACGCGCGGGCACGATGCCGCTGCCGCCCTATATCGCGGGCAAGCGCCCGACCGACGCCGACGACCGCAGCGATTACCAGACGATATTCGCACGCGAGGACGGCGCAGTCGCCGCTCCGACTGCGGCGCTCCACTTCACCCCCGAGCTGCTCGCGGCGCTGGAGGCAGCGGGAATCTTGACGGAGACGCTGACGCTTCACGTCGGCGCGGGGACATTCCTGCCGGTCAAGGCCGACGACACCGACGACCATGTGATGCACGCCGAATGGGGGCGGATCGACGCCGCGACCGCCGAGCGGCTGAATGCCGTGCGTGCGCGCGGCGGGCGGGTGATCGCGGTTGGCACGACCAGCCTCCGCCTCCTTGAAAGCGCGGCGCACGATACCGGCGAAATCGCGCCGTTCGAGGGCGATACCGCGATCTTCATCACCCCCGGCTATCGATTCAAGGCGATCGACGGGTTGATGACCAATTTCCACCTGCCGAAATCGACCTTGTTCATGCTGGTCAGCGCGCTGATGGGGCTGGATGTGATGCAGGCCGCCTATGCGCACGCGATCGATAGCGGCTATCGCTTCTACAGCTATGGCGATGCGAGTTTGCTACTACCGCAGCGATAATATGGATCGCCCGCCTCTGGTGCAGGGCTGTGCGGTATCGATGCCGTCGTCCTTGCCCTCCGGTCCTGTCTCGATATGGGACAATAAAAGACTAACGCGATCTCAACGATTTGCTAAGGATGGCGAATTGTTCCTGCAAGGGAATCGCTTAGGGGGTATTTCGATGAAGTTCGCATCGACCGCGCTGTCGTCAGCAGCGCTCGCGATTGCGGCCTTGGCCGCTTCGCCGGTTCAGGCCGCGACGATCGTCAACCTGAACGGCGTGACCAACGCCTCGCTCAACGGATCGAACGGCGTTACGCTCAATCTTGCCGCCGGTACCTACAGCCTGTCCTTCGTCAAGGATGCGTACACAGCGTTCACCCGCTTCAGTGCGCCGACCGGATGCGATGGCGCCGGTATGAACTGCAGTCAGGGCTGGGAAAACAGCGCGCGCTACATCATCGGTGGCACCACCTATCTCTTCGGTGACGGCGCTGCATCCGGCGGGATTGGTCCGCTCGGCGTTGGCGACGGCTATTACAGCAGCGAAGCGCTGTCGTTCGCCAACTCGGGTGGCTATCTCGACAGCTTCACGCTGAACAGCGCGGGCGCGGTGACCTTCTACCTCTACGACGATTTCCTCGGCGACAATTCGGGCGGCGTATCGCTGTCGGTCGCCGCCGTGCCCGAGCCGGCAACCTGGCTGATGATGTTCGTCGGTATCGGGGCGATCGGCGGCTTCATGCGCCGGAAGCGCGTTACGGCAACCGTTCGTTACGCCTGATGCGATCGATGCATCGGACGGGCGACCGGCCGTTGCATGCTTCGGGCGAGTTGGAACGATAGCTCGGTTGGCCGAAGCCGGAACGACGCGTCGTTTATTGGCGAAGCGTATTTCACCGCGGGAAGGATTTGGCCAATTCTTCGTCAATTTGGCGGACTTTTTCGAGAAACCGGGCATCTCGGATCGTGCCATATTTCTGCACGAAAACGCTTTCGGGTAGGCCCTCTTCCAGTGTCATCAGCGTTGACGGCAGGATTGCGTCCTGATTGATCCGCGACATCCTGATAGCCATCGATGGCGCGCGCTCCGTATCGGTCGCGGTTTGTGCCATCAAAAAGCCCGATCGATCCGCCGCGATGTCGATGAAGGAAAATCCGCTCGGATCGCCCTCGGCAAATTCCGACTGTTTCGAGACGCTGTCGGCGAGTTCTTTCCATTCGCCCATTGCCTGGCTGAATTGGGCTCCGCTTGTGGCCGCGAGCGCTGCCGACAAAGTCCAATGTTTCGCCAGATCGAAGCGGTCATGGAGCTTGAGGGCGACAGGCTCGCTCCGGCAGTCCTTGATATCCTCGTCCGACAAGCCGATGAGGTCGCCCACCCGTGGGGACACAGCGAACATCGCAAGCGCCACGAAACCGGCCCGATTGGAGGAGGCTGTCGCCGCGCCGGCTGTTTGCGCGGGATAGGTTCTGCGTACCGCTTCAGCCAGCTCGTCGGTCGGTTTCAAAGATTGCAACACGGTCAGCCGGCAATAGGTGGCGAGCACGGCCTTTGCGTCGATACGGCCCCGACCATCCCCGAACTGATCGACGATACCCGTCTTGGGCGGCACCTGCACCAGCGCTACCGCATCTGAGCCCTCGATCACGAAACGCCGGACCAATCTGTCGAGGGGAGGGATGTCCGCGCCGCGCAGATTGACCACGCTGCGAGTGCCCTCGAGAATTAGGCGGCTGATCCTCGCGGGGAACGAAACCGATCCGACGGTAAGATAGACTTTGGGGAAGCCGTTTTTGCTTCCGTGACCGACGATTCCGACGTTAAGCCACCGGCCAAAGGGGAGCTTATGGCTACCCGTGACGTTGATCCGATCGCCGTCGATTTCGATCAGCAGGCGGTCTGGCTTAAACGCATCGCTTGCCAAGGCCCCCGCGGCCGCCAGCTGCCGGGAGGTCAAGCGTACTATTTGGGGTTCATCGGCGTCCGGGATGGCATTGTTGCGCAGCTGGTTCACGGCAATCTTGACAGCACTCGCCTGCTCGGCATCCGGCGGGACGGGCTGCTCAACCAGCGGAGCGGGATCGGTAAGCAGGAAAGCGGCGCCCGCTAAGGTCAGCGGGATTACCGATGACCATATCCAAATCCAGCGCTTCCGGCGCGGCTTGTCCGGTCTTGCTGATGCTTGGCGCTTGGAAATCTCGGGTGCTTTCTCTTGCCTGGCCCTAAGTCATGGATCAAAGAATTGCAACGGCGCCGAAGGATGTGGCGCTCGGTGGTGCGCCAGGCGATCACGTCGGCGGGCGATGACGGGCCGGTTGCCGTTTCCCCGAATGGCACATTTTTGAACCGCGTCGGCCGAACACTTAACATTATCGCAAGGCATTGCGGGCATTGCGAACCGCTGACTTAGGGGAACGTCAAGGTTTCATTGATGGACAATCCATCGCGGATCAGTTCGGACGGCCAGGACCAGGACTCGACCGAAGAAAGCGGACGCGGCTTTTTCGGCAAGCTTGGCTCGCGCATGGCGCGTCCGCGCGGCGAGGCGCCGGCTGTCCCGTCGGGTCTGGACACGCGCGAAGCCCATCTGCTGCTCCAGAATTATGAGGAAAGCGGCCGCGGCTGGTTCTGGTCGACCGACGCGAAGGGCCGCATCACCTATATCACCGATGCCGTCGCGCGGCTGATGGGACGCACCGGGACCGGCCTGCTCGGGACGCCTTTCACCGACCTGTTTCTCCCCGTCGACAGCCATGGCGAACGCCAGCGCACCCTGCCGTTCCTGATGACCAAACAGTCGAAGTTCGACGAACTGCCGCTACGCAGCGCGTTCGAGGGCGACGATCGCTGGTGGGCGATCTCGGGCCGGCCCTGGTTCGACCAGGGCGGCGAGATGGCGGGCTATCGCGGCAGCGGCACCGACATCACCGCGCAGCGCCGCTCGGCCGAGGATGCCTCGCGCCTCGCCCTTTATGACTCGCTGACCGGGCTTGCGAACCGCTTCAATATCTCGAAAAAGCTCGACACGACGCTTGCCGCCTTTTCGCAGCAGCAGCGCAGCTGCGCGATCATGCTGCTCGATCTCGACCGTTTCAAGCAGGTCAACGATACGCTGGGTCATCCGGCGGGCGACGCGCTGCTCAAGCAGGTCGCCGAGCGGCTGCTGAAGATCGTCGGCGACAAGGAAATGGTCAGCCGGCTGGGCGGCGATGAATTCCAGATCATCCTGCCCGACGTCGAGGATCGCGGCAAGCTCGGAGACATGGCTGCCGACATCATCGGCAGCCTGTCGCAGCCCTATTCGGTCGAGGGCAGCCGCTGCATCATCGGGGCGTCGGTGGGCGTCGCGATCGCGCCCTTCGACGGACAGACGAGCGACGATCTCGTCCGCAACGCCGACCTCGCGCTCTATGCCGCGAAGGGCAATGGCCGTGGACGCTTCCGCTTCTATTCAAGCGACCTGCATCAGGCCGCCGAGGATCGCCGCGCGCTCGAGGAAGATCTGCGCGATGCGCTCACGCGCGGCGAGATGGAGCTGACATACCAGCCTGTCGTCCAGGCGAAAACGAACCTGGTCACCGGCGTCGAGGCGCTGATTCGCTGGACGCACCCGGAGCGCGGCCTCATTTCACCCTCGGTGTTCGTGCCGATCGCCGAGGAAACCAATCTGATCTGGCCACTCGGCGAATGGGTCCTGCGCAAGGCGTGCGAGGATGCCGCCCGCTGGCCCGGCGACCTTCGCGTCGCGGTCAACGTATCGCCGATCCAGTTCGCCAACGAAGATCTGCCGAAGGTCGTCGCGAGCGCACTTGGCGCGGCGGGGCTGTCGCCCGACCGGCTTGAACTCGAGATTACCGAGAATGTGTTCCTGAGCGACTCGGCCGAGACCGCGCGGATGTTCAAGGCGCTGAAGGACCTTGGGGTTCGTCTCGCCCTTGACGATTTCGGCACCGGCTATTCGTCGCTCGGCTATCTCCAGTCGGCGCCATTCGACAAGATCAAGATCGACCAGAGCTTCGTGCGTGGCGCCACCGTGCCGGGGTCGCGCAACGGCGCGATCATCGCGGCGATCGTCGCGCTCGCCGAAGCGCTCGACATGGAAACGACCGCCGAGGGCATCGAATCGCATGACCAACTCGACCTGATCCGCAATCTCCATGTCAGCCATGTGCAGGGCTATATCTACAGCAAGCCCGTAGGCAACGACGATCTCGTCGACCATGCCGAGGCAGGATCGTGGATGATCAAGCCATCGGGACCGGCAAAGCAGCGCAACGACCGCTTCCAGATGTTCCGCAAGGTCGGGGCTATCCACGGCAATCACCGTTACAATGTCGTGATCCGAAACCTGTCGGCGACTGGGGCCTTCATCGAGGGGATATTGGACGTGCCCACGGGCACGCGCTTCGTCATCGATTTCGGCGAAGGCCAGCTCGTCACCGCGACCGTGCGCCGGTCGATGAAGCACCAGCAGGGCATCGAGTTCGAACAGACGATGGTGAGCGACGGCAACGGGGGGCTGTGCACGCGCCATCGCGTGTCGCCCTATCTGATCGCTGCGGCGACGCAGCAGACGCCGGGCCAACTCGCCCTGCCGACCTTTACGACGACCAGCGACTGGAAGGCCGCCTGATGCGGGAACCAGAGGCGGCGCGATCCGTTTCCTGTCCGATCCAAGCAAAGGAGACGACATGGCAGAGACCCAGATCTTCGCGCGGCTGAAAGCCGATCACGACCGGCACCGCGACCTTCTCGACCGCATCGACCAGACGCACGGCGACAGCGACGACCGCCGCACCTTGTTCGAGAGCTTCCGCGTCGAGGTGACCGCGCACGCGGCATCGGAGGAGATGTCGCTCTATGCGACGATGCTCGCCAAACCCGACCTTCGCGACGAAGCGCAGCACAGCGTTGCCGAGCATAAGGAGATCGAGGATTTCCTGACCGAGCTCTATGAAATGGATTTCGCCTCGACCGGCTGGCTCACGCGCTTCCGGACGATGAAGGAGCGCTACCTCCACCACATCGACGAGGAGGAGGAAGAGATGTTCCCCGAGGCCGAGAAGGGCCTTTCGCAAGCCAAGCAGAAGGAACTCGCCGCGATCTTCGAAAAGGAGAAGCCGAGAGAAAAGGCGAAAGCCGCCGAGGAAAAGCCGTCGAGCGAGGAAGAACGCGCTTAAGCCCGTCCCTCGACTTTTGGCGCGCGCCGTCATAGGCGCGCGCCATGACCGACAGATTCGCTTTTCAGGTCGCCGCGACCGACGGCGCCGCGCGCACGGGTGTTATCCGGATGCAGCGCGGCGAAATCCGTACCCCCGCCTTCATGCCCGTCGGGACCGCGGCGACGGTCAAGGCGATGCGCCCCGTCGAGGTTCGGGCAACCGGCGCCGACATCATCCTCGGTAACACCTATCATCTCATGCTGCGTCCGGGTGCAGAACGCATGGCGCGGCTCGGAGGCTTGCATGACTTCATGGGCTGGGACCGCCCGATTCTGACCGACAGCGGCGGCTATCAGGTGATGAGCCTGTCGGCGCTGACCAGGCAGAGTGAGGAAGGCGTGTCGTTCAAGAGCCACCTCGACGGCTCGCGGCACATGCTGACCCCCGAACGCTCGATGGAAATCCAGCGACTGCTTGGAAGCGACATCGTGATGGCGTTCGACGAATGCCCCCCGAACGGTGTCGATGCGAAGCGCGCCGCCGCGAGCATGGAGCGCTCGATGCGCTGGGCGGCGCGTAGCCGTGCGGGGTTCGACGCCGGCGAGGAACATGCGTCGCGCTCGGCGCTCTTCGGCATCCAGCAAGGGTCGCTCGACGAGACATTGCGCGCGCGCTCCGCCGAGGCGCTGATCGACATCGGTTTCGACGGCTATGCGATCGGCGGCCTTGCGGTGGGCGAGGGGCAGGAGGCGATGTTCGGCGTGCTCGACTATGCGCCGGGCCAGCTTCCCTCCGACAAACCGCGCTATCTGATGGGCGTGGGCAAGCCCGACGACCTGGTCGGCGCCGTCGCGCGCGGGGTCGACATGTTCGATTGCGTGTTGCCGACGCGCTCGGGGCGCAACGGGCAGGCCTTCACATGGGAGGGCCCGGTCAACATCCGCAACGCGAAACATGCCGAGGATATGGGGCCGCTCGACGGGTCGTGCGATTGCCCTGTCTGCACGACCTGGTCGCGCGCCTATCTGCACCATCTCGTCCGCGCCGGCGAGATGCTCGGCGCGATGCTGATGACGCAGCACAATCTGCATTTCTATCAGGCGTTGATGCAACGGATGCGCGACGCGATCGCGGCGGGCAGTTTTGCGGCGTTCCAGTCGGATTTTTCCGACCGCTACCGGAAATGATCAGTCGAGCTTGTTGAGCAGGTCGAGCAAAGATTGCGGAATCGTCTCGTCGACCGCCGACTCATAGGCCCTGCGCAGGGCGATATTGACGTCCTGCACCTTTCCGGGGAGTTTCTTCTCGGCGTCCTTTCCGGCCGGCTTTTCGGGCGGCGATCCGGTTTTAGACGTCATCTTGTTGCCATCCGCTCGACATGGGTGCCTGTGCTAACCGCGCATAAACCAAAGCGCAATGTGCCTTTGTTGCTTTGCTGGGAAACTAATTTACGGCTAAATCGTTCCCATACGGTGAAAACATGCCGGCCGACGGCAGGATTCTCGGCGCCCATGCAGGGAATCTGCGGTTTTCGGCTGGAGCAGGAGGCTATAAATGTCATTGGGTCAAGCGATCGCGCCCTATCTTCCCTATCTGCGGCGCTATGGCCGGGCGATTTCGGGAAGCCAGCAGAGCGGCGATGCCTTGGTCGCCGGACTGCTCGAAACGCTGGTGGCAAACCCCGGCGCGGTCGACCCTTCCGGCGATCTCCGAATCCAGCTGTACCGGATGGTGCATGATAATTTCGGATTGATGGCCGGACAGTCGGCCGCGGATGAAAATGCCCCCGCCGAAGTGGCGATTGCCGACGCGCGGCTCCGCCGCATCCCGTCGCTGGCACGGCAGGCGCTGCTGCTCACTGCGGTCGAGGGCTTCAACTCGGAAGAAACCGGCCGCGTCATCGGCCGCGATACCGCCTCGGTCGACGAGCTGATCGCGCAAGCGACCGACGAGATCGACCGCCAGACACGCGCGCGTATCCTTATCATCGAGGACGAGCCGATCATCGCAATGGACATCGAAATGATCGTCCGTGATCTCGGCCACGACGTTGTCGCGGTCGCGACCACCCATGCCGAGGCGGTCGCCGAGGCGCAGAAGCACCAGCCGGGGCTCGTCCTCGCCGACATCCAGCTCGCCGACAACAGCTCGGGGATCGAGGCGGTGCAGGAGATCCTGCAGGACGTGAAGCTGCCGGTCATTTTCATCACCGCATTCCCCGAGCGGTTGCTGACCGGCGACCGCCCCGAACCGGCCTTCCTGCTCACCAAGCCGTACCAGCCCGCGACCTTGCGCGCCGCGATCTCGCAGGTGCTGTTTTTCGACGAGAGTACCGTTCCGGCCTGAATTCTTCGCCCTTGTGAACGGCGAAGTCGCGTACCAACGAGGTTGGGGTTGATACGTCGCCGGGCGCAGGCAATACCCTCGCTTGATGATTGCTTCGGATGCTTCCGCGCGCCGGTCGGCGCTCGATCGACTGACGGCGAATGCGCCGTTCCTCGCCCGGCTTGCGGAGCTCAATCCCGACGATGTGACGCGCTTCCTTGGCGAGGGAGCCGACGCGGCGCTCGCGGAGGTCGCACCGCCGCCCGTCGACGACGACATCATGCGCACGCTTCGCCAGTGGCGTGGGCGGATGGCGTTGCTGCTCGCGCTCGGCGACCTGTCGGGCGAGCATGATGTCGGGCTCACGACGCGGCTCCTGTCGGACTTCGCCGACACCGCGTGCGACATCGCGCTCGCCGCCGCTTTCGCCGAGCGCGTGCCTGACGAGGAGCCGCGCGGGATCGCGGTGATCGCGCTCGGCAAGCTCGGCAGCCACGAGCTCAACTATTCGTCGGACATCGACCCGATCCTGATCTTCGACCCCGAGACCATGCCGCGCCGCGCGCGCGACGATCCGGGCGAAGCGGCGGTGCGGATCGCGCGGCGGATGGTCGAAATATTGTCGGCGCGCACCGCCGACGGCCACGTGCTGCGTGTCGACCTGCGGCTCCGCCCGCATCCCGAAGTGACGCCGATCGTGCTTCCCGAGAGCGCTGCGATCTCCTATTATGAGTCACAGGCGCTGGCGTGGGAGCAGGCGGCGTTCATCCGCTCGCGCGCCTCGGCGGGCGACCGGGCGCTCGGCAACCGCTTCCTCGCCGCGATCCAACCCTTCATCTGGCGCCGCAGCCTCGATTTCCGGCAACTCAAGGAAATCGGCGCGATGAGCGATCGCATCCGCGACCATTTCTCGCAAGGCCAGGCCTTCGGCCCCGGCTATGATCTGAAGCGTGGGCGCGGCGGTATTCGCGAGATCGAGTTTTTCGCGCAGGTCCACCAGCTCATCTACGGCGGCCGCGATCCGTCGCTGCGCTTGCCCGCGACGGTCGATGCGCTCGCCGCACTCGCCAAGGCGGGGCGTGTCGACGCCGACGTCGCCGAACGGCTGACCGGTCATTATGCGCTGCTCCGCCGGATCGAGCATCGGTTGCAGATGATCGAGGACCAGCAGACGCAGTGCCTGCCGGTACAGCCCGCCGCGCTCGACGGGGTCGCGCGGCTCGACGGCGAGGCCGACGGCGCGGCGCTGCTCGCCACCCTCCAGCCCGTCGTGACCGACGTGGGCGCCTGTTACGACCGGCTCGTCGCCGAACGTGCGGCGACGAGCGGCCTGCCGCGCGATGAGGGCGAACTGGCGGGCGCGCTGATGGCGGCAGGCTTCGACCCGCCCGACGCTGCGCTCCGCACGATTTCCGAATGGCGCGGAGGCAAGCTGCGCGCGCTGCGCAGCGCGGCGGCGCTCGAGGCGCTCGAGACCGCGCTTCCCGAACTGGTGAAGACGCTCGGCGCCGCTCCCGATCCCGACGCCGCGCTGCTCCGCTTCGACAAGCTCGTCGGCGGCCTGCCGAGTGCGATCGGCTTTTTCCACCTGCTCGCCGCGCAGCCCGCGCTGGCGAAGATTGCGACGCGCATCCTGTGGCTCGCTCCGGCGCTCGCGGACGCGCTAGGCGCGCGGGTCGAACTGATCGAAGGTCTGATCGACAAACGTGCGTTCGAGGCGCCCGCGACCAAGGCCGAACTGCTCGCCGAATGGGCGCCCGGGCTCGCGGGGCTCGATTACGAACGCCTGCTCGACCGCGTCCGCGACCGGGTCGGTGAGCGGCGCTTCGCCTACGGTGTGCAGATCATTGCGGGCTCGACCGATCCGCTTGCCATTGCGTGCGGCTATTCCGAACTCGCCGAGGCGGCTCTACAGGTGCTTGCCGATGCCACGGTCACCGAATTCGTCGCCGCGCACGGCCGCGTCCCCGACAGCGAGCTCGTCGTGCTTGCGCTCGGACGGCTCGGGGGCAGGGCGCTGACGCACGCATCGGACCTCGACCTCATCTATCTCTTTACGGGCGATCATCTCGCCGAATCCGACGGGCCGCGCCCGCTCGGCGCGACGACCTATTACAACCGGCTTGCGCAGCGCGTGACCGGCGCAATGTCGGTGCCGACCGCTGCAGGCAAGCTCTACGATGTCGACACGCGGCTCAGGCCGCAGGGCGCGCAGGGGCCGCTCGTCGTCACGCTCGACAGCTTCGAACGCTATCAGCGCGAGGAAGCGTGGACGTGGGAGCATATGGCGCTGCTTCGCGCGCGGCCGGTCTATGGCTCGGACCGCGCAAAGGCGGCGGTACAGCGCACCATCGACGAACTGCTTGCCGCGCCGCGCGACCGCGCGACGGTCGCGCAGGACGCCGCCGAGATGCGCGACAAGATTGCCGCACACAAACCGCCGAAAGGCCCGCTCGATATCAAGGGCGGGCCCGGCGGGCTTGTCGACCTAGAATTCGCGATGCAGGTGACGCAACTGGCTACGGGGCGGTGTCACGATCCCAACATCGGATCCGCGCTCGCCTGTCTGAGGGGCGACGGTCTCGCCCCGCCTGGGATCTGCGATGCGCACGGCCTGCTCGCGCGGATGCTCGTGATGCTGCGGCTGACCGCACCGGAGGGGGAACCCGCGACCGCCGCCGCGCGTCAACTCGTCGCAAGCGCATGCGGCGAGCCCGGCTGGCCGCAACTGCTTGCCGCGCACGATGCGGCGCGGCAGGAGATCGCGGACTGGTGGGCCTCGATTCGTCCGCCGCAGCAGGAGACGAAGCCATGACACTCGCCATCGGAGACGCCATTCCCTCGGTCACGCTGCTCGACGCCGACGGCGCGAGGATCGATCTTTCGAGTCTGAAGGGCGCGCCGCTGGTCGTCTATTTCTATCCGAAGGCCGATACGCCGGGCTGCACGGTCGAGGCGCAGGACTTCACTCGCCTTGCGCCGGAATTCGCGCATCTGAACGCACAGGTGCTCGCGGTGTCGCGCGATGCGCCGGCAAAGCTCTGCAAGTTTCGCGACAAATATGGCCTGACGGTGCGCCTCGCGTCGGACGAGGATGGCGCGGTATGCGAGGCGTTCGGCACCTGGGTCGAGAAGCAGAATTACGGGCGCACCTATATGGGGATCGAACGGTCGACCTTCCTGTTCGGCGCCGACGGCAAGCTCGCGAAGGAATGGCGCAAGGTCCGCGTGAAGGGCCACGCCGAGGCCGTGCTGGAGGCCGCGAAGGCTCTTTGATGCAAACCCTCGGCGAAGCTGCGCGCGCGGTCCTGCTGACGCCGGACCCGCACGACAAGCGCCGCGCGGCGCGGGCGCTGGCACGGGCATGGCGGCGCGGCGAGCTTGCGCATCGTTGCGACGTTGCGATGCCCGACCGGCCCGCTTGGCCCGCGAGGCCCGAATTGCTCGCACCCGGCCAGATGCCGCGCCGCCGCAAGGGCGGGTCGACACGCGGGCGGATCGCGATGCTCCACGCGCTCGCGCATATCGAATTCGTCGCGATCGATTTGGCGGTCGATCTCGTCGGGCGGTTCGGCGGTGCGTTCCCGCGCGGCTTCGTCGACGACTGGCTCGGGGTCGCCGCCGATGAGGCGATGCACTTTGCGTTGCTCGACCGGAGATTGCGCCAGCTCGGCAGTTTCTACGGCGAACTGCCCGCGCACGCCGGGCTTTGGGAGGCGGCGCAGGCGACGAACGACGACGTGCTGGCGCGTCTCGCGATCGTTCCGATGGTCCTCGAAGCGCGCGGGCTCGACGTCACCCCGGCAACCGTCGATCGCTTCGGGGCCGCCGGCGACGCGGTCTCGGCAAAGATTTTATCGCGTATTTACAAGGATGAAATCCGCCATGTGAGCGCCGGCACAGTCTGGTTTAACCAAAAGTGCGACGAAATGGGATTCAACGCCGTCGAAACGTGGCAAAGCCTCGTAAAATCGCGATTTCGTGGAGTCTTGAAGCCTCCGTTCAACGACTCGGCGCGCCGTGAAGCCGGTTTAACGCAAGACTACTACGCGGTTATTGCTTGGTAAGGTTTGGGCCGTCATCAACACTCGCGGGCAGGGAATTATCCCAATCCGAAGCAAAAATCCGGCACCGGCGATCCCGAAACGGGACACTGGCGACAAGGACTGCGGGGTCGATACGTGCGATACGCTCTACTGGCGCAAAAGTTTCATTCTGGCCTGATTCTCGCTGCCGCGGCAGTGACGGGGCTCACCGCTCCGGCCGCCCACGCGGCGAATGCGGGCAACGACGCGAGCATCACGGTTCCCGACGAGCCCGATGACGACGGCTTCACCGCCGGCGTTCCGACGGCCGGTGAGAACACCGAAGCGCGCGCGATATTCCAGGCGTGGAAGCGCCTCGACACCGGCCTGACCGCGAACATCGGCATCGCGGTGCCCTCGCGTCGTCCGATCGAAAAGATGTCGCTGTCGTCATCCTACGGGATGCGCGTCCACCCGGTCACCGGCAAGCTCGCGCGCCACAATGGCATCGACATTCCCGCGCCCTATGGCACCCCCATTTATGCGACCGCCGACGGCATCGTCGGCCGCGCCCAGCGCCTTGGCGGCTATGGCAATTATGTCGAGGTCGAGCACGGCAACGCGATCCAGACGCGCTACGGCCATATGTCGTCCTACATCGTCGCTCCCGGCCAGCAGGTGAAGAAGGGCGACATCCTCGGTTACGTCGGCTCGACCGGCCGTTCGACCGGCAACCATCTTCACTATGAAGTCCGCATCGAGGGCGAACCGGTTAATCCGATGCCCTTCTGCCAGTCGGAAACCATGGCGATCGCCGCCATCACGGGGAACAAGAAGCTCGCAATGGGCGGTCCCGAATAACTAGCTTTCCTGGGTCGGAGAGGAGGGGCGCTCTACGGCTATAGCCGGGGCGCCCTTTTCATTTGGGGTTGCGGCCCCTATCTTGCCCAAATGGACACGCAGGTTTCCGACATCGCCCTCTCGCCCGCCGCTGCGGCGCGCGTACGCTGGATCGCCGACCGCAAGGGCGAGGGCGAGGCGGCGCTCCGACTTGCGGTCGACGGCGGGGGCTGTTCGGGCTTCACCTATCGCTTCGGTCTCGCCGAAAGCATCGACGCCGACGATATCGTGACCGAGACCGACGGCGTGAAGCTGGTCGTCGATCCGGTGAGCATCGACCTGGTGCGCGGCTGTGTCGTCGACTTCGTCGACTCGCTCGGCGGATCCTCGTTCAAGGTCGAAAATCCCAACGCCGCCTCGGGTTGCGGCTGCGGGTCCAGCTTCTCGATCTAGGCACTTGCCATTTTATCGTCATGCTGAACTCGTTTCAGCATCCATGGCCAATTCTCTCGTTGAGCGCTCCGCCAAAGGAAGCGGCGGACCATGGACCCTGAAACAAGTTCAGGGTGACGAAGGGACTGTGATCGGCGCCCTCTTCCTGCCATAGCGGGGGCATGAAAGTCGCGACCTTCAACATCAATGGAATCAAGGCGCGCCTGCCGCGCCTCGTCGAATGGCTCAAGGAAACGCAGCCCGACGTCGCCTGCCTGCAGGAACTGAAGTCGAGCGACGAGACGATGCCGACCAAGGAGATCGAGGCGGCGGGCTATGGCTTCCTCTATCATGGGCAAAAGGGCTTCAACGGGGTCGCGATCCTCGCCAAGGACGAACAGCCGGTCGAAATCCAGCGCGGACTCCAAGGCGAAGCCGAGGACGAGCAGTCGCGCTACCTCGAGGCCGATGTCCGGGGCGTCCGCGTCGGCTGCATCTATCTGCCCAACGGCAATCCGCAGCCGGGGCCGAAATTCGATTACAAGCTGCGCTGGATGGCGCGGCTGCGCGAGCGGGCGAAGGCGTTGCTTGCCGCGGAAATTCCGACGATCCTGACCGGCGACTATAATGTCATCCCGCACGACGACGACGTCTGGGATCCGCACGGGCCGATGGCCGACGATGCGCTGATGCAGCCCGAATCGCGCGACGCTTTCTTCCGCATTCTGGGCGACGGCTGGACCGACGCGGTGCGCAGCCGGCATCCGGCGGGCGGGGTCTGGACCTTCTGGGATTATCAGGCCGGGGCGTGGCAGCGCGACCATGGTTTTCGCATCGACCATCTGCTGCTCAGCCCCGCGATGGCCGACCGGCTCGTCGATGCCGGGGTCGACAAGGACCATCGCGGCCGCGAAAAGGCGAGCGACCACGCGCCGACCTGGGCGGTCTTTGCATGAGCCTGCTGTCCGCCGCGAAGCTGGCGGACGCGCCGCTCTTCGCGGGACTGGCCGAGGCTGAGCGCATCGAACTCGCGGACGCCTTTGTTCCGCGCCATTTCGCCGATGGCGAGGCGATCCTGATCCAAAACGAACGCGCCGAAGGGCTGTTCCTGGTCGACGCGGGGCAGGTCGATATCGGCAAGCGGCTGCCCGGCGGCGGCCTTGCCCTGCTCGCCAAGGTGGGGCCGGGCGAGGTGATAGGGGACATGGCGCTGATCGGGCGCGACCTCAAACGCTCGGCAATGGGGATTGCGCGCGGGCCGGTCGCGACCTGGTATCTGCCCGCCGACCAGTTTCGCGCCGCGCTGTCGCAGCTTCGCGCTGCCTCGCTGCAATTGCAGGCGGAACTCGGGCGGCTCGTCGCCAGCCGCGTCGTTGCCAAGGCGGCGGATATCGCGGGCCTGCTTGCCGACGGCCCCGAGGCCTTCACCCCGCGCCCGCAACGTGTGCTCGCGCCGGTTGTCGAGGAGGCCTTCACCCCCGAGCCTTTCCTTGCGAAGTTGCCCTGCTGCGCGGCGATGACCCACGCGCAGCGGCTCGCCTTCTGGGGCGCGGGCGAGCGGATCGACGTTGCCGCCGACACCGACCTCGCGCTCGTTGGCGGCGCTTCGGATCGGATCTGGCTCGTTGTTCGCGGTGCGGTGCGCAGTGCGCTGCCGCACGGGACGGGTATCTATCAACTCACCGTCACCGGCCCCGGCCAGCTCGTCGGCATCGCCGCGCTGCTGGTCGATGGCGCGCACGACCGGCTGCTGCGCACCAGCGAACAGGCGACCCTGCTCGCCTTCGACCGCGCGACCTTCACCGAGATGCTGGACACGGGCGATGCGCTCAGCCGGGAGCTCGGCGCGTCGGTCAACGCCGATCTCGTCACTGCGCTCGATGCGCTCGATCAGGTCGAGGCGCGCATTCTCGCAATGCGTCGCGGCCACGCCGTCGCGGCCTAACGCGCGAGTGGTATCACCCTGAATTTCGGAAGATTCCCGTCCATCTCTGCATGAACCATCGCATATTCGGGAACCGGCATCCATGTCGCGCTGTTCGACGACAGCGGCTCCGACGCGACGATTATCGCGCGCGGTTCCTCCTCGCCGCCGACCATCTGCCACTCGCCGTCGTGGAGGCCATAGTCGCGTCCGGTCGTGAACCACATCGACAGGAAATTCATGTTCGCCTCGTGCAGCTGGTCGGGCGATCCGGTGCGATAATGGCCGAAGTCGAAACAATGGCGGAGGCCCAGTATCTGCCGCCCCGTCGTGATGAACAGGTTGCAGCTCGACGAGATCGCGATGCCATGGCGCCGCCGCGCCGCCTCGATCAGGTCGACCGTCTTCTGCACCGCGGCGACCAGTTCGTCGCGGCTCGGCTCGACGCGCCAGTCCGGGAGCTGCGACAGCAGCAGCGCATAGATCCATTCGCTGTCGGTCGATCCCGAAATCTGCGCGAGCAGTTCGGGGTCGATATCGGCCATCAGCGTCCCCTTCATCTCGCCGATGCGGTAGATGTCGCCGTTGTGCGCCATCGCGACGGCCGCGCCCGGGAAATGAAAGGGATGGGTGTTCTGCTCGCTGACCTTGACCGTCGTCGAATAGGCAACGCCGCGAACATGCGCGATCACGCATTCGGCGCGCGTCTTGACCGCCAACGACTTGAGGTTGCCGTCGAACACCGGCAGCGACGGTGATCGATAGCGGTGCGGCTGGTCGGGCAGGAAGCTGCCGCTGTCCCACGCCATCATCCCGAACCCCGCGAGATTCAGCATGTGCAGCATTTTGGGCATATAGGCCTGGTTGACGAGGCTGCTGTCGGGCTTGAAGAGCAGGTCGTCGAGCTGCACCGGCTCGCCAAGATACATCATCGCGCGGCACATGACCCGTCCCCACCTACTGGTTCGGGGCCAGCCTAGACACGACGCAGAGCGCGTCAAGCGTCCGGGTAGAGCGTTCTTGCGACCCGCGCCGGATCCAGATCATAATGATGCGCGATCGCGCCCGCGACGACGCGTTCGAGGCTGCGTGTCGGCTTGAGGTCGCGGCCTTCGTAGCGGGCCGGTACGGCCAGCCCCGGCCAGTCCGCGGATACCCTGCCGCCCTCAGCCAGTCCGCCGCCGAAGAACATCGCGGTCGACGCGGTGCCGTGATCGGTGCCGCCGGTGCCGTTGACCTCGACCGTGCGGCCGAATTCGGTCGCGACGATGACCAGCGTGTCGGCCCATGCCGGGCCGAGTCCGGTCTGAAGCGCACCGACGAGCTGATCGAGCCCGCGAAGCTGTGCGGCGAGGCGCCCGCGCTGCGCGCTGTGCGTGTCCCAGCCGCCGGTCTCGACCATCATCACGCGCGCGCCGTCGGCCGGAAGCATCAGCGAGGCGGCGAGTTTGCCGAGTTCGGCGCCGTTGCGGCCGTTGTTGCCGCCGATGTCGCTCGCCAGTTCCTGCGTCTTGACCGCGCTGTCCCACAACGGGCGTAGCAGCGCGTCGCCCTCATACATTGCGGTCAGCCGCGCGATCAGGTCGGCGTCGGCCTGCGGCAGGCGGCTCGGCGCATAGGTGCCGACCGGCACCGTGCCGCGCAGCGCGAGCGGCACGGCAGGCGCGATTGCGATCGCATCGCGCTCGGCGGCGGGGAGCAGGGTGAGCAGGCGCCCGACCCAGCCGTCGTCGCGCTCATATGGGCGCGACCCGCCTCCTTCTAGAACATTCTGCCCGTCGAAGTGCGAGCGGTCGCGATAGGCGGTGGCGACGGCGTGCGCGAAATGCGCCTGCTTCGCGGCGAAGAGCGAAGCGCCGGTCACGAGCGCAGGGTGCAGCGTGAACAGGCCGTCGAGCTTCGCGCCGCCGCTAGCTTCATCGGCGAGCGCGCGCCGCGCGGCGGTGAAGGCGGGGTCGCCCGTTGGCGCGACGACCGCCAGTCCGTCGGCCGCGCCACGCTGGATCACAAAGACGAGACGTCGGGGCGTGCCTGCGGCAGCATAGGCGAAACGCGGCATCGCACCCGCAGCGGCGACGGTGACGCCCGACAGGATGATGGAACGACGCGAGAGGATCATCGTCTATCTCCGCAGGAAGACCGGGCTGGCGAACAGCATCGCGAGCGCCTGTCCGGGGCTGTCGGCGCGCGCGATCGCCTGTTCGATATCGGGGGTCATCGCGTCCGCGAGGATCAGGCGCGCGAGCTTGCGCGCATCGACGCGGTCGCCGATACGCCCGGCGATCCGGCTGGCGATTTCGACGCGCTGCATCAGCGCTGCCGACCCCGCCCAGGTCGCGACGAGGTCGTCATAGCCCGCGGGCGATCCCGGGCGCCACAGCGGCTGGCCGAGCTGGGTGAAGATCGCGGGCACATTCTGTTTCTCGCCGATCGCGGGCAGTTTCAGCGCGCGCATCGTCGACACCGCCCAGTCCCAAGGCGACTTGAACAACGTCGGCGCGCCTGCCCATGGCTCGGGCGAAGCGATCAGCGCGCGGTAAAGCGAGGGCAGGTCGCCGCCGGTCTGGCGGAAATCGGCCGTCAGCCGCTCGACGAGCGCGGGGGGTGGGGTGTCGCCGGTGAAGTGGCGCGCGAGCTTGGTCGCGATATGCGCTGCGGTCGCCGGGTGGACCGCAAGGTCGCGGAGCACCGCCTCGCCTTGCCGTGCACCGGGCTGATCGTACCGCTTGCCGAGGATCGTCTGTGCGCCGGGTTCGTGGAGTTGGGCGATGAACACCGTGTCACCGGGCCGCGCGTCGGCGGGCATCAGGCGTTGCCCGGCGCCCTTGCCGAGGCCCGCGACAGTCAGCCCGGTCAGCGCCTTGGCAAAGGCCGTGACGTCGGCCTGCGTATAGCCGGTGCGGACACCCAGCGTGTGCAACTCCAGTATTTCGCGCGCCAGATTCTCGTTGAGGCCGAGTTTCGCCTGCTTCTGGCGGCGCCGGACACGTTGCGCGACGGGGCTGTCGGGGCCGAAGCTCTGCGCCTGATCGAGATAGAGCAGCATGGCGGGGTGGCGCACCGCCGCGATCAGCAGGTCGGCGAATTTGCCCATGATGTTCGGGCGGATCGCCTCGAACTCATGATTGCCCGCAAAGCCGATCATCGTGATCTTGTCGGCCGACACCGCGAAATGATTGGCCCAGAAATGTGTCAGCCGTTCGGGGAAAGGGGTCGGCGTCGCGACGGCATTCGCCAGCCGCGCGCCCGCCGCATTGACATAGTGCCGGCGGATTTCGGACCGCGACAGGCGACGGAGTTCAGGGTCCATGCCCTTTTCCTCCTCGCTCATCGGCATATCGGCGGCCTCCCGCCGCATTGCCTGCCGATCCTCCCGATAGCCCAAATAGGCGGCGGCGATCGCCGCGCTGCCGGGGAGCGCCGCGATCGCGGCGGGGGCAGGATCGAAAGCGCCGAGCTGGCGCGTCAGCCACTGCTGCGGATCGCCGATCGCGGGATCATCCCAGCGGCGTCCGAGGCCGAAACGATTGGCGGCAAGATACTGCGTCGACATGACATGCCTCTTCCGAACCGGAAACGCACAATGCCGGCTATTTGTCGCAAAGCTGTGCCAGGGTCAGAGCATCTTGTCGTAAAGCTGGTACACGCGGTTGCGCCGCGCGTTGATCGCGTCGGCCACCGCGACCATCCCCTGATTGTCGTCGAGGACCCAGCCGATATCTCCCTGGGTCGCGCCATAGTTGGCGACGCCGTCGCGGCGGATATATTCGATCATCATGAAGGCGAGGGTGCTCGCCATGCGGCTGTTCTGCAATTTCTTTACCACGCCCATCAGCGGCACGCGCAGCCGCTTGCTCTTGGGTTTCCTCAGCCACCAGAGCAGCCTGGCCCAGTTGAAGGGGAGCAAGGATCCGTCCATCTCGATCAACAATTCATTCATGTCCGGCAGTACGATCATGAAGGCGACCGGCTCGCCGTCGACTTCGGCGACGCGGATCAGATCCTCGAAGACGATATCCTTCAACTTCTTGCCGACATAGGCGATCTCGCTGTCGGTCAGCGGCACGAAACCCCAATTGTCCGACCAGGCATCGTTGAGGATGCCCATGATCAGCTTTGCCTCGGCGTCGAATTTCTTCTTGTCGACGCGGCGGATGCGGATGCGCTCGTTCTTTTCGCCCGCGGCGACGATGCGGTTCACCAGTGGCGGGAAGCCGTCGACGATCTCGACGCCATAGTTGAAGAGCTGCTTGACCGGCCGGTACCCTTCGCCTTCGATCCAGCCCTGGTAGAGCGCGCTGTTGTGGCCGAGCATGATCGCCGGCGGCGTGTCGAACCCCTCGATCAGCAGGCCGGGTTCGTCCCAGACCGAAATCGACAGCGGCCCCAGAGCGCGCGTCATGCCCTGGCCGCGCAGCCAGTCCTCGGCGTTGGCGATCAGCGCATGCGCCACCTCGGCGTCGTCGGCCTCGAGCAGGCCCCAGTTGCCGGTGCCGGGCCCCATGCCCTGTTCGGCGGGCTGCGCGAGCGCGAGTTCGTCGATATGCGCCGAGATGCGCCCGACGGTGCGCTCGCCGCGCCGCGCGACGGAGAGCTGCGCCTTGCCGTGCTCGAACCACGGATTCTTGCCCGGCGTCAGCAGGCCGTAAACCTCGCCCTTCAGCGGCGGTACCCACGCCGGGTCGCCACGATTGAGGCGATAGGCAAGCTCGACGAACTCGCGCCGGTCGGCTTTGGTCTTGACGGGGTGGAGGGTGATGGGGCCTTCGTTGTGGGCGCTCATACTGGTTTCCTGGGGATGCGATCCTATATGCGTGGCGACGCATTAGGGCATTGCGGTGGCGCTGGCGACCCGCATTCGGCCATTTTGCTGCCACGAAATCATGATGAAGACGCGGACATGTTAGCAATGAACACCCTTGTCGACCGCCTGTCGAGCGAACCGGCGGTCAAGGCCCCCAAGTCGGCAATCCCCGACGACATGGCGATGATCCGCGCGGCGTCGGAGTTGACGCGCGACCTCGTGACGCCCAGCGCGCGCGTCTATTGGACCGATTTCCTCACCTCGGCCGTCGTCGGCTATGCCGGCGTCGCGGTCGCGATCCTCGCGCCCTCGACGGGCTGGATGCTGGTCGCGAGCCTCGTCGCGGTGCTCGCCCTCTACCGCGCGGGCAGCTTCATCCATGAGCTGACGCATATCCGGAAGAATGCGCTGCCCGGCTTTCGCTTCGTCTGGAACCTGCTCGTCGGGGTGCCGCTGCTGATCCCGTCCTTCATGTACGAGGGCATCCATAGCCTGCACCACAACCGCACCAAATATGGCACGGTCGAGGATCCCGAATATCTGCCGCTCGCCCTGATGAAGCCGTGGACCGTGCCGCTGTTCGTCGTCGCGGCAGCCTTTGCGCCGCTGGCGCTGCTGTTCCGTTACGCGGTACTGACCCCGCTATCCTTCCTGATCCCGCCGCTGCGCAAGCTGGTGCGCGAGCGCTATTCGGGGATGATCATCAACCCGATGTTCCGCCGCAAGGCGCCCGAGGGCGAATTCCGCCGCCAATGGGCGTGGCAGGAGGGCGGCGCCTGGGCGTGGTCGACCCTGCTCGTCGCGGCGGGCGTGTTCGGCTGGGTTCCGCTGCGCGCGCTCGTCATTTTCGGCGCGATCGCGGCCGCGACGCTGGTGCTCAACCAGATCCGCACGCTGGTTGCGCATCTCTGGGAAAATGACGGCGAGGAGCTGACCGTGACCGCGCAGTTCCTCGACAGCGTCAACGTCCCGCCGCCGGGGCTGCTGCCCGAGCTTTGGGCGCCGGTGGGCCTGCGCTATCACGCGCTGCACCATTTGCTGCCGGGCGTGCCCTATCACGCGCTGCCCGAGGCGCACCGCCGCCTGAAGGAGGCGCTCCCGGCGGATTCGCAATATCATGGCGCGAATTACCGCAGCCTGCCGAAGCTGGTGATCAATCTGGTTGCCGGATCGGCGAGGGGTGCTGCGGCCTGATCTTTCGGCGGGCATTGGTTTTGGTGTGGAAAGCCGTCCTGCCGCTCTGGTCATCGCGCCCTGGATTTTCAAAGTTCAGGAAAGTTCAGCCTATTGCGTCCCTCGTTCTGGAGATGGAGGGTTGCCGTACGCATCGCGCCCTTCGCGCCCGCAAGCCGAACCGGGACCGCTCTTATCCGTCAGATGGAAGAGCCGGGTGAAGGCTGACACAGCGGGATAATGTAGGAAAGGCCTATTTGAGGGCGGTGGCGGGTTTGGGGTGGTTAGCGCACGTATCAACAGCGTCGCCCCCGCGCAGGCGGGGGCCGCTAGCCGCCTATTCCTGCGCGGCCGAGTAAACCGACAGCGGCCCCCGCCTGCGCGGGGGCGACGGCTTGTTTCGGTCGAAACCGGTCATCGCTCCCGATCGGACGCGAATGCGAGCTCTCGCCCGTCCCAAGTCATCCCCCCCGGCGGCGTCAGCGCGGCCGGTGCATGATCCAGCTGAATGCCATCGCGTTGAAGATGGTGTAGAGGCCATAGAGCAAGAGCCCGGTAAACCAGTTGCGCGAAGCGATCGCCATCGCGCCGACGAGCAACAGGAATTCGAAGACATAGGTGATGTTCGGCCCGACCTTGTCGGCGAGCGGGCGGACCATCTGCTGGATCAGCGGGTCGTCGCTTTCCATGAAGGCGCGGTGCATCGCGAAATTGCCGATGCCGGCCCCGAAAATGGCAATGATCGCGATCCACATGAAAGGCAGATGGGGCAGGCGGGGTGGAATTGCCAGCCTCTTTCAGCGTATAGATGGGCCGGATGCCGCTCCACGAGGCCGCTCCGCGATCGAACGAACCCCAACCCCGAAGAAGGACGATTCGATGACCGCTCTCCCCCGCTTCGCGGCTCTCGGCCTGCTCGCGGTCGCCGTCCCGTCGGCGCACGCATCTTCCCATCCGGCGCAGCCCAACCCGGCGCTGGTCGACCCGGTGCTGGCGAATCCGGTTCCCGAGTCCATCGTCGTGCTGCCGCCCCCGCCGTTATCGGAAGCGGTCCGCGCGATGATCAACGCCGCGATCGCGAGCGGCGAGGACGCCGATGTCGAAACGGTGGTCAAGGTCGCGAAACTGGCCAATCCCGATCATGTCGCGGAGATCGACGCGCTGCTCGCGCGCTATCGGAGCCAGTATCCGCCGGTCGCGCCGGCCGATCCGGTCGGCGATCTGCTCGCCGCCGCGATCGCGAGCGGCAAGGATGCCGACGTCGAGGCGGTCGGCGCGCTGGCAAAGACGACCAATCCCGATCTGGCGACAGAGATCGAGGCGCGGCTCGTCGCCTACCGCGCCGAACGGCAGCGACTGAAGGACGAGGCGGCCGCGGCGGCGCGCGAGAAGCTGGCGAGGGCCAAATTCTATGAGAATTGGAAGGGCGAGGGGCAGATCGGCGCGACGCTGAGCAGCGGCAACACCGATTCGACCGGGCTCAGCGCCGGCGTCGCGCTGACGCGGCAGGGGATCGACTGGAATCACAAGTTCCGCGCGCAGGCCGATTATCAGCGCACCAACGGCCAGACCTCGGTCGAGCGTTTCGTCGTCGAGGTCGAACCGCAGTACAAGGTGAGCGAGCGCGCCTTTGCCTATAGCCTCGGCCGCTGGGAACAGGACCGTATCCTCGGCTATGACACGCGCTGGAACCTGTCGGGCGGCGTCGGGTACAAGGTGGTCGATCGCGAGGGGTTGTCGCTGAGCGTGAAGGGCGGGCCCGCGTGGCGGCAGACCGATTTCACCAGCGGCCGCCACGACAGCGAGATCACCGGGCTCGCCGGGGTTGATTTCGGATGGCAATTGTCGCCGGCGCTGCGGCTGACGCAGGTCGCGTCGACGATCGTCGGCGAAAGCAAGACCGCGACGAGCTCGCTGACCGCGCTCAATGCCAAGCTCACCGGTGCCTTGTCGGCGCGCATCGCCTATTCGGCGGAGATCGATTCGAACCCGCCGCCCGGCGTCGAGAATGTCGACACGCTGACGCGGCTGACGCTGGTGTACGGATTCTAGCTGCCGTCGAACGCGTCGGCGCCGCCGATTTCCTCGCCATCGACGAGCAGGCCCGCGCCGGGAACATGGTTGAATTCGATGCGGATGCCGTCGGGATCCTCGAACAGGACCGAATAATAGCCCGGCGCCCACGGCTCCTCCTGCGGCGCATGGACGATATGCACGTCGCCGCGGCTTGCCAGAAAGGCGTGGACCGCATCGACCGCCGCGCGGTCGCGCATCCGGAAGCAGGCGTGGTGCAGCCCCGGCGCGCCCTGATCGAAGCGTTTGCCCGCGTTTTCGGGGCTGGGGGTGCGGATGCCGATCGCGGTGCGGCCGCCGACGCCATAGAGCATATAGTCGCTGTCGAGCACGAGCTTGAGGCCCAGATAGCCGATCATCTCGCGCCAGAAGGCGGTCGAGCGCGCGAAGTCGCCCGCGGTCAGGATGACATGCGCAACGCCGTTGAGCCCGCTCATTTGATCGCCGCCAGCGTGTAGAGGAATTCGACGAAGCCCATCGTCGCGTCGACCATTCCTGCGACCTTCGGGTTGGTCGAATCGATCAGATAATATTCGTTCGGCGCGTGCGCGCCCGAACCATGACCGATGCCAAAGTGCGCAGCGGGGATCGACACCGGCGGGGCGGTGAAGGTCGCGCCGGGCCAGCTGCCCGCGAGCCGCGCGTTGATATTCGCCTTGACGCCGAGCGCCTTGTAGGCCGCAAGCTCGGTGCGGACGAGGCGGCTGTCCTCGGCGACCTCGGTCGGGTCATAGCCGCCCGAGACGTTCATTTCGACATCGGTGAAGCCATGCTTGTCGAGATGGGCGCGGAGCTTCTTCTCGGCCTCGGCGCGCGTCTGGTTCGGGACGAGGCGGAGGTCGAGCTTGGCGACCGCCTTGCCGGGCAGGATCGTCTTGCCGCCGGGGCCGGTATAGCCCGCGACGAGCCCTTCGATATTGACCGTCGGCTCCTGCGCGAGACGGATCAGCGCGTCGTCATATTTGAGATTGTCGATCCAGACGTCGACGCCGAGCGCCGCCTTTTCTGCGGCTTCGTCGGCGCCCTTCGCGGCTTCGCGGATCAGCGCCTTTTCGCGGTCGGTCAGCGGACGGACGTTTTCGAACCAGCCCTCGATCGCCGGGGTGTTGCCGTCGGGGGTGACGAGCGTCTGGAGCGCCTGCACCAGCCGCCAGACGGGCGAGTCGATCATCGCCTTCAGGCTGGAGTGGACATCGCCCTTCGGCCCGCGGCCCCATTTTGCGCCGCTCGCGATCAGTTCGAGTTCGATGATCCCCTTCGACCCCAGATTGACGTCGACCGCGCCGGTCTTGTCCTGCGAGGCGAAGGGAATGAAAATGCCGTCGCATGTCTTGAGCGCGGCGAGGACGTTGGGCTTGGTCGCGACCTGGCGGAAGTGCGGCGAGCCGATCTCCTCTTCGCCCTCGCAGACGAGGACGATGTTCACCGGCAGTTTCGCCTTGGCGGCGCGGATCGCGTGGAGCGCGGCGAGGAAGGTCGCCTCGGGACCCTTCTGGTTCACCGCGCCGCGGCCGACGATCGACAGGCCGAAGCCGGGCTTGTCGATCATCCTGCCTTCGAGCGGCGGCGACGACCATTCGGCGGGATCGAACTGCTTGACGTCGTACATGAAATAGATGCCGAGCGTGCGTTTCGCGCCGGCGTCGATCGTCCCGAACACGCCAGGGTGGCCATCGGTCGGGACGATCTCGACATTGGTAAAGCCCGCATCCTTCGCGAGTTCGGCCATATAGGCCGCGCCTTCGGGCATGTTGCGGTTCTCGGCGGCGATCGAGGGGAGGGCGATCCAGTCGCGCAGCCGCTTGAGCGAGGCCTCCTTGCCCGCCTCGGCGGCCTTGCGGATCGCGGCGCTCTGGCTGCTCGCGGCGAGGGCGGGAAGCGGGCTCATTGCTATCGCGCCGGCGCCGAGCATGGCCGCGCCGCGCAGCAGGCCGCGGCGCTCGAGCAACATCCGGATCGCCTGATCGTCATCGTGCATCGTCAGTCCCTTTCCCCGTCGTCATGATTTTTCCCAATATCCCTGCATCAATTCGTGCGACCAGTCCGGCTGTCGCACATCCCCGCGCGGGAGAAACTCCACCATCACCGGCTTGATGTCGAGGACCGGCGTGCCATCGATCGCATCGAGCCCCTCGACCTCGATCGTCAGGCCGTCGACCGCGACGATGCGGCAGGTGGTGAGGCCGAGGCGATTTGGTCGGTTCTTGCCGCGCTGCGCGAAGATGCCGACCAGCGGCCAGTCCATGCGGTTGCGGGGATGGCGTGCACCGGTCTCTATCTTCTCATCAGGCACCTTGTCGAAGAGGAAAATCACCTCGGCGTGGCTGAAGGCGGCAAGGCCGGCGAACGCGTCGGGGGTGAATTTATCGGGGTCGAGAGCGATCGTCGCGCGGCTGGCGCCCCAGTCGTCGTCGATCGCGTCGGCGCGGCCGCCGCGGACATGGCCGATGGGGCTAAGGGTGAAGCTCATCGATGATCCCCTGCTGCGTTGACGCTGATGGCGCAGCGCGCCTAGCCTTGCAAGGAAGGAGAGGCGCGATGGACTTTCAAGGCAAGAGCGTCGTCATCACCGGTGGCGCGACGGGGATCGGTTTTGCGTTGGCGAAGCGGATCGGCGCTGCGGGCGCGCGGATCATCCTGTTCGAGCCGCGCGCCGACAAGCTGGCCGAGGCGGTCGCGGCGCTGGGCGCGCTCGGGATCGAGGCGTTGTCCGTCGCGGGCGATGTCACCGATGCGGCGGCGGTCGAAGCGCTCGCCGATTTCGCGCGGGATCAGCATGGCCGCGCCGACGCGATCATCGCCAACGCCGGCGTGGGTGGGGTCCGGACGGAAATCCTCGACACCGACGATGCCGCGGCGCGCGCGCTGATCGAGGTCAATTTCTGGGGCGTATGGAATTGCATCCGCACCTTCGGGCGGCGTTTCCGTGAGGATGGGCTGCCCTCGGCGATCTATGCGACGGCGTCGGAGAACGGCCTGTTCAACGCGGTGCGGACGAACGGCGGCATCTATGTTGCGAGCAAACATGCCGTCGTCGGGCTGATGGACACGCTGCGCAACGAGGCGCCGGATAATATCGAGGTCGGCGTCATCATCCCCGGCTGGGTCAAGTCCGACATGACGCGCCACGCCGCCCCCGCGATGGACGCCGATGTCTTTGCGGACCGCATCGTCCCGCAGATGGAGGCGGGGCAATTCTATCTCGTCAGCCACCCCTATAATGTCGTGCGGATGGAGGAGCGCTGGGCCGAGGCCTATGCCGCCTTCGCGCAATATGCGCCGCGCGAGCCGGGCGACGAGGCGATGGACGTCGCGCTGTTCGTCGAACGGATGCGCAGCCAGCGTTAGGCGGCGGGCCGCGCGTCGAGTTCGCGGCTCAGGAAGCGTATGATTTCGCGCCGGTCCTCGTCATCCTTTGCGCCGCCAGCGCGGAAGGCGAGGGCGCCGATGACCATCATGAGCAGCGGGATGCCGGCGAAGATCACGCCGAACAGCAGCGCTTCGGGCACGAACCAGGCGACGGTGACCCCCACGATCACGAACAGCGACAGGAAGCCGTGCCATACGAAAGGGAAGAGGCGCCCCGATCGCGTCAGGCCGAGCGTGCCAGTGATCCGCGTGCCCTCGCCCTCGGGCTCCATCGCCGCTTCGAGCGTCGGGGCCATCGGATTCTGGACGTTGCGACGCGCATAGCGCAGCGTCATGTCATACTGGCTGCCGCTGCCATAGACGCGCGCCGTTGCGGTCGTCATCGGATCGTCCATGACCGCCTTGAGCTTGCGCGCGATCGCGTCGGGCGGGAGAGGCGAGTAGAGATCGATGTCTTCGCTCTTCGCCATCGCCGCGCTCCCTCACGCCTTCTCGAGCAGCCCCTCGTCGGCGATCCGCTTCTGCCACAGCTTCGGCGCGTTGACGTGGACGTTCTGGCCTTCGCTGTCGACCGCGACGGTGACCGGGAAGTCTTTCACCTCGAACTCGTAGATCGCCTCCATGCCGAGATCGGCGAAGCCCACGACCTTGCTGCCCTTGATCGCGCGCGCGACGAGATAGGCCGCGCCGCCAACCGCCATCAGATAGGCGCTCTTGTGCTTGGCGATCGCCTGCGTCGCCGCGGGGCCGCGTTCGGCCTTGCCGACGCAGGCGAGCAGGCCCTGCTCCAGCATCATGTCCATGAACTTGTCCATGCGCGTCGCGGTCGTGGGACCGGCGGGACCGACGATTTCCTCGCCGACGGGGTCGACCGGACCGACATAATAGATGACGCGGCCCTTGAACTCGACGGGGAGCTGTTCGCCCTTGGCGAGCATGTCGGCGATGCGCTTGTGCGCGGCGTCGCGGCCGGTGAGCATCTTGCCGTTGAGCAGCAGGCGGTCGCCCTGTTTCCAGCTCGCGACCACCTCGGGGGTCAGGGTGTCGAGATCGACGCTGATCGCCGCCTTGTCGGGCGCCCAGTCGATCTGCGGATAGTCGGCGAGCACCGGTGGTTCGAGGAAGGCCGGGCCGCTGCCGTCGAGCGTGACATGCGCGTGGCGCGTCGCGGCGCAGTTCGGGATCATCGCGACGGGCTTCGACGCGGCGTGGGTCGGCCAGTCGGCGATCTTGACGTCGAGCACGGTCGCGAGGCCGCCGAGCCCCTGCGCGCCGATGCCGAGCGCATTGACCTTTTCATAGAGCTCGATGCGCAGTTCCTCGGTCGGCGATGAAGGCCCGCGCGCGAGCAGTTCGGTCATGTCGATCGGGTCCATCAGCGACTGCTTGGCGAGCAGCATCGCCTTTTCGGCGGTGCCGCCGATGCCGATGCCGAGCATGCCCGGCGGGCACCAGCCGGCGCCCATCTGCGGCACCATTTCGAGCACCCAGTCGACGATCGAATCCGACGGGTTCATCATCTTGAACTTCGACTTGTTCTCGCTGCCGCCGCCCTTCGCGGCGACATCGATCACGACCTTGGCGCCGGGGACCATCTCGACATTGAGCACCGAGGGCGTGTTGTCCCTGGTGTTGACGCGGCTGAACGCCGGGTCGGCGAGGATCGAGGCGCGCAGCTTGTTTTCGGGATGGAGGTATGCCTTGCGGACGCCTTCATCGACCACCTGCTGCAGGCTGCGGGGGCTGTCGAGGCGGCAGTCCATGCCCCATTTGATGAAGACGGTCACTATACCCGTGTCCTGGCAGATCGGGCGATGCCCCTCGGCGCACATCCGGCTGTTCGACAATATCTGCGCCATCGCGTCTTTCGCGGCGGGCGACACCTCGCGCTCATAGGCGGCGGCCAGCGCGCGGATATAGTCCATCGGGTGGAAATAGCTGATGTACTGGAGCGCGTCGGCGATCGTCTCGATCAGATCGTCCTCGCGGATGACGACGGTGTTCATGGGTGCAGCCCCTTTCCTGTTTCAGGATTCGCCGTCTCCCTAGACCCGCGCACGCGGGGTGGGAAGGGGCTTAGGCGCCGCGGCGGCCGAAGAGCTTGCGTGCTGCCGGTGCCGCGTCGGGTTCGGCGCGGCGCGTGGCGGGTGCCGGCATTTCGGATTCCACAAGCGGGCGCTTGCGCACCGCCGCGCGCCAGCTTGCCATCATCGCAAGGCCGAGCAGCACGATCCAGCCGCCGCCGGTCGATGCGAGCAGGGTCCAGCCGTAGCGCGCGGGCACGGCGATCGCCATCAGCACAGGCACGCAGGCGACGATGACGAGCGTCCCGGCCAGCTCGTGCCAGCGGCCGATCCGCGCGATGCCGAGGCCGATCGCGACATTGGTGAGCGCCAGCAAGGCGAATTTCGCCGCTACCGGATAGGGCAGGCTCGCCATCGCAGGCGAATAGTCACCGACGGTGAAGGCGGCCTGGATATCGAAGAGCAGCCAATTCTCCCATGCGTCGCAGAGCCCCGCGAGGATCGGCAGCGTTGCCGCTGCCTTCAATGCGCGCAGTCCCAATTCGTGCGACAGCGCCACCAGCCCCGATGCGAGAAATCCCGCATAGAGCAGCATGTACAGATAATCCTGTTCGTTGCCCGTCCGCATCGCGGCGAGGCGGCCGACCTGCCGCGGATCGCTGTCGGGACCGAAGATCGCGATCAGGTCGGGCTGGCCGCCGGCGAATTCGAACGCGAGGACCGGCGCGCCATAGCCGGGCTGGACCGCATGGGCGTCTGGCGGAAAAACCTGCCCCAGGTGCAGGCCGAAGAGCAGGACAGCTATGCCAAGCAGCAGCGCCCCGTACCACCAGCGCGCCGCCGGCAGGTTGTCATTCAACCTATTGGCACTCGGCGCATTTGCCGCGCACCTCGATCACCGGGCGTTCGGCGGCGAAGCCCGTCGCCTCGGCGGCGGCGCGGACGCCGTCCGAGAGCTTGTCGTTGTCGACATGGACCGCGGTCCCGCAGCTGTCGCAGATCAGGAAAATGCAGTCGTGCAGGCAGCCCGGATGGCTGTTCGCGACGAAGGCGTTGGCGCTTTCGACCCGGCGGACGAGGTTGTTCGCCACGAACAGGTCGAGAATGCGATAGACGCTGTTCGGCGCGACGCGCTTGCCGCGCTTTTGCGAGACGATGTCGGCGATTTCATAGGCGCTCGCGGGTTTGCCGATTTCGGCGACCGCATCGAAAATCTGTGCGCGCATGTCGGTCCAGGCCTCGCCGCCCTTTTCGAGCGCATCCTGTGCGGCTCTGGCGAGCGAGGCGCCGGTCGCCTCGACATGCGGATGTTCATGCTTGCCCATTGGCTCTTCCTTGAGCGCTCCAGTCCGCGCCGCTCTGCCCCCGTCCGAAGGCAATGTATGTCGTTTGGAGGTTCCCCGCAAGCTGCGGGGACTGCGTATCAGCGCGTTGCGCGCCTGTTAAGGTCGTGTCCGAGCGCAACGACCGCGACGCCGATCATCGTCGCCAGCACCTCGCTGCCGTCGTGCGGCTGCGACAGCGCGCCCGCCATCATGCCAAGCCCGAAGCAGCCGACCGCGAACGGCATCATATAGCCGTGGCTGAGCACCCCCGAGACGAGCGTGATCAGCGCGAAGCCGATTGCGATGGCCAGGCCGATTTCATGGAACAGATGGCTTTCGAGGAACACACCGCCGACCGACGCGATCGAGGCGAAAAAGATCGTCGTTGCAAGGCAGTGGACGAGGCAGAGCCCCGACAGCCCCATGGCGAGCTGGTCGCCGGTCAGCGAGGTCAGCGGGCGCGAATCACGCGCAGCCCGCACCAGCGCGCCGAGGCGCGGCCATGCATGGCTGTGATTGGCGACTTGGGTCACCCGATTCTCCGTTGGACCAACTGCGAAGCGGGATATGGCATAACATGACAAAGGTTACAATGTCTCATTGCAACATTTCTGACCGCTCACTTCCCGTCACCCCCGCGAAGGCGGGGGTCCAGCTAGATCATGCGTTGAGGGTATCGAACAGGTCGAGCCAATCGGGATTGTCCTGCTCGATCAGGCGGAATTTCCAATCGCGATTCCATTTCTTCAGCGCCTTTTCGCGGGCGATGGCATCACGGATGTCCTCGTGTCGCTCCATGTAGACGAGCTGCTTCAGGCCATATTTCCGGCAAAACTCAGCGCCTTTGTCATCGCGATGTTGGACGATGCGATGCGGGAGATAGGCCGTGACGCCGATATAGGTCGTGCCGCGGTAACGATTAGCCATGATGTAGACATATCCGCCCTTGGCCATGGTCTATCCCATCCAGAAGCTGGACCCCCGCCTTCGCGGGGGTGACGGCAAGAGTGGGCGGGAGTTCAGGCGTCGGCCTCCGCCCGCAGCGCCTTCCGATCCAGCTTGCCGATCATCGTCTTGGGCAGGCTGTCGCGCACCTCGACCGCCGTCACCCGTTCATGCTTGCCGAGTTGGGGATTGAGCCAGGCGGCAAGCGCTTCGCCCGAAACCTCGAAACCTTCCTCCAGCGTGACGAACGCCTTGGGCGCTTCGCCGCGATAGGCGTCGGGCACGCCGAGAACGATGGCTTCCTTGACCGCAGGATGCTCGTAGAGATGCGCCTCGATCACGCTCGGATAGACCTTGAACCCGCCGACCGCGATCATGTCCTTCAGCCGGTCGACGATGCGAATATAGCCGTCGGCATCGACCGTCGCGACGTCGCCGGTGCGCAGCCAGCCGTCGGGGGTGAAGCTGTCCATGTCGGCGTCGGGCCGGTTCCAGTAACCCTGCATGATCTGCGGGCCCTTCACCGCGAGTTCGCCGGGCTCGCCCGCGGGCGCGTCCTTCGACGGGTCTTCCTTGTCGAGCAGGCGGATGTGCGTCGCGGGGATCGGCTGCCCGATCGTACCGGGCTTGACCGGGCCGTCATAGGGGTTGGTCGCGACGACGCCCGAGCTTTCGGTGAGGCCATAGCCCTCGACGAGCGAGGCGCCGGTCGCGGCGATGAATTTCTCGCGCAGCTCGGCGGGCATCGGCGCGCCGCCCGAGATGCAGACACGCAGCGAGGAAAAGTCGGTTTTGGCGAGGTCGGGATGGTCGAGCAGCGCCTGGTACATCGTCGGCACGCCCGGGAGTGCGGTCGCCTTGGTCCGGGTGATCGCCTCGAGCGCGCCCTTGGCGTCGAAACGCGGCAGCATCGTGATCATTCCGCCGTTGAGGACGGTGCGGTTGAGCACGCAGGTGTTGGCGAAGACGTGGAAGAAGGGAAGGACGCCGAGAATGCGGTCGCCGGCGTCATGGTCGGGGTCGATGCCGTTCACCTGCCGCGCGTTGGCGGTCAGATTCTGGTGGGTGAGTTTCGCGCCTTTCGGCGTGCCGGTGGTGCCGCCGGTGTACTGGATCAGCGCGACGTCGCGTTCGGGGTCGATTGCGACCGCATCGGGCTTGCCGTCATTGTCGGTGAGCGCCGAGAAGCGGATGACGCGCGGGTCGGCGGGCAGCGGCGCGACCTCCTTGTGCTTGAAAAGGCGATAGAGAACCGATTTTGCGTGCGAGAGCCCGCCGGCGATCGAGCCGACAACCAGCCGCTTGAGGCTCGATCCGTCGAGCACTTCGAGCGCGGTCGGCAGCAGCGCCGCGGCGCTGATCGTGACCAAGGTGTCGGTGCCCGAATCCTCGACCTGCGCTTCGAGTTCGTGCGCGGTGTAGAGCGGCGAGAAATTGACCACCGTCGCACCCGCGGCAAGCGCGCCATAATAGGCGGCGACATAGTGCGGTACGTTGGGCAGGAACAGGCCGACGCGGCTGCCCTTGCCGATTCCGAGCTGTTGCAACCCGCGCGCGACCCGCGCGACGCCGTTCGCGACTTCCATGTACGAAAAATGTCGGCCCATGAAGTCGAGCATCGGCGCATCGCGCTTCGCCGCAACGCTCGCCGCGAGCATCGCGGGCAGCGAGAGCGGCTCGAACAACTGGTCCCACTTCGTCGGGTGGCGGTAATCGGTCGACCAGTCGTAGGGAGGCGTCATCGCGGAGGGAGACCCTTTCATCTGTGCTATTTACGTCACTCTAGGCAGGCTTCGCTGCGTCCGCAATCTTGCGGCGCAGGGCGGCGGCGGCTAGTCAGGGGACCGTCCGGTCTGACAGGGGTTCGTCCATGGTGTTGCAGCATATCGCGCGTCTCGGCGCGCCCATCGTCCTTATCGCCTGCATGGCTGCGCCGGCGGTCGCCAAGGACAAGGAAGCGCCGCCGCGCCCCGCGCAGATCAACGAACTTTATGCCTGCCGCGATATCGCCGACCCCACCGCGCGCCTCGCCTGCTTCGACCGCGAGGTCGGCGAGCTGTCGGCGGCCGACCAGGCGCGCGAAATCACCTTTGCCGACAAGGAAACGGTCAAGAAGACGCGGCGCGGCCTGTTCGGCTTTACCTTGCCGAGCCTCGGTCTGTTCGGCGGCGACGACGACGCGGACAAAATCGAGCGGGTCGAAACCACCATTGCATCGGTTGCCGATGGCGCCGACGGCTATCGCATGGAAATGGCGGATGGATCGCTGTGGGTCCAGACCGACGGCAAGCGAATGCCGCTGCGCCCGCGCATCGGGCAGAAGGTCGAGATCAAGTCGGGCACGCTCGGCACCTTTTTCCTCAGCCTCGAGGGGCGGCCGTCGGTCAAGGTGCGCCGCGAGCGATAAGCGCATCGTGGAGGTTTGCCGACGACGGCGATGATGCGACTGGCAACAGGTCCGGACGAGCAGGCCTTCGTGCTTCTCGACGATGCGCGCGTGCATGGCGCCGCGCCGGCACGCCTGTTCCGCGACCCGGCCCAGGTGCTGACGGCGGCATCGGCAGACCAGATCCCGGCGCTGCTTGACCAGATCGAGGCCGCGCGGCGGCGCGGGCTCCATGCCGCGGGCTACCTGGCCTATGAAGCCGGGAAGGGACTGGCGCCCGCGTGGCGCGGTGCGGCGGGCGATCCCGGCGACAATGCGCCGCTGGCATGGTTCGGACTGTTCCGGAGCGTCGAGCGGATCGCAGCCGATGCCGTGCCAGCTCTCTTTCCCGATCCCGACGCCGCGTGGGTCGGCCGCGTCGCACCGCGTATCGCGCGCGCGGCCTATGAGGCAGCGGTGGCGCGCGTGCTCGATTATATCCGCGCGGGCGATATCTATCAGGCGAACCTGACCTTCCGCGCCGACGTGCCGGTGCTCGGCGATCCGCTCGCGGTCTATGCGCGGCTGCGCCGGACCGCGCGCGCCGGCTATGGCGGTTTCATCTGGACCGGCACGCAGGCGATCGCGTCGCACTCGCCCGAGCTTTTCTTCGCGCTGCGCGGGCGCGAGGTGATGGCGCGGCCGATGAAGGGCACCGCGGCGCGGCCGGCCGATGGGGCGGCCGACGCGGCCGCAGCGCGCGAGCTGGCGGCCGATCCGAAGCAGCGCGCCGAAAATCTGATGATTGTCGACCTCATCCGCAACGACCTGTCGCGCGTCGCGGTGCCGGGGACGGTCGCGGTGCCCGACCTGTTCCGGGTGGAGAGCTTTCCGACGATCCACCAGCTCGTGTCGGACGTCACCGCGACGCTGCCCGAATGGGCGGGGGCGGTCGACGTCCTGCGCGCCGCCTTCCCCTGCGGATCGATCACCGGCGCGCCGAAGGTGCGCGCGATGGAAATCATCGACGAGTTGGAGAGCGATGCGCGCGGCCTCTACACGGGGTCGATCGGCTTCATCGAGGCAGGGGGTGACGCGGCGTTCAACGTAGCGATCCGCACGCTGATCTTTCCGTCGCAGAGCGGCTTGCGCGACGGCGCGGCTTGCGCCACGCTGGGCCTCGGTTCCGGGATCGTCGCCGATAGCCAGCCGGCGGAGGAATGGCGCGAATGTCTGGCCAAGGGGGAATTTGTGGGCGCAGCGGGGGAAAGCTTCGACCTTCTCGAGACGATGTTTTTCGACCCTGTCGAGGGCGTTCAGCGCCTTGAAGGGCATCTGGCCCGGATGAAGGCGAGCGCTGCGGCATTCGGTTTCGCGTTCGACCGCCATGGCGCGCGCAACAGCCTGCAATCGGCGACCTTCCGCCTTCGCACCGCGGCGCGAGTGCGGATGCGGCTTTCGTCGTCGGGCGCACTGGCGATCGAGGTGTCGCCGTTGCCACGCCTTGCCGAACTGCCCGTGCCCGTCGTCGCGCGGCCCGCGCCGATGGCGGCGGACGATTTCCGCCTGGCGCACAAGACCAGCCTGCGCGCGGCCTATGACGCGGCGCGGATCGAGAGCGGCGCGGCCGAAGTCGTGTTCGTCGACGAACCGGGCTTCGTCACCGAGGGAAGCTGGAGCAATGTCTTCGTCGAGCGCGAAGGGGTTTTGCTGACCCCTCCGCTGTCGCTCGGGTTGCTGCCTGGCGTCCTCCGCGCCGAGCTGATCGAAAAGGGCCGCGCGGTCGAATCGCACCTCAGACTCGCCGATCTTGCCGAAGGGTTTTACATCGGAAATTCGCTCCGCGGACTGGTTCCGGCGCGGCTGTCGGAGCCTTTGCCCGCATGATGAGCCGTGCATAGGTAAATTATACCGCTGCGCGCTTGCGAATATCGGCCGGAGGCTTTAGGCGCGGCCGCGCGCAATTTCCTGTCAATTCGCAATCGATCCGCGCAAGCCACGGAAAGCCTGACCCATGTCGCTGAAGCCGCATACGTCCGCCGCCCTGAACCGCATCCAGCCGTCGGCTACGCTCGCGATGACCGCGCGCGTCGCCAAGCTGAAAGCCGAAGGCATCGACGTGATCGGCCTGTCGGCGGGCGAGCCCGATTTCGACACGCCGGACTTCGTCAAGGAAGCCGCGATCGAGGCGATTCGCAATGGCCAGACCAAATATACGCTCGTCGACGGCACGGTGGCGCTGAAGGAAGCGATCCGCGGCAAGTTTCGCCGCGACAACGGCCTCGAATACGGCCTCGACCAGATCACGGTGAACGTCGGCGGCAAGCACACGCTGTTCAACGCACTCGTCGCGACCGTCGACAAGGGCGACGAGGTGATCATTCCGGCGCCCTATTGGGTGAGCTACCCCGACATCGTCGCTTTTTGCGGCGGCAAGCCCGTCGTGATCGAGGCGTCGGCGGCGCAGAACTACAAGATCACGCCCGCGCAGCTCGACGCGGCGATTACCGAGAAGACGCGCTGGATCATCTTCAACTCGCCCTCGAACCCGTCGGGCGCGGCCTATTCGCCGCAAGAGCTCGACGCGATCGGCGAAGTCGTTCGCCGCCATCCGCATGTGATGGTGATGACCGACGATATGTACGAGCATGTCTGGTACGCCGATTTCGAATTCTCGACGATCGCGCAGCGCTGCCCCGACCTCATCGACCGCATCCTGACCGTGAACGGCTGTTCGAAGGCCTATGCGATGACCGGCTGGCGCATCGGTTATGCCGGCGGTCCCGCCTGGCTGATCAAGGCGATGGGCAAGCTGCAGTCGCAGTCGACCTCGAACCCCTGTTCGATCGCGCAGGCCGCGGCCGCGGCCGCGCTCGGCGGGCCGCAGCAGTTTCTCGACGACCGCAATGCCGCGTTCCGGAAGCGCCGCGACATGGTCGTCGCGATGCTCAACGACGCGCCGGGCCTGTCGTGCCCGGTCCCCGACGGCGCCTTCTACGTCTATCCCGACGCCAGCGGCTGCATGGGCAAGAAGACCCCCGACGGAAAGCTGATCGACACCGACGAGGCCCTGATCGACTATTTCCTCGACAGCGCACGTGTTGCGGCGGTGCATGGCGGCGCCTTCGGCCTGTCGCCGGCGTTCCGCGTCTCCTATGCGACGTCGGAAGCGGTGCTCAAGGAAGCCTGCGTGCGCATCCAGCAGGCGTGCGCGGCGCTAAGCTGAACGCTGCACAACCGGGTGGTTCACCTGATAGTAAGCCGTCTCGCCTAAGGGTGACGGCGATCACTGACGGATGGCAAGGGGCGCGCCATATCGTTCGGTGTAACCGGGGCTCCGGCTCCACCGTATAAGATGACATGCAAAAAAGAGGCTCCCATGGTTTCCCTTCTCCGCTCCGACTGGTTTCCGACCATGCTCGCCGGCTTCGCGATCGGCGGGCTGATCGTGATGATCCAGCATCCGGCGTTCGCGATGGCGCTGTGACGCCGCGGGTCCGCCCGCTCGTCGCCCTGCTCGCCGCGGCCGTCCTTTCGCAATGCGCGCCCGCGCAGGCCGAAAGCGTCGTCAAGCTCCCCGCCGCTGCCGTCGATCCTGCGGTCAAGACCAAGCGTGCGACGGCCGTTCTCGCGGGCGGCTGTTTCTGGGGCGTCGAGGGCGTCTTTTCCAACGTGAAGGGCGTGATCTCGGTCGAGTCGGGCTATCATGGCGGCAGCAGGGCGACCGCGAAATACGAGCTGACGCACGACGGCACCTCGGGCCATGCCGAGGCGGTGCGCATCGTCTATGACCCGACGCAGGTCAGCTATGGTACGCTGCTGCGCGTGCTGTTTTCGGTCGTTGCCGACCCGACGCTCAAGAACCGTCAGGGTCCCGACTCGGGCACCCAATATCGCGCCGCGATCGTTCCGATGGATGCAACGCAGCGGCAGGTGGCAACCGCCTATCTGGCGCAAATCGGCAAGGGGAAATATTTCGCGAAGCCGGTGATCGTGCCGATCGAAAGCTACAAGACCTTCTATCCGGCCGAAGCGAGTCACCAGAATTTCATGCGGCTGAACCCATCGAATCCCTACATCGTGCGATGGGATGCGCCGAAGCTCGCAGCCTTGAAGCGCCTCTATCCCGACCTTGTGCGCAAGGTTCCGGCGCCCTGACCGGCAGAGGTTCCGCCGCTCACCGTGCGTCGGGAATCATTCGTCGCAAATCGCTGGCCCCTGCCGCCCGCCTGCGGGACCAATAGGCCGACCAAAGGGGTCGGGACGATGATGACGGCTGTAGCCGCGGGGTTTGAATGACGTTTCACTTTTCGGGCAGGCCGCTGCTCGGTTTGACGATTGGTGCCGCCTTGCTCGCGGGGTGCGTGAGCAGCGCGGCGATTGTGCCGCCGCCGCGTCAGGCGCAAGCGCCGCAAGGTTCGGGCGCCGTGACGGTGCCGATCGGGCAGCCGGTGCGCAACGCGGCCCCGCCGCGCGGGACGCTGGATCCCGGCTTCCGCCGCCCTGCGCCTGGCCTCGGCGATCGGATCTATGCGCTGTGGCGCGCCTATCCGGGCAGGGTCGGCATCGCGGTCCAGCGCATCGACGGCGAATGGGCGATCGCGCAGCGTGGCCCCGACCTGTTCCCTCAGCAAAGCGTTTCGAAGCTATGGGTGGCGATGACGGTGCTCGACGCGGTGGACAACGGCCGGTTGAGCCTCGACCAGCGCGTGCGGATCGGTCCCGAGGATCTGGTTGTCTTCCACCAGCCGCTCGCCGCTCGCGTCCGCGCCGAGGGGAGCGTGACGATGAGCGTTCGCGACCTTATCGAGACCGCGATCACCCACAGCGACAATCTTGCGAACGACAGCCTGTTGCGCACCGTCGGCGGTCCCGAGGCGGTGCGCGCCTTTCTTCGCAAAAAGGATCTGGGCTCGATCCGCTTCGGCCCCGGCGAACGGCTGTTGCAGGCCGGCACCGCCGGGCTGACGTGGCAGCAAAGCTATTCGATCGGCCGCAACTTCCAGGCCGCTCGCGCCGCGCTGCCGCCCGCGACGCGCCGCGCGGCGATGGACAATTATCTGGCAAACCCGGTCGATGGCGCGAGCCCCTCGGCGATCGCGAGCGGCCTCACGCGGCTTGCGCGCGGGGCGTTGTTGTCGCCCGAATCGACCGACTATCTGCTTGGCGTGATGAGCCGGACGAAGAGCGGGCCGAAGCGCCTCAAGGCCGGGCTCCCGGCCGGCTGGCAGTTTGTGCACAAGACCGGGACCGGGCAGGATCTCAACGGCACCACCGCGGGCTATAACGATATCGGCATCGCGACCGCGCCCGACGGCACGCGCTATGCGATCGTCGTGATGATGGGTAGTACGGCATCACCGATTCCCGCTCGTATGCAGCTCATGCAGGCGGTATCGGGCGCGGTTGCCGAATTTCATGGAAGATAGACGATGCGTTTTGCCATTCTGCCGCTGGTCGCCGCTACGCTGATGCTCGCGGGCTGCGCCACGCCCGAGGCACGATTGCGCACCGGGCTCAACAATGCCGGGCTTTCCAAGGCGATGTCGGCGTGCATGGCCGAACGGATGGTCGACCGGCTGTCGCTCGTTCAACTTCGCCGCCTGTCGGCGCTGGGCAGCCTGAAGGAGAAGCGGCTCGGCGACCTGTCGTTCGACCAGTTCCTGCACAAGGTCCGCGCGCTCAAGGATCCCGAGATATTGACCGTGACGACCAGTTCGGCGGCGCTTTGCGCGCTGCGTTAACGACTTAGCCCGCGCTTTCGGCAGTCCAAGTTTTTCTGGACGCGGCAGGGGTAGCCTTGCCGCGCAACTTGTGCTTATGCGGCGCCATTCTTCTCCCCTTCCAGAGTCGAAAGGCCCGGCAGACCTCATGAACATCCACGAATATCAGGCGAAAGAACTGCTCGCGAAATTTGGCGTTGCCATCCCCAAGGGCATCGCCGCGATGAGCGTCGAGGAAGCTGTCGCTGCGGCGAAGCAGCTGCCCGGGCCGCTTTATGTCGTGAAGTCGCAGATCCATGCGGGTGGCCGCGGCAAGGGCAAGTTCAAGGAACTCGGCCCCGATGCGAAGGGCGGCGTCCGCCTGGCCAAGACGCTGGAGGAAGTCGAAAGCCACGCGCGCGAAATGCTCGGCAACACGCTGGTGACGATCCAGACCGGCGAGCATGGCAAGCAGGTCAACCGCCTCTACATCACCGACGGCGCCGACATTAAGAAAGAATATTATCTCGCGCTGCTCGTCGACCGCGCATCGAGCCGCATCGCGGTCGTCGCCTCGACCGAAGGCGGGATGGACATCGAAACCGTTGCGCACAACACGCCCGAAAAGATCCACACGATCACGATCGACCCCGCGACCGGCCTGATGCCGCACCACGGCCGCAGCGTCGCCGCCGCGCTCGAACTCGACGGCGATCTCGCGAAGCAGGCTGCGAAGGTTCTTGCCGGCCTCTATGATGCGTTCCTCGCGACCGATGCCGAGCAGATCGAGATCAACCCGCTCGCCGTCTGCGAAGGCGCGAACGGCGACGAACTGCTCGTCCTCGACGCCAAATTGGGCTTCGACGGCAATGCCATGTTCCGCCACAAGGATATCGCCGAACTGCGCGACCTGACCGAGGAAGACCCGGCCGAAGTCGAGGCGTCCGAATATGACCTCGCCTACATCAAGCTCGACGGCAACATCGGCTGCATGGTCAACGGCGCCGGCCTCGCGATGGCGACGATGGACATCATCAAGCTGAACGGCGCCTTCCCGGCGAACTTCCTCGACGTCGGCGGCGGCGCCAGCAAGGAAAAGGTCACGGCGGCGTTCAAGATCATCCTGAAGGACCCGGCGGTCGAGGGCATCCTCGTCAACATCTTCGGCGGCATCATGAAGTGCGACATCATCGCCGAGGGTATCGTCGCCGCGGCGAAGGAAGTGAACCTGTCGGTTCCGCTCGTCGTCCGCCTCGAAGGCACGAACGTCCAGCAGGGCAAGGACATCCTCGCCAATTCGGGGCTGCCGATCGTCGCGGCCAACGATCTGGGCGACGCGGCAAAGAAAATCGTCGCCGAGGTTGCCAAGGCTGCGTGATAAGAAACCAAACCCTCTCCCCTTGTGGGAGAGGGATGCGGAGAATTGCGAGCTTGCTCGCTAGTCGAAGCCGGGTGAGGGGTATGCGAGCCAAAGGCTCGCGCGGAGCTTTGCTCCGCTCACCCTCATCCAAGTCCGCCTAATCGCCTGCGGCGATAAGGCTCCCTATCCTTCTCCCCTCAAGGGAGAAGGGGTTTGGGGACTGCTAGGTTGACGTTTACGTAAAGCGCAACTATGGCGCAGTGCACAATTTGCTGAGAGGAGCTTTTAAAGCCATGAAAATCCTCGTCCCCGTGAAGCGGGTGCTCGATTACAACGTGAAGCCGCGGGTCAAGGCCGACGGCACCGGCGTTGACCTCGCCAATGTGAAGATGTCGATGAACCCGTTCGACGAGATCGGTGTCGAAGAAGCGATCCGCCTCAAGGAAAAGGGCGTCGCGACCGAGATCGTCGCCGTGTCCGTCGGTCCGGCGAAGGCGCAGGAAACGCTGCGCACCGCGCTCGCGATGGGCGCCGACCGCGCGATCCTGGTGCAGACCGACGATGAGGTCGAGCCGCTCGCACTTGCCAAGATCTTCAAGGCGATTGCTGACGCGGAGCAGCCGGGTCTCGTGATCCTTGGCAAGCAGGCGATCGACGGCGACAACAACCAGACCGGCCAGATGCTCGCCGCGCTCACGGGCTGGGCGCAGGGCACCTTCGCCAGCGCGGTCAATGTCGAGGGCGATCATGTCAGCGTGACGCGCGAAGTCGACGGCGGTCTCGAAACGGTGAAGCTGAAGCTTCCCGCGATCGTCACAACCGACCTGCGCCTGAACGAGCCGCGCTATGCGTCGCTGCCGAACATCATGAAGGCGAAGTCGAAGCCGCTCGATACCAAGACCCCCGCCGACTACGGCGTCGACACGACGCCGCGGGTCAAGACGGTCAAGGTGTCCGAACCGCCCGTCCGCTCGGCGGGCGTCAAGGTCGCCGATGTCGATGAACTGGTTGCCAAGCTCAAGGCGATGGGAGTGCACTCATGAAAACGCTCGTTTGGGTCGAACATGACGGCAGCGCCGTCAAGGATGCCACGCTCGCCGCGGTGACCGCTGCGTCGAAGCTTGGCGAAGTCCACCTGCTCGTCGCGGGCGAGGGCGTCGGCGGTGTCGCCAGTGCCGCCGCGCAGATCGCGGGCGTCCAGAAGGTGCATGTCGCCGACAACGCCGCTTTCGGTCACAACCTGCCCGAAAATATCGCGCCGCTCGTCGCCGAGTTGATGGCGTCGCACGACGCCTTCGTCGCGCCCGCCACGACCACCGGCAAGAATATCGCGCCGCGCGTCGCAGCGCTGCTCGACGTGATGCAGATTTCGGAAATCCTGTCGGTCGAAGGTCCCAAGACCTTCACCCGCCCGATCTACGCCGGCAACGCGATCGCGACCGTCGAATCGTCGGATGCCAAGCTGGTCCTGACCGTTCGCGGCACCGCCTTCGAAAAGGCTGCCACCTCGGGCGGCTCGGGCGCGGTCGAAGCCGTTTCGGCTGGCGGCGACGCGGGTATCTCGAGCTTCGTCGGCGCCGAGATCGCCAAGCAGGATCGCCCAGAGCTCACCTCGGCCAAGATCATCGTGTCGGGCGGCCGCGCGCTGGGTTCGAGCGAGAAATATCAGGAAGTAATCGTCCCGCTCGCCGACAAGCTCGGCGCCGCGCTCGGCGCTTCGCGCGCTGCCGTCGACGCGGGTTATGTCCCCAACGACTATCAGGTCGGCCAGACCGGCAAGATCGTCGCCCCCGAAGTCTATTTCGCGATCGGCATCTCGGGTGCGATCCAGCACCTCGCCGGCATGAAGGATTCGAAGACGATCGTCGCGATCAACAAGGACGAGGACGCGCCGATTTTCCAGGTCGCCGACTTTGGCCTCGTCGCCGATCTGTTCAATGCCGTTCCCGAACTGACCGGCAAGATCTAACCGTCCGCCCATATGGCCGGCAACCATCCCGGGGTGCCCGGACTGGGCGATGCACCGTTCAACGCCGGTGGTCGCCGGTCCGCGCGCCCCGGAGCCGGCCGCGAGGTCGATGATGACGACAATGGCCTCGGCGACGACGAGGTCCACGGGCGCGCTCTCGTCCTCGCGAGCGTCGCGCGCGACGCGCGGCTCAACAAGAAATTCCTGCTGCTAATCACGCTGTCGGCCGCGATCGCAACGCTCGGCCTTTTGCAGAGCTCGACGGCGGTAGTCATCGGCGCGATGCTCGTATCGCCGCTGCTTGGTCCGATCATGGGTATCGGGTTTGGCCTTGCGACGCTCGAAAGCAACCTGATCAAGCGTTCCCTGGTGACGATGGCGGCGGGCATGGCGGTCGCCATCCTCGTCGCGATGTTCCTCATCTGGCTGTCGCCGATCCGCGACGTCACCCTCGAACTGCGCGCTCGGACACAGCCCACGCTGCTCGACCTCGGTGTCGCGGTCGTCGGCGGCATTGCTGGCGTCTATGCGATCATGCGCAAGCTGTCGGGGGTGATGGTCGGTGTGGCCATCGCGACCGCACTGGTTCCGCCGCTGTCGACCGTCGGTTTCGGGCTGGCGACCGGCCGCTTCGACTTTGCGCTGGGTGCGGCGTTGCTGTTCCTCACCAACACGCTTGCGATCGCCTTTGCCGCGACGATCGTGGCGCGAATCAACAAATTCGGACCATCGTTGACGCCGCAGCATACGGCGATGCAGGTCGCCGGCATCCTCACGACGCTGGGCATATTGTCGATCCCGCTCGCGCTGACGCTCAACAGCCTTGCGGGCGAGGTGCGCGCCCGATCGATCGTGCAAACCGAACTCAGGTCGCTGCTCGACGAAAACGATCGCGTCGACAGCCTTAACGTCCGGATGGAGCGTGACGCGATTGCTATCGACGGCGTCGTGCTTGTCGATCGTTATGCCGCCAAGCTCGACACGCAACTCGCGGCGAAAGTTCACGGCGAACTCGATCGCAATGTGCGCGTCAGCATCGTCCAGCTGAGGCAGCAGACGAATGCCGCAGTGCAGGTCGAAGAGCAGCTCAATCGCCGCCTTGCGACGCTCGAACGGCGCGAGGAGGACAGTCGCGCGATCCTCGCGGGACTGACGGTCGGTGAATTGCTGCCGCGCGAGCGGGTGCTGATCGACGCGCAGGCGCGCCGCGTGATCGTCCAGCGCGACCGGGAGGCCGAAGGCGAACAGGTTGCCGCGGCGATTGACCGGATCATGGCGTCGGTGCAGGCGGGTTATCCGCAATGGCTGATCCAGAACGGCGATCTGACCGCCGCGAAAACGCCCGCTGCGGAACCAGCGACGACCGAATAGCCTTTCCCGCAAACCTATTCGGGTTGACCCATTCTGTCCGATGCCATGTGGTGCGCGCCGATCCGCGACGAACCGCGGCGACGGCGGAGAGACGATATGCGCGGCAAGCGACTGGCAATGGCGCTGGCGATGACGATGGCGTGGACGGCGTCGGCGGCGGTCGCGCCGCCGCTGCAAGCGCGGCCGGCAGAGGCCGAGGCGCTGACGATCGACGAGACGCGGATAGACACCGCCCTGAGACATATGGTCGACAGCGGCCGCGCCGCGGGGGCTTCGGCGCTGATCTGGCAGAGTGGCAAGGAGGTTTATTTCGGCAGTGCCGGTATGGCCGACCGCAAGGCCGGGCGGCCGATGCGCCGCGATACGATCGCGCAAATCTTCTCGATGACCAAGCCGGTGACCGGGGTCGCGCTGATGCAGCTCTGGGAACGGGGCAGGTTCCACCTTGACGACCCGCTGGCGAAATATTTCCCCGAATATGCGGTCATGCGCGTCTATGCGGGCCGCGATGCGGCGGGCCAGCCGATCTATGTTCCGGCCGAGCGTCCGATCACGATCCGCGACGTCATGCGCCACACGGCGGGTTTCGCCTATGGTCCGGGGCCGACTCCGGCGCACGATGCCTATGTCGCCGCCGACCCGCTCGCCCTGACGATCGGGCTTCCCGAGATGAACCGCCGCCTCGCCGGGGTCCCGTTGCTCTTCCAGCCGGGAAGCCAGTGGAGCTACAGCATCGGCGTCGATGTGCAGGCGGCGCTGGTCGAGAAACTGTCGGGCCAGCCGTTCGCCGACTATGTCCGCGAGCATATCTTCGAGCCGCTGAAGATGACCGACACTGCGTGGCGCCAGCCCGACGCACGCCTGCCGCGCTTCGCGGCGATGAACGTCAAGCAGGACGGCAAGCTCGGACAGATGCCCGATGCGGAGGCGCGGACGCTCAATTTTCAGGACCACGCGCTGACGCCCGGCGGTTTCGGGCTCGCCTCGACGCTCGACGATTATCAGCGGTTCGCGCGGATGCTGCTGAACGAAGGCGAACTCGACGGTGCGCGCATCCTCCAGCCTTCGACGGTGAAGCTGATGGCGACCGACCAGCTCGACCCCGCGATCGCCGAGCGGCTGTGGCTTCCCGAAAAGGGCGCGGTCGGCTTCGGCCTGGATTTCGCGGTGCGCAAGCGGCCGCCGCAGACATGTGAGGAAAATCGCGGCGCTGTCGGGGAATTTTTCTGGGACGGCGCGGCCTCGACCTTGTTCTGGGTCGATCCGGTGAACAAGCTGACCGCGGTCTTTTTCGTCCAGACGATGCCCTATGACGGCACGCTCCACCGCGATTTCCGCGCCGCGGTCTATGGCGCGGATTACAAGGGGCCACCAGGCGACTGACGCTGTCATGCTTTTGTCATGTCGCTGGCCTTGAGCGGGCCGAGGAGATTGTGACGATGGCCCAGCCCGACAAACGCATGCTGCTTGCCGAAGGCCTGGCGGCGGGCGACGACGATGCGCTGCTCCACGCGCGGCTGGTCGAAGCGGGCGTGTCGGCGGCGGCGGCGAAGTACGAGGTCGACCGGCTGGCGAAGGATCCGATGGCGGCGATGCTGCGGCAGCAGGCGGCGCGGATGGCGAAGCAGGGCTGGCTGCTCGCGAACCAGCAGCGCCTCGCGTTCGAGGCGGAGGGCGGCTTCGCGATCGATATGCTCGAAAAGCCCGACACCGAATTATTTTACCGGCATTATTACGAGGCGAACCGGCCCGCGAAGCTGACCGGTATCATCGACCATTGGCCGGCGCTCACGCGCTGGTCGCTCGATCATTTCGACACGGTCGCGGGCAACACCGTGGTCGAGGCGCAGGTCGAACGCGAGCGCGATCCGGATTACGAACTCGACAAGGACGACCACCGCCGCCTTGTCCGCTTCGGCGAACTGATCGACTGGCTGCGCAAGGACGAGGCGAGCAACGACATCTATCTGACCGCCTACAACAGCGGCAGCAATGCCGCGGCGCTCGCGGCCTTGTGGGACGATATGGCGCCGATTGCGCTGCTGGACGACAGGCGTGAGCGCGACGGCTTCTTCTGGCTCGGGCCGCGCGGCACGCTCACGCCGTGGCACCATGATCTCACCAATAATCTGCTCGTGCAGGTGATCGGCCGCAAGCGCGTTCGCATGGCGCCGCCCTGGGCCTTTGCGCGGATGCGCAACAGCCGCCACTGCTTCTCCGACTGGGGCAATGAGGCGCTGCCGGTGGGCGAAGGCGATGGCGCGACGCCGCCGGTCCTCGAAACGATCATCGGGCCCGGCGAAGGTATCTTTCTGCCGGTCGGCTGGTGGCACCAGGTCGAAGCGCTCGACCTGTCGGCGAGCATGAGCTTCACCAGCTTTCGCCGACCCAATGCGCATGTCGAGGACTATCGGTCGTGGGGTGCGCTCTAGCGCCTTCTTGCGCTTTGCCGCAGGCAAGCTCCGTTCTGTCGCCGCGGTCAGGCGGCGTAGGACGTGCGTTCGATCGGGTGGTCGCGTGCCGTCAACGCGGCAATCATCGCATCGCTGTCGAAGCCGTCGGAGAATTTTCCGATCACCGAACGCTTCAGAAAGGGATAGCCGGCGGCCAACAACCCCAGCGGATCGCTCATCGTCAGATCGTAAATCGGGTCTGATGGCGTCCAGACCGACCCCACCGACCCCATCCGCGCCGCAATCCGGCCCAGCCGGGTCTCCTGCAGGAAGGCCACGCCGCCATGGTGGCTGCAGGCGAACCGGCGCCACATGACCGGCCGCAATCCTTCCATATAGGCGCGATCGAAATCGCGGATCAGAAAGGCGTAGCTTTGCAGATGCGGTTCGACCGCGTAGCTTGCCGTGAAGCCTGTCATGCGAAACGGCGTGCGCGCGAAAAATGTGCGCATGTCGGCAAAGGGACCGAAGACGCTGTCGTTCAGGACCAGCACGTCGGTGCGGCCGACCGTGTCGGCAAGATGGTCGAGTCCGATCGCATAGCCCGAGAAGTCGAAGCCGTTCAGTTCCTTTCTGATCACGGCATCGGCGGACATGAAATTGGCATCGGGAAGGCCGTTACACGCCACGACGAGCAAGATACGAAACCCCTGTTCGCGCAGCCGCGTCATCGTGAATCGGTGCTGGCCCAGCGCCCGGCCATCGGGCGCAAACGCGAAATAGAGCGCCCAGGGCCCGGCGCCGTTTGCCGGCGCCAGTACCTCGGCGCGGGGAGCAAGCCGGACGCGGCGCGCGGCAACATGGGCCCGCGTCGCGCTGAGCTTCGTGCCGGGCGGCACGGCGGGCAACGCCATCCATGGGATCGCGTGCAACCCAGCCGCCATATCCCGTTCGAGAGAATTCGCCACGGACGTCCGCATATGGCCCTTTGGACTTCGGAAAGACGGCTGAATCTAGATCATTATTCCCGCCGATGTAAGGGCGGCCCTTATCGTCGCCTTAAGGTCCATCCGCTATGCGACGCGGGGAAGGGGCGACCGATGGCACTCGTCAGCGACTATCAGAGGCGGCAGATCCGCGAGACCGAGCTTCGGCGTTTCGAGCGTTGGTTCGTCGACACGTCGATGGGCCCTGCCTATCGCGGCCGCGACGGCCGCGGGCGCAGCGTCCGGCCGGACGAAATCGCACGCTGGCGCGCCGGCCTTGAGACGCATGTCGATGCGATGATCGCCTCGATCCCCGTCCAGGCGGCATGGGCGATCGGCGCGTTGCTGGCGATCATCTTCGGCGGGGGCTGGCTGCTCGACCTCATGGATATTCCGCAGCGTTTCCATGCGGCGGCGATCGGGCTCGGCGTCTTCGTGGTCGAGGTCGGCCTCGTCGGCCTCGAAATCTGGGACTATGTCGGGGGGTGGCGAAGCCGGCGCGACACGATCGAGGCGGCGGTCGCGGCGCGCGCGCCGCTGCCGATCGACGCCGGGCGCCTCGGGAGCGGCACGAACTGGTTCCAGATCGCATCGCTCGCTGTCGTCGTTCCGATCATCCTGCTTGGCTATTTTTCGCACCTCGACGATGGCCTGATCGACCGCTTCGACTGGCGTTGGGCGTTCGTGGCGATCCCGCTCGCCTGGTCGCTGCATTTCGCCGGCAGATGGTATGACCGGCATATGAAGAAGCTCCGCCGCTGACTCTAACGCTTTTTCACGAATTCGGTGCGCAGGACGAGACCCTTGATGCCTTCGTAGCGGCAGTCGATTTCCTCGGGATCGGAGGTCAGCCGGATCGACTTGATCACCGTCCCGACCTTGAGCGTCTGCCCCGCGCCCTTCACCGGCAGATCCTTGATGAGGACGACCGAGTCGCCATCGTTCAACACATTGCCGACCGCATCCTTCGCTTGCGGAAGCGCATTCGCGGCTTCGGCGCGGGCGCGGGCTTCGCCGGCGGGCAACCATTCGCCGCTCGCTTCGTCATAGACATAATCATCGTCGTCGCTGGTCATGATCTCACTCTGCTATCTCATTCGGGTTTGCGGAACCGCAATGTGAACTGGTCGGTCTTGCCGCGAATGGCCGGGTCGAACACGTTGGCTGTGAGCGGATCGGCCGTCTGCTTGTAAAGATCGCTGGATGCCTCCAGCTTGAATCCGGCCTCGGTCAGCGCCGCGACCACCGCCGCCTTGTCGATGCGGTGGAGGCTGTCCGACAGCGTCGTCCCGGTGCCGGCGGCGGCGCTATGGTCGACGACGATCAGCGTCCCGCCGGGCTTCAGTGCCGCGAACAGCGCCGCGCTTGCCTTGGCGCCCGTGCCTGCGGGGAAGGGCTTGAGGTAAAGGTCGTGGAAATTCTGGACGGTGATGATGGCGTCGAGGGGTTCGGGGAACGCCGGCGCCGCGAACGGCCCCGCGAGCGAATCGACATTGGCATAGGCGGCATCGATCGCAGCCTGATCGTCGCCATATTGCTTCTTGAACGCGATGAACTCGGCGGGCTGGAAGGCATAGACTTTTCCCGCGGGACCGACTGCGCCCGCGAGGATCCGGGTCAGATAACCGCCGCCCATCACGAAATCGCCGACCTTTTGCCCCGGCTTGATCCCGGCAAAGGCGAGCAACTCCGCGGGTTTGCGCGCCGTGTCGCGCTCGCGGTCGGCGGCCGGGCGCGCCGGGTCGGCGAGTGCGGCCTTGGTGTCGGGGGCAGGGGCCTCTTTCGCAGCGACCGGCGGAGCGGCGAGGGCAAGCAGGATGGCAAGGGTCAGCGGGCGGATCATGGCATCGACTCCTTATGGTTTGTTGCGACATCATAGCGCCTTGGAACGCGTCCGGCGCCATAATTTGCACATCCTGATTTTGGTGATAGGTTTCACCTAGAAACCAAATAGCCGGGAGAGTCGGGATGCATGATCTGGTGATACGCGGCGGCACCGTCGTCGACGGAACGGGCGGCGCGCCTTTCGTTGCGGATGTCGCGGTGGCGGGCGATCGCATCGTCGCGATCGGCCGGAACCTCGGCCCCGCACGCGAGGAAATCGAGGCGACCGGCAAGATCGTTACCCCCGGCTTCGTCGACGTCCACACCCATTATGACGGGCAGGCGACCTGGGACGCCGAAATGGCGCCGTCGAGCTGGCACGGCGTCACCACCGTCGTCATGGGCAATTGCGGCGTCGGCTTCGCGCCCGCCAAGCCCGACCGCCACGAGTGGCTGATTTCGCTGATGGAGGGCGTCGAGGACATCCCCGGCACTGCGCTCGCCGAGGGCATGAGCTGGGATTGGGAGACTTTCCCCGAATATATGGACGCGCTCGAAAAGCTGCCGCGTACCGTCGACGTCGCGTGCCACGTCCCGCACGGGGCGGTGCGTGCTTATGTGCTCGGCGACCGCGAAAAGCCCGGCGCGATCCCGACCGCCGAGGATATCGCGGAAATGTCGCGCATCGTCGAGGAGGGCGTGCGGGCGGGTGCGCTCGGCTTCTCGACCAGCCGCACCGTTCTCCACAAGTCGGTCGACGGCGAACTCGTCCCCGGCACCACCGCGACCGCCGAGGAACTGGTCGCGATCGGCCGCGCAATGGGCCGCGTCGGCTATGGCGTGTTCGAAATGGCGAGCGACATGAAGCGCGAATGGAACGAGTTTCAGTGGATGGGCGATCTCAGCCGCGAAACCGGGCTTCCCGTGACCTTCGCCGCGCTCCAGTCGATCGCCAAGGAATTGCCGCTCGAAGAGCAGATCGAAGAGATGCGGCGCCAGAATGCGACCGGCGCGAACATCGTCGCGCAGATCGCGCTGCGCGGCAATGGCATCATCATGGCGTGGCAGGGAACGGTGCATCCTTTCCGCTTCAAGCCGGCATGGAACGAGATCATCGACCTGCCGTGGGCCGAGCAGCTTTCCAAGCTGAAAGACCCGGCGTTCAAGAAGCGCATGATCGAAGAGGAGAATGTCTGGCCTGAAAGCGACATCCTCGATTTCCTGAAAATCGTCGCGCTCGGCTGGCCGGTGCAGTTCGAAATGGACCCCGACTTCAACTATGAGCCCAAGATGGACGAAAGCATTGCCGCGCGTGCCGCGGCGGCGGGGGTCTCGCCTGACGAATATGCCTATGATCTGCTGATGAAGGACGACGGCAAGGGTTTCATCTACTTCCCAATCCTCAACTACCGCGACGGCAACCTCAATTTCCTCGAGGATTTGCAGGCGGCGGACGACACCGTGAACAGCCTTTCGGACGGCGGCGCGCATTGCGGCACGATCTGCGATGCGGCCTCGCCGACCTTTATGCTCCAGCACTGGGTCCGCGACCGGGCGGGCAAGCGCATCGCGCTCGAACATGCGGTGAAGCGCCAGTGCCGCGATACCGCGATGCTCTACGGCCTCGAGGATCGCGGGGTGCTGGCGCCGGGCTATCTCGCCGATTTGAACGTCATCGACATGGAGGCGCTGAAGCTTGGCAAGCCGTGGCTCGCTTTCGACCTGCCCGCGGGCGGCAAGCGCCTGCTGCAAAAGGCCGACGGCTATGTCGCGACGATCAAGTCGGGGGTCGTCACCTTCAAGGACGGCAAAATGCAGGGCCCGACCCCGGGCGGCGTCATCCGCGGTCCGCAGCAAGTCGAGCTGGCGATGGCGGCGGAGTGATGCGGGCGGTCCGGCTTCGCGCGCCCGCCTCGCTCGACAATCTGACGCCCGCCGATCTTGCCGACCCCGGCGATCCGGGGCCGGGCGAGATTCGCGTGCGGCTCGCGGCCTCGTCGCTCAACTTCCATGACTTCGCGGTCGTCGCCGGGATGATTCCGACCGTCGATGGCCGCATCCCGATGTCCGACGGCGCGGGGACCGTCGAGGCGGTTGGTGAGGGCGTGACCGATTACAAAGTCGGCGACGGCGTCGTTTCCCTCTTCTTTCCCGGCTGGGGCGACGGCCCCTCGCCGTCGATGAGCGCGCTGACCAATGTGCCGGGTGACAGTACCGACGGCTATGCGCGCGACGTGGTGGTGACGCCGCAGCATTGGTTTACCCGCACACCGACAGGCTGGTCGGCCGCCGAGGCCGCGACGCTGACCTGTGCGGGGCTGACCGCGTGGCGCGCGCTGTTCGTCGACGGCGTTACCTTGCCGGGCTCGACCGTTCTGGTGCAGGGCAGCGGCGGGGTGTCGGTGTTCGCGCTGCAATTCGCCAAGGCGGCAGGTGCGCGGGTGATCGCGACGAGTTCGTCCGACGCGAAGCTCGATCGGCTGAAGGCGCTCGGCGCCGACGCGTTGATCAATTACAAGGACGTCCCGGAGTGGGGCGCCAGGGCGCTCGAACTCACCGGCGGGCGCGGTGTCGATACGGTGGTCGAGATCGGCGGTGCCGGGACGCTCGACCAATCGATGGTCGCGACGCGCATCGGCGGCCATGTCGCCTTGATCGGCGTGCTTACGGGGATTGTCGGGCCGGTGAAAACCGCGCTGCTGATGAGCAAGAATCTTCGCGTACAAGGGCTGACCGTCGGCAGCCGCGCGCAGCAACTCGCGATGATCGCGGGGGTCGAGGCGAACGGCATCCGTCCGATCCTCGACCAGCATTTCCCACTCGAAAATCTCGCCGACGCGTTCCGGCATCAGGCGGCGAACGCGCATTTCGGCAAGATCATCGTCGATATCTAGGGTCCTGACACTAGCGGCTCAACGCCCGAGCAAATCCGAAGGCAAGGTCGGTTCGCTGACGATCTTCGCCATCCGCCGCCACATCTCGTCGCGGCTCGGCCTGCCGCGCTCGACATAGGCGCGGACCATCGTCTCGCCGAGGCCGTAATTGATTACATAGCTGCGATATTGTTCGGTGAAGCGAACCGACTGGTCGGCGCGTTCGGGCGAGACGAGCATATATTTCCGGGTAAGCGCAACCGCCATCGCACGGTCGATCTCGCCATCGAGATATTGCTGCGCGATCGTCAGCCGCGCCCCCGAAGCGCGTTTGATCGCCGACAGCAATTGCCAGTAGCGGTCGTCGGATGGTACGGGAATCTCGGCGATCGGCATCAGCACGTCGCGCTCGGTGTCGGCCTTGCTGGTGCCTGGAAAGGCAAGGTCGATGCCGTAGTTGGCGCTGCCCTCGGCGATCAGGCTCTGCGGGCTGTAGAGCGGATAGACGCTGAACTCGCTCCAGCCGCGCCTCTTCGCCAGCCCTTCCTCGAGCTTCATGTTGAGCAGATGATGGCCGGGATAACCCTCGTGGCAACCGAGGTCGAGCGCGCGCGACAGGCGGATCGGCAGGTCGGTGTTGACCTGGATCAGGCTGTGATAGCCGCCCTGGTAATAGTTATAGCCGCTCCAGCTCTTGCCGGTGACGAATTCGAGGCGGAAGCTCTCGCCCGCGGGCATCGGAATATGCGCGGCGCTGCGGCCGCGACAGCGTGCGATTGCGGCGTCGAAGACCTTCTGCAGCCGCTGCTTCGGGATGGTGAAGCGGTCGAGATAGGCCTCGACCCGCGTCGCGAGCGGTCCCTCGCCGGGAACCAGCCCCTCGATCCTGGCAAGCTCGGCGTCATAGGTTTCGAGCGGTTTCAGCTTCGGACGGACGCCAAACAGCCTTTCGGCCTCGTCGGCGAAGGCGAAGCGCGTGCCTTGCATCATCATCAGCCGCGCTTCGGCGGCGCGAAGCTGCGCGCGCAGGAAGGCGGCGCGGCGGCGGTCGAGCGGATCGGAGAGCCGCCGCGCTGCGGCATCGGTCCGCGCCATCAGGTCGCGCGTCGCGGCGAGCAGCGCATCCTTGTCGCGCGGCGCCGCCTCGGCCGCCTTTTGAAGTTCGGGCGGGCCGTAATAGGCGTCGATATATCCGTCCTCGTGGGTCCCGATCTCAAGCGTCAGGCGCAGATAGTCGGCTGCGATGGCATCGAGGGCTTGCGACGCGGCGGGGCCGCGCCGGACATCGAGCGACGCGATCCCCGCTTCATTCGCGGCACGCGGCGGCGCATCGACCGCGCACGATCCCAAGGGGGCGGCGAGGAGGAGAAGGAGGAGCCTGCGCATCAGGTCGCGGCCGGTTCCTTGCTGTCCGACGTATCTCGCACATCGCCATCGGCGGCAATTTCCGCGTTCGTCTCGCTTTCGATCGCGTCATGGTCGGGATGCGGCGGTGCAAGGCGCAGCAGGGCGAAGCCCGAGAGCGCGGCGACCAGCGACCCCATCAGGATGCCGATCTTCGCTTCCTCGACCAGCGCCGCATCGCCGGGGAAGGCGAGCCCGCCGATGAACAGGCTCATCGTGAAGCCGATGCCGCACAGAATCGCGACCGCATAGACCTGCAGCCAGGTCGCGCCGCGCAGACGCCCGGCGATGCCGAGCTTCACGGCGAGCCAGACGCTGCCGAAGATGCCGAGCTGCTTGCCGAGGAACAGCCCTGCCGCGATGCCGAGCGGCAGCGGCGCGAACATCTGCTCGGGACCAAGGCCGCGGACATCGACCCCGGCGTTGGCGAAGCCGAAAAGCGGGACGATCGCGAAGGCAACCCAGGGATGCAATCCGTGCTCCAGCCGGTGCAGCGGCGACGCTTCGCTGTCGGGCGCGCCCGGCGTCCGCTCGAAGGGAATCGCCATAGCGGCGAGCACGCCCGCGATGGTCGCGTGGACGCCCGACAGCAGCATCGCGTACCAGAGGATCAGGAAGGCGACGAGGTAGAGCGCGAGGCTCTTCACTCCCAGGCGGTTCATCGCGAACATCACGCCGAGAATCGCCGCCGCCGCGCCGAGCGCGACGAGGTGGATCTTGGCGGTATAGAAGAGCGCGATGATCGCCACCGCGCCCATATCGTCGACGATCGCCACGGTGATGAGGAACAGCTTGAGCGAGGTCGGTGCGCGTTTGCCGAGCAGGGCGAGCACGCCCATCGCGAAGGCGATGTCGGTCGCGGCGGGAATCGCCCAGCCCTGCGCGAGGCCGGGCGTCGCGCCGGCAAAGGCCAAATAGATCGCGGCCGGGGCTGCCATGCCGGCAGCCGCGGCAACCATCGGCAGGATCCGCCGGCCCCATGTCGCGAGCCGTCCGTCGACGAACTCGCGCTTGATCTCCAGCCCGACGAGCAGGAAGAAAATCGCCATCAGCCCGTCGTTGATCCACAGATGCACCGTCATCGGACCGAGCTTGTCGGTCAGGACCGGCCCCGTCACGGCGTGGATGAGATGATTATAGGTCTCTGCGAATGTCGAATTTGCAACAATCATCGCCATTATGGCGGCGAAAATCAGCAGCATTCCTCCCGCGCTTTCACTCTCCAGAAAGTCGCGAAGGGCGGATCGAGGGGCGGATTTACTGGACATTCGGGAAAATACCGGATCGCTTTCAAGGGGTTTGACCCCGCTTTCCTAGCGACCGTGGGGGCGTCCGTCACCCTTTACAAAAATTGTGTCGATATTACCGAATGACGCCGGCCGATGGCGGGGCGCCATCGAGAAGGGGCGACGCGCGGGGTGGAGCTGTCGATCGCATCGCTGGAGTGGCTGGTGCTGGGCGCCGGTCGCGAACTGATGCTGTTTGCATCGGTCGGCATCCTGCTGTTCGGGATTGACGACCTGCTCTTCGACGGTCTGTGGATCGCGACGAACGGCCGCGACCGACTGGTCGATCTCGGTGTGGACAAGGAGCAGCCGCTCGCCGGAAAGTTGGCGATCTTCATTCCGGCCTGGAAGGAGGCGGCGGTTCTGCCGACGACGCTGTTGCGCTCGCTGGCGGCCTGGGGTGACGATGATTTTCGCATCTATATCGGCTGTTATCCCAACGACGCGGCGACGTTGCTCGCGGTGTCGCCGCTGGCGGCATCCGACCCGCGGCTCCGCCTGGTGATCGGCGCCGCCGACGGTCCCACGACGAAGGGCGACAATCTCAACCAGATGTGGGCCGCACTGTGCGCCGACGAGCGTGCCGAGGGGTTTCGCGCCCTGGGCGTCATTCTGCACGATGCCGAAGACCATGTGCATCCTCACGAACTCGCTCTCTATCGCCGCACCCTCGACGGCAATGCGATGGTCCAGATCCCGGTCGTGCCCTTTGTCGATCAGGGGGCAACCTGGATCGGGGGTCATTATTGCGACGAGTTTGCGGAAGCGCATGGCAAGGAGGTCGTGCTTCGTTCGCGGCTGGGCCTCCCGATCCCATCGGCAGGCGTCGGCTGCGCGTTGGCCCGCAGCACCGTTGCCCTGCTGGCGATCGAGCGCGGCGGTGATCCCTTTCGGCCGGACAGCCTGACCGAGGATTATGAGCTGGGCATGCTGATCGGCGCCTATGGCCTGTCGGCCCGCTTCGTCGATGCGATCGGACCGGACGGGGATCGAATAGCGTCGCGCGGGGCGTTCCCGATCACGGTAGAAACCGCAGTACGGCAGAAGTCTCGGTGGATTGCAGGTATCGCGCTTGCGGCCTGGGATTCGCTCGGTTGGATCGGCCAGATACGCAGCATACAGGATGGCGGACGTCCCAATATCTGGCTGACGCGCTGGATGCTGTGGCGCGACCGGCGCGCGCCCTTGGCCGCGATCGTGCTGCTGACGGCCTATGTCGCGTTGGTTCTGACGACGCTGGGCGTTGCGGGGACGCAGTGGCTGGGATGGGCCATGCCGACGCCGGGACAGGCGATCCGTACGCTGTTCCTGGTCAACGCGGTGGTTCTGCTCTGGCGGCTTGGCATGCGCGGATATTTCACTGCCCGCTGGTACGGGCCTCGGCAGGCGCTGCAGGCGCTGCCGCGCGCCTTTCTCGGCAATGTCATCGCGATACTCGCCGCGCGCCGGGCGGCTTCGCTCTATTGGACCATGCTCCGATCGGGCAAGGTCGTGTGGGACAAGACCGAACATTTCCATCGCGCGCCGCTGACCGAGCCGCTGCCATCGCGAGCGACCGAGTGATCGTCGGCGCCAACGTCTTGCTGCCGGCCGGAACCGAAGCGCGAGCGTTTCGATTTTTGGCGCTGTGTCTGGTTGGGTGGATCGGCGTTCGAGCTTTGGCGCTGTGGGGTGCCGCTGTCCCGATGGCCGCGCCCGCGGGCGTAGGGTCCGCGTGGGTGCCTCCACCGCCCGCCTTGGCTGCGCCGCTCCCTCCGTTCGTCACGTCCGCCCGCGCCGGAGACCGACCGCTGGCGCGCCAGGCCCTTGGCATGTCGGTGCCGCCCTCGATGCTGGCAAGCCGTCAAGGCGCCCGGCGCGCCTTCGCGGTCGGCGACGATGACCGGCGTGGAGAGGATCCCTCGCTGGTCGGCGGCGGCAATCGTCACAGCTTACGCTTGGCTTTGATGGCACGCTTGTTCCCGTCGGCCAGTCAGTCGAGCGCGGCCTTTCCCGGCCGTGAAAGCCTGTGGGCGGCCGCGGCGCCCGCCGCGGCCGCAACGCCAGGCTATGCGGAGCCCTTCTGGATGAACCGGCGGCTCGGTGGCTGGTCGCTGGGAAGCTGGATCTATCTGCGCGAAGGATCCGATCGGACGCCGGGCAATATCGTGGCGGGCGGTCAACTGGGGGGCTCGCAGGCCGGGATGCGGCTGGCCTACGGCTTTGGAGATGCCGGGCGCGTGCGCGCCTATGGCCGGGCGACGGTGGCGATTGAACAGCCGCGCCAGCGCGAGGCCGCGTTCGGCGTGGCTTTCGCGCCGGTCCGGCGCTGGCCGGTCGATATCGCGGTGGAGCAACGCGTTGCGCTCGGCGACCAAGGGCGGACGGCGCTCGCCGCGCTGGCGAGCGGTGGCGTGGGCGATGTTCCGGTAGCGGGCGCGTTCCGGCTCGAGGCCTATGCCCAAATGGGCGTGGTCGGCCTCAACCGCCGTGACGGCTTTGCCGACGGGGCCGTCGTGATCGATCGCCGGTTGGGCAAGGACGAGCGGTCTCCGCTGCGCCTCGGCGCGCTGGCGGCTGGAGCGATCCAGCCCGGCGCGTCGCGCGTCGATATAGGGCCGCGATTGACCGTAAAGCTTCCAGACGTCGGGCAGGGCGCTCGGATCGCTCTCGACTGGCGGCAGCGGGTGGCCGGCAATGCTCGCCCCGAAAGCGGCGTTGCGCTGACGCTGGCGGCCGATTTCTGACGTCGGGAAATTTAGCTGGTTCATCCGATTCCCCGGCGATGAAAAATGCTCTAGGGTTTCGGGACTCGGCGCAGTTTTACGCCGCAGACGCATGTTTCGGGGCCCATGGATCTCTACCTCCCAGTCGCCAATCTGTCGGTCAACGCGCTGGTCATCATCCTGCTCGGCGGCGGGGTCGGCTTTCTGTCGGGGATGTTCGGGGTCGGCGGCGGTTTCCTGACGACGCCGCTGCTGATCTTCTATGGCATCCCGCCGACGGTCGCTGCGGCATCAGCGGCGACGCAAGTGACCGGCGCCAGCGTGTCGGGCGCGCTCGCACATTTCGAGCGCGACGGGGTCGATGTGCGGATGGGCGCGGTGCTGATTGCCGGGGGCCTGCTCGGCTCGCTAATCGGCGCGGGGCTGTTCGAACTCCTCACCGCCTGGGGCCAGATCGATACCGCGATCAACATCCTCTATGTCGTGCTCCTCGGCTCGGTCGGCGGGCTGATGGCGCGCGAGGCCTGGGGCGCGCTCCGCGCCGCGCGGGCGGGATTGCCTGCTCCGGCGCGCAAGCGGCGCCACCATCCGATGGTTGCCAACCTGCCGTTGCGCTGGCGTTTCTATCGCTCGGGCCTTTATATCTCGCCGCTCGCGCCGCTGATCCTCGGGATGCTGGTCGGCATATTGACGATGCTGCTTGGTGTCGGCGGCGGTTTCATCATGGTCCCGGCGATGCTCTATCTGCTCGGCATGGGGACGCAGGTCGTGGTCGGCACCTCGCTGTTCCAGATCCTTTTCGTGACGATCGCGACGACGATGGTCCACGCGATGACGACGGGTGCGGTCGATATCGTCCTCGCCGGCCTGCTACTGCTCGGCAGCGTCACCGGGGCGCAGTTCGGCGCGCGCTTCGCGCAGAAGGTGAAGCCCGAATATCTGCGCATGGCGCTCGCGGCGATCGTGTTGCTTGTGGCGGCGCGGATGGCCGTGGGGCTCTTCATCCGCCCCGACGAAATCTATACGGTGCAATGAGGCTCGCACTCGCCTCGATCCTTGGTTTCGCGCTGTTCGCGGCGGTTCCGGCGCAGGCCGCCGACCCGCGGCTCGTCCCCGACGTGTCGAGCCGCGCGATCGACATCCAGTACAGCTTTACCGGCGAGGAATTGCTGCTGTTCGGCGCGATCCTCTATCCCGGCCAGCGCCTTCCCGACGACCGCGCCGATATCGTCGTCGTGCTGAAAGGACCGGTGCGTCCGATCGTGCTTCGCGAAAAGCGCCGCGTCGCGGGCATCTGGGTTAACGCGAACAGCATCCGCCTTCGCACGTCGCCGGGCTTCTATGCAATCGGTTCGTCGCGGCCGATCGACAAGCTGGTCGACGAACGCACCGCCGCCATCTTCGAGCTCGGCCTCGACAATCTGTCGATGTCGCCGGCCGGCTTTTCGGAGGCGCGCAAGCTCGCGCGCTTCGAGAGCGGGCTGATCGACCTCTATCGGCGGAGCGGACTCTTCTATGAGAATCCCGGCGCGGTCGAGATTACGGAAGGCGTGCTCTATCGCGCGCGCATCCCGGTTCCGGCGCGGGTGCCGGTGGGCACCTATCGCGCCGAAACCTATCTGATCAGCCGCGGCCGCGTGCTGGCGGTCGCCTCGCGCGACGTCCAGATCCGCAAGGCGGGTTTCGAGCGTTTCGTCGCGCTCGCGGCGCAGCGCCACGGCTTCCTCTACGGCCTGACCGCGGTCGCGCTGTCGCTGCTGCTCGGCTATGGCGCATCGGCCATTTTCCGGCGCCGCTGAGATATATTGCCATTTAGTATAAGCGCTTTGTTTACTCTCGCCTGCGATAACGATCCCGGGACAACAAGTGGCGGGGCAAAATATGGATATGCATGGCGGCGGCTTCAGCGCCGGTGACACGACGGCGGCGCAGCATGTGCGCCTCGCAGGCGGCGGCACGGCAGCGGCGGTCGCGCCGGTCACGCTCCATCACCGCGATGACCTGCTGATCGGCGAAGTCATCGATATTTCGGGTTCGGCATCGCGCATGCTGCTCGATGCTGCGACGCTGGGCGAATTGTCGACTTCCGCCGACGCTGCCGTCGCGATGGCCGGACAGGTCGGCGCGCAGGTAAAGATCCGCGTCGGCAGCACCTGGCTCGTCGCCAGCATCCGCGACCAGCAGCTTCACGAGCGTGGCGAGGGGCTGATCGTCGCGACGATCGACTTCCTCGGCGAGGGCGAAGAGGAAAAGATCACCGGTCGTATTCACAATTTCCGTCGCGGCGTGACGCGCTATCCGATCCCGGGCAGCCAGGTTTATGCGGCGACCAGCCACGACCTGAAGCAGATATACGCCGCCGACGAACGCGCGCATGTCGAGATCGGCAACGTCTATCCGACCAAGGATATTCGTGGCTCGCTCTATGTCGACGCGATGCTTGGCAAGCATTTCGCGCTTTTGGGCTCGACCGGTACGGGTAAGTCGACCAGCGCCGCGCTGATCCTGCACAAGATCTGCGAACTCGCGCCGCAGGGTCACATCGTGATGATCGACCCGCACGGCGAATATTCGGCCGCGTTCAAGAGCACCGGCGCCTTGTTCGACGTCGATAACCTCGCGCTTCCCTATTGGCTGATGAACTTCGAGGAACATTGCGAGGTGTTCGTCACCGCGCAGGGCCGCGAACGCCAGGCCGACTGCGACATTCTGGCGCGCTGCCTGCTGCAGGCGCGCACCAAGAACCGGCTCGCCGAGGGGATGACCAAGATCACCGTCGACTCGCCGATCCCCTATCTGCTCTCCGACCTTCTCAACATCCTGCAGAACGAGATGGGCAAGCTCGACAAGGCGACGTCATCGGCGCCCTTCATGCGCATCAAGGGCAAGATCGAGGAAATGCGCGCCGACCCGCGCTATAATTTCATGTTCTCGGGGATGCTCGTCGCTGACACGATGGCGAATTTCATCGGCAAGATCTTCCGCCTGCCGTCGGATGGCCGTCCGATCTCGATTATCGACGTCTCCGGCGTTCCGTCGGACATCACGTCCGTGGTCGTGGCCGTGCTATCTCGGCTGACCTTCGACTATGCGATCTGGTCGCGCGGCGAGCCGCAGCGCCCGATCCTGCTCGTCTGCGAGGAGGCGCACCGTTACATCCCGGCAAAGGATGTCGGCGAGGGTCAGGCGGTCCGCAAGATCCTCGAACGGATCGCCAAGGAAGGGCGCAAGTACGGCGTGTCGCTGGGCCTGATCACACAGCGCCCGTCGGACCTCGCCGAAGGCGTGCTGTCGCAGTGCGGCACGATCATCTCGATGCGCCTCAACAACGAACGCGACCAGCATTTCGTGAAGGCGGCGATGCCCGAAGGCGCGCGCGGCTTCATCGACTCGATCCCGGCGCTGCGCAACCGCGAATGCATCGTCTGCGGCGAGGGCGTGTCGATCCCGATCCGCGTCTATCTCGACACGCTCGAAGAGGACAAGCGCCCGGCGTCGAGCGATCCGCTCTTTTCTAAACTGTGGCGCGAAACCGGCGGCGAGGCCGAAATCCTCGAACGCGTCGTCAAGCGCTGGCGTAGCCAGGGGCGTTGATGGTCTTCGCCTGACGGCGAAGGCGGCACCGGCCCGCTCCCCCGCCCGGCCTCCCATAGAATACTATGTCGGGGGGCCGGGTGGGGAGCGGGCCGGTGCCGCGTCTGGCGTTAGCCAGACAACAGGATTACCCTTGCGGCGGCTCCCAGAGTTCGATCGGATTGCCTTCGGGGTCGTGGACCCGCGCAAAGCGCCCGACCGCTGGATCGTCCCATTCGGGCTTGGTGATGATCGCCTCGCCCGCTTGCCTGAAGGGCGCCAGCACGGCGTCGAGATCGTCGACGCGCAGGTTGATCATGAACTGGCGGTCCGCGGCGAAATAGTCGGTGTCGGCTTTGAACGGCGAAAAGACGAGCGGTCCCGCGGTGACATTCCACACCCACTGGTTCGGCGGCACGCTGTCGTCGGCGCTGCACCCGCCGCCGACGCCGAGGCGTTCGCGATACCATGCGCTCAGTTTCTCCGGATCCTTCGCGCGAAAGAAGAGTCCGCCGATGCCTTTCACATGCGCCATGTCAGCCTCCCATGGAATGACGCGGCGAGACTAGGCGGCTTCGGTCAGCGAATCCACTCCCCGCTTTTCCGGAATTCCTCGCGGACCTGACCCGACTGGTTGAGCCGCGGGTCCGAGTAGGCCGGCGCGGGCGCCGCAGCCGGTGCCGCGGGTGCGGGCGGCGGGGCGGCCATCGCACCGGGCATCGGTGCGGGCGCAACGTCGGGCAGGGGAGCGGGCGCGCCGGCGAGCGTGGGCACCGGCCCTGCGCCCGGCACGATCCCCTTGCCCCTCAGGATCGCAAGCTGCTGCGCGACCGGCAGATAGGGGCCCGGTACGGGCTCGCGGCCGAGATAGGGCGCGCGGAAAGCGTCGGGCATTCCCCAGCGGCCGCGCCAACGATGGAAAATATGCGCGCCGACGATGTTCGTCATCACGAGGCTCTTGCCCCAGCGCGGCCAGATCGCGGTGGTGTGATAATGGGTCGCGAGCCCGACGCCGGTAAAGACATCGCCATTGAGGGCGGCCGCCGCGATGCGGCTCGCGCGGAGCCAGTTGGCCTTGCTCGGCGCGCGGGCCATCGCGCCATCGCAGGAGAAGGTGAACTGGCACACGCCCGCGCGCTCCGACCCCTGGAACACGACACCGCACACGGTGTTCGGAAAGCTCGGATGGCGGACGCGGTTGAGCACTGTCTGCGCGACGCCGCGCATCCCATCGTCGCTTTCCGACGCCGCTTCGTAATAGATGGCGGCGGTCAGGCAATAATGTGCACGCTCGCGGTCGAGCGCAGTGAGGCCGCGAAACATATAGGGCCTCGCGGCGGGGCCGGTGAGCGCCTCCTGCTGAAGCTGCGCGGGGGGTGCCGGTGGTAGCGCGGTCGCATCGGCATAGCCTACGCTCGCGGGATCGGGCAGCGTCGGATCGATCTTCAGCGCGTCCTCATAGCTGTCGGAATTCATGATTGCCCAGCGCGCGGGATCATAGGGTTTGAAACTGAGCGGCACCGTGACGCTGTACGGCCCGAAACCGCGCGGGCGATATTGGCCGGTTGAGAGCATCAGCGCGAGGCACGCGACCACGACCACCGCGACCAGCACCGCCCAATAGTCGCGGCCCGGTCCCGCCGTTTTTGCCGGCGCCGGGTCGCGCCAGGTCGAGCCGGCGGCAAGGTTGAGTTCGGGTTTCATGCGTTCCGTCAAACCATCTCGGGCGATTCGCGCCCTATTTCCGGCCTTATGCCCCGAAACGCCAATAAACGGTTTCGCCGCGATGCGCATGTCCCACGCGGGGACATGGCTGGCGGCGGACGTTAGCGAGCTGTTGAGGCTGACGTCCTATGCTCGGCGCATGACGGATGGGGGTATTCCAAGCTATCGCCGCAGCGCGCGGACCGACGCCCGGCTGTGGTTGCTCTTCGCCTTCGGCCTGATCTTCTTCTGGGCGGGCTCGATGCTTCGCCCCGAGGAAAATTGCAGCGAGGACGGGCGCGAATGCGCGCCGTGGCTGGTGCCGATGGCGCAGGGGTTCGGGGCTCTCGTCGCGCTGGGCGCGGGCCTCACCATGCTCGCCAATCCGCGGCGCGGCAGTTGCATTGATGTCCGGACCGGCGACCTCTTGTGGTGGCAGGGCCGGATCGGCGCGGCGGGCGGGGATGAGGGGCGTATTCACCCCTCGCGAATCGGCAAGCTGCGTATCGTCCGCCGCGACGAGCAGGAGGATGAGGTCCATCTCTATGATTTCGCCGGCAACCGCCTCTTCTGGTTCGATCAGGAGGTGATTCCCTGGCCCTATGACCGCTGGGCGGAGAAATTGCGCGGCGCGTGGCCGCATATCGAAATCGAGATTGCCGACTAGCGAATTTCGACCGTCAGATGTTCGATCTCATGGACCGGGCGCAGGCGTTCGCAAATGATCGCGCGCCCTTGTCCCGTCACACTGACGATTGCGGCGTGTGCGCCCGGCCCGACGCGCCAGACATGGAGATCGGTGATGGTCGCATCGCCCGGCCCCTCGACGAGGGTGCGGATTTCGCTCGCGAGCTTGTCATCGGTGGCATCGAGCAGCACCGCGCCGGTGTCGCGCATCAACGACCAGGACCAGACCGCGATGACGATCGCGCCGACGACGCCCATCGCGGGGTCGAGCCAAACCCAGCCAAGATAGCGCCCGCCGAGCAGCGCGGCGATCGCCAGCACCGAGGTCAGCGCGTCGGCGACGACGTGAAGATAGGCCGAGCGGAGGTTATTGTCCTTTTCGTGCCTGTGTCCGTGCCTGTGTCCGTGCCTGTGTCCGTGCCTGTGATCGTGCGCGTGACCGTGATGATCCTCATGATCGTGCCCGTGGCCGAGGAGCAGCGCGCTGGCGATGTTCACGCCGAGCCCGATCACCGCGATGACCGTCGCCTCGCCGAACTCGACGGGGCTTGGATCGACGAGGCGGATCGCCGATTCCCAGGCGATGCCGATCGCGACGATGCCGAGGACGAGTGCCGAGGCGAATCCCGCGAGGTCGCCGACCTTGCCCGTGCCGAAGCTGTAGCGGCCGCTTGTCGCGTGGCGTTTCGCGTAGCGATAGGCGAGCGCCGCGATGCCGAGCGCACCGGCGTGCGTCGCCATGTGAAAGCCGTCGGCGAGCAGCGCCATCGAATTGAAGGCGATCCCGGCGACGATCTCGCCGACCATCATCGCCGCGGTGAGCAGCACGACCCAAAGCGTGCGGCGCGCATTTTCGTCGTGCCGCTTGCCCAGATAGACATGGCTGTGCGTCAGGGCGTCGATTTCACTGTCGAGCGACATCGTTGCTGCCTATCGGATAAGGGTGGAATGACAAGGGGGTGCGTGGTGCCGGTGTCGGATGCCTTTGAGTGCCCCAGTCACGGTCGGGATCCATGACGGCGGACGCCGAAACCTGCCACCCCAATCTCCCCTTGCCGACTCTCGCGGCAAAGCCTATATGCGCCCTACTTCTTGACATGGTTAGCCAGTTGGGACGTCGGGGCCGCGGGCCGCGGCGGCTTTTCCTGCATGGTTTTCCGGTCAGCCGATTTGGGAAACAGACTTGGTCGACTTCGACGTCCTCAACGCGATCATCGCGCCCGAAGCCGAGGCGATGGGCCTTGCGCTCGTGCGCGTCGCTTTCTTCGGCGGGACAAGCGATCCGACGCTTCAGGTGATGGCCGAGCGGCCCGACACGCGCCAGCTGACGATCGACGATTGCGCCGACCTGTCGCGCCGCATCTCCGACCGGCTCGACGCGCTCGAAGAGGCAGGGAAAGACCCGATCGAGGTCGCCTATCGTCTCGAAGTGTCGTCGCCGGGCATCGACAGGCCGCTGACGCGCCGCGCCGACTTCGCCGACTGGGCGGGGCATGAGGCGAAGGTCGCGCTCAAGGAAAAGCTGAACGGCCGCCAGCGCTTCAACGGCGAGCTGGTCGGCATCGACGGCGATGTCGTCACGATTTCGGATAAGGAAGGGGTGGAGCACAAGCTGCCGTTCGATGCGATCGACACGGCGAAGCTGGTCCTCACCGACAAATTAATTGCCGCAACCGTCCCGCTCTCGATCGAGGGCGCGGATGAAATGGAAGAAGAAGGACAGGACTGATGGCCACTGCCATTTCCGCCAACAAGGCCGAGCTGCTCGCGATTGCCAACAGCGTCGCCAGCGAGAAGATGATCGACAAGGGCATCGTCATCGAGGCCATCGAGGAAGCGATCCAGCGCGCCGCGCGCGCCCGCTACGGCGCCGAGAACGATATCCGTGCCAAGCTCGACCCGCAGACCGGCGACCTTCGCCTGTGGCGCGTCGTCGAGGTCGTCGAGACCGTCGAGGATTATTTCAAGCAGGTCGATCTTGCTGCCGCGCAGAAGCTGCAGAAGGACGCCAAGATCGGCGACTTCATCGTCGACCCGCTGCCCGCGGTCGACCTTGGCCGCATCGACGCGCAGTCGGCGAAGCAGGTGATCTTCCAGAAGGTCCGCGAAGCCGATCGCGAGCGCCAGTATGAAGAATTCAAGGACCGCGCCAACGAGATCATCACCGGCGTCGTCAAGTCGGTCGAGTTCGGCCACATCGTCGTCAATCTCGGCCGCGCCGAGGGCGTGATCCGCCGCGACCAGCAGATCCCGCGCGAACTGATGCGCGTCGGCGACCGCGTCCGCGCGATCATCCTGTCGGTGCGCCGCGAGAACCGCGGCCCGCAGATTTTCCTGAGCCGCGCGCATCCCGAGTTCATGAAGAAGCTGTTCGCGCAGGAAGTGCCCGAAATCTATGACGGCATCATCGAGATCAAGGCCGCGGCCCGCGACCCGGGTTCGCGCGCGAAGATCGGCGTGATCAGCTATGACGGCTCGATCGATCCGGTCGGCGCCTGCGTCGGCATGAAGGGCAGCCGCGTGCAGGCGGTCGTGCAGGAAATGCAGGGCGAAAAGATCGACATCATCCCCTGGTCGGAAGACACCGCGACCTTCGTCGTCAACGCGCTTCAGCCCGCGACGGTGCAGCGCGTCGTCATCGACGAAGATGACGGCCGCATCGAAGTCGTCGTTCCCGACGACCAGCTGAGCCTCGCCATCGGCCGCCGCGGCCAGAATGTCCGTCTTGCCAGCCAGCTGACCGGCAGCCAGATCGACATCATGACCGAGGCCGACGCGAGCGAGAAGCGCCAGCGCGAATTCGTCGAACGCTCGACGATGTTCCAGGAAGAGCTCGACGTCGACGAGACGCTCGCGCAGCTTCTCGTCGCCGAAGGCTTTGGCGAGCTCGAAGAAGTCGCTTATGTCCCGCTCGACGAACTGGCGGGCATCGAAGGCTTCGACGAGGAACTGGCGCAGGAACTGCAGAGCCGCGCGACCGAAGCGCTCGAACGCCGCGAGGAGGCCGCCCGTCAGGAACGCCGCGGCATGGGCGTCGAGGACGACCTTGCCGAACTGCCGCACCTGACCGAAGCGATGCTGGTCACGCTCGGCAAGGCAGGAATCAAGACGCTCGACGACCTCGCCGACCTCGCGACCGACGAGCTGATCGCCAAGAAGCGGCAGGACAACCGCCGCGGCCCGGCGCGCGAACGCCCCGAGGACAAGGGCGGCGTGCTCGGCGAATATGGCCTCAGCGAAGAGCAGGGCAACGAGATCATCATGGCGGCACGTGCGCACTGGTTCGAAGACGAACCGGCAACCGGGGAGGCCGCCGATGCGGACCCCGCGCAATGATCAGCTGAGCGAAACCGGCCGCGCGGGCAAGCGCGGGAAGCATGTGCCCGAGCGGCGCTGCGTGGTGACCGGCGAAGTGGCGCCGGCCGAACGGCTCGTGCGCCTTGCGCTCGGGCCCGACGGCACGATTGCGCCCGATGTTCTCGGCAAGGCGCCGGGGCGCGGGGGGTGGATCGGCGTGACGCGCTCCGAACTCGAAGCCGCGCAGGCGAAGGGCAAGCTCAAGGGCGGGCTCGCGCGGGCGCTGCACGAGGGGGCTATCACGATCCCCGACGATCTCGGTGCGCGCATCGAGGCGCAGCTCCAGCGCGCGACGCTTGACCGGCTCGGGCTCGAATCGCGCTCCGGAACCCTGATTTCGGGCAATGAAAAGATCGAGCAGGCGGCGCGGCGCGGGCAGGTTCGCCTGCTGCTTCATGCCAGCGATGCCGGCGAGGACGGTCGCAAGAAACTCGCCCAGGCATGGCGTGTCGGCGAGGACGACGAGGGTTCCGGCCGCGAAGGGATGATCTTGCCAGTGGACCGGGCCACCCTATCTATGGCATTGGGGCGAGAAAATGCGGTCCATCTGGCTGTCATCGACGCCCGTGCCGCTAACCGGTTGCTGGCGCATTTGAGCCGCTGGCAGTTTTTCACCGGATGGAGTAGGGACGCGGCCGACCGCGTTTCGAGCACGAATCCCCGCACGGCGGGTAATGGGACGGCGTCCACGGATTCCGATAAGGATTCCGATGCTTCGGACGCGTATTGAAGGAATAAGAAGTTTAGATGAGCGACGAACAGGACAAGCCGACCCTTACCCGCAAGCCGCTGGGGCTGAAGCGGACGGTCGAGGCCGGCCAGGTGCAGCAGCAATTCAGCCACGGTCGCCGCAACACGGTGGTGGTCGAGGTGAAGCGTCGCCGCGTGCTCGGTCGCCCCGGCGAGGCCGCCCCCGTGCCCGAGGTTGAAGAGGTCAAGGCCGCACCCGCGCCCGCTCCGGCCCCCGCGACCGCCCCGGTCGCAGCGAAGCCTGCCGCGCCCAAGCCCGCCGCGGACAGCCTGATGTCGCGCCAGGAACGCCAGGCGCAGCTGCTCCGCGAGGCCGAGGAAGCGCGGATGCAGGCGCTCGAGGAAAACCGCCGCCGCGAAGAGGCCGAGCGCGCGCGCGCCGCCGAAGAGGAAAAGGCGCGTGCCGAGGCGCGCGAAGAGAAGGCGAAGACCGTCGAAGCCGCGCCGGCTCCGGGGCCGACCGCTGCGCCCGAAGCGCCGGCTGCTGCCGAAGCCCCCGCTGCCAAGGAAGCGGGCGAGGACGCGCCGCGCACGACGCCCGCCGCGACCGCTACACCGGCACCGCGCCGCTTCACGCCGGTCGAGGCGCCGAAGCGCCCCGAACCCAAGCGTCCCGAGCCCAAGTCGGGCCGCGCGACCGACAACCGTCGCCAGTCGGGCAAGCTCACCGTCTCGCGCGCGCTCAACGACGATGAAGGCGCGCGCGCGCGCAGCCTCGCGGCGCTGAAGCGCGCCCGCGAGAAGGAAAAGCGTTCGCACATGATTTCGTCGGGCCCGCGGGAGAAGCAGGTCCGCGAAGTCGTCGTGCCCGACAGCATCACGGTGCAGGAACTCGCCAACCGCATGGCCGAAAAGGGCGCGGATCTGGTGAAGGCGTTGTTCAAGATGGGCATGCCGGTAACGGTCAACCAGTCGATCGACCAAGACACCGCCGAGCTGCTCGTCACCGAATTCGGGCACGAGATCAAGCGTGTGAGCGAAGCCGACGTCGATATCCGTCATGACGAGGACGTCGACGACGCCGCGCAGCTGAAGCCGCGCCCCCCGGTCGTGACGATCATGGGTCACGTCGACCACGGCAAGACGTCGCTGCTCGACGCGCTGCGCGGCGCGAATGTGCAGGCGGGCGAGGCCGGCGGCATCACCCAGCATATCGGCGCCTATCAGGTGAAGACCCCCGACGGATCGCTCGTCACCTTCCTCGATACGCCGGGCCACGAAGCCTTTACCGAGATGCGCCAGCGCGGCGCGAACGTCACCGACATCGTCATCCTGGTGGTCGCGGCCGATGACGGGCTGAAGCCGCAGTCGATCGAGGCGATCAACCATGCGAAGGCGGCCGGCGTGCCGATCATCGTCGCGATCAACAAGATCGACAAGGAAGGCGCGAACCCGCAGCGCGTCCGCGAGCGCCTGCTCGAACATGAGCTGGTGGTCGAGGAAATGGGCGGCGACGTGCAAAATGTCGAAGTATCGGCGCTGAAAAAGACCGGCCTCGACAAGCTGCTCGATGCGATCGCGCTGCAGGCCGAGATCATGGAACTGAAGGCGAACCCCGACCGCCCCGCCGAAGGCACGGTCGTCGAGGCGAAGCTCGACAAGGGCCGCGGCCCCGTCGCGACGATCCTGATCCGCCGCGGCACGCTGAAGGTCGGCGACATCTTCGTCTGCGGCGCCGAAAGCGGCCGCGTCCGTGCGCTCGTTAACGACAAGGGTCAGCAGGTCAAGGAAGCCGGTCCGTCGATGCCGGTCGAGGTCCTCGGCCTCGGCGGCGTGCCGATGGCGGGCGATACGCTGACCGTCGTCGAGAATGAGGCGCGCGCACGCGAAGTCGCAGCCTATCGTCAGAGCGAAGCGCTGAAGAAGCGTACCGCGCAGGCGCCGGTCAGCCTCGAGGGCATGTTCTCGGCGCTCGCCGACAAGGCGAAGGTCATCGAATATCCGGTGGTCATCAAGGGCGACGTGCAGGGCTCGGTCGAGGCCATCGTCAATGCGCTCAACCGCCTGTCGACCGACGAGATCCGTGTCCGCGTGCTCCAGTCGGGCGCCGGCGCGATTACCGAGAGCGATGTGACGCTGGCGGCGGCCACCGGCGCGCCGATCATCGGCTTCAACGTCCGGCCGAATGCCAAGGCGCGCGAGATCGCGAACCGCGAAAAAGTGCGCTTCATGTATTATGACGTCATCTATCACCTGACCGCCGAAGTGGCGAAGGAGATGGCCGGCGAGCTGGGTCCGGAACGGATCGAGAATGTCGTCGGCCGCGCCGAGGTCAAGGACGTCTTCCCGGCCGGCAAGCGCGACAAGGCCGCGGGCCTGCTGGTGCTCGAAGGCGTCATCCGCAAGGGGCTGCACGCACGCCTTACGCGCGACGACGTCATCGTCTCGGCAACGACGATCGCCTCGCTGCGCCGCTTCAAGGACGACGTCGCCGAAGTGCGCGCGGGCCTCGAATGCGGTGTCGTGCTGGCCGATACCAACGACATCAAGCCGGGCGACAATCTCGAAGTCTTCGAGGTCGAGCTGCGCGAACGTACGCTGTAATTATCCCGTTGCTGCACTCACGCCGGCGGCGGGGGTGCAGCAGGAATTGATCGATGCGTCACAACGAAACCCCGTCCGGCCCCTCGGTCCGCGTCCTGCGCGTGGGCGAACAGGTGCGCCATGTGTTGAGCGAAATCCTCGCGCGTGGCGACGTGCACGACGATGTGCTCGCGAAGCATCCGGTGAGCATCACCGAAGTGCGCATGTCGCCCGACCTGCGCCACGCGACGGTCTTTGTGAAACCGTTGCTCGGCAAAGGCGAGGAAGCGGTGATCAAGGCGCTGCGCACCAATACGGCCTATCTCCAGAAGACCGTCGCTTCGAAGGTGCGGATGAAATATGCGGCGAAGCTGAAATTCCTGCCCGACGAAAGTTTCGACGAGGCGAGCCACATCGACAAATTGCTGCGCGACCCGAAGGTGGCGCGCGATCTGGCGAGCGGCGAGGGTGACGAGGCCTAACCTCGATTTCCCGTTCGTGTCGAGCGAAGTCGAGACACCCATCAGGACAGCGCGAGGCTGAGGGGCATCTCGACTTCGCTCGATGTGAACGGGTTTGGATTTAGGCTATGCCTTCCCCTTGATCCCTGCCGCTTCCTCGAGCTCGACCAGCGCATCCTCCAGATAGTCGATCAGCCGCTGGACATGCGGCACGCTGCGGCGGCAGGCGGTGATGCCGAAGTCGATATTCTTGTTGTTGCTGACCTGCGTGATGTTCATCGCCATGCCGTCGACGGGGATGCTCGCGGGATACATGCCGTCCAGCCGCGCGCCGTTCCAGTAAAGCTGCTCGCGCGGGCCGGGGACGTTCGAGATCGTCACCGAATAGGCCGGAAATTTGTCCGCGGTGCGCGTCAGTGCGGTCAGCATCTGCGGCATCTGGGTGATCGCGGTATAGATCTGGATCTGCTGCGCGGTCATCTCGCGCAGCTGCGCCTTGGCGGCGTTCATCGACGCCTGGATCGTCCGCATCCGCTCGGCCGGATCGTCGATATGGGTCGCGAGATTGGCGGTCACCGCCGCGACCGAATTGCCCGAATCGATATCGTCCTTGGCGCGGATCGACACCGGCGCCATGGCTTTCAATGGCTTGTCGGGCAGCTCGTTCAGCGATTGCAGATATTTGCGCATCGCGCCCGAACACATCGCGAGCACCGCGTCGTTGATCGTGCCGTCATACGCCTTGCCCATCGCGCGCACGCGCTCGAGCGACCAGCTTTGCGCCACGAAGCGCCGCGCGCCGGTGATGTTGCGGTTGAAGCTGGTGCGCGGCAACCCGGCCCATGGCGTCGTGAGGTCGCCGCCGCCCATACCAAACATTGCTGCGGCATATTGGTTGAGGGCCTTGCTTACCCCGACGCTATTGCCCCATTGTTCCTTCAGAAAGGCGCCGATCGCTTTCAGGTCGGTGATGCTGGGGGTCGGCGCCTTTTTCGCGGTCGGGAATTTGCGCTTATACGCCTCATAGACCTCGACCGACATCGGCGACGCGGTGGGCTTGTAAGTCTTGTCGTTGCTCAGCATCGCATTGGTGAAATGCATGGAGCTGGCGCCGTCCATGAAGGCGTGGTGGATCTTGAAATAGGTTGCGATCTGGCGATTGGGGAGCCCCGAGATCAGGGTGATTTCCCACAAGGGCCGAGTGCGGTCGAGCAAGGTGCCGTGGAGGCGCGAGGCGAGTTCGAACATCTCGCGGTAGCGCCCCGGTTTGGGGAGCGCCGCCGCACGGACATGGTAATGCATGTCGATGTCCTTGTCGGGGACCAGCCGGATCGGACCGTACTGGCCGAGCGGGGTGAGCTTCAGCACCTCGCTGAACGGCCGCCGCAGCCCTTCGGACTGGCGCAGCAGCGCGAGCATTTCGTCGAGCCATTCGGTCTCGTCGACCTTGTCGGGCAAAGTATAGAGATTGACACCGCCGACATGCATGGGGGTTTCGCGCGTCTCAGCCACCAGAAACATCGCGTCGCTTATCGGCATCAGCCGCATGGTCGCTCTCCCCACTGTCATGCTGCGACTTTATGTTGCGCAGCATGGCAGCGGCGGTGAGCGAGTCAAGCGGCAGCGATTTTCCGGAATGGTACAGAAGGTGAGGGCGATGATGACCGCACCCTCGCGTTCGAGATGATGCGGCGCGGCGGGCGGGATCAATATCGTCTCGCCCGCCGACAGGAGGCGTTCGCCGCCCCGTTGGTCGTCCCAGCAGAAACGGATATTTCCTTCCTCGACCGACAACAGGCCCCAGACGCCAGCCTTCAGCTCGTGTTGCAGCCAGAGGCCCGCGGGGATGCTGTCAGCATCGAACGGGCCGATGGTCCGGTAGGGCCTGGCCTGTGCTGGAAGATCGGGGCCGCGCTGGACGATCTGCGCCGCCATATCAGAAACCCGCAGTCGTACGGATCACGAAGAAAGTGACGCCAAGGAAGGCGAAGCCCGCCGGCACCGCGAGGATCTGCGCTGCGACCGTGTGGCGGTCCATCGGCCCGGTCCAGGTCTGCAGCACGCCGTCGCTGCGGTCGAGCGGCGAGGCATGTTCCTCGCCTTTCTGCGCGTGTAGGATACCCGCGGTGACGAAATACATCAGCGCATAGAGCAGCGAGATCACGAGCATGAAGACCGTCGCGGTATCGCGCCCGGTCGCCGCCGCGATGCCGACGAAGAAGACACCATAGAGCGCGAACATCGCGCGCCAGATTGTGCGGGGAAGCTGGAAGCCCGCCTGCATTCCGTGAACCTCATACGGATCGTTCGGCAGATGGATGGCGGCTTTGTCATGGTCGGACGTCAGATGGTCAAACATGGGGAAGCTCCACTTTGCTGGACAAGGCCTCATCGCGGTCGCGATGAACGCTGATGCCGGCGAGGAGGCTTTCGGCGATCATGCGCGCCTTCGCCCCGACATGGTCCCGCGCCGCCGGCGTCGGCGCGATGTCGTTCAGTGTTCCGTAAAAGAGCGCGAGCCAGCGCTCAAAATGCGGCTGACCGAGCGTCGGGATCGCGAGATGCTTCATCATCGGATTGCCGGAGAACGTCCCGGCGCCGAGCAGAACCGACTGCCAGAAGCGGTTCATCTGTCCCAGATGCGCGGGCCAGTCGTCGACGCGTTCGCCGAAGATCGGTCCCAGGTCGGCGTCGACGCGGACAGCAGCATAGAAGCGGTCGACGAGCGCAGCGATGAAGTCCGCATCAATGCCCATCGCCGCGGCTTCGGCCTGACGGCCCGCGCGCGCGGCGATCGCATGGGGGTGGGCGGTGACGGTCCTGTTCATGGCTTCGACTCGATAATTGGTATATGAAATACCTTTTATTCGTGGTTGAGGATAAAATCAATATCTGATATGCATATTTTATGCGATTGAGCCTTCATAGCGATTATGCCCTGCGCATCCTGATGGCGCTTGGCGCCACAGGCGAGCAGATGTCGGTCGACGAGATTGCGGGGCGCTATGGTGTCTCCCGCAACCATCTTGCGAAGGTCGCGCAGCGACTGCAGGGGCTCGGCTATGTCGCGACCCAGCGCGGGCGCGGTGGCGGGATGCGGCTCGCGCAGGACGCCGGCGAGATCAACGTCGGAACCGTCGTCCGCCAGTTCGAAAATCTCGACACGTTCGTCGAGTGCATGGATCCGGCGACCTCGACCTGCCCGGTACGCGGCGCGTGCGGATTGCAGGGCGTCCTCGGCGGCGCGCTCGGCGCCTTCGTCCGCTATCTCGACGATTATACGCTCGCCGATCTGCTGCCCCAGCCGGGCCGGTTCCGCGCGCTGCTCGGCGCCCGCTGATTCCCGTTGCGCGCCGCCACCAAGGCGGTATCGCAGCGGACATGGCCAAGCTCTATTTCTATTATGCCAGCATGAACGCCGGCAAATCGACGACGCTGCTGCAGGCGGACTTCAACTATCGCGAGCGCGGGATGGAGACGATGCTGTGGACCGCGGCGCTCGACGACCGGTACGGCGCGGGGCAGATCACCAGCCGCATCGGCCTGCTCGCCGAGGCGCATAAGTTCGACCCCGAAAGCGACCTGTTCGCTGCGGTCAGCGCCGAGAATCTGGAGCGGCCTCTGGCATGTGTTCTCGTCGACGAGGCGCAATTTCTGTCGCGCGATCAGGTGCTCGGGCTCGCGCGGCTGGCCGACGAGATGAACATTCCGGTGCTTTGCTATGGGCTGCGCACCGACTTCGCCGCGAACCTGTTTCCGGGATCGGCGGCCCTGCTGGGCCTTGCCGACGCGCTTGTCGAATTGAAGGCCGTGTGCGAATGCGGGCGCAAGGCGACAATGAACCTCCGCGTCGACGAAAGCGGCCGCGCGGTTGTCGAGGGCGCGCAGACCGAGATCGGCGGCAACGACCGCTATGTGGCCATGTGCCGCCGACACTTCATGGAGAAGCGCCGCGAGGCGGCAAGCGTGCCAACCGCGGTAGTCGCCGATGCGTGACGCGCTCTATATCGAACTCGGTGACGGCGACCTGCGTCTCGTCAAGCTCGCCGAGCCGCACTGCGAGGCGCTGCGCGCCGCCTGCGCCGCCGACGCCGACATCTGGCCGATCTATTCGTCGAGCTTCGATCCCGAGCATTTCGACGCGAGTTTCGCGGCGCTGATCGGACACGAAAGCCGGATGCCCTATGCGATTTTCGGCGGCGACCGGCTCGTCGGAATGACCGCCTGGCTGCGTCCCGACTGGACGGCGCAGACGATCGAGGTCGGCAACAGCTATATCCATCCCGACGCACGCGGCACGGGGTTCAACGGACGGCTCAAACGCTTGATGATCGATCATGCCTTTGCCGTCGGCATCCGCCGCATCGAGTTTCGCATCGACGAACGCAACAAGCGGTCCCAGGCTGCCGTCGCGAAGCTCGGCTGCACCAAGGAGGGGGTGCTGCGCGCCGAACGCATCACTTGGACGGGCCATGTTCGCGATACCGGGCTGTGGTCGCTGCTTGCGGACGAATGGAGGGCGCGCGCCTGAGCCTCTGAAGGGTCAGCCCGGGTTCAGGGTCGACTTGCTATGGGACCGTGCAGGGCAGGGATTCGTGAATCGAAAGACCCGGACATGAAAAAACTACTCTTCATCGCGCTCGCCGCCGTCCTGCTCCTCCCCGCCGCTTCGCCCGTGCTTGCCAAGTCCGCTGACGAGCCGCGCCCGCTCGGCGTCGAATCGAGCATCGCCTTTCCGAACGATGCGACGATCAAGACGTGGGAAGCCGATGGCGAGGACGGCATCTGGATCCAAACTCGCCATCGCGACTGGTATTATGGCAAGTTCGCGACGATCTGCCGCGACCTTGATCTCGCGCACGGCATCGGCATCGACAATCGCGGCACGGCGCAGCTCGACAAGTTCGCGGCAATTCTCGTCGGTCGCCAGCGCTGCCAGCTCATCTCCTTCGTGACGTCCGCGCCGCCGCCGACCAAGGCCGAACGGAAAGCGGCCGCGGAAGCCGCAAAGGCGACGAAAGCCGCCGAGGCAAATTGACAAGCGCGCCGCGCGCCAGCAGGGCGCGCAGGATGAACGGCTGGATCATTCTCGACAAACCCGTGGGGCTCGGTTCGACGCAGGCGGTCGCCGCGGTGAAGCGCGTCTGCCGCGAGGCGGGGCTGGGCAAGGTCAAGGTCGGCCATGGCGGCACGCTCGACCCGCTTGCCTCAGGAGTGCTGCCGATCGCGCTCGGCGAGGCGACGAAGCTGTGCGGGCGGATGCTCGATGCCAGCAAGGTCTATGAGTTTACCGTGCAGTTCGGGACCGAGACCGCCGGGCTCGATGCCGAAGGCGAGGTGGTTGCGACCAGCGACGTGCGGCCGACGCCCACCGAGGTCGAGGCGGTGCTGCCGCGCTTCACCGGGGCGATCGAGCAGGTGCCACCCGCATACTCCGCGATCAAGATCGACGGGCAGCGGGCCTATGACCGTGCGCGGGCTGGCGAAACGGTCGAGATGAAGGCGCGGGCGGTGACCATTCACTCCCTTCGTCATGCCGGACTTGATCCGGCATCCATTGCAGCGGCCGAAGAATGGACCCCGGATCAAGTCCGGGGTGACGAAGCAGAAGAGGCGCGGCTCGCCTCCATCACCCTCACCGCCCATGTCTCGAAGGGCACCTATATCCGCAGCCTTGCACGCGACATCGCGCGGGCGGTAGGCAGCGTCGGGCATGTCACCATGCTTCGCCGCGTGCGTGCGGGGCCGTTCGACTTGCGACAAGCGATTTCGCTGGACAAATTGAACGCTTTCGGCCAAGGCGCCGCGCAATCAGATATCATTCTGCCGCTCGAGGCAGGGCTGGTCGACATCCCGGCTCTGAACCTTTCCCCGGAAGCGGCAGGGGCGATCCGTCAGGGTCGCGTCTGGACCGGGGAAAGCACGCACGACGGGCTCTATTGGGGACGCGATGCCGATAGTCGGCCGGTCGCCCTGATCGAGGCTTTGGCGGGAACGCTGAAAGTCGTGCGGGGCTTCAACATATGACACGATGTTCGAAGGAAGAAATATGTCGATTACCGCAGAGCGCAAAACCGAAGTCATCAACGACAATGCGCGCGCAAAGGGCGATACCGGTTCGCCGGAAGTCCAGGTCGCGATCCTGACCGACCGCATCAACACGCTGACCGAGCATTTCAAGGCGCACCACAAGGACAACCACAGCCGCCGCGGGCTGCTGATGATGGTCAACAAGCGCCGCAGCCTTCTCGACTATCTTCGCAAGAAGGACGAGGACCGCTACCAGGCGCTGATCGCGAAGCTGGGTCTTCGTAAATAAGAATTCGAGGGCGGCCCCGGACTTCCGGGGCCGCTGTCATATTGGTCGCCCGCATTTGCGCGCGATCGCAGGGCCGCTCCCGCATCCGGCGGGACCGCCACAGGGGCATCAAAGCGCCCCGTACCGCCCCGGGCCGGATTGCCCGGAATCAGAGGCCCCGCCCGGCATAGGGCCCGGCGGGCGAAGGAAACCACATGTTTGACGTGAAAAAAGTATCGATCGAGTGGGGCGGTGAAACGCTGACTCTCGAAACGGGCAAGGTTGCCCGCCAGGCCGACGGCGCCGTGATGGCGACGCTGGGTGAAACGGTCGTCCTGTGCGCGGTGACCGCCGCGAAGTCGGTGAAGGAGGGGCAGGACTTCTTCCCGCTCACCGTCCATTATCAGGAGAAATATTCGGCCGCGGGCCGCATCCCGGGCGGCTTCTTCAAGCGCGAGCGCGGCGCGACCGAAAAGGAAACGCTGGTCAGCCGCCTGATCGACCGTCCGATCCGCCCGCTGTTCCCCGAAGGTTTCTATAACGAAATCAACGCGATCGCCCAGGTGCTGAGCTATGACGGCCACAACGAGCCCGACATCCTCGCGATGGTCGCCGCATCGGCCGCGCTCACCATTTCGGGCGTGCCCTTCATGGGTCCGATCGGCGCCGCGCGCGTCGGTTATCTGAACGGCGAATATATCCTGAACCCGACCGACGAGCAGGTTGCCGAAGGCGACCTCGATCTGGTTGTCGCCGCGACCTATGACGCTGTGATGATGGTCGAATCCGAAGCGAACGAGCTGTCGGAAGAGGTTATGCTCGGCGCCGTCCTGTTCGCGCACGACGCGTGCAAGGAAGTCATCAAGGCGATCGTCAAGCTCGCCGAGCAGGCTGCCAAGGAACCTTGGGAAATGGCCGCGTCGGACGACAACGCCGCGCTCAAGGACAAGCTCAAGAAGCTGATCGGCAAGGACATCGCCGCCGCCTACAAGCTGACCGACAAGTCGGCCCGCTCGAACGCGCTGAACGAAGCGCGCGCGAAGGCGAAGGAAAGCTTCACCGCCGACGGCCTCAGCCCGCAGGACGTCATGGCCGGCATCAAGCTGACCAAGAAGCTGGAAGCCGAAATCGTCCGCACCGCCATCCTCAAGGACGGCAAGCGCATCGACGGCCGCACGACGACGCAGATCCGTCCGATCGTCGCCGAAACGCACTTCCTGCCCCGCGCGCACGGCTCGGCGCTGTTCACTCGCGGCGAAACCCAGACGATCGCCACGGCGACGCTGGGCACCAAGGATGCGGAGCAGATGATCGACGGCCTCAACGGCCTGTCGTACCAGCACTTCATGCTGCACTATAACTTCCCGCCCTATTCGGTCGGTGAAGTCGGCCGCTTCGGCGCGCCGGGCCGCCGCGAAGTCGGTCATGGCAAGCTCGCCTGGCGCGCGCTGCACCCCGTGCTGCCGACGAAGGACGAGTTCCCCTATACGATCCGCCTGACCAGCGACATCACCGAATCGAACGGTTCGTCGTCGATGGCGTCGGTGTGCGGCGGTTCGCTCGCGATGATGGACGCCGGCGTGCCGATCAAGCGGCCGGTGTCGGGCATCGCGATGGGCCTGATCCTCGAAGGCAAGGATTATGCGATCCTGTCGGACATCCTCGGCGACGAAGATCACCTCGGCGATATGGATTTCAAGGTTGCGGGCACGTCCGAAGGCATCACGACGATGCAGATGGACATCAAGATCGCGGGCATCACGCGCGAGATCTTCGAAGCCGCGCTCAACCAGGCGAAGGAAGGCCGCGCGCACATCCTTGGCGAGATGAACAAGGCGCTCGGCGAAACCCGCAGCGAATTGTCGGCGCACGCGCCGCGCATCGAGACGATGCAGATCGACAAGGCGAAGATCCGCGACGTCATCGGCACCGGCGGCAAGGTGATCCGCGAGATCGTCGCGACCACCGGCGCCAAGGTCGACATCGACGACGAAGGTCTGATCAAGATTTCGTCGAGCGACCTCACCCAGATCGAAGCGGCCCGCAAGTGGATCGCCGGCATCGTCGAGGAAGCCGAAGTCGGCAAGATCTATGACGGCAAGGTCGTCAACCTCGTCGATTTCGGTGCGTTCGTGAATTTCATGGGCGGCAAGGACGGTCTCGTCCACGTCAGCGAAATCAAGAACGAGCGCGTCGAGAAGGTCTCGGACGTCCTGAGCGAAGGCCAGGACGTCAAGGTCAAGGTCCTCGAGATCGACCCGCGCGGCAAGGTCCGTCTGTCGATGCGCGTCGTCGATCAGGAAACCGGCGAAGAGCTGGAAGACACCCGCCCGGCGCGCGAACCCCGCGAAGACCGCGGCCCCCGCGGCGATCGTGGCCCGCGCCGTGACGGTGACCGCGGCCCGCGTGGCGGTGGTGGCCGTGACCGCGATCGCGGCCCCCGCCGTGACGGCGGCGACCGCGGTGATCGCGGCCCGCGCCGCGAGCGTTCGGAAGACGGTCCGGAAGATCAGGGCCATGTGCCCGACTTCCTGAAGGACTAAGTCTTTCCGCAAACGGAACGAGAAGGGGCTGCCGAAAGGCGGCCCCTTTTTTGTCGGTTGTGGGGTGGTTTCCAGCCTTCCCATTCTCGTCATCCTGAACTTGTTTCAGGATCCATGGTCCGCCATTTCCTTAATCGCCGCGCCGGACGAACACTCAGTCCATGGATGCTGAAACAAGTTCAGCATGACGATGTTAGAAATGTCGTGGTCCGGTTGATTTCGGCCGTTGACGCCGGAACGGCCGCAAATGGCAGTAGATGTCCGCGACCGACCATCATCACCATCCCACGCGGCGTGGCTGCCCCCGGCCGACACGGACACGCATTGCGGTTCTTCCTTGAAACGGTCGACAGGGCTCAATAAGAGAACATATCGTGAATAAGATGGGAGGCCGGCTATGACGCTCTTCACCGCTTCCGACGGCATCGCGCGCTGCGGCTGGTGTGCGGCGTCGGAGGATTATATCGCATACCACGACCGCGAATGGGGATTTCCCGTCGCTGACGACCGGCGATTGTTCGAGAAATTGAGCCTCGAAGGCTTCCAGTCGGGGCTCAGCTGGCGGACGATCCTGATGAAGCGCGAGAATTTCCGCGCGGCATTCGCCGGTTTCGATTTCGACCGCGTTGCGGATTTCGACGAAAGCGATGTCGAGCGCCTGCTGCAGGATGCCGGGATCGTCCGGCATCGCGGCAAGATCGAGGCGGTCATCAACAACGCTCGCCGCGCGCAGGATCTGATAGGCGAGAAAGGCTCGCTCGCCGCCTATGTGTGGGGCTTCGAGCCGCGCGGCGATATTCCCCATCTGGCCTCGACGTCGCCCGCGTCGATCGCGATGTCGAAGGATCTGAAGAAACGCGGCTGGAAATTCGTCGGCCCGACGACGGTGCACGCCTTTATGCAGGCGATGGGGCTGATCAACGATCATGCCGAGGGCTGCGCGATCCGGGCTGCCGCTGCGGACGCAAGGAAGGCTTTTCAGCCTCCACCGGCGGCCTGACCCCGGCTTGCTCCGCCCGCAGCGCTGTGCAATAGGCGCCGCCCCTCGCGACACCTTTGGCCGGCACAGGACAGATTATGGATAGCAGCATGGCCGCCAGCGCGCTTGGCCTCGACTTCGGCACGACGAATACCGTCGTCGCGCTCGCCGACGGGCAGGGCGGTTCGCACCTCGTCGACTTCGCCGGCGAAGAGGCGACCGGCCCCGTCTTCCGCTCGGCGCTCTGCTTCTGGGAAGAGGAGCGTGCGTGGCAGGGGATCGCATCCGAGGCGGGGCCATGGGCGATTTCGGAATATCTCCAGTCGCCGCTCGACAGCCGTTTCGTCCAGTCGTTCAAGAGCGTCGCGGCGAGCCCGCTGTTCGAGCGCGCGACGATCTTCGGCAAGCCGTTTCGCTTTGAGGATATGGGGCGGCTGTTCCTCCAGCGGCTCGTTGCGCACGCGGGCGGCCGCCTCGACCGGCGGCCGCGCCGCGTCATCGTCGGACGGCCGGTCGAATATGCGGGCGCGCGCGCCGACCCCGCGCTGGCGCGGCAGCGGTACGATGCGATGCTGGGTCAGTTCGGCATCGAGCTTTTCTATGTCCACGAACCGCTCGGCGCGGCGCACAGCTATGCCTCGCGCCTGACCGAACCGGCGACGATCCTCGTCGCCGATTTCGGCGGCGGGACCACCGATTTTTCGATCGTCCGCATCGCCGCGCCTGGTAGCCCGCGCCGCTGCGTCCCGCTCGCCTCGTCGGGCGTCGCGATCGCCGGCGACCGCTTCGACCAGCGGATCGTCGACAAGCTCGTCCTGCCCCTGCTCGGCAAGGGTGGGCGCTATCGCTCGTTCGACAAGATACTGGAGATTCCGGGCGGCTATTTCTCCGACTTCGCCGACTGGTCGCGGCTCGCGATGATGCGCAACCGGCGGACGATCGACGAACTGAAGCGCCTGCAGCGCGATGCGATCGAACCCGCGCCGATCGGCCGGATGATCGCGCTGATCGAGCATGAGCAGGGCTTCCCGCTCTATGATGCGGTGGGCAAGGCCAAGCGCGCGCTTTCGGGCAGTGAGGAGGCTGAGTTCCGCTTCAGCGGCGGCGGCGTCGAGATCGCCGCGACGGTACGCCGCGCCGATTTCGAGGCGTGGATCGCCGACGACCTGGTGCGTATCGAGGCCGCGATGGACGCGGCGCTCGCCAAGGCGGGCGTTGAGGCGCGCGCCATCGATCGCATCTTCCTGACCGGCGGTTCGTCGCTGATTCCGGCGATCCGCGCGATCTTCGACCGCCGGTTCGGGACCGAGCGCATCGCGTCGGGCGGCGAGCTGACCTCGATCGCGCACGGACTCGCGCTGATCGGCGAGGAGCCCGACCCCGCGGAATGGGCGGCCTGACCAATCGACCGGGAAGGAAGGGGCCGCGTGGGCGACCCCTTCCCTTCACACGCGGTCGGGGGATCAGCGCGCGAAGCGCTCGGCATAGTCGGCGCGCAGCCGGAGCCAATTGTCCCAATGCGGCGCGGGGGTCGCGCCGCGCAGCCGCGCTTCGAGCAGATCGACATGCGCGTGCCAGCCGGCGCTGACGTTCAGGCGGACGGTGACGTCCTCGATCCGTCTGTGGACGATGGTCAGCAAGACCTCGTCGCCCTGTTCTTCGAGGGTGAAGGTCACGCCGCCGGTGCTGCCCCACGTGACCGACAGCATGTGCGGGCCGTCGATCGCGGTGACCTCGCACGTCATGCGGTGCTCTTCGGCCATGCCTTCGGGGCGTTCGCCGGGTGGGTCGGTCAGTTCGTCGTTGCGCCAGACGAATTCGACCGGCGCCCCGACCTTTTCCTCCATCGTGCCCGCGGCGAGCCACTGGCGGCGCAGCTCGCCGTCGGTGAGATAGGCCCAGACGCGCTCGATCGGGCCGGGAAGCAGGCGCTGGAGGGTCAGCGTCGCGGGCTCGGTCAGCGTGCCATAGGCGTCATCGGTCAGCGTGGCGGTCATCGTCATTCTCCTTTTTTGCCGGGGAGGGGCTTTCTGCGGGCAGGGGTTGCGGATTGCGGAGCAGTGCTTCGAGGGTGTCGAGGCGGTCGGTCCAGAAGCGGCGATAGATGCCGAGCCACTGATGGGCGCTCATCAGCGGGGCCGGATCGAGGCTGCAGACGTGGGTGCGCCCGCGAACGTCGCGGCGGATCAGCCCCGCCGCCTCGAGCACCTTGATATGCTTGGACGCCGCCGCGAGCGACATCGCGAAAGGTTCGGCAAGCTCGCCGACGGTGCGCTCGCCGACGGCGAGTTCGCCGAGCATTTGGCGCCGCGTCGTATCGCCGAGCGCGTGGAAGATCGTGTCGAGGCTATGCGAATCATGTTCAACCATGTGGTTTAATATCGACGAGTCGGATTTTATTGTCAACCATATGGTTGAATGATCGCGGGCTCGCTTGGCGCAGCCGTAAACTGCGTCTAGCCTCTGTGCCGACCGTGTCCGCAATCAGAGTGATTCCATGATGTTCGAAACGCTGATCCTGTCGATTGCCATTGCAAGCGCGGCGGCCGCGCCGGCTCGGCAGCCGACTCCATCGCCCCCGCCGATGATGGCGCCTCCGCCGCCGCCGCCACCGCTTCCGGTGCCGCCGAAGGCCGACGAGCCCGACACGCGGCCTTATGTGGCGCTGGTCACCGACGCGGGGACGATCGTCGTGCGGATCGAGAACAAGCGCGCCCCGGTCACCGCCGCCAATTTCCTCCGCTATGTCGACACCAAGCGCATGGACGGCTTTTCCTTCTATCGCACGACGCGCAGCTGGGGCCCCGACAGCAAGCTGGTGCAGGCGGGCAACCGCGGCGACGCGCGCAAGAATTTCCCGCCCATCGCGCACGAGCCGACCAATGTGACGGGGCTCAAGAGCTGCGACGGCGCTCTCCTCATGGCACGGCTCGCGCCGGGTGATGCGACCACCGACTTCTTCCTGCTGCTCAGCAACATCCCGGGGTTCGAGGCCGATCCCAAGGCGCCCGGCGACAATGCGGGCTTCGCGGTGTTCGGCGAGATGGTCGCGGGCCGCGATGTCGCGGAAAGAATCTACGCGCTGCCGGTGTCGGCGACCGCGGGCGAGGGCGCGATGAAGGGTCAAATGATCGAACCCGCGGTGAAGATCGTCTCTGCCCGCCGCGTCCCCGCGCCGGCCGAGGCGCCGAAAGGCTGCGTGACGGGGGGCAGCTGACGCGCAGCGCAAAGGCCGCGTGGGCAAGCGATCATTTATTTTGCGTTCATCCGCGCTGTGGCTATACCGCAGCCATGATTCAGCGTCCCTCCCTGCGCGCCACGACGCGCCTGCTCGCCGCCGCTCTCGTCATTTCGCCGCTGCTCGCCGCCTGTGCGGGCGGGTCGGGGGTCAAGAAGGACACGCGTTACGTCGCGCGCGACGTCAACACGCTGTACCGCGCGGCGCAGGACCGGCTCGACCGCAAGCAGTACAAGGTCGCGGCCGCGCTGTTCGACGAGGTCGAGCGCCAGCATCCCTATTCGCCATGGGCGCGCCGCGCGCAGCTGATGAGCGCGTTCAGTTACTATATGGACCGCGAATATACCCCGGCGATCGAGGCGGCGCAGCGCTTTCTGTCGATCCACCCGGGCAACAAGGACGCGCCCTACGCCTATTATCTGATCGGCCTCAGCTATTATGAGCAGATCAGCGACGTGACGCGCGACCAGAAGATCACCGAGCAGGCGAAGAATGCGCTTGGCGAAGTGATCCGCCGCTATCCCGACAGCCGCTACGCCGCCGACGCGCGCCTCAAGGTCGACCTGGTGCAGGACCATCTTGCGGGCAAGGAGATGGAGATCGGCCGCTTCTACGAACGCAGCTCGAACTGGCTCGCCGCTTCGATCCGCTTCCGCGAGGTCACCGAGAAATTCCAGACGACGAGCCACACTCCCGAGGCGTTGTACCGCCTGACCGAATGCTATCTCGCGCTCGGCATTCCCGAGGAAGCGAAGAAGTCGGCGGCCGTGCTCGGCGCCAACTATCCGGGCAGCAAATGGTACGACCGCGCCTATGACCTGATGCGGAAGCACGCGCCGACGGCGTGATGCGGTTCGGGGAATAGATTCGCATTTTGTTCTGCGTTAAGAGCGGGACATGCTGACCGCCTTGTCCATCGCCAATATCGTTCTGATCGAACGGCTCGATCTCGATTTCGAGGCCGGGCTGGGCGTGCTGACGGGCGAGACCGGCGCGGGCAAGTCGATCCTGCTCGACGCGCTGGGCCTCGCGCTCGGGATGCGCGCCGACAGCGCGCTGGTGCGGCAGGGCACGGACAAGGCGCAGGTGACCGCAAGTTTCACGCCGCCGGTCGAAGCGACGCCGCTCGCCACGCTGCTGGCCGAGAATGAGGTCGCGCTGGAACCCGGCGAGCCGCTGCTGATCCGCCGGACGCTGAAGGCCGACGGCGGCAGCCGTGCCTTCCTCAATGACCAGCCCTGTTCGGCGGCGCTGCTGCGCGAGGTCGGGGGGTATCTGGTCGAAATCCATGGCCAGCACGACGATCGCGGCCTGCTCGCGCCCGCAGGGCACCGCGCCCTGCTCGACGCCTATGCACGCGCGGATACCGGCGCGGTGGCTGTGGCGCACGCGGCCTGGCGCGCGGCGGAGGAAAAGCTGGCGGTGGCGAGGGCCGCGATTTCGGAAGCGACACGCGACCGCGAATGGCTCGAGCATTGCGTCGCCGAGCTGCAGAAGCTCGACCCGCGGCCGGGCGAAGAGGCCGAACTCGCCGAAGCGCGCGCCGCGATGCAGAAGGGCGAGAAGATCGCGGGTGATCTCGGCACGATCCTCGAAGCGTTCGACGGCAGCGACGGCGGTCCCGCGCTGCTGCGCGGCGCGGCGCGGCGCCTCGACCGGCTCGCGGGTGATCACCCGCTGCTCGCCGAAGCGCTCGCGGCGCTCGACCGCGCGATCATCGACGCCGACGATGCGGAAACGAAGCTGCACGAAGCCGCGCGCGCGCTCGAATATGATCCCGAGCGGCTGGAAGCGGCGGAGACGCGGCTGTTCGAACTGCGCGCGATGGCCCGCAAACATGGGGTCCAGCCCGACGAGCTGGCCGAACTCACGGGCACATTAGCCGCGCGGCTCGATGCGATCGAGGGCGGCAGCGCGGGGCTCGCGAAACTCGAGGCAGCGGTGGCCGAGACGGCCGCCGCCTATACCCACGCCGCGACCGCGCTCTCCGACCTGCGCGCCAAAGCGGCGGCGCGGCTCGACGAGGCGGTGGCGGGCGAACTCGTGCCGCTGAAACTCGATGCGGCGCGTTTCCAGACTGCGGTCGAGCGGCTCCCCGCCGAGCGCTGGGGCGCCGACGGGATCGACCGCGTCGAATTCCTCATCTCGACCAATCCCGGCGCACCCTTCGCGCCGCTCGCGAAGATCGCGTCGGGCGGCGAACTGTCGCGCTTCATCCTCGCGCTGAAAGTCGCGCTGGCCGAGGAGGGCGGGGCCGACACGATCATTTTCGACGAGATCGACCGCGGCGTCGGCGGCGCGGTGGCGAGTGCGATCGGCGAGCGGCTCGCGCGCCTGTCGCGAGGAGGCAAGCAATTGCTCGCGGTCACCCACAGCCCGCAGGTCGCGGCAAAGGGCGCGTCGCATTTCATCATCGCCAAGTCGAGCGAGGGGACGGTCACGCGCACCGGCGTCCGCGCGCTTGACGAAGCGGGTCGCCGCGAGGAAATCGCGCGCATGTTGTCGGGCGCCGAAGTCACCGAAGAAGCGCGCGCGCAGGCCGAAAGATTGCTGGAGACGATATGACCGGGCAGACCGAAGGCTACCGCGAAGAGGGCTATCTCGCGTTGCCCGGCTTCGTGCCGACCGACGTCACGCACGCGCTGCTCGGCATGATGAAGAGCGACCTGACGCGCGGCGGCGTGTCGTTCGACCGGCTGAAACGCAAGCATGCGCTGCTCGCGAACGAGGCGGTCGAGATTTACGGGCGTCATTATCTGCCGCTCTCGACCTTCCTCTGGGGGATGACGCCGGCGGTCAGCGCGCTCGTCGGGACCGCGCTCAAGCCCTCCTATTGCTATTTCCGCATGTATCGGCAGGGCGACGTCTGCCACGTCCATTCGGACCGCTACGCCTGCGAGCACAGCCTGTCGCTGTTGCTCGCCGCAAGCGACGACAAGCCGTGGGCGCTCGAGGTCGGATCGCAGCATATCGAGACCCCGCGCGAGCGCGCCGATCCCGATTTCGGCGATGAGGCCTACGGCTCGGTGCCGATGCTGCCGGGCGACGCGGTGCTTTACCAGGGCGTTCACCGCCTACACGGACGGACGATGCCGAACCCCAATCGCTGGTCGGCGCATCTCTTTCTCCACTGGGTCGATCCCGCAGGCCCCTATGCCGAACATGCGATGGAGGGCGTGGTGATCCCGGCGGCGGAAACGCTGGCGATGGAACAGGCCTGATCGCGCGATGACGCCCGCGCATCCGCTCGACCGTCCGATCTGGACGATGCTCACCGGACGGCAGGCGCATCTGGCTGAGGGGGGCGACCGCGCGAAGCGGATCGATCGCGGTTACGGCGTGTTCGGGGTCGCCGCCGATACCGGGGCGGGGGCGCAGGCGGCGCTCGCGGCGCTGGTTCCGGACGACGGCGAACTCTGGATCGTCGAGGGTGAGCGCTGGCCGGTTCCGCCCGGAGCGCGCGAGGTCAAACGCGCGGTGCTTGCGCAGATGGTCGCCGACGGTCCGCCCCCCGAACCGCGCGAGGGCGAACCGCCGATCGTCGCGCTCGGCGAGGGGGACGCGGCGGAAATGGCGGCGCTTGCCGACCATGCAAAGCCGGGACCATGGGGCCCCGCGACGCATCGCTATGGTCCCTTCTTCGGGATCCGCGAGAATGGCCGCCTGCTCGCGATGGCGGGGCAGCGCATCCTCGTGCCCGGCATGGCCGAGGTCAGCGGCGTTTCGACGTGGGAGGATTGTCGCGGACGCGGCCTGGCGCGCGCGCTGATCGGCCATGTCATGCGCGTAATGGTCGCGCGCGGCGAGCAGCCGTTCCTGCACAGCTATGCCGACAATGCCGGCGCGATCGGCCTCTATGAATCGCTCGGCTTTCGCATCCGGCGCGAGGTGCATGTGCTGGTGATCGCGAAGTGAACCGCCGCGAACATCTCATGGCGCTGCTGGCGATGGCCGCAGCCTTGTTGCCCGCGGCGAAGGTCCGGGCTCTGGAGGACATGATGGAAGACGCCGATCCGCACTATGGCCTCATCGGGCAGATGATCGCGCAGCCGGGGCAGCGCGCGGCGCTCGTCGCGATCCTTGGCGAAAGTACGGGGGCGATGCCGGGCAACATCGCCTATCTGATCGGCGAGGACGCTGCGAACCCCGATGCGATCTGGATCGTCGAACTGTGGGACAGCAAGGACGCGCACGCCGCATCGCTGCAGCTTCCCGAGGTTCGGGCGGCGATCGCGAAAGGTCGCCCGCTTATTGCGGGATTTGGCACTCGCGCGGAGTTCAAGCCGGTGGCAAAAGCCGGTGCATGACCGAGATTGAATCGCTTTCCCCTGCCGAGGCCGCCAACGAACTGATGCGGTTGGCAAAGCAGATCGCGCATCACAACAAGCGCTATCACGCCGAAGACGCACCCGAGATTTCGGACGCAGACTATGATGCGCTCGTTCGCCGCAACAATGAAATCGAAGCGGCTTTCCCCGACCTGATCCGTGCCGACAGCCCGAACCGGCTCGTCGGCGCCGCGGTCGAGGCCTCGCCGCTCGCGAAGGTCACGCACGCGGCGCGGATGATGAGCCTCGACAACGCCTTTTCGGGCGAGGACGTCGAAGAGTTCGCGGCGCGCGTGCGGCGCTTCCTCAACCTCGGCGAGGGCGAAGCCGTCGCGCTGACCGCCGAGGACAAGATCGACGGCCTGTCCTGCTCGCTGCGCTACGAGAAAGGCAGGCTCGTGCAGGCCGCGACGCGCGGCGACGGCAGCGTAGGCGAGGACGTCACCGCGAATGTCGCGACGATCGCCGACATTCCGCAAGAGCTGAAGGGCGCGGCGCCCGACGTCTTCGAGATTCGCGGCGAGGTCTATATGGCCAAGGCCGATTTTTCGGCGCTCAACGAACGGTTGATGGACGAGGGCCGGGCGCTCGCGGCGCAGCGCGGGCAGGAGTTCGATCCCGCGGCCGTGCGCCAGTTCGCCAACCCGCGCAACGCGGCGGCGGGATCGCTGCGCCAGAAGGACGCTAGCGTCACCGCGTCGCGCCCCTTGCGCTTCCTTGCGCATGGCTGGGGTGAGGCGAGCGCGGTTCCTGCCGACACCCAGTTCGACATGATGCAGCGGATCGCGGCATGGGGCGTTCCCGTCTCGCCGCTGCTGAAGCGCTTCGAGGGCGTTGCCGAGGTGCTGGCGCATTACCGGACGATCGAGGCCGAGCGCGCCGAGATGCCCTACGACATCGACGGCGTCGTCTATAAGGTCGACCGGCTCGACTGGCAGCAGCGGCTGGGCTTCGTCGCGAAGGCGCCGCGCTGGGCGATCGCGCATAAGTTCCCGGCCGAACGGGCGCAGACGACGCTGGAGGCGATCGACATCCAGGTTGGCCGCACCGGCAAGCTGACCCCGGTCGGGCGGCTCACCCCCGTCACCGTCGGCGGGGTCGTCGTCTCGAACGTCACGCTCCACAACCGCGACGAGATCGGACGCCTAGGCGTGCGCCCGGGCGACCGCGTGGTGATTCAGCGCGCGGGCGACGTTATCCCGCAAGTGGTCGAGAATCTGACCCGCGACGAGGACCGCCCACCTTATTTCTTCCCCGACCATTGCCCCGTGTGCGGCAGCGAGGCGGTTGCCGAGGAGGGCGAGGTCGATGTGCGGTGCACCGGCGGCCTCATCTGCAACGCCCAGAAGTTCGAGCGCCTCCGCCACTTCGTCAGCCGCGGCGCGCTCGACATCGAGGGGCTGGGTGAGAAGAGCATCCAGGAATTCCTCGACCTTGGCTGGCTCGACAAGGGGCCGGCCGACATCTTCCGGCTGAAGAACCACCGCGACGAATTGCTCGGCCGCGAGGGGTGGAAGGAAAAGTCGGTCGACAATCTGTTCGCCGCGATCGAGGCGAAGCGGTCGCCCGACGCGGCACGGCTGCTGTTCGGGCTCGGCATCCGCCATATCGGCGCGGTGACCGCGCGCGATTTGCTCAAAGGCTTGGGTGATATTGCGCTGCTGCCCGCAAAGGCGGCCGAGATTCAGGCCTATCTCGACACCAACCCGCAAGCCGAAGGCGAGTCCGACGGCAAATATCAGACGCGCAAGATGGATGCGATCAAGGCGATCCTCGACGTTCGCGCCGATGGCATCGGACCCGCAGTGGCCGAAGCGCTCGGTGACTTCTTCCACGAACCGCACAACCGCGCGCTGTGGGACGACCTGCTTTCCGAAGTTTCGCCGCCGCCCTATGTCGTCGAGACGCGCGACAGCGAAGTGTCGGGGATGACCGTCGTCTTCACCGGCAAGCTGGAGACGATGAGCCGCGACGAAGCCAAGGCGCAGGCCGAAGCGCTGGGGGCCAAGGCGGCGGGGAGCGTAAGCGCCAAGACCGATCTCGTCGTCGCGGGACCGGGCGCCGGATCGAAGCTCAAACAGGCGAGCGCGCTGGGTATCAGGGTGATCGATGAGGCCGAATGGGCGAAAATCGTCGAGGCGTCCGGTTGAACATTACCATAGTCGTCACCCCGGACTTGATCCGGGGTCCATGCTGCGAAGAAAGAATGGATGCCGGATCAAGTCCGGGATGACGAAAACAGAGTCGGGCTGATATCAAGCCGTGCGCGCCGTCACAGACGGCCGCCACGAAATGCTGTGAAGGGGCGGACATGGCAAAAGGTGATTATCTGAAAACGCTGATGCACGATCTCGAATCGCACACCGAGGTGCGGCGGTTCGGCAGCGGTTGGCTGTCGGGTTTCTTCGGGCTGCTGTTCGCGATCGCCGGCTTCTTCATGGTGATCGCGCTGCGCTTCCCCGACTGGTTCGCGACCCCCGAGCTCGAGATCATCAAGAATTGGGGCGGCTTTCGCGGCGCGGTCCACCTCGTCTTGCTGATCAGCTACGGCCTGTCGTTGCTGAGCCTGCTCCTTCGCCCGCGCAAGGTGCTCGGGCTCACCGCGCTGATGATCGGGCTGGCGGCGATCCTGCTCGGCGGATCGAACGTCCAGCCGCAGGAAACGCGCGACTGGGGCATTTTCTTCGGGCTCGACTTTTTCGTCGTGAACCTGCTCGTCACCGGCTTCATGTTCGCGCCGCTCGAGCGCGCCTTCCCGCATCGCCGCGCGCAGCGGCTGTTCCGCACCGAATGGCGCGAGGATCTTTTCTATTATCTCGTGAGCACGATGTTCGTGCAGGTGCTCGGCTTCCTCGCATTGGCCCCGCAGCAGTTCGTCAACGCGCACACGAACAGCTGGGACGCGTTCCGCGCCGCGGTCGCGTCGCTGCCGTGGATCGTCCAGTTCCTGATCGTGCTCGTCGCGTCGGACCTCGCGCAATATTGGTACCACCGGCTGTTCCATAAGGTGCCGTTCCTCTGGGGCTTCCACGCGATCCATCACAGCGCCAAGTCGATGGACTGGCTCGCCGGGTCGCGGATGCATTTCGTCGAGATCATCCTGCTCCGCGCGATCACCTCGCTGCCGCTCTTCACGCTCGGCTTCTCGCCGTCGGTGATGCAGGCCTATATCGGCTTCGTCTATGTCTGGTCGTCGCTGCTCCACGCCAATGTCGGCGGAAATTTCAACCGGCTCGGCCACTGGATCGCGACCCCGCGTTTCCACCACTGGCACCACGGGCTCGAGCGCGAGGCGTTCGACGTCAATTTCGCGATCCACTTTCCCGTGCTCGACAAGATTTTCGGGACCTTTCATCTGCCCAAGGACCGCTGGCCCGAAAATTACGGCATCCCCGAGGATGTACCCAAGGCCTATTGGGGCCAGTTCCTCTATCCGTGGACGCGCACGGGCAAGAAGAGCGACGAGGCGCCCGCCGAATAGCTTGCTGCGGCGCTGGACGCTTTGTCCGCTTGTCAGCGCGGGCGCCGCGTCATAAGGGGCGGGCCGTGGGCCTCCTCGCCGCCTTTCGCCGTCCGGGCATCCTGCTGCTGTTGCCGCTGATCCTCGCGCTCGCCGCGCGGGTGCTCGTCGCGCCGGGCTGGATGATCGAGAGCGACGCGGCGGGATCGATCACCGTCCGCGTTTGTTCGGACCCGTCCAACCCGGGGGCGACGCTGACAATCCCGCTCGAGAAGGCGGGCGAGCATCAGGCGGGCGAAGGGCAGCAGCATTGCCCGTGGGGCGCGCTGGCAGCGGCGCCGATCGTCCCTGACCTGCCGGCGCTGCCCGAAAAACTCGCGATCGCCGAGCCTGCACCCTTGGCAGCCCCGTCGCTCGGCTATGCGCCGGGCATCGCCTCGCCGCTCCCGCCGAGTACCGGCCCGCCGCACTTCGCCTGATCCAGCCTGAACTGCCGCCTGCGCACAATAGCGCTGCGCGGTCCCATGCCTGTATCCAGGGAAGATTTTCCGATGAAGACCATTGCCAATCGCGCGGCGCCCTTGCTGGCGCTCGCCATCTGTCTCGCCGCCTCGCCAGCCCATGCCGACGAGGCCGATTCGACGATCATCGTCACCGCCCCGACCGCGACCGACGCCGCCGAAGAGCGCGCCTCGCGCACGCCGGGCGGCACCGATGTCGTGTCCTACGAAGATTATGCCGACAAATCGGTCGTCAGCTTGCGCGATACGCTCGCCTTCTCGACCGGCGTCTATCTCCAGCCGCGCTACGGGCAGGAGGTGCGTATCTCGATCCGCGGCTCGGGCCTCTCACGCGGGTTTCACATGCGCGGGCTGACGCTCTTGCAGGACGGGGTGCCGATCAACCTCGCCGACGACAATGGCGATTTCCAGGAGCTGGAGCCGATCTTCTTCGACCATCTCGAGGTGTATCGCGGCGCCAATGCGCTGCGCTTCGGTTCGGGAACGCTCGGCGGCGCGGTCAATGGCGTGACGCCGACCGGGCGCACGGCGGAGGGCTTCTACCTGCGCGGCGACGTCGGCAGCTTCGACAGCTATCGCGGGCTCGTGTCGGCGGGTGTCGCGGGCGACCGTGTCGATGCGTGGGGCGCGATCAGCGCCGACACCTCGAACGGCGACCGCGACCATGTGCAGCGCCGCAGCTTTCGCTTCAACGGCAATGTCGGGTTGAAGCTGAGCGACGTCGTATCGACGCGCTTCTACGCGAGCTACAATGACATCAAACAGGAAATCCCCGGTGCGCTGACCTATAATCAGGCGCTGACCACCCCGCGCGCGGCGAGCGCGGCGGCGGTGGCGGGCGATCAGGCGCGTGATATCGTATCGCTGCGGCTCCAGAATCGCACGACGTTCGACTGGGGCGCGTTCAAGCTCGACGTCGGCGGCTTCGTCAATGCCAAGTCGCTCTATCACCCGATCTTTCAGGTGATCGACCAGGATTCGGTCGACCTTGGCGGCTTCTTCCGCGCCGATTACGCGGCGGGGCCGGTCGAGGTCACGCTGGGCGGCGAATTGCGGCGCGGGACGACCGACGCCCTGCAGTTCGTGAACATCGCCGGCCGGCGTGGCGCGCTGACCTTCGACGCCGACCAGACCGCGCGCACCGCCAATATCTATGGCGAGGTGCGGGTGCGGCCGGTCGAACAGCTGACCTTGATCGCCGGCGGCGTCTATGCCGATGGCTTCCGCAAGCGGCGGGTCAATGTGTCGACTTCGCTGGACGGGCGGATCGACTTCGACGCCTTTTCGCCCAAGTTCGGTCTGTTGTTCGAACCGAGCGACGCGGTGCAGGTCTTCGCCAATTACAGCCGCTCGGCCGAATTTCCGGGCTTCGGCGAAGTGTTCCAGAATATCGGCACGCCGCCGGTCAGCCAGGTCGTCTCGACGATCCGCCCGCAGCGCGCATGGACGGCCGAGATCGGCACGCGCGGGAAGGCGGGCATAGTCAGCTGGGATCTCGCGCTCTATCGCTCGACGCTGAAGGGCGAAATGCTCCAATTCACCGCCAATGCCAGCATTCCGGCGGCGACGTTCAACGCCGACCGCACCTTGCATCAGGGGGTCGAGGCTGCGCTGGAAATCGCGCCGACCGACTGGCTGCGGCTGCGGCAGGTCTATACCTACAGCGACTTCCGGTTCCGCAACGATGCGCAGTTCGGCGACAATCGGCTGCCGGTGGTGCCGCGTCACGTCTATCGCGCCGAAGCACGGATCGGAAGCGATGCGCTGCACATCGCGCCGAATGTCGAGTGGGTGCCCGACGGTCCCTATGCCGATTACCGCAATCAGGTGCAAACCCCGGGCTATGCCTTGCTGGGCGTGACCGGCGGCGCCCGGATTGCCGAGGGGATCGACGCCTTTGTCGATGTGCGCAATATCACCGGCAAGAAGGCGATCGGCGACATCAGCGCGGTGATCGCCGCCACCGCGCCGTCGGTGGTCACGCCTGCGGCGTCGGCTATCTACTATCCGGTCGAGCGCCGCGCAGTGTCCGCCGGCATCCGCGCGCGTTTCTGAGGAGAGGGCAGGGGATGACCGACACCAGGCAGATTCCGCTCTATCGCACGATCTGGCGCTGGCATTTTTACGCCGGGCTGTTCGTCATCCCCTTCATCCTTGTGCTGTCGGTGACGGGCGCAGCCTATCTGTTCAAGCCGCAGATCGACCGATGGGAAGAGCGCGCATGGCGCGGGTTGCCCGCCGCCGATGCGGTCGACGCCGATGCGCAGGTCGCCGCCGCGCTCGCCGCCAACAAGGGCGCGGCCTTCCATTATTACCGCATCCCGGAGGCGCCCGGCGACGCCGCGATCGTCCATCTCGGCCTGCCCGGCGGCGCGATGCGCGATGTCGCCGTGTCGCCGCAGGGGCGCGTGATCGGGTCGGCCGATCCTGACGCGCGCTGGTCGGCGTGGCTGGCGCGCCTGCACGGCAGCCTGCTCGTCGGGCGCAGCGGCAAGCTGCTCGTCGAGCTGGCGGCAAGCTGGGCGATCGTGATGATCCTGACCGGCCTCTATCTCTGGTGGCCGCGCGGGCGCGGGCTGGCGGGGGTCGTCTGGCCGCGGCTGTCGCTCGGCGGCCGGGCGGCGCTGCGCGACCTCCATGCGGTGACCGGCTTCTGGGTCTCCGGCTTCGCGCTCGTCCTGCTCTTCACCGCGCTGCCGTGGACCGACGTCTGGGCGAGCGGATTTCGCGCGGTGCGCGCCGAAATGGGGTGGGTGTCGGGGGTGCAGGACTGGAAGGGCGGGGCGGACCCGCATGCGGCGCACGATCATCATGCGATGGCGGCGGCGGCGCCACCCGGCCACGCTTCGCGCGCGCCGCTGGAATATATCGTGATGCGTGCGCGCGCCGAGCATATGCCCGCGCCCGCGATCATCCAACCGCCCGGCGCCCCCAATCTGTTCGGCCCGCCCAATGGCAACACCTGGACCCTGACCACGCTGACGCAGAACCGGCCGCTGGTCCGCAAGGTCGGCTACGACCCCGAAACGAGCCTCGAGGTCTCGCGCAGCGGTTTCGCCGACAAGCATGTCATCGACCGCGCCGTCGGCTACGGGATCGCGTGGCACGAGGGGCAGCTGTTCGGTCTCGCGAACCAGCTCGTCGGCGTGGCGACCGCGCTCGCGCTCTTCACGCTCGCGATCTCGGGATTCCTCATGTGGCGTCGCCGCAAGCCCGACGATGCGCTCGGGGCGCCGCCGCTGCCGCGCGATCCTGCGCGGCTCAAGGGCGTGGCGGCGATCGTCCTGTTGCTCGCCGCCTTCCTGCCGCTGCTCGCGACATCGCTGGTCTTGCTGTGGATCGTCGATCGGCTAATCTTGCCGCGCCTTCCGCGCGCGGCCCGGTGGCTCGGAGTCGCGCGCGCATAAAGGTTTCATTTGAAACTATTTCATGCTAGGCTGCTGCTCATGAAGGATGGCTTTACCCACGTCCACGAAGTGCCGCCGCCGGGTGCCGCGGCCGACTGGACGATTTCGCAGAATTGGGATGCCTTTACCGCCGACGAGCATGCGATGTGGGACCGGCTGTTCGCGCGCCAGTCCGACATGCTACCCGGCCGCGCGGCGGAAGCCTTCCTGCGCGGGATCGATGTGCTCAAGCTCGAAAAGCCCGGCATTCCCGACTATCGCGAGCTCAACGCGCGGCTGATGGACGCGACGGGGTGGCGGGTCGTCGCGGTGCCAGGGCTGGTGCCCGACGACGTCTTCTTCGATCATCTCGCGAACCGCCGCTTCCCCGCGGGCAATTTCATCCGCACCCCCGAACAGCTCGACTATCTGCAGGAACCAGACGTCTTTCACGACGTGTTCGGTCACGTGCCGATGCTCGCCGACCCGGTGTTCGCCGACTATATGGTCGCCTATGGCGAAGGCGGGCTCCGCAGCCTGAAATATGACGCGTTGAAACAGCTCGCCCGGCTTTACTGGTACACGGTCGAATTCGGGCTGATCCGCGAAGCCGGGGGGCTGCGCATCTATGGCGCGGGGATCGTGTCGAGTTACGCCGAAAGCGTGTTCGCGCTCGATTCGGACAGCCCGAACCGCATCGGCTTCGACCTTGCGCGGGTGATGCGGACCGATTACCGGATCGACGACTTCCAGCAGAATTATTTCGTCATCGACAGCCTTGATCAGCTGCTCGACGTGACCGTGAACACCGATTTCGCGCCGCTCTATGCCGCGAACGACGCGCTGCCGCCGATCCCGATCGCCGATATCCTGCCGGGTGACGTCGTGATCACGCTCGGCACGCAGGACTATGCGACGGCAAAAGCCTAGTCGTCACCAGCTCCCGAACGTTGCGTCCGCCGGATTGGACCGGTGGAAGGCGCGCTGCTTGCGCCGATACCCGTAGCGCCGCCGCTTCACCAGCAACAGGCACGGCCATTCGGCGCTCCCGCCGCGCGCCGCAAGGCGGAAGCCCTGCGCGCGATAGGCGGCCAGCACCGGTTCCATCTGGCGCGCGATCAGCCCGGCGAGGATGGCATGGCCGCCGGGCGAGGTCGCCGCGCCGATATCGGGCGCCAGCGTGATCAGCGGCCCGGCGAGGATGTTCGCGATGACCAGATCATAGGGCGCACGGTGGCGGATCGCGGGATGATCGGTCCCCGGCGCGACCGCGAGCGCGAGCCGCCCCCCGCTGCGGCCCAGCGGCACGCCGTTGATCGCGGCATTGTCGCGGGTAACGAAGATGCTCGCGGGATCGATATCCGACGCGATCGCTTTCGCGCGCGGCCACAGGTGCATCGCGGCAAAGGCGAGCAGGCCCGTTCCGGTGCCGACGTCGGCAATATTGCGCGGGCTCGCGCCCTGCCGCGCCAGCCGGTCGAGCATCGCGAGGCAGCCCGCGGTCGTGTCGTGCCCGCCGGTCCCGAACGCCTGGCTCGCATCGATCAGGAAGGGCACAGTCCCGGCCGGCACCCGGTCGGCATAGCTGCTGGTATGGACGAAGAAGCGCCCGGCCTGCACAGGTTCGAGCCCCTGCTGCGACAGCGTCACCCAATCCTGCTCTACCAGTTGCTCGACGTGCGGTTTCTTGCCCTTTGCGCTCGGGATCAGCGCCTGCAGCAGCCCCAGCAGCGCCGCGCCGGGCTTGTCGTCCAGATAGGCGTCGAGCTGCCACAGCCCCATATCCTCGTCGATCTCGCGCGTCACGATGACGGGCGCCTCGGGCAACGCATCGAGTTCGGGAACCTCGCCCGACAAGGCTTCGGCCTCGTCGCGCGTGCAGGGGAGCGAGACGATCCAGCTCATTTCGGTGGCGTGCTTTCGGACGCCAGCCGGTCGGCAAGCCGCATCCTCGCACCCGCAGCATAGGCGCGGCACGATTCGGGATTGGCGAGGGTCGCCGGGTTCGCGAGCCGAGCGAAGAGGTTGCTCGCCCCCGGATGCGGCGTGATCAATATCTCGCACGGCAGCGCCTCGACCTTCGCGAAGGTCGCGCGGAAGGTCGCGACATAATCGGGATGATCGACGAACCGGTAGCCGTCGGCCGACACGGCGCTCAGGCTGTCGACATAGGCGATTATGCGGCAATCGCTGCCTTCGCACGACCGCCACGTCCAGCTCGTACCGCCGGGGGTGTGGCCCGGCGTCGCGTGCGCGGTCAGGCGCAACCCTTCGATCTCCAGCATCTCGCCGTCGCGCACGGTCCGCGCGACGGCGACGCCGCGAAAGGGCGGAATACCGCCGCGCTGCGGATCGGTTGCGTCGGGTTCGCCGCTGGTCAGCGCGGCCACCGCTTCGGGCCGCGCAATGACTTGCGCACCAGTGGCCTCTTGCAGCGCCTTCAGCCCGCCGACATGGTCGAGATGTTCGTGGCTGGTCAGCAGGAACCGCACATTCTTCGGATCGAATCCCAGCGTTCGGATGTTCGCAAGGATCGATGGCGCGGCCTCTTCGGTTGCGGCGTCGATCAACACCAATCCGGCGGGCGTATCGATCAGCACCACCGATATGCCGCAGGTGCCGACATAATAGCTGTTGCCGAAAATCTTCGCGGGCGGGGCGGGGTCGCTCCAGCCGTCGCGGCCGGCGCAGGCCGCCGCGAGCGCCTTGCCGGTCGGCGCGGTGGCAAGGGCGGAGGGGGCGGCTTGCGGCGTACAACCGGCGAGCGCCAGCGCGGCGAGAAGCAGCGGCTTACCGGACATAGCTGGCTCCGTTGGCGTCGAGCACCGCCCCGGTCATCGACGCGGGCGCCTCGAGCGCGCACCAGCGCGCCATCTCGCCAATCTCTTCGGGATAGGTAACGCGGCCAAGCGGAATCTCGGCAAGCAAGGCTTCCCCGCTTCGGCCTTGAAGGGCCTCACCCGCCATGTCGGTCATCGTAAAGCCGGGGCAGATGGCAAAGGCGAGGATGCCTTCCTTGGCGTAGCCGCGCGCGACCGTCTTGGTCATCGCGACCATGCCCGCCTTCGATGCCGCATAGTCCCAGTGCGCCGGACTGTCGCCGCGATAGGCGGCGCGGCTTGCGATATTGATGATGCGGCCGCCGCTGCCGCGGTCCTGCCAGTGCCGAACGGCGCGGCGACAGAGCAGGGCGCTCGCGGTCAGATTGATCTGTATCGTGCGGTCCCATGCGGCAAGCCATTCGGCGTCGGCCGTATCGATCGGATTCGCTTCGAAAATGCCGGCGTTGTTGATGAGTATGTCGATCCGCCCGTCGAGCCGGTCGAGGCCGCTTTCCCACAGCGCGTCGGGAACAGCGGGATCGGAAAGGTCGCCGTCGGCGCTCGACAGCGCGACCACCCGGGTCGTGTCGAGAGTCAGGGCGTCGGCGATCGCGGCGCCGATGCCGCGGCTTGCGCCGGTGATGAAGATGCGGGTCGTCATTCCCCCGCCTTAGGGCAGGGGAATGGGCGTTGCCAAGGTCAGGCCACCCGGCGGCTGAACTCGCTCGCAGCCTTTTCGAGCGACTGGAGCCGCTCGCCCATCTTGGCGAATTCGGTGCTCAGCGTGCTGATTTCGCCCGCGACCATCCCCGAATCGTTGCGGATGCTGGCGATCGTCGACGACATCGAATCGGCGGCGAGCGCGGTTTCGTCGACCGCGGCGGTGATCGAGGTGACCGTCTGCGCCTGCGCGTCCATCGCGTCGCGGATGCGCTGCGCCGAGGTCTGGACTTCGACGATGGTCTGCTGGATCGACTGGTTGGCGCTCACCGACCCGCGCGTCGCTTGCTGGATCGCCGCGATCTTACCCGCGATATCGTCGGTCGCGCGCGCGGTTTCGTTGGCGAGGCTCTTCACCTCCTGCGCGACGACCGCAAAGCCGCGGCCCGATTCGCCGGCGCGGGCGGCTTCGATGGTGGCGTTGAGCGCGAGCAGGTTGGTCTGGCCTGCGATCTCCCGGATCAGGCCCAGGATCGACTCGATCGATTCGGCGTGGCGCGACAGCGCCTCGGACATGGCGACGGCTTCGCCCGCCTGTTCGGAGGCTCGCGTGGCGACGCTGGCCGAGGCTTCGACCTCGCTGCGCGCATCCTCGATCGCACGGATCAGGCCCGCAGCCGTCGAGGCGGCTTCGCGCATCGCCATCGCCGATTGTTCGGAGGCGGCAGCGACCTCGCTCGTCTTGGCGATCATGCCCTTCGCCGCCTGGTCGGCCGAAGCGGCCTGCCGCGCGAGCTGCTGCCGCGCAGCGTCGGTATCCTGAACCAGCGATGCGATCGAGCGGTCGAAATCGCCCGCGAGCGCCTGACGTTCGCCCGAGATCACGGCGCGGTCCAGCTTGGTCGCATAGCGCTGCATGATGTCGAACTCGAGCAACGCGAGCCGGTTGATGGCACCGGTCAGTCGCGCCTGCCGCGCGGTGTCGCCGGCCGCGGCTTCGATGACATATTCGATGGTCAGGCGCAGGCTCTCGGCGATGCACGACATCACCGACGCCAGCGGCAGCTTCACGCGGCGCGCCATATGGGTGTTCTGGCACGCGATCGTCGCGACCTCCTGTCCCGCGGCATCGCTGTATTTGACCGCGGCGTGGCGTGCGCTGCCGCGCACATAGGATTCGAGAAGTTCGCCCTCGACCTTGCGCTCGATCCCGGGAAGCCGGTTGAAGGCGTCCCAATAGGCGCGCGCGATCATGTCCTCGCGGCCCGAGATGATGGCGTGGATTTCGGCGGCGTCTGCGGCGAGGCGTCCGTCGAGGTCATAAAAAGGGAAACGATCGGCCATCAGCACGGGATCGATCTGCTGCTTATGAATCGGATTTTCCTTCACCATGATCCTGCTTCCCTGGCCAAATTCGGACGCGCGGACTCTGTCGGTCCCCATCGTCCGCGAAACGCGTCACCGGGATATGCTGGGAGGATGGTAAAAGCGGCGTTAACCAGCCGCGGGAATTTTGGCTTCAGCGCGCCGGGTCGCCGATTTGCGCCGCCGATACCGGATAGCCCTCGAACGCCTTGATCGTGCGCAGCGCGAAGGCGCTGTGCATCGACGCGACGCCCGGCAGGCGCGACAGGCAATGGCGGTGCAGCCGGTCGAAGTCGGCGACGTTGCGCGCCGCGACGCGCAGGCGATAGTCCGACGCGCCCGACAGCAGCTGGCACTCCAGTATCTCGTCGAAGCTCTTCACCGCGCTTTCGAACGCGGTCAGCGCCTCCTCGCTCTGCGAGGTCAGGCTGATGTCGACGAAGACGTCGAGGCCGAGCCCGATCGCCTCGGGATCGAGCCGCGCGGCATAGCCGGTGATGATCCCCGCTGCCTCGAGCGCGCGGATGCGGCGATGGCACGCCGAGGGCGACAGCCCGACGATCTCGCCCAGTTCGGCGGCGGGTTTTGGCCCCTCGCGCTGCAGCAGGTGAAGCAGCTTTGTATCGATTCGATCCATCATTGTGCGTCACTTCCGCATATTGCGCTCAATATGTGCGCATCATTGCGAAATCGGGCGAGGATATGCAAGCACCTCTCGCGGCTTTGCTGTTATGTTCATCCGAAGGCGACGGATGCGGGAATTTTGCGTCCGGGCGCAGGGATATGGAGAGCGACAATGATCATCGGCACCCCCAAGGAAATCAAGAATCACGAATATCGCGTCGGCCTGACCCCCGAGAGCGCGCGCGAGCTCGTCGTCCATGGCCACCGGGTGCTGGTGCAGACCGGCGCGGGCGAAGGCATCGGTGCGCACGACGCCTTCTATCAGCAGGCGGGCGCCGAGATCGTCCAGAGTGCCGAAGAGATTTTCGCGACCTGCGACATGGTGGTGAAGGTCAAGGAGCCGCAGGCGGTCGAGCGCGCGATGCTGCGCCCCGGCCAGATCCTTTACACCTATCTCCATCTCGCGCCCGATCCCGAACAGACGCTCGACCTCATGAAGTCGGGCGCGATCTGCATCGCCTATGAAACCGTGACCTCCCCCCATGGCGGCCTGCCGCTGCTTAAGCCGATGAGCCAGGTCGCGGGCCGCATGTCGATCCAGGCCGGCGCGACCGCGCTCGAAAAGGCGCATGGCGGCCGCGGCGTGCTCCTGGGCGGCGTCCCCGGCGTGGCGCCGGGCAAGGTGTGCGTGATCGGCGGCGGCGTCGTCGGCTTCAACGCGGCGCAAATGGCCGCGGGCCTCGGCGCCGACGTCACCATCCTCGACCGCGATCCCGAGGTGCTCGAACGCGTCGGCACCTTTTTCGAGGCGCGCGCCAAGACGCGCTTCTCGAACCGCGCGAACCTCGCCGAATGCGTCGCCGAAGCCGACCTCGTAATCGGCGCGGTGCTGATCCCCGGCGCCGAGGCGCCGAAGCTCGTCAGCCGCGAGATGCTGAAGACGATGCGCCCCGGCTCGGTGCTCGTCGACGTCGCAATCGACCAGGGCGGCTGCTTCGAGACCAGCCATGCGACGACCCACGCGGACCCCACTTACGTGGTCGACGGCATCGTCCATTATGCGGTCGCGAACATGCCCGGCGCGGTGGCGCGCACCAGCACCTATGCCCTCAACAACGTCACCCTGCCGCATGCGCTGCGCATCGCCGACCTCGGGTGGAAAGAGGCATTGAAGCGCGACACGCATCTTGCGCAGGGACTCAACGTCTGGAATGGTAAGGTGACGTTCGAAGCCGTAGCGGAAGCGGTGGGAACGGATTATGTGCCTGTCGATCAGGCACTCGCCTGATAACAAGGACTTGCGTGACATGACCGATCAATCTCCCCCGCCGCCTCACGACGAAGAGGAAAATGAAGTGCTGCGCGCCGCGCGCGAGCTTCAGGCGCAGAAGGAGGCCGCCGAGGCGACCGAAGCCGCCGACAAGGCGGCCGCGGCGAAAGGCGGCAAGAAGATCGGCTGGAAAACCGCGGCGGGCATCGGCGTCGGCTCGGCGGCCGTGCTCGCGGCGCTGCTCTACGCGAACCGCGACAAGCTGAAGTGATCGCGCCTGCGCCGGTGTAGGCGCGATGTCTGTTTCGGGGTGGGGAGCTGCCGTTATGGTCCTCCCCATCGACTTGCGATGGGGAGGTGGCAGCCCGAAGGGCTGACGGAGGGGCCGAGCGCCCAGCGCTCGCTAACGCTCGCCGCCCCTCCACCACCGCTTCGCGGCGGTCCCCCTCCCCATCGCAAGTCGATGGGGAGGATCTTATGGCAGCAATCGGCCGTTACCGGTCATCGCCTCCCGATCGGCTGCAAATGCCGGCTCTCGCCCGCACCGGCCCTTGCCTTCGCAGCGACCGGGAGCCTCCCTGTATCCCGCGAACGCCCTTCAGCCAAAATCTGCGTTCATCGCCCCCTAAGTAATTGCATATCGCGGCGGGAACGCTTAACCCGCGCCCATCGACCGATGAGAGTCAGGAAAACGGGGCTGTTATGGCTGGCAACGAACCGAGCGCGCGGCCGCTTTCGCCGCACCTTCAGGTATATAAATGGGCGCCTTCGATGGCGGTCTCGATCCTCCACCGCATCAGCGGCGACGGGCTGGCGATCGCCGGGGCGCTGATGTTCCTCTGGTGGCTCGGCGCCCTTGCCGCCGGTCCCGATGCCTATGCCGCCTTCGTCGCCTGCGTCTGGCACGATCCCAGTCCCGAGATCGGCCTGTTCCACCAGATCACGAACATTCTCGGCAAGGTCGTGCTCGTCGGCCTGACCTGGGCCTTTTTCCAGCACCTCTTCTCGGGGCTTCGCCACTTCGTCCTCGACACCGGCGCGGGCTATGAGCTCAAGACCAACAAGCTGTGGTCGACGCTGGTGATGGTCGGTGCGGTCCTCGCGACCACCGCGACCTGGCTCTATATCGCGAAGGAGGCGCTCAATGGGTAATGGTACGCGCCTCGGCCGCGTGCGCGGGCTTGGCTCCTCGCATCACGGTTCGCATCACTGGCTGCAGCAGCGCCTGACCGCGCTCGGCAACGTCCTGCTCGTCACCTGGCTCTTTGTCTCGCTGCTCCGCCTGCCGCTCGACGACCATGCCGCGGTGCATCGCTGGGCGTCGAACCCGACCGTCGCGCTCGCGCTGATCCTGCTCGTGATCAGCGTCTTCTGGCACTTCCGGCTCGGGCTTCAGGTTCTTATCGAGGACTATGTCCATGGCGAGGCGATGCGCCTGCTCGCGATCGTCGCGCTCAATTTCTATGCCATCGGCGGTGCGGCCTACGGCATCTTCGCCATCGTCCGCATCGCATTGGTCCCCGTAGCGGGCGTTCCGGGGGGCATGTAAGATGACCGAAGCCTACAAGATCATCGACCATATCTACGACACCGTCGTCGTCGGCGCCGGCGGCTCGGGCCTGCGCGCCACGATGGGCAGCGCCGAAGCCGGCCTCAAGACCGCGTGCATCACCAAGGTGTTCCCGACCCGCAGCCACACCGTCGCGGCGCAGGGCGGCATCGCCGCCTCGCTCGGCAATAACAGCCCCGACCATTGGCAGTGGCATATGTACGACACCGTCAAGGGCTCGGACTGGCTCGGCGACCAGGATGCGATCGAATATATGGTGCGCGAGGCGCCCGCCGCGGTTTATGAACTCGAACATGCCGGCGTGCCGTTCAGCCGCAACGCCAATGGCACGATCTACCAGCGCCCGTTCGGCGGACATATGCAGAATATGGGCGAAGGCCCGCCGGTGCAGCGCACCTGCGCCGCGGCCGACCGCACCGGCCACGCGATGCTCCACGCGCTCTATCAGCAGTCGCTGAAATATGACGCCGACTTCTTCATCGAATATTTCGCGCTCGACCTGATCATGGAAGACGGCGCGTGCCGGGGCGTGATCGCGCTGTGCATGGAGGATGGCAGCATCCACCGCTTCCGCAGCCAGGCGGTCGTCCTCGCGACGGGCGGCTATGGCCGCTGCTATTTCACCGCGACCTCGGCGCATACCTGCACCGGCGACGGCGGCGGCATGGTGCTGCGTGCCGGCCTGCCGCTGCAGGACATGGAATTCGTCCAGTTCCACCCGACCGGCATCTATGGCGCGGGCGTGCTCATCACCGAGGGCGCGCGCGGCGAGGGCGGATATCTGACGAACTCCGAAGGCGAGCGTTTCATGGAGCGCTATGCCCCCTCGGCGAAGGATCTTGCGTCGCGCGACGTCGTGTCGCGCTCGATGGCGCTCGAAATCCGCGAAGGCCGCGGCGTCGGCCCGCACGCCGACCACATCTATCTCCACCTCGACCATATCGATCCCGCGGTGCTCGCCGAGCGTCTGCCGGGGATCACCGAAAGCGGAAAGATTTTCGCGGGCGTCGACCTGACGCGCCAGCCGCTTCCGGTCGTGCCGACGGTCCATTACAATATGGGCGGCATCCCCTGTAACTATCATGGTGAAGTCGTCACGCTGAAGGACGGCAACCCCGACACCGTGGTTCCCGGCCTGTTCGCGGTCGGTGAGGCCGCCTGCGTGTCGGTCCACGGCGCGAACCGTCTCGGCTCGAACAGTCTGATCGACCTCGTCGTGTTCGGCCGCGCGACGGGCCATCGCCTCAAGGAAATCCTCACTCCCGGCGCGGCGCAGGCGCCGCTGCCGAAGGACAGCGCCGATCTGGCGCTCGGCCGCCTCGACCATTTCCGCAACGCCAATGGCGGTTCGCCGACCGCGGAAATCCGCACCGAGATGCAGCGCGCGATGTCGCAGCATGCGGCGGTGTTCCGCACCGACGAGCTGATGGCCGAGGGCAAGGAAAAGCTCGCCAAGACCTACAGCCGCATGAACGACGTCCATGTCGCCGACCGCAGCCTGATCTGGAACACCGACCTCGTCGAAACGCTCGAGCTCGACAATCTGATCGCGCAGGCGACAGTGACGATGCATTCGGCGTACAACCGCAAGGAAAGCCGCGGCGCCCACGCGCACGAGGATTTCCCCAACCGCGACGACAAGGTGTGGATGAAGCACACGATCAGCTGGTTCGACGGCTGGGGCGGCAAGGGCGGCGGCGTCCGCCTCGATTACCGTCCGGTCCACGAATATACGCTGACCGACGACGCCGAATATATCAAGCCGAAGGCGCGCGTTTACTAGGACGGATTGGCGCGATGCCCCGGCCGCAGGCCGGGGCGCCTTATTCGCTGCCGAACAGGCTTTTCGACGGATTGATGTCGGCGAAGGGTTCCTTGACCTGCTCGCCCATGACCCACAGCTTGTGGCAGGCGATGGTGAAGAACATCACCGCGATCGTCCAGACGATGATCGTCTTGATAATCTGCCACCTTTTGGCTTCATAGGCGGCCTTGGCGCGGGCCTTATAGTCGATGCCGAGCTCGCTTTCGAACTCGGCCACCAGCTGCGCGCGGCGGGTGCGCGATATGTTCGCGAGACTCGCGTTTTGCATAGTGTCTTCTTTCGAGCGGCGAGTCGCCATCACCCACACCCAATGGTCCCGATTGTCCAGCCTCTGGTCATAGACAAACAGCCCTGACAAAGGGTTAACCGGGCCGCGGCGATGCGATCAGTCGAGTGCGATTCCGATCAGCTTGATCCGCGCCGCCGCCCCGCGCAGCAGGGTCAGATGGCGCCGCGGAAGGTCCAATGCTGCCGCCAGCACGGCCAGCACTGCGTCATTGGCGGCGCCGTCGGCGGGCGGCGCGGTGACCCGCACCTGCACCGCGCCCTCGACGATCCGCACCTGGTCGCGCCGCGCGCCCGGCGTGACGCGCACCTCCAGCCGGCCCGGCGCTGCAAGGATGCGCAGTGCCGCGGTCAGCGCGGGGTCGGGGCGATATTTCAGACGGTGACGACCAGCTTGCCGACCGCGGTCCGGTCGCCGAGCTTGGCGATCGCCTTGCCGCCGTCGGCGAGCGCGAAGCTTTCGGTGACGCGCGGCTTGATCTTGCCCTGTTCCCACAGCTGGAACAGCCGCGCGATATTGGCGCGGTTGCGCGCCGGTTCGCGCATCACGAACGCGCCCCAGAAGACGCCCGCGACGTCGCAGCTCTTGAGCAGGGTCAGATTGAGCGGCAGGCGCGGGATGCCCGCGGGGAAGCCGACCACGAGATAGCGGCCCTCCCATGCGATCGACCGCAGCGCAGGCTCGGCATAGTCGCCCCCGACCGCGTCGTAGATGACGTTCGCGCCATTGGGACCGACCGCTTCCTTGAACTTGTTGGCGAGCTCTTTCGACTGGTCCTTGTCGAACGGCTGGCGGCCATAGACGACGACCTCGTCGGCGCCCGCCTGACGCGCGATCTCGCCCTTCTCCTCGCTCGACACGCCCGCGACGACGCGTGCGCCGAATGCCTTGCCGAGCTCGACCGCGGCAATCCCGACGCCGCCCGATGCACCGAGTACGAGCAGCGTGTCGCCTTCCTCGATATGCCCGCGATCGATGAGCGCATGGATGCTGGTGCCATAGGTCATCAGCAGCGACGCGCCCTCGGCGAAACCATGGCTTTCGGGCAGGTGATAGACATTGTGGACGCCGACCGCGACCGCTTCGGACATGCCGCCGTTGCCGCAGCCCGCGATCACGCGCTCGCCGACCTTGAACTCGGTCACGCCTTCGCCGACCTCGGCGACGAGACCTGCAACTTCGCCACCGGGCGCGAAGGGGCGTTCGGGTTTGAACTGATATTTGTCCTCGATGATCAGCACGTCGGGGAAGTTGACCGCGCAGGCCTTCACATCGATCACGATCTGGCCCTTGCCCGCGGTCGGGCGCGGCAGCTCGCCAAGGGTGAGCGTCTCGGGGCCGCCGGTTGCGGTCGACAAGAGAGCCTTCATCATCTTCTCCTCTGTTTGATTATCAGGCGGCGGGCCGCATCCACGGCCGCTCGGCATCGAGCTTCGCTTCATAGGCGCCGATCGCGGCGTCGCTCTTTTCGGTGAGCGAAATCTCGTCGAGCCCTTCGAGCAGGCACATCTTGCGGAACGGATCGATCTCGAAGACAAATCGGTCCTGGAACGGCGTGGTCACCGTCTGGGTGTCGAGATCGACGTGCAGCGGATCGGTTTGTGCGACCTCCATCAGCCGGTCGATCGCGGCCTGCGGCAGCACGACGGGCAATATGCCGTTCTTGACCGCATTGCCCGAGAAAATGTCCGAATAGGAGGGCGCGATGACGACGCGGATGCCAAGGTCGCCGAGCGCCCAGGCGGCATGCTCGCGGCTCGACCCGCACCCGAAATTATCGCCCGCGATCAGGATCGGCGCGCCCTTATACGCGGCGCTGTCGAAGAGGTTATCGGGATCGGCGCGCAGCGTCTCGAACGCGCCCTTGCCCATCCCCTCGCGGCTGGTGGTCTTCAGCCAATGTGCGGGGATGATGACGTCGGTGTCGACATTCTTGAGGCCCAGCGGGATCGCGCGGCCTTCGACTTTCTCGATCGGGGTCATCCCATCAACTCCCGCACATCGGTGAGCTTGCCGGTCACCGCCGCCGCCGCCGCCATCGCGGGACTGACGAGGTGGGTGCGCGCGCCCGGACCCTGCCGGCCGACGAAATTGCGGTTGCTCGTCGAGGCGCAGCGTTCGCCGGCGGGCACCTTGTCGGGGTTCATCGCGAGGCAGGCCGAACAGCCCGGCTCGCGCCATTCGAGGCCGGCGTCGGTGAAGATGCGGTCGAGCCCCTCGGCTTCGGCCTGCGCCTTCACCAGCCCCGATCCGGGAACGACGATCGCCCATTTGACGTTGTCGGCCTTCTTGCGGCCCTTCACGATCGCGGCGGCGGCGCGCATGTCCTCGATGCGGCTGTTGGTGCAGCTGCCGATGAAGATATTCTCGATTCTGACGTCCTGCATTCGCGTGCCGGGTTCGAGGCCCATGTAAGCGAGCGACTTGGCGGCCGCGGCCTGCTTCGACGGATCGGCGAAGCTCGCAGGGTCTGGGACGGTGCCGGTGATCGGGACGACATCCTCGGGGCTGGTACCCCAGGTCACGCTGGGCGCGATATCGGCGGCGTCGATCACGACAGTCTTGTCATAGGTCGCGCCGGGATCGGTCGCGAGGCTTTTCCAGTAGGCGACCGCAGCGTGCCAGTCGGCGCCCCTGGGCGCATACGGCCGGCCCTTGAGATAGGCGAAGGTCGTCTCGTCGGGCGCGATCAGGCCCGCGCGGGCGCCGCCCTCGATCGCCATGTTGCTGACGGTCAGGCGACCCTCGATGCTGAGCGCGCGGATCGCGCTGCCGGTATATTCGATGACATGGCCGGTGCCGCCCGCGGCGCCGATCGTGCCGGTGATGTGGAGGATGATATCCTTCGCGGTGACGCCGGGGCCGACCTCGCCCTCGACGCGGACTTCCATCGTCTTCGCGGGCTGTAACAGCAAGGTCTGCGTGGCCAGCACGTGCTCGACCTCGCTCGTCCCGATGCCGAAGGCGAGCGCGCCGATGCCGCCGTGGCACGCGGTGTGGCTGTCGCCGCACACGATCGTCGTGCCGGGCAGCGAAAAGCCCTGCTCAGGGCCGACGACATGGACGATGCCCTGTTCGGGCGCGACCGCGTCGATGTAGCGGATGCCGAACTCGGGCGCGTTCTTCTCGAGCGCCGCCAGCTGCGCCGCGCTCTCAGGATCGGCGATCGGCAGCTTGTTTCCGGCCGCATCCTTGCGCGCCGTCGTCGGAAGATTGTGGTCGGGCACCGCCAGCGTCAGGTCGGGACGGCGGACGGTGCGCCCGCTTGCGCGGAGCCCCGCGAAGGCCTGCGGGCTGGTGACTTCATGAACGAGATGGCGGTCGATGAAGATCAGGCAGGTACCGTCGGGGCGCTGTTCGACGACATGCGCGTCCCAGATTTTCTCATAGAGGGTGCGGGGCCGGGTCATGCCGGTTCACTTACGCCAGTCGGATAACAATGCAAGCGAGTGGGACACAAAAACGCAATTTTCGGTCGCACGACCATCCTTTCTTCGTCATGCCGGACTCGATCCGGCATCCCGCTTTGCGACGCCGATCAGCGGGACTCCGGATCCAGTCCGGGGTGACGAGAGATGATAGCGCTGTTGCCGTAACAAGCCTATAATCCCCCCATGTCGACGCTCGCGATCATCCTGCTCATTCTTGCCACCGTCGCGGCGATGGAGGGCGTCGCCTGGGCGAGCCACAAATATATCATGCACGGCTTCGGCTGGGCATGGCACCGCGACCATCATGAACCGCACGACCGGGTTCTGGAGAAAAACGACCTGTTCGCCATCGTCGGCGCGGCGATGAGCATTGCGATGTTCGCGATCGGCAGCCCGATGATCCTCGGCGATTCGGCATGGGAGCCGGGGACATGGATCGGGCTCGGCATCCTTTTCTACGGCATCATCTACACGCTGGTGCACGACGGGCTGGTCCATCAGCGCTATTTCCGCTGGGTGCCGCGCCGGGGCTACGCCAAGCGCCTGGTCCAGGCGCACAAGCTCCACCATGCGACGATCGGCAAGGAAGGCGGGGTCAGCTTCGGCTTCGTCCTCGCGCGCGATCCGGCGAAGCTGAAGGCTGAATTGAAGGCGCAGCGCGAGGCTGGGGTTGCCGTCGTGAGGGATGCGCTCGTCGACTAAACCTTCGTCATTGCGAGGAGCGAGGCGACGCGGCAATCCAGAGTGTGCGGTAACCGCTCTGGATTGCTTCGCTCCGCTCGCAATGACGGATCTTTTAGGCCGTCCGGTAATCCGCCGTGATCGCGCCCGCCGCCGCCAATTCGGCTTCATGACTCTCCTCGCGCCACGTTTCCAGCAGCGCCTGCCGCTCCCATTCGACCATCGCGGGATGCGCCAGCACATGGTCGACCCATGCCTGCCCGGCACCGACGTCGAGGCCGTAAGTGCGGATGCGGAAGGCGACCGGTGCGAAAAAGGCGTCGACGGCTGAAAAGTCGGTCCCCGCCAGCCACGGCCCGCCAAACCTCCCGAGGCCTTCCTCGAACAGCTCACGGATACGCGCCACGTTGCTGCGCAGGGCATCCGACATCGGCTTCGGCGTAACGCGCACCCCGACATTCATCGTGCAATCGTTGCGCAGCGCCGCAAAACCGCTGTGCATCTCCGCCGTCGCGCACTGCGCCCAGGCGCGCGCGTCGGGATCGGCGGGCCACACGCCCGCGTGCCGGTCGGCAAGATAGAGCGCGATGCCGAGCGAGTCATAGATGGTGCGCCCTTCGTGCAGCAGCGCCGGAACCTGGCCGGTCGGCGAGAAGCTGCGGAACGCCTCGTAATTCACGGGCTTGGCGAAGGGCTCAATCCGGTCCTCGAACGATAGGCCCAGCGCGCGCATCAGCACCCACGGCCGCAGCGACCAGCTCGAATAATTGCGGTTGGCGGTGATCAGCACATACATGCTTCGCGCTCCTGGGCGATGATGGGGGAGGTGTAATCGGGGTCGTGCGCAAAGGGCAGGGTGCGGCCCTCGCGAAGCGCGGCGAGGACGCTGCCGAAATCGGTCTGCGCGCGCCAGCCGAAGCGCCGTTCGGCGCGCGAGGGGTCGTAAACGCGGTCGATGGTCTCCGGCAGCACCCAGCCGGCGGCGGCGTAAAGCTCGGCGGCGTCGGGATGCTGGCGGCCGATCACCGCGCGGGCGTCGCGTGCAAGCTCGCCGGCATCTTCACGCACGAAAGGCGGCGGGGCCGAGAGGATGAAGGTGTCGCAGCCAATCCGCGGCGCGGCTTCCAGCGCGGCGAGATGCGCCGCGGCGGCATCCTCGACGGTCAGGCGGCGGCCCAGCAGTTCGTTCGCTTTCAGGTTCGGCCCACTCGGGACCGCATGGGTGTCGTCATCCTCGGGAAAGAAGCGCCCGGTGCGCAGGATCAGGGCATGGATGCCATGCTCGCGGTGCACCAGCCTCACCGCCTGCTCGGCGGCAAGCTTGGTGATGCCATAGATGTTGCGCGGCTCGAGCGGACCGAAATCCTCGTCCATCCACCACGCGCCATGCGCGCCCGCGCCTTCGCGCACATCGGCGCGCACCATCAGCGAGGTGGTCGAGGTGAAGAGGAAGCGGTCGTTCCCGGCCGCGACCGCCGCCTCGATCAGGTTGAGCGTGCCTGTCACGTTGACGTCGATAAAGGCCTGCCGCGGATAGCGGACGATATCGGGCTTGTGCAGCGCCCCGCCGTGGATGATCGCCTCGATCCCATGCTCGCCCATCGTCCGGTCGATCAGCGTTCGGTCGGCGACCGTCCCGATCACCTGCGTATGGGTGCCGGGCACGACATCGAGCCCGGTCACCGCATGGCCGTTTTCAGTCAGCAGCGGGGCGAGAGTGCGGCCGAGCCAGCCCGACGATCCGGTAAGCAGCACGCGCATCGATGATTCTCCTCTTCGCTTTGACGCGCCCGATACACGGGGCAGGGAAGGCGCGCGCTACTTTTTGAGGCTCGCGGTGACCGGCCCGGCCCCGGCCGCGCCGCCTGTCGCCGGGGGCAGTTCGCTAAGGTCAAGCCAGGCGGCGTCCGCGCGCCCGTGATAACTGTCGATCGCCGCAAACGGGATGCGGAATGGAAAGCCCCAATCGCTGTTCCACAGCGCGACGACGCCGGTCTTCGTGGCCGGTTCGAAAATCATCGTCGCGCGGTAGCCAGACACCGCACCCGAATGCCCCTCGAGCCGGTGGCCGTCATAGCTGAAGCTCCGCCAGCCGAGCCCGTAGCCGGCATCGCTGATCGCCTGCCGCAACGAACCCCCATACAGGCGGTCGGTGCCAACGCGGGGGTGATGCGCGATTTGCAACACGCGGGCAGGCAGCACATCGGGGCGGTTCCCCATCATCGCCTGCATCCACGTCGCGAAATCGACGATATCGCTTTCGACCCCCGCGGCGGCGGGCACGCGCCAATAGGCTGCCTTGGCGGGGAGGACCTGTGCGCCGCGATGCGGGCGCGCCCAGTCCTTCGCGCCCGTCAGCCGTTCCATCCCGTAGCCTGCGCTGACCATGCCAAGCGGCAGGAACAGACGATCCTCGACCGCGTCGCCGAACGGCTTGTGCGCCGCCTTCGCCAGAACCTCGCTTGCGGCGTCGAAGGCGATATTCTGATAGGTGTGGCAGGTGCCGGGCTCGCATTGCAGGGGCGCGGCGGAAAGGCCCGCGCGCAGCTGCGCGGGATCCTGTCCCTCTTCCAGCTTTTCGTCATAGGCGTTTTTGGTCAGGCCCGTGCGCTGCGACAGCACATCGGCCAGCGTGATCCGCGCTTCGGCGCCGCCCGGCAGGCGCAGCGAACTGTGCCAGTCGGCGACCGGATGGTCGAGATCGACGGCACCTTCCTTCGCCATCGCCGCCGCCATCGCGCCCGTCGCGGTCTTCGAGACCGAGGCCCAGCGGAACAGGGTCTGCAGCGTGACCGGCGTCCCGGTTGACTTGTCGGCGACGCCATAGGCGCGGACAAAGCGCAGTTTGCCGTCCTCGACCACCGCGACCGCGAGGCCCGCCATCTCGGGTCGCTGCGCAAGGGCGGACAATTGCCGGTCGAGCGTCTTGTAATCGATCCGCCCCTGCCATTCGCCGGGCGTGTCGGGCAGGTTTTCGGAGGGCCGGAACGGGATCGGGATGCTGGCGAGCGGTTGGCTGCTGCCAAAGGCGCGAACGCCGAACCAGCCGGCCGATACCAGCGCGGCCACCGCAATCAGACTTACAATAACGCGCTTCATGGACTCGTGACTAAACTGCGACCCTATATGTGGCCGCCGTCTTAGCCGCGACTTGTCCCTCCGTCACCCCCGCCGGGGATCAGGGCGCAAGATATCCCCAGGCTTTGCTCGTACCGGCGGCGTGGACGGCGCCGAAGACCAGCACGATCGCCGACGACCATAGCGCGAATTCGGCGCTGTGGCTGTGCCGGACCAGGTTGGCCGGCACGAACAACAGGCCGCGCAGCAGGTAGATGGCGGTAATGGCGACCAGGCCCGGGCGCAGCAGCGGCAGGCGCGGCAGCCATCCGGCGCCCGAAAAGGCATAAGCGGCCCAGACAAGCAATGCTGCCGCTATGCCCAGCGTGATCAGCGCCGGCCGCCAGTCGCCGCGCGCTGCGGCGCGCGCCATGGCTTCGCCTGCGCCGAAGAAGCGGTACCAGTCGGGCCGGCCGAAGATGCAGGCGATGTGCAGCACCGCCGCCGCCACCGAGAGCCATCCGCCGACGAGCAGCCAGGTGGCGCCGGGGCTGGCCGCAAGGTCAGGCGATATAATGCGCGGTTGTCTTTGCCGCGACGTCCTCGGCCGTCACCCCCGGCGCGAGTTCGATCAGCCTGAACGGGCTGTCATGATCGTCGCGCTTGAACACCGCGAGGTCGGTGATGATCATGTCGACGACATTCTTGCCGGTCAGCGGCAAGGTGCATTCGGGGATGAACTTCGGGCTGCCGTCCTTGGCGTTATGCTCCATCACGACGATGATCTTCTTGACCCCCGCCACCAGATCCATCGCGCCGCCCATCCCCTTGATCATCTTGCCCGGGATCATCCAGTTGGCGATGTCGCCGTTTTCTGCGACTTCCATCGCGCCGAGCACGGTCAGGTCGATGTGCCCGCCGCGGATCATCGCAAAGCTCTGCTCCGACCCGAAATAGGCCGATTGCGGCAATTCGCTGATCGTCTGCTTGCCGGCGTTGATCAGGTCGGCGTCCTCTTCGCCCTCGAAGGGGAAGGGGCCGATACCGAGCATCCCGTTTTCCGACTGCAGCGTCACTTCCATCCCCTCGGGGATATGGTTCGCGACCAAGGTCGGGATGCCGATGCCGAGGTTGACGTAATAGCCGTCCTGCAGTTCCTTCGCGGCGCGCGCCGCCATGTCATCACGCGTCCAGCTCATCGGCTCGGCTCCCATTGCTTGTCGGAGGGGAAAGCGTCGTCCCAGCCCAGTTTCTCCCATGGGCCATAGACGGGATTGGGGAACAGGAACCAGCCCTTGTCCCAGAGTGCGGCAGCGCCAGCGCTCGTCGCGAGCGCCATTCGCTGTGCGGCGGGCAGATCCTTCACGTTGAACTGCTGGCTGAAATCGCCGAGCTGGTCGCCGCCGAGGATGATCACGCAATATTTCGACGCGATCGCCCTGCGGCGCCCGTCCTTGCTCGAACCCTCGGCATCGTCGCCCATCAGGAACAGGGTCTCGCCGTGCTTGAACTCGCCGAGCCCGGCGGCGCGCAGCGTATCCTCGCTGCCCTTGGCATTGGCGGCGCTGCGGTTGGTATTGACGATGACGGTTATGCCCGCCGCGCGCAGGGCGTTCACCATATCGACGCTGCCCGGCATCGCGACCGCCTTGCCCGCGCCGGTCTTTTCCCACTGGTCCCAGATTTTCGGATCGAAAGCGGTGCCCCGCTCGGCGAAATGGCGCATAGGGCCGAGGTTCCAGATCAACGTCTCGTCGGCATCGAACACCGCGGCGAAGGGCTTGTTCTCGCAAGGCTCGAACGCCGGGGCATCCACGCCCGCACCGGGCGCCAGCACGACGCTGTCCTTCGGCCGCTGCTTGATCCGTCCCACAGCATAATCGGCGATCCGTGCATTGGTCGCACGCACTGCGACCGCCGCCTCGGGCGAACCATAGAGATATTGCAGCGCCACGGGCGGATGGACCGTTTCGGCGGGCGCCGGGGCGGGCAGGGGGGCGCCCGGCGGAATCGGAGCCGTCGCCACCTCTGCCGGCGCGCTGGCGCACCCGGCAAGGAGCAGCGCGGCGGTAAGGGCGAGGCTGCGCATCACGCGGTCTCGCGCGGGCGCACGGTGCGGAATTCGATCTTCTTGTCGTAGGGCGCGCCGACGATCATGCGCTTCACATAGATGCCGGGCAGGTGGATGCTGTCGGGATCGAGGCTGCCGGTCGGCACGATTTCCTCGACTTCGGCGACGCAGATCTTCGCCGCGGTCGCCATCGGCTGGTTGAAGTTGCGCGCGGTCTTTCGGAAAATCAAATTGCCGCTCTCGTCGGCCTTCCACCCCTTGACGATCGCCAAGTCGGCGAAGATGCCGCGTTCGAGGATATAATCCTGCCCGTCGAAACTCTTCACTTCCTTGCCCTCGGCGACCAGCGTGCCGACGCCGGTCTTGGTGTAGAAGCCGGGGATGCCCGCGCCGCCGGCGCGGCAGCGCTCGGCCAGCGTGCCCTGCGGGCAGAATTCGACCTCGAGTTCGCCCGCGAGATACTGCCGTTCGAATTCCTTGTTCTCGCCCACGTAAGACGAGATCATCTTCTTGACCTGCCGCGTGCGGAGCAGCTTGCCGAGCCCCTCGCCGTCGATCCCGGCATTGTTGCTCGCGATGATGAGGTCTTTCGTGCCCGCGTCGCGGATCGCGTCGATCAGCCGTTCGGGGATGCCGCAAAGGCCGAAGCCGCCCGCGCAAATCTGCATCCCGTCGAAGAGCAGGCCTTCGAGCGCGGCGGCGGCGTCGGAATAGCGCTTGTTCCCCATGAAACAGCCTCCTTGATGAATGATCGCGCGCGAGATTGGCGCATTTGATCCATCAATTCTAATTTTTCTAATTTTCGATTATGCATAAACAATGTCTATCAGTCGCGTCTCGCTCTATCACCTCGAAACCCTGCTCTGGATCGACCGGCTCGGGACCTTTTCCGCGGCCGCCGAGCGGCTCAACACGACGCAGCCCGCGGTATCGGCACGGATGCGTGAGCTCGAACAACGACTGGGAACAAGGCTGTTCCGCCGCGACGGGCGCACGATGTCGCTGACCGCGGCGGGGCGCAAGCTGGTGCGCGACTGCGATCCCTTGCTCCGCGACATGCAGGTCGCCTTGCTCGGCAGCGGCGGTTTTGCCGAGGCGAGCGGAGTGGTGCGGATCGGCGCGGGCGAGATCGCGGCGGCAAGCTGCCTGCCCGCCTTCGTTGCCGACCTCAAGGCCGACATGCCGAATGTCGGGCTGGAGATCGAGATCGATCTGACCGCGAACCTGATCCAGCAACTGCTGACGGGGCGCACCGACATCGCCTTCGCCGCGGGACCGATCGCGCACCCGGCGCTCAAGACCCAGCCGATCGGCGAGGTCGCGCTGATGTGGCTGGCGAGCCCCGCGGTCGCGGCGGCGTTCGCAGCGGGCGAGGCGCAGCTGCCGGTCTGGTCGCTCGCCAGCCACTCGCCGATCCACGGCCGGATGCGCGATGCGATCGAGGCATCGCGGATCGCGCAGGAATCGCTCAATCTCTGCAACAACGCGCGCACGATGATCGATATCGCGAAGGCGGGCGGCGGGGTCGGCATCTTTCCCGAACCGATGGCGCGGGCAGAGGTCGCCGCAGGCGCGCTGGTCGAGCTTTCGGATATGCCGGTACTCGCGCCCGTCGCTTTTCATGTCGCAATGCGCGTGTCCGACAGCGAGCCCGTGCTTGCGCGCATCTTCGACCGCGCGGCGCTGCTCAGCCTTTCCGTGCCGCCTCAATTTTGACGCCGGTCAATGATCGGCGGCGGCGGTGGGCCCATCAAGGGCCGACACCAAAGGAGTCTACCATGCGTTCGATTCTCGTTCATGCCGATCATGACAAAGCCAATGAAGTCCGCCTGCAGACCGCGCTCGACATCGCGCGGCGTCTGCGCGCGCATCTGACGCTGCTGATCGCGACGCCGTTCCGGCAGTTCGTCGCCGTCGATCCCTTCGGCGGCAGCTATGTCCTCGCCGAGGCGATGGCGAAGGCGCAGGCCGACGATGCCGCGCTCGAAGCCGCGCTGTCGGCGCGGCTCGGCGGCGAAGATGTGCCATGGGATATCGTCACTGCCGACGGCGACATCGTCGGGTCGCTCGCGGCGGCGGCGGCCTTTGCCGATCTCGCCGTGGTCAGCCTTCCCGGCAAACCCGGTAGCGGCGTCGGCGAGCCGTCGATGCTCGCTGGCGACCTCGCGATCGCCGCCGCAGCGCCGGTGCTCGCGCTGCCGCGCGAGGGCGGACGGCCCGACCTCGACGCTCCCGTGATGGTCGCGTGGAACGGCAGCGCAGAGGCTGCGAACGCGCTGCGCGCCGCGATCCCGCTGCTCGCCGGGCGGCGCGTCGAACTGGTCTCGGTGGGCAAGGACGACGGCAGCTTTCCCGCGACCGATGCGCTGACCTATCTCTCGCGCCACGATATCCATGCCGAGGCGCGGATCGTCGAGCGCGGCGGCGTGACGGTCGAGGAGGCGCTCGAAAAGGCGGCCGAGGCGATGGGCGCCGGGCTGATCGTCATGGGTGCGTTCGGCAAGAGCCGCCTTCGCGAAACGCTGTTCGGCGGGGTGACGCAATATCTGGTCACGAGCGGCCGTTTCCCGCTGCTGCTCGCGCACTAGGTCGAGTAAACCGGGCGCGCGATTTCAGGGTAAGGGCAGTTCCAGCACCGCCGACAGATCGGCGAGCGCCTGTTCGCCGCTCGTCACCTTGATCGCGTGCATGCCGAGCTGGCTCGCGGGTTTGCAGTTGATGCCGAGGTCGTCGAGATAGACGCAGTTCGCGGGGTGGGCGCCCAGCGCCTCGCACATCATCTGATAGATGCGCGGGTCGGGCTTGCGCACCCCCGCCTTGCTCGATTCGATGACATGCGCAAAGCGCGCCATGATGTCGGCGACCTCGATCGCGGCTTCCGCGCTGCGCGTCATCCCCGCACCGCGGATGCCCATCTTGCCACCAGGGACGTTGTTCGTGATGCACGCGATGGTGAAGCCGCTGTTCTTCAGCGTATCGAGCGCGGAAACCATCGCCGGGCGGACCGCGCCCGCAATCACCCCAAGCACCGCTTCGCCTTCGAGCTCGTGCCCCAGCGCGCGCGCTTCCTCGGCGAACAGCGCGTCGAACGCCGCGGCGTCGATCTCGGCGCGCTCGAACTTCGCCCAGGCATTGTCGTCGGGGTTGGTCGCATTGACCCGGCGCACGAAGTCGTGCGGCAGCCCGCGCTCGGCCTCCAGCCGGTTGAACGCCTCGAAGGGCGAAGCGGTGATGACGCCGCCGAAGTCGAAGATGACATGGGTGTAGCGAGACATGCGGCGGCTAGAGCCGAGATTGACGTTAACGTCAATCCGGTCGCGCGTCGTTGCGCTACTTCACCCGATTGCCCGACCAGCTCGCATCGTCGATCGTCAGGTCGAGCCGGTCGGGCGAGCGCACCGTGTCGAGCAGGAAGACATAGGGCCCGCTCGCTGCGAGGATCGCGTCCATCGCTTTTTCGAGTGGGATCGTCACGGTCGGGATGCGCGCATAGCTCGACTTCACTTCGACCTTGTTCGGTCCGACGCGTGTGACGGTGATCGTGACACCACTCTTCGACGAACCGCGCGCGTCGGAGATCACGTCACCCTTGTAGGTGCCGGCAACGCGGTCGGCGAGGTCGGTCTTGCGCGGCGCGGTGGCGGGCTTGGTTTCGGCATGGGCGGCGGCGGGCAGCAGCAGCGCGGCCGCGACGGCGAGGGAAAGCGAACGAAGCATATCTGGTCCTTTCAGGGAGCAGCTTGTACCGCCATTTGGTTCTTGGCGAGCCATTTGCAGGCCGCCGTGTGCCGAATGGCGGTATAAGCTAGGGTTCGACGATGATCCCTGCCTTGGGATCGGCGCGACCCGACAGCATTTCCTTGTAAGCCTCCAGCGCGGCTTCTCCGCCGCTGCGCTTGTCGATCCGCGCCAGCCGCGGCGCGACCTCCATGAAGCCGACCCAAGCCTCGGCGACCTTCTGCCCGAATACCGCGCCGCCCCAGTCGGCGATGCGTTTCTGGCTGCGGCCGGGGGCGAAAAAGCCCTGCCGCTCGGGGCCGGGCAAGCCTTCGACATCGGCCTGCGCGTCCCAATGCGACTTGCCGACGATGATCGACGCCTTGAGCTGCCCCCCGAAATGGCTGTGGACGCTGCGCGTCACCGCGCCATTGCCCGCCATGTCGACGAGGGCCGAGGGCGCCCCGGCGCTCAGCGTCATGATCTGATCATAGCTGATGACGCGGTCGTAGTTATTCTGCGCGGCCAGCGCATCGACATTCGCAGCGCTGGTCAGGCCGACGATTTCGGGCCGCGGCTCGGGCCGCTGCTTCAGCGAAAAGCCAAGCCCGATCGCGGTCTTGCTCGACGCGCTCGCGATCAATATCTGCTCGGCGCCATAGTCGCCCTCATCCTCGAACTGGTCGGCGATCAGCCAGCCGGTCAGGAACAGCGGGCGGAACACCGGCCAATAATCATGGTCGGCGGCGCGATAGTCGTGCAGCGCCTCGAGCCGCTGGTAATGATTGTAGATGGGCGGCAGCGTCGTGCGGCGCGGCGTTACGTCGGTAAAGCCGCCGGGGCCGACATTCCCGGCGGTCAGCACGGCCGTCTCGGCCATCGGGTAATAGCCGTAGAAGCGGTCGCCGGGCGCGATGCCCTCGGCCGCGCTTTCGGTCACCGTCGCGAACCCCCAGACCGGAAGGCGGCCCGGCTCGCCGCGCTCGGCGAAGAAATCCCAATAGCCCTGATCCCTCCCATTTTTATCTTGGCCGAACAGCCCCGCGGGCTTCCCGAACACCGCATAGGTGATGTTGTTCGCGGTCATCGCATAGCTGTCGAGATGCACGCGGACCTGCCCGGGCACGAGCGGCGGCGAGGGGTCGTTGACCAGGCAGGCCTGCTTCACGTCGTCACGGTCGATGTCGATCGCCCAAGTCATATCCGGACCCCTCCGATATCTTGCCCGCAGCCGCGGGATCGCCGATAGTCTTGCAGATGGAACAGCCAGTTACAATCGCGGTAAAGCGCATTCATGAAGCGCCCGAGGCAGGCGACGGCGCGCGCTTCCTCGTCGACCGGCTCTGGCCGCGCGGAGTTTCGAAGGAAAAGGCTGCGCTTTCCGCCTGGCTGAAGCCGCTGTCGCCGAGCGATGGCTTGCGCAAACGCTATCATGGCGAGACCGCCGATTCGGACGAGGCCTGGGACGCCTTTCGCCTTGACTATTTCGCCGAGCTTGATGCGGGCGGCGAAGAGGTGAGGGCGGCGCTGTTCACGCTCGATGCCGCGATGACGGCGGGGCCTGTGACCTTGCTTTATGCGGCGAAGAGCGAGACGCGGAACAACGCCGTCGCCCTGCGCGAATGGTTGGCGCGGCTATGAATTCTTAGATCCGTCATTGCTTCGCTTCGTGCGCAATGACGAAGTTTATAGACGCTACCCCACCGCCCCGAACAGCGACCCGATCGCGATCGTCGTCGCCATTGCCATCGCGCCCCAGAAGGTCACGCGCACGACCGGCCGCAGCATCGGCGCGTTGCCTGCCCACGCGCCGAGCGCGCCGAGGAGCGCCAGGAAGATCAGCGACGCCCCCGACACGGTCCATGGCAGCGAGCCTCCATGGTCGAAAAACACCGTCGCGAGTGGAAGCGCGGCGCCGACCGAAAAGCTTGCGGCCGACGCGATCGCCGCCTGAATGGGTCGCGCCGCCGCCGCCTCCGTCAAGCCGAGTTCGTCACGCAAATGGGTATCAAGTGCGTTGTGCGCGGTGAGCTGCACCGCGACCTGCTCGGCAAGCGCGCGGTCGAGCCCGCGCTCCTCGTAGATTTGCGTCAGTTCCTCCAGTTCGAACTCGGGATCGTTCGCGAGGTGGAGCTTTTCGAGTTCGATGTCGGCCTTTTCCGCATCGCCCTGCGAGCTCACCGAGACATATTCGCCCGCTGCCATCGACATCGCGCCCGCGACAAGCCCCGCGGTGCCGGTGACGAGGATCGACGATTCGGAGGCACCCGCCGCGGCGACGCCCGCGATCAGGCTCGCGGTCGAAACAATCCCGTCATTGGCGCCCAGAATCGCCGCACGCAGCCAGCCGATTCGCGTGACGGCGTGTGTTTCCTCATGCATCGTGGCGCTCCCCGTTGCGAACGGCGCGCCATCAGGGTCAGCGGGCGCGCTCGGACTTGAGCCCTGCTGCCGCGATCCCGGCGGCGGCGCAAGCCGCATCGTCGGCGGGCGCTTCGCCCGATGCGCCGACCCCGCCGAGCCGCGTGCGCCCGTCGGCGCTGAACACGGGCACGCCGCCCGGAACGGTGACGACATGCGGGGCATGGGCAAAGCCCGGCGTGCCCTTGGCGGCTTCCTCCATTCCGCTCGTTGCAAAGCCCCACGCCGCGACCGCGCGCGCCTTTTCGAGCGAGAAGTCCATCATCCCGAACGCGTTGCCGTCCATCCGCCATGTCGCGACGGGATGGCCGCCAAGATCGACGACCGCGATCGCATGGCTCTGTCCCTTCGCACGCGCGTGCGCCGCGCAGCCCTTGACGATCGCTTCGGCCTGGTCGGCGCTCAGCATCTGTGCGCTTGCCGGCGTTGCCGCGAGCAGAACGGCGGCCGCGAATATCTTCATCCTCGCCTCCCCAGCCAAAGTCAGTGCTGGAGCCTCAATCCCGGGCGCTTCCACCGCGTCTTCACCAGCCGGCCGGACCCCGACAGGGTCAGATAGGCGTCCTGCATATCGGCTCCACCGAAGGCGATGTTGGTCGTGAAAATGTCGTCGGTCTCGACAAATTCGACGAGCGCGCCATCGGGGCCGACGACCGATATCCCGCACTCGCCGATCGTCGCGACGCAGATATTGCCGTTCGCTTCCATCGCAAGGCTGTCGAAGAATTTATAGCCCGCGGGGCGATAGAGCGGGATGCCGGGGCCGCCGGGGCCCGCCGCGTCGTCGACCTTGCCCGGTGCGACGATGTTGAACTGGGTCAGGCGGCAGGTGTAGGTCTCCGCCGCATAAAGTTTGGTTCCGTCGGGCGAGATCCCGATGCCGTTCGGGTTATAGCTCGGGAAGATCACTTCCTCGATGAAGCTGCCGTCGGCCTTGGCATAGAAGATGCCGACGATGTCATGGCAGCGCTTCGCATAGTCGACCTTGCCATGGTCGGTGAACCAGAAGCCGCCGTGCGCATCGAACATGATGTCGTTCGGGCCGCGCAGCACGACGCCATGGTCGCCGGTCTGATACAGCACCTCGACCGCTCCGGTCTCGATGTCGATCCGTTCGATCCGTCCGCCCGAATAGTCGTCGGCGATCCCGTGCGGCGCCAGATAGCCGTTCGATTCGACATAATTGAAGCCGCCGTTGTTGCAGCAGTAAAGCTTGCCGTCGGGACCGATCGCGAGGCCGTTGGGGCCGCCGCCGGGGGTCGCGATGATCTCTTTCCGTCCGCCCGGCCAGCAACGCGTGATCCGCCCGGGGGCGATCTCGGTCACGATGACGCTGCCATCGTCCATCACGACCGGCCCCTCGGGGAAGCGCAATCCGTCGGCGATCAGTTCAAACTCGGCCATCCTCGTCTCCCTCTTTGCTCATTGTCGCGAGCCCCAAGTCGTTCGCTGCCGCTTCTTTTTCGTCACCCCGGACTTGATCCGGGGTCCATCAGGGCCTCGGCGGGCGGAATGGATGCCGGATCAAGTCCGGCATGACGACTCAAGCGGCAGCGTCTCTCCTTGCTCTCGCGCGCTTCCTATGCTTTGCGGCCATCATGCCCGTTCGCACGCTCTTCGCCACACATTTCTACGAGGCCGATATCGGCACCCCCGACCTGCTCGCAGAGCTGGAGGATAGCTGCCGCCTGTTCGCCGACGAGGATGGCGCGGGGAAGGCGTGGAGCCGCGAGCATGGCTACAAGGGCTATACGAGTTACGCGAGCCTCGGCGATCTGCCCGAGCGCGATCCGGCTTTCCATGACCTCAAGAAGCTGCTCGACAAGGAGGTCAAAGCCTTCGCCAAGGCGTGTCATTTCGACCTCGCGAAACCGCTCAAGCTCGACAGCCTATGGGTCAATGTCCTGAAGCCCGGCGGCACCCACAGCGGGCATATCCATCCGCACAGCATCGTGTCGGGTACCTTCTACGTCGCAGTTCCGCCGGGATCGGGCGCGCTGAAGCTCGAAGACCCGCGCCTGCCGATGCTGATGGCCGCGCCCGGCCGCACCGACGATGCGCCGGAGCATCAGCGTCCCTTCATCTACGCCGAACCCGCCGCGGGCCGCGTCTTCCTGTGGGAAAGCTGGCTGCGGCACGAGGTGATGCCCAATGCCGCCAAGAAGGATCGCATCAGCATCAGCTTTAACTATCGCTGAGCGGCCTTATATGGGCGCTATCTGAACACCCATTTCCGTTCGTGTCGAGCGAAGTCGAGACGCCCATCGGCATGGAGCAAGGTCGAGGGGCATCTCGACTTCGCTCGATGCGAACGGATCAGGCAGGAAATCCCCCATGACCGCGACATACGACGCCGACCTCCAGCTCTTCATCAACGGCGCCTGGCGGAGCGGCGAGGGGCGCGACGAGCGACCGGTGTTCAATCCCGCGACTGCGGGCACGATCGCCGAACTGCCGGTCGCGACCGCGGCCGATCTCGACGAAGCGCTCGCCGCTGCGGAGCGCGGGTGGCCCGCATGGCGCGCCAAGACCGCCGACGAGCGCGCCGCGCTGATGCACAAGGCCGCAGGGCTGATCCGCGAGCGCGTCGAGCATATCGCCACTCTGCTCACCCTCGAACAGGGCAAGCCGATCGCCGAGGCGCGCGGCGAGGTGCTGTCGGCTGCGGGGCTGTTCGCCTATTTCGCCGAGCAGGGCAAACGCATCGAGGGCCGCGTCCTCCAGCGTCCGCTCGGCCAGCGCGCGATGGTCACCAAACATCCGGTCGGCCCGGTCGCGGGCTTCAGCCCGTGGAACTTCCCGGTCAATCTGATGGTCAAGAAGATCGCCCCCGCGCTCGCCGCGGGCTGCGTCGTGATCGCGAAAGCGCCTGAGGAAACCCCCGGCTGCACCAGCGCGATCATGCGCTGCATCGCCGACGCCGGCATCCCCGGCGACGTCGTGCAACTCGTCTATGGCGACCCCGACATGATCAGCCGCCACCTGCTCGCCAGCCCGGTGATCCGCAAGGTCAGCTTCACCGGCTCGACCGCGGTCGGCAAGCACCTGATGCGTCTCGCCGCCGACGGCGTGAAGCGCATCACGATGGAGCTTGGCGGTCATGCCCCGGTGCTGATTTTCGACGACTGCGACCTCGAGAGCACGCTCGACAAGGTCGTGTGGCAGAAGTTCCGCAACGCCGGACAGGTCTGCATCTCGCCGACGCGTTTCTATGTCCAGCAGGGCATCTACGACGCCTTTGTGAAGGGCTTTGCCGAGCGCACGGCGAAGGTGAAGATCGGCAGCGGCCTTGATGCCGATACGCAGATGGGTCCGCTCGCCAACGCCCGCCGTATCCCGGCGTTGGAGGCTTTGGTCGCCGACGCCAAGGCCAAGGGCGCGCGCGTGATCGCGGGCGGCGAGGCGACGGGCAACGGCTATTTCTTCCAGCCGACCGCGATCGCCGATGTGCCGATCGACGCCGCGGCGATGAACAACGAACCCTTCGGCCCGATGGCGCTGATCCGCCCGTTCGGCACCGAGGAGGAAGCGCTCGAACAGGCGAACCGGCTGCCCTACGGCCTCGCGGCCTTTGCCTTCACCGAGAACGGCCGCCGCATCAACCGCATCGTCGACACCATCGAAAGCGGCATGGTCGGGGTGAACAGCTTCGTCATCTCGACGCTCGACATGCCGTTCGGCGGGATCAAGGAATCGGGTTTCGGCAGCGAAAGCGGACCCGAGGGGCTCGACGGCTATCTCGTGACCAAGGCGGTGCACATTTATTGATACGTCAATAATTTGGTGTGCCCCCGCGAAGGCGGGGGCCCATCACCTGCCGGTGCCAATTCGAGCCCACCGGAGATGGGTCCCCGCCTTCGCGGGGACGCGATTGGTCAATCCCGCTCCAACGCCACGAAATCGCGCCCCAGCGGGGCGAGGTGCGCGCCGCCATCGACGAAGATCGTCTGTCCCGTCACCGCCTCGGCGCGCGACAGATAAACGACGGCATCGGCGATCTGCGCCGGTGTCGGCAGCACGCCGAGCGGCATGCGCTTCGCCAGCCGCCCGACCTGCGCCGCCGAATAATCCTCGGTCGCCATCGTCAGCCCCGGCGCGACGGCGTTGACCCGCGCGCGGCCGCCGAATGCGACGGCCAGCGTCGCGGTCGCCTGCCACAGCGCCGATTTCGACAGGCTGTACGCGATCTGGTCGGGCACCGGGTGGACGACGCGCTGGTCGACGATATTGACGATCGCGGGTCGCTTGCCCTCGCTCGCCGCAACCAGCGCCTTTGTCAGCATCACCGGCGCAGACAAATTGACCTGCATCATCTTGGCCAACGCCGCGGCGGACAGGTCGGTCCACTCGCCCTCGGCGAACAGCGCGGCATTGTTGACGAGCAGGTCGGGCGCGCGGCCGAACTTGTCGATTACCGCCGGGACCAGCGCGTCAACCGCCGCCGGATCGGCCAGATCGGCGGCAAAACGGTGACTCACCGCCGCCGTCTCGGCCAGCGCCTCGGCCAGCACCGGATCGGCCTCGCCGGGGCTGCGCTTGTGGATCGCCAGCGCATAGCCCTCGCGCGCCAGCCGCGCCGAAATCGCGGCGCCGACGCGGTGGAGCCCGCCCGTGACGAGAGCGAGCTTCTGCGTCACTTGCGGCTCCGCCGCATCGTGATGCCGATCTGCTCGCCTTCCTCGGCGATCGCGAGTTTGACGATCTTGACCTCGACCTCCTCGACCTTTTCGTCCTGCAGGAACAGCGTGTCGATGATATGGTCGGCGACGCTTTCGATCAGCACGAAATGCACGTCCTTCGGAATGCCTTCGGTCGCCGCGAATTTCAGGTGCATGTAATTTTTCGACCGGCTGAGCGGCGTGTTCGGATCATAATGATCGGCCATCGCCAGCTTTGCGCGCACCGTGATGCGCAGCGGCTGCGGCAGGTGCGTTTCTTCGGAATAGATGCCGGTCAAAACGTCGACGGTCAGGCCGTCCACCTCCAGCCACAATGTATCGGTCACAAGAAATTCCTGTTCGGCGGGACCGACATTCGGCTTTGCATCGCCGCGCAGCGCCCCTAAAGCGCCGCCGCATTAGCGAAAGGGTGCGCGTTGGTCGAGTTACTTCCATTGTCCGGTATCGAGCCGCAGGCGGTCGAGCATCTGCTCGACCTCGCTTTCGGACCGGATCGTTTTGGACGAACCGCCTACCGTATCCGTCAGGGCATGGATGCGGTTCCGGCCTTGAGCTTCGCGGCGGTCGAGGGTGGCGCGCTGATCGGCACGATCCAGTGCTGGCCGGTCGCGCATCATGCGCCGGACGGCGGTGCGACGCCGCTGGTGATGGTCGGCCCCGTCGCGGTACGTCCCGACGTCCAGCGCGGCGGGCATGGCCGGGTACTGATGGCACATATGCTTGAAGCCGCTGAGACGGAGGCCGACAGCGCGCTGATGATGATCGGCGACCCCGAATATTACGGCCGCTTCTTCGGTTTCACCGCCGACGCCACGGGCAATTGGGATTTGCCCGGCCCCTATGAGAAACGCCGACTGCTTGCGCGGGCAGTGAATGGGCATGGCTTGCCGACCGGTGCGGGAATGATCGGGCCGCGCTAGACAGAAAATCGCTGTCCTACATTATCCGGCGGGCATAGCCTTCCGGAATGCCGGTCGCCCGCCCTTCCGAATGTCGCTTTGCGCGTGAAGTTACGCAGATTTCTGCGGTCTCCGGGAAAGACTCCCGATCGCGCATCCCTCTCTCCAGACCCCGTCTTCGTCATCCCGGACTTGATCCGGGATCCATCTGGCGGACGTGCCGTCAACCCCCGCCTTCAGTACAAATCGCGAGTGAAGTTGCGCAGTTTTCCGCCAATCTCCATCATCGCCCATTTCACGCGACCCGGCGCGGGGTCTCTTTACTTGCGCCCCCACATTCCTATGTCGGACGCATGGTCACTCCCGCACCCTCGCTTCCCAAGGACTTCGCCCGGCTTTCGCTGACCGAGGCGGCCGAACTGCTCGCAGCGCGCAAACTGCCGCCGGTCGAGAGCTGGCACCCCGAGCGCGAAGGCGACAGTGCGATGGAGATTCGCGCCGACGGCAGCTGGTTTCACGAAGGCGGGCGCATCAATCGCCCGGCGATGGTCAAACTCTTCTCGACGATCCTCCGCCGCGAGCCCGATGGCAGCCACGTCCTCGTCACCCCGGCCGAGAAACTATCGATCGCCATCGAAGACACGCCTTTCCGCGCTGTCGAAATGAAGAGCGAAGGGACGGGCGAAGCCCGCAAGCTCGTCTTCCGCCTCGATACCGACGACCTCGTCATGGCGGGCCCCGACCACCCGCTTCGCTTCGGCAGTGACGCCGACAATCCCGATCCGCGCCTCCACGTTCGCGGCGCCATCGGCAACGGTCTCGAAGCGCGGATCGACCGCGCGCTCTATTACGAGATCGTCGAGTTGGCGCTTGCCGAAGGAGCCGAGCCACCCGCAATCTGGTCGAACGGCGCATGCTTCCCGCTGGTGGACGCCTGATGCTGTCGGAGAGGCTGCGCGACGCGCTCGGCAATCTGCGCCCCGATGAGGGCGCCGACGAAGCCTACCTGCTCCACGGCCAGGCGCTGCGCGACGCCGCGGTGCTGGTGGCCTTCACCGACCGGCCCGACCCCGGTGTGATCCTGACCCAGCGCCCGCAATGGCTGCGCAGCCACGCGGGGCAGGTCGCTTTCCCCGGCGGCAAGATTGATCCGGGCGACCGCGACGCCATCGACGCGGCGCTCCGCGAGGCAGAGGAGGAGATCGGGCTCCACCGCCGTGACGTCATGGTTGCGGGGGCGACCACTGCCTATCGCTCGGGTAGCGGCTATCACATCACGCCGGTGCTCGGCGTCATCCCGCCCGATCTGCCCCTCGATCCCAATCCGGACGAGGTCGAGGACTGGTTCGAGGTGCCGCTCGACATCTTGTTCGACCCCGGCAATTATCAGCGCCGCCATGCGAACTGGCAGGGGCAGGACCGCCATTATTATGACATGGACTGGCAGGGACGGCGGATCTGGGGCGTGACGGCGGATATCATCATCAATCTGGCGCGGCGACTGCCGGCGGGCTGGTATCGGTGACGGTGCTGCCCGACACGCGATGGCGCGCGGCGCCGGGGCTCCGGCGGATCGTCGCTGCGCTGGGCGCCGACGCGGTGAAGATCGTCGGTGGCGCGGTGCGGGACACGCTGCTCGGCCTGCCGGTGACCGATATCGATCTCGCGACTCCGCTGTTGCCGCGGGATGTGACGAAGCGGCTCGAGGAGGCCGGAATCAAGGTCATTCCGACCGGGCTCGCGCACGGCACCGTCACCGCGATCGCCAGTGGCGACCATCACGAGATCACCACCTTGCGCCGCGACGTCGAAACCGACGGTCGCCGGGCGACGATCGCCTTTGCCGACGACTGGCGCGAGGATGCGGCGCGGCGCGATTTCACGATCAACGCGCTCTATGCGGACCCTGAAAGCGGCGTAGTCGACGACTGGTTCGGCGGGATCGCGGACCTGCAAAATGGCTGCGTGCGCTTCATCGGCGACGCCGCGGCGCGCATCGCCGAGGATCATTTGCGCATCCTGCGCTTCTATCGCTTCGCCGGGCGTTTCGGGCAGGGCGATCTCGAACCCGACAGCCATGCTGCGGTTATTGCGGCGCGCCAGTCGCTGAAAAGCCTGTCGCGCGAGCGCGTGGCCGATGAACTGATGAAGATCCTGTCGCTGCCCGATCCGCGTGCGATTGTCAGGCAGATGGCGGCCGACGGGATGTTCGCTGTGATCCTTCCCGAAACGGCGGGCGATTTTGCGGCCACGCTCGACCGGCTGCTCGGCAACGAAGCCGCGACGGGCGTCTGTCCCGCGCCACTGCGCCGTTTCGCGGCGCTGCTGCCGCCCGATGCCGTGACCGCAGAACAGGTCGCGAGCCGCCTGCGCCTGTCGACGCGCCAGCGCAAGCATCTGGCGGCGCTCGCGGCGCATCGCACCGGACCCGTTCGCCCGGCGCGCCAACTCGCCCACGCCATCGGGGTCGATGGCGCGCGCGACGTCTGGTTGCTGGCGGGAACGCCCGACATGGCGACGGCCGCCGTGCTGTCGCTGAACGGCTGGGACGTGCCGCAGCTCCCGATGAAGGGCGGCGATATCATCGCACGCGGCGTCACCGCGGGCCCGGAGGTAGCGCGCATCCTGCGTGCTGTCGAGGCGACTTGGGTGGCCGAGGATTATCCCGATGCCGCGCGCGTCGCGGCGCTCGCCGATCAGATGATCGGGCGCACCAGCGACTGACGCCAATAGGCGAGCGCTGTGCTCGCTTCCATCGGGTGCGCGAACAGGAAGCCCTGCCCGAAATCGCAGCCCAGGGCCGAGAGCAGCCGGGCCTGGTCGGCGGTCTCGACACCTTCGGCCGTCGTGCGCATCCCCAGCACTTCGGCCAGGCTCTGGATCGTGCGGACGATCGCCGCCTTGTCGCGGTCTTCGACCATGTGATCGACGAAGCTGCGGTCGATCTTGAGCACGTCGAGCGGCAGGCGCTGAAGATAGGCGAGGTTCGAATAGCCGGTGCCGAAATCGTCCATCGCGACGCGTGCGTCGAGCGCCTTGAGTTCGCTCAACACCGACATGGCAAGGTCGGGATCGCCGATGATGGCGCTTTCGGTGAGTTCGATCATCAGCCGGTCGCCGCCGATCGCGTTGGCCGACAGCGCGTCGCGAACGACGGCGGCGATATCGTCGCGGACGAGCTGGATCGCCGAGACGTTCACCGAGATATAGCAATCGACCGGCTTGTTCGTATTCTGGCGGTCCCAGTCGGCAAGCGTCGCCGCCGCCTTCCCGATCGCCCATTGGCCGAGCGGGACGATCAGCCCCGAATCCTCGGCAATCGGGATGAATTCGGTAGGCGGCACCGAGACGCCCTTGCTGTTGTTCCAGCGCGCCAGCGCCTCGAAGCCCGCGACCGTGCCTGTCGACAGTTCGATCAGCGGCTGGAAGTCGAGGCGCAGCCGGTCTTCCTCGATCGCGTTGCGCAACTCGGTTTCGAGACCGAAACGATTGTCCGAAAGGATGGCGGCTTCGGGTTCATAGATTTCGATGCGATCGGTGCGCTTGGCGCGCTTGAGCGCGATCTGCGCGTGGCGGATCTGGTCCGCGATATCGGTGTCAATTTCCGGCTGGATCGCGCAGCCGAGCGCGCAATCGACGCTGACTTTCAGCTCGCCGATCCGGAACGGATGGTCGAAACAACCGCGGATACGCCGCGCCATTTCGCGGACATCGGCCTTGCCGCCGGGGACGCGCGACGAGATCGCGAATTCGTCGCCGCCGGTGCGCGCCAGAATGTCGCCGCTGCGCAGGCTCGATTTGAGCCGCCGCGCGACGGTGATGATCAGTTCGTCGCCCGCCATCGGGCCGATATGCTCGTTGATGCGGCTGAAGCGCGCGAGGTCGAGCAGCAGGATCGCATGATCGCCGCTCCCCTCGGGGTCGCCGCGTTGTTCGACGAGCTCCTCGAAGCCGGCGCGGTTGGGCAGGCCGGTCAGGCTGTCGGAGACCAGCTCGCGGCGCAAGTTGCGCTCGACCATCATCTCCTGCGTGCGGTCGATGAGGGTCAGCAGAAACAGCGAGGTCGCGCCATTTTCATCGGTCAGCAGGGCGACCGATCCGCGCAGGTCGCGCGCCGCGACGCCCTTGCCCAGCCGGCACGAGAATTCGTGCGTTCCGGCGCCGCCTTGGGCGGCGCGCTCGATCGCGCGGCGAAGCTCGAACGGCGCGTCGACCCCGGCGGGGGACAGGTCGAGACGGTCGAACGCGGAGTTGCTTGCGTGGAGCGAAAAATTGCCGCGATCCATCGGACGGATGAGCGCTGCCGGAACGGGCAGGGCGTCGATCCAGCCGACAAACAGCGAGGGCCGGTCTTCGCCGGTTCGATCAATAGTCATAACAGCGGGTTTTGTGCGACCTTTCCCCATTGGCCGTTGCCTAGGGGATGGGGGGTAAAGAAGCTATTTACGGCAAAGGGGTTTTACGATCAGTCGAAGCGATTATTCCTTGGAAAGCCCGTCGGCGGCATCCGGCCCGATGCGCTGCGGGCGACGCGCCAGGGGCCGAGGTCGGTTTCGGTGCGCGTGCGGCCGGTGTCGCCGCCCATCGCCCAGCTCAATCCTTCGGCAAAGACGAAGGTGGTGGCGTCGGACAGACCGCCGTCGCGATATTTCTGCAGCATCACTCCCTGGCCGCGCGCCATCACCGGGACTTCGGCGAGCGGGAAGACGACCAGCTTGCGGTTCTCGCCGATCACCGCGACGCTGTCGTGCGCTGCCGGGATCGGCCGCACGACGCTGAGCTGTGCCTTGGGTTTCAGGTTCACGACGTTGCGGCCCTTGCGCGTCTCGGCGATCACTTCGCTCATTTGCGCGATGAAGCCGTGTCCGCTCGACGAGGCGAGCAGCAGGCGGCCCTCGGCGCTCGCCGGGATCATCGCGACGATCCGCGCGTCGGGATCGATATCGACCATCAGGCGCAGCGGCTCGCCGAACCCGCGGCCGCCGGGCAGCTTGTCGGCGCCGACGGTGTAGAAGCGTCCGTCGCTCGCGGCGACCAGCAGCTTGTCGGTGGTCTGCGCGTGCGCGGCAAAGGCGAGTTCGTCGCCTTCCTTGAACTTGAACTCGCCCCACTGGTCGGCGGCGACATGGCCGCGCTGGGCGCGGATCCAGCCGCGTTTCGAGAGGATCACCGTTACCGGTTCCTTCTCGATCATCGCGTCGAGCGGAATGTCGCGTGCAGGCGCCGCTTCGGCCAGCGTCGTTCGGCGCGCACCGAGCGCGGTTTCGGGTCCATAGACCGCGCGCAGCTTTTCGAGATCCTTGCGCAGCCGCGTCCGCTGGCGCGCCGGGCTTTCGACCAGCTTGACCAGCTCGTCGCGCTCGGCGGAGAGATCGTCCTGCTCGCGCTTGAGCTCCATTTCCTCGAGCCTGCGAAGCGACCGCAGCCGCATGTTCAGGATCGCCTCGGCCTGCCGGTCGGTCAGCATGAACTCGGCCATCATGACAGGCTTCGGTTCGTCCTCGGTGCGGATGATCTCGATGATCCGGTCGAGATTGAGGAACGCGATCAGATAGCCCGCGACGAGTTCGAGCCGGTCGTCGATTTTCGCGATCCGGTGTTTGGCGCGGCGGACGAGGACGATGATCTGGTGCTGCAGCCACTCGGTCAGCAGTTGGTGCAGCCCCATCACCTTCGGCGTGCGCGTCGCGTCGAGGACGTTGAGGTTGAGCGCGAAGCGGCTTTCGAGCTCGGTCAGCCGGTACAGGCTTTCCTTGAGCACATCGGGATCGACGTTACGGCTCTTGGGCACCAGCACGATGCGGATGTCCTCGGCGCTTTCGTCGCGGACATCCTCGAGGATCGGCAGTTTCTTGTCGGCGATCAGCTGCGCGATCTGCTCGATCAGCTTGCCCTTGGCGACGCCATAGGGAATTTCGCTGATGACGAGCTGCCAGGTGCCGCCCGCCTGTTTCTCGATCCCGGTCTCTTCCCAGACGCCGTCCAGCTTGCCGGTCGAGAAGCGCGCGCGGACCCGAAAGCCGCCGCGGCCGGTTTCATAGGCGTAGGCAATCGTTTCGGGGCTGTCGACGATGATGCCGCCGGTCGGGAAATCGGGGCCCTTTACATGCTCCAGCAGGTCGGACAGCTCGGCCTTCGGATTCTCGATCAGCACCAGCGCGGCGTCGATCACCTCGGCGGCGTTGTGCGGCGGGATATTCGTCGCCATGCCGACCGCGATCCCGCTCGCGCCATTGGCGAGCAGGTTCGGGAACAACCCCGGCATGATCTCGGGCTCTTCGTCCTCGCCATTATAGGTCGGGCGGAAATCGACCGTACCCTCGTCGAGCCCCTGCATCAGGTCGATCGCGACGCGCGTCAGCCGCGCCTCGGTATAGCGGTAGGCGGCGGCATTATCGCCGTCGATATTGCCGAAATTGCCCTGACCGTCGACGAGCGGATAGCGGAGCGAGAAATCCTGCGCGAGGCGAACCATCGCGTCATAAACGGCCGTGTCGCCGTGCGGGTGGAACTTGCCGATGACGTCGCCGACGACGCGCGCCGACTTCTTGTAGCCCTGGCTCGGGTCAAGCCGCATCGCGCGCATCGCCCACAAGAGGCGGCGGTGGACGGGCTTCAGCCCGTCGCGGAGATCCGGCAGCGACCGCGCGGTGATCGTCGACAGCGCATAGACGAGGTAGCGTTCGGACAGCGCGCTGTCGAACGGGGTGTCGATGCTGTGGTCGGGTCCGGAAGGAGGAAGATCGTCGGTTGTGCTGGCCATTGTTGCGGCCGCGATAGCAAGCCTCGCGCGTCAAGGCAAAGGCTTGCGTTGGCGCGATGCGATACTAGCTTGGGGGTTCAACGGAAAGAGGGGGTTGCGGTTGACCGAAGTCACTGGTGCAGTTCGCAAAAGCCTCTGGACCCGCGCGCGCGACATGGCGGCGCAGGCACCGCCCGAGCGTAATCGCTACGTCGATTTCCTGCGCGCGTTGTCGATTCTTGCGGTCGTCGTCGGCCATTGGCTGGTCGCCGCGCCCTATATGAAAAACGGCGCGGTCGAGGGCGGACATCTGCTCGGCATCCTGCCCTGGACGCAGTGGCTGACCTGGGGGTTTCAGGTCATGCCGCTCTTCTTCCTCGTCGGCGGCTTCTCGAACGGCATGTCGTGGGCCGCGACCCTCCGCAAGGGCGGCAGCTATGCGGGGTGGTACAGCGGGCGGCTGCAACGGCTGATCAACCCCGTGTTGCCGCTGTTCCTGATCTGGTCGCTGTTCGCGGCCTTCGGCACCGCAATGGGGGTAGAGCGGGGCGTCGTCGCGATGGCGGCGCAGCTCGCGCTGATCCCGGTGTGGTTCCTGTCGGTCTATCTGATGGTCGCCGCGCTGGTGCCGCTGACGTGGAGGGCGTGGAAGCGCTGGGGCTTTGCGTCCTTCTGGGCCTTGGTCGCGGGGGCGGTCGCCATCGATGTCGCGGCGCTGCGTTTCGGCGTCCCTTACGTCAACTTCCTGAACTTCGCCTTCGTTTGGCTCGCGATCCACCAGCTCGGCTTCGCATGGAGCGAGGGAAGGCTGACGCCGGGCAGGGCGCTCGGCTGGGGCGCCGGCGGGTCGGTCGCGCTCGGCCTGCTTGTCGGGCTTGGACCCTATCCGGTCGCGATGATCGGGGTGCCGTGCTCGGCCTTGAGCAATTCGATGCCGCCGACGCTCGCGCTGCTCGCGCTCGGCATAGCGCAAAGCGGCTTCGCGCTCGCGCTCGAACCTGCGGGGCGGCGGATGCTCGACAATCTGACGCGCTGGACCGCGGTGGTGCTGGTCAACGGGATGATCATGACCATCTATCTCTGGCATCTCACCGCCTTTGTGTTCGTGATGGTCGCGGCGTGGCTGCTCGGCGGCATCGGGCTCGACGTCGCACCGGGCAGCGCAGCATGGTGGCTTGCGCGGCCCGTCTGGTTCGCGATCTATATCGCCGCGCTGCTGCCGCTGATCCTGCTCTTCGCCCGGTATGAGCGCGGCGATGGCAAGGCCGATATGGAAACACCGCACTGGCGCCTGATCCTCGGCCTCGTCCTGATCAGCGCCGGCCTCGCCGCGACTGCCGCGATCAGCATCGCCAGCCCCGCGGGGGTCACCGGAGTTCGCCTGTGGGTCGTCGCGCTGCCCTTTATCGGTGCTGCCGTCGCGCAGTTCGGGCCGGTCCACCGGCTGGCGCGATCATCGCTGCCGTAAGTCGGCTTTGGGGTGAGGAGCGGACGTTACCAATAATCGTCGCCCCCGCGAAGGCGGGGGCCGCCATCGGCCTTTTCCTGCGCCGCAGTCGGTTTACGCGGCCGCGCAGAAATGGGCGGCTAGCGGCCCCCGCCTGCGCGGGGGCGACGTTGTTGATACGCTCGCTTCCCACACCAAAGCTGCTTTACACAGATTCGGGCGAGGCGTGGCAGCGTAACACAGGAAGCGATATCGCACTTTAGAGAGCGATGGAGAATGGCGCGCCCGGCAGGATTCGAACCTGCGACCACCCGCTTAGAAGGCGGGTGCTCTATCCAGCTGAGCTACGGGCGCGTGCATCAGGGCTGTCGCCCGCGCGAATAGCGTGGTTTGCGTCCAGCGCAAAGCGCGTTAAGCAGCGCATCGCGATGACCGATACACCCGCCCCCTCCGCCAGGCCCGCGCACGTCGCTGCTTCGGCGGTCCGCCACTTCCGTTATTACGACCTGATGATGGCGGCGTTCGTCGCGATCCTGTTGCTCAGCAACATCATCGGCGCCTCGAAGCCGAGTTACATCGTGCTGCCCAGCGGCGAGCAATGGGCGTTCGGCGCGGGCGTGCTGTTTTTTCCGATCAGCTACATCATCGGGGACGTCCTGACCGAGGTCTATGGCTATGCCCGTGCGCGCCGGGTGATATGGACCGGCTTCGCAGCGCTCGCCTTCATGGCGTTCATGGCGTGGGTGGTCGTCTCGTTGCCGCCGGCGGAGGGCTGGCCGGGGCAGCAGGCCTATGAGTTCGTGTTCGGAAACAGCTGGCGCATCGTTCTCGCCTCTATGATCGCCTTTTGCGTCGGCGAATTCGCCAACTCCTATGTGCTGGCGCGCATGAAGATGTGGACCGGCGGGCGGATGCTCTGGGCCCGCACGATCGGTTCGACCGTCGTCGGACAGGGTCTCGACAGCCTGATTTTCTACCCGCTCGCCTTTTACGGGCTTGCCGGATGGCCGCCAGAGCAGTTGATGCAGGTCGTGTTGTCGCAATGGTTCATCAAGACGGCCTGGGAAGCCGCGCTGACCCCGGCAACCTATGTCATCGTCGGTGCGTTGAAGCGGCGCGAAGGTGTCGACGTGTTCGATGAAGGCACCGACTTCAACCCCTTCGGCGCCAAGGTCTGACCCTTTCGATGACATTGATAGAATTGGCTTCGCTGTTCGAGGAGCGAAAATCCTGGCTCGTCACGGCGTCCGATCTCGGCAAGGACGCGCTGCACATCTATTTCGGCCTGGCGCTCTTCATGCTGGTGCGGCTGGCGTGGCGCTGGCGCGGCGGTTGGGTGGCCGCGTGGCTGGCGGTGCTCGTCATGGCGTGCGGCGGCGAATGGCTCGACATGACGGCGGAATTCAGTAACGCCGCCATCCAGCCCGACGCCGCGCACTGGCACGACATATGGAACACGATGTTCTGGCCCACCGCGCTGCTGCTCGTAGGGCGCTGGCTCCAGCCCGTGGCGCAGCCGCGGGCGGACGTGTCAGGCGAGGACGCCGAGCGCCGCCTCGAACAGGCGTAGCCCGTCTGTGCCGCCGTGCGCGCGGTCGATCGCGCGTTCGGGGTGCGGCATCATCCCGAGCACATTGCCCGCATCGTTGAGGACGCCCGCGATATTGCGCGCCGAGCCGTTGACATTGTCGGCGTAGCGGAAGGCGACGCGCCCTTCGCCTTCGATCCGGTCGAGGGTCGCAGCGTCGGCGAAATAATTGCCGTCGTGATGCGCGACGGGGATCGCAATCTCCTCGCCCGCGCCATAGCCCGCGGTGAACAGCGACTGGCTGTTTTCGACCTTCAGCGGCACCGTGCGGCACACGAAGTTGAGCCCCGCGTTGCGCATCAGCGCGCCGGGGAGCAACTGCGCCTCGGTCAGCACCTGAAAGCCGTTGCACACCCCGAGCACGGGGACGCCGCGCCCGGCGGCATCCGAAACCGCGCGCAGGATCGGCGAGCGCGCCGCCATCGCGCCCGAGCGTAGATAGTCGCCGTAGGAGAAGCCGCCGGGCAGCGCGATGAAATCGACGCCATCGGGCAATTCGCTCTCGCGGTGCCACACCATCGCGGGCGCCTTGCCCGTCACTTGTTCGAGTGCGACCGCCATGTCGCGGTCGCAGTTGGAGCCGGGAAAGACGATGACGGCGGTCTTCATGGTCGCGGCTCCTGTATTAAGGGCGTTCGATTGTATTACGGGCGTTCGATGCGGTAGTTTTCGATCACCGTGTTCGCGAGCAGCTTCGCGCACATCGCGTCGAGGTCGGCATCGCTCGTGCCGTCGGCGACGTCGAGTTCGATGAAGCGGCCCGCGCGGACGTCGGCGACGCCGCCGAAACCCAGCCCCTCCAGCGCATGATGGATCGCCTTGCCCTGCGGATCGAGAACCCCCGGCTTGAGCGTCACATAGACATTCACTTTCATGGGGGCGGACCTCTGCTTTGCGGGGCTGGGAAGATGGGGGCGCCTATGCCCGCGAATCGCGCTGCGGGCAAGGCCCGGCGGGGCTAAAATTGCCGCTGTTCGGATTGCGAACCAATCGCAACTTTCCAGTTGCGAATCGCTCGCACTATCCCTAGATAGGCCTTGTTGAGAAGGATTCGCACATGGTCGTTTGTGTCTGCAACGCAATAAGGGAGCGCGATCTGCGCGACGTCGCGCGCGACGGCCAATTGCGCTGCGCCAAGGCCGCCTATGCGCAACTGGGTCGCAAACCCAAATGCGGCCAGTGCCTGCCTTTCGCTCGCAATATCATCAGCGACGTCGCCGAGACCGCCTGATTTTTCTTGGTTTTCTGCCATTTTTGACCTTGGCCTGATGCGGCCGGGAGGCGTATGATGCCGCCCGATCCCATCCCAAGAAAAATGACAGGACTGACAGCATGAAGGGCGACGCAAAAGTCATCGATTTCCTCAACGAGGCGCTCAAGAACGAGCTGACCGCGATCAACCAATATTGGTTGCATTACCGGATGCTCGACAATTGGGGCATCGCGCGCCTCGCGCATTTCGAGCGGCATGAATCGATCGACGAGATGAAGCACGCCGACAAGCTGGCGGACCGCATCCTTTTCCTCGGCGGCCTCCCCAATTTCCAGCTGCTCGGGCGCCTGCGGGTCGGTGAAACCGTCGAGGAGATACTGAAGGCCGATCTTGCTCTCGAGGAAGAGGCGATCCCGCTGCTCAAGGACGCGATCGCGCACAGCGAAAGCGTGCGCGACTATGTCAGCCGCGACCTTTTCTCGGACATTCTTGAAAGCGAAGAACATCATGTCGACGAGCTCGAAAAGCAGTTCGAAATGATCGAGCGCATGGGAATCGAGAATTACATCCAGTTACAGTCGAAGCCGGTCAGCGAAGATTGACGATGGCGCGAAGGCGGAGGGGGCTTCGTCCACGGCCTAAACCGTTGAAATGAGGGGTGCCTTCGGGCGCCCCCTTTTTTTTTGCTTGTATATGCGAATAATTCGCAATAGCAAGATTGGGCAGTCCCCTCCTGCCGGCCGCTGCACCTTTCAGCTGCATTATGGCGGCCGGCATCTTTTTCAGGCGTGGGGGGGGACCAGGAAACGTGCCGGCCGATCCGGCGGGCATCGATGGGGAGTCTTCATGCAGCGCAGCGAACTGGTCCGGAAATTCAACGCACAACCGCTAGTTCGCGACCTGCCCACCGAGGCTGCCCAGGCCGTTCTCGCGCTCCGCTATTGCATCCTCTGCCGCCGAGGCGAGCGCGACCCGATGCCCGAGCTCGAACGGCGCTGGGGCAATATCCTCGTCGCGCGGCGCTTCCGGCTGGTGGTCGAGGCGATCGGCCATGTCTGGCCCGACCCGTTCGCGGTCGCCCCGCCCTGCTGCCCGCAGCTCAGCTTCGACGAGGCGCTGCTCGCATCGATCGTCCGCGCCGCGGGCGCAGGCGACCGGATAGGATTCGACGTGCTGACAGGCGAGATGCTGGGCAGCGACGCGCGGGCGATGCTGTTCACCGCGCTCGAAAACTTTGTCCGCGCGCAGGCAACGGGGAGCGTGGGCGGGCTATAAGCCGCGCCTCGACTTCGCCAGCAGGAGGAATGACGGCTTCAGGGTGGATTCCCGACACTCGTCACCCCGGAGTTGATCCGGGGTCCATGACTTCGACGCCGCGATGGATCCCGGATCAAGTCCGGGATGACGAAACGAGAAGCATCCTCCCTGTCGCGTAGCGATGGGGAGGGGGACCGTCGCCGTAGGCGGTGGTGGAGGGGCCGCAACGTCGCGCCATCGCCCCTGCGTCAGCGCTTCGCGCTGCCACCTCCCCATGGCTGCGCTACAGGGAGGAACGAATGTCCACCTCCGGTCCAAACTCGCCGCCGCTCCCGCTGCGCTACTCTGACGTCGCTCCGTTCATTCCGCGCCGCGCCATGCAGAAAGTCCGCAGCGCGACGGCGTCGTGATAAGCATTGTGCGGGACATGGCTGAGCTCGGCCGACGAGAAACTCACCACCTCGGCAAGCTCGAAGCTCACCGCCGAGACGATCAGCCGCCGGCCGTCGCTGGTCGCGAGCAGGCGCGCGGCGTGGACGATGTCTTCGGGCCAGTCGGCGACGAGTACCGGATGCGGGTCGGGCCCCAGATAGTCGGCGAAGGCGTCCTGCAAGGCTTCATAGGCGACGGGCTCTGTGTCGAGCACAGGCAGCACATGCGCCGCGACCCAGGGTGTCGGGTCGCGGCACTCGACCGCGCCATAGAAGCGCGGGTGATCGGCATTCTCCGGCGCGAGTCCGATCGAGATCAGCGCGCCGCCGAAGCCGTTGAACTCGGCGTCGAGATAATAGCGCACACGCTACTTCGCGCGCGCGGCGTCGACGCTCCAGATCCCGGCACCGCGCGTCGCGATGTACAGGAAGATAAAGCAGTAGAGGATGATCGTCTCGCCGCCGTTGGCGATCGGATAGGGACCTTGGCTGCCGTGCGCGACCCAGTAGCCGACCGCCGACATGCCGCTCGCGATGAAGGCGGCTGGGCGGGTCGCAAGCCCGATGATGATCAGCGCGCCGGCAACGATCTCGATCGTCCCCGCCGCCTGCAGCATCGGGTTCAGCGGATAGGGAAAGGCGGTCGGAAAATTGAAGAATTTCTGTACGCCGTGCGCGAGAAAGAGCAATCCGGAAACGATCCGGAGCAGGGCATAGGCGCGGTCGCCGTGGTCGTCGAGAAACTTCATGGTCATCCCCCTCTCTTGCTTTGGATTGGGCGATGCTAGTGCAGCTCCGCGGCGTGAAAAAGCGCATTATCCGAAACGATGCGTTTCCAATGACTTGGTTCGGCATCGCATCGAAATGTCGCCTGCCGGACGATTTTTTTCGCACGCCATGTCACGGGCGGCCGCGCTGTCTCGTCATGCAGGTACAACCCGATGAAGGAGACGTGAGATGACCAAGGTAACCGACCCCTATGCCGCCGCCCCGACCCTTATGAAACAATGGACCGCGACCGGCTTCGCCGTCGAGAAGAGTCTCGACAAGACGCTCGTCGAACTGGTGAAGATTCGCTCGTCGATCCTCAATGGCTGCGCCAACTGCATCAATATGCACACGGTCGACGCCCGCGCGCATGGCGAGACCGAACAGCGCATCTACCTGCTCGCCGCGTGGCACGAAGCCCCGGTCTATACCGACCGCGAACGCGCCGCGCTCGCCTGGACCGACGCCTTGACCCGCATGTCGGAAGGGCACACACAGAAGGCCGCGAAGGAAGCACTCGAAGCCCATTTCACGCCGGAGGAGCAAGTGAACCTAACGCTGCTGATCAACATCATCAACGGGTGGAACCGCATCGCGGTCGGCTTCGACCTCTGGTACGAGGGCGGCGTGCTGGTGAAGGCCGCCTGATGACCCCCGCGGGCATTCGCGGCGAGATGGAATCGGGCGCGGACGCGGCGGCGAGTTTCGACCCGTTGCGTCCGCTCCTCACCCGTGTCGCCTATCGGATGCTCGGTTCGGTCGCCGATGCCGAGGACGTGGTACAGGATGCCTTCATTCGCTGGCTCGGCACCGACCGGGACGCGGTGCGCGAGCCCGCGGCCTTCCTTCGCCGCACGGTGACGCGGCTCTGCCTCGACCAGCTCAAATCGGCGCGCGCGCAGCGCGAGACCTATGTCGGCCCCTGGCTCCCCGACCCGCTGGTCGAGGAGGAGGACGACGACGATGTGACGTTGCCGCTTATGCTCGCGCTCGAACGGCTCTCCCCTCTCGAACGCGCGGCCTTTCTTCTGCACGACGTCTTCGGCGTCGAGTTCGACGAAGTCGCAAAGACGATCGAACGCGACGCTGCCGCGACGCGCCAGCTCGCCGCGCGCGCCCGTACCCATGTCCGCGACGCGCGTCCGCGCTACAAGCTGGAGAAGGCGCACGGGCTCGAGATCGCCAACGCTTTTTTTGCGGCCTCACGCAGCGGCGACATGGGCGCGCTCGGCGCGATGCTCGCGGCCGACGTCGGCATGTGGTCCGACGGAGGCGGCAAGCGCCCTGCCGCGATGGTGCCCGTACTCGGCTTCGATACGGTGATGACGCTGCACCGCAGCCTTGCCGTGTTGTTCGGCAAATATGGCTCGACGCTCGTGCACGTCGGCACGATCAACGGCTTGCCGGGCTTCGTCACCCGCGAGGCCGACGGCGAGTTCCAGACCACCGCGCTCGAGATCGAGGACGGCAAGGTCGCCGGCATCTATGTGATGCGCAACCCCGACAAGCTGAAGCATATGCATTGATGACGAGCTGCGTGCGGGAGCTGACATTTGCGGCCGACAAGGATGCGATGACCGGAATCGAGCGGAGGCGGTCATTCTTCTCCCCTCCCGCAGGCGGGAGGGGTTGGGGGTGGGCCAGCGGCGGTGCGTATGCCCACCCCGCTGCGGCTAGCCAGCAAGCTGGCAAGCCTCGCTGCCCCTCCCGCCTGCGGGAGGGGATGAGCAAACGTCCGCTTCCCCCCCCAAAACAGACGCCCTATTTCTTCAACCCGATCTCGCGCAGCCGTTCCTGCAGATACTCGTCGGCGGTGATCGGCGTCGGGTAGAGGTTCGGGTGCGAGGCATCGATGCAGCTCGGCAGCGTCTCGATCGGATAATCCGACCGGAAGTGGAGAAAGAAGGGCATCGAATAGCGCGCGACGCTCGCGCGGCCTTCGTCGGGATTGCGGACGCGGTGCGTGGTCGAGGGCAGGCGGTTGTTCGTCAGCCGCTGCAGCATGTCGCCGACGTTGACCGCCATTGCCCCCGGCGGCGGCGATACGGGAAGCCAGCTGCCGTCCTTGTCGAGAATTTCGAGCCCGGCTTCCTCGGCGCCGAGCAGCAAGGTGATCGTGTTGATATCCTCATGCGCCTCGGCGCGGATGCCCTTCGCGGGGCCTTCGACGGGCGGATAGTGCAGCAGGCGCATCACGCTGTTGCCGTCCTTGACGGTGTCGTCGAAGAAATCGGGGGCGAGGCCGAGGTAGCGTGCGATGCCCGAGAGAAGGCGGCCGCCGACGCGGTCGAATTCGGCGAACAATTTGTCATAGACGGCGCGGAAGCCCTCGACTTCCTTCGGCCAGACATTGTTCGGCTGCTGCGCGGCGAGCCGGTGCCCCGCGGGCAGATCGCGCCCGACGTGCCAGAATTCCTTGAGGTCGACTTCCTTCGCACCCTTGGCGATCTCGGTGCCGAACGGGGTGTAGCCGCGCGCGCCGCCGCCGCCGGGAATGTGATAGGCGCGCTTGACGTCCTCGGGCAGCGCGAAAAAGGCCTTCGCCTTCGTCCAGGCGTCGTCGATCAGCTGGGGGTCGATGCCATGGTCGGTGATCATCGCGAAGCCGAAGCGCTCGAAAGAGGCGCCGAAATCCTTCGCGAACTGATCGGCGGGGAGCGACATGGAAATGACGGGAACGGCAGCAGTCATGCGTGATGGGTCCATATGATAGGGGCGCCGCCGGCGGGGGCGGTGGATGAGTCGCGATTTAGGCGCGGCGGCGCGACCTTTAAAGGGAAAAAGGCGGTTCCACCTCGCGCGGGGCTCGGCTAAGCCCGCCGCCATGGCAAAGCAATATTGGCTGATGAAATCCGAACCCGACGCCTATGCGTGGGAGCAACTCGTCAAGGACGGGACCGGGATGTGGGACGGAGTGCGCAACCACACCGCGAAGCTCAACCTGATGGCGATGAAGGTCGGCGACGAGGCGCTCTTCTATCACAGCAATATCGGCAAGGAATGCGTCGGGATCATGAAGATCACCGAGACGGCGTCGCCCGATCCGACGGCGGAGGAGGGCTCGCCCTGGGTGATCGTCCGCGTGGCGCCGGTGCGCGCGCTCAAGCATCCGGTGACGCTCGCTGCGATCAAGGCCGACCCGGCGCTTGCCGACATGGACCTCATCCGCCAGTCGCGGCTGTCGGTCGGGCGCGTCACGCCTGCCGAGTGGAAGCATATCCTGAAAAAATCGGAAAAGCCCGCGGGCTGATCCTCAGCGCAGCTTCACCTGGAGGTGCTTCGCGACCGACGGGTGCAGCGGGTGCGTGAACTCGCAGCCGTAATTATTGCCGTCGGCGCGGCGGATGATCGCTTCGAGCGGTTGCAGGCCGGGCAGGCTGACCCAGATCGCCTTGCCGATCTGCGGGCGCGAGAATGTCACCATCCGGAAACCCGTCGAGGACAGGTCGTACAGCTCGACGTCGAAGGGATTGAAGCCGGGCTCGCGAAAGCGCGCCCGTGCCTGCACGGGCGAGCGTTCGGCACGGCGGCCCTTCGTGGTCGTCTTGGTGTTGGCGTTGGTCAGCACGTCTGTGTTCCCACCTCGCTGGTCGATTCGGGGCGAATTTAACGCGCCGTTGGTTATCGCAAGGTGAAGCGAATTGATGAAATTACGGGTAGGGATAAGTGTCGTCGACCGCCATCAAATGGCTCGGGAAGGGGGTGACGAGATGCACGGCGTCGCGCCAGTCGGCGGTCAGCCAGCGCTCATGGTCCTCGGCGTGCAGGATCATCGGCATCGCGACAGGAGTGAGGCGTTCGAGCAGGCCGTTCGGGTCGGTCGTCAGCACCGCGAAGCCCGGCCAGTCCTCGGTCTGGCGCTGGATGCCCGCGAAGGCGAAGATCGGGCGGCCGGGCACCGACGCCCAGCGCTGGCGCTTCGCGCCCGCCGGGCCCGACCAGACGGCAAAGCTCGTCGCCGGAATCAGGCAGCGGAGCTCGGGATGGCGGAGTGTCCCGATCCAGAACGGACTTGTCAGGTTGCGGACGGTGGCGACGGGCTGCGTGCCCTGCGGCGGGGGCGGGACGCCCCAGAGTTTCGGGCGCAGATAGCGGCGCGGTCCGCCGCGGCTGTCGGGGGCGATCACCGGCGCGGGACGGCCGGGCGTGACATAGTCGCCGGTCCAGGGATCGTCGCCCGCATCGACGTCAAAAGTAGCGGAAATCTGCGCTGCTGTGGCGTCGAGCCGATAGAGCTGCATGTCTAGTCGAGATGCACGCGGCCGCGCCCCGCCTTGACCGAGCTCCTCGCTTTCTTGGTGTCAACGCGGCGGGCCTTCGCGGCCTTGCTCGGCCTGGTCTTGATCCGTTTCTCGGGCCGGACGAGCGCGGCGTCGACCAGTTCGTTAAGCCGCGCGCGGGCGTCGGCGCGATTGGCCTCCTGGGTGCGAAAGCTGCGAGCGAGAATGACGAGTTCGCCGGCGGAGGTCATCTTGCTTCCCGCGAGCGTCTTGAGCCTGCGATAGGCATCGGGCGCTAGCCCGAGCGCGAAGACATCGACGCGAAGCTGGCACGCGGTCGCGACCTTGTTGACATTCTGACCGCCGGGGCCCGACCCCGCCAAGAACTTCTCGGTGATCGCGCTTTCGGGGATGTCAGCCACGGGTCGGCGACGCCCCTTCGGGTGCCGAAAAGCCCATCGCGGCGAAGCGATCGGGAAAGGGCGCCTCGGCAATTACTGGCGGCTTGACGTCACGTCTTACGGCGAGCCGTTCGGCGTGGAGCATCGTGCGATCCTTCGCACCACCATTTCCGTAAACGGGATCGCCGACGATCGGAAAACCAAGCCCTTCGAGCGCATGGACGCGCAGCTGGTGCGTCCGGCCCGTCTCCGGACGGAAGCGCAGCAGCGCGCGGCCGTTCTCGACAGCCAGCTTTTCCCAATGCGATACCGAGGGCTTGCCTTTCGGATCGACGACCATGCGCCAGCCCTGTTCGGCCGTCGAGGTCTTGCCGAGCGGCAGGTCGATGGTGCCGCCGTCGCCCGCGGGCACGCCGTCGAGGATCGCGAGATACTGCTTTTCGACCGCGCGCTCCTCAAAGGCGCGGGTGAAGCGGCCGTGCGCCTTCGGATTGCGCGCGAGCAGCAGGCAGCCCGAGGTGTCGCGGTCGAGCCGGTGGACGGGCAGCGGCCAACGCTTGAAGCCGAAGCGCAGGCTGTCGAGATGATTCTCGAGGCTGAGGCTGCCGTCGCGGGGTGCGTCGACGGGCAGGCCCGCGGGCTTGTCGATGACAAGCGCCTCGCCGTCGAGGAAAAGGATATGGTCTGAAAGAAGCATGGCCGCGCTATACGGCGACGCTCTCCTCGCCGAAAGCGTAAACGTCCATCGCCAGAAACGCATAGGTCGTGCTGGCGTGGAGGCGCTTTGCGTGCAGGTTATCGCCGTCGGCGCCTGCTCCCATCGCGACGAACAGCGGCAGGATATGGTCGGGCGTCGGATGGTTGTCCTTCCCATGCGGCGCGCGCTTGACCGCATGGAGGACATCGTCGATCGCATTGGCCTCCATCCGGCCGGCGACCCAGGCAGTGAAGTCGCTGACCCATGCGGGCGCCGGGGCACCGATCGCCGGGCGCGTCGTGAAGAAGGCGCGGAGATTATGCGTGATGCTGCCCGATCCGATGACGAGGACGCCTTCGTCGCGCAGCGGGGCGAGCGCCTGCCCCAGCGCATAATGCCATTCGGGAGATGCGTTCGAGGCGATCGAGAGCTGGACGACCGGAATGTCGGCGTCGGGATAGATCACCGACAGCGGCACCCACGCGCCATGGTCGAGCCCGCGCTCTGGATCGGCGACGACGGCCAGACCGTGCGCGGCGAGCAGGTCGACAACGCGCTGTGCCAGCGCCGGATCACCCGGCGCGGGATAGCGCATCGCGAACAGCTCTTCCGGGAAACCCCCGAAATCGTGAATTGTCGGCGGTGCGGGCGAAGCGGTTACGGTCGCCCGGCCGTTCTGATACGCCGCATCATGATGCGCCGACACGACAAGGATCGCGCGCGGACGCGGCAGCGAGTTGCCCAGCCCGGCGAGGAAATCCCGCGCCGGGCTGGGCTCGAGCGCCATCATCGGCGAGCCATGCGAAAGGAACCAGCTCGGGAGACGGCGCATCGGTTCAGGCGACCAGTTTGGCGGCGGTCTTCGCGACGCGCTCACCCAGATAGCGGGCACCGCCAAGATCGGCTTCGCTCGGCTGGCGCGAACCGTCGCCGTCGGCAACCGTCGTCGCCCCGTAAGGCGCGCCGCCCTTGACCTCGCCAACGCCCATCTGGCCGGCGTAGCCATAGTCGAGCCCGACGATCGTCAGGCCGAAGTGGAGCAGGTTGGTGAGGACCGAGAAGAGCGTCGTTTCCTGCCCGCCATGCTGCGTCGCGGTCGAGGTGAAGGCCGCGCCGACCTTGCCGTTGAGCTTGCCCTGCGCCCACACGCCGCCGGCAGTGTCCCAGAAGCTCGCCATCTGGCTCGCCATGCGGCCGAACCGCGTCGGGGTGCCGACGATGATCGCGTCGTAATTCGCGAGCTCGTTCGGATCGCTGAGCAGCGGGTGCGCGGTGTCGGTCTTGAAGCCCGCGGCCTCGATCACCGCCTGCGGGGCGGTTTCGGCGACGCGGCGGATGTCGACGTCGGCGCCTGCGGCGCGCGCGCCCTCGGCGACGGCATCGGCCATCTGTTCGACATGACCATAGCTCGAATAGTAAAGCACCAGTACCTTGGCCATCGTTCAGTCCTTTCCTTGCAGAGAGGCCGCCGCCACGCGGGAGGAAGCGCGCGGCGGCGACTTGGGGATCAAGCGGCCTGCTTGAGTTCGTCGATTGCGGCGGTTGCGCGGTTCACGGCATCGCCATCCATCATCTGCTGACCGGCGTCGATTACGGTGACGTCGGTGATGCCGACGAAGCCGAGAACATGACGCAGATAACCGGTCGCAAAATCATAGTCGCTGCCGACCGGCACGCCGCCCGTGGCGACGACCAGATAGGCCTTCTTGCCCTTCAGCAGCCCTTCGGGGCCGGCTTCGGTGTAGCGGAAGGTACGGCGGGCGCGGGCGATGAGGTCGATCCAGGCCTTCAGCGACGCCGGAACCGCGAAGTTGTAGAGCGGCACGCCGATGACGATCGTGTCGGCGGCTTCGAGTTCGCCGATCAGCTCCTCCGATGCTGCGAGCGCGGCCTTCTGATCGGCGCTGCGGTCATCATCGTCGGTGAAGTTCGCGCCGACCCAGTTTTCGGTCAGCAGGGCCGGCGGGGTCTGGGCGAGGTCGCGCACGGTGACGCTGGCGCCATAACCCTGTTCGACCAGGCGGGCGACGAGCTTGTCGGCGAGCTGGCGGGTGGTCGAGCCCGCGTGGCGCGCGCTCGCATCGATACGAAGAATGTGGCTCATCTTGTTACTCCTTCAATCTGAACTTGGTGAATAGGGGGGTGGGCCGCCGCCGACGGGGAGGGGCTTGGCGGCGGCCCGGGGGGACTTCGTCAGAGGCTGTCGACCAGCACCAGTTCGGCATCGTCGAGCGCTTCGACCTCGATCGTTCCGACGTCGCGGATCGCGATGCCGTCGCGGGGGTCGGCATCCTGACCGTTGACGCGGATGCGGCCCTTGGCGGCGACGAGATAGGCGTGGCGGCCGGGGCCGAGGTCGTAGGCGAGCTTTTCACCTGCCTCGACCGTCGCCGCGGCCACACGGGCGTCGGCGCGGATCGGCAGCGCGTCGTCATCGCCTTCGATGCCGCTCGCCAGGGTCACGAACCGGCCCGACCGGTCGGCCTTCGGAAATTCGCGCTGGCCCCAACCGGGATTGCCGCCGCCTTGGGTTGGCATGATCCAGATCTGGAACAGCGTCGTTTCCTCGTCCTCAAGGTTGAACTCGCTGTGCATGACGCCGGTGCCGGCGCTCATTACCTGGACGTCGCCCGCCACGGTGCGGCCGGCATTGCCCATCGAGTCACGGTGGCTGATCGCGCCGCTGCGGACATAGGTGATGATTTCCATGTCGCGGTGCGGGTGGGCGGGAAAGCCCGACTGCGCCGCGATGGCATCGTCGTTCCAGACGCGCAGCGCGCCCCAACCCATGCGGCCGGGTTCGTAATAGTCGGCAAAAGAGAAGTGATGACGGGCATCGAGCCAGCCGTGATTGGCATGGCCCAGCGTGTCGAATTTGCGAATATCGATCATGGCCTTGTCCTTCCTGGGTGCGGCCTTGCCGGCATTGATGCCGGACCGCGCCCTTGTGTTGAGGACAAAATAGGCTTTGGGATCGTTTCGAAAATAGCGTAGATGGAAAATCATCGTTTCCATTTTCGAGGTATTTGGATGTCGCTTCCCGATTATGAAGGCTGGGCCTGTTTCGCCGCGGTTGCCGACAGCGGCAGCTTCACCGCCGCCGCCGCGACGCTCGGCCTGTCGAAGGCGAGCGTGTCGAAAGCGGTGACGCGGCTCGAGGGGTCGCTCGGCATCACGCTGCTGCTGCGCAGTTCGCGGCAGGTGACGCTGTCGACCGCCGGGGCGGGGCTGGTCGACGAGGCGCGGGCGATGGTCGCGGCGGCGGTGTCGGCGACCGAAGCGGCGCGCGGCGACCGCCGCGACCTTGCCGGGCCGATCCGCCTCGCCGCGCCGATGAGCTTCGGGATCAAGGTGCTGGGGCGTCCGCTCGCGACCTTTCTCGAAATGCATCCGGCGGTCGAGGTCGACATCATCCTCAGCGACGCGCGGAGCGACCTGGTCGCCGAGGGGATCGACCTCGCGCTCCGCATCTCGCGGATGGACGATTCCAGCCTGCTCGCGCGGACGATCGCGCCGGTCGCGGCGTCGGTGATCGCGAGCGAGGCCTATCTGGAGCGCCACGGCACCCCGCGCCACCCGCTCGAACTCGTGGGTCATCGGCTGGTCGGATACGGGCACCGCGAACGCGCGATGCCGCTCCACTTCCACCGCGAGGGCGAGCAGGCGACGGTCGTCCCCAGCGGGCCCCTGTTCGCGAATAACGGCGACATCGCGGTTCCTTTGCTTGTCGCGGGGGGCGGGATCGCGGTGCTGCCCGACTTCATCGCCGACCAGGAACTGGCGTCGGGCGCGCTGGTCCGCATCCTCACCGACTGGTCGCTGCCACAATCCTATCTGCATCTGCTGTCGCCGCCGTCGCGGCTGCGCCCCGCGCGCGTGACCGCGCTGGCGGACTTTCTGGTCGATGTCCTCAAACGCTCCTGCACCGGCGCGCATGACGATCATCTCGCCCGGCGAACGGGGTGAATCTGGTGCAAAATGGCAACGGAATTCGCCGCGACTCGTGGATTCCTGCGGGTTAAACCAAAATTAACCTTTTCCCTTCATTAGTTTCATGGTTAATGTTCCGGCAGTCTCGCGAGCGGGGTCCGGTCGGCGCATCCAGGGGGGTCGTGCGATCGGGTTCGCGGGATCATCGTGGGAAACAGTTAAGGGGTGCCCAATGCGCGTACTGCTGATCGAGGACGAGCCGACGACCGCGAAGGCGATCGACACGATGCTCACCACCGAGGGCTTCAACGTTTACACGACCGATCTGGGCGAAGAGGGCCTCGATCTGGGCAAGCTCTATGATTACGACATCATCCTGCTCGACCTGAACCTGCCCGACATGCACGGCTATGACGTGCTGAAGAAGCTGCGCACCGCGAAGGTGCAGACGCCGGTGCTGATCCTGTCGGGCATTTCGGAAATGGATTCGAAGGTGCGCTCGTTCGGCTTCGGCGCCGATGACTATGTCACCAAGCCGTTCCACCGCGACGAGTTGGTCGCCCGCATCCATGCGGTCGTCCGCCGGTCGAAGGGCCACAGCCAGAGCGTCATCAAGACTGGCAAGCTCGCGGTCAACCTCGACACCAAGACGGTCGAGGTCGACAGCGTCCGCGTGCATCTGACCGGCAAGGAATATCAGATGCTCGAGCTGCTTTCGCTCCGCAAGGGTACGACGCTGACCAAGGAAATGTTCCTGAACCACCTCTATGGCGGCATGGACGAGCCCGAACTGAAGATCATCGACGTCTTCATCTGCAAGCTGCGCAAGAAACTGGCGCTCGCCTGCGGCGGCGAAAATTATATCGAGACGGTCTGGGGTCGCGGCTATGTGCTGCGCGATATCGATGATGAGGGGAATGAAGTGCGCCGGGTCGCCTGAGCCGCTTTAAGCCAGTTATTAAACGGGGACCCGGCGCGGAGCGATCCGCGCCGGTTTCCGTTTGGGCATCAGCCGGCGGTTTTTGCCGGGTCGGCGATGGCCTCGATCTCGATCCGGAATCCGAAATGCAGCGGTCCGGTCGCGATGACGCTCCGCGCCGGCCGCGCGGCGCCGAAGAAGGCGCCATATACCTCGTCGAGTTCGTCCCAGTCGGCGATGTCGGTCAGATAGACGGTCGTCTTGACCACCTGCGAAAGGTCGGCGCCCGCGCTTGCGAGCACCGCGCGCAGGTTGGAAAGCGCCTGTTGGGCCTGCTCCCGGAACGATGCCGCCGCCAGCGTCGTATCGCGGCCGGGCCGCAGAGGGAGCTGTCCCGACACGAAAATAAGGCCGCCGCCGAGGGTGAAGGGCGAATAATGCGGACCTGTATTGCCCGATGTCATCTCATGCTTTTCCCGATCATGTCACCGACGATAGCATGGCTTTTCGACAGGCGGTCGAAAAATGGCCGAGTGACGGGTTGCGACCGATTGCAGACGTTTGTTAAAGCGGTAATAATTGCCTTATGACCACCGCTCGTCCTTCCATTGTCGCCCTCGGCGTAGCCGCTTTGATGATGAGTGGATGTGACAATCTCGTTGAGCGTAAGTCCAGCGACCAATCCGTAAGTTCGGCGGCAGGTGTCGATGGCGCCTCTACTTTTGACATTGTTCCCGCTGAACGCATTGCGCTCCAGCAGCAGGCGCGCGCGGGCGATGGGGAGGCCGCTTATAAACTTGCACTCTTCTATGGGATGGCGGGAGGAGAATCTGGCTTTGCCGGTGACCCGAGAAACTTGCGGGAAGAAGAGCGATGGCTGCGGCTTTCAGCAAAGGCCGGGTTCGAGCCCGGTAGGCATTCCTTGGCAGTGAAAATTGGCCCAAAGGATTGCCCCACCGCGCGTCAAATGATGACCGAAATCGCGGAAACGAGTAGCGACCCCCAACTTAGTGAAAATGCCCAGTCTTGGTTAAAGGACGACGCTCTTTGCAAATGACCGCTAACGACCGGTTGCGGGCATTGTGATCCCCGGCGAAAGCCGGGGCCCAGAGCGGCAAAACGCGACGCTTGTGTGAGAATTCCCTAGACCCCGGCTTTCGCCGGGGATCACTGAGAGACGACCGCTCCCCACACCAAAGCCGCCATCGGCTTCAAATAAGCCTTTCCTACATTATCCGCCTGTGCCAGCCGTCACCCGGCTCTTTCATCTGGCGGACAAAGCCGGACCCGGTCCGGCTTGCGGGCACGGCGTGCGCGATGCGTTCGGCAACCCTGCCGGTAACAAACGGGGGTGATGCATTGGGCTGAACTTTCCTGAACTTTGGAAGTCCGGGCTGCGATGACCCGGGAGGCATGACAGCCCCGCACCCCATTTATCCGTCTGGCTTTTGGGCCGCCAATGAAGCCGTCGGCGCAATTCGTCTCCAAAACGCGACGGTCTGAAACTCCGCTCCAGAACCGGCGCCCCGAGCGCGGAATTAATGGATCCTGACTCTAGACGCCGTTCCGTTTTCACCCTATGTTCAGGGAACGGGGCGCAATAATCGGGGCTCCGGACGTTTAGAGGGGCGATTCTTGCGGCTTTTGCTGACCCTTTTGGCTTTGCTCACCGGTTTCGCGAGTGCGGACCGGGCGATGGCTGCGCCTGCCGTTCCGGCGGCGATGGGGTCGCTCGTCATGCTCGCCGAAAGCGCGGGCAAAGTCGAGGCCAGCGACAGCGAGCGCCGTCCGGCGGCCACCACACCGACCCGCCGCGCCAGCGGCGGCGGCGGCAAGCCGCGCAAGGCGGGCCCGCCGCATCTTCCCGGCCTCCTCACCGGCAGCGACCGCGCGCTCGAATAGCATCGCCCGCTGACGCCCTTTCGGGCTTTGCCTCCGCTCGCGCGGGGGCCGTTGCATATCATTCGCGTGCGGTTTGAAACTGCGCTGAAGCCATAGAATTCCAAGGAAATCCATTATGTTCGGCAGCCTTGCCAAGAGCCTGTTCGGTTCGTCCAACGACCGTTATGTCGCCTCGATCCGCAAGATCGTCGCCAAAATCAACGCCTTCGAACCCGAGCTCGAAGCGCTGAGCGACGAGAATCTGAAGGCGCAGACGCAAAAGTTCCGCGACCGGCTCGAGGCAGGCGAGACACTCGACGACATCCTGCCCGAAGCCTTTGCGACGGTGCGCGAAGCGGCGAAGCGCACGCTCGGCATGCGTCACTTCGACGTGCAGATGATCGGCGGCATCGTCCTCCACCGCGGCGAGATCGCCGAAATGGCGACGGGCGAGGGCAAAACGCTGATGGCGACCCTGCCCTGCTATCTCAACGCGCTGGAGGGCAAGGGCGTCCATGTCGTGACCGTCAACGACTATCTGGCACGCCGCGACGCCGAATGGATGGGCATCGTGTATAGCTTCCTCGGTCTCACGACCGGGGTCATCGTCCCGAACCTCAACGAGACGCAGCGCCGCGAGGCCTATAACAGCGACATCACCTACGCGACGAACAACGAGCTGGGGTTCGATTATCTTCGCGACAATATGAAGTTCGACCGCCAGCAAATGGTCCACCGCGAATTCAACTTCGGCATCGTCGACGAGGTCGACTCGATCCTCATCGACGAGGCGCGCACGCCGCTGATCATCTCGGGCCCCACCGACGACAAGTCGGAAATGTACGTCCGCGTCAACGAGGTCGTGCATCAGCTGGTCGAGGAGGATTATGAGAAGGACGAAAAGTCCAAGTCGATCAGCCTGACCGAGGAAGGCACCGAGCATGTCGAACGGCTGCTCGAAGCCGCGGGTCTGCTTCAGGGCAGCAACCTTTACGACATCGAGAACACGCAGGTCGTCCATCACGTCAACCAGGCGCTGAAGGCGATCCAGATGTTCAAGCTGGACATCGATTATATCGTCAAGGACGGCAAGGTCGTCATCATCGACGAGTTCACCGGCCGCATGATGGACGGCCGCCGCTGGTCCGACGGCCTGCACCAGGCGGTCGAGGCCAAGGAAGGCGTGCAGATCGAGCCCGAGAACCAGACGCTCGCGTCGATCACCTTCCAGAATTACTTCCGCATGTATCCGAAACTCAGCGGCATGACCGGCACGGCCGCGACCGAGGCGGCCGAATTCTTCGACATCTACAAGATGAACGTCGTCACCATCCCGACCAACCGCCCGATCGCGCGGCAGGACGACGAGGACGAATTCTACAAGAATATCACCGACAAGTTCGGCGCGATCGCGAAGACGATCCGCCAGGCGCAGGATCGCGGCCAGCCGGTGCTCGTCGGCACCGTATCGATCGAGAAGTCGGAGCTGCTGTCGTCCTTCCTCGAAAAGGAAGGCGTGGCGCACAGCGTGCTCAATGCGCGCTTCCACGAAAGCGAGGCGCATATCGTCGCGCAGGCGGGCCGTACCGGCGCGGTGACGATCGCAACGAACATGGCGGGCCGTGGCACCGACATCAAACTCGGCGGCAACGAAGAGTTCCGTATCGAGGATGAGCTGAAGGACATGCCGGCGGGCCCCGAGCGCGAGGCCGCCGAGCAGCGCATCCGCGACGAGGTCGCGGCCGAACGCGAAGCCGTGCGCGCCGCGGGCGGGCTGTTCGTGCTCGCGACCGAACGCCACGAAAGCCGTCGTATCGACAACCAGCTGCGCGGCCGGTCGGGGCGTCAGGGCGACCCCGGCCTGTCGAAATTCTATCTCTGCCTCGACGACGACCTGCTGCGCATCTTCGGGCCGGACACGTTGTTCGCCAAGATGATGAACAAGAATCTGGAAGATGGCGAGGCGATCGGCTCCAAATGGTTGTCGAAGGCGATCGAGACCGCGCAGAAGAAGGTGGAGGCGCGCAACTACGACATCCGCAAGCAGGTCGTCGAATATGACAACGTCATGAACGACCAGCGTAAGGTCATTTACGAACAGCGCGGCGAGATCATCGACAGCGAGACCGTCGACGAGGTGATGACGGCGATGCGCGCCGAGACGGTGAATGCGATCGTCGCCGACGCCTGCCCGCCGGGCAGCTATCCCGAGCAGTGGGATATCGAGACGATGAAGGCGCGCGTCGCCGACGTGCTCGACCTCAATCCGCCGATCGACGCGTGGATGCAGGAGGATGCGGTCGATCCCGAAATCTTCGAGGAACGCATTCAGCAAATGGCGGACGCGGCCGCGGCCGAAAAGGCGGGGCAGGTCGAACCCGAAACCTGGCGCAGCGTCGAAAAGTCGATCCTGCTCCAGACGCTCGACCATCACTGGAAGGATCACCTCGCGACGCTCGACGCGCTGCGCCAGGCGATCTTCCTGCGCGCCTATGCGCAGAAGCAGCCGATCAACGAATATAAGCAGGAAGCCTTCGCGCTGTTCGAGCGGATGCTCTCGAATATCCGCGAGGATGTGACGCGCACCGTCGCGCGGATCGATTTCCAGTTCCAGGAGCCCGAGGCGATGCCGCTTCCCGAACTGCCCGACTTCCTGACCACGCACATCGATCCGTTCACCGGCGAGGATGACAGCGCCGACATCGACGGCGGCCAGCTGGGCGTGATCGCGAACACGCTGCCGCCGATGCAGGCGCCGCGCCCGGATTTGCCCGAGGGCGAAAACCCTTACGCGGCGCTCGAGATCAGCCGTAACGCGCCGTGCCCGTGCGGCTCGGGTCGCAAGTACAAGCATTGCCACGGGCAGCTATGACGTCAGGCTGAGGCAATGCCCGGACTCGCCGCTCTCTTCGGATTGACCGCGCTGCTGTATGCGGCGGTCGGTTTCGGCGGCGGATCGACGTACACTGCGCTGCTGCTCTTGGGCGGTGTCGCGGTCGGGCTCGTCCCGGCGATCAGCCTCGCGTGCAATGTCGTCGTCGTCACCGGCGGGACGATCCGCTTCGCGCGCGCCGGAGTGATGCCGTGGGCCAAGGCGCTTCCCCTGGTCGTCGTCGCGGCGCCGCTCGCCTTTCTTGGCGGGCTGACCCCGGTGAAACAGGGCGTGCTCGTCATTCTGCTCGGCGTGTCGCTGCTCGCCTCGGCCATCGCGCTGCTGTTCCAGCCGCAGACCGCGAAGCCCGTCGAGCTGTCGCCCAAGCTGTTGCTGCCGATCGCCGCGGCGATCGGCTACCTTGCGGGCGTCGTCGGCATCGGTGGCGGTATCTTCCTCGCGCCGATCCTCCACCTCATCCGCTGGGCCGAGGCGCGCAGTGTCGCCGCGACCGCCAGCCTGTTCATCCTCGTCAACAGCCTGTTCGGGCTGACCGGTCAGCTGATGAAGGGCAAGGGCGCCGAGATGATCGACGCGGTCGCCGGGCACTGGCCGCTGCTCGTCGCGGTGCTGATAGGCGGCGCGGTTGGTACCCAGCTCGCGGTCAAGACCGGGCCCGCGACGCTGATCCGGCGGCTGACAGCGCTGCTCGTCGGCTTTGTGGCATTGCGCCTGCTCTTTGGTTTTTAAGGGCTTTCAGCGCTCTTGCCTTCCGGCGTGTCAGTGCTAGCATCATCCGACAAGCTTGGCGGCCGCGTAGCCTACAAGCGACGCAGCAGGCAGGGATGACCCGGGCCGCGCACCGCGCGCGGCCGGACCGAAGGCATGTTGCGTGGAAAGGGCTGGGGCATTCCTTTTTTCGATGAGATGACGGGACATGGGGGCGAGGTCCGATCGCCCTACCGCGATTATCATGACTGGTTCGATCGTGAGGATGCGGCCCGCATCCAGCGCAAGGCGCAGCAGGCCGAGGCCTTTTTTCGTACCACCGGCATCACCTTCAACGTCTATGGCGAGGATGAGGCCGACGAGCGGCTGATCCCGTTCGACGTCGTCCCGCGCATAATCTCGGCGGGCGAATGGCGCCGCCTGTCGCGCGGGATCGAACAGCGCGTGCGCGCCCTCAACGCCTTCCTCCACGATATCTACCACCGGCAGGAAATCCTTCGCGCTGGCCGCGTGCCGGTCAATCTCATCTCGCGTAACGAGGCCTTCCTGCCGATGATGATGGGTATGGACCCCCCGGGCGGCGTCTATACACATATCAGCGGTATCGACATCGTCCGCACCGGGCCGAATGAATATTATGTGCTCGAGGATAATGCGCGGACGCCATCGGGCGTGTCGTACATGCTCGAAAATCGCGAAACGATGCTCCAGATGTTTCCCGAGCTGTTCGCGAAAATCTCGGTGCGCGAGGTCAGCGACTATCCGCTCAACCTCTTGAAGTCGCTCGCGGCCTGCGCCCCGCCGAAGTGCAACGGCACGCCGACGGTCGCGGTGCTGACCCCCGGCATCCACAACAGCGCCTATTTCGAACACAGCTTCATCGCCGACCAGATGGGCGCCGAGCTGGTCGAGGGGCATGACCTGCGCGTCGTCGACGGCCGCGTCGCGATGCGCACGACGCAGGGCTATACGCCGATCGACGTCATCTATCGCCGCGTCGATGACGATTTCCTCGACCCGCTGAACTTCCGGCCCGATTCGATGCTCGGCGTGCCGGGCATCTGGGACGTCTATCGCGCCGGCGGGATCACGATCGCCAACGCGCCGGGGACTGGCATCGCCGACGACAAGGCGCTCTACAGCTACATGCCCGACATCATCGAATTCTATACGGGCGAGAAGGCGCTGCTGCCCAATGTGCCGACGTGGCGCTGCAGCGATCCCGACCATCTGAGGGAGGTGCTGGAACGGCTGCCCGAACTGGTCGTGAAGGAAGTCCACGGCTCGGGCGGCTACGGCATGCTCGTCGGCCCGGCTGCAAGCAGGAAGGAGGTGGCCGCCTTCCGCAAGAAGCTGGAGGCGAACCCCGGCAATTATATCGCGCAGCCGACGTTGTCGCTGTCGACCGTCCCGATCTTCACCAAGGCGGGGCTGGCACCGCGGCACGTCGACCTTCGGCCCTTCGTGCTGATGTCGCCGCAGGGGATCACGATCACGCCCGGCGGGCTGACGCGCGTCGCGATGACCAAGGGGTCGCTGGTCGTCAATTCGAGCCAGGGCGGCGGCACCAAAGATACCTGGGTATTGGAAGACTGATGCTCGGGAAAACGGCAGGATCGCTCTTCTGGATGGCGCGCTACCTCGAGCGCAGTGAGAACAATGCGCGGCTGATCGACGCGGGCTTCCGCATCGCGCTGACGCGGTCGAGCACCGCGCGCTCGGAATGGCGTTCGGTTCTCGTGACCGCGGGGCAGGACAGTTTTTTCCGGCAGGCGCATGGCGATGATTATACGTCGCAGCGCGTCGTCGATTTCATGCTGCGAGATCCTTCGAACCCGTCGAGCATATTGTCGGTGGTCAAGCGCGCGCGCGACAATGCCCGCACCGCGCGCACCTATCTGACGCGCGAGGTGTGGGAGGCGGTGAACACCAGCTGGATGACGCTGGGCGCGCAGCTCAAGCGGCAGGTGCGTGAGGACGACCTGCCCGATGTCCTCGCTGCGATCCGCCAGAACAATGCGCTCGTGCGCGGGGCCTTTTCGGGCACGATGCTGCGTAACGACGGCTATAATTTCGCGCGGCTCGGCACCTTCCTCGAACGCGCCGACAACACCGCGCGCATCCTCGACGTCAAATATTATCTGCTGCTGCCGTCGGTTGCGCATATCGGCACCTCGATCGACAACGTGCAGTGGGAGACGATCCTGCGCTCGGTGTCGGCGCACCGCGCCTATCACTGGCTCTACGGTACCGAGATCAGCGCGCTCAAGATCGCCGAATTCCTGATCCTCTACAAACAGATGCCGCGCAGTCTTGCTTTCTGCTGCGACCAGATGAACGACAATCTAGGCCTGCTCCAGCGCGCCTATGGCGTGGAGACCGACGCGATCCGCATGGGTTCGTCGATGTGCCGCGAACGCCTGTCGCGCCCGATCGGGTCGATCTTCGACGGCGGGCTGCACGAATTCATCACCGACTTCCTTCGCGCCAACGCCGCGCTCGCGCAGCAGATCGAGCGCGACTACCGCTTTGTGGAATGACGATGAAACTGCGTGTCGAACATACCACCCATTATCAGTACGACAGCCCGGTTCGCTACGCGCTGCAGCAGCTCAAGCTGACGCCGAAGGAGCGACCCGGGCAACAGCTGATCCACGACTGGACGATCGCGATCGACGGCGGTTCGCAGCAGCTCCATTATACCGATCATCACGGCAATGGCGTCGACCTGATCGCGGTCGACACCGGCGCGCGCGAGCTTGTCATCCGCTGCGCCGGCGAGGTCGAACTGGTGACGTGGGACGGGGTGATCGGCCCGCATCGCGGGCCGATGCCGCTGTGGGGCTTCCTGCGCCGCACGCCGCTGACGCGGCCGGGGCGCGGGGTGCGCGCGCTGGTTTCCTCGCTGGGCCGAGATTTTGCATCGGATATCGAGCGCGCGCACGCGCTGTCGGCGCTGATCCTCGAAAAACTGCCGTACCGGATCGGCGTGACCGATGCGGAAACGACGGCTGAGACCGCGCTCTCTGGCGAGGGCGGCGTGTGTCAGGACCACACCCATATCTTCATTTCGGCGATGCGGCAGCTCGGGCACCCGGCGCGCTATGTCTCGGGCTATCTGATGATGAACGACCGGACGCATCAGGATGCGACGCACGCCTGGGCCGAGGCCCATTTCGACAACATTGGCTGGATCGGTTTCGACGTCAGCAACGGCCATTCTCCGGATCGCCGTTACATCCGCGTCGCGACCGGGCTCGACTATCGCGATGCGGCCCCGGTTCGCGGGATGCGTTATGGTGCAGCGCAAGAAAATCTGGTTGTCCAATTGCAGGTCCAGCAATAAGCGGACTCAAACCGGGGCGGGGAAACGGGATTCGATGACTTATTGCGTTGGCATGCGTTTGAACAAGGGGCTGGTGTTCATGTCGGACACCCGCACCAATGCCGGCGTCGACGATATCTCACAGGTCCGCAAGATGCGCAGCTGGCATGTGCCGGGCGAGCGCGTGATCACCCTGATGTCGGCGGGCAACCTGGCAACGACGCAAGCGGTCGTCAGCTTGCTCGACGAGCGCACCAAGGCCCCCGAGGAACGGCATCCCTCGATCCTCGCCGCGCCGTCGATGTTCGCGGTCGCGACGATCGTCGGCGAGACGCTACGTCAGATCGTGATGCGCCACAATGACGAGGGGCCGGCGGCGGAGTCGCTGTTCCGCGCGTCGCTGATCGTCGGCGGGCAGATCAAGGGCGCCGAGCCGCGGCTGTTCCTGGTCTATCCCGAAGGCAATTTCATCGAGGCGGGGGAGGATAATCCCTTCTTCCAGATCGGCGAAACGAAATACGGCCGGCCGATCATCGTGCGCTCCTATGATCCCGCGATGTCGTTCGAGGATGCGGTGAAATTGCTGTGTGTCTCGTTCGATTCGACGATCCGCGCCAATGCCGGCGTCGACCTGCCGATCGACCTCAAAGTGCACGAGCGCGACGATTTCACTACGGTCCGCGAACGTCGTTTCGAGCGCAACGATCCCTATTTCGAAAGCGTCGCCGACGGCTGGGCCGAGGCGCTGGGAATCGCGCTGGCGGAGCTTCCCGACTTTCATTTCTGATCCCGGCCGGCAATCGCAGGCTCGCGCCGCTAACGAAAAAGAAATGGCCCGGAAGGTGCGTAACCTTCCGGGCCTTGTTGCTCCGGCCGTCAGGGAGGGGGGAGGAGCGGCCGGAACTGGGGTCGCTCCCTCTATGGCGCCCGCCGCTCCGCCGCTCAATCATACCAAAGCATGATGCGGCCTATCCGGGGACTGCGGCCGATATTGTCAGCGGTTCTTTCGTCCTTCGATCAGCCCGTCGACGAGGCTCGGGTCGGCGAGCGTCGACGTGTCGCCGAGCGATCCGAAATCATTTTCCGCGATCTTGCGCAGGATGCGGCGCATGATCTTGCCCGAGCGCGTCTTGGGCAGCCCCGGGGTCAGGTGGATATGGTCGGGGGTCGCGATCGGGCCGATTTCCTTGCGGACCTGCTGCTTGAGCGCCGCGACGATCGCGTCGGTGGCCTCGACCCCTGCGTTCAATGTGACATAGGCGTAGATGCCCTGACCCTTGATGTCGTGCGGGAAGCCGACGACCGCGGCCTCGGCGACATCCTCGTGCAGGACGAGCGCGCTTTCGACCTCGGCGGTGCCCATGCGGTGGCCCGAGACGTTGATAACGTCGTCGACGCGGCCGGTGATCCGCCAATAGCCCTCGGCGTCGCGGCGGCAGCCGTCGCCGGTGAAATATTTGCCCTTGTAGGTCGAGAAATAGGTCTCGGCAAAGCGGCCGTGGTCGCCATAGATCGTGCGGGCCTGTCCGGGCCAGCTGTGCGTGATGCAGAGGTTACCTTCCGCCGCGCCGCCCGTTTCTTCGCAGACGAGCGTGTTGCCCTCGGCGTCGACGAGTTCGGGGCGGACGCCAAAGAAGGGCTTGCCCGCGCTGCCAGGCTGCATCGCGTGCGCGCCGGGTAGAGTGGTGATCATGATCCCGCCGGTCTCGGTTTGCCACCAGGTGTCGATCACGGGGACGCGGCCCTTGCCGACAATCTGGTGATACCACCGCCATGCCTCGGGATTGATCGGTTCGCCGACGCTGCCGAGCAGGCGGATCGATGACAGGTCGTGGCGCGTGACATAATCGTCGCCCTCGCGCATCAGCGCGCGGATCGCTGTCGGCGCGGTGTAGAGGATGTTGACGCGGTGCTTGTCGACGACCTGCCAGAAGCGGTCATGGTCGGGGTAATTGGGTACCCCCTCGAACATCAGCGTCGTCGCGCCGTTCTGCAGCGGGCCATATACGACATAGGAATGTCCGGTGACCCAGCCGATGTCGGCGGTGCACCAGAAGACCTCGCCGGGGTGATAGTCGAAACCGTACCAGAAGGTCGTCGCGGTCCAGACGCTGTAGCCGGCGACGGTGTGAAGCACGCCCTTCGGTTTGCCGGTCGATCCCGAGGTATAGAGGATGAACAGCGGATCTTCGGCGTTCATCGGCTCGCACGGGCAGTCGGCGGGGACGTCCGCGGACAAGGCGTCATACCAATGATCGCGGCCCTCCTTCATCGCGACGTCGCCGCCGGTATGTGCGACGACAAGCACCGCCTTCACATCGATGCGCTCAAGCGCCTTGTCGACATTGGCCTTCAGCGGGACGGTCTTGCCGCCGCGCAGCCCTTCGTCGGCGCAGATCACCCAGTCGCTGCCGCAATCCTCGATGCGGCCGTGGATTGCCTCGGGCGAGAAGCCGCCGAAGACGACGCTGTGCACCGCACCGATGCGCGCGCAGGCGAGCATCGCGACCGCGCCCTCGGGGATCATCGGCATATAGATGGTGACGCGGTCGCCCTTCCGGACGCCCAGCTTCTTCAGCGTGTTCGCGAAACGGATGACGTCGGCGAGCAGCGCGGCATAGCTGATCGTCCGCGTCTCGCCGTCGGGCGCGTCGGGTTCGAAGATGATCGCGGTGTGCTCGCCATGCCCCGCGGCGACATGGCGGTCGATGGCGTTGTGGCAGAGGTTGAGCACCCCGTCCTGGAACCATTTGATTTCGACCGGATCATAGGACCAGTTACCGATTTTCGTCGGCGGTGTGATCCAGTCGAGACGCCTGGCCTGTTCGGCCCAGAAGGTGTCGGGATCGCTCACGCTCTGCGCATAGAGGCGGTCGTAGTCGGCGGCGGTGCAATGCGTGTTCGCGGCGGCGTCGGCAGGGACGGGGACCAAAGGTTCGGAGGGGGGTAGGTCGGACAAGTCTGCTTCTCCCGCTTTTCGAGCCCGTCGCTTGGGCCGCGAATCTTGTTAATCCCTTCTTATCCGTTCGCATCGAGCGAAGTCGAGATGCCCGTCGTTCACATACGACTTCGGGGTGTCTCGACTTCGCTCGACACGAAAGGGGAGGTGCGACTATGCGCGGGCAGCATAGCGGCGCGAAAGGAGTATCCATGGTCGATATCGGTGATGAGGTCGGACGGCTTCTGGAAAAGCTGGGCGTCGAGCGCCGCGTCTGGACAGAAGGCGCTATGTCGTCATTCACGCCGATCACCGGCGAACGGATGGCGCGGCTCATCACCGCCGACGCGCGCGCGATCGACGAGGCCCTCGATACCGCGACGGCGGCGTTTCGTGCGTGGCGTCACGTCCCGGCGCCGCGCCGCGGCGAGCTGGTCCGCCTGTTCGGGGAAGAATTGCGCGCCGCGAAGGACGATCTGGCAAAGCTCGTCACAATCGAGGCAGGCAAGATCCCGTCCGAGGGCGCGGGCGAGGTGCAAGAGATGATCGACATCTGCGACTTCGCGGTCGGGCTGTCGCGCCAGCTATACGGCCTGACGATCGCGACCGAGCGGCCGGGACACCGGATGATGGAGGTCTGGCATCCGCTGGGCGTCGTCGGGGTGATTTCGGCGTTCAACTTTCCGGTCGCGGTGTGGGCGTGGAATGCGGCGCTCGCGCTGGTGTGCGGCAACAGCGTGGTGTGGAAACCGTCGGAAAAGACGCCGCTTACCGCGCTCGCGACGCAGGCGATTTTCGAGCGCGCGGTGGCGCGTTTCGGCGATGCGCCCGCGGGGCTGTCGCAACTGCTGATCGGCGGGCGCGAGGCGGGCGAGACGCTGGTCGACGACGCGCGCGTCGCGCTGGTGTCGGCGACGGGGTCGACGCGGATGGGCCGCGCGGTGGCGCCGCGCCTCGCCCGGCGCTTCGCACGCGCGATCCTCGAACTCGGCGGCAACAACGGCGTGATCGTCGCGCCTTCGGCCGACCTCGACCTGGCGCTGCGCGGCGTCGCCTTCGGGGCGATGGGAACTGCGGGGCAGCGCTGCACGACGACGCGGCGGCTGTTTCTTCATGACGGCATCTACGATGGTTTCGTAGCGAAGCTTAAGGCCGCCTATGCCAGCGTGGGTGTCGGCAATCCGCTGGAGGGCGAGGTTCTCGTCGGGCCGCTGATCGATCGGGCCGCTTATGAGAGGATGCAGGAGGCGCTGGGTGCGGCAGAGGCAGCGGGCGGGGTGGTGCACGGCGGCGAGCGCATCGGCGAGGGCGCCAGCTTCTATGTGAAGCCCGCGCTTGTTGAGATGCCGGGGCAGGTCGGGCCGGTGCTCGAAGAGACCTTCGCGCCGATCCTCTACGTCATGCGCTACTACGACCTCGATGCCGTGATCGGGCTGCACAATGACGTCGCGGCCGGGCTGTCGTCGGCGATCTTTACCACCGACATGCGCGAGGCCGAGCGGTTTCTGGCCGCGAGCGACTGCGGCATCGCGAACGTTAACCTTGGCACCTCGGGCGCCGAGATCGGCGGCGCATTTGGGGGCGAAAAGGAAACCGGCGGCGGGCGCGAGAGCGGTTCGGACAGCTGGCGCCAATATATGCGCCGCGCGACGAATACCGTGAATTATTCTGACGCGCTGCCGCTCGCGCAGGGGGTTTCGTTCGACCTCTAGTTCCCCGCCCGCTTGCGGGAGGGGTTAGGGGAGGGCATGTCGCTCTCCCGCTGTTCGGTTCTGGAACAGGCCCTCCCCCGCCCCCCCCCCGCAAGCGGGAGGGGAGATTAAACCGCCCGCCACCCGAAGCGGTCTTCGCCGAGCGCGACGATCTCGCCCGCCGTGCCAACCGGCTCTTGCTGACCATCGGTAAGGAACGCCAGCACCGCGGCATCGCCGACATCGACATGCGCCAGCGTGCGCTTGCCGTCGGGCGTGCGGGCTACGACGACGCCCGCTTTGGGCGCGCCATCGCGGCCATAGAAGACCGTGTAGCTCTCGATCGTCGCCGGCCCGGCATAATCCTCAACCAAATCGGGCACCGGGCCGCGTTTGGCCTCGGCCTCTGCCTGATAGTCGAAATCCTGCGGAAAACTCGCCGCCGCGACCGGCTCGCTGCCCAGCACGATGCAGTGATTGTCGGTCGCGAAGCCGCCATTGGCAAAAAGGAAACCGTAGCGGCCTTCCTTGCGCAGCTTCTCGACCATCGAAACGACCGCATGACTCATATAATTGGCGATCGGGCCGCCGCCGAAGGTCAGCCCGCCGAACACCGTCGCGGGCCGGTCGGCCGGCCAGCCGAGCGTGCGCCGCGCCATCTTGGGCACGCAGGGGAAGCAGCTGTAGAGTTCGACATAGTCGAAATCGCCGACCGCCATGCCATTCAGCTCAAGCGTGCGATTGATCGACGTCTCCATGCTCACGCTGCCGTCGTAGCGGTCGCGGTGGAGGATGCTTGCGGGCTCCTTCGCCGCCGCGCCCATCCCGACATAGATCAGCCGGTCCTCGGCGATGCCGCGACGGCGCGCTTCAGCAAGGCTCGCGACGAGGAAGCCCGCGCCCTGGTTTACCGACGAATTGGCGACCATCAGCTTCGAATAGGGGAAGGCAATCGGGCGGTTGCGCTCGTCGACGCGGAGGATGTCATCGGGCGTCGCGGGTTTCCGGATCCACGCGCCGTCATTCGCGGCGGCGACCTCCGAAAAGCGCGACCAGATTTCGGCGCTTTCAGTCTGCGCTTCGGCGAGCGTCTGGCCCCACGCGGCGCGCGTGGCATTCTCATAGAGGGGATAGACATCGACCGGAGCGGCGAGGCCGTGGAGTTGCGCGTAGTTCGGCTCGCGCCGCGTCGCGACCTTGCGGATCGCGTTATAGCTTTTGTCTTCGCCGCTCGCGGCCTTGGCGGCGCGCCCGGCGGCCGTGCGTAAGGCTTCGGCGCCGACGATGGCGGCCAGCTTGACGTCGCCCGCGCCGATGCGATTTGCGGCTTCGTTGAGCAGCCGGACCGGCGTGTCGCCGTGTGGCGCAGCGGACTGGTAGTTGATCGCCGGGTTCGCACCAATCGCCTTGGCGAGCGGTTCGGGGAGCTTGCCGAGGCTGTGAAAGCTGATCTGGTCGACGATCGCCAGGCTGTCGATGTCGGTCAGCGAGACGCCCGCATCTTGTGCCGCGACGTTCAGCGCGGCGATCATGAGGCCAAGCGAGTCGAGCCCTTGATCGGGGTCTTCGGGCCGGTCGTTGACCTGTCCGACCCCGATGATTACCGGAATAAGCTCGGGATCGGTCATTTAAAAATCTCCGTTCGTGTCGAGCGAAGTCGAGACACCCCGAGGGCAAGCGCCAAGCCGATGGGCATCTCGACTTCAGCCGAAGGCTGAAGTTTATCCTGAGCGCCCGCCTTTCGGGCAGTCGAAGGGCTCGATGCGAACGGCAAGGGGAGGATGCCAGCGCCAATCATCTCAGCGCGCCTTCCACTCGGGCTTGCGCTTCTGCGCGAAGGCTAGCGGGCCTTCGCGGGCATCCTCGCTGCGCATAAGCACACTGCGTTCCCGGCTATTGTGCTCCCAATAGGGTGCGTCGGCGGCGATCCGGCCGTCGGCGATGCCCAGCGCAACGCGCTTCGATGCCTGCACCGAAAGCGGCGCATTGGCGGCGATCTTCGCGGCGAGCGCAAGCGCGGTCGGCATCAGGTCGGCGAGCGGCACCACATGGTTGACGAGCCCGAACTCGGCGGCGCGCGCGGCCGGTATCGGGTCGCCGGTGAGCATATATTCCATGGCTAGCTTGCGCGGCATCTGCTGCGCGAGGCGGAAGGCGCCGCCCGCCGCGGCGAACAGCCCGACCTTCACCTCGGGCAGGCCGAACTGCGCATGGTCCGCGGCAACGATGATGTCGCTCATCAGCGCGATCTCGCAGCCGCCGCCAAACGCGAAGCCGTTTACCGCGGCGATGATCGGCTTCGAGATCGGGTGCGCGACCATGCCGGCAAACCCCCACTCCTGCTGCGCCGGATCGTCGGGAGCGAGACTTTCGCCTCGCGACAGCGCGACGAGGTCGGCGCCGGCGCAGAAGCTCTTGTCGCCGGCGCCCGTGATGACAACGACGCGGATTTCGGGGTCGGCCTCGGCGGTTTCGAGCGCCGTGCCGATACCGACATGCACCGCGGCATTGACCGCGTTGCGCGCCTCGGGCCGGTTGATCGTGACGATCAGGATGTGGCCCTGACGTTCGGTGAGGATGGTGGTGTCGGTCATCGCGAATCTCTCCCTTTCGGGGGAGTATCGCGGTGAGTTGACGTTTACGTCAACTGGAAAGGGTGGCTGTGCAAATATGCGGTGTGCTCCCGCGAAGGCGGGAGCCCATCACCGGTCGGCGCCACTTCGAACCGACAGAAGATGGATCCCCGCCTTCGCGGGGACACACCGTTATAATAGGTTGCGCAGAATTAAATCGACTGCCCGGTCTTCGCCCAGTCGGCGAGGAAGCCTTCGATGCCCTTTTCGGTCAGGATATGCTTGAAGAGGCCCTTGATGACCGACGGCGGCGCGGTCATCACGTCGGCGCCGATCTTTGCGGCTTCGAGCACATGGATGCCGTGGCGCACGCTCGCGACGAGGATTTCGGTTTCATAGGCGTAATTGTCGTAGATGAGCCGGATGTCGGCGATCAGTTGCATGCCGTCGAAGCCATTGTCGTCGTGGCGGCCCACAAAGGGAGAGACGAAGGTCGCGCCGGCCTTCGCGGCGAGCAGCGCCTGCGCCGCCGAGAAGCAGAGCGTGACGTTGACCATCGTTCCGTCGTCGGTCAGCGCCTTGCAGGTCTTCAGCCCGTCGATCGTCAGCGGCACCTTGATGCAGACATTGTCGGCGATCTTGCGGAGGATTTCGGCCTCCTTCATCATCGTTTCGTGGTCGAGCGCGACGACCTCGGCTGACACCGGACCATCGACGATGGCGCATATTTCCTTGGTCACTTCCTTGAAGTCGCGGCCCGACTTGGCGATCAGCGACGGGTTGGTGGTGACCCCGTCGAGCAGGCCGGTCGCGGCGAGTTCCCGGATGTCGGCGATTTCGGCGGTGTCGGCAAAGAATTTCATGGCGCGGGCGTTCCTTTTGGGAAGGTGATTCGGATGCTGGCGATCCCCTATAGCCCTTTCCTCGTCATTGCGAGCGAAGCGAAGCAATCCAGAGTTGCGTAAGTCGCCCTGGATTGCTTCGCTTCGCTCGCAATGACGATGTTATTATCTTCTAGCGTTCGTTCTTTGTTCCCGTTAAGCGAGGCCATGATGGCCAAAGCGAAACGTCAATATGTCTGCCAGAATTGCGGCTCGGTCTCGTACCGCTGGCAGGGACAGTGCGCCGACTGCAACGAGTGGAACACGCTCGTCGAGGAGGCCGGCGAGACGGCTTTTTCGGCGAAGCACGACCTGAGCCGGGGCGGGCGGGCGCTCGCGCTCGAAACGCTCGACGTGCATAGCCCGATGCCCGAACGCATGCTGTGCGGAATCGCCGAGTTCGACCGCGCGCTCGGCGGCGGTTTCGTCGCGGGATCGGCGACGCTGATCGGCGGCGATCCGGGGATCGGCAAGTCGACATTGTTGCTGCAGGCGGCGGGCAGGTTGGCGAAATGGGGCAAGTCGGTCGTCTATATCAGCGGCGAGGAAGCCGCGGGGCAGGTTCGGCTGCGGGCGCAGCGGCTGGGGCTCGGCGATGCGCCGGTTGCGCTCGCCAGTGCGACGTCGGTGCGCGACATTCTCGCGACGCTCGACCGCCGGACCGCCGATTTCGTCGTGATCGACTCGATCCAGACGATGCACAGCGACCTGATCGACAGCGCGCCGGGCACGGTCAGCCAGGTGCGCGCCAGCGCGCAGGAACTGATCCGCTACGCCAAAGACAGCGGCGCCGCGATCGTGCTCGTCGGGCACGTCACAAAGGACGGGACGATCGCGGGGCCGCGCGTCCTTGAACATATGGTCGACACCGTGCTCGCATTCGAGGGCGAGCGCAGCCACCAATATCGCATCCTCCGCGCCGTGAAGAATCGCTTCGGGGGCACCGACGAGATCGGGGTGTTCGCGATGGGCGAGGAGGGTCTGGGCGAGGTCGCCAATCCGTCGAGCCTGTTCCTGACCGACCGCAGCCACGACGTGCCGGGTTCGGTCGTGTTCCCCGCGCTGGAAGGGACGCGCCCGGTGCTCGTCGAGGTGCAGGCGCTGACCGTCCGCCTCGCGAGCGGGGCGACGCCGCGGCGCGCGGTCGTCGGCTGGGACAGCGGGCGGCTGGCGATGGTACTGGCGGTGCTGGAGGCGCGCTGCGGGCTCCAGATGGGCGGCGCCGAAGTCTACCTCAACATCGCGGGCGGCTACCGGCTGACCGACCCGGCCGCCGATTTGGCGGTCGCGGCGGCGCTGATCTCGGCCTTCAGCGAGCGGCCGGTGCCCGCCGACGCGATCGTCTTCGGCGAGCTGTCGCTGTCGGGCGAGGTGCGCCCCGTTTCGCACGATGCGTTGCGTCTGCGCGAAGCGGCGAAGCTCGGTTTTTCAAGGGGCTGGGGGCCAAAGGGGATGAAGGGCGTGAACGGGATCGGCGTTACCGGCTTCAGCCGGCTCGGCGAACTCGTTGACCTGATGCTCGGGCGCGACTAGCGACCGGCGAATGGCAAGTCTGACGGCTCTGGATATCATCGTGCTGACCCTCGTGGGCGGCAGCGCGATCCTCGGGTTCTTGCGCGGCCTGGTGCAGGAGGTGACGAGCCTGCTCGCCTGGGTGCTCGCGATCGCGGCGGTGCGTTTCGGCCATCCCTTCGCCACCGATTTCCTCGAAGCGTGGGTAGGGACGGAAGGCGGGGCGGCGGTGCTGGCGTTCGTATTGCTGTTCGGCGGGGTGTTCTCCATCGTCAAATGGGGATCGCGCGCCATGGGTCAGCGCAGCCGCGCCTCGCTCGTCGGCGGCTTCGACCGCGGGTTGGGGGCCGGGTTCGGTGCGGTGAAGGGGTTGATGATCGCGACCCTCGGCTTCATGCTGGTCACGCTCCTCTATGATGTCGGATATGGCAATGCGCAAAGGCCGGCGTGGATGACCGACAGCCGAACCTATCCCGCGCTCAGCGCGACCAGCGGGGCGCTGAGCAAGGTGATCGCCGATCGCCGCGCCGAAGCGCGCGCCGCCGAATCCGAAGGCGCGCCTGCGGCGGCGCCGAAATGAGCGCTCCGCTCTATAATCGCGACATATTGTCGCTGGCGGTCGCAACTGCCGATTTCCCACCGCTGGAGGCGCCGCGCCACCGTGTTTCGGCGCGCGCGCCGCTGTGCGGCAGCGCCATCATATTCGATCTCGATACCGACGAGGCGGGCCATGTGACCGCGGTCGGGATGCATGTCGAAGCCTGCGCGCTCGGGCAGGCGTCGGCGGCATTGCTTGCGCGCCACGCGGTGGGGCGGGGGCTCGCCGACATTCGCGCCGCCCGCGACGCGATTGCCGGCTGGTTCAGGAACGAGGGCGCCGTGCCTGATTGGCCGGGCTTCGACCTGCTCGCACCCGCGCGCGATTATCCTGCGCGGCAAGGTGCCATCCTGCTGCCCTTTGACGCCGCGGTCACGGCGTTCGAAGGTCAGGCGGCAGCGGCATGAGCCCGACCCTCCTCACCGCCGCGACGGCCGAGGCGGCCACGGCGGCGGCGGAGACCGCGACCGACACCGCGCTGTTCGAGGGCGCGATCCTGCTCGGCGTTGCGACGCTGTTCGTGCTGATCTTCCGCCGGCTCGGTCTTGGTGCGGTGCTCGGCTACCTGATCGCCGGCGCGCTGGTCGGGCCGCACGGGCTCGGTCTCGTCGGCGGCGGCGAGTCGAAGCTCGCCTTCGCCGAGATCGGCATCGCCTTCCTCCTCTTTCTCGTCGGGCTGGAGCTCCATCCACGGCGGTTGTGGGAGATGCGCAAGGCGATCTTCGGACTGGGATTGGCGCAGGTGGTCATCACCGGGCTGATCCTCGCGGGGCTGATCCTGCTGACGCTCGGCTTCAGCTGGCAGGCGGCGCTCGCGCTCGGCCTGCCGCTCGCGCTCTCATCGACTGCGCAGGTGCTGCCCAGCCTCAAAAGCTCGGGGCGGATCAATTCGCCGTTCGGCGAAAAGGCCTTTTCCGTCCTGCTGTTCCAGGATCTGGCGATCGTCCCGATGATCACGATCATCGCCGCGCTGTCGCGCGCGCCCGCCGATCCCTCGGCGCCGCCGGGATGGCAGATGGCGCTTTATACAGTGGGAGCGATCGCGGCGCTGGTGCTCGTCGGCCGGTTCGTCGTCAATCCGCTGCTGCGCCTGATCGGCCGCTATGGCGAACGCGAGCTGTTCGTCGTCGTCGGGTTGCTCGCGGTGCTGGCGAGCGCCGCCTTCATGCACAGTCTGCACCTCTCGACCGCGCTCGGCGCCTTCATCGCGGGGATGATGCTCGCCGATTCGCCGTACCGGCACGAGATCGAGGCCGACGTCGAGCCGTTTCGCCTCGTACTGCTCGGCCTTTTCTTCCTCGCGGTCGGCATGGTGCTCGATGTCAATGTCGTGATCCAGAAACCGATGCAGGTCGTCGGGCTCGCGGCGGGGCTTGTGGCGGTGAAGATCGTCGTGCTCACGCTGCTCGTGCGCACCTTCGGCAAGCCCTGGAGCATGTGCCTCGGCCTCGGGCTGCTGCTGAGCCAGGGCGGCGAGTTCGGTTTTCTGCTCTTTGCGCAGGCGGCGGACGCGCTGCTGATCGCGCCCGAGGCGGCAAGCCTGTTCAGCGCGGTCGTGACGCTGTCGATGATGACGACGCCCTTCCTGATGCTGTTCGCGCGCAACCTCGAATTCTCGCCGGGCGTCGATGCCGATCTCGACGACCCCGAAAATGCCCCGCGTGGCTCGTCGATCGTCATCGGCTATGGCCGGTTCGGCCAGATCGTCGCCCAGATGCTCCATGCCGTCGATTGTTCGGTGACCTTGATAGACAAGAAGCCGAGCCAGATCGAGCTGTCGGGCCGTTTCGACACCAAGGTCTATTTCGGCGACGGACTGCGCATCGACGTGCTGCGGCGCGCGGGGGCCGAGGAAGCGCGGCTGATCGTTTTCTGCACCGACGACCGGACGATCGATGCGGCGGCACTCGCGCCGATCGTCGAGGCCTTTCCCAATGCCCGTGTGCTGACACGGGTGTTCGACCGCCGCCAGCTGCTGGCGATCGAGGGCTCCGGGGCCGTGGGCGCGGTACGCGAGGTGTTCGAAAGTTCGATCGCGCTCGGGCTCATGGCGCTGCGCCAGCTCGAGGTCGAGCCGCGCGAGATCGAGGATGTCGAAAGCGCCCTGCGCCAGCTCGACGCCGAACGGCTCGACATGCAGATCAGCGAGGGCGATATCGCGGCGGGCCGCGACTACCGGTTCGTTGCCGGCGGCGGACGGCAGGCGTCGAGCGTGCTCGAGGCGCTGCGCGAACGGCGGCAGGCCGCGAAGCGGGCGCGCGAGGAAGCGGAGGCAGAACAGGCGGCCTAGCCACGCTGTTCGGTCGGCGCGAGGGCGCGTAGCCGTCGCCAAAGTTCAGGAAAGTTCAGCCTTACGCGCACCCGGGCTTGGACCTCGCGGCGTGCTGGACGCGCGCGGCAGGCCCACAGGAGCTGAACCCGGGAACCGGGCAGCGACCGCTTTTCGTTCCCCGGATGAATGAGCCGGACGAAGGCTGGCATAGCCGGATAATGTAGGAAAGACCTTTTCGAAGGCGATGGCGGCTTTGGGATGGGAAGCTGACTTCGCCGATCCTCCCCGGCACGGGGAGGGGGACCATGCGAAGCATGGTGGAGGGGCACGTGCAGTCTGGCGCGGCCTATGATCTCCTGTGCCCCTCCACCACCCTGCGGGTGGTCCCCCTCCCCCGGTGGGGGAGGATCGTCTAGGACCGCAATCGGTCGAACCGCCGTCCTCAACGATCGAGGAACGCCGCCACGGCATCCAGCCCATATTCGTCGGTGACGAAGCTTTGTCCGATGCCGCGCGTCAGGATCAGCGGCAGTTTGCCGCCGCGCACCTTCTTGTCATGCGCCATATGGGCGGCGAGCGCGGCGCCGCCGGTGTTGACCCCGGCGCTGGCGAGACTGTGCGGCAGGCCGACGCTGGCCAGATGGTCGCGGACGCGGTCGGCGTCGGCGAGGGGGCACAGGCCGTTCGCTGCGGAAAATTGATGCGCGAGCACCATCCCTGCCGCGACAGCTTCGCCATGGAGCAGGCGGTCCGAATAGCCGGTTTCGGCCTCGAGCGCGTGGCCGAAGCTGTGGCCGAGATTGAGCAGCGCGCGGATGTCCTGCGTCTCGCGTTCGTCGGCGGCGACGATGCGCGCCTTGGCGGCGACGCTGTGCGCGATTGCCTTGTGCCGCGCTCCCGCATCGCCGGCGAGCAGCGCAGCGCCGTTCGCTTCGCACCAGTCGAAAAACGCTGCGTCGTCGATCAGGCCATATTTGACGACCTCGGCATAGCCCGCGCCCAGTTCGCGCCGCGGCAGCGTGGCGAGCGTCGTCGGGTCGATCACGACCAGCGCCGGCTGGTGGAAGGCACCGATCAGATTCTTGCCCGCGGGGACGTTGATCGCGGTCTTGCCGCCGACGCTGCTGTCGACCTGTGCGAGCAGGGTGGTCGGTACCTGGATGAAATGGCAGCCGCGCTTGACGATGCTGCACGCAAAGCCGACGAGGTCGCCGATGACGCCGCCGCCGAGCGCGATGACATGGTCGCTGCGTTCGATGCCTTCGCCGATCAGCCATTCGGTGAGGCGCGCCAGTCCCTCCCAGCTCTTGGTACCCTCACCGGCGGGCAGGACGAGCGAGGAAAAGGAGATATTGTCGTTCGCGAGCGATGCGCCGACCCCGACCAGATAGTGGGGCGCGACATTGCTGTCGGTAACGATCATCGTGCGCGGCCGGCGGAGCAGCGGCGCGACGTGCGCGCCGATATCGCGGATCAGCCCGTCGCCGATCAGGATCGGGTAGCTGCGACTGCCGAGGTCGACGGTCAGGCGTTCCACTGCGACAATTCCTCCATGATGGCGCGCACCGTATGCTCGTGCGGGCTCGACGCCGAACTGACGCGGATGTGCGCCTTGGCATAGATCGGATTGCGCACCTCGGCGAGTTCGCGCAGCACCGCGCCGGCGTCGCGGCCCTTGAGTAGCGGGCGGTGGCCGCGTCGGGCGGTGCGCTCGACCAGCGTCGGGATATCGGCGTCGAGCCAGATGCAAAGGCTGTCCTTGAGGATCAGCGCGCGCGTCTCTTCGTTGACGAAGGCGCCGCCGCCGGTTGCGAGGACGTGCGGCTTTCCCGCGAGCAGCCGCGCGATCACGCGGCGCTCGCCATCGCGGAAATGCGCCTCGCCGAATTTGGCGAAAATGTCGGAGATGGTCATCCCCGCAGCGCGCTCGATCTCGTCGTCGGCGTCGGCAAAGGCCATGCCGAGCCGCTGCGCGAGGCGGCGTCCGATCGTCGACTTGCCCGATCCCATCAGGCCGACGAGCACGATCGACCGCTCGCGGATCGACGCGGGAAGCGTCGCAGGGGCGGCAGGCGCCGGGCTTTTCGGGTTTCGCGACATGGTGCGCGCGGCTATACCGCGCAGGCCGCGCGGGACAATGGTTTTCGCCGCGCATTTATGGGACGAACGGCGGGCATTGGATATTGCGCGAAACGGGCAGATCGGGAAAAGGCCGATGGAGGCGGCGGCTCGCCTGGCTGCTGCTCGCGCTGCTGGCTTTCCTGCTGTTGCTCTTCTATCTGGGCCGACCGGTCGAGCCCCGGACGATTGAGGTGGATGTGACCGACAAGATTGCCGAAACCGCGGCTACCAGGGACGGACCCAGAGACGAACGATGACGAGGAAATGGCTGACCTTGACGCTGGGCCTGTCGGGCACCGCGATCGCCGCGGCGCTGGTGCTGCCCGCGCTCGCACAGGAATCGCTGTTGCCCGAAGGCTTCGGCAACCCCGCCGAAACGCCGGCGCCCAAATCGTCGCCGGCACCGTCACCGACCTCCGCGACGACGCCGTCGCCCTCGTCATCATCCTCTTCGCCGGGCGTGACGCCGCCATCGGTCGTGCCGACAACGAGCGCGGCCAGTGATGAGGAAGGTGAGGACGCTGCCGAGGGTGAGGAGGAGGCCGCGGGTGGCCTCAAATATGACCTGCCACCGGGCGCGCGCCGCCTGCTGACGCGGATCGGGCCGCTGACGCCCGAGACCGGCGGGCTCGCCCCCGATGCTTTCGGGGTGCGCGGCCAATATGCTGCTGCGATCATGCGCAAGACCAACGGCGCGCTTGCCTCGCGCTGGGGCCAGATCCTGCTGCGCCGCGCGCTGTCGTCGGCGATCGATACGCCCGAGACGATCAATGGCGCCGACCTCGCCGCCGATCGCGCGGGCCTGCTCCTCAGGATGGGCGAATCGACCGCGGCTCGCTGGATCGTACAATCGGTCGACTATGACCGCGCGAGCCCGCGGATGCTGCAGGTCGCGCTGCAGACTTTCCTTGCCACCGCCGATCCTGCGGGGCTCTGTCCCTATGTCCCGGCGGGCCTCGCGCATGGCGAGGAACAATCGTGGCGGCTGGCCTCGGCGATCTGTTCGGGGCTGTCGGGCGATGCCGGCCCCGCAGGCTGGGCGATCGGCCGCGTCCGGTCGAGCGGCCGCATCAACAATTTCGACATCCTGCTGACCGAGCGGGTGCTTGGCGCGACCGGCGCCGGGCGCCGCTCGACCACGATCGAATGGGACAAGGTCGATACGCTGACGAGCTGGCGCTTCGGCATGGCGACGGCGACCGCGATTGTCATCCCCGCCGAACTGCGCAGCACCGAACCCGCCTATATGCGTGGGTGGACCGTGCTTGCGCCAATGACCGACATGGCCGATCGCGTCGCCGCGGCGCCCGATGCAGCGGCGCGCGGCGTGCTGTCGAGCGAGGCCTATGTCTCGCTGCTCAGCGCCGCATCGAGCGAGGAAGAACCGCCCGAGGCGCTCGCCGCCCAGATCGACGAACTGCGCAATGCCTTCGGCGCGGCGAGCGGCGCCGATCGCTATACGGCGATGCAGGCATTGTGGGGCGCGGGAGATAATCCGGTGCAAAGCTATGCCGCGCTGGTCGCAACGGCGCGCGCCGCGGCGGGACTGCCGACTTCGACCAAGGTCGGCGACGACCCGTGGCAGCTTCTGGGCTCGATGTTCGCCGGCGGCTACGATCGCAACGCGATGGACTGGGCGTCGCAGCTCAATGCGGGAAGCCGCGCGTGGGGCGTGATGGCGGTGGGCTCGCCGCGGCCGCTGGCGAGCGTTAGCGCCGGCAGCGTCAGCAGCTTCACGGGCAACGACGACAGCACCGATTATCTGCGCTCGAAATTCCTCGTCGCCGGGCTCGCGGGGCTTGGCCGGCTCAGTTCGGAGCAGGCCGCATCGGCGGCGGGCGATCTCGACCTCAATCTCGGCAAACAGACGCGCTGGTCGCGGGCGATCATGGCAGCGGCCGAGCGGCGCGAGCCGGGGATGGTCGCGCTGATCGCGGCCGCGGGGATGCAGGGCGAATGGTCGAAGATCCCGCCCTATCATCTCTATTACATCGTCCGCGCGCTGCGCGAGGTCGGGCTCGATGCCGAAGCGCGGATGATCGCTGCCGAGGCGCTGGTGCGTGTCTGACGTTCGAGATTTGTCAGACTATGTCTGACGGGCGGGAATTGTCGGACGATGTCTGACGGGCCGCTGATCGACCGCTTTCTGGAAATGATGGCCGCCGAACGCGGCGCATCGCGCAACACGCTGGCGGCCTATCGCCGCGATCTCGTCCAGGCGGGCGAACTGGTGTGCGGATCGCTGGAACGGGCGGATGCCGACGATTTGCGGGCCTTGATGGCCGAATATCGCTCGCTTGCGGCGAGCAGCGCGGCGCGCAAGCTGTCCGCGCTGCGGCAATTCTATGCCTTCCTGCTCGACGAGGGCGAACGTGGCGACAATCCCGCGCTCGACATTGCGCGCCCGGCCACGCGGCGGCCGTTGCCGCGCATCCTGACCCATGAGGACGTCGAACGCCTGTTCGCGCAGGCCGGGGAGGCGGCGGCGGGCGAGGCGCCGCCCGCGAATGCGGTGCGGCTGCTGCTGCTGCTCGAACTGCTTTACGGTTCGGGTCTGCGTGCGAGCGAACTCGTGTCCTTGCCGCGCCGCGCGGTCACGGGCGGACGCGAATTTCTGATCATCCGGGGCAAGGGCGACAAGGAACGGCTGGTGCCCCTGTCGGACCGCGCGCGCGCAGTGCTCGACCGCTGGCTGCCGCTGCTTGCCGACGGGTCGCCATGGCTCTTTCCTTCGGGCAAGGCGCATCTTTCGCGCGTGCGGCTGTTCCAGATGCTGCGCGAACTGGCGGGGCGCGCGGGGATCGATCCCGCCGCGATCAGCCCGCACGTCCTGCGCCACGCCTTTGCGACGCATCTGCTCGAAGGCGGAGCCGATCTGCGCGCGCTGCAACTGATGCTCGGCCATGCCGATATCGCGACGACCGAGATTTACACGCATGTCGATAGCCGCCGCCTCGTCGAGCTGGTGAACAGGCGTCACCCGCTCGCGCAAATGGAGCTTGGCGCCGCGACCGTTGACGTTGCGGCATCATCGTCCTAGCGACTGCGCATGACAGCCTTTCTGGACTTTGAAAAACCGGTCGCGGCGCTGGATCGGCAGATCGCCGAACTGCGCGAGATGGGGGAAGACCCCTCGCTCAATATCGAGGGCGACATTGCCAGGCTTGAGGATAAATCCTCGAAATTGCTGCGCGATATCTATGGCAAATTGACCCCCTGGCAAAAGACGCAGGTCGCGCGCCATCCCGACCGCCCGCATTTCAAACATTATGTCGCGGGGCTGTTCGACGACTGGATGCCGCTGGCGGGCGACCGCAATTTCGGCGACGATCAGGCGATCCTGGGCGGCCTCGCGCGCTTTCGCGGCCGCCGCGTGATGGTGATCGGCCATGAAAAGGGCGACGATATTCCGTCGCGCATGAAGCATAATTTCGGGATGGCGAAGCCCGAGGGCTATCGCAAGGCGATCCGCCTGATGCAACTCGCCGACCGGTTCGGGCTGCCGGTGGTGACACTGGTCGACACCTCGGGCGCCTTTCCCGGCATCCAGGCCGAGGAGCGCGGGCAGGCCGAGGCAATCGCGCGCTCGACCGAGCAATGTCTCGCGCTCGGCGTGCCGATGGTCGCGGCGATCGTCGGCGAGGGCGGCTCGGGCGGCGCAATCGCGCTGGCCGCGGCGAACCGCGTGCTGATGTTCGAACATGCCGTCTATTCGGTGATCTCGCCCGAAGGATGCGCGTCGATCCTGTGGCGCACCGCCGACAAGGCGGCCGATGCCGCGACCGCGATGAAGATGTCGGCGCAGGATCTTCTTGGCCTGAAGATCATCGATCGCATCGTTCCGGAGCCGGTTGGCGGCGCGCATCGCGCCCCCGAACTCGCTATCAAGGCGCTCGGCGATGCGATTGCGCAGGAACTGGACGCGCTGGCGAAGCTGCCATCCGAAGCGCTGCTCAACGAACGCGAGGAAAAGTTTCTCGCCATGGGGCGAGCATAGTCGCCGGAACCTGAAGCGACGTCATCGCGTTGAAATTCCACTTGGTCCGGCCAGTCGTCCACCAGACGGCTTGCCTTGTCCTGTTTCGGGTTTATCCCCGATGGGCGCATAAGTGGGAGGCAATCGATGAAGCGAAAGACGGCAAGCAGGCTGGGGATCATGCTCGCGGCCAGCGTCGCGCTGACGGGTGTGGCGGACGCGCAGCTCAAGGCGATCCGGACGCAGACCGCGATCACGCCGACCGAGCGCAAGCAGGGCGACGAGGCGCATCCGCAGCTCTTGCAGGAATTCGGCGGCGCCTATGCCGGGCCGCAGGCCGCCTATGTGAACCGCATCGGCCAGAATATCGCCGTCCAGTCGGGCCTTTCGCGGAGCCCGAGCGATTTCACCGTGACCCTACTCAACTCGCCGGTGAACAACGCCTTCGCGATCCCGGGCGGCTATGTCTATGTGACGCGCCAGTTGATGGCGCTGATGAACGACGAGGCCGAACTCGCGGGCGTGCTGGGCCACGAGGTCGGGCATGTCGCGGCGCAGCACAGCAAGAAGCGCCAGTCGGCGGCGACGCGCAACACGATCCTTGGTGTGCTCGGCGCGGTGCTTGGCGGCGCGATCGGCGACAATGGCGGGCTGCTCGGGGGGCTCGGTGGCCTGCTCCAGAACAACGCGATGAAGGTCGCGCAGCTTGCGACGCTGGGATTCTCGCGCAGTCAGGAATTGGAGGCCGACCAGCTCGGCGTGCAATATCTGAAAAAGGCGGGCTACGATCCGCTTGCGCTGTCGACGATGCTCGCGAGCCTTGCCAATCAGACCAGTCTCGAGGCGCGGCTGTCGGGCGGCGACGCGCGCTCGATCCCCGAATGGGCGAGCACTCACCCCGACCCGGCGTCGCGCGTCCGCAATGCGCAGAGCCTCGCATCCAAGGTCGGCACCGGTGGCGTGCGCAACGCCGACGCCTTCCTCGCCTCGGTCGATGGCGTGCTCTATGGCGACGACCCCGCGCAGGGCGTCGTCGAGGGCCGCGACTTCATGCACCCAGACCTGCGGCTGAAGTTCACCGTGCCGAACGGCTATGGCATGCAGAACGGGACGAGCGCGGTACTCGTCAGCGGCAATGGCGGGCAGGCGCAATTCTCGACCGCCGCCTATAATGGCGATATGAACGCCTATATCGCATCGATTTTCAAGGAGATAGGTGGGAATGCGAACCTGTCGCCGGGTTCCATCCAGCGCACGACGGTGAACGGCATCCCGGCCTATTATTCGGTCGCGCGCGCCAATACCCAGTCGGGGCAGGTCGACGTCACCGTATTCGCCTATGAATTTTCGCGGACCAGCGCGTTCCACTTCGTCGCGCTGACGCAGGCGGGCGGGGCGGGCGTGTTCAACCCGATGTTCCAGAGCGTCCGGCGGCTCACCGCGAGCGAGGCGGCGGCGATCCGGCCGCGGCGGGTCGATGTCGTGACGGTCGCGCGCGGCGACACGGTGGCGACGCTGGCGCGGCGCATGGCCTATACCGACCTGCAGACCGAACGCTTCCAGGTACTCAACCGCCTGACCGCGACGAGCCGGCTGACGCCGGGGCGGAAGGTCAAGATCGTCGTTTACGCGAATCGATAAGGCGGCCGCGAAAAAGGGGCGGTGGAAACCACCGCCCCTTTCCTTTTTCGGTCCGCCGGCAAGGCCGACGACGAAAACCGGGATTACTGGCCCAGGTTTTTGCTGACGTCGTTGAAGGTCTGCTTCACGCCGTTACCGACGGCACCCATCGCGGCGATGCCGGCGACGGCGATCAGAGCGGCGATCAGGCCATATTCGATAGCGGTCGCGGCCTTGGTGTCGCGGACGAATTTCTTGATGAACTTCATGACTGGTCTCCTGATGCTTCACTTACCCTGTTGACGGTCTGGTCTGGGTCAACATCGACGGGTTTAGGTGAAATAGGTTTTGAAAATCTTAATGCCGGAACGCTGTAAAACGCCTTGATCGAGTCCCGAATTCGAACAACGTGAGGGCTTTAAAGCACCGCACCCGCAGACGAGGACACGTCATTCCACATATTGATGGTCGAGGTTCCGACCGCTCCCATCGCGCCGAGCGCGGCGAGGAATATCAGGGCCAAGAGAAGCCCGTATTCGACGGCTGTGGCGGCCCTGGTCGACCGCAGCAGCCCCTGAAACTTGTTCATTGTTCCGCCCCTACTGAAGTTATAGTTCCCGAGGATGGCGAGCGTCGCACAGGAAGGTTAAGAAATTGTCCGTGTCCGATCCGATGAAATCGGCAATGCCGGGCCTGTTCGTAGTGGCGGCCGCCTTGGTCGATCGCGACGGTCGGCTGCTCGTCCAGCAACGCCCCGAAGGCGGGGCCATGGCCGGGCTGTGGGAATTCCCGGGTGGAAAGCTGGAGCCCGGCGAGACGCCGGAACAGGCGCTGATCCGCGAGCTGGCCGAGGAACTGGCGATCGACGTCGAGGAGGCGTGCCTCGCCCCCGCCTGTTTTGCGAGCGACCGGATCGACGACCGGCATCTGCTGCTCTTGCTCTTTGTCTGCCGTAAGTGGCGCGGCACGCCGGTGGCGCAGCATGCGAGTGCGCTGCGCTGGGTGCGGCCGGTCGAGCTTCACGGGCTCGCGATGCCGCCCGCCGACAAGCCGCTGATCGGCCTGCTCGAGGCGCTGGTGTGACCGGCCGTCCGGCCTAGTCCTTGGATTTTAGTGCATCGGCGAGCGAAGCTGCAGCGCTGCCGCGCCGCGCGGGCTTCGGCTGGTCCGGGTGCGGGGCCCAGCCGCTGAAGTGGATGATGCGAAAATTTTCGGCCACACGCCCGTCGGGGTCTGCCTGCGCGGCGAAGGCGGCGGCGATGCGCGCCGCTTCCTCGCGCGTCAGCGGCGCCGGGGCGGGGGTCAGCCGGCTCGACAGGCCCGCCGCGCGCAGATCGCGGACGAGCGCGAACCAGTTGCCGTAGCGGACGGTCAGCGCGTCGACATCGACCACGGGCAGGGCGAAACCGGTGCGCTGGAGCAAATTGCCCATCGCGGCGAGGTCGATTTGGGGATGCAGCCGCGCGACCGGCCGCACGCCGTCGCTCATCACCGCGCGGCGCTGGCGCGGCAGGCTGCCGTCGCCGACGAAGGCGCCGAGGAGGAGCCCGTCGGGAGCGAGCAGGGCGCGCAGCCGGACGAGTGCGCCCGGAACATCGTTCACCGCGTCGAGCCCGCCGGGCCAGACGATCAGGTCGAAACTGGCGAGCGGCAGGTCGATCGCGTCGGCCTCGCTGACGATCGCGCCCGATGCAGCGGCGAGTTTTGGCCCGGCTTCAACGATGGCGAGGTTGCCGCCTCGCACCCGTAAGGCGCCGGCGAGCGCCGCGTCATGCGCGCCGATGAGCAGCACGCGTTCAAATTCGCGGGTAACCATCGCCAGTCGGTCGAGCAGCGTTTCGGCGATGATCGGGGCCAGGAAATTCGCATCCGCGGGCAATCGTCCCATGCGGTCGCGCTGGGCTGCGTGGCGGGCAGGGGAAAAGAGCATCGTGGGGGTCGACATGGGCGCGCTTGTGCCGTCCCGCGCGATGCGGCACAAGTCCGTCATGGACGCGGCTTCGGGGGACGCAGGTATCGACGGGCGAGCCGGACAAGGCATCGCCCCGTTGCAGCTGTTGCGGACGGTCGGGCGAGCGGTCGTCGACTATGCGCTACCGCCGCGGTGTCCAGGGTGCGGGACGATCGTCGACGGCGACCGGCAGTTCTGCCTTGGCTGCTGGTCCTCGCTCGATTTTCTCGACGGCGCCGCATGCGCGCGCTGTTCGATCCCGTTGCCGACCGCGGTGGCTGGTACGGGCGTCGAATGCGGCGCGTGCATGGCCGATCCGCCTTCCTTTTCGGGCGCGCCCGCGGCCGTTGCCTATGGTCCCGTCGCGCGCACCGTGGCGCTCAGGCTCAAATATGGCCGGCGCACCGGCCATGCGCGGCTGATGGCAGGGCTGATGACGCGCAAGCTGCTCGCGCTCGGCGATCCCGCCGACATGCTGCTGATCCCCGTGCCCCTGCACCGCTGGCGGCTCTGGTCGCGCGGCTTCAACCAGGCGGCGATGATCGCCGACGCGCTGGCGCGGCAGACCGGCGTGCCGCGCGATCACCATTTGCTGCTGCGCAAAAAGTCGACGGCCGCGCTGCGCGGCAAGGGGCGGCGCGAGCGCGAGAAGATCGTTGCCGGAGCGTTCGGCTTGGCCGCCGATGCCAGGGCGCGTGTCGCGAGGCGCCATCTTGTCCTGATCGACGATGTCCATGCCAGCGGCGCGACGCTCCGGTCGGCGGCGAAGGTGCTCCACCGCGGCGGCGCGGCGCAGGTTTCGGCGCTGACCTGGGCGCGGGTCGTTCCCGATGCGCTGACGACGGGCAACATATTTGACTTTGCGGACGTTGATTCCGATATGGTGGTAAAGAGATGACAGGATAGCCGCATGGCAAAGATCGAAATCTATACGAAGGCCTTTTGTGGATTCTGCTCGCGCGCGAAGTCGCTGCTCGATCGCAAGGGGGCCGGTTTTCAGGAAATCGACGTGACGATGGATCGCGCCGGCTTCGACGCGATGGTCGATCGCGCGCACGGACGCCGCACCGTCCCGCAAATCTTCATCGATGGAAAGCATATCGGCGGCAGCGACGATCTCGCCGAGCTGGAAGCGAAGGGCGAGCTCGACGCGCTGCTCGGCACGGGGTGAGAATGATCGTCTTCGACCTTTGCTGTTCCGCGGGCGATCACCGCTTCGAGGCGTGGTTTGCGAGCAGCGAGAGCTTTGCCGACCAGCAGCGACCCGGCCTGATCGCGTGCCCGGTCTGTGGCGACGCCGATGTCCGCAAGGCGGTGATGGCGCCGCGCGTCGGTGCGAAGTCGAACCAGATGACGGGCGGCGCGCCGGCGCCGGCACCGGTTGCCGACGACAGCGGCCCCGGACCGGAAATCGTCCGCAAGCTGCTGGCCGACCTTGCCGCGAAACAGGCCGAGATGCTGCCCCGGTCGCGCTGGGTCGGCCGCGAGTTCGCCGACGCCGCGCGCGCGATGCACGAAGGCCGCGCGGCCGAGGATCTGATCCACGGCCAAGCCTCTCCCGAAGAGGCGCAGGCGCTTCGCGACGACGGTATCGCGGCAATACCTCTGCTTGTCCCTTTCGTTCCGCCCGAAGCGGCGAATTGATCCGCCGATTGACGCTGGCCGCCCGACACCGCTAGACGGACCCCGGCGCGCCCGTAGCTCAGCAGGATAGAGCATCAGATTCCTAATCTGGGGGCCACAGGTTCGAATCCTGTCGGGCGCACCATCCTCCGTTCGCAGTTCGCACCGGTTTGCCGCGAGCCGGACAGCATTGGCGATACTGGTTCGTCCGGGGGCGTCGCCGCCAACGGCGACGCGATCAGCCGGCCTTCGCGTTCGCCAGCATGTCGAGTGCGACATCGACGATCATGTCCTCCTGTCCACCGACCATCTTGCGGCGACCGAGTTCGACCAGGATCGAGCGCGTGTCGATGCCATATTCGGCGCTGGCCCTTTCGGCGTGGCGAAGGAAGCTGGAATAGACGCCGGCATAGCCGAGGGTCAGCGTTTCGCGATCGACGCGAACCGGCCGGTCCTGCAGCGGGCGCACCAATTCTTCGGCTGCGTCCATCAGCGCGTAGAGATCGCAGCCATGCTGCCAGCCATAGCGGTCGGCGGCGGCGATGAAGACTTCGAGCGGCGCGTTGCCCGCGCCGGCGCCCATGCCCGCGAGCGACGCGTCGACGCGGATCGCGCCATTCTGCACCGCGACGACGCTGTTGGCGACGCCGAGCGAGAGATTGTGGTGCGCGTGAACGCCGCGCTGGGTTTCGGGTTTGAGCACGCGGTCATAGGCCTGCAGCCGCGCCGCATATTGGTCCATGTTCATCGCGCCGCCGCTGTCGGTGACATAGACGCAGTGCGCGCCATAGTCCTCCATCAGCTTTGCCTGGCCCGCGAGCGCCCCGGGATCCGACATGTGGGCCATCATGAGAAAGCCCGACACGTCCATGCCGAGCGTCCGCGCCGCCTCGATATGCTGCTTTGATACATCGGCCTCGGTGCAATGGGTCGCGATCCGGACCGAGCGCACGCCCATGTCATAGGCATGTTCGAGGTCGTGGACGGTGCCGATGCCGGGCAGCAGCAAGGTCGTGAGCACGCTATGCTCCAGCACCTCGGCGACCGCGCCGATCCAGTCCCAGTCGGTATGGGCGCCAAAGCCATAGTTGAAGGACGATCCGCTGAGCCCGTCGCCGTGGGCAATCTCGATCGCGTCGACTTTGGCGCGGTCGAGAGCCTTCGCAATCGCCTTCACATGGTCGAGGCCATATTGGTGACGAACCGCGTGCATCCCGTCGCGCAGCGTCACGTCCTGGATATAGAGTTTGGTCTGCGTCGGATCGAGGGTCATGCCGGTGCCCCCACATGCAGGGTTGCGGCCATGCGTTCGGCGGTGCGAAGGGCGGCAGACGTCATGATATCGAGATTTCCCGCATAGGCCGGCAGATAGTGCGCGGCGCCTTCCACTTCGAGGAAGATGCTGACTTTGAGCCCGGTGAAGTCCGAACGATCTCCCGCCGTCAGGCCGGGGATGTGCAGCGGCTTGTTCGATCCGATGTGCTCGAACTGCAGCGCCTGCTTGAGACGGTATCCGGGGACATAGGTTTTGACCTCCTCGACCATGTCGAGCACGCTCTGCCGGATGGCGTCCTGGTCGGCGTCGTCGCAAAGGCAATAGACGGTGTCGCGCATGATCAGCGGCGGCTCGGCGGGATTGAGGACGATGATCGCCTTGCCGTTCGCGGCGCCGCCGACCTCGACGATCGCACGGCTGGTCGTCTCGGTGAATTCGTCGATATTGGCGCGCGTGCCGGGGCCGGCACTTTTCGACGCGATAGATGCGACGATTTCGCCATAGTGGACTCTGGCGACGCGGTTGACGGCATAGACCATCGGGATCGTCGCCTGACCGCCGCACGTCACCATATTGACGTTCGGGGCGTCCAGATGGGCGCCGCCGTTGACCGGCGGGATCGTGTAGGGACCGATCGCGGCGGGGGTCAGGTCGATCACGCGCTTGCCATGGCTGCGCAATATCGCGTCATGACGGTGATGGGCCCCGGCGGACGTCGCGTCGAAGACGATCTCGATATCGGCGAATTCGGGCATCGCGACCAGCCCGTCGATCCCTTCAGCGGTGGTCGGGACGCCGAGCCGCTGCGCGCGCGCCAGTCCGTCCGATGCTGCGTCGATTCCCGCCATCGCGGCCATTTCGAGCGCGTTCGAAAGGCGCAGAACCTTGATCATCAGGTCGGTGCCGATGTTGCCCGAACCGATGATCGCGACCTTGGTTTTGCCCATCGTTCAGTGTCCCTTGTAGGAAAAGCTGCACGCGCCGATCCCGCCGACGGAGGCGTGAACCCGGTCGCCCGGCGTCAGCGCGACCATCGGGCCGAGCGCGCCCGCCAGCAGGATGGCGCCCGCCTTGAGCGGTTCGCCGCGCGCCGCGAGCGTCTGCGCGAGCCACGCGGCGGCATTGAGCGGATTGCCGAGCGCCGCAGCGCCGATCCCGGTCGAAACGACCGCGTCGTCGATCCGCATCTCCATCGGTGCGCGCTCGAGATCGAGACCGTCGAGCGACCGGCCGGTATCCGCCAGGACGAAGAAGGCGGACGAACCATTGTCGGCCACGGTGTCGGCAAAGCTGATTTTCCAGTCGGCGATGCGGCTGTCGACGATCTCGATCGCGGCATGAACGCTGGCGACCGCGGCGGCAACCTGTTCGGGCGTGGTGGCGGGGTCGGGCAGATCGTCGGCGAGGATGAAGGCGATCTCTGCCTCGGCCTTCGGCTGAAGCGTGCGCGCCGGATCCAGATTGCCGCCGTCCGCAATCCGCATGTCGTCGAACAATACCCCGAAATCGGGCTGGTCGACGCCAAGCTGGATCTGGACCGCCCTGGCGGTCAGTCCGGCCTTGCGGCCGACGATCCGGCGTCCTTCGCTTTCCCAGAAGCGCGTGTTGATCGTCTGCACCGCATAGGCGCCCTCGGCGTCGACGGGATCGAGTCCGTCGCGCATCGGCGGCACCGCGCCCGATCGATAAGCGTCGCGCAGCCGCAGCGCGAGTTCGTCCCGGGTCGGTCTGGTCATCGGCGATATCCTCTTCCTGTCTGCGCGATGCTAGCGCGATACGCCCCTTGGCACCAGCCGCTGGGCCGGATATGTTCTTACCATATGAGAAATGGGACGCCGCAGATTGCTTCGCTCACTCGGGCGCTCTTGACCCTGGAGGCCATGATTTCCGGGGGCAGAACGCGCAACCTGTCCGACGTGGCACGCGATCTCGGCATGCCTGTGGCGACGGTCCATCGTCAGGTAACGACGCTGGTGGCCGAGGGCTTTCTAGTCCGCCTCGCGAATGGCCATTATGCCGCCGGAGCGCGGCTCGCCCGTATGCTGGGCCATGTCGACGAGAAGCAGTTGATCGCCAGCGCGGCGGCCCCGGTCCTGCATCGCCTTGCCTCCCGGCTTGGCTGCGTCGTCCAGCTCGGCACGTTCGAGAACGACATGGTGACCTACCGGATCAAGACCGGCCAGGGGGCCGGCGACCTGTTCACCAAAGTGGGAATGCAGCTCGAGGCCTATTGCTCGGGAATCGGGAAGGTCCTCCTCGCGCATCTTCCGGAAGGGGAGCGGGAAGATTATCTGGCGGCTGGCCCCTTTCCCGCGCTCACCCCGAACACGATCGTCGACCCCGACAGGCTGCGAATAGCGCTTCGGCACGTCAGGCAGCATGGCTTCGCTACCGACGATGGCGAGATCCACGATGGCATTTTCTGTGTTGCGGTGCCGATCCATAGCGCCGCTGACGATCGCGTGCTTGCCGCGATTTCGGTCACCCGGCCGAAGCGGCGGGGGCGGCGCATGACGACCGAGCGGACCGTCCATTATCTCGAGCAGGCGGCGCGGGAGATCGGGGCTGCGGCTTTCGCCTGACGGTTGCCGGGGCCGATCATCGCAACCTATCGGGCGGTAGATGCGGTTCTGCCCTGCGCCGCCATCACGAGGCCGAAAAGGCTGCCGTTCTTTTATTCACGCGCGCGTGAATGAACATTGAAAGCGCTGTCGCTGCTATCATATCGGCAATGGCTGGATCGGCGGTTTCATGCCGACGATCGGCTTTGCGATGGTCGCGGCGACGGGGAATATCTACCAAGGGCTGTGGTATGCGGTGACGATCGCCGCAGTCACCGCCGTCGTCGGGATTATCTTCCTGCCGGAAACCTACAAGCGGGACATCGAAGCATGAGCGCGATCGACCAAGCAGGCGTGCGCGCCGAAGGGCATCCCCGTCGGTGTTGGCGCCTCCGGTTTCTGCGGCCGGCCAAAATGACGAATCCGTAATCCGGCGGTCATCGGACGGGCAGGCGCCCACGCCTATTCCTCGGGCGTCGGGTTGAGCCGGTCCGCTCCATCCCCCTGACCCTGGCAATGGACCGGCTCCCCCTGACACCGCCCCCTAGAGGGTGGATCAACTGTCTTAGGAGTCCAATCATGCGTAACTATGCAAAGCTCGTTGCTGCCGGTGCCCTGTCGCTGGCGATGATCAGCGGATCCGCCTTTGCCGCGACCCCGGCAGCCACGCCGGCGCAGTCGCACAAGGCGGTCAAGGCCCCGGTGAAGAAGGCCCCGACGCACGCCGCGAAGAAAACCGACAAGAAGGCCCAGTAAACCGGCCGATCCTGTTCCGTCCGAAAGGCCGGTCCGCACCTTGCGCGGGCCGGCCTTTTCCGTTGGCGCGGGGGAATCGCGGTCAGGTGATGAAGGGAATGTCGCCCTCGGCCGTTTCGCCGGGCGCGAGCAGCGGAAGCGCTTTCAACCGCGCATAGATCGGTGTGAAATCGGTCTCGTCGGTTTCCTTCAGCAGATGCTCGAAACTCTCGATCACGAAATAGGTCGGCTGGAACTCGTCGAAGAGATAGTCGCTGCGCATCACGCGCGCGAGGTCGAAGGACAGCCGCCGCGCGTCGGGAGACGTGACCGCATGGACGGTTTCGGCGATGCTCGACAACAAGCCGGCGCCATAGGCGCGAATGCCGCCCGCCTCGCGCACCAGCCCGAATTCGACGGTGTGGAGGTAGAGCCGCCCCAGATAGTCGGCGGCGCCCAGCGTTTCGGCGCGCAGCCCCGCCGTGCCATAGGCAACGAGGAAGTCGGCGAAGACTGGGTTGGTGAGCATCGGCAAATGCCCGAACAGGTCGTGGAACATGTCGGGTTCCTCGCTGTAGTCGAGCGAATCCGCGCCGCGCAGGAAGTTGGCGGCGGGGAAGCGACGCTCGGCGAGGTGCCGGAAAAAGGGTTCGTTGGGGATCACGCCGGGGACCGGCACGATCTCCCACCCCGTTGCCGCCTTGAGACGCGGGTTGAGATCGGCGAGGTCGGGAATACCGGGCCCCGCGAGGTGCAATATGTCGAGCCCGTCGAGAAAGGCCTGTGAGGCGAAACCACCCAGCGCCTGCGACTGGCGCGCGACGAGCTGGTCCCAGGTGCGATGGTCGTCGGCGCTGAACTGGCTCCAGTTCTGCGGCATCGTCCAGTCGGCCGCGACGCCCGCGGGCGGCGCTTCGAAAACATGCGTTGCGGCCATCGCCGGGCTCCCTTGCGTTTCGGCTGGCAGGATAGCGCGCGAGGCGGCGAACATTGTCCCGAACCCGCATTGATCTTGCGCGCATTTCAGAACAATGTTCTGTCCAGTTTGAAGTACAACAAAGGCTGTTCTGACCTTTTGCAGGAAAGTTGGTTGTTTTCCTGTGGCGGGCGGACTGGCCGGTGTGCAGCCGGAGCAGGGAAGATGGACAAGATCGACTGGAAAATCCTGACCGAGCTCGAGGGCGACGGACGCTTGTCGTTCGCCGACCTCAGCGAACGCGTGGGCCTTTCCAAATCGCCGTGCTGGTCGCGCGTGCGCGATCTGGAGGCCGATGGCGTGATCGGCGGTTATCACGCGCGGATCAGCCCCGCGGCGCTCGGGCTCGCGGTCCAATGCTATGCCGATGTGCGGATCAAGTTCGACGGCCATGCGGCGTTCGAGGCGGCGGCGCTCGCGCATCCGGCGATCATCGAATGCCACACCACCGCGGGCGATAGCGACTATCTGCTGCGCATCTATGCGCGTTCGGTCGAACATCTCGACGAACTGCTTCGCAACGATCTGTCGAAGCTGCCGGGCGTCCACCGGCTGTCGACGACCGTCTGCCTGAAGACGATCAAACAACATGCGCCCCTGACACCATGGGCATCGGAAGGAGCGCGGGCGTGACGCGCGCGGGGAGGACGGCTTGAGCATCAGGCGATTTGTCGAGGACGGGATCGAGAGCTTCGAGGCCGAGATCGACGGCGAGAGGATCCAGTGGGACAAGGGATTGTCCTATGCCCGGCATTTGCAGACCGAAAAGCTGCTCTCGTCGCAGGTTCCGGTGACCGACAAGCCCGACGAGATGCTGTTCGTCATCATGCATCAGACGATGGAGCTGTGGCTGAAGCTGGTGCTGCACGAGGCGCGGATCGCGGTTGCCGCGATCCAGGCCGACGACCTCGATCATGCGGGCAAGACGCTCGACCGCATTGCGACGATCCAGCGTCACATGATCCATAGCTGGGAAGTGCTGGCGACGCTGACCCCGCATGATTTCCTGACCTTTCGCGGCTATCTGCGCAAAGCGTCGGGGTTCCAGTCGCACCAGTATCGCGAGCTCGAATATCTGCTCGGCAACAAGCGCGAGGATCTGCTCCTCGTCCACGCCGACGATGCCGAAACCCATGCGCGGCTGAGCGCGGTGCTGAACGCGCCGTCTTTCTATGACGAGGTGCTGAAACTGCTTGCGCGGCGCGGCTTCGCGATCCCCGCCTCGCATCTCGAACGCGACTGGAGCCGGCCTTATGAGGCGTCCGAGGCGATCGAGGATGCCTGGCTCGCCGTCTATTCGGACGTCGAGCAATATTGGGATCTTTACATGCTGGCCGAGAAGGTCACCGCGCTCGAATATTATTTCCAGGAATGGCGCTTCAAGCACATGAAGACCGTCGCGCGCGTGATCGGGCAAAAACAGGGCACCGGCGGATCGGCCGGGGTCAATTATCTGGTCAAGGCGCTGAATCTCAGCTTTTTCCCCGAACTCTGGGCGATGCGCACGCGGATGGTCGCACCGAAGGCCGGCGGCAATTATGCCGACGGAGATGCCTCGTGAAGATCTGGGATATCTCGCAGGTCGTGCGACCCGACATGCCGGTCTGGCCGGGCGAGCCGCCGGTCCGCGTGATGCGCAACGTCGAGATAGGTGACGGCTGCCCGGTCAACGTCGGCGAGATCGATGCGCCGCTCCACGCCGGCACCCATGCCGATGCGCCCTTGCATTATGCCCCCGATGGCGCCGCGAGCGCCGATTGCGACCTGGCGCCGTACATCGGCCGCTGCGTGCTCGTCGACGTGCGCCATGCCGCGGCGCGGATCGAGATGGGCGACGTCGACTGGGATGCGGTCGACGGCGCCGAGCGGGTGATCTTTCGCACCTATGATCGCTTTCCCGCCGACGTCTGGGACAGCGATTTCACCGCGATCGCGCCCGAGGTCGTCGCCAGGCTGCGCGAGGGCGGGGTACGGCTGGTCGGGACCGACGCGCCGTCGCTCGATCCCGAAACATCGAAGACGATGGACGCGCATCACGAAATCCTCGCGGGCGACATGCGCATCCTCGAGGGGCTTGTGCTCGATGATGTGCCGCCGGGTGACTATGAACTCATCGCGCTGCCGCTGAAGATCGCGGCCGCCGATGCCAGCCCCGTCCGGGCGATCCTGCGGGAGCTTGCAAAGTGAACGATATTCTCGCCGAAGTCGCCGATCTCGACGCGCGCGATCCGCTCGCGCCGTTTCGCGACGAGTTCCGGCTGCGCGACGGGCTGATCTATGTCGACGGCAATTCGCTCGGCGCGCTGCCCAAGGCGACTGCGGCGCGCCTCGCGGCGACGGTAACCGAGGAATGGGGCGAGGGGCTGATCACCTCGTGGCTCGGCGCCGACTGGGTCGGGGCACCGCAGCGGATCGGCAACAAGATCGCGGCGCTGCTCGGCGCGAAGGCCGGCGAGGTGATCGCGGCGGACTCGACCTCGGTGAACATCTTCAAGGCGGTGACCGCGGCCGCCTCGCTCCGCCCCGACCGGGCGGTGATCCTGTCGGAGACGACCAATTTCCCGACCGACGTCTATATGATGCAGGGGATCGAGGCGTTCAGCGGCGGGCGGCTGAAATCGGTGACGGTCGATCCCGCCGACGTGCTGGGCCGGCTGGGCGACGATGTCGCGGTGCTGCTGCTGACGCAGGTGCACTACAAGTCCGGCCTGATCCGCGACATGGCCGAGGTGACGCGCCGGGCGCACGAAAAGGGCGTGCTGGTCGTCTGGGATCTCAGCCACAGCGCCGGCGCGATCGAGGTCGACCTCAATGGTGCGAACGCCGACTTCGCGGTCGGCTGCGGCTATAAATTTCTGAACGGCGGCCCCGGCGCGCCCGCCTTCCTCTTCGCGGCGGAGCGCCACCATGACGCGATGCCCGTCCTGTCGGGCTGGTTCGGTCATGCGAGCCCCTTCACCTTCGAGGAGGATTATCGCGCCGCCGCGGGCGTGACGCGCTTCCTCTGCGGGACGCCGCCGGTGCTGGGGCTGACCGCGCTCGAATGCGGCATCGACCTGATGGCGCGCGCCGACATGCGCGAGCTGCGCAAGAAGTCGGTCCGGCTCGGCCAGCTCTTCATCGAGCGGATGACCGCGCGCTGCGGCGAGTTCGGCTTCGAACTTGCGAGCCCCGCCGATCCCGAGCTGCGGGGAAGCCAGATTTCCTACGCGCATCCCCATGGCTACGAGATGGTGCAGGCGCTGAAGGAGCGCGACGTGATCGGCGATTTCCGGGCGCCCGACGTGCTGCGCTTCGGGCTGACGCCGCTCTATCTTCGCTACGCCGACGTCGTCGAGGCGGTCGAGCGGCTGCGCGACATCTGCGTGACGCGCGCGTGGGACAAGCCCGAATATCGCGTCCGCGCGGCCGTGACCTGAGGAGGCGCCGATGCTCGAACTCCCCAAATCGAAGGTCGCCGCGGTCCAGACCGCGCCCGTCTATCTCGACCCTGCGGCGACGGTCGACAAGGCGTGCGCGCTGATCGCCGAGGCGGCGGGGAACGGTGCGAAGCTCGTCGCCTTTCCCGAAGTGTTCGTCGCGGGCTATCCCTATTGGAACTGGCTGATGACGCCGGTCGAGGGGAGCGAATGGTTCGAACGGCTCTGCCGCGCCGCGATCACCGTGCCGGGGCCCGAGGTCCAGCAATTATGCGCGGCGGCGCGCGCGCACGACTGCACCGTGGTGATCGGGGTCAACGAACGCGACCCGCGCGCGCTCGGCACGCTCTACAACACCAACCTCGTGATCGGCGCCGACGGGACGTTGCTCGGCCGGCATCGCAAGCTCGTGCCCACCTGGGCCGAGAAGCTGACCTGGGCGGGCGGCGACGGCGCGAGCCTGCGCGTCTATGACACGCCGGTCGGCCCGCTCGGGACGCTCGCGTGCGGGGAGAATACCAATACGCTTGCGCGCTTCGCGCTGCTCTCGGCGGGCGAGCTGGTCCATGTCGCCAATTATATTTCGCTGCCCGTCGCGCCTGCTTCGTACAACATGGCCGACGCGATCCGCATCCGCGCGATCGCGCACAGCTTCGAAGGCAAGCTGTTCACGATCGTCGCCTGCTCGATCGTCAGCGAGGAGATCATCGCGGCGATGAGCGCCGGGCGGCCCGAAAACCGCGCGCTGCTGGAGCGGCGGCAGAGCGCCTTTTCGGGCGTGATCGGCCCCGACGGCAATCTCGTCGGCGACCCGCTGATCGACGACGAAGGTATCGTCTATGCCGAGATCGACCTTTCGCGCTGCATCCAGCCCAAGCAGATGCACGATATTATCGGCGCCTATAACCGCTTCGACATTTTCGACCTGCGCATCGACCGGCGCCCGCGGACGAGCGCGAGCTGGCGCGATGACGAAGTGCCGCCCGCCGACGACGGCGGTGCGGAGCCGCCCACGGCTTGAGATTGGCAAGGAGAGGCAAGATGGCCAGCGTCGTGTCAAAACCCGATCCCCGCGATGCGCAGCTCGGGCGCTCGCGGGTCACCGATACCGACGAGCTCCGGCAATTCTATGCCGAGCTTGGCGCGCATAATGCCGACGCCTTCTGGAATCGCGCCAACGCGATCGAGCCGTGGGAGCCGCAGAGCCGGTACAATCCGACGCTGTGGAAATATGCCGAGATGCGCGAGCTATGCCTGCGCGCGGTCGAGCTGGTGCGGCCCGAGGATGCCGGGCGGCGCGTCGTGACCTTGCTCAACGACAGCGATGCGGGTCGCGCGAACACTGCGGTCTGCGGCTGGCTGTTCAGCGGCCTGCAGGCGATGCGCCCCGGCGAGATCACCCCCGCGCACAAGCATACCGCCTCGGCGCACCGCTTCATCATGGAGGGCGGCGGTGCCTATACCGTCGTCGACGGGCATCATGTCACGCTCGGCAAGAATGATTATGTGCTGACACCGAACGGGTGCTGGCACGATCATGGCGTCGCGGCGGACGGCCAGCTTTCGATCTGGCAGGACGGGCTCGATATCCCGCTGATGAACTGCATGGAGAGCAATTTCTATGCGGTCTATGACGCCCCGGCGCAGACCCCGGGCTTTCTCGCCGACGATCTGCCGCTTTCCTATGGCGGTGCGATGCAGCCCGACGGGGTCGAGGCGTGGGCGCGGCCCTTTTCGCCGACGATGGTCTATCGCTGGGAACAGGTCCGCGACGCGATCTGGAATTTCGCCAAGGTGTCGGGCGGCTCGCCGTTCGACGGGCATATCATGCGCTATTCGAACCCGCAGACCGGCGGCTGGGCGCTCCAGACGATGGGCGCGCACATGCAGATGCTGAAGGGCGGGCTGCATACGCGCGCGCACCGGCACACCGGCAACGTCGTCTATAATGTCGCGCAGGGCCGCGGCTATTCGGTGATCGGCGGGCGGCGCTTCGATTGGGCGGAGCATGACATTTTCTGCGTGCCCGCCTGGACCTGGCACGAGCATGTCAATCTCGACCCGTCGGAAGAGGCGTTCCTCTTCTCGTTCAACGACTTCCCCGTGATGGAGGCGCTCGGCGTCCGGATCGAGGAAGCGCTCGAAGACAATGACGGCCATCAGCAGGTTCAGGCCTGAACCCTCATCGCAACCCATAACAGGAAAACAACCATGCGCTTCGTGACCTATCGCACGGCCGAAACCGGGCCGCGCCTCGGCCTCGTCCACCAGGGACTCGTCATCGACGTCGAATATTTCGGCGACGCGATCGGGCATGATCTGCCCGCGACGATGCTCGATTTCATCGATCTGGGTCCGGTCGCGCTCGGCTTCCTGCAGGAGGCCGTCGCGGCCGCGACGCCCGCCGATCTGGTCGGCACGTCGCTCCCCGAGGGCAATGTGACCCTGCTCGCGCCGATCCCGCGCCCGCGCAAGAATATCTTCGGTATCGGGCTGAACTATACCGAGCATGTCGCGGAATCGGCGCGCGCGCTCGACACGTCGGACGCGCTGCCGAAGGAGCCGGTGATCTTCTCGAAGCCGCCGACCGCCGTGGTCGCGTGGAACGACCCGATCCGCCACAATGCGAAGGTGACGCAGCAGCTCGACTGGGAAACCGAGCTGGCGGTGGTGATCGGGCGTACGGCGCGCCACGTGGCCGAGGCCGACGCACTCGACCATGTGTTCGGCTATACCGTTATCAACGATGTGTCGGCGCGCGACTGCCGCCGTGCGGGGCAATGGATCGTGTCGAAGGGGCAGGACAGTTTCGCGCCGATGGGCCCCGCGATCGTCACCCGCGACGAAATCACCGATCCGCAGAACCTCAATATGTGGACCAGGGTCAACGGGGTCGAGAAGCAGAACAGCAACACGCGTTTCATGCTGTTCAACGTCGCGCAGCTCATCGCCGACATATCGAGCGTGATGACGCTGGAGCCCGGCGACATCATCGCCACCGGCACGCCCGCCGGCGTCGGAGCGGGCCGCGACCCGCAGGAGTTCATGTGGCCGGGCGACGTCGTCGAATGCCATATCGAGGGCATCGGCACGCTGCGTAATCCGATCGTCGCCATCTGAAGGACCGAACCATGACCCGTCCTTTCCGCGTCGGCCAGATCGTGCCGAGTTCGAACGTCACGATGGAAACCGAAATCCCCGCGATGCTCCGCGCCCGCGAAGCGATCCTGCCCGACCGTTTCACCTTCCACAGCGCGCGCATGCGGATGAAGAAGGTGACGAAGGAGGAGCTGGCGGCGATGGACGCCGATTCCGACCGCTGTGCCTTCGAGCTGTCCGACGCTGCGGTCGACGTGATGGGCTATGCCTGCCTCGTCGCGATCATGAGCATGGGCCCCGGTTATCACCGCGTGTCGGAAAAGCGGCTGCATGGGCGGACCGTCGAAAACGGCCACGCCGCGCCGGTGGTGACGAGCGCGGGCGCGCTGGTCGACGGCCTGCACGCGCTCGGCGCGAAGCGGATCGCGGTGGTCGCGCCCTATATGAAGCCGCTCACCCAGCTCGTCGTTTCGTACATCGAGGGCGAGGGGATCGCGGTGCAGGATTCGCTCGCGCTGGAGATTCCCGACAATCTCGAGGTCGCGGCGCAGGATCCCGCGAACCTTCTTGCTCACTATAAGAAGCTCGACCTCTCGGGGATCGATGCGCTGGTGCTGTCGGCCTGCGTCCAGATGCCTTCGCTGCCCTCGATCCAGAAGGTCGAGGATGAAATCGGGCTACCGGTCGTTTCCGCGGCGGTCTGCACGACGCACCAGATGTTGAAGCGGCTCGGGCTCGAAGCGCGGGTGCCGGGTGCCGGCGCGCTGCTTTCGGGACGCTATTGATCGAAGGGGGACGGGCGGTGAAGCTCTACAGCTATTTCCGGTCATCGGCCGCCTATCGCGTGCGGATCGCGATGGGGCTCAAGGGGATCGCCGCCGACCAGGTCGCGATCAACCTGCTCGCGCGCGAGCCGCTGCCGGGCTATCGGCAGGCGGTCAATCCGCAGGGCTTCGTCCCCGCGCTCGACACCGACGCCGACGGGCTGATCGTCCAGTCGCTCGCGATCATCGAATATCTCGACGAAACGCATCCGGAACCTGCGCTGTTGCCGGAACGCGCCGCGGATCGCGCCTATGTCCGCGCCGCGGCGCAGCTCGTCGCCTGCGACATCCATCCGCTCGCGAACCTTCGCGTGCTTCGATATCTCAAGCGCGATCTGGGGCAGAGCCAGGATGCGATCGACGACTGGTACCGGCATTGGGTCGAGGACGGTCTCACGCGGCTCGAGGCTTTCGTGGCAGCGGAAGGAAAGAGTGGGCGCTTCCTGTTCGGCGACGCGCCGACGATGGCCGATTGCGTCCTCGTTCCGCAGCTTTTCAACGCGCGCCGGCTCGCGTGCGATCTGGCGACCGTTCCGACGTTGGTCGCGATCGACGCCCGCTGCGCCGGGCTCGATGCGTTTCGTCAGGCGCATCCGGACGCACAGCCCGACGCGGTCTGATCAGCGATGCCTCAGCCGCAGCGGCCGAACCCCTTGCCGCGCACCGCGCGGCCCGGCGTCGCGCCGCTGTGCCGTCCGTCCTTGAGGACGGCAATGCCATTCACATAGACGTCGCGCATGCCGACCGCATAGCGATGCGGCTGTTCGAAGGTCGCGCGATCGGCGACCGCCGCCGGATCGAAGACAACGACATCGGCGTAATAGCCGGGCTTCAACGCTCCGCGTTCGGCGATGCCGAGATTGGTCGCGGGCAATGTCGTCAAACGGCGCACCGCTTCCTCGAGCGTGATCAGTTTCTCGTCGCGGACATAGCGGCCGAGGAGACGCGCGAAATTGCCGTAGGTCCGCGGATGCGCGCCCGATTTCAGGAACACGCCCTCGGTTGATTGCGACGCCGCGTCGGACCCGAAGCTCATCCACGGCAATTGCACCTGCTTCCGGACATTGTCTTCCGACATCAGGAAATAGACGGTGCCGACGCGCGACCCGTCCTCGATCACGAGGTCCATCGCGGTTTCTTCGGGCGATTTGCCGCGCATCGCCGCGACCTCGGCGAGCGTCTTGCCGGTGAGCGGCTTCAGCGCCTCATTCTTGAACCCGGTCAGGATCATCTTGTCGGCGCCGGCGCCGAGATAGAGATTCTCCCAGTCGCTGCCCGGCTTCTGCATCTCCGCGGCAACGCGCGCGCGCGTCGCGGGATCCTTCAGCCGTTCGATCCATGCTTCGAGGCCGCCTGCCTGCACCCAGGTCGGCATCGCCGCGTCGAGCCCGGTCGCCCCGGCGGTGTAGGTGTACATGTCGGTGGTGATGCGCAGCCCCGCGGCGCGCGCCGCCTCGATCTTCTTCACGACCGCGTCAAGCTTGCCCCAGTTCGAGCGGCCCGCCATCTTGAGATGATAGATTTCGGCGGGCGCACCCGATCGGCGCGCGATCTCGATCAGTTCATCGACGGCTTGCTCCAGCCGGTCGCCCTCCGACCGCATGTGGCTGATGTACATGCCGCCGCACTTGCCCGCCTCGGTCATCAGTGCCGCAAGTTCGTCGGTCTCGGCATAGGAACCGGGCGCATAGATGAGCGAGCTGCCGACGCCGAGTGCGCCCTCGTTCATCGCCTGCCGGACGAGCGCCTTCATGCGCGCGAGCTGTTCGGGATTCGGGTCGACGTCATCCTCGCCGAGTTCGTGGACGCGCACTGTCGCCGCGCCGACGAAGCTCGCGATATTCGTCGAGATGCCTCGCTTTTCGAGCCAGCCGAGATAGTCGCCAAGGCTCGTCCATTCGATCTTGTAGCGGATATCGCCCTGCCGCTCGGTCTCCTGACGTTTCATCGTCGCGTTGTACGGGCCCATCGACGAGCCTTCGCCCATCACCTCCAGCGTCACCCCCTGCCGGATATCGCTTTCGCTGCGCGGATCGGCGATCAGCGATTCGGTCGCCCAGCTCAGCATGTTGATGAAGCCCGGGGCCACCGCCATGCCGCGCGCCTGCACCTCGCGCTTCGCCGTGCCGTCGACTGTGCCGACCGCGACGATGCGGTCGCCCTTGATCGCGACGTCGCCTGTGACGGGCGGGGCGCCCGATCCATCGTAGATCGTGCCGCCGCGGATGATCAGGTCATAGGCGGGGCTCGCACCCTCTGCGGCCGCGGGCGCCGCCGCCGGTATCGCGCCGCTCAGCAGCATCAGCGAAAGGACGAAAGGCCGTGGCAGCGTCATCTTTTTCTCCGTGGATGAGCGGTGAGCGTCGTCAAATCGTCCATCAATCCTTCGGCAGCGCCTGCTGAATTGCGCGGTATCGCGCGGCCGATTTCTCCATATGGCGTCGCGCCGCGCGGCGGGCGGCGGCGGGGTCCTGCGCTTCGATCGCGGCATAGATCGCGCGGTGGTCGTTATTGATCGTGCGCGCATAATGCTGGTGCCGCTCGGGGTCGCTGCCTTGCAGGTACAGCTTGCGCGAGGGGACAAGGCGGACGCCGAGGAACTGGGTGAAGCGCAGGAAATAGTCATTGCCCGTCGCCCCGGCGATCGCGGCGTGGAAGGCGGTATCCGCGGCGACCGACGCGTCGACGTCGGTGCTCGCCTCCATCGCCTCGAGCGCACCGCGCAGCGCGGCGAGGTCGGCGTCGGTGCGGCGCCGCGCCGCGAGGTCCGCCATTTCGGCCTCGAACCCCATGCGCATTTCGAGCAGGCGCAGGACATCCTCGATCTCGCCGACCTCGTCGGCGGCGATCTGGAAGGCGCGATATTTCGCGCCGTCGGGAACATAGGCGCCCGAGCCGCGCCGCGACACCAGCAGGCCGCGCGCGGCGAGGCGCGAATAGGCTTCGCGCACGACGGTGCGGCTGACGCCGAACGCCTCGGTGATCGCCTTCTCGGTCGGAAAGCGCGCGCCGGGGGGCATGTCGCCCTTTTCTATCTGTTGTTCAAAGCGCTGGACCAGATCGTCGGCCAGCGACGCTGCCTTGGTCGCCATGGCGGGCAGGGTTATCAAAGCGCCGCGACGCTGGCTAGGGCCGGAAAGCCGGACCTTGTGCCGCGACATAGCTTTCCCATGCCTCGCGCGTCGCGAAATCGCCGCGGCGGTCCCACGCCGCGCCGCTATAATAGACGAACGGCTTGCCCGGCGTGACGCGGATCAGGACCAGATAATTGTCGGCGTCCTCGGCGAAGCCGATGAACGCGGCGGGATCGACGATCACCGCGGCGGCCATGCGGCCCTTGGCGCCATCGGGCGGACCCCACCAGCTCATTCGCGCGTTTGCCGCGTCCTTGCTGATCTCGCCGACCGCGCCGCCGTTTATCGGGCGCTTCGAGAGGCCGATCCCGACGATCAGTTCGGCGTCGCTGCTCGACGTCAGCGTCGACGTCAGCCGCGTAAAATTGGTTCCAGCGGGCAGGGTGAAGCGCCGCGTCTCGCGCACCGTGCGTAGCGTATCGACCGGCCAGGGATCATAGTCGACCGTGAAATCGGCGACCTCGGGTCCGGCGCTCAGGATATGCGGGCGGACATAGTTGCGCGAGGTCCAGAGCTTGTTGTCGTACCAGATGCCGAGCCCGCCCGTGCCGCGCCCGCTGCCGACATTATAGAAATCGAGCCCCTCGCCATGGTCGGCGTGCTGGTCACCGGTGCGGAGCTGGCGATCCATATAGGGCCAGCGGACGCGTTTGCCCCATGCGTCGATTCCCGACGAGGAGGGCGGTTCGGCAGTTTCGAGCGCGCGCGAATAAATACGGTGCGCGATGCGGTCATTCTCCCAGAGCAGGTCGCCGTAACGATAATCGGCGATCACGACCGCGGCCCGCGCTCGCTGCCCGTCCGGCGTGGGGGGACGCAGCGGCGCATGATCCTGCGCGAGTGCGGGCGCCGAGATCAACACGGCGGCGAGGAGCACCCGGCGCATCACCAGCTCCACATCGTCCCGTCCTCGAGCCGGTTCACCGGCAGATAGGCGCGGGCATAAGGATGGTCGGCGGCCAGCGCCTCGTCGATGTCGACGCCGAGTCCGGGGGCGTCGCCGGGATGGAGCATCCCGTCCGCGAAGCGATAGGCGTGCGGGAATACTGCGTCGGTCTCGGGGGTGTGGCGCATATATTCCTGAATGCCGAAATTGGGGATCGCGAGCCCGAGGTGCAGCGCCGCCGCCATCGTGACGGGCGACAGGTCGGTCGCGCCGTGACAGCCGGTGCGGATCTGGTGCAGGTCGGCGAGCGAGGCGATCTGGCGCATATGCGTGATGCCGCCCGCGTGGAGCACGGTCGCGCGGATATAGTCGATCAGCCGGTTCTCGATCAGCGCCTTGCAGTCCCAGACCGAGCTGAAGATTTCGCCGACGGCGAGCGGTGTCGTCGTGTGCTGGCGGATCAGGCGGAACGCCTCCTGATCCTCGGCGGGAGTCGCGTCTTCGATCCAGAAAGGCCGATATGGCTCCAGATCCTTGCCCAGCCGCGCCGCCTCGATCGGGGTCAGGCGGTGGTGGACGTCGTGGAGCAGGTGGACATCCCAGCCGAGCGCCTCGCGCGCCGCCGCGAACAGTTCGGGGACGATGCGCAGATATTTGGCCGTCGACCAGATATTCTCGGTCGGCAGATCGGCGTCGGCGGGCTCGTAGAAATATTTGTCGCCGCTGACGCCATAGGTCGACGCCATGCCGGGCACCCCGCATTGCAGCCGGATCGCCCTGTACCCCTGGCGCTGATAATCGAGCGCGGCCGCGATCGTGTCCTCGATCGTCGCGCCGTTGGCATGGCCATAGACCATGCATCCCTCGCGCGAGGCGCCGCCGAGAAGCTGATAGACGGGCAGCCCCGCGACCTTGCCCTTGATATCCCACAGCGCCATGTCGACCGCGCCGATCGATGCCATCGTCACCGGGCCGCGCCGCCAATAGGCGCCCTTGTAGAGATATTGCCAAATATCCTCGATCCGGTGCGCGTCGCGGCCGATCAGACAGGGCACGACATGGTCGGCGAGATAGCTCGCGACCGCAAGCTCGCGGCCGTTCAGGGTCGCGTCGCCGACGCCGGTCGTACCGTCGTCGCATTCGATCTTCAGCGTCACGAAATTGCGTCCCGGGCTCGTCACGATCACCCGGGCGGACACGATCTTGGGCATGGCCTCTCCATTCGTCGATAGTTGTATGACAACCTTATTGACATGCTCGACGTAAAAGGAAAGAGAGAAGTCGCCGGCGGTAAGGACTGGCGAGCGAACCTTGCGGGAGAGAGCGGTGCCGATGAACTTCTTCGCGCCCCTGATGCTGGTCGCTGCGCCCGCAGCGGTCGCCGACGCCGAACCGGCGATGCCGACTGCGGCGGCGATCCTCGCCGAGACGCGGCGGGTTGCCGACTGGCAGCTGGCCAACCGCACCAACTGGGGGGCGATGCCGGCGGCGCGGCCAAGCGTTCGCAACCCGCGCGACTGGCAGCAGGCTACCTTCTGGGTCGCGCTGACCGCGCTTGCCGACCGCGATCCGCGCTATCGCAAGCCGTTGATCGAGCTGGGTCGCGAGCTTGGCTGGAAGCTCGGTGACAAGCCCTATCATGCCGATGACCAACTCATCGCGCGCGCCTGGATTTGGGCGGCGAAGAATGGCGAGGGGGGAAAGGCGCTGGCGCCCGCGCGCGCCTATTACGACCATGTGCTCGCGAACCGGCCGACGACCGACCTCGTTTTTGCTTCCAATGCCTCGGGGCAGGGCGATCCCGCCTGCACCGATCGCTGGTGCTGGTGCGATGCGTTGTTCATGGCTCCCGAGACGCTGCTGAAGCTCGCGAAGGCGACCGGCGACAAGCGCTACGCCGATTTCGCGCACGCCGAGTTCAAGTCGACGACCGACTATCTCCACGATCCGGCAGAGCGGCTCTATTTCCGCGACAGCCGCTTCTTCGACCAGCGCGACGCGCAGGGGCGCAAGCTGTTCTGGAGCCGCGGCAACGGCTGGGTGATGGCGGGGCTGGTCGGCATTCTCGAGACGCTGGACAAGCGCGATCCGAAGCGCGGCTATTATGTGGGGCTGTTCCGCGACATGGCGGCACGGCTCGTCACGCTGCAAAAGGCCGACGGCTATTGGCCCGCGTCGCTGCTGGATCAGGGTCCGGCGACGCCTCCCGAAACAAGCGGCACCGCTTTCTATACCTATGCCTTCGCATGGGGTATCGAGGCCGGGCTGCTCGACCGCGCGAGATATGAACCGGCGGCGGTGCGCGGGTGGCACGCGCTGACGCGTGCGGTGCAGCCCGACGGGATGCTCGGCTGGGTGCAACAGGTGGGCGATAGGCCCGACAGCGTATCGGCGCGCGAGACGCAATTCTACGGCGCCGGGGCCTTTCTGCTCGCGGGGACGGCGATGGCCGACCTCGCGAAGACGCGCAGCTTGAAAATAAAATGAAGCTTCTTGTCCCCGCCTCGCTCGCGTTGCTGTCGCTGGCTTCGCCCGCCGTTTCTGCTCCATCGGATCACCCGGTCTGCGAAGGCAGCGAGGGCTATGCCGCCAGTTTCGGGGGACGGCGAACCTTCGCTCTGACGCCCAACGACCTTGAGGCGATCAAGGCGAAACGGACGAGCGACCCGGTCGTCGCCGCAGCCTATCGCGACCTGATCGCGCGGGCCGACCATGCGCTGGCTGCCAGGCCCGCATCGGTGATGGACAAGCAGGCCGCTCCGCCATCGGGCGACCGCCACGATTATGTCAGCCTCGCGCGTTATTGGTGGCCCGATCCCGCCAATCCCGCAGGCCCCTACGTGCGCCGCGACGGCGACACCAATCCCGAGATCGAGACGAACCGCTTCGATCGTATCGCGCTCGCCCGCATGGCACGCGAGGCGGAGACGTTGGCGCTCGCCTATTATTACAGCGGCGACACCCGCTATGCCGATGGCGCGGCGCGGGCGATCCGGACCTGGTTCCTCGATCCGGCGACCGCGATGAACCCGAACATGGATTTCGCGCAGGCGGTGCCGGGGGTCGCGAACGGCCGCGCCGAGGGCGTGCTCGACGGTGCAGGGTTCATCGGGGTGATCGACGCGGCGGGGCTGATCGCACCTGCGGGATCGCTCTCGCCCGCCGAAAACGCCGCGCTCGAAAACTGGTTCGCGCGCTATGTCGACTGGATGCAAAACAGCGCGAACGGGAGGGCGGAAGCGGCCGCGGGGAATAATCACGGCCTTTGGTACGACGCCCAGCTTGCGCGCTTTGCGCTGTTTGCGCGGCGCCCCGATATTGCGCGCGACATTGCGCTGCATTTTACCGAGGGGCGCATCGATGGGCAGGTCGATGGATCGGGCGCGATGCCCGCCGAGCTGACGCGGACCCGCAGCTTCCATTATTCGCTCTATGCGCTCGACGCCGCCTATACGGTTGCCGACAGCGCGGCGTGCATCGGCATCGACCTGTACGCGGAAACGGGACCAAAGGGGCGCTCGCTGCGTCGAGCCACCGATTATCTCGCGGCCTATCGCGGGCGCGCCGCGGACTGGCCGTACAAGGAAAAGGACTGGCCCGCCGACATGCTCGATGGCCTGCTGGTGCGCGCCGACCGCGCGTGGGGGCCGGGGGCCTATCCGCGGCACATTCCTGCAGATCTCGTGCTCCGCTATCGGGTGCCATGATTGCGCGGCGCACCCTGCTTCTGGCATTGTTGCTGGCAGCGCCGGCGGCATGGGCGCGCAATTCGGGGGCGTTCGACATTCGCGCGATCGAGCGCAAGCGGCTGCTGCCGCAGGGGCCGGCGTTGCTGGCGATCGAACCCCGGACGATCGCCACCATCCCCGCGCCGCGCAGCCCCGCGGGACCGCATGACTATTATTCCGAGGGCGACTATTGGTGGCCCGATCCTGATAATCCGGGCGGTGCCTATGTACGCCGCGACGGGCGATCGAACCCTGACAAGTTCGACGGGCACCGCGACGCGCTGATCGCCTTCGGCCGTACCGTTCCCGCGCTCGCCGCTGTCTGGGAGCTGACCGGCGATCCACGCTATGCCGAGGCGGCAATGCGGCATCTTCGCGCCTGGTTCGTCGACCCGGCGACACGGATGAACCCGAACCTCGACCATGCGCAGGCGATCATCGGCGTGAACAGCGGGCGCGCGATCGGGGTGATCGATACGCTCCAGATCGTCGAGGTTGCGCGCGCTGCGGAGCTGTTCGCGCGCCGCCACGCCCCCGGCTATGCCGCGATTCGGGCCGAGGTCGAGCGGTGGTTCGTCGCCTATCTCGACTGGCTGACGACTTCTCCCTTCGGGATGCAGGAGCGCGACGAGAAGAATAATCACGGTAGCTGCTGGCTGCTGCAGGCATCGGCCTTTGCGGCCCTGCTCGGGCGCGGCGATGTGCTGGAGGCGGCGCGGGTGCATCTCAGGACCGTGATCGTCCCGACGCAGGTCGCACTCGACGGCCGCCAGCCGCTGGAACTCGCGCGGACCAAGCCCTATGCCTATTCGCTGTTCAACCTCGACGTGCTTGCCGCGAGTGCCTGGCTGCTCGGCGGTCGCGATCTCGTCGCGTGGGAAACCGGCGACGGGCGTTCGATCGCGAAGGCGATCGCCTTCATGGCGCCTTATGTCGCCGACAAGGCGCGCTGGCCCTTCGCGCGCGACATCGAATATTGGGATGGCTTCCCGGTGCGCCAGCCGAGCCTGCTGTTCGGCGGACTCGCGCTTGGCCGCCGCGACTGGACCGACTTGTGGCAACGCCTCGATCCCGATCCGCGGATTGGCGAAGTTGTCCGCAATTTCCCGGTCCGCCAACCTTTGCTCTGGTTATAAGCGTTGACGCCCCGCGGCGCGGACCAAAGATGTCTGACATTTTTCTTGACATGATGTGGCGAAAGGGCGATCAATAATGACACCGGTTACCAAAATGGAACCGAGACAAGAAGGGAGAGGGTGCGTTCGGCCCGCCGCGTCGATAGCGGGCGCCCGGACATTCCCTGAAATGAGGACAAATGGCGCGCGCCGCTTCATTTGTCCGCAAGAGTAACCGGTGTCATTCCTTGCCAGCGCGGGAATGCATTGTAAAAAGTGGGAGGGATTAGATGGCAAATCGGGCGAAATACGGCGTCGGAATCTGGGCGCGGCTGGCGGGCGGCGCGTCGCTCGCGGTGCTGGCGGTGACCCCGGCGCTCGCGCAGGAACCGGCGGGCGGCAATGCCGCCGATCCGCCAAGCGAAATCATCGTCACGGGCATCCGCGCTTCGCTCGAACAAGCCGCCGACATCAAGCGCGATGCGCCGCAGGTGATGGATGTCATCACGGCTGAGGACGTCGGCAAGCTCCCCGATTCAAACGTTGCCGAGGCGCTGCAGCGCGTCACCGGCGTCCAGATCACCCGCGTCTTCGGCGAAGGCCAGTCGGTATCGGTGCGCGGCCTGCAGCAGGTGCGCGTCGAGGTCGACGGCCGTACCCTGCTCGGCTGGTCGGCGCGCCTGTCGCCGCCCGAGAACGACCAGCTTGGCCGCTCTTCGGGGCTCGATTCGGTGCCTTCCAGCCTGTTCGGCCGCCTCGAAGTCCGCAAATCGCCGCTGGCCAGCCAGGCCGAGGGTGGGCTCGGCGGTACGGTCAATCTTGTCACGCCGAAGCCGCTGTCGTTCAAGGAGCCGACGATTTCGGTGCGCGCGCAGGGCGTCTATTCCGAAAACACCGACAAGTTCGAACCCGCGATCACCGGCTTTGCGACGACCAAGTTCGCCGACGGCCGCATCGGTGTCATGATCGCCGGCGAATATCAGAAGCGCACCTCGACGACCCAGACGTTCGAGCGCAACAATTTCCTCAACCGCAACTATACCGGAACGGGCGGCGGGGCGATCCCGACCCCGGTGCTGCTGCAATATGAACAGTTCGTCGTCGATCGTTCGCGGCTCGGCCTCAACGGCGCGATCCAGTTCGAGGTGACCCCCGAATTCACGATCACCGCCGACGCGCTCTATTCGAAGCTCAAGACCGGACGGCACCAGGATTTCTTTGCCTTTCGCCTGCCGACGGGCAGCAACCCCGTCACCAATCGCGTCGTCGAGGACGGCATGGTCGTCGCGGGCAACGCCAACGGCACGGTGACCACCGCGGGGCAGATCCGCAACGAGCCGACCGAGAGCTTCCTCTATGGGCTCAACGGCAAGTACGAGAATGACGGACTGACGGTCGAGGCCGACGGCTATTACAGCAAGGGCACGATCGACCAGACGATCCAGATCATCACGCTGCAGGCGACCGCCGCAGTTCCGGGAGCGTTTGATTTCCGGGACCAGACGGTCCCGTCGCTGACGCTCGGCGGTACCTTCAATCCGACCAACTATGCCTCCTACAATCCCGCGAACAACGGCGTGCGCAGCAACCGCCTCATCGGCCTGCTCGAGGAATGGACCGGCAAGCTCGACGTCAGCTATGAGGCCGACAGCGGCGTCACCATTTCGGCGGGCGTGCGCTATACCGACCTTCATGCGCGGTCGAACGCATTCCGCAGCCAGGTCACCCCGACCCGGACCGAGATCGAGCCCTATCTGAAGCTCATCAATGCTGGCGATATCCTGGCTGATATCCCGGGCAGCTTCCCGCGCAGCTTCCTCAGCACCGCGCCGACCTTCGATTATGTCTTCAACCGCGCGCAGGCGGCCGAGCCCAACCCCAATCCGAATGGCCGTTCGACGCTGCTTCCCAATCTGCAGCGCGACTATGATCTCAGCGAAAAGACGATCGCGGGCTATCTGATGGTGTCGGGCGAGGGCGAGATCCTCGGTGTGCCGTACAAGGCGAATGGCGGCGTGCGCATCGCGGCGACGCGCCTGTCGGTTGACAGCTATGTCAACGTCGGGGCGGTCAGCACGCTCCGCAACGACAAGAACCGCTACACCACCGTGCTGCCGAGCGCGAACATCGCGTTCAACGTCACCGACAATTTCCTCGTCCGCGTGTCGGGGTCGCAGACGATGCAGCGCGCGTCGATCGCCGACCTCGCGCCATCGACCTTCTTCAACGCGACGAACCTGTCGGTTACCGGAGGCAATGTGAACCTGAAGCCGCCGATCTCGACGCAGGCCGACGTCAGCTTTGAATATTATACGGGCAAAAGTTCGCTGATCTCGGGCGCTGTCTTCTATAAGGACGTCAAGGATTTCATCGCCAGTTTCGTGACCTCGGGGGTCGACACCAACCTCGATCCGCAGGGCCGGGTGCTCGTATTCTCGCGTCCGGAGAATCTGGCGAGCGCGAAGATCAAGGGCTTTGAAATCGGCATCCAGCAGTTCGCCGATTTCCTGCCGTCGCCGCTCGACGGCCTCGGCATCATCGCGAACTATACCTATTCGGACTCGGAGGACCAGTCGGGCTTCCCGCTCGTTGCGGTGTCGAAGAACAGCTACAACCTCGTCGGCTTGTACGAGAAGGGACCGTTCTCGGCCCGATTGGCGTATAACTATCGCGACGAGGCGGTGTTCGAATTCTCCGAAGGGCGGCCGAGCTTCATCGGCTCGCGCTCGCAGCTCGACGCGCAGGTCGGTTTCGACATCACCAGGAATTTCGCCCTGTCGCTGCAGGCGCAGAATCTGATGCCGAAGAAATCGGCGACGAAGGAATATAGTGTGAACGAAGTCGCCCTGAACAGCTATGCCCTGTCGGAGCGGCGCTTCTCGGTCGGGCTCCGCGCCAAATTCTGATGCCTTGAGGACGGCGCGGCGCCCCTCAACAAGCGCCGCGCTGTCCACGGACGATATGGGAATGAATAGTATGCGATTGCCTGGCCGGGCCGGACGCCCTTTCCGTCTCGCCCTATTCCTGTCGGCTGCGGCGACTTGCGTGACGATGGCCCAGGCTCGGCCGCGCGATCTGCCAAGGATAGTCTCCGACCGCGCGACGATCGCCGCGAACCCGCTGCCCGATTTCTCCTATGCGGGTTATGGTTTCGGGACGCAGCCGATCCCCGGGGATGACGGGACGGTGGTTGACGTGACCAGCTTCGGCGCGATCCCCGACGACGGGCTCGACGACACGAAGGCGGTGCTGCGCGCGCTGGCCGCCGCGAATGCCGTCAAGGGCAAGGTGACGCTGCGCTTTCCCAGGGGACGCACGCAGATCACCGAGGTGCTGCGGATCACGCGTAGCGACATCACGCTCGACGGCGCCGGCGCGGGGGCAGGGGGCAGCGAGCTCTGGTTCCCGCGGCCGCTGAAGCTGATCGACAAGAGCCATGATTATGACGAGCTGCGCGAATATCTCGTCCGCGAGAAGAAGCAGCAGGTCGAGCCCGAGCATAATATCGACTATCTGTTCACCGAATATAGCTGGGCGGGCGGGATGATCTTCGTCGCGCCCGAAGGAAGCCGGCCGGTTTCTTATGACGCGGCGAAGGATGTCCGCGACCCGCTGCTTGCGAAAGGCGTGGCCGGCATGCAGTTCGCCCGCACCCTGACCGTCGACACCGCGTCGAAGCTGCGCGTCGGCGATGTCGTCCAGCTCCAGTGGTTTTCGGTCGACGGGCCGAAGAGCGCGATCCTGAAATCCCTCTATGGCAACACCGACCTGCCGATCGGATCGCACCACTGGACCTCGCCCGACCGGCCGGTCGTGGTGCAGGCGACCCGCGTGACGGCGGTCAGAGGCAGGACGGTGGCGCTGGGCGATCCGCTGCTCCACGACGTGCGCGCCGACCAGCCCGCGGTGCTTGCCGAGTGGCGGCACCTCACGAACGTCGGCATCCAGAATCTGCGCTTCCAGTTTCCCGACGCGCCTGCCTTCGGACATCATCTCGAGCAGGGCTATAACGGCATCTACATGACCGGCGTGTTCGACGGTTGGGTTCGCAACCTTGTTATCGACCAGTCCGACAGCGGCATCCTGACCGACAATGCCGCGAGCCTGACGATTGCCAATGTCACGACGACGGGCGCGCGGCGCGCGCATTATTCGGTGCATATCGGCGCGGTGCATAATGTGCTGGTCAAGGATCTGAAGGTCGAAAATCCGGTCATCCATCCGCTCAGTGTCAACACGCGCTCGACGCGCTCGGTCTTCCTGCGCGCCGACGTCGCGGCCGGGGCGGTGCTCGACCAGCATAGCGGGTCCAACCACCAGAATCTCTTCGATCAGGTCACGCTTCATATCGACCCTGAGCAGGGGAAGGACGGCTGGGTCTATCGGTTGTGGGTCGGTGGCGGCGCGCCCTATTGGAAGCCGGGGCACGGGCTCTACAACACGCTGTGGAACGCGCGGCTGGTGATTCCGGAGAGCGTGCCGGCCGACGCGACGGTCGCGATCACCAGCGGGCTCGAGGGGCCGGGCGAACGGATCGTCGGGCTTCACGCCAACCGCCGGATCAGCGTCCACTACGATCCGGCACCCTATATCGAGGGCACGGGAGAGGCCGTGGCAGGCGCGCCGTCGCTCTACGATTATCAGCTCGCGCGGCGCCGGAAATAGGAAGCGGCGCGCACTTCCGTAACGTAAACTGTTGCTATTCGGTCACGAATCCACGAAATTTTGCCAATTTTCGCATGCGCGCGTTGACGCGCCGGTTGCGGTCGCTACAGCGGCACGTTGCTGCCGGGCATCTCCCACTTAGGCCTTTGGGCTGCGTCCGGCGGTTTGGAGAGAGAGAAACATCATGACTTTGCGCAACATCCTGTTGGGCGCCACCATGCTGTGCGCCGCGACCACCCCTGCTTACGCCTTTGCCCAGGACGCCGACGTGTCTGCCGACACCGCGACCACCAATGACGAAGCCGAATATGGTAACGAGATCATCGTTACCGCCACCGGCCGTTCGCAGATCGCACAGGATGTACCGATTGCCCTGAGCGTCGTTGGCGGCGAGCAGCTTGCCAACGCCGGCATCTCGGACATTCGCGGTCTCCGTCAGGTGGCGCCGAGCCTTCAGGTGACGACGGGTCAGTCGTCGGCGACCGGCGTCGTGCTGCGCATCCGCGGTATCGGTACCGCTGGCGACAACCCCGGGTTCGAGCCTGCCGTGGGCGTATTCATCGATGGCGTGCTCCGGGCGCGTGCCGGCGTCGCGCTGGCCGACTTGCCCCCGATCGATCGCGTCGAAGTGCTGCGCGGTCCGCAGGGCACATTGTTCGGCCGCAACACTTCGGCCGGTGCGCTCAACATCATTACCCAGAAGCCCTCGTTCGACCTCGGCGGCTATGCCGAGCTCAGCTATGGCAATTATGACGAGATCGAAGCCAAGGCGGGCATCACCGGCGGTCTTTCCGAGGCGGTCGCGGTCCGGCTCGACGGTGGCTATCACAAGCGCGACGGCTATATCAAAGACGCCAATTCGGATCGTCGCTTCAACGATGTCGATCGCTGGTTCGTCCGCGGTCAGGCGCTGTTCGAGAAGGATGACATCAGCCTTCGCATCATCGGCGACTATGCCAAGACCGACGAACAGTGCTGCGGCGCGATCAACACCAATTCGGGCTTCCTGATCGCTCCCAACCCGGCCGACATCAACACCGTGCTGGGCTTTGCGGCAAGCAATGTCATCCAGGCCTTTTCGGCCAACCCGCTGCTCGGCGGAGCGGTCGGCCGCGTCGGCATCGTCCGGCCGTTCGACGCCAAGTCGCGCACGATGGCGACGTCGCCGAACCGCGACCTGTCCGAAAAGGTCAAGGAATGGGGCGTTTCCGGCGAGTTGAACTGGAATCTGGGCGATGTGACGCTGGCCTCGATCACCGCCTACCGCGACTGGAAGGCGCTGCGTAACCAGGATATCGATTTCTCGGGTCTCGATCGCGCCTATCGCGATGGCTATCGCACCGGTCTGACCGACTTCACGCAGGAAATCCGTTTCAACGGTTCGGCGTTCGACGGTGGTCTCGACTGGCTGGTCGGCGGTTTCTACCTGAACGAAAAGACGACGCTCACCGACCGGGTGCGCTTCGGCACCCAGGCCGACCAGTTCGTCGACGGCATGTTCAACGCGCTGACCGCCGGTCAGCCGGGCCTGCCGGCGCAAGGCCTGCAGCTTTACGGCACGCTCGGACCGCTGGTGCCGGTCTATGGCGGGGTGCCGCTGCCGCGCACGCCCGATGGTGGTGGTCAGGTTGCCGATCAGTATAGCGTCAAGACCGAAGCCTTCGCGCTCTTCACGCACAATATCGTCAACTTCACCGACCAGCTCTCGCTGACGCTCGGCCTGCGCTACAACCACGAGAACAAGGACATCAAGGCCAACCTGAACTCGGTTGTTCCGGCCTGCTCCTTCCTGCAGAGCCCTGGCGCTGCCGCCTATCGCGCCGGTCTTGGTGCGCGCTTCCCGCTGGTCTATCTCTATGCCTGCAACCCGACCGTCAATTCGGAGTTCAACGGCAACTACACCGGCGACCGCAGCGAAAGCGAGTTCACCGGCACGGCGAAGCTGTCGTTCAAGGTCACGGACGATGTCCTGCTCTATGGTGGTTACGACCGTGGCTACAAGTCGGGTGGTTACAACCTCGACCGCGGCTCGTTCGACAGCGTGCTGCTGGGCGGCAACGGTGCGCAGATCACCGATCTGGAATTCGGCAACGAAACGGCCGACGTGTTCGAGGTCGGCGTGAAGAGCAATTTCGGCCACGCCTTCCAGGTCAACGCCTCGCTGTTCCACTCGACGTTCAAGGGCTATCAGAACAACGCGTTCGAAGGGACGCGCTTCGTGGTCCGCAACTTCGACAAGGTGATCTCGCAGGGCGTCGAGCTCGACACGATCATCCGGCCGGTGAGCGACCTGACCTTCCAGTTCGGCTACACCTACCTCGATACCGAGGTGAAGGATCCGCTGGCGGGCAGCGACAATGGCAAGCCGCTGACCAATTCGCCGCGCCATGTCATTACCTCGGCAATGACCTGGACGCCGCAGCTCAGCAGCTCGGTCGGCGGTCTCGTCCACATCGATGCGCGGACGAACAGCGACTCGAATACGCTCAACTCGCCGCTCGGCGTGCCGTTCACGAAGAATGACGGCTATTCGATCGTCAACGCGCGCGTCGGTCTGAACTTCAACGACAACAAGTTCGGTATCGAGGCCTATGTCGAGAACCTGTTCAACAAATATTATAATATCACGTCGTTCCCGGTTCCCGAGCAGGGCACGAGCTTCGCGGTCTATCCCGCGCCGCCGCGCTTCTATGGTGTGAAGCTTCGCGCTTCTTTCTAAGCGACGTATAGCGGAAAGGGCGCGTCGTTCCGGCGCGCCCTTTTTGGTTTCTTGCTAGGGCAAAAGAAAGCCCGGCCTCTCGATGGAGAGGCCGGGCCATTTTGTTTACGCTGTGCGCAGGGTCAGAATTTGACCCCGGCGCCGATGCCGTAACGGCGCGGTTCGAGCGTGAAGATGTTCGTGAACAGGCCCGACGACTGGTCGGTCAGGTACAGACCCGTCGTTGCGTTGCTGTCGAAGATATTCTGCACGAAACCACGCACATACCAGCGGTCGTCCCTGCCGTTGAGCTGGATCTGTGCATTGGCTTGCGCATATCCCTTCACCTTGTTCACCCGGCCGTTGAAGATATTGCCATAGCTGTCGCCGGTGTAGGTGAGATCCATGCGCGGGACGAGCGACATGCCGCTGTCGAAGTTGATCGTGTGTTGGACACCGGCCGAGAATTTGACGTTCGGCGCCTGCGGCAGCTTGTTGCCCTTGATGCTGATCGGCACGCCGCCGCCATAGGCGGTGATCGCGCCGCCGGTGCCCGCCGCCGCAGCAACGAGCGCGTCGCAGCTCGAGAAGGCTCCGCTGCCGGCACCGAGCCCCGAGTCCGACGGGAAGGCGGTCGGCCCGCGCAGGCCGTTGGCTGCGGTCAGCCCGCGGCTGGCGTTGATGCCGTTGTTCACCGCGGTGACGAAGGCATCGGCTGCCGCTTGGCCGCCGACATTGGCGACGATGGCGCAGTTGAACGCCTGGCCGATGTCCTTGATGATCACCGAGTTCGGCAGACCGCCCGACGGGTCGCGCTGGTTGATGAACAGCGTGTCGTCGGTGACCTTGGTGTTGAGGTAGCTGAAGCCGAGGTTGATCAGCCAGTCCGGGTCGGGCCGGACGATCCCTTCGACCTCGACGCCCCAGATGTCGGCGTCGACATTGTCGTTGAGCGAGGTGCGCGCGACGATGCGGCTGAGCTGCAGGCCCTTATATTTATAATAGAAGCCCGTCAGGTTCAGCTGCAGCTGGCCGCCGCCGAAGGTGTTCTTCGAACCGATCTCGAACGCGTCGACGATTTCGGAATCGAAGGTTTCGGTCACGCCGGGAATGATCACCTGCAGCGCCGGGTTGATGCCGCCCGATTTGTAGCCGCGCGAGTAGGACGCATAGAGGAGATTGTCGTCGGTGATCTTGAAGTCGACGACGGCGCGGCCGGTGAATTCGTCGAACTTGAAGGTCCGGTCGCGGAACCGCTGCGGCCCCGGCAGTCCGGTCGCGCCCGTGTCGGCGTCGAACGTCCCCGAATAGGGCGACTGGAAGATGTCGCCGGTCGTGGAGTAGGGGACCAGGAAGTTCGCCAGCGTGGAGTTCGAGATGTCGCGCTTCTTGTCGTTGTTGTAGCGCAGGCCGACGGTGAATTTCAGCCGGTCGCTCGCCTCGAAATAGGCCTCGCCGAAAATCCCGTAGGAGGTCAGCTTGAACACCTCGTCATGGTTCCGGAAGTAGGGCGAGCCGAGGTAGGACGGCGGCAGGCCCCGCGACAGCGCGGTAAAGGTGCCGAACAGCGATGCGAAATAGTCGATCGAGAAGGAATTGACATAATAGTCGCCGTCGGTCGTCTTCGACTGCGAATAGATGCCGCCGAGCAGGAAGTTGAGCGGTCCGTCGAAGTCGCTGGTGATGATGGCTTCACCTGCCCAGCTCTCGTTCTTCGCGACCGAGCGGTCGAAGGACAGGGGGGTCGCCGCACAGATGGCGTCGCCGCCGAAGACGCCGAGGCCGTTCGGATTTGTGTTCGACGTGCAGACATTGCCCGCCGGTCCGTTCGGGATCAGCGCGGCCGCGATCGGCGCAAAATAGGCGTTCGTACCCGGCAGGCCGGGGATGCCGTTGGCCGCGAGGAAGGCCAGCGAGTTCAGGCCCTGTTGCAGCGGCGCGCGGCTGGCGACGTCGAGGTTGTAGTCTTGCCGCGAATCGATCCGCGTGCGCTGATAGATACCCGTGAGGCCGACATTGATCGTCCCGAAGCTATGGTCGAGATGCGCCTGCGCCTGGATTTCGTCGGTGAAATATTCGGGGGTGAAGTCGGTGTTGACCGTCCGCACATCGGCCGGCTCGACCGATGTCGCGTTGATGTCGGCGCCATAGAGGCTGCCGGTTCCAAGCCCGAGCGCGGGCGAGATGCCGTTGAGGCCGAAGACTTCGCGCGAGCCCAGCACGCTGGGGAAGGTCGCGTTGCCGTTGACCTTGCCATATTCGCGGCGGTTGTTGAGGCAGCCGAGGACGCCGGTCGGATCGCGCTGGCAGAGCTGCTTTTGGATGCGAAGACGGTCATCCTTTTCGCGGAAATAATAGCCCATCAGGTCCAGCGTCGTGTCCGGACCGGGCTCCCAGCGCAGCGAGCCACGGATCGCGTACATTTCGCGGCCGTCGATGTGGCTGCCGTCGAACAGGTTCTTCGTATAGCCGCCGCGCTTCAGGTAGAAGCCCGCGGCACGGACGGCGAGTGTGTCGCCCAGCGGGACGTTGACCATCCCCTTGACCTTCCAGGCGTCGAAATTGCCATACTCGCCGTCGACCGACGCCTGGAACTCGCCGGGCTTGGGCTTGGCGGTGACGAAGTTGACGACGCCCGAGGTCGCGTTGCGGCCGAACAGCGTGCCCTGCGGTCCGCGCAGCACCTCGATGCGCTCGAGGTCGAAATATTCCGTCTCGAACAGGCGGGTACCGAACAGCGGCGAACCATTCACATGGATAGCGGTCGCGCTGTCGCAGCTGAAGCCGACGCAAAGGTCGCCGATGCCGCGGATGGTAAAGCTCGATCCAGTGAAATTGCCCTTGGAAAAGGTGACGTTGGGCAGGGTGAGCTGAAGGTCGGACGCATTCTCGATCTGTTGCGATTCCAGTGCCTCGGCCGAAAAAGCGCTGACCGCGATCGGCACGTCCTGCAGGCGCTCGGCCTGACGTTGCGCCGTGACGACGATCTCGCTTCCGTAAGCATTGCTGCTTTCGTTGTCCGCGCTTTGCGCATGCGCCGGTGTCGCCACCGCCATCGCAACGACCGACGAACCGATCAGTGCCTTGAACTTCATCAACATCCTCCCTTTTTCGAACCCGCGCTTGCGGGCCGCCCAAACTCAATTGTGCTTAAAGGGGAGGGGCTGAGACCAGACATGGCAAAAGGCACCGGGCCCGAAAGGCCAAGTGCCTGCGTGTATCCCGCTTGCCAGCAAGGCTGGTCATCGTCCTCTCCCACCGGCGTCGGGGAAGTACGCCGGCATCTCCGGATTACGGTCCGCTTGAGCGAACTCTGTAATGTCCCGAAGGTGCGCCGAGTTGACGAAAGCGTCAAGTCACTTGTGCGCGGAAAAATTGGCAGAAATTCAGGCGAGTCCCGAAATGGAAAAAGCCCAGATTCCGCAACGTAAACTTGGCCGGGGCTGATAAATTATTGCCGTACCAGGGTTGCGCATCGCGCGCTTCGCGCCGAAATGTGCGGCATTGATGCAACAGTGAAGGCAGGGTGGATGGCAAAGGTGGAAATGGGCGCGGACGGAAAGCCCGTGGTCCCGGACGAGGTGCTGGGGGCGGTGCGCACGCTGATCAAATGGGCCGGCGACGATCCGACGCGCGAGGGGCTGGTCGACACGCCGCGGCGCGTTGCGCGCGCGTGGCTCGAATATTGCCAGGGCTATGCCGAAGATCCGGCGATCCATCTGTCGCGCACCTTCGAGGAGGTCGGCGGCTATGACGAGATCGTGATGCTGCGCGACATTCCGTTCCAGTCGCATTGCGAACACCATATGGCGCCGATCACCGGCAAGGCGTCGATCGCCTATCTGCCGCGCGACCGGGTCGTCGGCATTTCGAAACTCGCGCGCGTGCTCAACGGTTTCGCGCGGCGCCTGCAGGTGCAGGAGCGGCTCACCGCCGAAGTCGCCAAATGCATCTGGGACAATTTGCACCCGCACGGCGTTGCGGTGGTGATCGATGCGCAGCATGGCTGCATGACCGGGCGCGGCGTCCGCACGCCGGGCGTGGGCATGGTCACCAGCCGTCTGCTCGGCTGCTTCCTCGACGACGAGCGCAGCCGCAAGGAAGTGCTCGCGCTGATGGGATATTGAGCGAGCGCCGCTCCTATTCGCGCAAGCCCCTGAGCGCCGCGCCCGCCGCGAAGGGGCCGATCACCGTCAACAGCAGGCTCGCCGCGCCGAGCAGCTTCATCGCACCGCGCCCCGAGGGGTCGAGCATCCCCGCACCGAAGATCAGCATCGGGACCGCCAGCGGCAGAACGAGCAGGCCGCCGATCGCGCTGCCACCCTTGAGGTTGGCGGTGAGCGCCGCACTCAGCACCGCGAGCGAGGCAAGCGCCGGGATCGCGAGGGCAAGGCCCATTGCGAGCGTGTGCACCCGCGTCGCATCCTGCGCCAGCAGCGCGGCGGCGGGGAGCAGCGCGACGAGTAGGGGCAGGCCGAAGCCGACGGCATGAGCCGCGATCTTGACCGCTGCGACCGCCTCGTCGGCGAAGCCGCGCACCGCCAGCTGGTCGAGCACCCCTGCCTCACGATCGGGACGCACGAGCCGGTCGATCGGAAGCAGCGCGGCGAGGAGTGCCGCGACCCACATCATCCCGCCGCCGGTCCGCGCGAGCAGCGGCGCGTCGGGTCCGACCGCGAAGGGAAAGGCGGTCGCGACGAGCAAAAAGAAGACGACCGGCAGCCACAGCGCCCCGCTACCCCACGCGCGGCGCAGGTCGCGCCAGAACAGGGCGATGAGCGCAGTCATGCGAGCGCGCCCATGTCGAGTTCGGCGAGATCGGAAATGCCGAGCGTGAAATGCGAGGCGAGCAACACCGCGCCGCCGTTGGCGCGATGCTTCGCGATCGCCGCGACCAACCGCGCCTGCGCCGCATCGTCCATGCCGTTGGCGGGTTCGTCGAGCAGCCAGATCGGCGCGCTGCTGGCGATGACGCGCGCCATCGCGGCGCGTTTGCGCTGGCCGGTCGAGAGCATCGAGACCGGCACTTCGGCGAGCGAAGCCAGCGCCATGTCGTCCATCGCGCTAGTGACGGCAGGACCGTCGACGGTATCGACCCGCGCCCAGAAATCGAGCGCCTTGCGCAGCGGCAGCTCGGGGTCGAGCGCCGCGGCCTCGTCGATCAGCGCGATGCGCTCGCGGCGCGTTACCGTGCCGGCCGCGGGCCGCAGCAGCCCCGCGGCGAGCCGGATCAGGCTCGACTTGCCGGCTCCATTCGGTCCGCGCAGCCACAGCGCTTCGCCACGGCCCAGCGCCAGCGACAGCCCCTCGAACAACAGCCGGTCGCCGCGGATGCATGCCACGCCGTCGAGCCGCAAAAGCTCGGTCACGCCATGTCTTCCAGCGCGTGCATGTCGTCGTCGGAAAAGCCGAAATGATGGCCGATCTCGTGGATCAGCACATGGCGCACCAGCCAGTCGAGGCGCTCGCCGCCCTCGATCCATTCGACGAGAATGGGGATGCGGTAGAGCGTCACCCGGTCGGGCATCCCGCCGCTCTGGTCGATGCTGCGCTCGGTGAGCGGGCGCCCTTCGTACAGGCCGGTGAGGTCATAGGGATGCTCGATATCGAGCGAAGCAAGCGTTTCGTCGTCGGCGAATTCCGCAATCTCGATCACGACGTCCCGGATGTGCGGCTTGAAGACGGCGGGCATGGTCTCGAGCGCCACCTCGGCCATCGCGAAGATCGCATCGGCATCGGGGGCGGTTCCCGTCCAGCCGGGCGGAAGTCGGGTCGTGGCACTCTTGTCGCTCATCGCGTCCTTCCTTATGGCGGCGGCTCGGCCTTTACCAGCGGGAGAAAATGCGATGGTCCGGAAACTCGACGATGCGGAGCGCGCGGCGCTGTTCGCGCGCTTTCCCGAATGGACCCACGAGCCGGTGCGCGACGGCATCACCCGCCGGTTCAGGTTCGACGATTTCGCGCAGGCGTTCGGCTTTATGGCGAGCGTCGCGATCATTGCAGAGAAAATGGACCATCATCCCGAATGGTCGAACGTCTATAATCGGGTCGACATATTGCTGACGACGCATGACGCAGAAGGACTGTCGGAACGCGACGTCGCGCTCGCCGAAGCGATCGAGGCTTTGCTTTAGGTAGGGGGCGGGGTTCGGCCCAGCCCGGTTCTGCCGGCAAAGAAAAAGGCCCCGGAACCTTGTCCCGGGGCCTTTCCTGTCTCTTGCGAGAGGAGAGGGAGCTTAGGCTTCCTCGCCTTCGTCCGCGGCGGGCGCTTCGGCAGCCAGCTCCGACGGGGGCGTGGCGTCCTCGAACTCGTCTTCGCTGTCGGGCTCGAGGGCCGAGGCAACCGCTTCGGCCTGTTCTTCCTCGAACATGGCGGCGATCACGTCGATGCCCTGCTTCTGCATTTCGGCTTCGTCCGGCGAGCGCGCGACGTTGACCTGAACGGTCACGACGACTTCGGGGTGCAGCTTCACCTTGACGTCGAACAGGCCGAGCGACTTGATCGGGCGTTCGAGCTCGACCATCGCCTTGGTGATGTTCGCGGCGCCGTCCTCGACCAGCGCGTCGACGATGTCACGCACCGAGACCGAACCATAAAGCTGGCCGGTGTTCGACGCCTGACGGATCAGGACGACCTGCTTGCCGTCGACATCCTTGGCATGGCCTTCGGCGGCGGTACGGCGTTCGGCGTTGTCGGCCTCGATCTTCGAGCGGTTGGCTTCGAACAGCTTGCGGTTGGCTTCGTTCGCGCGCAGCGCCTTGTTGTTGGGCAACAGGAAGTTGCGGGCAAAGCCGTTCTTGACGGTGACGACATCGCCGATACCGCCCAGTTTCTCGATACGTTCGAGCAGGATGATTTCCATCGGTCCGCGCTCCTTACTTTACAATGTAGGGGAGCAGGCCGATGTGGCGGGCGCGCTTGATCGCCTTCGCCAGCTCGCGCTGCTTCTTGGTGGACACCGCGGTGATCCGCGACGGGACGATCTTGCCGCGCTCCGACAGGTAACCCTGGAGCAGGCGGACGTCCTTGAAATCGATGACCGGTGCGTCCTTCGCGCTGAAGGGGCAGGTCTTGCGGCGGCGGAAAAAGGGTCGTGCCATTGTCGTTATCCTTATTCTTCGCCGTCGCGGTCACGGCCACGGCCGCCGCGGCGTTCCTGCTTGCGCATCATCACCGACGGACCCTTTTCGAGTTCGTCGACCTTGATGGTGAGCCAGCGGATGATATCTTCGTTGATCGACGCCTGACGCTCGATCTCGGCGATGGCTTCGCCCGACACTTCGGCCGACACCATCACATAATGGCCCTTGCGGTTCTTCGCGATCTTGTACGCGAGCTGCTTGAGGCCCCAGGTTTCGGTCTTGTGGACCTGCCCCTTATATTCGGTCACGATGCCCGCGACACCTTCGGCGAGCGCATCGACCTGAGCCTGGCTCAGGTCCTGACGCGCGATAAAGACATGCTCGTAAAACGGCATGGTTTGCGTCCTTCGATTTGGCCGATCGCTGATTCCGCGCCAATCGCGAAACCCCTCCGGCTGTCGTCCGGCTTTGCGTATTGGTGCAAAGCAAACGGGGCGATGGCAACGTGGCCTCGCCCCGGATGAGCGCGCCTATACAGATTCGCGCGCGGAAATCAAGCTTGGCCGAGCTTTTCCAGCAACTCGCGTCCGAATTCGGTCAGCGTGTCGTCGCGCGCGCCGAGGATCAGGATGCGGTCGCCGGGCTTCGCTTCACCCAGCATCGCGGCGCCGCATTCGGCGCGGGTGGCGAGATGCACCGCGTCGCCGCCGCCTGCGACGATATCGGCGACGAGCTTTTCGCTGCCGACGCTGCGGTCGACGGTGCCGCCGAAATAGACGGGGTCGCTGACGTACAGCTTGTCGCCTTCGCGCATGCCCTTCGCAAAGCTCGCCGCGAGTTCGGCGCCCATCTGGCGGAGCGGGCCGTAGCCGTGCGGCTGGAAAAAGAGCAACGCGCGGCCGGGCAGTTCGGCGACCGCGGCGAGGGTCGCGGCAACCTTGTCGGGATTGTGCGCGAAATCGTCGATCGCGGTGACGCCGTTCGCCTGACCGAGCACCTCATAGCGGCGGGCGAGGCCCGCGAAGCTTGCGAGCGCCGCCACCGCCTCTGCGACGGGAACGCCCGCCGCGCGGGTTGCGGCGATCACGGCGAGCGCATTGGCGGCATTGTGGCGGCCGGGCATCTGCAGGGTGGCGGCGTGCGCTGTGCTTTCGACATTCACGGTAAAGCGGCACCCATCGGGAAGGGCTTCGAAGTCGCTGCCACGCACGTGCGCCGTGTCCGTGAAGCCGAAGCTGGCGACATTGGCGCCGACGAGCAACGGCGCTGATTCGGCGTCGTCGGCGTTGATAACCGCGACGCGTGCTTTCGCGGCGAAGTCGCCGAAGAGTTGGTGGAGCTCTTCGAGGCTCTTGTGGTCCAGGCTGATGTTGGTGACCACCGCAACGTCGGGCCGGTAAAGCGCGATCGACCCGTCGCTTTCATCGACTTCGCTGACATAGGTGGCGGCATCGCCGACGAGCGCGCTCGCAAAGGGCATCGTGTCGCTGGCGAAATTACGCATCACCGCGCCGTTCATGACTGTCGGCTTGGCGCCCGCGCGTTCGAGGATCCAGCCGATCATGCCGGTGACGGTCGACTTGCCGCTGGTTCCGCCGACGCCGATCGCCCGTTCCGCCTCGTTGAACAGCGCTGCGTTGAGGTCGGCGCGGGTCAGACGCGGCAGGCCGAGCGCGTTCGCGGCGGCGACATCGGGCACGCTGTCCTCGACAGCGGCCGAAGCGACAAGCGTCTGGCCCGCTGTGACCCCGCTCCCGTCCTGGGGGAACAGCGCAATGCCCTGCCGTTCGATCCAGTCGAACTTGTCCGGCGATCGCCCTTGATCGCGGCTGCGATCCGACCCTGCGACCCTGGCGCCGCGCGCCGCGACGATCATCGCAAGCGGCAGCATTCCCGACCCGCCGACGCCGCAGAAGAAATAGGATTTGTTTTCCGACATGGCGGCGCGATATGGCCTTGAGGGAGGGTTTGCAACTGGCACTCGCCCCGATTTCCGTTCGTGTCGAGCGAGGTCGAGACACCTGTCGGGATGGCGCAAGGCTGAAGGGCATCTCGACTTCGCTCGATGCGAACGGATATGGGGGATTCATGCGTATAGGAATCGTCGCCCCCAGTACCCCCATCCTGCCCGACGATGCCGAGGCGGTGCGCGCGATCGCCAGCATTGGTTATCCCGATGTCGAGCTGGAATTCGACCCGCAATGTTTCGCGGTCCACGGCCATTTCGCGGGCGAAGACGGGCACCGTTTTGCGGCGCTCGTCAACATGGCGAACCGGCCCGATATCGAGGCGATCTGGTTTGCGCGCGGCGGCTATGGCGCCTGCCGCATCGCCGAGGATGCGGTCGCTGCGATGACTCCGGCGGCGCGCGGCAAGGCGTTCCTCGGCTATTCCGACCAGGGCAATCTGCTCGGCGCGCTCTATCGCGACGGCTTCGACCATGTCGCGCACGGGCCGATGGTCGCCGACGTGCGCCGCGAGGGCGGCGATGCCGCGATCGCGCGCGCGCTCGACTGGCTCGTCGCGCGCGATCCCGCCGCGTGCGAGCCGGGGCTCGGGCACGGCGCACGCCACGCGGCGTTCAACCTGATGACCTTGTCGATGCTGCTCGGCACCCCGCTCGAGCCCGATCTGTCTGGGCATATCCTGCTTGTCGAGGAGGTGAGCGAATATCTCTACGCCTTCGACCGCGCCTTCTTTCATGTCGCGACCTATCTCGCGCCGCGCGGGCTCGCGGGGATCCGGCTCGGCCGCGTCAGCGACGTGCCCGAGAACGACCGGCCGTTCGGGGTGGAGGCCGAGGACATCGCCCGCGACTGGTGCGCCCGCACCGGCATTCCGTATCTCGGCCGCGCCGACATCGGCCATGACGCGGCGAACAAGGTCGTACCCTTCGGCTTGCATCGCGCGGGGTGAGCGCATAGGCGCCCACTCGTCGCCCCCGCGAAGGCGGGCGCCGTTGTCGGCCTAACCCGACGGCGAAGTATAAACCTCCAGCGGCCCCCGCCTTCGCGGGGGCGACGATATAGGGACAGGGTCATGCGCGCATTCATCTTTCCGGGTCAGGGCAGCCAGTCGGTCGGCATGGGCAAGGCGCTCGCCGATGCGTCGCCGGTCGCCCGCGAAGTGTTTCAGGAGGTCGACGAGGCGCTCGGTCAGAAGCTGTTCAAGCTGATGAGCGAAGGCCCCGAAGACCAGCTCACGCTTACCGAAAATGCCCAGCCCGCGATCATGGCGAATGCGATCGCGACCTTGCGCGTGCTGGAGAAGGAAGGCGGCGTCACGCTCGCCGCTACGGCCGATTATGTCGCGGGCCACAGCCTTGGCGAATATAGCGCGCTCTGCGCCGCCGGTGCCTTCGACCTTTCGACGACAGCGCGGCTGCTCAAGACGCGCGGGCAGGCGATGCAGGCGGCGGTGCCGGTCGGCGTCGGCGCGATGGCGGCGCTGCTCGGCGCGGACATCGACACCGCGCAAAAGCTCGCCGATGCCGCGGCCGAGGGCGAGGTCTGCACCGTCGCCAACGACAATGATCCGTCGCAAGTCGTGATCTCGGGCCACAAGGGTGCGGTCGAGCGCGCGGTGGCACTGGTCAAGGATTTCGGGATCAAGCGCGGCGTGCTGCTGCCCGTCTCGGCGCCTTTTCACTGCCCGCTGATGCAGCCCGCCGCCGATGCGATGGCCGAAGCGCTGGGCGCGAACCCGCCCGCCGCACCATTTGTACCCGTCGTCGCCAACGTCACCGCGAGCCCGGTCAGCGATGCCGGCACGATCCGCGACCTGCTTGTGCAACAGGTCACCGGCCGCGTTCGCTGGCGCGAAAGCGTCGGTGCGATGGAGGACATCGGTGTCGGCCAGTTCGTCGAGTTCGGCGGCAAGGTCCTCTCGCCGATGGTCAAGCGCAGCGCGTCGGGCGAGGTCGAGACGGTCGGCGTGATTGCGATGGACGATATCGAGGCGCTGCTAAAAACGCTCTAAGCTTCAGATTTCAGGAGAATAACATGTTCGATCTCACCGGCATGACCGCCCTCGTCACCGGCGCTTCTGGCGGCATCGGTTCGGCTATCGCGCAGGCGCTTGCGGCGCAGGGCGCGCGGCTTGCGGTTTCAGGCTCCAATGCCGAAAAGCTGGGCGCTTTTCGCGACACGCTGGGCGGCGATCATGTCGCACTGCCCTGCAACCTCGGCGACGCGGCCGCAGTCGATGCGCTCGTGCCCTCGGCAGTCGAGGCGCTCGGGCAGCTCGACATTCTCGTCAACAACGCCGGCGTGACGCGCGACAACCTGATCATGCGGATGAAGGACGATGAGTGGTCGGATGTTATCCGCATCAATCTCGAAGCGAATTTCCGTCTCGCGCGCGCTGCCGCCAAGCCGATGATGAAAGCGCGCTTCGGGCGCATCATCTCGATCACCAGCGTCGTCGGTGCGACCGGTAATCCGGGGCAGGCGAACTATGCGGCGTCGAAGGCGGGGGTGACCGGCATGACGAAGGCGCTGGCGCAGGAACTGGCAAGCCGCGGCGTCACCGCCAATTGCGTCGCGCCGGGCTTCATCGCCACCGCGATGACCGACGATCTGCCCGAGGCGCAGAAGGAGGCGCTGAATCAGCGCATCCCCGCGGGCCGGATGGGCGAGGGGAGCGATATCGCCGCCGCCGTGGTCTATCTCGCGTCGAAGGAAGCGGGCTATGTTACCGGCCAGACCTTGCATGTGAACGGCGGCTTGGCCATGCTCTCCTGACGGATTGATCCGTGGGGGTGGAAGGAACAGGTTGATGTTCAGGACTTTGGCGGGAAGCGCGGCTTTGGTGCTGGCGGCGATCTCAGGAGCGGCGTCGGCGCAGGAAGGCGCAAAGTTCGACTGCCCGTTCGCCGCATCGGCACCGGCCTTCCGCGCTTCGCTTGGCGAAGCGATGGTGGGGCAGGGCGATCCTGCCGTGCGAAGCGCGCTGGTCGAGCAGCTTCGCAAGACCGTCGATGGCTGCGTCGCCAGCCAGGGGGTCGCCGAAGCGCAGAAAGCCGATTATTTCGATTATAGCCTCGCGCGGATTTCGCGCGAATGGCTGATCGGCGCCATTGCCCGAGCGAACCTGAAGACGGAAATCGTGGATAAGGCGCTCGATTTCGGGCCGGGCCGCGCGAACCCCGACCTGTCGGGCGACATGACCGAAGACCAGATCGTCCTGATCGTTCAAGGCTATGTCAACGCCGGGGTCGACATCGAAAAGGTCGACCAGTCGGTCTGGGAAAAGGTCGGGGCCTATGCGGCGGCTACCTCGATCTATTGGAACAAGCGCCAGCGCCTGCCTTTTTGAACCTTCGACAGTGGCCGGGTCCGGCGGCGGCGCCGGACCCGGCCGCCGCCGGGCGCGCCGATATCAGAAGCTCGCCCGGGCGGTGATGCGGATATCGCGGCCGGCGAGCGGCACATAATCCTTGGTGAAGCTCGCGTGACGGCGGGCGTCGACGTCGAAGATATTGTCGGCGGCGAGTGTCAGCGACAGATTCTTCGTGTCGGGCAGCGGTCGCCAGGTCAGCGATGCATTGACGAGCGTGAAGCCCTTCGTCGCCGTCTCGAACGGCGCGATGCGGGTCTGGTCGTCGGTCCATTCGACCTCGGCGCGCGCGTCGATGCGTTCGCTCGATGCTTCGAGCCCGCCGCGGATGCGCAGCGGCGGGATGCGCGGCACATAGGGCCCGTCGACGATCTTCGCGCGCGTCATGTCGGCCGTGGCATCGGCGGCGATGTGGAAGCCGCCGACCTGCGCGATCGGGGCGGCGCCCTCGAACTCGAAGCCCCAGGTGCGCGCCTTGTTCTGGCGGAATTCGAACAAGGGCAGGTCATCGGCGATCAGGCCGGTGTCGGTTTCATAGATGAAATTGTCGAACCAGCTCGCATAGCCGGTGATCCCCGCCGACCAGCCGTCGCGCTTGAATTTCAGCGATGCTTCGCCGCCCCAGCTCGTTTCCTTGGCGAAGTCGGGGTTGCCGCGCTCATAGGTCAGCGTCGCGGCGTGCGGACCGTCCGACAGCAGCTCTTCCGCCGACGGCGCGCGCTCGCTGCGCGAGACCGAGAAGCTCGCCTTCAGGCCGTCGGCGAGCTGGTAGGACAGACCCGCCGCACCCGAAAAACTGTCGAACGAGCGATCGAAGCCGATGCTGTTTGCCGTCACCTTCGAATTTTCGAAGCGCAGCGCACCCTCCAGCGTGACGGGGCCGCGTTCGAGTTCCTGCAAAGTGAACGCCGCGATGCGCGTCGTCTCGTTCGCCGGCAGGAACGCTTCGTCGCCGATCGCCGCGAAGTCGCGGAAGCTGTACTGGATGCCGCTCGCCCCGCGCCAGCCGCCACGGTCGTTCTGCGCCAGTTCGGCGCGCGCCTCGATCCCCTTGTTGGTGAAGCGCGTTCCCGGCTCGCCATCGTCGAATTCGGTGTGGGCATAGTCGGCATAGGCGCCGCGCACGCGCAGCTTTTCGAACAGCCCGTCGCCCAGCTCGACCTCGCCGCGCAGGTCGACGCGATATTGCCGCGCCTTGATCGTCGGCACTTCGTCGATGTCGGCGCGCGGCGGGATGCCGTAATCATCCTCGAGATAGCCGAAGCTGATGCCAAGCGAGCCGCCGTCGTCGATGAAGGCGGCGCCGACGCCCGCGCTCTTGCTGGTGCTCTGGCTGTTTGGCACCTTGCCGCGGCTGTTCGCGGCATCGGTCAGACGCGTCGCTTCGGCAGCGTCGCCATCGGCGTTTGCGTCGGCGGCGAGGTCGAGCAGATGTGCACGCAGTTCGGGTGCATAAATCAGCCCGCCGACACGGACATTGTTTGAATCGCGGTAATTGCCGTCGGCATGGACGACGAAGCGCTCGCCCAGCGGCACGTCGACCGACGCGCCGATGCTTTTGTCGTCGGCAGCGGTGCCATAGCTTGCGAGCGCATCAAGATGGAGCGGCGCTTCGGGGATGCCGCGCGGGATTCGCCGGTCGAAGACATTGACCGCGCCGCCGACCGCCTGGCTCGAAAAGAGCAGGACCGAGGGACCGCGCAGGATTTCGATGCGCTCGGCGGTCAGCGGGTCGATCGACACCGCATGGTCGGCCGAGGTCGAGGAGGCGTCGATCGCGCCGAGCCCGTCGACGAGCACGGCGGCGCGCTCACCCGAAAAACCGCGCAGGATCGGGCGCGAGGCGCCGGGCGAGAAGCTGCTCGACGACACGCCGGGCTGCGAGGCGAGGGTGTCGCCGATCTGGCCGCGGATGTCCTGCGCCAGCTTTTCGCCTTCCATCACCGAGACGTTGCCGAGGATGTCGAGGCTGCGCACGAAGGGCGCGGTGACGACGATCGCCTGGTCGGTATGATAATCGTCGTCGCCGGTCTGCGGCGCCGTATCCTGGGCAAAGGCGGGGGCGGAAATCAGGACAGCAAGGGTGAGACCGGCGGCGGAGAGCAGTCGCATGTAGGGGAGATCCTGTTGTTCGTGACGTGAATTCGGGCTCGCAGTAATGTTATACTGTCACAAACGCAACCCGCCGCGCTTCGCCCGAAATGCCGTTCGTCGGCGTTCGTGCTCCGTTGGTCGACAAAGGCGCGCGATGGCGCTTCCTAGAGAAGCTGTCTTGCGGCGCCGCGGGCTGCACCTTAGATCAGGGCCATGACCATTGCCAGAACGAGCCTCGAGCTGATCGGCAACACCCCGCTGGTGTTGCTCGAAGGGCCGAGCAAAGCCACCGGGTGCGAAATCTGGGGCAAGTGCGAATATGCAAACCCCGGCGGATCGGTGAAGGATCGCGCCGCGCTTTATATCGTCCGCGATGCAGAGGCGAACGGGAGCCTGCGCCCCGGCGGCACGATCGTCGAGGGAACCGCGGGCAATACCGGGATCGGGCTCGCGCTCGTCGGCAACGCGCTGGGGTACAAGACGATCATCGTCATGCCCGACAACCAGAGTGCCGAGAAGATGGCGACGATCCGTGCGCTCGGTGCCGAACTGGTGCTGGTGCCGCCCGCGCCCTTCGCCAACCCCGGTCATTTCGTCCACACCTCGCGCCGGATCGCCGAGGAAACCGACAATGCGATCTGGGCGAACCAGTTCGACAATATCGCGAACCGCAAGGCGCATATTTTCGGCACCGCCGAGGAAATCTGGGAACAGATGGAGGGGCGCATCGACGGCTTCACATGCGCCGCGGGAACCGGCGGTACCATCGCGGGGACGGGGCTTGGGCTCAAGGCCAAGGACCAGACTATCACCGTTGCGCTCACCGATCCGCACGGCGCCGGACTCTATAATTATTACCAGTGCGGCGAGTTGAAACCCGAAGGGTCGAGCGTGGCCGAGGGTATCGGCCAGAACCGCATTACCGCCAACCTCGAAGGCGCGCCGATCGATACGCAGTTCCGCATCTCGGACGAGGAGGGGCTGAAGATCGTCCGCCAGCTGCTCGACGAAGAGGGGCTGTGCCTCGGCCTATCGTCCGGGATAAATGTCGCCGGCGCGATGGCGCTCGCGCGAAAGCTCGGGCCGGGCAACCGGATCGTGACGATCCTCTGCGACAGCGGCTTTCGCTATCTGTCGACGCTCTACAATCCCGAATGGCTGGCAAGCAAGGGGCTGGCGGCATGACTAACAAGACAACCGCAGCCCGGTCGGGCGTCGAATCGCCGCCGGTGCAGGTCAGCGATTCGGTGCGCCGGCTCCAGATCGGCATTGCGGGTGTGCTGACGGTCTTGCTGCTCGTCGGCATGGCGGGGCTGATCGGCGATCGCGCCCGCGAAAGCGCCGCGCAGCAAGCCGCCCCCACTGCGCAGGCGGTCGCGCCCGGCGCGACGACGCCCGCGGGCAGCGCCCCGCTCGAGGAATTGGGGGTCCAGCCGGTCTCGAAGGACCAGAATGTGCCGAGCGACGCCAAGGCGCCGCAGGCGGCGCCGGTCCCGCCCACATCGACGGTGCCCGACCTTGAACCCGATCCGGCGCTCGCACGGGCTCGCCAATCGAAGCAGTGACGCGCGGCGGATCGCTTGCGCTGCGCGCTGCGGCGGCGGCGCTTGTCGCGTTGTCGCTCGGATGGATCGTCGGCGGGCAATGCGCGCTTGGACGGGTCGATCCGGCGCTGTCGCTTCCGCTGGTGGCCCTGCCGACGCTGATACTCGTATGGAGCCGGCGCTCCGCTACGCGCGGCGAACGGTGGCGGGCGATCGCGCTCTCCCTGCTCATTCTCCTCGCGGTACAAACGATTGTGGCCCTCGCCATGTCGGATGGATCGCCGTGGCTCCAGCTCGCGCTGGTTGCCGTGGGATGGATGCTCGCCGCAACGGTCGCCGACACACTCGTCCAGCGGCGGAGGGGCGCGGCGCTGACCTTCTTCATGGCGGCGCTGTTCGTCGCCGGCTGGTTTGCCGCCGGGCATGTGCTGCTCGCCGCGCTTTACCGGCCCGCCATTGCGTCTGGGCCGCCCGTCACCCTGCTCACGGGTCTGCCGCTGCGCTGGTCGGCGGGCGAGGATATGGCGGCGATGATAGCGGCGGGCACGAACGAGGATCCGGTGCTGGCCCGTCTGCGCGCGAGCGGGCCGGTCGAGATTGTCGACAGCCTCGTCGATCATCCGCCGGCGTCCGGTGGCGCGCTGCTCCTCGCGCATCCGCGCGCGCTGGCGCCGCAGGAGCTGGTTGCGATCGACGCCTTCGTGCGCGGCGGCGGACGCGCCGTCATCCTCGCCGATGCGTTGACGGGCTGGCCGGTGCGCCATCCGATCGGCGATCCGCGCAATCCGCCGGTGACGAGCCTGCTGACCCCGTTGCTCGACCATTGGGGCGTCACGCTCGCTGCCGCGCCGGCTGGCGAGAAAGGGCGGTCGGTGGACGTCGAGCGCGCAAGGCTGCGGCTGTTCAGCGCCGGCCGCTTCGAACGCCTGCCGCCCGCGTGTCAGGCGTTCGCTGCCAGCCGCATTGCGCGATGCCCGATCGGCCGCGGCGAGGTCTGGCTCGTCGGCGATGCCGACCTGCTCTTCGCGCCGCTGTGGCAAAGCGATCCCGTCTGGGCAAACCATCTGCGCCGGGCCGACACGATGGAATGGCTCGCCGCCCGCTTGTGGCCCGACGCGCCGCGCGCCCTACTCCGTCCGCTATGGGCGCGATTGCCCGCCGAATAAGCGCCTCAAAGCAGAGACTTCCCAAGCTCCGGACGCCAATTCACCGCCGCATGCCCGTGGTTGCCCCGGCGCGCGGTTTGTTTTCGCGCGCCCCGACCCGTCGGGTTGCTCGATTCACCCCAAAATTACCCTTCTGGGGCATAGATTCCCCATACTACCCTAAATTTCCCCTTTTCACCCCGATGGAGTCTTGATAGGCAGGAGTCGGAGAGGGGCAATCTCCACCTGAGTCTTTCGGCGCGGAATCGGTGATTCCGCGGGCAGGAAATTATTGCCCGGAGGCGCGAGACGGGGGGCTACAGCGATGGCGGTTGTTACGCCCGGCCGGTATTCGGGCACCAACTTCGCCGCGATCGATGGCAAGGGACGCATCGCCGTCCCCTCGCAGTTCCGCAACAATGTGCCCCTCAATGCGGACGGCCAGCGCGTGCTTTGGGTCGGTTTCCACGAAAAACTGCCGTGCCTCGTCGCTTATGGCCAGGATCAATATGATCGCCTGTCCGACGAGATCGAGCGCGACCGCGACACCGCGCTGACCCGTAACCTCGATTTCGACGAGGACGAGGCGTTCAAGAAGCGCTTCAGCTATACCGAGGCCTATACGCTCGACGACAGCGGACGCTTCCTGCCCAACTTCACCGCGCGCGACCGGGTGGGTGAGGCGGGGGCGACCGCCTTCGTCGGCTCGGGCCGCCGTTTCGAAATCTGGTGGTTGCCGAGCCTCGCCGAATGTGTCGAGGCCGACCCGGTCCTCAAGCGGCTCGCGACGGCATGGGAAGAAACGAAGGGGAAGGCGCGAAAGTGACCGAGCTTGCCCCCGACCTTCCTCGGGATCCCCGCCACGACCCGGTCCTCCGTGAAGAAGTCATCGCCGCCCTCGCCATCCTGCCCGGGGAGCGTCATGTCGATGCGACTTTCGGTGCCGGCGGCTACACCCGCGCGATGCTCGCGGCGGGCGCGGACGTCATTGCCTGCGACCGCGATCCCGACGCGATTGCCGCAGGGCAGGCGCTCGTCGCCGAAGCCGACGGCCGGCTGACGCTGATCCACGGCCGCTTCGGCGAGATCGACCGGCTGCTCGCCGAACGCGGGATCGAGGCGGTCGATGGCATCACCTTCGACATCGGCGTTTCGTCGATGCAGCTCGACCAGGGCGAGCGCGGCTTCTCGTTCCAGAAGGATGGCCCCCTCGACATGCGTATGGCGCAGGAGGGCGAAAGCGCCGCCGACTGGCTCAATCGCGCCGACGAGGAAGAAATCGCCGACGTCCTCTATCATTATGGCGACGAGCGCCAGTCGCGCCGCGTCGCGCGCGCGATCGTCGCCGCGCGCCCGCTCAGCCGCACGGCCGAACTCGCCACCGTGATCCGCAAGGCGCTGCGTCATCCGCCCGGCGCGCCGAAGGATCCGGCGACGAAGAGCTTTCAGGCCATTCGTATCCACATCAATGGCGAACTCGACGAGTTGGTCGCGGGGCTGAGTGCCGCCGAGCGCATCTTGCGTCCCGGCGGCCGCCTCGCGGTGGTCAGCTTCCACAGCACCGAAGACCGGATCGTGAAGAATTTCCTGCGCGAACGCAGCGGCGGCGACGCCGGTGGTTCGCGGCACCGGCCCGCGCGTTCAACCCCCGCGCGGGCCGCAACTTTCGATACTCCGGCGCGCAAGGTGCGCCCCGGCAAGGCGGAGGAAGCTCGCAACCCGCGCGCGCGTTCGGCGACGCTGCGCAGCGCGGTGCGCACCTCGGCCCCCGCCTGGCCTGAAAACTCGACGAAGGAGTCCATGTCATGCTGATGGCGGCGCGCAAGCTACAGGGGATCGGCCTAGTCCTGCTCGTGCTTATCTTCGCGATGATGCTCTATCCCGTCTCACTGAAGGTGGCGGCAACGCGCAGCGAGCTGACGCGCGTCGAGCGGCAGATCGACCGGACGCGGGCGAACATCCGCTATCTCGAATCCGAACTCGCGGTGCGCGCTTCGATGCGCCAGCTCGAACAATGGAATGCCGATAGCTTCGGCTATTCGGCGCCGTCGGCTTCGCAATATCTCGCGAACGAACGCCAGCTTGCATCGCTCGAAGGCCTGCCGCGCGCCCGCGGCGCCAACGAGGTCGCGCCGGTGCTGATGGCGATGGTCAGCCCGGTCGGTGCGACCGCAGCAACGCCGGCGACAACCAAGGACGAGACCGTGAAGCCCGCCGCCACCAAGCGCGCGACGGTCAAGCCCGTGATCCTCGCGCAGGCGGAAACCAACGTCCGCAGCGACGTCGCGCCGCGCATGGCGCCGACCCGCCGGCGCGAGCAGCTCAAGATGATCGAGGACCAGCTCCTCGCCGAATCGACGCTAGCCGACCTCAAGAAGGCGGCGGCGCGCGAAGCAAGGGAGGGCAAGGCCGCCCAATGAACACGCTGGTCGTCCGTCCGACCCGGGTCCGAACCGCAGGGGTGCGGCAGCAGATCCTGCTGACCGCGCAGCAGCGTCTGATGATGCTGATGCTGCTGTTCATGGCGGCGTTTTTCCTGATTTCGGTGCGCCTGCTCTATTTCGCGCTGTTCGATACCTCGTCGGGGCACGGCAATGGCTCGGCGGCGTTCATTCCCGCGCGCGCCGATATCGTCGACCGCAACGGCGTGCCGCTGGCGCGGACGATCGACGGCTATTCGATCCGCGTCGTGCCTTCGAAGCTGCTCAACAACCGCCAATATCTGGCCGACGAGCTGGTCAAGATCTTCCCCGACACCCCGCGCGAGGAATTCGTCGCAAAGCTGTCGGGTTCGAAGCCCACCTATATCCGCCGCCGCGCGCTGCCCGACCAGGTCGCGGCGGTGAACGCGATCGGCGACGTCGGCTTCGACTTCCCGCGCGAGAAGGAACGGCTCTATCCGCAGCTCACGCTCGCGGCGCACGTCCTCGGCTTCACCGATGCCGAAGGTCACGGCGTTACCGGCATTGAGGGCGCGTTCGACAAGCGGCTGATCGACAAGGCGACGCGCGGCGAGCCGCTGACGCTGTCGATCGACGCGCGCGTCCAGGGTGTGCTCGAAAGCGAGCTTTACAACGCGGTAACGAACCTCGAAGCGATCGGCGGGGCGGGCGTCATTCTGGATGTCCACACCGGCGAGGTGCTGGCGATGACCTCGCTGCCCACCTATAATCCGAACAAGCTGGTCGCCGCCGACGCGCCCGCGCGCCGCAACGCCGTGACCTATAATCTTTACGAACTCGGGTCGACGTTCAAGCCGCTGTCGATCGGCGCGGCGATCGACGACGGCGTCGTCACCAGCATGGCGCGGCGCTATGACGCCAGCCAGCCACTCGCGATCGCGGGCTTCCGTATCCGCGACAGCCATCCCGGCCGCTGGTACAACGTCCCCGAAACGCTGATCCAGAGCTCGAACATCGCGACCGCGCGCATCGCCGACGAACTCGGGCGCGAAAAGATGGAAAAGCTGTTCCGCAGCCTCGAATTCAACAAGCGGCCGGAGATCGAACTCAAGGAACGCGCCTTTCCGTTGTGGCCGCGCGACTGGGGGCGGCTGACGACGATGACCACCGCTTATGGCCATGGCATCGCCGTCACCCCGCTGCATCTCGCGAGTGCCTATGCCGCGCTCGTCAATGGCGGCATCTGGCGCCCCGCGACGCTCGAGAAGCTGGGCGACAAGGCGCCGCCGCGGGGTCGCCGCGTGTTCAAGGCGTCCACCAGCGCGCGGATGCGCCAGCTTCTTCGCCTCATCGTCACCGACGGCACCGGCAAGCAGGCCGACGCGCCGGGTTTCCGGGTGGGGGGCAAAACCGGATCGGCTGAAAAGCCGGGGGTCGGCGGCTATCGTCGTAGCTCGGTCGTCGCGACGTTCGCCGCCGCCTTCCCCATGGACAATCCGCGCTATGTCGTCGTTGCGATGGTCGACGAGCCGAAGGGCAATGCCTATAGCTCGGGCCAGCGCACCGCCGGCTGGACTGCGGCGCCGGTGGTCAAGAAGGTGGTAATGCGCGCGGGGCCGATGTTGGGCGTCTATCCCGACGAAAGCCGCGATGTCGACGTATCCGAACTCATTCCGCTCGTTCGGAGAGACGGGGAAAACGAATAATGCGTCTCTCCGCGCTGCTCGGCGATCATGGCGCGGCAGGCGAGGGTCCGGTGGTAACCGGGCTCGCAATCGACCATCGCAAGGTCGCGCCGGGCACGATCTTCGGCGCCTTCGTCGGCGAGAAATTCAATGGCGAGGACTTTATTCCCGCCGCGATAGCTGCCGGCGCCATTGCGATCGTCGCGCGGCCGGAAGCCAAGGTCGAGGGCGCGGTTCATATCGCCGACGCCAATCCGCGCCGCGCCTTCGCGCATATCGCCGCGCGCTTCTTCCACCGCTTCCCGGCGACCTGCGTGGCGGTGACGGGGACCAACGGCAAGACCTCGACGGTCGAGATGACGCGCCAGCTCTGGCGCATGGCGGGCTTCAACGCTGCGTCGATCGGGACGCTCGGCATCACGACGTCGCAGGACAGCGCTTCGACCGGTCTCACGACCCCCGACATTGTCACCTTCCTGTCGAACATGTCGGGGCTGGCGGCCGAGGGCGTGACGCACGCGGCGTTCGAGGCGTCGAGCCACGGGCTCGACCAGTATCGGACCGAGGGACTGACGGTGAAGGCAGCGGCCTTCACCAATCTCAGCCACGACCATCTCGACTATCACGGGACGATGGAGGCCTATCTGGCCGCCAAGCTCCGCCTTTTTACCGAAGTGGTCGAGCAGGATGGCGCGGCCGTCGTCTGGGCGGACGACGAATATTCGGCGCCGGTGATCGAAGCGGTGAAGGCACGCGGCGTACGCCTGTTGACCGTCGGCGCGCATGGCGATGCGCTTCGCCTCGTCTCGCGCGAACCGACCCAGCTCGGCCAGTCGCTTGTCATCGCGGCGGGCGACCTCACGCAGAAGGTCAATCTGCCGCTGATCGGCGCCTATCAGGTCGCCAATGCGCTCGTGTCGGCGGGACTCGTCATCGCGACCGGCGGCGATGTCGGCCAGACGCTTTCGAACCTTGCGCGGCTTCAGCCGGTGCGCGGTCGCCTCGAGCGCGCCGCGATCACCAGGGCGGGAGCGCCGGTCTATATCGACTATGCGCACACGCCCGATGCGATCGAAGCGGCGCTCGATGCGCTGCGTCCGCACGCGGGCGGGCGGCTGATCCTGGTCTTCGGCGCCGGCGGCGACCGCGACCAGGCGAAGCGGCCCGAAATGGGCAAAATCGCGGCGGCCAAGGCCGATCTGGCGATCATCACGGACGATAACCCGCGCGGCGAAGACCCCGCTGTCATCCGCGCCGCGATTGCCGAAGGCGCTCCGGGCGCCCGGATCATCGGCGACCGCCGCGCGGCGATCGCCGCCGCGATTGCCGAGGCTCGCGCCGACGACATCATCTGCATCGCGGGCAAAGGGCACGAGCAGGGCCAGATCGTCGGGTGCGGTGAGGAAATGCGGGTCATTCCGTTCGACGATGTCGCGGTCGCGCGCGAGGAGGCGGCATGACTGCGCTCTGGACCGCACGCGCCATCGCTGCGGCGACCGGTGGAACCGCGACCGCCGACTTCACCGTAAACGGCGTCGCCTTCGACTCGCGCGAGGTGACGAAGGGCGACCTCTTCATCGCGATGAAGGGCGAGGCGACCGACGGTCATAAATTCATCGACAAGGCGATCGCGGCGGGCGCCGCCGGGATCGTCTGCGAAACCGAGATCGACTTTCCGCACGTCCGCGTCGCCGACAGCGTCGCCGCACTCAACGCGCTCGGCGTCGCGTCGAGGGCACGCAGCCACGGACGGATCATCGGCGTCACCGGATCGGCGGGCAAGACTGGGACGAAGGAGGCGCTGTTCGCGGCGCTCGACCGCTTCCGGCCCGGCAAGGCGCACCGTTCGGTCAAGAGCTACAACAATCATGTCGGCGTGCCCCTCAGCCTGTCGCGGATGCCCTCGACCGCCGATTTCGGCGTGTTCGAAATGGGGATGAACCATGCCGGCGAGCTCGCGGCGCTGACGCGCATGGTGCGCCCGCACGTCGCGATCGTCACCACCATCGCACCCGCGCACATGGAATTCTTCAGCGGCGAAGAGGCGATCGCCGACGCGAAGGGCGAGATTTTCGAAGGGCTCGAACCCGGCGGCACCGCGATCGTGCCGTTCGACAGCCCGCATTACGCCCGCCTCCGCGCCAAGGCCGAACAGCACGCCGCGCATATCGTCAGCTTCGGGCTGGGCGAGGGCGCCGACGTCCGCGCGGTCGACTGGCTGTCCGACGGGCAGGGCGGCTCGCTCGTCACCGCGCAGGTGCAGGATGCGCTCCTCTGCTTCACCATTTCACAAGCGGGGGCGCATTGGGTGTCGAACGCGATGGCGGTGCTTGCGGCGGTGAAGGCGGTCGGCGGCGACCTGCCCGCGGCGGGGCTCGCCTTTGCCGAGATGGGCGGGCTCGCGGGGCGCGGGGCGCGTCATCGGGTGCCGGTTCCCGGCGGCCATATCCTCGTCATCGACGAGAGCTACAACGCCAATCCCGCTTCGATGGCTGCGACGATCGGCCAGTTGGCGACCGAATCCGGTGAACGGCGGATCGCGATTCTGGGTGCGATGCGCGAGCTTGGGCCGGGCAGCGAGGCCTATCATCAGGGGCTCGCGGCTCCGCTCGTCGCGGCCGGGGTGCAGTTCGCCCTGCTTGTCGGCGAAGAGATGGCGCCGCTCGCCAAAGCGCTTGAGGGGCGTATCGATTTCGAGCATGTGGCCGCGCACTCGGCCGCGACTGGGCGGCTAAAGGACTTGATCCGCCCCGGCGACACGGTGCTGGTCAAGGGGTCGAACAGCGTCGGCCTGTCGCATGTTGTGACGGCGCTGACCAACGGGGATTATTGATGCTGTACTGGCTGGCGGAATGGCTTGGCTTTCCGGGGGTTCTCAATCTCATCCGCTATCTGAGTTTCCGCTCGGGCGCGGCGGTCGCCACGGCGCTGATCATCGGCCTCTGGATCGGGCCGCGCTTCATCCTCATGCTGCGGATGCGGCAGGGGAAGGGGCAGCCGATCCGCGACGACGGCCCGCAGAGCCATCTTGCGAAAAAGGGCACGCCGACGATGGGCGGCCTGATGATCCTGATATCGCTGATGATTTCGGCGCTGCTGTGGATGGACCTGTCGAATCGTTTCGTCTGGGCGTGTATTTTCGTGACCGGGGGCTTTGCGCTCGTCGGCTTTCTCGACGATCTCGACAAGGTCACGAAGGCCAGCCACCGGGGGATTCCGGGGCGCGTGCGCCTGCTGGTCGAGTTCCTGATCGCCGGGGTCGCGGTGGTGCTGATCGTGTCGCGCACCGGTACCGACCTGTATCTGCCTTTCTTCAGCGGCGTGGTGCTCGAACTCGGGCCCTTCTATTATCTCTTCGCGATGGTTCTCATTGTAGGTTTCGGCAATGCCGTGAACTTGACCGACGGGCTTGACGGGCTCGCGACTTTCCCGGTGATCATTGCCAGCCTGGCCTTCCTCGTCATCGTCTACCTGTCGGGCAACGTGAAGTTCGCTGGCTACCTCGGCATCCCGCACGTCCCCGGCGCGGGAGAGCTTGCGGTGTTCGCCGCCGCGATCATCGGCGCGTGCCTCGCCTTCCTGTGGTTCAACGCGCCGCCCGCGGCGGTGTTCATGGGCGACACCGGCAGCCTCGCGCTTGGCGGCGCGCTCGCGACGATCGCGGTGACCGCGCAGCACGAGCTCGTCCTGGTCCTCGTCGGCGGGCTGTTCGTGGTCGAGGCGCTGTCGGTGATCATCCAGGTGTTCTGGTACAAGCGGACGGGCAAGCGCGTCTTCCGCATGGCGCCGATCCACCATCATTTCGAACAACTCGGCTGGCCCGAATCCACCGTGGTCATCCGCTTCTGGATCGTCTCGATCGTCCTCGCGCTCGCGGGGCTCGCGACCTTGAAGCTCCGGTGATCACCTCGCGCGTCTTTGCCGGCCGCCGTTACGCGGTTCTGGGACTGGCGCGCTCGGGGCTGGCGACCGTCGAGGCGCTCGTCGCCAGCGGCGCGGGGGTCACCGCATGGGACGAGCGCGAGGAGGCGCGCGACGATGCAATGGCGCTGGGCGCCGACATCGGCAATCCGCTCGATATCGACCTGATCGGCTTTGCCGGCGTCGTCGTGTCGCCCGGCGTGCCGCTCAACCGCCACCCGATCGCCGCGCACGCGCGCGCGGCGCACGTGCCCGTGATCGGCGACATCGAACTCTTCGCGGAGGCGGAGGGCGCCCTGCCGCCGCACAAGGTCGTCGGCATCACCGGCACCAACGGCAAGTCGACCGTCACCGCGCTGGTCACCCATATGCTCGAAAGCGCGGGCGTGCCGACCCTGATGGGCGGCAACATCGGCCTGCCGATCCTCAGCCGCGATCCGCTGCCCGAAGGCGGCGTGTACGTCCTCGAACTGTCGAGCTACCAGATCGACCTGTCGCACAGCCTCGCCTGCGACGTCGCGGTGCTGACGAACCTCAGCCCCGACCATCTCGACCGCTACAACGGCTTTGCGGGCTATGCCGCGTCGAAGGCGCGGCTCTTCAGCCTCCAGCACCGCGATCAGGTCGCAATCGTCGCTACCGACGACGATCCGTCGCGGATGATTGCGGGGCGCATCAATCATCGTCTCCACCGCGTCTCGGCAAAGGATATCGACCCCGTCGATCAGGCGCGCTGGCCCGCGCTGCAGGGGCCGCACAATGCGCAGAACGCCGTCTGCGCGATCGCGGTCTGCCGCGTGCTCGGATTGAACGACGAACAGATCGAGCGGGGGCTCGCGACCTACAAATCGCTCCCGCACCGGATGGAATTGGTCGGCGAAGCCCATGGTGCCCGCTGGTTCAACGACAGCAAGGCGACCAACGCGGCTTCCGCTGCACCGGCGCTGGCGGCTTTCCCGCCGGCGCCGGACCAGCGTCTTCACTGGATTGCCGGGGGGCAGGCCAAGGGCGACGGGCTTTCGGCCTGCCGTCCCTGGTTCGGACACGTCAAGCGCGCCTATCTGATCGGCGAAGCGATGGACGCCTTCGCGGCCGAGATCGGCGACGCGATCGCGGTCGAGCGCTCGGGGGACCTTGCGGCCGCGGTGGGGCAGGCGGCGGCGCTGGTCGCGCCGGGCGACGTGGTGCTGCTCTCGCCCGCCTGCGCCTCGTTCGACCAGTTCAAGGATTATGAGCAGCGGGGGGACATGTTCCGCGACCTTGTACGGGCGCTGGAGCGTGAGTGACGAGATGCGCGGGGGGAGCGAACCGATGGATGCAGCCGAACGACCGGTGATCGCCGCGACGACGCGGACGGCGAAGCGGCGCGGACCGCGCCTCAGCCGCGCCGACCGCACCCCGCTCGGCCTGTGGTTCTGGGAAATCGACCGCGTGCTGCTGCTGCTCGTCTCGATGCTGATTGCGACCGGGCTCGTCGCCGTCGCGGCTGCCTCGCCCGTGGCGGCGCAGAAACTGTCGACCGCGACCGCCAGCCTCGATCCGCTCTATTATTTCTATCGCCAGCTCATGTGGGTCGTCCTCGGCGTCCCGGTGATGCTCGCAGTGTCGATGCTGCCCAAAGCGCAGGCACGGCGCTTTGCCATCTATGGCACGATCGTTTTCATGGCGCTGCTGTTCCTCGTGCCGCTGATCGGCACGACGGTGAACGGCGCGCAGCGCTGGCTTGGCAGCGGCATCTTCCGCCTCCAGCCGTCGGAGTTTCTGAAGCCGTTCTTCGCGGTCACGCTCGCGTGGATCCTGTCGCTGCGCCTTCACGACCAGAGCCTGCCCGTTGTCCCCTTGTCCTTCCTGCTCACCGGCGTGATCGGCGTGCTGCTGATGGGCCAGCCCGACCTCGGGCAGACGATCATCTTCATCGGAACCTGGCTGGTGCTCGTGATGGTCGCGGGGCTTTCGATGCGGATCATCGGCGTCCTCGCCGCAAGCGGCCTTGCCGGGATCGTCGTCGCATACTTCACCTATTCGGTCGCGCATCAGCGCATCAACAGCTGGCTGTTCGGCGAGGGCGACAGCTTTCAGGAGGACAAGGCGCACGCGACGATCACCGCCGGCGGGCTCATCGGCTCGGGCCCCGGCGCGGGGCTCGCCAAGTTCAAGCTGCCCGAAGCGCATACCGACTATATCTTCTCGGTGATCGGCGAGGAGTTCGGGATCATCGCGTGCATCGCGATCGCGGTCCTGTTTCTCGCGATCATCGTCCGCGTGCTGGTCCGCCTGCTCGACGAGGAGGACAGCTTCCTGATCCTCGCGGTCGCGGGGCTGATCGCGCAGTTCGGCGGACAGGCGACGATCAATATGGCAGTGAACACGCAGCTGTTCCCGTCGAAGGGCATGACCCTCCCCTTCATCAGCTATGGCGGCTCGTCGTTCATCGCTTTGTCGATCGGTATGGGTTTGCTCTTGTCGCTGACCCGCCGGAACCCCTATGCGGCGCGGGTGTCCCTCACCCGCAACTGGAACAATAAATGACAGCGACCCGCCACTTCCTCCTCGCCGCCGGGGGAACCGGGGGGCATATGCTGCCCGCCTATGCCCTCGCGGGCGAGCTGATCGCGCGCGGGCACCGCGTGGCGCTGGTCAGCGACGATCGCGGCCTGAAGATTCCCGGCGCCCCTGCCGATCTCGAAACGCATGTCCTTCCCGCCGGCCGCGTGTCGGGCGGCCCCGTCGGCTGGGTCAAGGCGGCGCTCGCGATCCGCAAGGGGCGCCGCATGGCCATCGACCTGATCGAGGAATTCGATCCCGCCGTCGTCGTCGGCTTCGGCGGCTATCCCTCGCTCCCCAGCCTGCTCGCGGCGGGCGCGACCAAGCGCCCGCGCGTCATTCACGAGCAGAATGCCGTGCTCGGCCGCGTCAACCGGTTGATGGCGCCGCGCGTCGACGCGGTTGCGGTGGCCTATCGCAATATCCAGCGCTTTCCGGCGGGGCATGAGCTCAAGAAGCATATCACCGGCAACCCGGTGCGCGACGAGATCGCCCAAATCCGCGAGGATGGCTTCCCGCCGCTTCCCGAGGACGGCATCGTCCGGCTGCTCGTCGTCGGCGGCAGCTTGGGCGCCACGGTGCTGAGCGATGTTGTCCCCGCCGCAATCGCGATGCTGCCGCGCGCGCTGCTCGACCGGCTGCAGGTCGTGCAGCAGTGCCGCGAGGACGATATCGAGGCGGTGCGCGCCAAATATGCCGACCTCGGCGTCGCTGCCGAATGCGCGCCCTATATCAGGGATTTTCCCGAGCGGCTGCGCTGGGCGCATCTGGTGATCGCGCGCGCGGGCGCATCGACCGTCGCCGAGCTCGCCTGCGCCGGGCGTCCCGCGATCTTTGTTCCCTATCCGCACGCGATGGACAATCACCAGACCTATAATGTCGTCGATCTGGTCGAGGCAGGCGGGGCGATTTCGTTCCAGCAGCCCGATTTCACCGCGGCCGAGGTTGCGAAGCATATCCAGCGCATGGCGCTCGAACCCGGCGCGCTCGAAGAGGCGGCCGAACGCGCCGCGAGCTGCGGTCTTCCGAACGCGACGCGCGACCTTGCCGATCTTGTCGAGTCGCTCGCCGCACCGCCGATGATGGACGTGATCCGCGTCGGATCGCCTTCGCGTGGCGCTGCCGTTGCGTCCGGCGTCGCCGCGACGCGGGCCGGAGAACGCTGATGCGCGGCGTTGCGACCGATATCGGCATCATCCACTTCATCGGCATCGGCGGCATCGGCATGTCGGGGATCGCCGAGGTGATGCACAATCTCGGCTATCAGGTGCAGGGCAGCGACATCGCCGACTCCTATGTCGTCGAGGGGCTTCGGGGGCGCGGGATCAAGGTCGCGATCGGCCACGATGCGTCGAACGTCGACGGCGTCGCGGTCGTCGTCACATCGACCGCGGTCAAGCGCGGCAATCCCGAGGTCGAGGCGGCGCTCGCGCACCGTATCCCGATCGTCCGCCGCGCCGAAATGCTCGCCGAGCTGATGCGGCTCAAGTCGACCGTCGCGATCGCCGGCACGCACGGCAAGACGACGACGACCAGCCTTGTCGCCGCGCTGCTCGACGCCGGCGGGATCGACCCGACGGTGATCAACGGCGGCATCATCAACAATTATGGTTCGAACGCGCGCCTCGGGGCGAGCGACTGGATGGTGGTCGAAGCCGACGAGAGCGACGGCAGCTTCCTGCGCCTCGACGGGACGATCGCGGTCGTCACCAACATCGATCCCGAGCATCTCGACCATTATGGCAGTTTCGACGCGATCAAGGACGCCTTCGTCGAGTTTATCGAGAATGTGCCCTTCTATGGCGCGGCGATGCTCTGTCTCGACCATCCCGAGGTGCAGGCGATCATCCCGCGCATCCGCGACCGCCGCATCGTGACCTACGGCTTCTCGGCGCAAGCGGACGTGCGCGGCACCAATGTGACGCCCGGCCCCGAGGGCAACCGCTTCGACGTCGTCGTGCGCGACCGCGACGGGAACAGCCGGACGATCGAGGGCATCCACCTGCCGATGTCGGGCCGCCACAATGTCCAGAATGCGCTCGCGGCGATTGCGGTCGCGCTGCACATGGGCGTCAGCGACGACAAGATCGCCTCGGGCTTCAACGGCTTCGCCGGGGTCAAGCGCCGCTTCACCAAGGTCGGCGAGATTGCGGCCGAAGGTGGGGTCGTAACGGTGATCGACGATTACGCCCACCACCCGGTCGAGATCCGCGCCGTGCTCTCTGCCGCGCGCGAAGGGGCGGGGGCCGGGCGCGTCGTCGCGGTCGTCCAGCCGCACCGCTTCACGCGGCTGCGCGATCATATGGATGATTTCCAGCAGGCGTTTAACGACGCCGACATGGTGCTCGCGCTTCCCGTCTATGCGGCGGGCGAAAGCCCGATCGAGGGTGTGTCGTCGGATACGCTGGTCGCGGGACTGCGCGACCGCGGCCATCGCCATGCCTCGACCGTTGCCGACGCGTCCGCACTCGCAGCGAACGTCGCGGGCGGGATCAAGGCGGGGAGCCTGCGCGGCGGCGATATGATCATCTGTCTCGGCGCGGGCGACATCACCAAAATGGCGGCCGGCCTCGCCGCGGCGGTGGCGGCGGCATGAGCGCGGCCGAAACCCTTCCCGCGGTGCGCGGCAAGCTGACGCCGAAGGCACCGCTGGCGCCGCTCGTCTGGTTCAAGTCGGGCGGCCCCGCCGACTGGCTGTTCGAGCCGAAGGACGCCGACGACCTTGCCGGTTTCCTCGGCGGCCTCGATCCGGCCATCCCGGTGATGGCGCTCGGCCTCGGTTCGAATCTCATCGTCCGCGATGGCGGATTTCCGGGCGTTGTCGTCCGGCTCGGCAAGGCCTTTGCCAAGGTCGAGGCGATCGACGCGACGACCTTGCGCTGCGGCGGTGGCGCGTCGGGCATTCTCGTTTCCTCGACCGCGCGCGATGCCGGGATCGCGGGGATGGAATTCCTGCGTTCGATCCCCGGCACCGTCGGCGGTTTCGTCCGGATGAACGGCGGCGCCTATGGCGGCGAGGTCAAGGATATCCTGATCGATTGCGACGTCGTGCTCCGTTCGGGCGAGCGCCGCACGCTCGCGCTTGCCGACCTCGGCTACACCTATCGCCACAGTGAGCTGCCCGACGGCGCGGTCGTGATCGGAGCGACCTTCCGCGGTCGTCCCGGCGAACCGGCTGTCATCCAGGCTGAAATGGACCGCATCTCGGCCAGCCGCGAAGCCTCGCAGCCGCTGCGCTCGAAGACTGGCGGCTCGACCTTCAAGAACCCCGACGGGCATAAGGCGTGGCAGCTCGTCGACGAGGCCGGATGCCGCGGCCTCGCGGTCGGCGGCGCGCAGGTCAGCGAGAAGCACACCAATTTCCTCATCAACACCGGTGAGGCGACGAGCGGCGATATCGAAGCGCTCGGTGAAGAAGTCCGCCGCCGGGTGAAGGAAAAGAGCGGCGTCGATCTGCAGTGGGAAATTCAGCGGGTGGGAATCGAGAAATGAGCCGGGGTCCGTGGCATGTCGCCGTCCTGATGGGCGGCTGGTCGGCCGAACGAGAAGTGTCGCTGATGAGCGGCAATGGGGTAGCCGACGCGCTCGAATCGCGCGGGCACAAGGTCACGCGCATCGACATGGGCCGCGACGTTGCACAGCGGCTTGCCGAGGCAAAACCCGACGTCGTCTTCAACGCGCTCCACGGCGTCCCCGGCGAGGACGGTACCGTGCAGGGGATGCTCGACCTGATGGGCCTCAAATATACCCACAGCGGGCTCGTCACCTCGGTGATCGCCATCGACAAGGAATTGACGAAGCAGGCGCTCGTGCCGCATGGTGTGCCCATGCCGACGGGGGTGATGGTCGACAGCGAAAGCCTCTTTTCCATCGACCCTTTGCCGCGTCCTTACGTGCTGAAACCCGTCAACGAAGGCTCGTCGGTCGGCGTCGCGATCGTCAAGGACGACAGCAATTACGGCAACCCGATCGCGCGCGATGCGGTCGGTCCCTGGCAGGAGTTCGACCGGCTGCTCGCCGAGCCCTTCATCAAGGGGCGCGAGCTGACCGTCGCGGTGCTCGGCGACCGGGCGCTCGGCGTTACCGAACTGCGCGTCAAGTCGGGCTTCTACGACTATGACGCCAAATATACCGAGGGACTGACCGAGCATGTCTGCCCCGCCGAAGTCCCGGACGACATCGCGCAGCGGATGAAGGATCTCGCGGTGCAGGCGCACCGCCTGCTCGGTTGCAAGGGCGCGTCGCGCTCGGATTTCCGCTGGGACGACGAACATGGCCTCGCGGGCATCTTCCTGCTCGAGGTCAACACCCAACCCGGCATGACGCCACTCAGCCTCGTGCCCGAGCAAGCGCGCGCCATCGGCATGGATTATGCCGAACTCGTCGAACGCATCGTGGGGGAAGCCCTGTCATGAGAATGAAGTCATGAGCAGTACGAAGATCAAGCGCGGCAAGGCCGCGCCGCGGCGCCCCGCGCGCACGACGAAGAAGCGGCGCTCGGTCCAGAAGTCCCGCCTCAACGCGGTGATCAATGCGCTGCCCGTATCGCCGCAGCAGCTTCAGCGCGTCGCCAACTGGACGATCGGCCTCGGCCTCGCAGCGCTGGTCGTGCTCGTTGCCCATGCGACCGGCGTCACCGCGAAAATTCACGAGGAATATGCCCAGGCGGTCGGCCGGGCGGGCTTCATGGTCAAGAAGGTCGAGGTTGTCGGCGCCGACCGCATCGACCGGCTCAAGGTCTATGACATCGCGCTCGCGCAGAAGGACCGCTCGATGGCGGCGGTCGACCTGGAGGATGTGCGCCACGACCTGATGCAATATGGCTGGATCAAGGACGCGCGCGTTTCGCGCCGTCTGCCCGACACGCTCGTCGTCGACATCGTCGAACGGTCACCCGCCGCGATCTGGCAGCACAACAATCGCCTCTCGCTGATCGACGAAAAGGGCGTCGTGCTCGAACCCGTCAGTGTCGCGACGATGCCCGACCTGCCGCTCGTCATCGGGCCGCGCGCGAACCAGCGCGCGCAGGATCTCGAACGCCTGCTCGCCGAGGCGAGCAGCCTCAAGGAATTGCTCGCCGGGGCGACCTGGGTCGGCAACCGCCGCTGGGATCTGCGTTTCCGCAGCGGTGAGACGCTGTCGCTCCCCGAGGGCGAGGGCGAGGCGAAGGCCGCGCTTGCCAGGTTCGCGCATATGGACGGCGCCAACCGGTTGCTCGGGCGCGGCATATTGCGTTTCGACATGCGTGACCCGTCGCGTTTCGTGCTACGCTTGCCACACGAAGGGCAGGTGGCGCCGACAAAGCTCGAAGACGCGCGGGACGCGGTCGACGCCGTCGCCGCGGCCAGCTCGGCGGAGAAAGGATAAGGCATGGCGCCGCCGCGCATCGAAAAGATCATCACCGCGCTCGATGTCGGGTCGTGGAAGGTCTGCGCGCTGATCGCGGGCCAGACGGCCGACGGCCAACTCCACGTCCTCGGCACCGGCCAGCGCGAGAGCCGCGGCGTCCAGCGCGGCTATGTCGCCGACATGGAGCAGACCGAGCATATCGTACGCGAGGCGATCGAGCAGGCCGAACGCATTGCAGGGCTGAACATCGACGATGTCTGGGTCAGCTTCTCGGCGGGCAGCCTGCTCAGCGATGTCGCGCCGATCGAGAGCGAGCTGGGCGGCCACCGCATCGAGCAGGAGGATATCGACGACCTGCTCGCCGCGGGACGCGCCGGCATCGACCCCGAGGGACGGATGATTCTGCATGCGCAGCCGGCGCTCTACACGCTCGACGGCCTCACCGGGGTCAAGAACCCCATCGGCCTTCACGCCGACCGGCTCGGCGTCGACATCCACATCATCATGGCCGATGGCGCGCCGGTGCGGAACCTCGAGGCTGCGGTGCGGCAGGCGCATCTCGACGTCAACGCGGTCGTGGCGTCACCGATCGCCGCAGGGCTCGCCTGCCTGTCGGACGAGGAACGCGACCTCGGCGTCGCGCTCGTCGAGCTTGGCGCGGCGGTCACCACCGTCTCGCTCTACGCGGGGGGGATGCTGGTCGAAATGGCGTCGCTGCCCTTCGGCGCCAGCGACATAACCGACGACATCGCCTCGGCCTTCGGTATCCGCCGCAGCCAGGCGCAGCGGCTCCAGAGCTTCTATGGCTCGGCCTCGGCCAGTCCGCGCGACAATAACGAGATCATCGAGCTTGACCCTTCCGCCCCCGCGGGGTCGGACTCGCCGCGCATCACGCGGGCGCAGCTCGTTGCGGTCATCCGCCAGCGCCTCGACGCGATGATGGGAGACGTCGGGAGGACCCTGAAAGACCTGCATTTTGTCGGCCCGGTTGGCCGCCAGGTCGTGCTCGTCGGTGGCGGCGCCGACCTCAAAGGGATCGCCGATTATACCCAGAGCGCGCTCGGCCGCGCAGCGCGCATCGGCCGGCCGCGCGGTCTGCACGGCCTGCCCGACGCGCATTCGGGCCCCGCTTTCGCAACGCTCGCGGGACTGGTTCTCTACGCCGCGTCGGACCCGGTGGACCTTCGCGACCTGCCGATGATGGCACAGGATGTGTACCGGCCGAAGAGCACCGGGATCGTCAACCGTTTGATGGCCGCTCTCAAGAGCAGTTTTTGATGTCCAGGGGGCGAAAAGGTTAATTTTTTGGGTGATTCCGAGGTCACAATAGTGCAATGCAATACCAGAATGCCGGACGGTGGGACTGACGTCCGGATGGGTCGCAAGGTGAGGGAAGCGGCGCAGGTCCGCCGCTGCAGGGAGATTAGTGGATGAGCATCAATATTGGCCCGCCGCAGGTCGATGAACTGAAACCGCGTATCGCGGTTATCGGGGTTGGCGGCGCCGGAGGCAATGCCATCGCCAACATGATCGCCTCGCGCGTCGAGGGCGTCGATTTCGTCGTCGCCAACACCGATGCGCAGGCGCTGAACGCATCGCCGGCCGAACGCCGCATCCAGCTGGGGACGCAGATCACCCAGGGTCTGGGCGCGGGTTCGCGGCCCGAGGTCGGCCGCGCGGCCGCCGAGGAAAGCATCGCGCAGGTCGAAGAGGCGCTGAACGGTGCGCATATGTGCTTCATCGCCGCGGGCATGGGCGGCGGCACCGGCACCGGTGCGGCACCGGTGATCGCCAAGGCGGCGCGCGACCGCGGCATTCTGACCGTCGGTGTCGTGACCAAGCCCTTCACCTTCGAGGGTAATCGCCGGATGCGCTCGGCCGAGGCCGGCATCGCCGAGTTGCAGGATCATGTCGACACGCTGATCGTCATTCCGAACCAGAACCTCTTCCTCGTCGCCAACCCGAACACGACCTTCAAGGAAGCGTTCACGATGGCCGACGAAGTGCTCCAGCAGGGCGTTCGCGGCATCACCGACCTGATGGTCATGCCCGGCCTCATCAACCTCGACTTCGCCGACGTCCGTAGCGTCATGCGCGAGATGGGCAAGGCGATGATGGGCACCGGCGAGGCCGAAGGCGACGGCCGCGCGCTCGAGGCGGCGCAAAAGGCGATTGCCAACCCGCTGCTCGACGGCGTGTCGATGGCGGGCGCGAAGGGCGTCATCATCTCGATCACCGGCGGCGAGGACATGCGCCTGATGGAGGTCGACGAGGCTGCGAACCACATCCGCGAGCTGGTCGACCCCGATGCGAACATCATCTGGGGCAGCGCCTTCAACGAGGGGCTTGAGGGCAAGATTCGCGTGTCGGTCGTTGCGACCGGCATCGACGGCACCGGCGAGGTCGCAGCCCCCGCGGCGGCGATGACGCGTGGCTTCTCGTTCCAGCCCGCGCGCGCGGCGGCGCCCGCGCCAGTCGCCGAGGAAATGCTCGTCGAACCCGAGGCCGAAGAAACGCCGGTCGAGGCGGCCGCCGGGGAAATCGCGAGCGATCCTGCGCCCGGCTTCTCGCTCGGCGAAGCGCCCGAGGCTCGCGCTGCCGAGGTGGCAGAGGAGGAGCCGATGGAATTGTCGCAGGTCGCGGCGACCTATGACGACACCACCGACGAGCTGGTGCTGAGCGAGCCCGAGGCTCCGGCTGGCGATGCCGGCCCGGAATCGACGGTTGCTGCCGAAGAGGCGCCGGCGCGCTCGCTTGGCGGCGGTACCCTGTTCGAACGCATGTCGCGCCTCTCGCGCGGCGGCGGCGCGGCCGAACGGGACGAGGACAAGGACGACGGGGTAGACCTGCCGCGATTCCTCGGTCGCCAGAACAACCAGTAACAGGGCAGCGATCGGCCGCCCGTCAGGGCAAGGCAGGCCGACAAGCGGGATGATCTGACTTGCCCCTGCGGCACAAGACACTGAAGACCGGGCCCCGGCGGACGCGGCGTTTCGCCGCTATGGTCGGGGCCCTTTTGCTTGGCACCTGTATCGCGGCCCCGGTCGCGGCGATGCAGGCGGCGGCGCCCGACGCGGCGACGCGCGCCGCGCTTGAAAAGCGGACCGCGGCGCGGACGATGCTGTCCTCGGCGGTCAGCCGCCTCGCGACCAATGCCAACGACACGTCGGCGCTCCTCGACGCCGGGCGCGCCTCGATCGAGCTCGAGGATTATCGCGCCGCGATCACCTTTCTGACCCGCGCCGAACAGGCCAGCCCGCGCGACGGTTCGATCAAGGCCGCGCTCGGTTCGGCGATGGTCCATATGGAAACGCCGACACGCGCGCTCGATTATTTCGGCGAAGCGCAGCTTCTCGGAGCGCCCGAGCGGCTGTTTCTCGCCGACCGCGGGCTCGCGCGCGACTTGCTGGGGCAACAGGATGCGGCGCAGCGCGATTACCAGCTCGCCCTGTCGCTTGCGCCAAACGAAGAAACCGTCCGCCGCTATGCGCTGTCGCTGGCAATCAGCGGCGAACCCGATCGCGCCATCCAGTTCTTGACGCCGCAGCTCAAGGCACAGGATCGCGCTGCCTGGCGGCTGCGCGCGATGATCCTCGCGATCAATGGTCGCAACGACGAAGCGACCGAGATCGTCAATGCGACGATGCCCGCCGCGCTTGCGCAGAATATCATTCCCTACCTCGTCAAGCTCGACCGCCTCAACCCCGCGCAGCAGGCGGCGGCGGCGCATTTCGGCCGCTTTCCGAGCGGCCAGCTCGGCCCGCCGCGCAAGCCGGTCCAGATTGCAGCCGCCACCCCATCGCCCGCTCCCGCGCCCGTGGCGACCGGCAAGCGCGGCAAGCCGCCTGCGGCGGCGCCCAAAGCTGCCGTGAAACCGACGCCGGCGCCGGCAACCGCTCGTCAGCCAGCTCTTGCGAGCGCCGAGCAGTACCCGCCCGGTTTTTCGCCGACGCCGAAACCGGCGGCCGCTCGCGCGCCGGCTCCCGCCGGTACCGAACAATTACCGCCGGGCTTTTCGCCGACGCCGAAACCGGCTCCCGCCCCTGCGCTCACCGGTACGCGCCCGGCGGCTGCGGCGATCACCCCGACGTCGGCATCCGGTGCCGCCGCGTCGGGTCCGCCCGAACTGCAGTCGTCATTCCGGCCGACGATCCGGCCGGCGACGTCCGTGCCGCCGGCCGGTCCGGCCGCGGCCCCTGCGTCGCCGCCTGCGAGTTCACTGCCGGCGTCCGCGAGTGCGACGACGCCAACGTCCGTCGACGCCGCGCCGGCCAAGCCTCCGGTCGGCCCGGGATTCTCGATCAACGATCTCGGTAGGCCGGCAGACGCTGCACCCGCTCCCGCTGTAAGCGCGTCGTCCGCGCCCGAGACGGCGGCCGCCATGCCGTCGCCGCCTTCATCGTCCGCGGCAAGCGTCGATCCGGCGCCGCTGGCTTCGCTGGCGGCGATCGCCAGTTCGATCGAGATTCCGACCGAGGAGCTTGCGCAGGCCGACAATGCGATCGGCGCCGACACGCTCGCGAAGCTGCGCGAAGAGAAAAGGCGCGCCGATGCCGCCGAGGCGGCGAAGCGCGAGAAGGACGAGGCCGCGGCGAAGGCCAAGGCGGAAGCCGATGCGAAGGCCAAGGCCGAAGCGGCCGAAAAGAAAGCCAATCCCGCACGCCTCTGGGTCCAGATCGCGACCGGCGCGAATCCGAAGGCGCTGGCGACCGACTTCGGAAAGTTCGCGAAGAAGAGCCCCGATCTGTTCAAGGGCAAGGCGGGCGCGACGACCGAATGGGGCAAGACGCGCCGCCTGCTCGTCGGCCCGTTCAAGGACAAGAAGGCCGCGCAGGACTGGCTGGCGAGCTACAAGAAGGCGGGCGGCGACGGCTTCCTCTTCAACAGCGAAGCCGGCCAAGACGTCGATCCGATCAAATGAGCGTTGCCGCCTGCGCCAGCGACCCGGCGCGAAGTCGCGGGCGATGGCATGACGAACCAGGCCGCGTCGTGCGCGGGCCGCGCGATATGTTCCAGCGCGACCGCGACCGCATCATCCATTCGATCGCCTTTCGCCGTTTGCGACACAAGACGCAGGTCTTTATCGCGCCCGACGGCGATCATTATCGCGTGCGCCTGACGCACAGTATCGAGGTCGCGCAGATCGGCCGCGGTATCGCCCGCGCGCTCGGCCTCAACGAAGATCTGACCGAGGCGCTGTGCCTCGCGCATGACATCGGCCATCCGCCCTTCGGCCACGCCGGCGAGGACGCACTGAAGGCGGCGATGCTCGATTATGGCGGCTTCGACCACAACGGCCACACGCTGCGCACGCTGGCGCGGCTCGAATCGCCCTATCCCTCATTCGACGGGATCAACCTGACGTGGGAAACGCTGGAGGGGCTTGCGAAGCACAACGGCCCGGTCCGCCATCCGGGCTGGGCGCTCGCCGACATCGACGGCGCGTTTCCGCTCGACCTTGCCAGCCACGCAAGCCTCGAGGCACAGATCGCGGCGGTCGCCGACGATATTGCCTATGACAATCACGATATCGACGACGGGCTGCGCGCCGGGCTCCTCGACCTCGGCCAGCTCATGGACCAGCCGTTCGTCGCCGCCAATTTCCGGGCGGTCGAGGCGCGTTTTTCCGGTGCGCCGCGCGACCGTCTGCTCCGCGAACTGGTGCGCGACCAGATCGGCGTCATGGTCAACGACGTGATCGCCGCGACCGAAGCCAATGTCGCAGCGGCAGGGGTGGAGAATGTCGACGAGGTGCGCGCGGCAGGCCGTATGCTGGGCGGTTTCTCGCCCGATCTGGCGCGGCAGGAGCGCGACCTCAAGCGTTTCATGTACGCCAACCTTTATCACCATCCATCGCAACTCGCGGCGGCGGCGGGCGCGAAACAGGTGATCGCGCGGCTGTTCGAGGCCTATGCGAATGACCCTTCGCTGATGGGCGATGATTGGTCGTCGCGCCTCCCCCGCGAAGAATGCGCGACAATCCGCCATATCGGCGACTATATTGCGGGCATGACCGACCGCTTCGCTATCGACCGTTACGCCGCGATTTTCGGGCGCGACGCAGTGCCCGACGCGCTGGCGCATGTCTGACGCGCTGCTCGTCGGCGCCACCGGGATGGTCGGCGGTGCGGTGATCGCCAACGCCGACGCGCTTCGCTTGACGATTCTGGCGCGGCGCGAAACGGCCGGACTCCTGCCGCAGCACAAGCTGCTGGTGGCGCCGCCCGAACAGTGGGGCGAGGTTATCGCCGCCGAACGACCGGCGATCTTCATCTCCTGCCTCGGCACGACGATCCGGCAGGCCGGCTCGCAGGCGGCGTTCCGCGCAGTCGACCACGACCTCGTCCTAGCGGCGGCGCGCGCCGCGAAAGAGGGCGGCGCGCAGCAGGCGATCGTCGTCAGTTCGGTCGGCGCATCGGCGAAAGCGGGCAATTTCTATCTGCGCACCAAGGGCGAGACCGAGGATGGGCTGCGTGCGCTCGGCTTCGAAAGGCTCGATATTCTGCGCCCCGGGCTGCTCACCGGCGAGCGGCAGGGACCGGCGCGGGTCGGTGAGGGGATCGCGATGCTCGCCGCACCGCTGACCAACGCGCTGCTGCATGGATCCTTGCGCCGCTACCGCTCGATTCCGGGCGAGACGGTCGCGCGCGCGATCGTCGCGCTGGCCGGGCGGAGCGATTCCGGCGTGCATATCCACGAAAACGATGCAATCCGTGTGCTCGCCGATTGACTCCTTAAAAGGCCAGCGCCAAGGCTGACCTGTCTGTCGAAGCCCGCGAAGGGATTCGACCGGCCGCGCGGGAGAGCGCGGGGCAGGGCAACCTGATCCGCCACCGAAGGAGCAACCGCCCCGGAAACTCTCAGGTCAAACGGACCGCGCAGGCTGGAACGGACACTCTGGAAAGCGTTCCGGCCGCCCAATCGGGTGACGATCGGAACCACCGAAGGGGTAACTCCATCATCCGATGGAGGAAAACTCTCAGGTTCCCGTGACAGAGGGGGCATGGCGACAGGACGGCACCGGGCCGCGCCTTGCCATGTCAACCGCGGGAGACTGTTATGAGCGAAACCGAACAGGCGGGCGAGGAAGCGGTCGGGACCGAAACCCTGCCGCTCGACAGCTGGCACCGCGCGAAGGGTGGCCGCATGGTCGAATTCGCCGGCTATTGGATGCCGATCCAGTATGAAGGCATCATGGCCGAGCATCTGTGGACGCGCGAGAATGCGGGTCTGTTCGACGTCAGCCACATGGGTCAGCTCGCGCTGAGCGGTGACGGAGCCGCCGAAGCGCTCGAAGCGCTGGTGCCCGGCGATATCTCGGCGCTGAAGCCCGGCCGGATGCGCTATTCGCTGCTGCTGAACGAAGAGGGCGGTATCCTCGACGACCTGATGGTCACCAACGAGGGCGACCAGCTCGGCATCGTCGTCAACGGCGCGGTGAAGTGGGAGGATATCGGGCATCTGCGCGAATATCTGCCCGACGATATCACGCTCAACCACAAGGACGATCACGGCCTGCTCGCCTTGCAGGGGCCAAAGGCGGTCGATGCGCTCGCGCGGCTGGTACCCGAGGCGGCGGGGCTTGTGTTCATGCTGTACATGCGCGCAGCATGGAACGGCCATGCGATCGGCATCAGCCGGTCGGGCTACACCGGCGAGGACGGCTTCGAAATCTCGCTCCCGAACGAAGCGCTGGCCGCCTTTGCCAACGCGCTGTGCGCTATGGACGAAGTAAAGCCGATCGGCCTCGGTGCGCGCGACTCGCTGCGCCTCGAAGCCGGGCTTCCGCTCTACGGCCACGACCTCAATGAAGAGATCGATCCGGTCGAAGGCGATCTGGGCTTTGCGATCAGCAAACGCCGCCGCGAGGAAGGCGGCTTCCCCGGCGCAGCGCGCATCCTCGGTCATCTGGAGGGCGGCGCGCCGCGCAAGCGCGTCGGCCTGCTCGTCGATGGCAAGCTGCCCGTCCGCGAGGGCGCGAAGCTGTTCGACGGCAACACCGAAATCGGCGTCGTGACGTCGGGCGGCTTCGCCCCCAGCGTCGGCGCGCCCATCGCGATGGGCTATGTGCCGCGCGACCACGCCGTGCCGGGAACCGCGATCGCCGCCGAGGTTCGCGGCAAGCGCGTGCATTGCACCGTCGCCGCGATGCCCTTCATTCCACACCGCTATGTCCGCAAACAGGGAGGCTGACCGATGCCGCGTTACTATACCGAAGAGCATGAATGGATCGACGTCGACGGCGACGTGGCGACGGTCGGAATCACCGACTTCGCGCAGGGCCAACTCGGCGACATCGTCTTCGTCGAGGTTCCCGACACCGGCGCCGAACTCAGCGCAGGCGGCGACGCCGCGGTCGTCGAATCGGTGAAGGCGGCAAGCGACGTCTATGCGCCGGTCGACGGCACCGTGACCGAGGGCAATGGCCAGCTCGAGGAAGACCCCGCGCTGGTGAACAGTGACCCCGAGGGCGAGGGCTGGTTCTTCCGCATGACGCTGAGCGACAAGAGCCAGCTCGACGGGTTGATGAACGCCGAGGCGTACAAGGCCTTCATCGCCGATCTGTGACGCCATGGCCCCTCCCGCGGAGGAGGGTGGAGGATGTGTGAGTAGCGACGCCGCGCTTGCCGACTGCCGCCTGATGGTGGCGACGCCGATCTATGACGGTGCGCAGGGCAGCTATGTCCGTGCGGCGCTCGATCTTGCGCTGCGTGCGCAGGCGGCGGGCATCGCGGTGCGCTTCGAATTCATCCTCTACCAGCCGGCGATCGGCCGCGCGCGCGACTTGCTCACCGCCATGTTTCTGGCCAGCGATTGCACGCACCTGCTGTTCGTCGACGCGGACCTTGATTTCTCGCCGGACGATGTCTTTTCGCTGATCCGCGCGATGGGGGCGAACCCCGACGTAGGCGTGATCGGCGGCGCCTGTCCGCGCCGGATGATCAACTGGCAGAATGTCGCGCGCGCGGTCGAGGCGGGGCTCGCGAAGGACGACCCCGCCGATCTTGCGCGCTATGCGGGCGATTTCGCGCTGCACTTCCTGAATGAGGGGGAGAGCTTCAAGCTCACCGAGCTTGTCGAGCTGTCGCGGCTCGGCACCGCGATGATGCTGGTCCGCCGCGCGGTGCTCGAAGCAATGCGCGGCGCGCTGCCCGACCTCGTGTTTCGTCCCGACCCCGGCGAGCGCCAGGCGCATGGGATCGGCGAAACCGAACCGTCCTTCTTCTCCCCGCTCATCGATCCCGAAACCCGCGCCCTGCTGTCGGACGATTATGCCTTTTGCCGCCGCGTTCGCGACGCGGGCTTCCGGATCTGGCTCGCCCCCTGGATTCGCACGACCCACACCGGCCCCGCCGTCTTTTCGGGGACGCTTGCCGATACCGCCCGCCTTTTTTCAACAAAACCCGCTTCTTCTCCGGAGTAGTTCATGCGCTATCTTCCTCTCACCAGCAGCGACCGGTCGGCGATGCTCGCCGCCGTCGGCGCCTCGTCGATCGACGATCTGTTCGTCGACGTGCCCGCCGAAGCGCGGCTCGACGGCCCGATCCCCGGCCTGCCGAATCATGCGAGCGAGCTCGCGGTCGAACGCCATATGGCGGCGCTGGCGCGGCAGAATCGCGCGGCGGGCGACGGGCCCTTCTTCCTCGGCGCCGGCGCCTATCGCCACCATGTGCCGTCGAGCGTCGACCATCTGATCCAGCGCGGCGAGTTCCTGACCGCCTACACGCCCTACCAGCCCGAGATCGCGCAGGGCACGCTGCAGATGTTGTTCGAATTCCAGAGCCAGGTCGCGCGCCTGCTCGGCACCGACGTTGCCAATGCGTCGATGTACGACGGCTCGACGGCGTGTTGGGAAGCGATCGTGATGGCGCGGCGCGTCACCAAGCGCGGCAAGGCTTTGCTTTCGACCGGCCTTCACCCGCATTACCGCAGCGTCGCGCGGACGATGGCGAAATATACCGGCGACGTGCTCGTTGATGGCGACCCCCGCCTCGAAGCTGGCACCGACTGGGCGGCGCTGGCGCAAGCGATCGACCAGGACACTAGCTGTGTCGTCGTCCAGTACCCCGACATCCTCGGCCGCATCGACGACATGACGGCGCTGGCGAACGCGTGCCAGTCGGCCGGCGCGTTGCTGGTCGCGGTCGTGACCGAGCCCGTAGCGCTCGGCGCGATCAAGGCGCCCGGCGAGATGGGCGCGGACATCGTCGTCGGCGAGGGCCAATCGCTCGGCGTCGGGCTCCAGTTCGGCGGGCCTTATGTCGGCCTCTTTGCGTGCAAGGCGAAATATGTCCGCCAGATGCCCGGCCGCCTCTGCGGCGAGACGGTCGACGCCAATGGCAAGCGCGGCTTCGTGCTGACGCTCTCGACGCGCGAGCAGCATATCCGCCGCGAAAAGGCGACGAGCAATATCTGCACGAACTCAGGGCTTTGCGCGCTGGCTTTCAGCATTCACATGACGCTGCTCGGCGAGGCGGGATTGCGTCAACTCGCGGCGATCAATCACGGCCGCGCGAAGCTGGCTGCCGCCGAATTGGCGAAGGTGCCCGGCGTGTCGGTGATGAACAGTGCCTTCTTCAACGAATTCACGCTGCTGTTGCCGACGGCAGCGCGACCGGTCGTTCACAAGCTGGCGGAGAAGGGCGTGCTCGGCGGCGTGTCGCTCGGCCGCCTCTATCCCGACAATGATGGACTTGCGAACGGGCTCGTGGTGGCGGTGACCGAAACCGTGACCGAGGATGATATCGCCGCCTTGGCCGCGGCGCTGAAGGAGGTGCTGGCATGACCGCGCTCAACCGCGCCGGCTGGCGCCCCGAAATGACCGCCGGCGGTGCCGACGACACTGTCACCTTCACCGGCAACCGCGCGCTGATGCTCGAAGAGCCGCTGATCTTCGAGATCGGCTCGAGCGAAACCACGGGCGTAGACTTTGACGAGACCGCTCCCGCGGTTGACCTTGGCGCCCTCGCGCGGTCGGCCCCGATCGGCCTCCCGGGGCTCAGCGAGTCCGAAACCGTGCGTCACTATACCCGTCTGTCGCGCCAGAATTACGCGATCGACCTCGGCCTGTTCCCGCTCGGCAGCTGCACGATGAAGCACAACCCGCGCCTCAACGAGAAGGTCGCGCGGATGCCGGGCTTCGCCGACGCGCACCCGCTGCAGCCGCAGGAAACGGTGCAGGGCGCCTATGCGGTGATCCACCAACTCGCCGAATGGCTGGTGACGCTAACTGGCATGCACAGCGTCGCGATGTCGCCCAAGGCGGGCGCGCATGGCGAGCTTTGCGGCATCCTCTGCATCAAGGCAGCGCTCGAGGCGCGCGGTGAGGACCGCCGCGTGCTGCTCGTCCCCGAAAGCGCACACGGCACCAATCCCGCGACCGCGGCCTTCGCGGGCTTTTCCGTCGAGGATATTCCGGCGACCGCCGAAGGCCGCGTCGATCTCGCGGCGCTGAAAGCGCGCCTCGGTCCCGACGTTGCCGGTGTGATGGTCACCAACCCCAACACCTGCGGCCTGTTCGAGCGCGACATGAAGGCGATCTCGGACGCGGTGCATGCGGCGGGCGGCTATGTCTATTGCGACGGTGCGAATTTCAACGCGATCGTCGGCCGCGTGCGCCCCGGCGACCTCGGCGTCGATGCGATGCACATCAACCTGCACAAGACCTTCTCGACCCCGCACGGCGGTGGCGGCCCCGGTTCGGGCCCGGTCGTGCTGTCCGAAGCGCTCGCGCCTTTCGCACCGTTGCCCTTCGTCACGAAGCAGGCCGATGGCGATTTCCGCCTGATCGAGGAGGAAAGCGCCGGCGAGGATCATCCCGAAACCTTCGGGCGCATGACCGCCTTCCACGGTCAGATGGGCATGTTCACCCGTGCGCTGACCTATATCCTGAGCCACGGTGCCGACGGACTGAAGCAGGTCGCCGAAGATGCAGTGCTCAACGCCAATTACATCCTGCGCAACCTCGACGATGTGCTCGACGCGCCGTTCGGCTTCTCGGGTCCGTGCATGCACGAGGCGCTGTTCAGCGACAAAGGCCTCGCCGAGGGCTTCTCGACGCTCGACGTCGCCAAGGGGCTGATCGACGAGGGTTATCACCCGATGACGGTCTATTTCCCGCTCGTCGTCCACGGCGCGATGTTGGTCGAACCGACCGAGACCGAGTCGAAGGCGGTGCTAGACCAGTTCATCGGCGCGCTGCGCAGCATCGCGCTGCGCGCGAAGAACGGCGACCCGGCGCTGAAGACCGCCCCGCATTTCGCCCCGCGCGCGCGGCTCGACGAGACGAAGGCCGCGCGTAACCCGGTGCTGGCGTGGAGCGAACCGGCGGCTGCGCCGGGCGTGCCGGTCGCGAGCGAAGTCGGGGGCGGCTGACCGGGGCTTTCCTCCATCGGCGCCCCGCCAAAGGAAGGAATGCCCATGTCGCCTCTTCTGTTCTGGTCGATCCTTGTCGCGGCGGTTCCGGGCGTCGTGCAGAGCGCGGAGCCCGCTGCTGCCGTCGCACCAACCCCGGCAGTGCAGCTCGCCGAGCTGGTCGCAGCCGACAAGGCCTTCGCCGAAAGGGCGCGCGAGCTGCCGTTTCCCGAAGCAATCGGCGCCATACTCGCGCCCGATGCCGTCATGCCGGCGCGCGGTGCAAAGCCGTTCCTGCGCTCGCGCGAGGAGATCGTCGCTTACCTCAAGGCCAACCCCACCGCGGCCAACGCCCGCGCCGAGTGGGTGCCGGTACGCGGCGGGGTTTCGGCCGACGGGAAGCAGGGCTTCACCGCCGGCTATCTGACGATCACCCAGCCCGACGGTACCAAGCAGCCGGGCAAATATATGACCTATTGGGGCCGCACCGCCGACGGTTGGCGAGCGCTAGCCTACAAGCGCGCACCGCGGCCCGAGGGCGAAGTGGACAGCGTTTTCCGCGCCCTCGGCTTGCCCGACGCTGCGGCTTGGCGCGGCACCACGCAGCACGACGCGCTGGATACGCTGCTCGCCGCCGAGCGCGCCTTCGCGGCCAAAGCGCAGCTGATCGGCGTCGGCCCGGCCTTCGCCGAATATGGCCGCGCCGACGCGATCAACATGGGCGCGGGCGCGGGCTATACCGAAAGCGCCGCGGCGATCGCCGCGGGTTTCGATCCCGAGCCGGTGCCGGGACAGTCGATCGACTGGGGCCCCGACTTCGGCATTGTATCGGCGTCGGGCGACCTTGGCGTCAGCTTCGGCCGGATCATCCCGAAGCAGCGCCCGCCCGGACTTGCGGCCTACGCGCCGATCCCGGTATCGCCCTTTTTTACGATCTGGCATCGTGATACGCCGGCCAGTCCGTGGCGTTATATCGCCGAATAGGGAGCATCTATGGCGGGGTCCGATCCGATCGATAGCGAGACCCGCCGCAGCGTCGGAGGCTGCCTTGCCGCCGGCGCGCTGTTCGCGGTCGTTTTCGTCGCGGTGTGGCTTGCCGCGATCACTGTGTACGGCCTCGTCGTCGAACAATGGGAGGTGGTGAAGGTCCGCCGCGAGTTCGGCTATGACTGGGCGTTCCTCTATGCCCCGCTGATCGCGTTCGGCCTCGGCACCGCCGCGGCGTTCGTCGCGACGCGGCGTCTGCCCGCGGCGCGCCTGACTCTGCTGATTGTGACCGTCGGTCTGGTTGCGCTGTTCGTGGGCATCCTGCTCTTCGGACTCGGCGGCTTGTTCTAGAAAAAGGGGGACGTGATGAGCTGGAACACCATCTATCTTCTGGCAAACTACTGGGCGTTCGCGGGGTGGGCGTTGCTCGCCTTCGCGCCGCGCAGTCCGCGTATCCTGTCGTTCGTCATGTATGCCGGGGTGTTCCTGCTCTGCCTTCTCTATATCGTCCTGATCGCCGGCTTCCTGTCGGGCGGGATCGATCCGGGCGGGCAGGGAAGCGGCGGCGATTTCTCGTCGCTCGCGGGGGTGATGAAATTGTTCGACACGCCCGGCGGCACGACGATGGGGTGGGTGCATTATCTCGCCTTCGACCTCTTCACCGGCATGTGGATCGCGCGCGATGCCGATGCCAAGGGCTTCGGCCGCATCGCGCAATTTCCGTTCCTGTTCCTGACCCTGATGGTCGGGCCGGTCGGCCTGTTCCTGTGGCTGATCGTGCGCGAGCGCCGCGCGCGGGCGCAGGCGAAGGCGTGACGTCGGCGCCCTGGACATTGGGCGACGGCGGGAACGAAGCCAAGCGCCACGCGCCCGCGACGCTGCGCAACCGGGACGCCATCGTGGCGGTGCTGGCCGATTGGCTGCCGCCCGCTGGCACCGTGCTGGAGGTCGCGAGCGGGTCGGGCGAGCATATCGTCCATTTCGCCGCCGCCTTTCCGCATCTGGACTGGCAGCCGAGCGATCCCGATCCCGACGCCCTGACGTCGATCGCGGCCTGGAGCGCCGAGGCCGGGCTGGCCAACCTCGCCCCGCCGCTGATGCTCGACGCGGCTTCGCCCGATTGGCCGCCAGCGAGCGCCGATGCGCTGCTGTGCATCAACATGGTCCACATCAGCCCCTGGGCCGCGACGCCCGGCCTGTTCGCGGGCGCTGCGCGGCTGCTTCCTGCCGGGGCGCCGTTGATCCTCTATGGTCCCTATGTCGAGGCCGATGTCCCTACGGCCGAGAGCAACCTTGCGTTCGACGCCAGCCTCCGCGCCCGTAATCCCGAATGGGGCCTGCGCGACACCGCCGACGTCAAAGCGGCGGCCACCGCAGCCGGCTTCGCCCTCACCGAACGCCGCGCGATGCCTGCCAACAATCTGATGCTGCTGTTCCGCTACGGCTGACTGGCCGCCGCGGCGGGTCGGTCAATCGCGGCTTTACGTCGCCGCGCGAGCCGTTAGCCTCTTCGAAACCGCGCAAAACGACGCGATTCGATGGAGAGAGATGGATGGCCCGCGATGTTTCGGAGCTTTTTACCTTCGACGAATTCCTGACCCATTGGGCCGAGGACCGGCCCGACCGGCTGGCGATGCGCGAGGAGGACCGGCTTTTCACCTATGCCGAGGTCGAGGAACGGACCGCGCGGGTCGCCACCGCCCTGCTCGCCGCCGGCCTGCAAAAGGGCGACCGCGTCGCGTGGATCGGCAAGAACAGCGACCTCTATTTCACCCTCTTTTACGGCGCGGCGCGCGCGGGGATCGTGATGGCGCCGATCGGCTGGCGCCTGTCGCCCGCCGAATGGGCTTATGTCGTCAACGACACCAAGGCGAAGATCGTCTTTACGGGGCCGGGGTTCGAGGCGGTGCCCGACCAGCTTGCCGGCAAACTCGAGCACGCCCCGCGGATCATCGGCGCCGACGAGGCGCGCGCGTTGATCGCGAACACCGCCCGCGCGCCGTTCACCCCCTCGCGGCAGGACGATGCGGTGCTCCAGCTCTATACCTCGGGCACCACCGGCAATCCCAAGGGTGCGGTGCTGTCGAACCGCAACCTCTTCGCGCTGCGCAAACATTCGAACGAAGCCGACATGCCCTACACCAAGTGGGAGGATGACGAGGCCGTGCTCGTCGCGATGCCCTGCGCGCACATCGGCGGCACCGGGCTCGGCATCATGGCGCTCGCTGCGGGGCTTCCAGGCATCATCCTCGCCGAATTCAACCCCGACGGGGTGTTCGACGCGGTCGAGCATCATGGCGTCACGCGCTTCTTCATCGTCCCCGCGGCGCTGCAGATGCTGCTGATGCATCCGCGCTGCGCCAGCGTCGACTACAGCCGCCTCAAATATATCCTCTACGGCGCGGCGCCGATCCCGCTCGAGCTGCTGCGCCAGTGCATCAAGATGTTCGGCGCCGACTTCATCCAGGCCTATGGCATGACCGAAACCACTGGCACGATCTGCATGTTGCCGCCCGAGGATCATGATCCGGAGGGCAACGCGCGGATGCGCTCGGCGGGCAAGGCGCTGCCCGGCGTCGAGATCCGCATCCTCGGTCCCGACGGCCAGAGCGTCCCGACCGGCGAGGTGGGCGAGGTCGTCACCCGCTCGTCGAACAATATGATCGGTTACTGGAACCTGCCCGAGGCGACCGCGAAGACGATGACCGCCGACGGCTGGATCCACACCGGCGACGCCGGCTATCTCGACGAAGACGGCTATCTCTTCATCCACGACCGGATGAAGGACATGATCATCTCGGGCGGCGAGAATGTCTATCCGGCCGAGGTCGAGAGCGCGATCTTCGGCCACCCCGCGGTGCAGGAGGTCGCGGTGATCGGCATCCCCGACCAGAAATGGGGCGAGACGGTGAAGGCGGTTGTCGTGCCCAAGCCCGGCATGCGCGTCGAGGAAGCCGACATCATCGCCTGGGCCCGCGAACGCATCGCGGCGTTCAAGGCCCCGCGCAGCGTCGACGTGATCGAGGCGCTGCCGCGTAACGCCTCGGGGAAGATTTTGCGGAAAGACCTGCGCGCGCCCTATTGGGAGGGCTATGAGCGGATGGTGAATTGAGTGGCGGTTAGCGACCGATAACCGTCATCGTTAAATGCGGGATAATGAGTTGCCTGCTTAGCGGGGATAGGTGATATCCCCTTAATGAGCAGAAACTACCCATTTTTCCGGCGACCCTCGCCAAATGCCTGTGTAGTCGAAACACGGATTGCAGCTATCTTGCCGCTATGGTTGCTTGTTCTTGCACTCGCAATCGGCGGATACATTGTGAATGGCCCGGCAGTCTTCACTTTGGACTATTGGCTCGATGGTCACGGTATTCGCTACAATCCGATCACGGGAATTCCCATCATCGTAGCGAGCCTCATTGCTCTGCTGTATTGGACGGCGGACTGTATCTTAGGGTTGCCATGCTACCTCGGCATTCTGGATGAAAACCTTGTGGTCCATCGTCGACGCGTTATCCCATTGGAAGATCTTCAGATCGAAAAAATGAGCATGGGTCGACGGGGGCTCTTTATTCCTCGAAAAAGTCGGCCCTCTTCGCCGCTCTTTATTTCATCGATGCTGGCGAACACTTCCCGAAGTGAACTTCAAAATCGGCTGGTACAGATAATTTCCGCTCAAGACTGACCGCTCCCACCCTCAAAACAGCCCAGAGATCTAAGCCTTCTGTCGCTCGCGTGCCCGCTTGAATCCGTCGCGCGCCATGCATCGCTCCAGCCACGCCTTCGTCGCATCGCCCAGCACATCGTCCGCGCCGAGCGTCGTCGCCAGAAACGCCGCATAGCCGATCACAATGTCGGCGATGGTGAAGCGTCCCGCTACCAGCCATTCTCGCCCGTCGGCCAGCGCCGCCTCGATGCTCTTTGCGCGGCCGCCGAAAAAGGCTTTGTAGTCTTCGACAGCCTGTGCGAGCCGGCGTTCCTCGGGCTCGACGCGCGTGTAGCGGATCATGATCGCGAGCGGGAAGGTCAGCGTCGCGTCGCTGCGATGGAGCCAGTTGCGCGCATCCCAATAGTCCGGCTCGTCGCGGCGCACCTCCAGCGGTGTGCCCTCCGCGATGCGTTCGCAGATCGCCGCCGATTCGGTCATCAGCCGCCCGTCCTCGACCCAGCCGGGGATCGTCATCAGCGGGTTGACCGCGCGGTAGTCGGGTTCGAACGCGCGCGGGGGGAATTTGAGGAGGCACAGGTCGATCTCGATGCCGGTCTCCTCGACCGCCCACAGGCAGCGCAGCGAACGCGCATCGGCGCAGTGATAGAGAATGGGTAGCGTCATGCAGCGACTTCCTTCGGGCGGTCGATGTGGCGGCGATGCTCGCGCCAGGCGATAAACAGCCCGCTCGCGACGATCAGCGGCGCACCGACCCAGGTCGTGTCGGCGGGCAAGGTGCCGAAGAACCACCAGCCGCACGCGATCGACCAGAGCAGCGCCGAATAATCCATCGGGATGACGACCGCGACTGGCGCAAGTCGCAGGGCGCCGGTCAGCGACAGCTGCACCACCGCGCCCGAAAAGCCGAGCCCGACAAGCAGCAGCCATTCGTGCGCGCTGTGCGGCGTATAGACGAAGGGCAGGGCGATCCCGAGCGGGATCATCGAGAGCAGACTGAACCAGAAGACGATCGTCGCCGCGGGCTCGGTGCGGCCGAGGTCGCGCACTGCAATGGTGATCAGCGCAGTCATCACCGCGCCCGCGAGCGCGATCAAGGTTCCCATGCCATGCGCGCCGCCGAAGCCGCCCGCGAAGCTCGCGCCGGGGTTGAGCACGACAAGGACGCCGACGAAGCCGACGATCACCGCGCTCCAGCGCTGCCAGCCGGTTTGCTCGCCGAGCAGGATGGCGGCAAAGATCACCGCGAAGATCGGCACCGACAGGTTGATCGTCGTCGCCTCGGCCATCGGCAGGAAGATCATGCCGCCGAAGTTGCACGCCATGCCGGTGAGCCCCATCATCGCGCGCCGCGCGTGCGCGCCGATGCGCTCCGTCTTCAGCGAGGCGAAGCCGCCGGTCGTTGCGCGAATCCAGACGAGCAGGACGGGCAGGACCAGCGCCTGCCGCCAGAACAGACTCTCGGCAAGGTGAATGCCCGCCTGATCGATATATTTGACGAGTACGAACATGAACGACAGGCTTGCCATCGCGAGCAGGCGCAAGGCTATGCCGCCCAGATAATGCTGCGGCGGGCCGGAAGAGGAAGCAGCGGTCATGCGACTTTGCGCATATCAGCCAAGTCTGGATGCGCAACCCGTCATACCCCTTGCTACCATCCTGCAATCGGGCTAGGGGCGCACTCCGGCCTAGGGGTATAGCTCAGCTGGTAGAGCATCGGTCTCCAAAACCGAGGGTCGCGGGTTCGAATCCTGCTGCCCCTGCCAGGCCGGGGTCCCAGGGGGACCAGGATGTCCCGCAAATTCAATAAAGACACTGGTTGCAGTCAGCGGGTCGTCCCATGACGTCGACTTCTCCTCTTGCAGCCCAAACCGATTGTTGTCGGGTTGTGGGTATCCAATGCTCGATTGTTGGTACGCCAACGCGCGCGCTACCATGACCATCGCCCTTCGCTTATGTTTTCCCTGGCTGGCGACCGATGTTTCGAATGGATAGGAGGCCGATTTGCCCGGGCCGTGCGTGCGGCGGGGCGAAGGCGACGGGCGGACGGGCAAGGCAACCAGACTTCGCGTGCGACGTTATCTGGCGATGGAATGCGATGCCGACGAACCGACCGAGCGGCCCGACGGAGTGGGCGAGCCGATTGTCCATCGCGGGCTTTGGCAGCGCCACGCGAGCCCGATTGCCTTGTTGATGCTCGGGACGGTCCTCGCGCTGGCCTTGGCAGGTTTCGCCGGCGGTCAGCCAAGCCCGCGCAACGAGAGCGACTTCGGCAGCGCTGCGCTCAGCATCAAGACGCCGGCGATCATCCGCAATGGCGAATTCTTCGAGACCGATATCATTGTTCGTGCCGCCGCGCCGATCGACGAAGCGGTGCTCGCAGTCGACGCAGGGCTATGGCGCGACATGACGATCAACACCATGATTCCAGCGCCCGCCGACGAAGAATTCAGGGATCACTCATTCCGGTTCTCCTACGGTCCTCTCAAGGCGGGCGAGGCGCTCCGCGTCAAGATCGACGGCCAGATCAATCCGCCCTTGTTCGCCGGGACGCGCGGCGGCATCGCCATCTACGACGGCAAACGGCTCATCGGACGCCAGCCGCTCCGCATCAAGGTTTTGCCCTGATGGACATCGTCCTGCGCGCGACGGCGATGTTCGCCTTCCTGTACATCCTCATCCGGTTGCTCGGGAAACGGGAACTCGGCCAGATGACGCCGTTCGAACTGGTTCTCCTCATCGTGATGGGCGACCTCATTCAGCAGGGCGTGACCCACAATGATTTCAGCCTTACCGGCGGCCTGCTTGCCATTTCTACCTTTGCTTTCTGGGCGCTCGTGCTCAGCTGGACGACTTATCTTTTTCCGAAGGCCAAGGATCTGCTCGACGGCACGCCGCGGGTGATCGTTCGCGATGGCGAGTTGATCGAGGAAAATATGCGCCGCGACCGGCTCACGCGCGACGAAGTCCTCTCCGAGATGCGGCTCGCCGGCATCGGTCGCCTGTCGGAGGTGGCATGGGCAATCCTAGAGCCACAGGGCAAGATCAGCTTCATCGCCATGGACGACGGGCCGACGCCGCAACAGGATCGCGCCGAGCCGGTGTGAGTGTGAAGCGTGCGGCACGGCGGAAACGTCGGCCCGGCATTCTCGTTCTGGAAGAGATTGGGGGCGGGCAGCATTGGACGGAAGCCGGAATGGGACGCCCGGCCCCGACGCCACCCATATTTTCGCCAAGGATCATCGCGCCGTCGGCAAGTGGAACGCCAATTGGTCTTGAGCATTTTCTTGGAGGAAAGTGAGAAAAGGTCATGCCTGCACGCGCCTATTGGAAGGGACAGATCCGCCTTGCTCTCGTGTCGATCCCCGTCGAAATCTATTCCGCGACCAAATCGGGCGCCGCGGTCAGTTTCCGCCAGATTCACGAACCGAGCGGCAAGCCGGTCAAATATGAAAAGACCGTCCCGGGCATTGGCGCGGTCGATCATGACGACATCGTCAAGGGCTTCGAACTGTCGAAGGGCAATTATGTCCTGCTCGACGAAGAGGAGATCGAAGCAGTCAAGCTGGAGAGCAAGCGCACGCTCGAGCTGGTCCAGTTCGTCGACGCCGGCGACATCGACATCCTCTATTATACCAAGCCCTATTATGTCGTCCCCGCCGACGAACTGGCCGAAGAAGCCTATATCGTGCTGCGCGAAGCGCTCCGCCGCACGAAAAAGGTCGGGCTCGGCCAGCTTTCGCTGCGCGGGCAGGAACAGCTGGTCGCGCTGCGTCCCTGCGGCAAGGGCCTCGTGCTCGAGGCGCTGCGCTATGCCGACGAAGTCAACAAGGCGGCCAATTATTTCCGCGACGTCGGCAACGCCAAACCCGACGCCGACCTGCTCGACCTCGCCGAAACGCTGATCGAAAAGAAAAGCGGCGCGTTCGACGCCGGCGATTTTCGCAACCATTATGTCGATGCGATCGAGCGGCTCGTCGCCAAAAAGGCGAAAGCAAAAGGCAAGCGTGTGCTCGAGGATGTCGAGGAGCCTGCCGATACCGGCCGCGGGTCGAACGTCATCGATCTGATGGCGGCGCTGAAAGCCTCGGTCGACGGGAAGAAAAAACCGCCCGCCGCCGCGGCGAAAAAGCCCGCCGCCAAAAAGGCGCCCGCGAAAAAGACACCGGCACGGAAGCGCGCCTGATGCTGCTCAACGACGCGCTCTGGTGGGACGCGCTCAGCCGCGAAGAGCTGCTGCGCCTCGGGGTTGCGACGCTCGCCGGCCTGCTGCTGGGACTCGACCGCGAGCTAAAGGGCTATGACGCCGGGCTGCGCACGCACGGGCTGGTCGCGCTCAGCTCGTCCTTGATGACCGTCGTCGCGATCGCGCTTTATCATCAGCTGGGCGGTGCCGAATCGTCGATCGACCCGCTGCGCGTGATCGAAGGCATGGCAGCGGCGATCGGCATCATCGCCGCGGGGCTGATCATCGTCAAAGGGGGCGAGGTCCGCAATCTCACCACCGCGGCGCACATCTGGCTGACCGCAGCGATCGGCATTGCCAGCGGCGCGGGCTATTTCGCGCTGGTGATTATCGCGGCGGGGCTGGCGCTGGTCCTCCTCGTCCTGCTTCGTTTCGTCGAGCGCCGCCTGCCTGGGCCGGAAGACAGCGATGCCCAGCCGCGCTGACCCCCTCGCCCAATATAACGCCAAGCGCGACTTCAAGCTGACCCCCGAACCCGCGGGCAAGATCGAAAAGGGCGCGACGACCGGCGGCGGACGCTTCATCGTCCAGAAGCACGACGCGACGCGGCTTCACTACGACTTCCGGCTCGAGGTCGACGGCGTGCTCAAAAGCTGGGCGGTGACCAAAGGACCGAGCGCCGACCCCGCCGACAAGCGGCTCGCGGTGCGTACCGAAGACCATCCGATGAGCTACGCCGACTTCGAGGGCGTGATCCCCAAGGGCGAATATGGCGGCGGCAGCGTGATGCTGTGGGATCGCGGGACGTGGAATCCCGTTGCGGGCAAGAGCGCGAAGGACATCGACAAGGGCCATCTCCACTTCACCCTCGACGGCGCGCGGATGAAGGGTGAATGGCTCCTCGTCCGCATGAAACCCCGCGCGGGCGAAAAGCGCGAAAACTGGCTACTTCGCAAGGTCGACGACGCTTATGCCGGGGGTTCCGACGATCTGGTCGGTCGGCACCTGACCAGCATCCTGACCGATCGGACGATGGCCGAGATTGCGGGCGACGAAGGCGGCGAACAATCGCTGAAAGGCGCCAAGGGCGCGGTCTTCACGAAAAAGATGGCCGCCGCCGCCGCGCACAACAGGCAGGCCGCGAAGCCAAAAACCAAAGGCAAGCGGCCCAAATTTCGCCCGCTCCAGCTCGCGACGCTTGTCGATGCGGTGCCCGCCGGCAATGGCTGGTTCCACGAGATCAAATATGACGGCTACCGCGCCGAGGTCGCCGCCGCGGGCGACGATGTGCGCGTCTATACGCGCAGCGGCCTCGACTGGACCGACAAATTCGCCCCGCTCGCCCGCCACATCGCCGCGCTCGATCTGCCGCCCTGCCTGATCGACGGCGAGATCGTCGCCTATGGCAAGGACGGCAATCCCGACTTTTCTGCGCTCCAGGCGGTGCTGAAGCGAGGCCATGGCGCGCAGGACGACGACACCGACCTCCATTTCTTCGCCTTCGACCTCATCGAACTCGGCGGCAAATCGCTGACGAAGCTCGGCAATCTCGAACGCAAGGAGCGGCTCGAAGCGCTGCTGCGCGATGCCGCACCGCCGATCGCGTTCGCCGACCATGTCATCGGCGCGGGCGAGCAGCTTTACGCCGCGATGTGCGGCGCGGGGCAGGAAGGCATCATCTCGAAACGCGCCGACGCTGCCTACACCGGCCGCCGCAGCCGCAACTGGGTCAAGGTCAAATGCACCCGTCGCCGGGAATTTGTCATCGTCGGCTGGAACCCCTCCTCGGCAAAGAGCCGCCCCTTCGCCTCGCTCCTCCTCGCGCAGCGCGAGAAGGGCGAACTCGTCTACAAGGGCAATGTCGGCACCGGCTTCGATACCGACACGATGGCCGATCTTGCGAAGCGTTTCGCGCAGCTCGAGCGCAAGACCGCCCCGCTCGAGGTCGACGCCGCCACCGCGCGCAAGGCGCACTGGCTCCGCCCCGATCTCGTCGCCGAAATCGCCTTCGCCGAATTCACCGCTAGCGGATCGGTCCGCCACGCAAGCTTCCTCGGCCTGCGCAGCGACAAGGAGGCAAAGGATGTGACCCCCGAGAAGAAACAGCCCGCGCCGGCACCCGCCAGCGACGTCACGATCAGCAGCCGCGACCGCGTGATCTTTCCCGAAGCCAAGGCGACAAAGGGCGACCTTGCCGACTATTACGCCGCCATCGCCCCGCTGATGCTCCCGCACATGGCGCGCCGCCCGCTCAGCCTCGTCCGCTGTCCGCAAGGGCGCGCCAAGAAATGCTTTTTCCAGAAACATGATTCGGGCAGCTTCGGCGCGCATGTCCACCATGTCCCGATCCGCGAGAAGGACGGCGGGTACGAAGATTATCTCTATGTCGATGACGCCGACGGCATCCTCGCCTGCGTCCAGATGGGAACGATTGAATTTCACGGCTGGGCGAGCCATGTCGACGCCATCGAACGGCCCGACCGCCTGATTTTCGACCTTGACCCCGACGAAGGGCTGGGTTTCGCCGAGGTCAAAAAAGCAGCGCTCGACATCCGCCGCCAGCTCGCCGACATCGGCCTCGTCAGCTTTGCGATGCTGTCGGGCGGCAAGGGCGTGCATGTCGTCGTGCCGGTCGATCCCGGCCATAGTTGGGAAACGCACAAGGATTTTGCCAAACGCTTCGCAGAGGCGTTGAGCCTCGCCGAGCCCGACCGCTATGTCGCGACGATGAGCAAGGCGAAGCGCAAGGGCAAGATCTTCATCGACTGGCTGCGCAACCAGCGGGGCAGCACCGCGATCGTGCCTTGGTCGGTCCGCGCTCGCGAGCATGCGCCGGTGGCCGTACCGGTCAGCTGGGCTTCTCTTCCCGAAGTCGAGAAAGCAAGCGCGTGGACTATCGGGGATGCAGAAGAATTGCTTCAGCGCGCGGCTGCTCCCGACCTCAGGGGCTGGGGATTCGTAAGTCAGTCTTTGCCATCAATTTAAGATCCAGACTATCTGGCGAACCGCAGCTTCGGATGCATTGTTGCGGAGAGCAGGCGGGCCTCCAGGCAGTGATATAAGGCGCGGCGACGTCGTCGATCGACGTTGCGTCGAAGCCGCGCTCGGCGAATAGCTCGGCCGCGACAGTGGCAATCTGACGCCGCCTGTCGTCGCTCTTCGCGCTCATCGACAATCCTGTCGAAAACGGGCCGCACGGCGCGCGTCGGCCACCGGGCATTGGCGATGGGAACAGGGGGAAGGCGAGCGAGGGGGCAGAGGGGCGGCGCCACACCTCGCTCGCCGGCACCGGCCTATTGGGCAGGCAGTGCCTTGGTCATGTCGCGGAGCAGCCGGGTGAGCTTTGCCTCGGTCACGTCCTTGCCGGTGACGCGCTTTTTCGACGTGGCGCGCCACGCCAGCCGACCCGTGTCGGCGTCGATCAGATCCAGCACGAGCGTGCCCTGCGTATGCTGACTCGCGTCGAGCCGGTAGTCGCCGCCCGTCGGGCAGAAGGGAAGGCCGCAACCCACGCCGTCGGCCTCTCTTTGTTTGGTCGTCAAAAGCCGACCGACGCAACCGGCCAGAAGCGGACGTCATAGTTCGGTTGCGGGCTTAGAGCGGCGGGGCAGTTGCGACCCACTTGGAAAGAGTTGCTCCAAACCTTTGGGCCTTGTCGGAGCCGCCGTTTTCTTTTCGGCGACGGTTCGTGCTAGATCGACGGTAGGATGGTTCATCCTATTGACGAATAGCTTGCCGAGAACCGCTTTACGCAACGGGACCGACGTTCCATGGGCGACGAAATCGAACTGAAACTTGACTTGTCCCCTGCCGACGCGGATCGAATCGTCGCGTCAAAGCTGTTCGGTGACAAGGGCAGGGTCGTAGAACAGGTTTCGACCTATTTCGATACCGATGAAAATGCGCTTGCCAAGGCCGGCTTTTCACTTCGCATCCGGCGCACCGGCAATACGCGCGTCCAGACGATCAAAGCCGGTGGAGGAACTTCGGCCGGACTCTTTGCCCGCACCGAATGGGAGCGTGCGGTGGACGATGACGCCCCCGTGCTCGACTATGCGACCCCGCTGCCGGCCGTCATCGGCGACAACGCCGACAAGGTTATGCCTCGTTTCATCGTGAAGGTCGAGCGGTGCAAATGGCTTGTCGAAGAGGACGGGACGACAATCGAGGTCGTTCTCGACCGCGGCGATGTCAAGGCAGGCGACCGGTCGGACCCCGTCTGCGAGCTCGAGCTCGAGCTGAAGTTGGGTGACTCGGCGGCGCTTTTCGGTCTTGCGCGCACGATCGACGCCATCGTTCCGATACGCCTCGGCGTGCTGACCAAATCGGAACGCGGTTACCGGCTGGCAGAGCCCGATCGGGCGAGCGTCAAGGCCGAGCCTATTTTACTGGGAGCCGATATAAGCACCGCAGAGGCGTTCAAGCGGATCGTTCGATCAGGCGTTCGCCACTTCCGGCTCAATGAAGACCTGCTCCTTTCGAGCCGTAACCCCGACGCGCTGCACCAGGCGCGTGTAGCAATCCGCCGGATGCGCTCGGCCTTTTCGGTTTTCAAACCGATGACCGGGGGCGATGGCGCGGGCCTGCGCGGGGAGCTTACATGGCTCGCCGCCAGCTTTGGGGAGGCCCGCGACCTCGACGTGCTTCTCCAACGGGCGCCGTCGGAAGCCTTGCGCGATTGCATCGCCGCCGCTCGCGAGAAATCCTATGACCATTTGATCGAGACGCTGGCGGATCGCCGGGCCCGCATCGTGATGTTGAACGTCGCGCACTGGCTGGAAGAGGGCCGCTGGGTTGACGGCAATGGCGGCGAGGTCGATGGAAACGATCCGGCTCGAGCCCTTGCTGAAAACGCGCTCGCGCGCCTCCGGCGCAAAGTCAAACACCGGGGTAGGGGACTTGCATCCGCCACCGACGAGACACGTCACGAGCTCCGCAAGGATGCGAAGAAGCTACGCTACGCGAGTGAGTTTTTCGCTTCCCTGTTCGATCGAAAGCGCGAGCAGCGGAGGCACGGGCGTTTTGTCGCGGCGCTAGAAGGGCTGCAGGATTGTCTTGGCAAGCTTAACGACCTCGCTGCTGCCCCGGTCCTGCTGAATAAACTTGGAATCTCCGATCAAGATGGAGCAACTGCGCTTCTTTCCAGTGAAATGGGCAAGAAGGAAATGCTCGAGCGCGCGGAACGTGCGTATGGCGAGCTGTTCGACACCAAACGCTTTTGGTGATCGCGCGGATTGCTCTGCCCTGGGTGGCTGGGCCCACGCACCAAATGTGCAAAGACAATGGCAGCTCTTGTCGCTTCGGCGCCAAGATCTGACTGGCCGCCCATGGCCAATTTTGACCAGAGTCCGCCCCTGTTGAATATCCCGTTTCGGCCAGAAACAGATGGTCGCTCATCGGTTTTTCTCGGCAAAACCGCGGTGCCGGACCGGGCCGCGGCGGAGGGACGGCAACCGGGAACAACGTGCCGCCTCTGATGGCAGGCGCCGGGCGCTCAGGCGCGCCAGGCGCGGACAAACGCCTCGGCGTGCGCGATCAGCAGCGTATCGAGGTCGAGCGGGCGCACCGCGGCGCCGCCGAGCGGGCGCTGGTGCAGCACCGCGACGATGATCGGTGCGGCCAGCTGGACGGCAGCGAGGCGCGTTTCTCCCGCCCGCATCTCGCCAGCGCGCACATGATGCTCAAGCCGGGCTTCGACTGCCTGCAACATCGGTTCGAGCAAATTGCCGATGAAAGCCGGGCCAAGGACCGGATGGCCAAGGCCTTCGGCAAGCCCCGCGGCGATCATCCGGTCGAGGTCGGCGTTCACGAGCCCGGCCGCGAGATGCTCCACCGCGTCGCGAACCGAAATATCAAACGCGCCGCTCGGCTCGGCCATGATCGCCATCGGCGTCGCCCCATGCGCGCGTTCGTCTTCCATGACCGCGCGGATGATATCCTCACGCCGTCCGAAGTGATGCGTCAGCGACGACAGGCTGACGCCTGCGGCCGCCGCGAGGTCGCGCCAGGACGGTGGCCCTTCGCTGCGGCTGCGCAGGCGCGCGCGCATCTTCGCCAGCAGTTCGGCGCGCCGCTCGGCAGTCGAGCGGTTAGGGGTTCCCGAATGGCGTGCCATGTATCACTTGAACCAATCTATAATTTCGTGCATTGTATCATTCGATCCATCCTAACACCGGGCCGCGTGAGGCTCCACGGAAAACGGGACTATCGAAATGCGGCGCTTCCCATGACCGACGATATGCTTCTCCGCCTCGCGTACGGCGCCAACATCCTGATCCTCCTGCCGGTCGTCACCGCGCTCCTGTGGTCGGGCACGGCGGCGGTGTTCGGCCCCGGCGTGCCGGAATCGGCGGGACTGCGGCTGCTCGTCGCCGCGCTCTGGGGCGCGATCCTGCTTTGCTCGGTCATCGGGCTTGCGTGGCCGCGGCCGATGATGGGCATATTGCTGCTCCAGATTCTCTACAAGACCGGCTGGCTGCTGACTTTTGTCCTGCCCGCGATCCGCGCGTCGGAGCCTGTTCCGTGGGGTCCGACCCTCGTTTTCATTCCGATCATCCTTCTCTGGCCGCTCATCCTGATACGGGTCTGGCTGTGACCGCGATCGACATCTTGCGGGCGGCGCTGGTCATTGTCGCCGCTATTGCCCAAGCGGTCGTGGGAAGCTGGCCGCAATGGCGCCGATGGGAGCATAGCGTTCCCGAACGCTCGGCGCGCCTGCATCTCCCGATCGTCCCTTGGCCGCCCTTTTTCGCAATCTGGGGCGTCATCTTCCTCGCAAGCTTCGGCTTTGCGATCTGGCACGCTCTGCCCGCCAATCTCGACGATCCCTTGTTGCGTATGCTCGGCTGGTTCGCGGTTGCCGCCTGGACGCTCAATGCCGCTTGGGAATGGCATGTCCCGCGCCGCGACATCGACTGGACAAGCCTCGTCCTGATTGCGGCGGCGCTCGCGGTCCTGCTCGCCGCGATGGCGACGATCGGCCGCGCGCCTTCGGAACGCGGGCTGTCCTTCTGGCTCGGCATCGCGCCGATCCAGCTCCTCTCCGGATGGATATCGGCCGCTGTCTGGGTGAATTTGGGCTCGACCCTCAAATGGAGCGGCGTCCCGGTTCGCACCGCGTGGCAGATCGTGCTGCTGCTCGGCGCCGGCGCGCTGGGATCGATGGTCGCCTGGTTGTCGGGATCGCCCGTTTACGCCGGCGCGATCGCTTGGGCGCTGGCCGGCATCGTTGTGCAGAATATTGTCCGCGACCGGAATCTACCGATTTCGCTCACTGCCGCATTTCTGGCGCCAGCCGCCGTGGTCGCGGCGCTGATATCATCATGATCGAGCATCCTCGATCGACTTTGCCCGACCCTGGAGGACCATGATGCTTTCGCATACCATACCGATCGTTCCGCTATACGCAGCCGCGCTCGCCGTCCTCTTCCTCGGCCTCTCGGTGCGCGTGATCGCCTACCGGCGCCGCGAACGGATCGCCTTTGGAAGCGCTGGCGATCTTGAACTCGAACGCCGGATCCGCGTCCATGGAAATTTTGCCGAATATGTTCCGCTCATCCTGCTTCTCCTGCTGATCGCCGAAAGCCGCGGAGCCTCGGTGCTTGGCGTCCATGCTGCCTGTGTCCTGCTGCTGCTTGGCCGTCTTGCCCACGGCATCGGTGTGTCGCTCAGCGCGAGCGACGATGTCGGCCGGATCGTTGGAATGACGGGAACGCAGTCGGCGGCACTTCTCGCCGTCGGGCTGATTGTCTCTACCTATATTTGATGGGGGGGGGTCCGGAGTGGCTGGGGCTGGATCGGTTATTCGGACGCGCCGTCCGGTGGCCGCAGTCATGTTGTGGCCGCGTCATCAGACTAAAAGGTTGCAAAATCAGCTAGTCGTTCCAGCTGGAGGCAAGCGACATTCGCTACAACCATCCGCGGGCTCGAAGGTCGGCGGCCGCTGAAGGACTGACCCCGATCGATCGGCCATCCTTCAGCGAAACATGCCATTGGCGACCGCGCCGCTCGATCGTCTCCACCGACGATGCCGCGACCCAATGGCCGCGCCGGATGACGGCTCCGTCGTTCGTCTCAAGTTCGGAGACCAGATCCCCGAACCGCGCATGAAGCAAGCTGCTCGAACCGTCGCTTCGCCAGATACGGCAATAATGATCCTCTGCCGCAATTGCGGCGATCGCGTCCGCATCCCGGAACCCCCCGCGCCAGAGCAGCCCTTTCGAGAAGTCGGGGCGTGTGGTCGCGGGCGCCGGGCGTATCGCAACGACGAGCACAAGCAGAAGCGCGAGGCTGATGGCAGCGGCGCTCGCCCAGCTTCTCGTCCAGTCGACCGGCATCGGGAGTCCGAGAAGCTGGCCGTACAGACCGATCTCGGCAGGCAGCGGCAAGTTGATGACGACCATCCCGAGCAGCGCCGCGCGCCACCAGTCGGTGGGCCCGCGCACGCGCCACGCGAACCACAAAACCCACAGCAGCACGTTGGAGCCGATGAGCAGCGACCAGAAAGCGAGCCGGGCTGCAAGCGGTATATCCAGCGTGCCGAATGCGCCCGCCGTCGTCATCAGGAGGATCGCCGCTCCTCCGCCGACGAAATAGATGGCAAGCCCGGGCAGATTCCGGACGCGGTTGGCGAAGGCAAGGACGCGGTTCGCGAAAAAAGCTTTGCGATCCGGGCTCGCCTGTCCTTCCAAAGCCGAAGCGCGATTGTCCATGGCGAACTGATGGCACTGCGCATCAGGAGGAACAAGATGAGAATAGCGACCGGTTTGTCAGGTGCGATACTTCTGGCCGTGACCGTGCCGTCTTCGGCGCAGCCGGTCCGGCAGGACCCCGCAACATTGCTCGCCGCCGAGCGCGAGGCGATGCAGGCCTTTGCCTGGATGGATGGCGAGTGGCGCGGCATTGCGGTTACTCAGATTCCCGGCGGCGAACACCGCGTGACGCACACCGAACGGATCGGACCGTTGCTTGGCGGGTCGATCAGATTGGTCGAGGGGCGTAGCTATCGCGCCGATGGCTCGACCGGATTCAACGCCTTGGCGATGCTCAGCTTCGACCCGATAGCCAAGACTTATCGGATGACCAGCCATGCTGACGGTCGATACGGAAGTTTCGCAATCGCTCCGAATGCGACGGGATATGTTTGGCAGATCCCGGCAGGTCCGATGACGATCCGTTATACGGCTACGCTGCACGATGGCGTGTGGACCGAGATCGGCGAGAGGCTGGTCGATCCGAAGCCGCCCGTGCCCTTCTTTCGCATGGAATTGCGGCGCGTCGGAGATAGCGGCTGGCCGGCGGAAGGCAGTGTAGCGCCAAATTGAAACGTTGGTGTTGCGAGCGTTCGCTTCTCCAGCCTTGATAGGCTTTGGCAGGCGGTAGCCAATGCGCTCAGCTCGGCACGGGGACGTATATACGAGTCGGCGGGTGCGCGGTCATATCGTGATCGCAAGCGGTCAAGTTATCGACAAGCGACCGGAGGTCGTCGAGATAGTTGGTACGAAGGGCGTGCGGCGAACATCTCAATCCGAAATTGTGAACGATCGGAGGAGCGCTCCTTGAAGAGCGCGCACTTCCCCGGCCCAATTTGATGTCTAACGTCTGACTTTGCCGGCGGGCATCATTGGGGTCGGGCGTGCGCGGGTACCATGCTTTCGATCAGCAAGGGCTACGGATGTAAAGCAGCGGCGAAATCCGCTTCTCGCCACCGGCGCCTGTAGACCGACTGACACTTCGCTGACGTGCGATGCCATTGGCGGCAGGCGCTACCCTTACGGATGTTTGCGAATAGGGCTGAAGCGCGGGCCAGGTGAAAATCTCCGAACCGAAACCATCGGGTTCTGCCGGCCTTCTGCCGGGCGGCAACCCTTCCGGCAAAGAGGAGACAGATGATGTTGAAGAAAACAGACGGGCAGTTGCAGCGCGACGTGATGGACGAACTCGAATGGGAGCCGAGCGTCGATCACGCCGATATCGGCGTTGCCGTGACCGATGGCGTCGTCACCCTGTCGGGTTATGTGAAAACCTATCCCGAGAAGATCGCCGCCGAGAAGGCGACGCGGCGCGTCGCCGGCGTTCGCGCGATCGCCGAAGAGATCAAGGTTCATTTCGCGTCCGAGCCCAAGATGGCCGATCATGAGATCGCCAAGCGCCTGCTCGACATGATGGCCTGGACCGTGTCGATTCCGACCGAGAAGGTGAAGGTCAAGGTCGAGCATGGCTGGGTGACGCTGAGCGGCACGGTCGACTGGGATTATCAGCGTAAGGAAGCCTTCCGCGCTGCGAGCCGGGTCACGGGCGTCGCCGGTGTGAGCAACCTGATCGAGGTCAAGCAGCACCCGGCGCCCGCCGACGTGAAGGAGCGGATCGTCTCGGCCTTCAAACGTCAGGCCGATCTCGACGCCGCCGGGGTGACCGTGTCGACCGAGGGCGGCACCGTGAAGCTCGGCGGCAAGGTCAAGGCGTGGGCCGAGCGCGGAGTCGCCGAGAGGGCCGCATGGTCCGCGCCGGGGGTTACCCGGGTCGAGGATAATATCATCATCGCGCTTTGACCGGCGCGACTGGCGAGATCGCGTTGGTGGCCGTCCCGGAACCGGGGCGGCCGCTGCGCCCTTGCGCGTCAGTCCCCCTTCGCCAAAAGTTCGCTCAGCCGATCTGGAAATGGCCGCTGACTGGGCAGCATCATCGTGCCGGCCTCGGCCATCGTGAACCACCGTGCGGCATCGACCTCGGGAAACGACTGGCGCCGGCCACTTTTGGGCGGCCACTCCAGTTCGAAGCAATTGCTTACAATCGCGGCCGCCTCGATATCCTGTCCCAGCGCAAAGGCATGAACCATCTTTCCGCCTGCCTGCCGAAGCTGCCCCAGAGCGGCAAGCGGGCCCTCAAGCGCGACGCCAAGTTCCTCCCGGGCTTCGCGGCGTGCGGCGTCTTCCGCGCTTTCTCCGGGCGCGATCAGCCCCTTGGGAATCTGCCAGGCGCCGCGGTCGCGCCGGCGCCACAAGGGACCGCTGGGATGGACAAGCAAGACCTGTAGCGCCCTCCCTGACCGGCGATACAACAAGATTCCGGCGCTCTGGCCGGTCACGACGTGCGATGACGGCGACGATCGGTTTCCATTGGCCGCCTCTCCTCAAATCCATCGACTGGCTGCGTTGGCGCACAGGGCGCGGCTTGCTCCCTTCAAGGCCAGACTAAAGCGCATAATGCAGCTCTAAGCTTTGCGTGACATGCGGGAATTTGCGTATTTCCTGTATGGCGCGCGTCGCTCACTCTCGCTCCATTCCCTGGCTATGGAGGCTGAGATGGATATCCCCAACGTCGGCACATCGCTCGCCAAGCTCGGCGTGCCCCGCCGTACGCGCAAGAAAATCGGTCGCATATCGCGCTCCCCCCAAATGCGGGCCGCGGCGGCGCTTATTCCGCTTCTCGTCGCGGGATTTCTCGCTGTGCGGACGGTCGCGCGGCACGGATCATGACGATGAGTCCGTCGGAGATCGACGACCCGTTCGAACGTGATCGCGAGCGATCGGCGGCCATCCGATTTTGGATCGCGTTTATCGCGTTCACGATATTGGGAAGCATCTGGTTCATGCTCTTCCGTCTCTGACACGTCGAACCTTTATCAATCCTGGCGGACGTCGCTTCGCGGTCCGGCAGCCGAAGCGCCGCTAACTTGCGGGCCCCCCTACGCCGGTTTCCTGTCCGATCTCTGGTTGACCAGGATCAATGTCTGCAGCGCGCCCGCCGGCGATATTCGAACCGTACCAAAGAGGAGGAAGAGGAAGATGTCACGAGCCGAAGCTCAAGGGGCGGGAGGTCGGGTCCGGCCCCTTCATGTCGATGTGCTGATCGTTGGCGCCGGTATCTCGGGCATCGGCTCGGCCTATCATCTTCAGCAGCAGTGCCCGGGCAAGAGTTACGCGATACTCGAGGCGAAACCGACCTTCGGCGGGACGTGGGAGACTCACAAATATCCCGGCGTACGGTCGGACTCGGACCTCTACACCTTCGGCTATCGCTTCAAGCCCTGGGTCGGCGCGCCAATCGCCAGCGGCGCCGAAATCCTCAAATATATGGGCGAGGTAATCGAGGAGAACGAGATCGGCGTTCATATCCACTATGGCCATCGCATCACCGCCTGCCACTGGTCGAGCGCCGCCAATCGCTGGACGATCGAGGCAGTGCGCGCGTCGGATGGCGCGGCGGTCACCTTCACGGCCAGCTTCCTGTGGATGTGCCAGGGCTATTATGATCATGACAAGCCCTACATCCCCGATTGGCCCGGTCTCGAAGACTTTAAAGGGCAGTTCATTCACGCCCAGCTCTGGGATCCGACGATCGATTATGCAGGCAAGCGCGTACTCGTCATCGGCTCGGGCGCTACCGCTGCGACCATCGTCCCGGCCTTTGCCGAGAAAGCAGCGCATGTGACGATGCTTCAGCGTTCGCCGACCTATTTCTATTGCAGCGAGAACAGGAACGAACTTGCCGACCGGCTGCGAGAGGTCGGGATCGACGAGCCGACAGTCCACCGCGTCGTGCGGGCTCAGATCATGCACGACCAGGATCTGATGACGCGGCGGTGCCAATCGGAGCCCGATGCGGTGTTCGAGGATCTGAAAGCACTGATCCGGGCTTATTCGGGCGATCCCGACTTCGCGTTCGAGCCGCATTTCACGCCGAAATACCGGCCGTGGCAGCAACGGCTCGCGTTCTGCCCCGAAGGCGACATTTTCAGGGCGGCGGTGCAGGGCAAATTGACCGTCGTGACCGACACGATCGACTGCTTCACTGCGACAGGTGTCCGCACCGCGAGTGGCGAGGAGATCGAGGCCGACATCATCGTCGCCGCGACCGGGTTCAATTTATCGGTCATGGGTGGGATCCCGTTCGATATCGACGGCGCACCGGTCGATTGGTCGAAGACGATCACCTATCGCGGGATGATGATGACCGGCGTCCCCAACCTCGCCTGGGTTATGGGCTATTTTCGGGCCAGCTGGACGCTCAGGGTCGACATGATGGGCGACTTCGTCTGCAACCTCCTCAACCATATGGACGACATCGGCGCGAGAAGGGTCGAGGTCGCGCTCAGGCCCGAGGATGAGGGCATGCAGATCCTGCCGTGGATCGAGGAAGACAATTTTAATCCGGGCTATCTTATGCGCGGCCTCGACGCGATGCCGCGGCGCGGCGACAAACCCGAATGGCGCCACAATCAGGACTATTGGGCGGAGAAGGACGCCTTCCCGAAGATCGACCTGCGCGGAGCGGAGTTCGTCTATGACGGTGAGCGCTCGGGGTGGTCGGCCCGCACCGACGCTGAAATTGCGGCCTGATGGCGCGGCCGCGCCGCGAGGCCGGTCAGGGGCATAGGCCCGCCATCATACAGGCGGCCGTCGGGAGCGGATCATGACGCTCGCCCACCAGCTCGGTCTCGCCACTCTCGTCGTCGGGCTCACGGTCGTCGTGCACCTCGCGGGACTTGCGCTGCTGCTTGCGATCCTTCGCCGCTACCGGCGTGCATCGCGACGCTATCTTGTCATTCTTCTCAACGGGGGCGCGATTCTCGTCGCCGCATTCGGGCTGTTCGCGCTGCACTCGGCCGAAATCTGGATCTGGGCAGGGATCTACCAGCTTCTCGGCGCTTTCATCGACTTCGAACATGCCTTGTATTTCTCGACATCGACCTACGTCACCATAGGCTATGGCGACATCGTCCTGCCCCCGGGGCTGCGGATCCTTGGCGCGATCGAGGGCGCGAGCGGGATCATCCTGATCGGCTGGTCAACGGCCTTCTTCTTCTCGATCGTCGATCGTATGAAACTCCTCGAACGCAGTTTCGATACCGATCATGGCCGATAAGGCATCGACCGGGACGCCGCGTGGCCGTCGACACGATCCCGTCGTTCGTCCCGAGCACCGATGCCTGCTGTCAGCCCGTCCGCGATACGAGACGGGCTTCGCGATCATTGTCGCGCGGGGACGGCCAAGGACCGGGCAGGAGGGTGATCGTAATCAGTTGCGCCCTTCGACCCACATCAGGGCCGCGCCGCGATCCTCCGGCTTGAACACCCGATAGCTGATATGCGGCAGAAGTGCGCTTTCGATCCGCGTGAGCGCCCGGATCCAGACTTGATCGGCGACGACCGCGACGCGTCCGAACCGGCCGAGCTTGGCGAAAAGCGGTGCGGCCCGCGCGATATGCGCGGCCAGCCCGCTGATCTCGATACCGTCGATCGACCGCGTTTCGGCATAAACATCCACAGTCTCGTTCGCCGCCATCGCGGTGTCGAGCCGGTCCATGATCGAGGCCAGATCCTCTCCCGTGATTTTGCCGTCGATACGGACGGCGAGCACATCGTCCTTCGTGTCGATCATTTCGAACATGACGGGGCCTTTCCGGTGACGCTCGCCAGCATCGCAGCAACGGCGAGCAGGTCGAGCGTGAGGCTCTGCGCCGCGGGGAGGATCGAGGCGAATGGCCACGCGAACCCGATCGCGAGCGACACCATCAGGCTGACCGTGCCCGAGAGATAGAGCCAGCCGCGGCCCGCATGGTTACGTGCGAGCGCGAGCGTCAGCCGCGCCGCTGCTCCCACCGCGAGAACCCCCGCCATCGCCATTGCACCGTGATAACCGCCAAGCAGCGGATCGACGAACAGGATGATCGCCTGAATCAGGCAGACGAGCGCGCTGGCGAGCCAAAGCCGACGATCCAGCCGATCGGCGCAGGTCGCCGCCATGCGGGCCTGGACGAGCGCGGCGAACAGCAACGCGGCCACCAGCATGTAAAGCGCCGCGATGGTCTCCAGGAAGGTGCGCGATAAAATGAACAGGATGAGGAGGCACACCGCCACGCCAATTTCGAGGACCGAGATTTCTTTCCAGAGGCTGCTCTGCACCGGGCGGCCGGGCGCATCGGTCACAATCATCAATCGTCTCCCTTGCGGAAAATGGCGGTGGGGGCAGGCATAACGCGATGCTGGAAGCGCCGCATTGCGGGATTCTACGGACCTCCGTTGCTGCGCTTCCGCGTGCCGCGCCGAGGCGGGCCAGAAACGCGCGAACGCTCGTCTTGAGCTTCCGTTGTTCGATCACGATGCCGCGCTCAAATTCGACAAGCTGGTCATGAACGCGCACCCCCAGCGCCCTGCGCCGAGGTTCGATCTCGCGATTGAGTTCGGCCTGCAGATCGACGATGGTCCGCGCGATCCCTTGCATGCGCTGGGTTACGCGGCGGACCTCGCCGCAGCGGGACCGGCCGCTTCGATGATGACCTTGAGCGCCTGCGTCTCGGCTGCCCTGGAGAAGACGTCATAAGCGTCCATCATGTCGGCCATTGCAAAATGGTGGGTGACAAGCTGTTCGGGATCCAATTGTTTCGCCTCTACCATGAGCAGCAGCTGCGGCGTCGAGACGGTGTCAACCAATCGCGTCGTGATAGTGATATTGTGGGACCACAGACGCTCGAGATGCAGGTCGGCCTTGGCGCCATGCACCCCGACGTTCGCAATCGTTCCTCCGGCGGCGACGAGCAGCTGGCAGAGTTCGAAGGTCGCGGCGACGCCGACCGCCTCGATCACCGTATCGGCCCCGCGCCCACGCGTCATCTCCATCAGCGCCGCTGCGGCGTCGCGCGTGCCGCTGTTGATCGTGTCGCTGGCGCCGAACCGGCGCGCGACAGCGAGACGGCTGTTGTCCAGATCGATCATGATGATCCGGGCGGGCGAGAAGAGCTGCGCGGTGAGCAGCGCGGCGAGACCGATCGGTCCCGCGCCGACGATCGCCACGGTCGATCCCGGGGCGACCTTGCCATTGAGCACGCCGCATTCGAAACCGGTCGGGAGGATGTCGCTGAGCATGACCAGCGCATCCTCGTCCGACTGTTCGGGGATGGCGTAGAGGCTCGTGTCGGCATGCGGGATGCGAACATATTCGGCCTGGGTGCCGTCGATCATATTGCCGAGAATCCAGCCCCCCGTCGCGCAATGCGATTGCATGCCCCGGCGGCAATATTCGCAGCGCCCGCACGCGGTGATACAGCTGATCAGAACATGATCGCCGGGCGCGAAAGCCGTTACGCCCGTCCCGATGCTATCGACGATGCCGACCCCCTCATGCCCGAGGATGCGGCCCGGCGCGCAGCTGGGGACATCGCCTTTCAATATGTGGAGGTCGGTGCCGCAAATGGTCGTCTTGGTGATGCGGACGACCGCGTCGCCCGCATCCCGCACCTGGGGAACCGGCCGCTCCTCTATAGTCTTCAGGCCAGGGCCGTTATAGACGAGGGCTTTCATTCGAAACCTCCTTTCGTGAGGGGAGGGGAGTCTGGACCGTTGCTTTGGCGGCTCGATCGTGTCGGCACCGCGGGATGCGAGGTTTCTGCCTTTGCCGCACGGCGGCGCCGTTTCTGTTCGGTGCGCGTCGCTTCATAGCTGGCGAGAACCCGCCGCATCTCGTCGAGCGCCTTGCGGCGACCTCTCTCGCTGCGGATATGCTCGAGGTTGTGCTTCAGATTGGCGGCGAAATCGGCATAGTCATTCTGCCAGTCTTCGCCCGCGAGCTGGGCAAGATCGATGCGTCCGGTCTGGATTCGCTTGGGCGGCACGCCGGGGGCGAGCGCGAAGCTCTCGCCGATCGCGGGAGCGACGACGGCGAGGCCCGGCGTTTCGGATTGGACGAGCGAGCGAAGCGCTTCGATCGCTTCGCTCTCGCCATGGTCCAGAAAAAGTCCGCCGCGGATTGGACCACGTTCGCGAATCCATGCCGCAAGCTCGTCCCGGTCGGCATGCGCCGAATAGCTTTCGATGCGCCGGATGGCGGCACGAACGTTGATGTCCTTGCCCGAAAGCCGCACGCGCTCGGCCCCATCGAGGATGACCCGCCCGAGCGATCCGCGCGCCTGGAATCCGACGAACAAGATCGTCGACTGGCGCCGGTGCAGATTATGCTCGAGATGGTGGCGGACGCGCCCGCCCTCGCACATGCCCGAGGCAGCGAGGATGATGGCGCCCGACACGCTGTTGAGACGGATCGATTCGGCGACGTCCTCGACATAGCGGATCGAGGGATGACGGAAGACGTCACTGCCCGCGACATCCTCGAGCTCGGCCGCGTGCGCCGCGAAGACTGTCGTTGCTTGGCTCGCAAGGGGCGAGTCGACGAAGATGGGAATGTTCGGGATGCGGTTCGCCTCGGCGAGGCGGGCGAGGTCGAGAAGCAGCTCCTGCGTCCGCTCGAGCGCGAACGCCGGGATGATGAGGTTGCCACCGCGCGCGAGCGCCGCCTTCACTTCGGTTTCGAGGAGCTGACGGCGGTCCTCGATCGTCAGTTTCGGCCGCGGCCGGTCGCCATAGGTCGATTCGCATATGATGAAGTCCATGCCCGTGGGCGCATCGGGATCGCTCTGAAATGCCTTGTTGCCGGGTCCCAGATCGCCCGAAAAGAGCAGGCGAACGCCGCCCGCCTCAAGCTCGACGGAGGCCGACCCCAGGATATGCCCGGCATTCCACAGCCGCGCCTTGAAGCCCGGTGCGGGCTCGAACCAGATCCCAAGCTCGGCGGGCTGGGTCAGGCGCCACGCCCGCAGCCCATCGGCCTCGGTGTAGAGCGGCTCGAACATCGCCTCGCCCGCGCGGTCGTAACGGCGGTTCCGGCGCGCGGTGTCGCTCTCCTGAATTCGCCCCGCGTCGGCGAGCATGAATTCGAGAAGGTCAGCGGTCGGCGCGGTGCACCAAAGGGGACCGCGATATCCCTCCTTCGCGAGCTTCGGTAACAGTCCGCAATGATCGATATGCGCATGGGTAAGCAGGACTGCGTCGATCTTGTCGACGTCGAACCCAAAGGCGCCATGGTTCAGCGTCTCGAGGCTCCGCGATCCCTGGAACAGCCCGCAGTCGATCAGGATCCTTCGCTGTCCGAGCGTGAGTTCCATGCATGAGCCGGTGACCGTTCCCGCGGCGCCATGGAAGGCAATCTTCAGCGGCGTTTCGGGGTCGGCCATGACACTCTATCTTTCGTTCGCAGGTGGACGGAGCGGCGGCCTCGCATTGCGCTCAGCGCCCCGCCGCGCCAAATTGGGTCATCGCCTCGAGCCACTTCGTGCGGTGCTCGGCATCGCCTTCCACATTGCCAACGATGCTTCGTTCCGTGGGCGCGATGCCGACAAAGCCGAGAATATTGCGCTCGAGGCTGCGCAGGCTGTGCGCGCCAAAATAAAGGCGGTAGAACAGCGCGGGCATCCCCATTGTCACGACGATATGGGCCGTTCGGCCTTTGAGGCGTTTTTCGGGCAAGCCCTTTGCCTTGGGCGCGAAGGCGAATCCGGGCCGCATCACCTGTTCGAAGAAGCCCTTGAGGCGCGCGGGCAGGTCGCCGAGCCAGAGCGGGTAGAAGATCACCAGATGTTCGGCCCAGGCAATATCGTCCTGTGCCTCGGCTATCGCGGGCGGAAGCGCACCCTCTTCCCACTCTTTGCGACTCTCGAGCAGATCGAACGCGAGGCCTGCGACGGCGATGCGGCGGACGTCATGACCTGCCGCCAGCGCCGCCGCCGCATATGTGTCGGCGAGCGCATGGACGAACCGCCCCGGATCGGGGTCGGGGTGTCCGTCGATCAGCGTGATCCGTCTGGCCACCATGCCGAATTCCTAAAGGTTCGGGGTGCGCGCGTTGGCGCGACTGGAACGGAACACCGCGCCGGGCCGAGCTGGACGGGACGGGCGCGGCGATCCGCCTGCCGCTTTTGGGATTGCGGACGCATTCCTCCTATCCGTAGTTTCCCGCATGGCCCCGCCACGCGCACGGCCTTGGCGAAACGGCATGCCCCATAAGGATCAACGCGGATCGCGGTCGCAGCGATCGTTTCGCTCTGGCCCGAAAATCGCTATGGAAGGCGTCCGCGGGAAGGCGAACCTTGAGGATGGCGGCGCCTTTTTTACAGCGCGGGCGGAGGCTGCGCGGTCGATGTCGATGTTGCAACGCTCTTTTGCGGCGCGTCTCGCCTGCGCGCTGGCTCTCGTCGCCGTCGCGGCGCTGCTGCGCTATGCGCTCGAGCCCTGGCTCGGCGGCAATGCAGCCTTCCTGCTGTTCGCGCCCGCGATCCTCGCCGCCGCCGTTCTCGCCGGACCGCTCGCGGCATCGATCTCGACGGCTCCGGCTCTGCTCATCGGGCTCTATTTTGCCGGCTACCGGGGCGACAGAACCCCTAATCTGGTCGAAGCCGCGGTTTTCCTGCTCACAGCGGGCGGCATCGTTGCGCTGTCGCAGGCTTTCGAGCGGATGCGCAAGCGCATGCGCGAAAGTGACCGGCATGCCGCGCAACGCGATGCCGAGGCGGCGCTCGTCGCCGAGGAGCTCAATCTGCTGATCGATGGCGCCGAGGGCCATGCGATCTATCTGCTCGATGCCCGAGGCCGGGTCACGATCTGGAACAAGGGCGCCGAGCGCCTCAAGGGGTGGCGCGAAGACGAGGTCGTCGGAGAGGATGCCGCGATCTTCTACCCGCCAGATGCGATAGCCGCGGGCAAGCCCGCCGAGGATCTCGCCACGGCCGCCCGCGACGGCTGCCTCGACGCCGAAGACTGGCGCGTCCGCAAGGACGGTTCGGAGTTTCTCGCCGACGTGTCGATCACCGCGCTTCGCAACGAAGACGGAAGCCTTCGCGGCTTCGCCAAGATCGTCTCCGACATCACCGGGCGCCGCGCCGCCGAGGAAGCCTTGCGATCGCGGGAAAGCCATCTCCGCTCGATCCTGTCGACCGTGCCCGACGCGATGGTCGTGATCGACGATCGGGGTCTGATCGTCTCGTTCAGCGCCGCCGCCGAGCGGCTGTTCGGCTATCAGGAGGCCGAACTGCTTGGCGTCAATGTCAGCCGGCTCATGCCCTCGCCCGATCGCGAACGCCACGACGCCTATATCCGCCGCTACCTCGAAACAGGGGAAAAGCGCATTATCGGAATCGGACGGGTGGTGTTCGCCGAGCGCAAGGACGGCTCGACCTTTCCGATGGAATTGTCGATCGGGGAGGCGTCGAGCGACAGCCATCCGCTCTTCACCGGCTTCATTCGCGATCTCACCGAGCGCCAGCTGACCGAGGCGCGGCTCGAATCGCTTAAGTCCGAGCTGATCCACGTCTCGCGCGTAAGTGCGATGGGGACGATGGCTTCGACCCTTGCCCATGAGCTCAACCAGCCGCTCACCGCCGTCGCCAATTATGTCGAGGCCGTTCGCGACCTGCTCGCGAGCCCCGCACCTGCCGATATGCCGATGATCCGCGATGCGCTCGACGATACGGCGAAGGAAGCGCTGCGCGCCGGGCACATCGTCCGGCGGCTGCGCGATTTCGTGGCGCGGCGCGAGGTCGAGAAAACGATCGAGAAACTGCCGTTGCTCATCAACGAGGCGGCGGTTCTCGGGCTGATGGGCGCACGCGAGAAGAGCGTCGAGCCGCGTTTCGATCTCGATCCCTATGCCTCGCCCGTGCTCGTCGACAAGGTCCAGATTCAGCAGGTGCTGATCAACCTCATCCGCAACGCCGTGGAAGCGATGGCCGACAGCCCGGTACGGCAGCTGACCGTCACGAGCCGTCCCGACCAGCGCGGTTTTGTCCGGGTGATTGTCGCCGATACCGGCCCGGGCGTCACGCCCGAGGTCGCCGCGCAACTCTTCACGGCGTTCGTCAGCACGAAGGCCGAAGGCATGGGCCTCGGCCTTTCAATCTGCCGGACGATCGTCGAAGCCAATGGAGGCCGCATCTGGATGGAGAGAGGTGCCGACGGCGGGACCGAATTTCATTTCACGCTGGTGAGCGCGAAAGCGGAGGAAGATGATGTCGGATAGGAAGCTCGTGCATATCGTCGACGACGAGGAGGCGATCCGGCGTTCGGCGAGCTTCATGCTCAAGACCTCTGGCTATGCCGTGGAGACCTGGGCCAATGGCGTCGCTTTCCTGAAAGAAATCCGGCATGTCTCCGAAGGCTGCATCCTGCTCGATGTGCGCATGCCCGAGATGGACGGGCTCGAAGTCCAGCAGGCCTTGCTCGAGCGGGGGGTCACCATGCCGGTGATCATGCTCACCGGCCATGCCGACGTATCGATCGCGGTGCGCACGATGAAGGCCGGCGCGGTCGATTTTCTGGAAAAGCCCTTCGAGAAGGCGGTACTCATCGCCTCGATCGAAGCCACTTTCGCTCGCATGGAGGCGGCGGAAGGCGCGGCGGCACGCTCTGCCGAGGCCGAGGTGGTGCTTGGCATCCTGACGCCGCGCGAGCGCGAGGTTCTTGAAGGTCTCGCGCAGGGGCTGCCCAACAAGACGATCGCCTACGATCTCGGCATCTCGCCGCGCACGGTCGAGGTTCACCGCGCCAACCTCATGGCGAAGCTCGAAGTCCGCAGTCTCTCGGACGCGCTGCGACTCGCCTTCGCCGCCGGGCTCGGCGCCTGAAATCTGCGGACATTACGTAACGACCGCGCTCTTTCCGATGGGTAGATCATTGTCCATCGGAGGATGGACCGCATGACGACAGGCCGCTGCGAAGACCCTGCGAGGACGATCCGCCGTCCCGCGCCGGACCGCGCCGCGCGCCCGCGGCCGTCTCCCACCATCAACCACCTGACGCATCGCGAACTCGAAGTCGTCGACGGTCTCGTGCGCGGTCTCACCAACAAGCAGATCGGACAGGAACTCGGTATCAGCCACCGCACCGTCGAAATCCATCGGGCACGCCTGATGCGCAAGCTCGGCGCTGCGACGCTTGCCGGGCTTCTCGGCATCGTTCTGCCGCAGCGCGACCGGATCGACGCGCTGATCGCCGAACAGGCCAAGGCGCGGGCCTAGACCTTCCCCGCGGCAAGGAAGAAAAAGAAGAGCAGGGTGGCCGCTGCCATCACCGCAGTCGCCGCCCAGCCTGACCAGAGCTGCCGCCGCGAAATCCGGAGGCGCCCCATCGCACGCGGATTGCGCGCAATCAGCATCATCACGACCATGAGCGGCGCGGCCAGCACGCCGTTGACGACCGCAGCCCAGTAGAGCGCGCGCGCGGGGTCGATCCCGATCGCCGAGAGCGAAGACCCCGCGAGCGTCGTCGCGGCGATCGTGCCGTAGAAGAGCCGGGCGGAGAGCGGCTTGGCGTCGAGGCTGCCCGCCATGCCCGCCATCTCGGTCACGGCATAGGCGGCCGATCCCGCGAGCACGGGAACGGCGAGAAGGCCGGTCCCGATGATCCCGAGCGCGAACATCGCGAAGGCGAACACCCCCGCGACCGGGCGCAGCGCTTCTGCCGCCTGCGCCGATGTCGCAATGTCGCGCACACCCTCCGCATGCAGCGTCGCCGCGGTCGCGAAGACGATCGCAAGCGAGATCAGCGTGCTCAGTGCCATGCCGGTCAGCGTGTCGATACGGATGCGCTTGAGCTCGGGGCCCGCCGCGGCCGGCGTCAGGCACAGCGGTTTTGCATGATGGCGATGCTGTTCCTCGATTTCCTGCCCGGCCTGCCAGAAGAAGAGATAGGGGCTGATCGTCGTCCCGAGGATCGCGACGAAGGCGGTGGCATAGGCGGCGTTGAGCTCAATATCGGGTATCACCATCGACCCGAGCGCCTGGCTCCAGGGGACATGGACGACGAACAGCACCGCGACATAGGTGAAGAGGGTGAGGGTCGTCCATTTGAGAATCGCGGCATAGCGTGGATAGCTGAGTCCCACCTCGAGGACGATGCTGAGGATGCCGAACAGCAGGGTGTAGAGCCCGGCATTGCCGCCGGCCAGCAGCGCCAGCGCCGCGCCCATGGCGCCGAGATCGGCGCCGAGGTTGATGATGTTCGCCACCAGCAGGAGCGACACCATCGACCACAGTAGCGGGCGCGGATAGTGCCGCCGCAGATTGCGGGCGATCCCAGCTCCCGTTACCCGCCCGATCTCGGCGGCGATGCCCTGGATTGCAACCATCAACGGGAAGCTGAGCACGAAGGTCCAGGACAGGCGATAGCCGAAGGCCGCGCCGATCTGGCTATGCGTCCCGATCCCGCTCGGATCGTCGTCGGCGGCGCCGGCGATCAGCCCCGGGCCGAGCGCGCGAAGAAATTCTCTCGGGCTCGGCCTGGTCGCTGCCGATGCGGCGGGAGCCCTTACGTCCTCGTCACTGGTGATCGGCATGGATGGTCTTTCTTTTTCGGACGATCGCCTCCGCGACGGCCATGATCGGTATTTGGGCTTCAAAAGAGCAGGATCGGGACAAGCATGAGGCTCGCCGCGACGCTGAGGACGAGCGGCAGCGCAAGCTTCCACCCCTTCCGCCAGCCGGCGATCGCCAAGGCGGTCGCGCCCTTGAACAAGGTGTTGGCGAGAACCGGGGCGACGATCACGATCGTCGCGAGCTGGCCCTTGAGCAGGCCGTGGGGGAGCGAGCCGACGGCGATGATTGCCGAGTCGACGTCGGCCAGTCCCGAGAGTGCGATGACGAGCGCGAGGCCGCGCTCGCCGACCATCGCCATCATCCAGCGTGCGGCGACGGTCAGCAGCATGACGAGCAGCATCAGGCCGATCGCCGGGGCGAGGCGGAACGGGTTCTTGAGTTCGACGGGGCGGTCGGTGGCGCTGGTATCGCGCCGGCTGCGCAACGCAAGGAATGTCGCTCCGCCGCTCACCAGCGCCGCGGGCGCGGCAATCCAGCCGAATTCGGGCATGGCCGCCGGCGCCAGTACGGCGCTCAGGATCGCCGCGCGGATGAGCATCACCGCCGATGCGGCGCCGATCCCGGCGATCGCCATCGCTTCGCTTTCCTCACCGTCGCGCACCCGCATCGCGAGTGCCGCAGTGACCGCCGTCGAGGAGACCATCGCGCCGGTTGCAGCCATGACGAGCGTGCCGCGCGAGGCACCGTAGCGCTTGGCGGCAATATAGCCGAGAAAGGAGAAGCCCGAGACAAAGACCACGACCATCCAGAGCTGACGCGGATTCCAGGCGTCATAGGGGCCGAAGCGCTGGTCGGGCAGCAAGGGCAGGATGGCGAGCGCGATCAGCGCAAAGCGGACGATCGCCCCGACCTCGACATCGCTGAGCCCCGCGACCCAGCGATGCAACTTGTCGCGAAGCGCGAGCACCAGCGTCAGCGCAACGGCAATCACCGTCGCCATCTCACTTCGACCGCTCGCGGCGAGATAACCGCAGCCGAGCGTAATGAGCGCGGCGAGACTCGTTGTCCCGCTGAGCTGGTCGGGCGCCCGCGCGCTCTTCGCATAGCCGATCAGGATGAGGATCGCTGCTGCGCCGGAGACGATCGCGGCCATAGCCGGGGCGGGGGCTGCGGTGACCGCCGCCATACCGCCCGCGAGGCCGAACAGGGCAAAGGTTCGCACGCCCGCGAAACGGCTGCCCGCGGCTTCGTTGCGCAGGCTCCAGCCGCGCTGGACGCCGACGAGCAGCCCAAGAAAAAGCGCAAGCCCGATGCCGGCGAGCGGTTGCAACTGGGCGCCTCGAAAGGACTCGATCATGTCGCTCACCCGGCGCGGAGGTTCAGCCGCCGCCGAACTCGCGCTCGCATTCGATGCAATGCGCGGCGTGCGGAACGGCTTCGAGACGCGCGGCATCGATCGGTATGCCGCATGCGGTGCAGAGGCCGTAATGGCCGGCATCGAGCCGGGCAATCGCGAGCCGGACTGCCTTCATCTCCGCCGCTGCCGCGCTTTGCTGTGCGTCGATCGTTTCGTCATCTTCGCGTTCGATTGCCTGCTCGCCCGAATCGTCGTCGAGCGGCACGCGCTGCTCGCTTTCCAGCCGCTCAACCTGCGCTGCGAGCTGGTCGAGCCGCGCGACCAGGCCGGCGCGTATTTCGGACAGATTATGCATCAGCCATTCTCCTCGACCGCGATGAGCGCGGCGATTTCGTCGAGGATGAACAGTCGCCTCTTCTTGAGTTCCTCCAGCTCGTCGTCGGCGAGTGCGGCAAGGCAGGCTTCCACGCGCTGAATCTGGCTCTGAAGGTCATGATGCTCCTCGGCAAGCTGACGATAGTTCGCGCTGGAGAGCTTGAGCGCATGCAGCGCTGGCCCGTGGTCAGGAAATAACGTGTGAAGGTCGTGACCAGATTCGCTCATCTTCGGTCCTTTCGTGATGGATTTGCCTCCCAAATTGCGCCCGGACACTTCGCCTGTCGCTACGCAATAGCCCTTACGCTCGGCGTAGCTCCGGCGGCCGACGCCATCCGGCCGCGCGCCAGATGAAAGATGTACGTACAGTTGCGTAATCACCTCTGCGCGGCGACTCGCTATCCGGACTGCATGGGGATTCAGCAAAATCCATTCCGCTACCAGGGCGGCCACTGCCCGACACGGGCCCCGAGCGCCGTTCGCGCGTCACTTGCCGGAGCACGGCAATGAGCGATTGCGCGTCCTGCGCCGTGCGCTGCCGCGCCATCTGCGCCAGCCTCGCGGTCGACGAAGCCGCCGAACTTGGCCGTATTGGCCGTCGGCAGCGTGTGAGGGCGGGTCACACCCTGCTATGGGAAGGCGACGAAGCGCCGACGGTCGCGAATGTCCTGTCGGGGGTGCTCAAGCTCGTCGTGGCCACCGCCGATGGCCGCGAACAGATCGTTGGCCTGGTCTTCCCTTCCGATTTCATCGGCCGCCCGTTCGGCAAGCAAAGCCCTTACCGGGTGACCGCCATGACCGACGCCGAGGTCTGCATCTTCAATCGCCATCAGTTCGACGACTTCGCGGGCCGCCACCCGCATTTGCAAAAAAAGCTTCTCCACCGCACCCTCGACGAACTCGATCGGGCGCGGCACTGGATGATGCTGCTAGGCCGCAAATCGGCGTCCGAGAAGGTCGCCTCCTTTCTGCTCGATATGGAAGAACGGCTCCCCGGTGCCGCCGACGGTGCGTCTGGCGGCTTCGAGCTGCCCTTCGGTCGCCAGCAGATCGCCGACATATTGGGACTGACCATCGAGACGACTTGCCGCCAGCTCACGCGCATGCGCAGCGACGGCCTCGTTGACCTTCCCTCGAGGCGCGCGGTGCGGATCAACGACCGGGCGCGAGTGGCTGCGATGGCCGGCTGAGACAATGGGAGCTTGCGCGAAGCTGGCCGGAAGGGTGGCGCTGCTGCTGGGGGCTGCGCTGCTGCTGCCACTCGCGGCGTCGGGCGAGCCCACTGGCCCGCACGGGAGCGTTCGCGAGGCGGCCGAGCGATTGAAGCCGGGAGAGTATATCTGGGCGCCCGAGATCGCCCCGCGCGGTCCCCTGATGATGATCGTGAGCCTCGCGACCCAGCGTGGCACCCTCTATCGCAATGGCGTCCCGATCGCGATCACCACCGTCTCGACGGGCAAGGCGGGCCATGAAACCCCGACCGGCGTCTTCACGATCCTTCAGCGCGACGCCGATCATCGCTCGAACCTCTACGACGATGCGCCCATGCCCTATATGCAGCGGCTGACCTGGGGCGGAGTTGCGCTACATGGCGGCACCTTGCCGGGCTATCCCGCTTCGCACGGCTGCATCCGGCTACCGCAGGCCTTCGCCCGCCTCCTCTATGGCGTGACGCGGCTCGGGATGACGGTCATCGTCACCGAGGCCGCAGTCGTTCCGCGCGCAGCTCCCGGCGATTCCCTGCTCCGGACCGGGCCGACGCCGGCAGAGGGGGCGGTGCTATGGGAGCCGGACCGGGCACCAAGCGGCCCCGTGTCGATCATTGTCAGCGCCGCCGACCAGCGGCTGCTGGTGCTGCGCAACGGGATGATGATCGGATCGGCCCCCGTGCGCCTCGAAGGCCCAGTTACGGGCACCTCGGCATTCGTCCGCCAGTCGGACGAATCGGGCGCGGCAGCCTGGCTCGAGGTCCCCATTCCGGAGGCAATTGCCGCCAAGGTGCCGGAGCGCTTCGCAGGGCGCGTCGACATAGCAGCCGATCTACGCGCGCTGCTTGAGCCTCTCATAACCGTGGGAACCAGCGTTATCGTCACGCCGGACTCGCTTCGCACCTCGAGCCCGCAGCCGGTGGAGATACTCGGCGGCGACGAGGGCAGCGCGCCAACGCCTTAAGGTGTGACGGAATCGGCCAAGCGGCTGAAGGTGAGTGACATTTGTCTGCTCCGGAAGGGGGGGCGGCGGCCGGAACCGCGCCCCAGGCGGCCCGGCGCACGCGTCTAGCTGCTGATCTTGATCTTGCGGGCGGGATCGCGCGCCTTCTCGGTCTTCGCGATCTCGACGCTGAGCAACCCATGCTTGAACTTCGCCTCGATCTTGTCGGCATCGGCATCCCCGGGCAACGCGATGCGGCGCCGGAAGCTGCCATGGCGCCGCTCGCTGATCAGACGCCCGTCCTCGCGGCGCTCGGAGGATTCGTCTTTTTCGCTCGCGAGCAGAAGCACTCCGTCGGCGACTTCGAGCTGGATGTCCTTCTCGGTGAGCCCGGCGAGTTCGGCGGTCAGCTTGTAGGCTGACCCGGTATCGACCAGCTCGACCGCCGGGACCGGGCTCACGAGCCGCGGGACATAGCTCAGCAGGCTGCGGCCGGGGACGGCGAACTCTTCGAACATGCGGTCAAGTTCGCCGCGCAGCCAGTTCATGGCGCCAAGCTCCGCCTGCGCGGGCTGGCTACCCGCGGTGCGGGTCGGGGTCAGATCGTTCATCAGCTTGCTCCTTCTGAAATAGAGAGGGATCGCGGCGGCGGGTTGTGTCCGAGGAACTCTCTCGGAAGGGCCTCATCGCCGTAATGCGCCGGTGCGCTATCGGAACCTAGCGATCAGGCCGCGACGGCAGAATCCGGGAAGCTCCCAAGCGGAGCTCTCCTTACGGGAAGTTGCGAATAAGCCGCCAGCTTCGTCCCCGGTAAGGGTGGCCATAATCGCCCGGCGGCTCCTTGCCAGCGCTCGGCGGGCGTCGGTCCGCTCGCAAGGGGGCGGACGCCCCTCAAAGGAGAAAGATCATGCCGAACAAGAGTGACGGCCAGCTTCAGGATGACGTGGTCGCCGAGCTCGAATGGGACCCAAGCGTCGATCACGCCGATATCGGCGTCTCGGTCAACGACGGCGTCGTGACGCTTGCCGGCTATGTGAAGAGTTTTCCGCAAAAGGTTGCGGCCGAACGCGCCGTGCGGCGCGTCGCGGGCGTGCGCGCGCTTGCCGAGGAACTGAAGGTGCGCTTCGCGTCCGATCCCAAGACCGCCGATCATGAAATCGCCAAGCGGATCGTCGACATAATCGGCTGGACGGTCGCGATCCCCGAAGGCCAGATCAAGGTCAAGGTCGAGCATGGTTGGGTCACGCTGAGCGGAACGGTCGACTGGCACTTTATCGCGAAGGAAGTCGCGCGTGCCGCGGGCCAGATATCGGGGGTCACCGGGGTGTCGAACATGATCAAGGTCGGCGATGTTCCGACCCCTGCCGACGTCAAGGCGCGGATCATGGCGGCGTTCAGGCGTCGGGCGGGCCTTGACGCGAGCAGCGTCTCGGTGACGACCGACGGCAGCACGGTGACATTGCGCGGCCGCGTCAAGGCCTGGCGTGAACGGCGCATGGCCGAGCTCGCGGCCTGGTCGGCGCCCGGCGTGACCGACGTAGAAGATCATCTCGCAGTTGACAGCTGATCTCGCTCGCTCGGGGAAGAGGCGACCCCCCTGCGGCCGTCCGGAAATCCGGGCGGCCGCCTTTCTATCCGTATCATTGCGCATATCGGCTTGGGCTGGCGACACATAGGCTCGGCGAAGAAACCAAGGAGACGGCTCATGAAGAATATCCTGTTGCTCGTACATGACGACCATGGCCAGGAAGCACGCCTGCAGGCGGCGCTCGATATCACCCGCGCGGTCGAAGGCCATCTGACCTGTATCGACGTCACCCCCTATCCCCTCATCGCGGGCGATGGCTTCGGCTTTGCCGAGACCGTCGTCGTCCTCGACGAGCGCGAAAGCGAAGCGAAGAACAAGTCGGTGATCAGCGACCGCCTGTCGCGCGAGGATGTCAGCTGGAGCTGGATCGACGCGATGGACGAGATCGCCAATGCGGTGCTCGATGCCGCCGACCTCGCCGACCTGATCATCCTCAATTGCGCGCTCGACGGCTTTCCGATGCCCGACATGCGCGACATTGCGAGCCGCATCGTGGCGCGCGCGAGCGCGCCCGTGCTCGCGGTGCCCGAGACGCTTGAGCGCTTCGAGCTCGAGCGCGCGCTCGTCGCATGGGACGGCCGCCCATCCGCTGCGGCCGCGCTCCGCGCCGCGGTCCCGCTCCTCGCCTTTGCGAAGGAGGTCGAGATATTCACCGCGCAAGGGCCCGACAATCATATCGCCCCCGAGGATGCCGCGACCTATTTGTCGCGCCACGGCATCGCGGCGAATGTGCGCAAGACCGACATCGGCAAGTTCCACGCCGATTTCCTGATCTCGGACGAGGCCAAGCTGTTCCGCGCCGATTACATCGTCATGGGCGCCTACGGCCGCGGCCGGCTGCGCGAAACCTTCGGGGGCACCACGAAGAACCTGCTTTCGAAGAGCAAATTCCCCCTGCTCATGAGCCATTGATCGATGACCCCTAGCCCTGCTTTCCAGCTTCGGGCTCGCGCTTCCGACAGGGCGAGCCCGACGATCTTGCATGACCTGGCATGGTGCGACCAGGAACCAGTCGCCATGCAAAAATTTCGATAACGGGACCATGGACATGTTGATCGCCCGATCGGGTTGGAGCGAGGCGCCGCCGACCATCCTTATCGTCGAGGATGACCCGGCGGTGCGCCGCTCGCTCCTCCTGCTTTTGCAGGGGCGCGGATTTGCGGCGAAGGCCTGGCCGGCCGCCGATCTCGCACTCGCCGAGGCGGCGCGCGCCGCGCCCGATTGTCTGATCGTCGATTACCGGCTCGAAAGCAGCGACGGCATCGCGATGCTCGGCGCGCTGCGTGCACAGGGCTGGGATGGACCGGCGATCCTCATCTCTGCCTATCCGTCCGAGGAACTGAGCGCCCGTGCGCTCAAGGCGGGCTTCGCGCTTGTTTTCGAAAAGCCGCTGCGCGAGCATATGCTCGTCGATGCCGTGACCCGTCTCACTCGCAGCGGTACGCCGTCGGCAAATCCTTAAGCCTCGTCCTGCTCCTCGCGGGCGGACTTATTCGGGATATTCGCGCGGCGTGCCTTCGGGATGGCTGTCGGGAAGCACCGGCGCTTCGGGCGACGTGCGCAACGGCTGGCGATCGGGGTTTGGCGCCGGTGTTTCGGGATAGGCCTTGTCGGGCTGTGCCGGCGGGTCGCAATCGGGACACTCGGGAGGCCGCGCCGCGCTGGCGGTGTCTCGCTCGAAACGATCCATGGCAGTTTCTCCTGACCGGCCGGTCTGGCCTTCGCCTCTTTCGCGCCGCTGCCCGCGGCGCGCCATTAGTGATTCCCCGTAGCCACTCCCTCGGGGACGAGGACGAGCGCGCCTTCCACCTCGCCGGCGCGCAACCGGTCGAGCGCGCGGTTCGCATCGGCGAGCGGCAGCACGGTGACATGCGTGCGCACGTGGCAGCCCGCTGCGGCCTCGAGGAACGCAGCGCCATCGGCACGGGTCAGATTGGCGACCGACCGAATCGATCGTTCTTCCCAGAGATCGGCATAGGGAAAGGCGGGAATGTCGCTCATATGGATGCCGGCGCAAATGACGCGTCCGCCCTTCCGCACCCGGCGCAGCGCTTCGGGTACCAGCGCGCCGACCGGCGCGAAGAGAATCGCGGCATCGAGCGCGGCGGGCGGGGCCTCGTTCGACGCGCCCGCCCAGATGCAGCCGAGGCGGCGCGCAAAATCCTGGCCTGCCGTGTCGCCCTCGCGCGTGAAGGCATAGACGTCGGCACCCTCGGCGATCGCGATCTGCGCGAGGATATGCGCGGCGGCGCCGAAGCCATAGAGGCCAAGCGTCTTCGCGCCGTCGGCCATGCGATAGGCGCGGTAACCGATCAGTCCGGCGCAGAGCAAAGGCGCTGCATGAACATCGTCGAAGGCGGCGGGGATTGCGAGACAGAAGCGCGCATCGGCGACGACGTGCGACGCGAAACCACCGTCGCGCGTAAAGCCGGTGAACTCGGGTGCGTCGCAGAGATTTTCTTGGCCCGTAGCGCAATAGGGGCAGGCGCCGCAGCTCCGGCCGAGCCAGGGCACGCCGACCCGGTCGCCAAGCCCGAACCGCGTGACACCCAGGCCGAGCGCATCGACGCGGCCGACGATCTCATGGCCCGGGATGATCGGGCGCCGACCGCTGATGTCGCCGTCGGCAATATGGAGATCGGTCCGGCATACGCCGCACGCGAGGACCGCGATCCGGATCTCGCCGTCGCCCGGTGTGGGCATCATCCGCTCGACGCGGCGCAGCGGCGCCCCCGGCGTGTCGAGCTGCATGGCATAAAAACATTGGTCCATTGGGTGCGCCTCCGACTGCCTGCCGTTCGGGGCGCCGACCCGAACGGCCAAGTCAGCGAAGCTCCAGTTCGAGCAGCGCCAGCGTGGCGTCGCCGTCATAGTCGCTCGCCTTGAACCCCAGCGTGCGTTCGACCTCCATCGCGCCACGATTGGCGCGGCTCTCGATCGACCGCAGGGTCGTGAGGCCGCGGGCCCGGGCGAGATCGACGGCATGGTTGAGGAGCGTCCAGCCGACCCCGCGCGTCTTATACGCCGGCGCGACCGAAATCGCGACCTCGGCAGTCACGAACGCCTCGTCGGCTGCGATGAGCAGGCTCGCGACCAGCTCCGACGTTGCCGCATCGAACGCGAGCAGATGCTCGCGATGCCGGTGATCGACCCCGATCATCGCCGCGAGCTGCACGCTCGACAGGTGCGACTGGCCGCTCAGGAAGCGGAACTGCATATCGTCGGGCGTCAGCCCATCGAAGAAATGATTGACGATGTCGGCGTCGCCGTCGGTGACCGGCCGCAGGCGGAGATCGACGCCGCTGCGGGTCTGCAAACAGGTCTCGGTCGCCTCGCTCAGCGTGGTGTCGGGCGCATTGGTAAGCGTCATCCTCTGACTCCTTGATTTGGGACGGGCCGCCGAAGCGGCGAAGCGCGAAGGGTGAGGGTGCCCGCGATGCGGCTTTGCTCGCGCCGCGGGTCCGGCGGTGCGCGATTCACCGGGGTCCGGCGCGGGTGCGCGCGACAGAGGGTCAATGGACGGGGTTTCGGCATCGCCTGCTCCTTTGTGGCCTCAGGCTAGCGCCCCGCGCGGTCGGCGCATTTCGTAATTATACGGACTTCCGGGCCTCCAAAGCGATGCTCCCATGCGAGCCCAGCCGTGTCACAGGTTCGATCCGATGCGGATTTTGAGGCCGGGAAGCCGGCCTGGCGGCTTGGCTTCAACCGTTCGGGGTCAAATGAGCCTATCCCAAGCACGGGCGAGCCTCATTTCGAGAGCCGCACGATCAAGCGACAGCTCGACTCCAGCCGCGGTGCGCCAATCCGCGAGCGCGAACCGAAGTTTGCCATCGGCTCGGCCAGCGGGCTGGCGCCGCGACGTTGCCCGCCGGCCCACGACCGATGCGGTGCAACGTCGTGTCCCCCCTATCGCGAGAGGTTCCCGACCCTGGAAGTCGAGAGCCCATGGTCCGGGATGACATGTGAAAATCGCGTCGTGCGCCGCGCGCGCTTGAGGACTGACCGCGAAGCCGCTTGTGAAAGTCCTCCGTCGGGCGTTAGGGGTGGGGCATGGCTCAGCATATCAATCCTTCGTCAGCGATCACCAGGCCGGGTCGCGGATGAGCACGCACAAGCCCAACGAGCGCGCGCGGCCGACCATGGCGGACGTCGCCCGCGAACTCGGCGTCGCGAAGATCACCGTATCGCGCGCATTGTCGGAGCATTCGACGGTCAAGGAAAGCACGCGCACGCTGATCCGCGAGACCGCCGAGCGGATGGGCTATCGCCTCAACGTCTCGGCGCGCAACCTGCGGCAACAGCGCACGCGGTCGATCGCGGTGGTCATCGAAATGGCGCCGTCGCACGACCGGTTGATGAGCGAACCCTATCCGCTGTCGCTGCTCGGCGGGATAATGCAGGAACTGACTGCGGCGGGGCAGAATATGGTACTGACCACCATCGACCTGTTCGCCGCGCACCCGCCCTCGACCGACGGGGTGATCCTGTTGGGGCAGGGCGTGCATGACGACGCCGCTGCGATGATCGAGGCGACGGGGCTTCCCTATGTCGTCTGGGGCGCCGCGCATGGCCCGCCCGAACGGATCGTCGTCGGTAGCGACAATCGCTATGGCGGCCGGCTTGCCGCAGATTACCTCCTCAAAAAGAAGCGCACGAAATTGCTCTTCCTCGGAGAAACCCAGCATGGCGAAGTCGAAGACCGCCTGGGCGGATTCGAGGCGACGCTGAAAGGGGAAGGGGCGGCGATTGTCGACCGGGTTGCCTGTGGCTTTACCGTCGCCGCAGGGCGCGAGGCGACGTCGAAGCTGCTCGAACGCGGCAAGGGCTTCGACGGCATTTTTGCCGCGAGCGACGCAATCGCGATGGGCGCGATCGAGGCGGTCGAGGCGCAGGGGCTCTCGGTTCCGGGCGATGTTTCGGTCGTCGGCTTCGACGATTCGCCGGGGGCATCGCTCTTCTCGCCGCGGCTCACAAGCGTGCGTCAGGACTGGGCCACCGGCGGAGCCTTGCTGGCGCAGAAGGTGCTGGACCTCGTGGCAGGAAAACGCGTCGAATCCCGCGCCATGCCGGTCGAGCTGGTCGCCCGCGAAAGCTGATCTCCGATATTGCGAAACTCTCCGAAAACCGAACGAAAGGGCAAAATGGTATCGATACCTTGACATCGATACCATTTTGCCGGACATAGCGTCGAGAAGCACCGGCCGGAGCAGCCGTTGCCGTGGTGAGGATGCGCGTGGCGATTTCCGACATGTCTCTCGATGCGATGCGACTTGTCCGGCGCGGCCCCGATGCGGTCGGCGAGCAGGCGGCGGCGCTGTTCGCGCTGGCGAACGGGCTGTGCGGCGTCGCGGGCGTGATCGACGAGCGCGCGTCGAGTCCCTGCGCCTATCTGCCCGACGCCTATGTCAGCCGGCCGATCACCTATCATGAGAGTTTCCCGGGCTATGCGACCGCGACCGACACGCGCGTGCCGTGCCCCAGCCCGCTGCTGCTCCGTCTCCATATCGATGGCCGGCCGGTCGATTTTGCGGCGGCCGAGCTGCTCGATACCGAATGCGTGCTCGACTTGACGACCGGCGCGGTTCGCCGCGTCTCAAGCTGGCGAATCGAGGACGGTCGCACGCTCGAAATCGCGGTCGAGCGCATCGTACCGCTCGCTGGCGGCGCATGTGTCGCCTCGCGCATCCGCATCCGCCCGCTCGACTTCGCGGGCAGCTTTCAGGCCTGGCTGACCTATGGCACCGAAGCCGAGGGCACGGGTGGCGCCGAGGTCGACGACCCCCGCATTTCCGGACGTTTGCGTCCGGTCTGGACTATCATTTCCCCCCTGCCGGGTGACAACCCTTCCGTCACCCGGTTCGCGCAGGATGCCGTCGAACTCGCCTACCGCCAACATGTCGCAAGCGCGGCCGCTCAGGTCGCGGCGGTCCACGCGGGTCATGTGGTGCGCCGCGAGTTGGTCGCCGGCAGCGTCCTGACGATCGACCGGGTGGTCGCGATGGCTTGCGCCCGCGGCCGCCCGGTCGACCTTGTCGCGCTGGATGGCGTGGCGATGGATTTCGACGCGATCGCCGCGGGACAGCGCGCGGCGGTGCAGGCGCTGTGGGAGAGCGCCGTGCTCGACATCGACGGCGACGACGAACTGGCGCGGGCGCTGCGTTTCGACCTGTTCCAGCTCCACCAGTCGGCGAGCCGCGATGCGAGCCACAGCATCGGCGCAAAGGGACTGTCGGGGGAGGGTTATGAGGGTCATTATTTCTGGGACGCCGAAACCTTCATGCTGCCGGTCCTTGCGCTGCAGGCGCCGGAAAGGGCGCGGACGCTGCTCGCTTATCGCATTGGCAAGCTGGACCGCGCGCGGGCCCATGCGCGGGCGATCGGCCATGCGCGCGGCGCGCTCTATCCCTGGCGGACGATCGCCGGCGACGAATGTTCGTCGCATTATCCGACGGGGTCTGCACAATATCATATCAATGGCGACATCGCCTATGCGCTCGCCCTCTATGTCGCGGCGTCGGGCGACGAGGCGTTTCGCGCCGAGGCGGCCGAAATGCTGTTCGAGACCGCGCGGATGTGGATGGAGATCGGCGCCTTCGACGCGCGGCGTGGTGGCGCTTTCTGCCTCCACGGCGTGACCGGCCCCGATGAATATTCGGCGCTGGTCGACAATGATTTCTACACCAACGCGATCGCGCGCCGGCATCTGGCCTATGCTGCCGAAACAGCCGAATGGCTGCGCGCGCGCGGCGAGCTTGCCGCGGCGACGGCGGCGATCGGGCTGAGCGATGGAGAGGTCGCCGAGTGGCGCCGCGCGGCCGACGCGATGTGGCTCCCGGTCGATCCGGCGCTTGGCATCAATCCGCAGGACGATGCGTTTCTGAGCCGTCCCGAACTCCCCGGGCTAACCTCGGCGCGCGACGGCCATGGGCCGCTGCTGATGCGCTATCACCCGATGATCCTGTTTCGGCACCAGGTCGCGAAGCAGGGCAATGTCGTTCAGGCGATGGCGATGGATCTCGTCGAAATGCCCGTGTCGCGGCAGCGGCGGAATTTCGATTATTATGCGCGCGTCACAACGCATGATTCGACACTGTCGTCGGTGTCGTTCGGGATTGCGGCGGCGCGGCTGGGCGATGAAGCGGCGGCGCTCGACTTCCACCGCGAATGCGCGTTCGTCGATCTTGAGAACCGCCACGGCAACACCTCGCACGGCCTGCACATGGCGGCGCTGGCGGGTAGCTGGCTGGTGCTGGCGCAGGGCTGGGGCGGGCTGCGCCTCGACAGCGCGGCGCCGTCGTTCCGGCCGCAGCTGCCGGCCGCATGGACGGGCTATCGCTTTCGCTTGCAATGGCGCGGAAGCGTGATCGAGCTGGCGGTCAGCGGCCAGGGTTGCACCTATCGGCTGGTGTCGGGCGATCCCGTCGACATTCTCGACCATGGGCGCCCGCTTCGCGTGGGCAGCGATCCCGTCGTCATGGACCGGCCGCGCCTGAAAGGCGTGATTTTCGATCTCGACGGCGTGCTGACCGACACGGCCGAGGACCATTATCAAGCGTGGCAGGCGCTCGCCGACTCCTATGGCTTCGCATTCGATCGCGAGGTCAATCATCGGCTGAAGGGTGTCGATCGGCGTAACTCCCTGCGGCTGATCCTCGAACATGCGGGGGCGGAGGTCGAAGCGGAGAGGTTCGACGCCATGCTGGCGGAAAAGAACGACATTTATCGCGAACGGCTTGCCGCCTATTCGCCCGCGGACCTCTTCGCGGGGGTCGGCGCGCTGTTCGACGGCCTGCGCGCCGCGGGGTTGAAGATCGGCCTCGCGTCGGCCAGCCGCAACGCGCCCGACGTCGTGCGCCTGCTCGGCATCGCCGACCAGTTCGATTTCATTGCGGATGCGGGGGCGGTCGCGAACGCCAAGCCCGCGCCCGATATCTTCCTGGCCTGTGCCCACGGCATGGGCCTTCGCCCGGACCAGTGCATCGGTATCGAAGATGCAGAGGCCGGGGTTTCGGCCATCCATGCGGCGGGCATGGTGGCCATTGGCATCGGGTCAGAAGAGGCGCTGCCCGACGCCGACATGCACGTCCCCGCCACAGGCCAGCTCACGGTCGCCAATATCCTGTCGTTCGAACGGGCTGCGGCGGCGCGCGGGGGCCTTTCAACCAGACCAGATAAAGTGGAGGAAATCTCATGTTGAACCGGACCCGTCTGCTGGCGTCCGCCGCGCTCTTTGCGCTGCCGACCGCCGCCTATGCCCAGGAAGCGCCTCAGACCGATTATACCGCGCCCGCCGAGGACGAGATCATCGTGACCGGCACCGCCGGCGGCGGCATCAACCGTCAGTCCGCCGCCTTCGCGATCACCAACATCACTGCCGACGCGATCGCCAAGGCGGCGCCGAACAGCACCGCCGATCTGTTCAAGGTCATCCCCGGCGTCTCGGCCGAAAGCTCGGGCGGCCAGAATGGCGCGAACATCTTCGTGCGCGGCTATCCCTCCGGCGGTGACGCCGAATTCGTGACGCTGACGACGCAGGGCGTGCCCTTCTTCTCGCCGCCGACCTTGTCCTTCCTCGAAAACACGCAGCTCATCCGCGTCGACGAGACGATCGCGCGCGTCGAGGCGGTTCGCGGCGGCACTGGCGCCCTGTTCGGCAACGGCCAGCCCGGCCTGACCGTCAACTTCGTCCAGAAGGAAGGCGGCAGCGAGTTCGAAGGCCTGGTGAAGGCCAGCATCGCCGATTATGGCGACGTGCGCGGCGACCTGGTGCTTTCGGGTCCGCTCGGTGACAATACGACCTTCCTGGTCGGTGGCTATTATTCGACCGGCCATGGCATCCGCAACCCGGGCTTCTCGCCCGAGAAGGGCGGCCAGATCACCGCGAACGTGCGGCATGACCTCGACAAGGGCTCGATCCTCGTCTTCGCGCGCTACCTCAACGACCATGGCCAGTGGCTGCTGCCGATCCCGGTCGTCCGCGACGGCGACAAGGTGCGCCAGTTCGGCAACATCGACCCCGGTACGGGAGCGCTCGCCGGCCGCGAAACGCGGCTCAGCCTGCTGCCCGACGGCAGCCGCGCCGATCTGGCCGACGGCCGCGGTGCGAAGCTGATCAACCTCGGTACGAATTTCGATTACGAAATCGGTGATGGCCTGCAGGTCCGCTATCGTGCCAGCTACCTCAACGGCGATGCCGATACGACGGGCCTCGTTCCCGCGAGCACGGCGCAGTCGGCGAGCGACTATGCGGCGAGCCTTGGCGGGACGATCGGTAGCCTGACCTATGTCAATGGCGGCGGTGCGGTCGCGGGCACGCAGCAGGTCATCCGCGCCGGCACCTGGATCGTGCGCAAGCAGATCGAGGATTTCACCAACGATCTCAACCTCGAATGGAAGAGCGGGAATAACAAGTTCACCGTCGGTGCCTATTTCTCGGACTTCTCGTCGAACGACCAGTGGAACCTCGGCAACATCCGCCTGCTGACCGCAGAGAATAATGCGCGCGTCCTGGACCTCGTCCTCGCCGACGGCCGCGTCGTCACCAATCGCGGTTTCACGCAGGGTTCGTTCTTCAACGTCAACGCCGCCTATGACGGCCGCGAATATGCCTTTTATGCGGTCGACGAATATCAGATCACGCCCGAACTGCGGTTCGACGCGGGTATCCGGTATCAGAATTACAAGGCGACGGGCACGCTGGAGAACAACAATTTCGGCGTCGACGTCGATGGCGATGCGAACACGCTCTACGACAGCAACACGGCAGTCCTGAACGGCACCTTCAACACGATTTCGTACAAGAAGGGCGCCTGGTCGTGGACGGCGGGCCTGAACTATGATTTCACCTCGTCGCTCGGCGCCTATGTCCGCTACAATCGCGGCAACACCAACCCCTTCTTCGACAATCTGCGTGACGGCATCCGCGTCTCGCCGCGCGTCGACAATTATGAAGGCGGGATCAAGCTGCGTACCGACCTCGTGTCGCTCTATGCCACGCTGTTCCACACCAACTTCAAGGGGCTGGTGACGACGGTCATCGGCAATGGCGGACCGCAGGCGTCGATCGGCGGGGCGCGCAGCACCGGCGTCGAGCTTGAAGGACAGATTCGTCCGATCGACAATTTCGCGATCGCCTTCTCGGGCACCTGGCTCGACGCGAAATATCGCAACTTCTTCGCCAACAACGGCGCAACCGACCTCAGCGGCAACCGCGTCCAGCGGCAGCCGAAGTGGCAGTGGCGCGTGACGCCGTCGTATGACATCGAATTCGGCAGCGACAGCAAGGTCTCGCTCTATTCGACCTTCGCCTATGTCGGCGACCGCTTCTCCGACACCGGCAATACGCAGGATCTCCCGCATTATTTCAAGATCGATGCGGGCGTCACCTTCGACGTCAATCGCGCGCTGACCTTCGCGGTTACCGCCGACAATCTGACCGACAAGGTCGGGCTGACAGAGGGCGATCCGCGCACGATCGGCCAGACCGGCGGCGAAGTCGTCAACGCGCGCCCGATCCTCGGCCGTTCGTTCCGCTTCAGTGCGGCCTATAAATTCTAAGAGGGAGGAGGGGGATCGACCTCTTTTCGTAACTCTCCTACTGGGTGGTCGCGGCCTCTTCGCGGCCACCCCTTCTTTTAGGTCTCACGGGGGACGGACATGGCGCGTACTCGGCTGATCGCCGCACTGATATTGACCTATGTCGCCTTTGCGATGCTCCTCAACAGCGTCGGCACGGTCATCCTCCAGTCGATTTCGAGTTTCCATGTCACCAAGCCCCAGGCGAGTACGCTCGAAGGCTTCAAGGACATCACCATCGCAGTCGTGTCGTTCGTCACGGCGAGCTATTTGCCGCGGATCGGGCTGCGCAAGGCGCTGATCGGCGCGCTCGCGCTCGCGGTGGCGGCATGTTTCATCATGCCGTTGTTCGGCAGCTTCAACGTCGCGCGGCTGCACTTCGCGCTCGTCGGCGCGGCTTTCGCGGTCGCCAAGGTCGTCGTCTATTCGATGATCGGGCTCGTGACCGAAGACGCGCGCAAACATGCCAGCCTGACCAGCCTGATCGAGGGCATGTTCATGGTCGGCGTATTGTCTTCCTATTGGGTGTTCAGCGCCTTCATCGATCCCGCAGGGCTGCGCTGGCTCGACGCCTATTGGGTGCTCGCGATCATCCCGGCGCTGGCGCTCGCCCTGCTGCTGTCGACCGGGGTCGACGAAAACCGGACGCATATCGGCTATGAGGAGCCGGGGATGGAGCGCGCGCCGATGCTGGCGATGCTGAAGCTCGCGGGGCTGCCGCTGGTGCTCGTCTTCATCCTCTGCGCCTTCGTCTTCGTCCTGATCGAGCAGGGGATCGGAACATGGTTGCCGGTCTTCAACAACGAAGTGCTGCACCTGCCCGCGCAGATGAGCGTGCAGGCCGCCAGCCTGTTCGCGGCGTGCATCGCGATCGGGCGGTTCGGCGCCGGAGCGGTGATGGCGCGCTTCGACTGGTATCCGGTGCTCAACGTCTGCCTCGTGCTGCTCGCGGCGCTGATCATCCTCGTCCTGCCCCTCGCCGACGGACTGACGCCCGGTGCGATCCACGGCTGGGGCGACGCCCCCGTTGCCGCGTTCCTGTTCCCGCTGATCGGGATCGCGCTCGCGCCGATTTACCCGACGATCATCTCGGTGATGCTGAGCGCCATGCCCCATCGCCAGCATCCGCCGCTGATGGGGTTGGTCGTGATTTTTTCCGCGCTTGGCGGCACCACCGGCTCGATCATTACCGGTGCAATCTTCGCGCATTTCGATGGGCGTACAGCCTTCACGCTGATGCTCGTCCCCACCGCAGCGCTGACGGTCGGGCTCTTCATGCTTCGCCGCAGAATCCGGGCCTCCGAGGCTTGATCGCCGGAAAAAGGCAAACGCAAGCTGACGCGCTTGACCGCGACATCACCGCTGCCAATGATCCCGATCGAGGCGCCGTGTTCACGCTTACCTTCCCTGGGGCGTGGATTGCCGGCGCCGTCGATCCCGTTTGACCCTTTGCCTCATGGTCGGGCGGTCAAAGACGGATGAGATCGGTCAAGGGGTCAAGGCAAGCCCAGTCGTTCGAGCACCGCTTTCACATAGGTCGGGCCGACCTGTACGACTGCGCCGTCCTCCATCTCCAAAGAGATCAAGCCCTTGCCGAGCCGCCGTACCGCTTTCACCAGCGCGGGGCGGATGAAGGTCGAGCGGTGGACGCGCATCAATTGCTGCGGATCGAGGAGCTGTTCGAGCGCGCCCATCGAGATGCGATGGATGTGGCTGCGCGTCGCGGTGTGAAACAGCACATAGTCGCGCGCCGCCTCGACCCATTCGATTTGCGCGACGGGCAGGCGCAGATTGCCGCTCGCGGTCTGAACCCAGATCGCGTCGTTGTGCGTCTCGTGCGGCGGCGCGGTTGCCAGCCGCTCGGCGGCATCGCGCATCGCGTGGCGCCGGCGTGCGCGCTCGACCGCTTGGCGCAGCCGGTCGAAGCGGACGGGCTTGAGCAGATAATCCGCCGCCTCGACCTCAAAGGCATCGGGCGCATATTGTTCGAAAGCGGTGACGAAGACGATCTCCGGGCGCGGGGCGACGACCAGGTCGGCGGCGACACGAATCCCGCTTTTCTTCGGCATCGAGATATCGAGCATGACCAGGTCGGGACGCAGTTCGGCGATCCGCGCCTCGGCTTCCTCGCCCGTCGCGGCGGTGCCCACGACCTCGGCGCCGTCGATATCGCCGAACAGCGTGTCGAGCCGGCGGAGCGCCAGCGGCTCGTCGTCGACGAGCAGGACGCGGAGCGCGCTCACGCCGCCACTCCCTCGTCGCTCCGTTCGAGCGGCAGGCGCGCGATCGCAAGGAAGCCGCGGTCGCGCGTCAGCGTCTCAAGCGTGCCCTTGGCGCCATAGTGCGTGTCGAGCCGCTGCCGGACGTTCGCGATACCGAGCCCGGTGCCGGGGCGGGCGTCCTGTTCGAGGCCCGCGCCGTCGTCCTCGACCGCGATGACCAGGGTGTCGCCGTCGCGCGAGGCTTCGACCTTGATCGTCACGGGCTCCGCCGAAGGCGCCAGCGCATATTTGATCGCATTCTCGATCAGCGGCTGGAGCAGAAAGCCCGGCACCAGCGCGCCGTTGAGCGCAGGCGGGCAGGTGAATTCGACCGCGAGCCGATCGCCGAAGCGGACGCTCTCGATCTCCAGATAATGCTGCAGCGTCGCCAACTCGTCCTCGAGCGGCAGCAGCGCGTCGGGCTCTGAGGACAGGGTCGCGCGCAGAAATTCGGACAGTTTGGCAAGCATTGCGTCGGCCGCGCCATAATCGCGCGTGACGATCAGCGACGAGATGGCGTTGAGCGTGTTGAATAGGAAATGGGGGTTGAGCTGGTAGCGCAGCGCGGCAAGGCTGGCGGCGCTCGCCGCCGCTTCTGCTCGGCTTGCCGCCTCGCGCGCGGCGGCGAGTTCGAGTTCGCGCTCGCGGGCAAGCTTGTTCGCTTCGATCACGGTGAACGCCGCGCCCAGCAGCGCGAATTGCCAGACGAGGGCGATGAAGTTGTTCGTGGCGCGCAAGGCAAAGGGGGCGATCTTCTGCGTGGATACGACGAGCCGTCCGATCCATTCGCCGGTCGCGGCGTCGATCAGGGCCAGGGTCGCCGACGCCAGGATGACCGCAGCGCCCATCGCGGCCAGCCGGACGACCATGTTGCCGCGGCGCGTCCTGCGCACCGCCCAATAGACGCCGCCCGAAAGCAGGACGCCCATCACGCAAATGTTGATCACCGACACCGTGACGTAGAGGCTGGCACCGCTGAAAACATGATAGGGGATCAGATACAGCACCCCGGACAGCGTCCAGGTCGCGATGACCAATGCGATGGTCTGGCGATGTTCGGGTCTCAGCGGCATTGCGATTCCTTTGTGTAATGCGCGCCAAGCATAAGGGAAGCCTGCGCCGCGGGCGTCCTTCCCCGTCGCGCCGGCGTCGGTCTTCGTCGCACGAAATCGGGTCGGGCGACCCGCGATCCGGGTTCGTAGCAGAAGGATGGAGCCGATATGCCGGGCCCGATAGCCGGCCTCCATTCGCGGCATTCCGCCGCCAGGAGACAGACTGTGGCAAATCGTTACCGCACCGGGCTGATCGCCCTCGGGCTGCTCGGCACCCTGATCGTCGCCGAGGGACGCACCAACGCGTCCGAGCCTGTCGCTGCGACGCCCGCAGCCGCTGCTTTCCAGCCGCTCGAGATGCTGCCGTCGGGCCATCCGGTGGTTCGGGTCGCGGTCGACGGGTCTGCGCCAAGGCGTTTCGTCATCGACACCGCGGCAAGCGAGACCACGATCCTGCCGAAACTTCGCGCGGCGATGGTGGGGCTCGTCGTCAAGCCGTCGGACGAGCCGCTCGACGGCGCGGCGGGGCGGTCGGAGGTCGAGACCGCGACGGTGGGTCTGCTGGAGGTCGCCGGTTTCGGCTTTCGCTCGCTCGAAGCGCTGGTGCTGCCGCCGGGGCCGGTCGATGGCCTGGGCGTCGACGGCATTTTGGGCGCCGACATCATCGCCGACTTCGCGGTCGAACTCGACATTCCGGCGCATCGCTGGCGCATGACGCGGTCCGCCGATGCAGCGATGCTGCGCGGGCTAACAGCATCGGTTCCCTTCACGCTCGACGAGGAACGCGCGCCGCGACTGACGATCCGGCTGAACGGCGTCGAGGTTCCGGCGGTACTCGATACCGGAGCGCGCGGGACCATCATAAACTGGGCGGCCGCGAAGGCGATCGGCCTGACCCCCGATACGCCCGGACTGGTCAAGGGAACCGATGTCAGGGGAGCGACCGCCCACGCGACGCCGAGCGTCAAGGCGAAACTCGCCCGCCTGTCGATCGATACCGCCGAAATGCGCGATCGCGACATCCGCATCGCCGACCTGCCGGTGTTCAAGGTGCTCGGCTTCGAGGCCGACCAGCCCGCGGTGATCTTGGGCATCGACATGTTCGCCGACCGGCGCTTCGTCATCGATCATCCGGGGCTCCGCCTGCATGTCTCGCCGCCGGCGGACCCTGCTTCCGGACCGAAGCAACCCTGATGGAGCAGGGGCGGGCCGGTGCTGCGAACGCCCGCCGATAAGCCCGCCCAAAAAGAAGGCGCGCGGTACGGGATACCGCGCGCCCAGTTCGTGCCCAACGTGCCCCGTTGGATTTCCCGCGACGCCCATCGCGGGGCAAGGAGCACGGTCCGACCCGGGAGAGAGGGTGTGCCGGACCGCGCAATGCCTCGTTAAATGCGTTCGATGATCGTGACCGGCGCCATGCCGCCGCCGGTGCACATGGTGGCAAGCCCGGTATTGAGATCGCGGCGCTCCATCTCGTCGAGCAAAGTGCCGAGGATGATCGCGCCGGTCGCGCCGATCGGGTGGCCGAGCGCGATCGCGCCGCCGTTGACGTTGACCTTCGCCGGATCGACGTCGAGGTCGCGCATGAACTTCAGCGGCACGACCGCGAAGGCTTCGTTGATCTCGATCAGGTCGATGTCGCCGATCTCCATACCCGCCTGTTTCAGCGCCTTGCGCGTGGCGGGGACGGGCGCGTTGAGCATCAGTTCGGGGCTGTCGCCCGCCGAGCTGAGGTGACGGATGCGTGCGCGCGGCTTCAGCCCATGCGCCTTTGCATAGTCTGGCGATGCGATCACGACCGCCGCGGCACCGTCGACAACGCCCGACGAGTTGCCCGCGTGGTGGATGTGGTTGATCTCGACCTCGGGGTACGTCGCACGGACAAGCTGCGCATAGGTCGTTCCCGCCGCGTCAAGCGGGCGCTCCATGAAGCCGGGAAACGCGGCCGCCAGCGACGACAGGCCTTCCATCGTCGTCGAGGGGCGCGGATATTCGTCATGATCGAGCGCGAGGCGGCCGTCGACATGGTGGACGGGCACGACCGACCTGGCGAAGCGGCCGTCCTTGATCGCCTCGTCGGCGCGGCGCTGGCTTTCGAGGCCGAGCGCGTCCGCCTCTTCGCGCGTGAAGCCTTCGAGCGTCGCGAGCAGGTCGGCGCAGATACCCTGGTGCGGCTGCGGGTGTCGGCGGCGCAGATCTTCATTCCCGGCGTCGACGAACGGGCTGCGGTCGGTGGTGCTGATGAAGGACATCGATTCGACGCCGCCCGCCATCGTCAGGTTCATCATTCCCGACATCACGCCCATCGCCGCGACATTGACAGAGGTAAGCCCCGAGCCACAGAACCGGTCGATCGTAAAGCCGGGCGCAGCCGGGCCGAAGCCCGCGTCGAGTGCGGCCATGCGCGCGATGCACGATCCCTGCTTGCCGAATTGCGAACCGCAGCCCGCGATCACTTCGTCGATATCGTCGGGGTCGATGTCATTCCGCGCCGCGAGCGCTCGCAACACTGTCGACAACAGGCGCTGCGGATGGACTTCGGTCAGCGAGCCCTTGCCGATCTTGCCGCCGCCGCGTGGGGTGCGGGCGGCGTCGATGATCCATGCTTCGGTCATGCAAATATCCTTTCGAAAAGAAGAGCTCAGGCGGCCGCGCCGGCCATGGCCTTGGCGAACACGCCGCGCAGCTGACCGCCGCCATTCTCGGGCACCGCCTCGTCGGTGCGATCTGCGATTTCGGCAAAGCGCGCGGCGACGAGTTCGGGGGTCGGCGCTTCGTCATAGATACCCTTGGTCAGCGTGATGTTGGCAGTCTCGAAGCCGCCGGCGCCGGCGCACAGCGTCGTACGCGTCGGCGCCCCCTCGGAGACCAGATAGACAAGTCCGGCCGCGACGGCTTCGGGCTGGAGGCGGGCCAGAATCTCTTCCGCCATCAGGTTTTCGGTCATGCGCGTCGCCGCGACGGGCGCGATGCAGTTGACCCGAATGTCGCTCTTCGCACCCTCGATCGCGAGCGTCTGCATCAGGCCGACGAGCGCCATCTTCGCCGCGCCATAATTGGCCTGGCCGAAATTCCCGTAGAGCCCCGACGAGGAGGTCGTCATGACGATGCGGCCGTAATTCTGCTCGCGCATCAGGTCCCACACCGCCTTTGAGCAGATCGCGGCGCCCATCAGATGGACGTCCATGACGAGACGAAAATCCTCGATCTCCATCTTCGCAAAGCTCTTGTCGCGAAGGACGCCTGCATTGTTGACCAGAATATCGATGCGGCCCCACCGGCCGCGCGCGGCATCGACCATCGCCTGAACGTCGGCGACGCTGGTGACCGAGGCGCCGCTCGCCATCGCCTCGCCGCCGGCGGCGCGGATCTCGTCGACGACGCGGTCGGCGGCTTCGCTCGACCGGCCCGAGCCGTCGAGCGAGCCACCGAGATCGTTGACCACCAGCTTCGCGCCCCGACGGGCAAGCTCGAGCGCATAGGCGCGGCCAAGCCCGCCACCTGCGCCGGTGATGATTGCTACCTTGCCGTCGAACCGCATCGCATCCTCATTATTTTAGGTTTCGGTATGAAATTTTCTGGTCCTAGACGCCAGCAGATCGACAAGAGTCAATTCTGATTGGCTAAGTTTGCGTATTTGGTTTCCTGTTTGGCGCGAAAAGTCGGAGCGCGGGACGGCCCCGTCCGCGGATCTGCGGATACGGCGGCCGAAAAATTTGGAGCTCGGGATGGCGGCTGGCGCGTCAGTGCGCGAGTAGCCCGGCGAAGAAGGGGCGCGTGTAGGCGGCGTCGATCGTCGTCTTGTCGAGTTCGGGCGCCCAGAGCCGGAGGTCGCCGACAGCATTGGTGATCGCGAGCAGGAGTTCGGCGCCGATATGTGCGTCGATCGGCCGGATCGAACCATCTGCGATGCCGCGGCCGATGACGAGCGCCGAGCGGTTCGAAAGGCGCCCGAATTGCTTGAGCAGCGCATCGCGTTCGGGATTCGGTATGCTGACGACGGCTTTCAGTGCGAGCAGTGGACCGGCCTCCGACATCTGGAAGTCGATCAAGGCTGCGAAGCTGGCATATATCTCGTGAAGCCCGCTACCCCCTTGCTCGTCGGCCTGCCGCTGTGCGGCGCGCATGATCGCAATCGTCCGTTCGAGGCACTGGATCACCAGGTCGTGCTTCGTCTCGACATGATGATAGAAGCTGCCCTTCGTGACCTTGAGCCGCGCCGAGATGCGCTCGACGGATGCCCCGGCATAGCCCTGATCGTTGATCAATTCGGTCGCTGCTTTGAGGAAGCGTTCGGGGCCGACGTCCGACGGCGATCCGGGCGGCGGGATTTCGAGGGGCAGGGCAGGGGCGCTTTCTCCGGCGGCAAGCGCACCGATACCGTTCCGCAATATGTCGAGGATGCCGTCGGCGATCTGGGCAAAATAGCGGCTGTCGTAACTCTCCATGATCCGCCGCGACCAGAAGAGCGCCGCGAGCAACTGATGCGTCTGCGCGGCAAGTGCGGTGGCGTCGACCGGGGCGTCGGCGGTGACAAGCAACCCCCGGAACGACCGGAAGAGGCGGACAAAGGCGGCGTTGACCTCCTCGTCCCCCAGCGCCTGCGCATCGTGGAAATGGACGATCGGCGGCGTGCGGCCCTCGCAGATATCGGCATAGAGCGCGGCATATGCCCGAAACACCGCCGCGACGCGCTGGAACGGTGTCGGCTGGGGCGCGGCCTCGCCGACAATCTGCTGGAAGCGGTCGATCGCCTGCAGGAAACATGTCGCGGCAAGCTGTTCCTTGCGCCGGAAATAATAGGCGACGCCGGTCGCGACGATGTCGAGGCGCGCCGCGACTTCCGCGAGCGTCATGCCGTGGACGCCCTTTTCGTTGATCAGTTCGACCGCGGTCTGGACAACCGCGTCGCGGCGGCGAAAGCGTCTGTCGGGTTTGGGAGAGGCGGAAGCGGTCATGGGACAGGGGCTCGATCGGGCGCAGAAAAAAATGCCGCCTTGCGGAGCGCGTAACAAAAGATGCGGCGACAATCCATCATCCTGCCGCGGCGTTTGGCAGACGAAGCGCCGCCGCCGTTGCTTCGACGATCGCCTTTGTATCGTGGTAATCCGGCGGCCGGTCGCTATATCGGAGACGGCGGCAGGATTCCTGCCGGTTCGCCAAAGGGGCCACGTCCCCGCCCGCCCTGCGGCGGGTTTCAGGTCCGGGACGGCCCGGCAGTCTTTTCAAAGGAGGCTGCCCATGCCGTGGGTGTATCTTGTCATCGCCGGGCTGTTCGAGGTGGTGTGGGCTTTTTCCATGAAACAGTCGGATGGCTTCACGCGCCCCGGCCCGACGATTGTCACCATCGCCGCAATGATCGCGAGTTTCGCGCTGCTTTCGCTGTCGATGAAGTCGCTGCCGCTCGGTACCGCCTACACCATCTGGACCGGGATCGGTGCGGTCGGGGCATTTCTGGTCGGGATAGCGATGCTGGGCGAGGCCGCGAGTGCGATGCGCATCGTCGCGGCGCTGCTGATCGTCACCGGGCTGGTGCTGATGAAAATTGGCACGCCGGCGTGACGCCGCGATCTGCCGCTATCGCTTGCCATCGTCCGGACGCGCGGCTAAAGGCGCTTCATTCGGACAGATGCGCCGTTTTCCTTCCGCCTTTCGCCGACATGCTCGGGGAGGGTGGGCGGACTATTGCCCGAAGCACGGTTGACGTGTGGGGGACGGCAACCCATCTGGCCCGGAACATTGACGCATGAAGGACAGGACGATCGATATGGCGAGGCCCAAGATTGGCGAATTCGTCAACCAGGTGAAAACCGAAGCCACGAAGATCGTGTGGCCGACGAGCCGCGAGACGGTGCAGACGACGATCATGGTGCTGATCATGACGACGATCCTGTCGCTGTTCTTCTTCGGCGTCGATTCGGTATTCAAGCTGATCGTCGGCTGGCTGACGTCGCTCGCGCGCTAAGCGCGAATCCAGGGATTAAGGAACAACCATAATGGCGCGCTGGTACATCATTCACGCCTATTCGGGCTTCGAGAACAAGGTTCGCGATTCGGTGATCGCCGAAGCCGAACGCATGGGGCTGACCCAGCTCGTCGAGGCGGTCGAGGTGCCCGTCGAAACAGTCACCGAGGTCAAGCGCGGCAAGAAGGTTCAGGCCGAGCGGAAATTCTTCCCCGGCTATGTCCTCGCCAAGCTGACGATGACCGACGACGTCTATCACCTTGTCAAGAACACGCCGAAGGTTACCGGCTTCCTGGGGTCGTCGGGCAAGCCGCAGGCGATCAGCGAGGCTGAGGCCGCGCGCATCCTGAACAGCAAGGAAGAGGCCGCGGCGCGTCCCAAGACCGAAATCCGCGTCGATTATGAGATCGGCGATCAGGTCAAGGTGCTCGAAGGTCCGTTCGCGAGCTTCAACGGCGTTGTCGAGGAACTCGATTTCGACAAGGCGCGCGTCAAGGTCAGCGTGTCGATCTTCGGCCGCGCGACCCCCGTCGAGCTCGATTTCGAGCAGGTCGAACGCATGAAGTGATGGCTCGGGCCATCGCTCTCCGAAAAGATTGGACCGTCGCATGAGTCTGACTCCTTCAGAGATTCAGGCTCGTGCCGATCGTGCGCGCGCCATCCACGCCGCGGTCGACCGGGAGCGCGTCGTCCGCCGCGTCACCAAGCTCTTCGATCTCGAAGCGGCTGAAGAGCCCGACGAATTTACCTTCCCTGCCTTCACCAAGCCTATGCGCCAGCGGATCTTCGGCGGGCAGGTGATCGCGCAGGCGATGGTTGCTGCGGCGCGAACGGTCGACGCGGGGAAGGGCGTGCATTCGCTCCATGCCTATTTCCTGCGCGGGGGCGACGAGGCGAAGCCGCTCCATTTCCGCGTCCACCGCGATTTCGACGGACGCAGTTTCGCGAACCGCCGCGTCGTCGTGCGCCAGGACGGCAAGGTGATCTTCAACCTCACGGCATCCTTCCAGGCGCCCGAGCAGGGGCTGTCGCACCAGGCGCCGATGCCCGATCTGCTGCCGCCCGACCAATGCCGCGACTTCGGCGACGTGATAGCCGCCGATCCGCTGATCGACGACGCGCGGCTCGAACAGATGGCAACCAACCATCCGTTCGACGTGCGCAGCTTTCGCCCGCCCGCGGGCACGGCCTCGACGATGCATTATGAATGGTTCCGCATCGCGGCGCCGGTCGGCGACGACCCGCTGACGCATCGCGCGCTGCTCGCTTACGCATCGGACATGGGCCTCTTGTCGTCGGCGATGGTGCCGCACGGCCTGACCTGGACGCAGCCGGGGCTGTTTTCGACCAGCCTCGATCATGCGATGTGGTTCCACGACGACATCCGCGTCGACGACTGGTTCGTCTATGTCATGGACAGCGACTGGACCGGTGGCAGCCGCGGGATCAACCGCGGGCTCATCTATCGTAAGGACGGCACCCTGATCGCTTCGGCGGTTCAGGAAGGGCTGATCCGCCTCGTTCCGCCCGCATAAGGCTTGTTTTCTGCGGCGTTTGCGCTTATGGGCGCCGCTTCGCGTCAGATAAGGGCGTGATTCCGCGCGGGAGGAAGGGGTGATGCCCTTCTGCTTGACCGCTTATTTTGAGCCCCGGATTCCGGTCGGGGGCGACAGAAAGAAAGGAGGCCACCATGGCCAAGAAGATTAGCGGCTACATCAAGCTGCAGGTGCCCGCCGGCACCGCCAACCCCTCGCCGCCGCTCGGGCCGGCACTGGGTCAGCGCGGCGTGAACATCATGGAATTCTGCAAGGCATTCAACGCCGCGACGGATGGCATGGAAAAGGGCACGCCGACCCCGACGATCATCACCGTCTATGCCGACAAGAGCTTCTCGTTCGTCACCAAGACGCCGCCGGCGACTTACCTGATCAAGAAGGCCGCGAACCTGAAGTCTGGCTCGAAGGAACCCGGCAAGATCAGCGGGGGCAAGATCGCCCGTTCGAAGCTGACCGAAATCGCCGAGATCAAGATGAAGGATCTCAACGCGAACGATCTGGAACAGGCAACGAAGATCATCGAGGGCAGCGCGCGCTCGATGGGCCTCGAAGTGACGGAGGGCTGAACCCATGGCTAAGCTGACCAAGAAGCAGAAGGCCCTCGAGGGCAAGGTCGACGCGCTGAAGCTGCACGGCGTCGACGAAGCGATCAAGACGGTGCGCGAGCTGGCCTCGGCCAAGTTCGACGAAACGCTGGAAATCGCGATGAACCTGGGCGTCGATCCGCGTCACGCCGACCAGATGGTCCGCGGCGTCGTCACGCTGCCCGCCGGCACGGGCAAGGACGTCAAGGTTGCCGTGTTCGCGCGCGGCGACAACGCCGACAAGGCGCTGGCCGCCGGCGCCGACAAGGTCGGTGCCGAAGACCTCATGGAAGACATGCTCGCGGGCAACCTCGACTATGGCCGCGTCATCGCGACGCCGGACATGATGGGCATCGTCGGCCGCCTCGGCAAGACGCTGGGTCCGAAGGGCCTCATGCCGAACCCGAAGCTCGGCACCGTCACCCCGAACGTCGCCGAAGCGGTCAAGGCAGCCAAGGGCGGCCAGATCGAATTCCGCGTCGAAAAGGTCGGCATCATCCACGCCGGCATCGGCAAGCTGTCTTTCGGCGAGGAAAAGCTTCGCCAGAACTTCGACGCCTTCGTCGACGCGATCGTCAAGGCCAAGCCGGCCGGTGCGAAGGGCAAATATGTCCGCAAGATCGCGCTTTCGTCGTCGATGGGCCCCGGCATCAAGGTCGATACGGCCGACGTGACCGGCGCCTGATCGAGCGCAAAGGATACAGCGAAGGGCCGGGGGAAACCCCGGCCCTTTTCTTATGGACGTTGCCGTTTCGGGGCGATGCGGGTCGCCCGGGGAATCGTCAGAGAATCTCGCGGACCAGATCTTGCGGGCGGCAAAAGCGAACGCCCTTGTCGGTCTCGACGAACGGGCGGTTCACATAGGCGGGATTTTCGACCATCGCGGCGATGATCGCCTCCTCGCCCGCGTCGCCTAGCCCGCGTTCCTCGGCGTCGGTGCCGCGCAAGCGCAGCGCCTCGCGTGCCGTCATGCCCGCGTCCCTGAACAGCTGGCGCAGCTTGTCCGCGGTGTAGGGCGTCTTCAGATAGTGGACGATCTCGACCTCGATACCGGGGGTCTCTTCCAGAATCGCCAGCGTCTTGCGCGAGGTACCGCAGGCGGGGTTGTGCCAGATTGTCGCTTTCATGCGGCGTTCCCTAACGAGAGTGTAACGGAGCGTAAACCGGCTATTCATGGCGATTATGGCACATTTTCCCGCATGAAGAGGCTCGACCGTCTTGCCTTTGCCGCCGGGAACCCGATCTATGTATGATCGAGGGACCGCCAATAGGCGGCCAATGCGGGGTTGTGGTTCAAGTGAATGAGTTGATCGATCGCAGGGCAATGCTGGCAATGGCCGGTGCAGGCGCGTTCGCGGCGACGTCGGCGCGCGCCGCGCAGTTGCCCGACTGGCTTACCCAGCCGCGTCCGCCGGTGCCGGTTCAGGCGCCGGTCGACTATCTCGCCGTCGCGAAAAAGCAGCTCGCGCTGCAATCGCGCGCCATTCCGCAGACCGACCGCGTCGGCATCGTCGATTTCGGCCTGCCCTCGTCGCGGCCGCGCTTCGCGCTCGTCGACATGGTGAAGGGCAGGGTCGAGATGTTCCCGGTCACCCACGGCCGCGGTTCGGACCCGCAGCACGACGGCTGGCTCAAGCGCTTCTCGAACGCGCCGGGCAGCCTGGCCTCGTCGCGCGGCGCCTATCGCACCAGCGACTATTATTGGGGCGCCAATGGATCGTCGATGCGGCTCGCCGGGCTGGAGCCCGACAACAGCAACGCCGACATGCGCGCGATCGTCATTCACGGCGCCTGGTATGCCGACCCGTCGCTCATCGCGACGCAAGGCAAGCTGGGGCGCAGCGAGGGCTGTTTCGTGTTCGGCGAGGATCTGTTGCCCGAGGTGCTCTACAAGCTCGGCCCCGGCCGCCTGCTGTTCGCCGACAAGCTGAGCGTGCCGCCGCCGGCGCCGGCGTTCGAAATGCCGCCGCGCGAACCGCTGCCGGGCGAGGACAAGCTGATCCGCACCGGCGCGAGCAGCGGGACGATTCCCAAGACCGCAGATTGACCAGGTCCGTCCCTGCGTTCGCAATGACGGGAACAGGGTCTCAGTAAATTCCCCCGTTGCCGGGCTTATTGACCTGCGTGGTCGTCATCGGCGCGGTCGGGACCACTGCGGGCGGGTTCGGCGAGATCAGCACCGCGGCGGCGCGGCCGGGCTTGGCGAAGCTTGTCACTACCGGCGCGTCGCGGCCATAGATGTCGGCCAGCTTGGCGATGCCGTTCCCGGCCGCGTTCGGGACCACGGTCCAATAAGCGACATAGACCGGGAAGGGGTCTTCGAAGCTGAACTTCGTCGTCTTGCCGCTCGCGATCGCCTCGCCGAACTCCTCGGGGCTCTTGCCGGCGAAATAAACCGCCATCAGCCCGGAGAAATGCAGCGCGCGCTCGGTGCGGATGCAGCCGTGGCTGAAGGCGCGCGCGGCGGAAGCGAAGGCACCCTTCGACGGCGTATCGTGCAGGTAGATGGCGTGCGGATTGAGCATCTCCATCTTCATCACGCCCAGCGCATTGTTGGCACCGGGCTGTTGCACGACCGACAGCGTCTTGCCGCTCCCTGTCCATGTATAGCCCTGCGCGCGCGCCGTCGCGGGGCTCCGCGCGATCGTGGCGCCGATGCCCTCGGCGATGATGCTCTTCGGCAGCGTCCATGTCGGGTTGACGATGATCCCCGTCGCCATCGGGTTGAGCTGCGGCGTCGGCGTCGTCGGTTTGCCGACGACGGCCTTGTGCGTCGCGATGATCGTGCCGCCATGGACGACGCGGGTCAGATATTCGGGGACGTTGCTGACGACATAGCGGTCGCCGAGGTCGCGCGGCATCCAGCGCCAGCGTTCCATGTTGACACGGATCGCATTGGCGTCGGCAGGCGATTTCGCACTCTTGAGCGCCGCCTTCAGCACCGCGAAATTGGGGTGCACGGGGTCGAGGCCCGCAAGCGAGCGCGACACCGAATTCGAATTGAGCGCCGAGGTGAGCAACGGGATCAGCGGCGTGGCTTGTGCATCGCTGTCGGTCATGAACCACTGCTTGCGCGCGGCATTGGGCGTGCGGCCGTCGCGCAGATGCGTCGCGAGCAGCAGGAAGCTGTCGGTCGCGACCTTGTCGAGCTGGATCTGGTTCTTCGCGAGGATCGCCTGCGCGAGGCCGTCGGGATTATAGTCCTGCGGGAACAGTCCCTCGCTGCCGACCTTTTCGATGAAGCTCAAAAGCTCGGTCGCATTGGCTTCGGACCAGCTCGGCAGATTGGCTTCGGTCACGGTTTCGACGACCGGCGCGTCGTCGGTCACCTTGTCGGGCTGCAGGACGACCGAATCCTCCTTGACGCCGGTCTGCGCGAAAACCGGCGTTGCAAAAAGGGTCAGGGGAAAGACAAGTGCCGCCGACCGGCGCAGCGAAAGGGGGGAATTTTTAGCCATGGTCAAAGCCCATAGCCAAAAACCATCCCTAGTGAAAGTGAGCGGCGGCACAGGTCGGCGCATCCGAAATATCCTCACCCCGCACTGGATCCGGGGTCCGTGCAGCGCCACACGAATGGATACCGGATCAAGTCCGGCATGACGAAGCTATAGGGTTCAGGCCGTGCCTTCGTCCTGCTTCGCCAGCCATTCCTCGAGCCACTTGATCGTATAATCGCCGTGGATCACGTCGGGGTCGGCGAGCAGCGCCTGATGCAGCGGGATGTTCGTCTTGACCCCGGCGATCACCATTTCATCGAGCGCGCGGCGCATCCGCATCATGCAGCTTTCGCGGCTGCGGCCATAGACGATCAGCTTGCCGATCATGCTGTCGTAATAGGGCGGGATCGAATAGCCGGCATAGAGCCCGCTATCGACGCGGACGTGCATCCCGCCCGCTGGATGATAAGCGGTGACCTTGCCCGGCGAGGGCAGGAATGTGCGGGGATCCTCGGCATTGATCCGGCATTCCATCGCATGACCGCGGAATTCGAGGTCTTCCTGTTTGACCGAAAGCCCGGCGCCGCCGGCGATGCGGATCTGTTCGCGGACGAGGTCGAAGCCGGTGATCATCTCGGTCACCGGATGTTCGACCTGGATGCGCGTGTTCATCTCGATGAAGAAGAACTCACCATTTTCCCACAGGAACTCGATCGTCCCGGCGCCGCGATAGCCCATCTTCGCCATCGCGTCGGCGCAGATGCCGCCCATGCGCGCGCGTTCCTCGGCCGAGATGATCGGCGAGGGAGCTTCCTCCAGCACCTTCTGGTGGCGGCGCTGGAGCGAGCAATCGCGTTCGCCGAGGTGGATGGCATTGCCCTGACCGTCGCCGAACACCTGGAATTCGATGTGGCGCGGGTTGCCGAGATATTTTTCCATATAGACGGTCGGGTCGCCGAAGGCTGCCGCCGCTTCGCTCGACGCCTGACCCATCAGGCTTTCCAGGCTGTCTTCGTCGGGAACGACCTTCATGCCGCGTCCGCCGCCGCCCGAGGCGGCCTTGATGAGGACGGGATAGCCGATTTCCTTGGCGAGCTTCTTGGTCTCCTCGCTGAAGGTCACCGCCCCCGGCGAACCCGGAACGACAGGAAGGCCGAGCGCAACCGCGGTGCGCTTCGCCTCGACCTTGTCGCCCATCGTCCGGATATGCTCGGGCTTCGGGCCGACGAAGATCATGTTATGCGCTTCGATGATCTCCGCGAACCGCTCGTTCTCGGAAAGGAAGCCGTAACCCGGATGGACCGCGTCGGCGCCAGTGATCTCCGCGGCCGAGATGATCGCCGGGATATTGAGATAGCTGTCCTTTGCCGCCGGGGGGCCGATGCATACCGCCTGGTCGGCAAGGCGAACGTGCATCGCGTCGGTGTCGGCGGTCGAATGGACCGCGACGGTCTTGATGCCCATTTCATGGCACGCGCGGTGGATGCGCAGCGCGATCTCGCCGCGGTTGGCGATCAGCAGTTTCTCGATAGCCATCGGGTGAGGCTCAGCTGATGGTGAACAGCGGCTGGTCGAACTCGACCGGCTGGCTGTTCTCGACATGCACGGCCTTCAGCGTGCCGGCGGCGGGCGCGACGATCGGGTTCATGACCTTCATCGCCTCGATGATCAGGATCGTGTCGCCGGCCTTAACCGCCGAGCCTACAGCTGCGAAATTCGCGGCACCGGGCTCGGGGGCCAGATAGACGGTGCCGACCATCGGCGACTTTACGGCATCGGCGAAAGTGTCGGCGGCGGGCGCTGCGGCTGCGGCAGCGGCGGCGGGCGCAGCCGGAGCGGCAGCAGCGGGCGCCGCGACCGGCGCGGGGGCATAAGCGACGGGCGCGGCGGCGGTCAGCGTGCGCGCGACGCGCACCTTGCGGTCGCCGTCCTCGACCTCGATTTCCGACAGCTGCGTGTCGTCGAGCAGTTCCGCGAGTGCGCGGACGAAAGCCGGATCGATGTTGATGCCGTGCTCTTTATGGTCACCCATGATGCAATTCCTGTTCTGTGGCATCGTGGTCCCGATGCCCTGACCCCTGTTTTTCTGGCGCCCTCTTGTCAGAGTCGTGCCGCCGCGTCTAGCGCGAGCGTATAGCTGTTCGCGCCATGGCCTGCAAAATGCGCTGCGGCGGCCATCCCGACATAGCTGATGTGTCGGAATTCCTCGCGCTTCATCGGGTCCGACAGATGGACCTCGATCACCGGCACCCTGATCGACTTGATCGCATCGTGAATCGCGATCGAGGTGTGGGTATAGCCGCCGGCGTTCAGCAGCACCGCCTTGGCGCCCGCGACATAGGCTTCGTGCAGCCAGTCGATCAGCACGCCTTCATGGTTTGTCTGGCGGCATTCGAGCCGTAGCCCCAGTCCGGCCGCCTGCGTCTCCAGCCGCGCGTGGATGTCGTTCAGCGTGTCGTGCCCGTAAATCTCCGGCTCGCGCGTGCCGAGCAGGTTGAGGTTGGGGCCGGAGAGGACATAGACGGTCGGAAGTTCGGGCAAGAGACGGTCTTTCGGTTGCGACGCGATGCGCTCCCCCTATATGGGCTGCCAAGCAAAAGGCAAAGCAAGGCGGATTCCCCCGTGATATCGGTCATTCTCAACGGCGAACCCCGGCAGGTGCGCGAGGGCAGCATCGCCGACCTCGTCGCTTCGCTGGGGCTTGATGCGAAAAAGGTCGCGGTCGAGCGCAATCGCGCGATTGTGCCGCGCTCGACGCTGGCCGACGTCGCGCTTGCCGAGGGCGACGCGCTGGAAATCGTTCATTTCGTAGGAGGCGGGTGTTGACCGACAGTTGGAGTGTTGCCGGACGGACGTTCACGTCGCGGCTGATCGTCGGCACCGGCAAGTACAAGGATTTCGAGCAGAATGCTGCGGCGGTCGAGGCGTCGGGGGCCGAGATCGTCACCGTCGCGGTGCGCCGCGTGAATGTCTCGGACCCGACCGCGCCGATGCTGACCGATTTCATCGACCCGAAGAAGATCACCTACCTGCCGAACACCGCGGGCTGCTTCAACGCCGACGACGCGATCCGCACGCTGCGGCTGGCGCGCGAGGCAGGCGGCTGGGATCTGGTGAAGCTCGAGGTGCTCGGCGAGGCGAAGACGCTCTATCCGAACATGCGCGAGACGCTCGAGGCGACCGAAGTGCTCGCGAAAGAGGGCTTTCTGCCGATGGTCTATTGCGTCGACGATCCGATCGCCGCGAAGCAGCTTGAGGATGCGGGCGCGGTCGCGATCATGCCCTTGGGCGCGCCGATCGGGTCGGGCCTCGGCATCCAGAACCGCGTCACCATCCGCCTGATCGTCGAGGGCGCGTCGGTGCCCGTGCTCGTCGACGCGGGCGTGGGCACGGCGAGCGACGCCGCGGTGGCGATGGAACTCGGCTGCGACGGCGTGCTGATGAACACCGCGATCGCCGAAGCGAAAGACCCGATCCGCATGGCGCGCGCGATGAAGCTGGCGGTCGAGGCCGGGCGCGATGCCTATCTCGCGGGGCGCATGGGTTTGCGACGCTACGCCGACCCGTCGAGCCCGCTGGCCGGGCTGATCTAACCTCGGGACATCAAATCATGTGTCCCCGCGAAGGCGGGGACCCATCTCCTGTCCGTGCAAGATAGCGCCTTCCGGAGATGGGCCCCTGCCTTCGCAGGGGCACAAGCTGCTTACGGCACCCGCTTGACCGGTGGCGGCGTCCAGCTTCCATCGGTTGCGCGGCGTTGCGGCAGATACAGCCGCAGGTTCATCGTGAACGGACCCGTTGATGCGGGGAGCCAGTTGGCTTCCCGGTCGGCGCCCGGCGAAGCGTTCTGGATGTAGAGGTCGAGCGAGCCGTCGGGGTTGAATTTCAGTTTGTCGCGATCACCGATCGCGAAGCGATTGATCGGGTTGGCGACGAAAAACTGATCCTCGCCATACATCGTCAGCGACCAGAAGGCGTCGGCGGGCGGGATCTGGTCCTTCTCGAAATGCAGCACGTAATTCGAGGCGCCCGTCAGCGGCTTGCCGTCGTCGCCGAGCATCGCCATCGGATAGACGGCTTCCTCGGGCGGGAGGGCGCCGAGCCCGGCGAAGCCGATGAAGGCGCGCGCCAGATAGTCGTTGCCATAGACGCCGACGGTGCTGCCGATCGCGCCCCAGCCGGTACGGCCGATCCCCAGCGCCTTCCGCCGCGTGACAATACGCTGATACGCGTCGGCGGCGGCGCGGGTGAGGCCGCGCTGGACCGCGGGATCGGCCTTCGACAGATCGAAGCTCTGGCCCTGGACGATGCCGAGGCGTTCCATGCGCAAAACGATCGAATAGTCGCTGGCGTGAGGCGGGTTGCGCTTCATGAGCTCGGCGAAGGAGGCGAAAAAGGCCTGCGGCGCCATCTGCGCGACCTGCTGGACCGGCGGGGTCTTCATGTCGACCGATGCGTCGGCTATTGGCGTGGCCGCTGCGACCTCGGGCTTGCCCCATTGCGACAGCGGCGTGGCCTTGAGCCCCGCCTGCAGTGTGTGGACATGGTCATAATCGGCGGCGCCATTGGTCTGGATGCGGCCGATGATCCAGCCCATCTCGGTCGGGCTACGGACCAGGCGCATGTCCTTCGGCAGCGTGCCCTTCCAGTTCGGGCCGACGATCGCAGCGATGCCGCCATCATTGCCCGTCGTGCGCGTGCCGAGCGTCGCGAAGACGTCGGTCCACATGTCCATCAGCGGAATGACATGATAGCGGCCCTGCGTGTTCGGCAAGGTGAGCACCAGCGGCTCCTTGCCAACATCGAACCACATCGAGGAATAAAGCGTGTCGGCGTTCGGTCGCACGACGTCCTTGAAGCTGGCGTCGGGGTAGGTCTTCATATGCCCGAACCGGTTGACCGGCGCGCGCATCCGGCCGGGCGCGCCGGTGTTGGTCGCAACGCGCCGCGTCGTTTCCATCAGCACCAGCGGATAAGCGTAGGTGTAGGCTTCGATACCGATCGTATAGGCTTCTTCTTCGGTGACGGGCGCCGCCGAAGCGGGACCGGACAGGAAGGCGGCAGCCATCGTCAACAGGGCAAGCAGGCTTTTCATCACGGAGCGACTCCTGAACAGGGACTGCCGCCCGTTAGATGCCGCGCCGCGTCCAGTCTGTCATCCTGCCGACAATCTGCTGGGAATTTTGTCGCGCGGACCTAAAGTCGCCGGGGGAGAAGGCCGATGGCGACGAAGGCGCATCCATGGTCGCAGGACGAACGCAAAGCCGCGCTTCGCCGTTGCCCGCTCTTCGCGCGCTGGTCCGATGCACGGATCGCCGACCTCGCCGCCATGGCCCGCGCCGAATATTATCCGCGCGGCACCGAAATCTTCGCACATGATCCCGAAAGGCGCGAGGCGTTCGTCATCGCCTCGGGCGAGGTCGAGGTCAGCCGCGGGTCGGCGGAGGGCAAGAAATTCGTGCTCGGCATCAACGGCGCGCCGCAGATCCTCGCGATCGTCCGGCTGCTTGCCGATCCGCCGATCCGCTATGATTATCGCGCTTATGAGGACAGTGTCCTGTTGCACCTGCCCGCGGATGGCCTTGCCGCGATCCTCGATGCCGAACCGATGCTGTGGCGCGACGTCGCCCTGCTGATGTGTGCGCGGCACGGCGACAGTCTGCGCCTGCTCGGCGACCATAATCTGGGGTCGCTCGACCAGCGGATGGCGGCGACGCTCGCCGACCTCGCGCGTATTCACGGGATCGCGGGCGGGTCGGGGATCGAGCTTGGCCTTCGCCTGCCGCAGGAACAATTGGGCGCGATGCTGGGCGTCACGCGGCAGAGCGTGAACAAATTGCTCCGCGGCTTCGAGGCAGCGGGGCTGATCGCGGTCGATTATAATCGCATCACGATCCGCGATCCGGCGGCGCTCGATGCGATCGCCGAAGGCGGCGGCTGACCGATTGTCCTTTGTGCAGAACGCTTTGTCCCACGCCCCGGGAACATCATGCCGTTTCTGCAGGTTGTACCCTTGAGAAGCGGCTCCCCGCCTCTTCGAACAAGGAGAACCCCCGTGGGTGAACTGAAGGACAAATCCAAGGGCCTCGCGAACGAGGCGATTGGCAACACCAAGCAGGCGATCGGCAAGGCGACCGACAACGAGCGCCTTCGCGCCGAAGGCGAAGCGCAGGAACGCAAGGGCGAAGCCCAGAATCTGAAGGGCAAGGTTGCCGGAGCGCTCGGCGACAAGATCTGACGATCATGTGCCGTCACGCATGAACAAGGCCCCGGGGTTCCCCCTCCCCCGGGGCCTTTTCACTTTATCGCTTGTTCTTCGCTGCCGCGCGGCGGTGGGGCCATCCTAAGGATGGTGGAGGGGTGAGAGGAACCAGCCCCTCCGTCAGCGCTTCGCGCTGCCACCGCCCCATGGCTTCGCCACAGGGAGGATCATATATTATTGTCCTCCCGACGCGACGAGGTCGACGTCGGTCATGCCTCCGTCGCGGCGCAGCATCACGACATAGGCAAGTTCGCCCTTCGTACCGCCGAGCATATGCTCGTTGCCGCGCACACGGTGATCGCTGGTGTAGCCCGCTCGGATCGCCATCGTATGGTAGTAGTCGAGCACGCCCTGGATCGAGGCCGCGGTCTGGAAATTGACGACGCGGATGTTACACTTGCCGCCGTCGACCCCCGCCGCCTCGCGCAGCGTCGCGCGCGGATAAAGTTTGAACGCGGCGGGCAGGCGGTCGGCCCACTGGTTGCCATAGGTCAGCTTGGCATCGCAGCTGCCCTTTTGCTGGTCGCGCGCGAGCGCGCCGATCGTGACCGGACGCTTGGCGTCGCAGTCGGCGCCGCAATTTTCCTCGAACGCCAGCGCCTTGGGCGCCTGTAGCAACTTGCCGGCTTTCAGCGCGGCGGCGGCCTCGGCGGCGGTCGCCGCCTTGCCCGCCGCGACACCCGGCGCGCCGCCATCGACCGGCCGGTTACCCGGACCCGCGGCATTGCGGTTCGCCTGACCCGTCAGCTTCGGGTCGACCATGATCTTGTCTTCGAGCGCACCCTTCACGGCCGGGTCGGCGTCGGTCAGCCCGTCGTCGAGCGGCTTGAGGTCGGCCTTGGCATCAGGATTGTCGCGGCACCCCGCGAGCGGTGCCGTCGCGATCAGCAGGCCGGCGACCAGCCATTTTCCGCGCACCTTCATAGCTAACACTCCCTTAATATCCCCTCGGGAATGCCCGATCCTGGTTAAAAAGGCTCAAATAAAATGCGTTAACGCGTAACCCTTTGTTATCCGAAAACTGTGCCGGAGCGAGACGGAAGCAGTCCCGGCGCGGTGCGGATCAGCCGCGACGTTTCGACCGCCGCCTGCCGGTGGACCACCGCCTGACGATAGACGGGATCGGTGACCATTTCCATGAAGGCGCCGCTGTTCGGATATTCGGCGACGAACATCGCGTCCCATTTCTCGCCCTCGGGGCCGATCAGCATCGCCTCCATCGACCCGCGCCAGACGATGCTGCCGCCCACCCGCTGGAACACCGGGCCGCTGTCCATGCCATAGTTCGCATAGGCTTCGGCGCCGCTCAGACCCTTGCCCGCAAGCGGATGATCGTCGGGATATGTCGCCTCGTCCTTGAAGCGGACGAGGTTCAGCATGTGGATTTTCGTGTCGCGCGGCAGCGCCTTGAAGGCATCGAACTGCGCGCGTTCGGGGTCGACATGCTTGTCGCTCATGGCTGGAACTCCTTGCGTTTAACGCGCCAGGCGTCGGCGCTCTGCGTCCAGGCGTCGACGGGCGCCTGTTCGAACGGCGCGGGGAGGCGTGTCGGTCCGCTGTTCGTTGCGCCGAGGCGAATTGCCAGCGCCTGCGACCGGACATTCGCGGGGTCGATGCTGTGCATGAGCTCCGGCCATTTGAGGAATTCGACCGCGAAGTCGCACGCCGCGACAGCGCCCTCGAAGGCATAGCCCTTGCCGGCGAATTTGGCGCGGACGCCGTAGGCGATCTCGGGTGCGGGCCAGCCGTCGGGCTCCCATGGGCCGAGGCGCCCGACCCATTCGCCGCTGTCGCGCTCGATCACCGAAAACATCGAAAAGCCTCGGATGTGCCACGCGCCCGCCAGCGTGCACCACTGCCGCCACGCGGTCGAGCGCGGGCAGGTGCCGCCGATGAAGCGCATCGTGGTTTCTTCGGTGCACATTTCGGCGAAGCCGTCGAAATCCTCCGGCGCGGGCGGACGGAGGATCAGCCGCTCGGTCACGAGCAGGGGGCCGTTCAGCATCTAGTCTCTCCCGCTGCAGTCGGAGACGCTTTTGCGGGAAGACGAGGGGAACGGCAAGAGGATGCGCTTGAGGGCGCCGGCGATTAACCGGCGCCCTCTCCATCACGGGGTGCAGGTGGAGGGGTCTCGGACCCACACCCGCGACGGGTCAGCGATTTCGTTTAGCGGCAGCGATATTTGTCGCGGTCGATCTCGCGGCCGAGCAGCGCGCCGCCCGCGGCGCCGAGCACCGTGCCGAGCAGCTTGTCGCCATTGCCCGCGATCTCGTGACCCGCCAGACCGCCGACGGCGCCGCCGATCAGCAGGCCGGTCGTGCCGTTATCCTTCTTGCAGCGATAGCGGCCGTCGCTGCCACGCCAGATGCGCGTGTCGCCGTTGATGCGCTGGTCGCGCGAGGCGTAATAGCGGCGATCCTTCTTGCGATAGAAATTCGCGCCTTCGTCGGCCTTGCTATAGCGCTGCGCCGGGACCGCGCTCGACAGACCGGCATAGGCCGGGGCGGTGCCGACGACACTCGCGGCAACGAACACCCCCATCAGGCCCTTGGTCAGAATACGCATCTTTTTTCCTTTCCTGGTTTCGACGCCTCCTTCCCGCCAGGGACCGGGCGCTTCGAGGGGAAGAACGAGCAGGGCCCACCGGGCGTTGCATGAACGGCAGGCAACAAGACGAAGCGAGCCTGACCGTCGATGAACCGAAACTGGCTTGAAGGGTGGCATGAGGCGTGCGACAGTGCCCACATGCTCAATATCGCCTCGCTCGTCATCGGCGTCATCGCGCTGGTTTTGGCCGTTTTTGCCTTCATCCCGCTGCTTGGCTGGGCGAACTGGGTGATCGTGCCTTTTGCGGTCGTCGGCCTCGCGCTCGGCGCCATGTCGGACCGTACCGCGGGGCGGAACCTCAATATCGTCGTCATCGTCATCGGCATCGTCCGGCTGATGCTTGGCGGCGGCCTCATCTGATCCAGGGCGGCGGCGCGTCATGAACAAGGCACCAGCCCCCGCGGGGAGCCACGAAGGCGGGCTGCCCTACGCGCTCGCGGCCTATGGCATCTGGGGCTTCGTCCCGCTCTTCTTCAAGCTGCTGAGCAGCGTCCCGCCGGTCGAGGTGCTCGCGCAGCGCATCGTCTGGTCGCTGCCGCTCTGTTTCCTGATCATGGCGTTCCGGCGGCAGATCGGTGAGTATCTGGCGGTGCTGCGCGACTGGAAGGTGCTGCGGCTGCTGCTCGCGAGTTCGGTGCTGATCGCGATCAACTGGCTCGTCTATATCTATGCGATCTTTACCGACCATGTGCTCGCGGCGAGCCTCGGCTATTATCTCAATCCGCTGGTCAATGTGATGCTGGGAATGGTCTTTCTGGGTGAGCGACTGTCGCGGATGCAGATGCTGGCGGTTGTCATCGCCGGGGTCGGGGTCGCGATCCTGCTCGCGGGCGCGCTCGACACGCTGTGGATCAGCCTGACGCTCGCGCTGACATTCGGCATCTATGGGCTGCTGCGCAAGGTTGCGCCGGTGGGATCGCTGCCCGGCCTGTCGGTGGAGACCACGGCGCTGTTGCTTCCTTCGCTTGCTGTCGCCGGCTATTATCTCGCGGCTGGCGACGGGCGCGGCTTCGGATCGGAAAATTCGATCAGTCTGCTGCTGATGGCGGGCGGGGTGGTGACCGCGGTGCCGCTGCTGCTCTTTGCGACCGCAGCGCGGAGGATGAGCTATGCCGCGCTGGGCTTCGTCCAGTATATGGCGCCGACGATCCAGTTCCTGCTCAGCCTGTTCGTCTTCGACGAACCGCTGAAGCCGGTGCAGCTCGCCTGTTTCCTGCTGATCTGGGTCAGCATCGCGGTGTTCAGTTTCGACATGTGGCGCAAGATGCGTGCCGACCGGATGATCGAAATCGCCTGAGGAAATTCCTCCCTGCGGCGCAGCCGTGGGGAGGGGGGCCGCTCGCGGAGCGAGTGGTGGAGGGGCGGCGTTCAAGCCCCTCCGTCAGCCCTGCGGGCTGCCACCTCCCCATCGCTGCGCGACAGGGAGGATCGTCAAACCAACCGCCAGCCCAGAGTTTCGCCCGCGTGGAAGGGCACGACTTCGCCGATCTTGTCCGGAACGCTGGTCTCGCCACGTTCGAGCGTGATCGTGCCGCCATTCAATGGCAAGCCATAGAAGTTCGGGCCATGCTCACTGGCGAAACCCTCGAACTTGTCGAGCGCCCCTTCCTCGTCGAACACCGCGACATAGCTTTCGAGTGCGTAGGGCGCGTTGAAAATGCCGGCGCAGCCGCAGGCTGCTTCCTTGGTGTGCACCGCGTGCGGCGCGCTGTCGGTGCCGAGGAAGAATTTGGGTGAGCCCGACACCGCGGCGGCGCGAACCGCGAGCCGGTGCTGTTCGCGCTTCGCGACGGGCAGGCAATAGGCGTGCGGGCGGATGCCGCCGACGAGCATCGCGTTGCGATTGATGTGAAGATGCTGCGGCGTGATCGTTGCGCCGACGTTGGCGGGCGCGCCCTTGACGAAATCGACCGCCTCCGAGGTGGTGATATGCTCGAAGACGATCTTGAGCCCGGGCAACCGCGTCACCAGCGGCGCGAGCGTGCGGTCGATGAACACCGCCTCGCGGTCGAAGATGTCGACGTCATGGTCGGTGACTTCGCCGTGGATCAGGAGCGGCATGCCGATCTCGGCCATGCGTTCGAGGACGCCCATGATGTTCGCGACGTCGGTGACGCCGTGCGCGCTGCCCGTGGTCGCGTGCGCGGGGTAGAGCTTCGCCGCGGTAAACACCCCCGCAGCATGGCCGCGCGCCATCTCGTCGGCGTCGCTGCTGTCGGTCAGATAGGCGACGATCAGCGGCGTGAAGTCATATTCGGCCGGAACGGCGGCGCGGATGCGGTCGCGATAGGCTTCGCCCTCGCTCGCGGTCGTCACCGGCGGCGACAGGTTCGGCATGATGATCGCGCGCGCGAACTGGCGCGCGGTATAGCGCGCGACATGCTCGAGCATCGCGCCGTCGCGAAGGTGGACATGCCAGTCGTCGGGGCGGCGGATCGTCAGGCGGTCGGTCATCGGGAGACTCACGAGCAAGTGGGGCTTGGTTTTGGCTGGGGCGTCCCTAGATTATCGGCATGGCCAATACCACCCTCAACGACCGCGCCCTCATTCGTCTTTCGGGCGAGGATGTCCGGGGCTTTCTGCAGGGACTCGTCACCAACGATGTCTCGGGCAATCTGCCTGTCTGGACGGCGCTGCTGACCCCGCAGGGGAAAGTGCTGTTCGATTTCCTGATCTGGGGCGACGAAGGCGACGTGCTGATCGACTGTGAGGCCGACGCCGCGGAAGCGCTAGCGAAGCGGTTAACCCTCTATCGCTTGCGCCGCGCGATCACGATCGGGCGCGAGGAAGGGCTTGCCGTGCATTGGGCGAAGGAAGGCGACCTTGGCGTCGTCGATCCGCGCCTTTCCGATCTCGGCCAGCGTTGGCTGGCGCCCGCCGACGAGGGCAAGGGCGCCGATGCCGCATGGAAGGCGCATCGCCTGTCGCTCGGTGTCACCGAAGGGCGCGCCGAACTCGGTGACGGGACGACGCTCTGGCTCGAATGCAATGCCGCCGAGCTGAATGGCGTCAGCTTCACCAAGGGCTGCTATGTCGGGCAGGAAAATACCGCGCGGATGAACTGGCGGCAAAAGGTCAATCGCCGCCTTGTCGTTGTGCCGGTTGCCGAAGCCGACGAAAAGCGGCAGGTCGTGGCCTGGCCCAACCTCGGCTGGTCGGTCGAGCATCGCCGGGTCGAGGCGATCGCTCCGGCCGCCGCGCCTTACTGGATGCGCGAGGCCTTGACCGCGGCCGGCTCATGACAGGTACAGGCATGCGTGCTAATCTCCCCGCCATGCGCGCCCTGCTGATCCCGTCGGCGCTTGTCGCCGCCTTCATCGCCACGCCGGCCGCCGCGGAAAGCGGCTGTGCGGCTCCTGCCGTCGCCGACTCCACCCCGCTGATCCCGATCGAACCCGAAGCTGCCGCCGAGCCCGCGCCCCTGGCTCCGCTCGCGCCGGATTCGCCGTGGCGCGCGCGCTTCGAGGCGGCGGCGGATGACCTGCTCCCCACGCTCCGTTTGGGCGACTGGCAGCCGCTCTTCGGCGGTCGCTGGCTCGGCGAGGCCGACCGGCAGGCGACCGCGACGCTGCTCGCCGACAAATGCGCGGCCTTCGCCCCGCTCCTCGCCTCCGGCAATCCGCTCGAGCGCCGCATCTTCGGCTGGACCGTTCCCGCGAGCTATTCGCTCGCCGATCGCGCGGAGATCGCCGCGCGGCCGGAGGCCGAGGCGCTGGTCTGCTGGTCGGCGGCGGGCGGGAGGAGCTGGCCTGCCACCGCTGCCGAGGCCGACAATAGCGCCGGGCGGCCTTACGCCTGTGCGCGCATCGCCTATTCGATCCGCGGCGGCGTGCCGAGTTGGCGTGCATTTGTCGAGCGCGGCTGATTTAACCAATCCCCAACCTTGATCTGCGAGAAGCGCGCCCATGTTGGGGCGCTTCATCACCTTCGCGGTCATCGTCACCGCGGGCGCGGTCGGAATGGTGGGCTTCGCCGACGGGCCTCCCGTCGCGGCGCCCGCATCCAGCCAAGGCGACCAGAGCAATTTCACGACGCAGGCGCGCGGGCGTAGCAGCTGGTCGTCGGCCTCCGTCGCTGCATCGCCATCGGGCGAGGCGCGTCTTACCCGGGCGCCCGACTCGCATTTCTATGCCGATGTCGAGATCGACGGGCGGCAGGTTCGCATGATGGTGGATAGCGGCGCGTCGATGATTGCGCTGACCCGCCGCGACGCCGAGGCGGTCGGGATCGACGTCGACCGGCTGCCGGTTGGCGGCATGGCGCAGACTGCAGGCGGGCAGGTGCCGATGCGCATCACTATGCTGCGCAGCGTCGAGGTCGACGGCATCGAGGTTCGCGGGGTGCAGGCGGCGGTGATCGACGCCGACATGGGGGTCTCGCTGCTCGGCCAGAGCTATTTGGCGAAATTGGGCAAGGTGAATGTCGAGGGCGACACGATGACGCTGCGATAGGCGCGGAACCTCGCGGACTTGCCATCTTCGTCGCATTTCCCCACATCGGGGACATGAATGCTCCCAATCCTCCGCTCAAGGCCGCCATCGTCCCGGTTACCGCCTTCCAGCAGAATTGCACCCTGCTCTGGTGCACCGAAACCAACAAGGGCGCGCTCGTCGATCCCGGCGGCGATCTGCCCAAGCTGCGCGAGGCGATCCGCCAGACGGGGGTCGAGATCGAGAAGATTCTCGTCACCCACGGCCATATGGACCATTGCGGGCAGGCCGGTGTGTTCGCGAAGGAGCTTGGCGTGCCGGTCGAGGGGCCGCATGAGGACGACCGCTTCTGGATCGAGGGCCTGGCGACCGCAGGCGAACGCTTCGGCATGGAGGGCGAGCCGTTCGAGCCCGACCGCTGGCTGGTCGACGGCGACAAGGTGACCGTCGGCAATCTCGAGATCGACGTCATCCATTGCCCCGGCCACACGCCGGGCCATGTCGTCTTCTATCACCGCCCGTCGAAGCTCGCGATCGTCGGCGACGTGCTGTTCCAGGGCTCGATCGGCCGCACCGACTTTCCGCGCGGCAATCATCAGCAACTGCTCGATTCGATCACCAAAAAGCTGTGGCCGCTCGGCGGCGACACCATCTTCCTGCCCGGCCATGGCGCGCACAGCAGCTTCGCGCAGGAGCGGCGCACCAACCCCTATGTCAGCGACGCCGCGCTCGCCTGACCGGCCTACTTCGGTGCGACGGCCTCGGTCTCGACCATCTTGGTCGTGATGTTCGTCGGCGTCAGATAGACGATCGTCAGCGCCGTGATCGCGAGGCCGAGCTGCGTCAGCATCGTTATGATCGTCCCGACCATGCGGCCCCACATCATCCCGTCCATGCCGAGCGCGTGGAGAATCCGTCCCACCAGATAGAGCGCGCCGACGCCCCACAGCCACATCGAGGAGCCCGCGCCGAGTTCGACGAGTGCGAGCAGGATCAGCACGAAGGCGGTGTTTTCGACGAAATTGCTGTGCGCGCGCATCCGCCTTGTTACCGCTTCGCTTCCACCGTCGCCGATAAAGACCTTTTCCTTGGTCCGCACGCGTCCCACGCGCACGCTGAGCCACAGGTTGAGCAAGGCCGCCCCCGCGGCGATCGTCAGGCTGATCGGCAAGATAATCATGATGGCTTCCCCCTTGTCGTTGGCCGGTATTCCGGCGGTGACGAAGCTGTGGCATCGCGGGCGGGGGAGGGCAAGGGGCGCCTGTATCGCTTCGTCATCCCGGACTTGATCCGGGATCCACGGCGGCGCTGAGGGCACGGACCCCGGATCAAGTCGCCCGAGCCGCGCGTCTCGTTCGAGGGTGACGAAGAAAGGGTCTTGATTCCGTATCGCCTCGGGGGTTGCCTTTGCGGGCAAAAACGCTATAGCCGCGCCCGATCCGGCACCCGACACCAACAGGCGTTGAGGCACCCTCCGGCGGACGTTTTTCTGTCTCTTATCAGGCGGAAACGACCCTCGCACGGCGGGCGGGCCAGTCATTCCCGGCAACGGGGGCGACATGTCCGGGTTCGCCGATTCGTATAAACAGTTCAGAATGCAGGATATAAAATGGCCGTTCCCAAGCGAAAAACCTCGCCCTCGAAGCGCGGTATGCGTCGTAGCCACGACAGCCTGAAGGTCGAAGCCTTTCAGGAATGCCCGAACTGCGGCGAGCTGAAGCGCCCGCACAATCTTTGCAACGCCTGCGGTCACTACAATGGCCGCGAAGTGGTGGCTGGCGCCTAAGACCTAGCCGGAGAGCGTTCGGATGAGCCTCACACCGCGAATCGCGATCGATGCGATGGGCGGTGACGTCGGCGTGCGCATGATGCTCGCCGGCGCCGCTATGGCGCGCCACAAGCACGATGGCCTGCGCTTTATCCTCGTCGGCGACGAGGGACAGATCAAGGCCGCGCTCGAAAACCACCCGAACCTGCGCGCCGCGTCGGATATCATCCACACCGATGGTGTCGTGACCGGCGAGGACAAGCCCAGCCAGGCGATCCGCAAGGCGAAGAGCACCTCGATGGGGCTCGCGATCGACGCGGTGAAGCGCGGCGACGCCGGTGGCGCGGTGTCGGCGGGTAATACCGGCGCGCTGATGGCGATGGCCAAGCTCGCGCTGCGTACGATGCCGGGGATCGACCGCCCTGCGCTCGCGGCGCTGCTCCCGACGCTTGGCGACAACGACGTCGTCATGCTCGACCTGGGCGCGAACACCGAATGCGACGCCAATAATCTTGTGCAGTTCGCGGTCATGGGCGCTGCCTACGCGCGTACCGCGATGGGGCTCGAACGCCCGCGCGTAGCGCTGCTCAACATCGGTACCGAGGAGCTCAAGGGCACCGACGAGATCCGCGATGCCGCAGCGCTGCTGCGCGAGGCCCACGGGCTGCCGATGCAGTTCACCGGCTTCATCGAGGGCGACAAGCTGTCGCGCGGCGACGTCGACGTCATCGTCCACGATGGTTTCTCGGGCAATATCGCGCTGAAGACGATCGAGGGGACGGCGCGCTTCGTCACCGACCTCCTGCGCCGCGCCTTCACCTCGTCGACGCGCTCGAAGATCGGCTTCCTGATCTCGCGCCCGGCGACCGAGTTGCTGCGTCATCACCTTGATCCGAACAACCACAATGGCGCCGTGTTCCTCGGCCTCAATGGCGTCGTGCTCAAGAGCCACGGCAGCGCCGACGCCAAGGGGGTCGCGAACTGTGTCCATCTTTGCGCCGAGCTGATCGAAAAGGACATTACGCGTCAGGTGACCGAGGATCTCGCGAATTTCCGCCGCGGCGACGCCGCATGACGATCCGCGCCATTCTGGCCGGTACCGGCTCCGCCCTGCCGCGCACGCGCGTTTCGAACGCCGAACTTGCAGAGCGCGTCGACACCAGCGACGAATGGATCGTCGAGCGCACCGGCATCCGCTTTCGCCATATCGCCGAACCCGACGAGACGACCGCGACGCTCGGCGCCGATGCGGCGAAGCAGGCGCTGGCGGCCGCCGGGCTCCAGCCCGCGGACATCGGCCTCATCATTGTTGCAACCGCGACCCCCGACAACACCTTCCCGGCGAGCGCCACGAAGGTGCAGGCGATCCTCGGCGCGCCCGACTGCATCGCTTTCGACGTCGCCGCGGTCTGCTCGGGCTTCCTCTACGCCGTATCGGTCGCCGACTCGATGCTGCGGACCGGCGCCGCGAAACATGCGCTCGTCATCGGCAGCGAAACCTTCAGCCGTATCCTCGACTGGGAAGACCGGACGACCTGCGTGCTATTCGGCGACGGCGCGGGCGCGGTCGTGCTCTCGGCCGAGGACGTCGAGGACGATCGCGGCATATTGGCGACGCGCCTCCACGCGGAGGGCAAATATACCGACATGCTCTATGTCGACGGCGGTCCGTCGACCACGGGCACCGTCGGCCACGTCCGGATGCAGGGCCGCGAGGTATTCCGCCATGCCGTCACCAACCTCGCCGCTGTGCTGGGCGAGGTGCTGGAGGATGTCGGACTCTCGGCGCACGACATCGACTGGGTCGTCCCGCACCAGGCGAACAAGCGGATCATCGATGCGACCGCGAAGAAACTCGGCCTTCCTGCCGAGCGCGTGGTGCTGACCGTCGATCAGCACGCGAACACCTCGGCCGCTTCGGTTCCGCTCGCGCTCGACCTCGCGGTGCGCGACGGGCGGATCAAGCGCGGCGACCTTGTCGTCCTCGAAGCGATGGGCGGCGGCTTTACCTGGGGCGCGGCGATCCTGCGCGTCTGACGGCACCCGACGGGCGAGTCGGGCTTCGGAACACACCCGTCGCATCAACTCTTCGCTCCATCCATTTCAGTTTGGCGGATTTATTCGCTTTTGTTACATATGCGTCCGGGACTCGTGATGGTGGGGGCCTTCCGGGAACCTTTGTTTGCATTTGCTTCAGGAGGGGAAGGGAACATCATGACAGCCGGGACACTTACGCGGGCGGACATCGCGGCGAAGATAAACCAGCAGATCGGTCTGTCGCGCAACGAATCGGCCGCGATCGTCGAATCGATTCTCGATCACATGTCGGATGCGCTGGCGGGCGGACAGAATGTGAAGATTTCGGGCTTCGGCACCTTCGTTCTGCGCGACAAGGCGCAGCGGATCGGCCGCAATCCCAAGACCGGCATCGAGGTGCCGATCCTGCCGCGGCGGGTGATGACCTTCCGCGCCAGCCAGACGATGCGTGCGCGCGTTGCCGGTAAATAAGCCGGGCGCCGCCTATGGCTGATTTCGAGACCGAAACCGCTGGCAAGGCATCGGGTGCGATGCTTGCCATCGGCGAACTCGCGGACCGCATTGGCGTTCCGACGCATGTGCTCCGCTATTGGGAAACGCGCTTCCCGCAGCTTCGCCCGCTCCAGCGGTCGGGACGGCGGCGCTATTACCGCGCAGAGGACGTCGCGCTTGCCGAGCGCATCCATCATCTGTTGCACGAGAAGGGCTTTACCGTCGAGGGCGCGCGCAAGGCGCTGTCGGAGACGGGCGGGGCAGTGCGCGCCGAACCGGTTTCGCCGACTGTTGCCATTCCCGTCGCGCCGACAGCGGCTGGCGACGGCATCCCGGTCGAAGCCCTGATCGCGCTACGTCAACGGCTCGCCGCCGCGCTAGGCTGAGGCGCGCGGCGGCTATCGACCGATTGCGGGCATGTTTGGTCCCGGTATGATGTCGATATGGAAATCTTGATCGTAGATCTTGCGCGAACGGCTATTGAGCATGTGGACGACCGCCATGGCCGCGCGGCAGCTTGGGTCGTCGCGATTGTCAGCATTTCGATCCTGATAGGCATACCCGTTTCAATCGTGCTGTATCTCATAAGCTGACGTCCGCTTCCCACCCCAAAGCCGACATCCCAATGGTGGCGCCCGAGCGCGAGGCGCAATCTAGGGCGCGGCAGCGAAACGCTCTGGCTCATCTTCGCCGGTTGCGGCGCGCCATTTTCGCGTGACTATTCGGTCGCCTGCTCTGCCCGCTTCAGCTTGCGCGCCTTCTGCTCGTGCTTGACCGCGGCCTCGCGCAGGCGGCGCGCGAGGAAGGGATCGTCGGATGCGTTCGCCTTCAGCCGCGCGACCCGCGCAAGCTGCTCATAATAGATCGAATCGCGAATCTGGTCCATTCGGGGACAGGTATCACGATGCTGTCACAAAGGGTCTAACGCAATTCCGCCGCTTTTATCCCGATTCGGGGCAGGCGCGATGGTGGGCGGGGCCGTGTCGGGATTTCTCCCGACATCGACGCGCGCCGCTGCCGCCACCGCACCACCATCGCTCCGTGATCGATATTTTCGATCAAAGCTCACGATATTTTCGCTTTTCGCACTGCAGCAAACATGGCTAGGGGGAGCCTCCAACAACAAAGGAGCTCTCCCTAATGTCCGTTTTGAACACGACCCTGAAGCCATTCAAAGCCACCGCTTACAAGGACGGCAAGTTCGTCGACATCAGCGACGAGAGCGTGAAGGGTAAGTGGGCGGTCTTCTTCTTCTACCCTGCCGACTTCACCTTCGTCTGCCCGACCGAGCTTGAAGATCTCGCCGACATCTATCCGACGCTCCAGAAGATGGATGTCGAGGTTTATGCCGTGTCGACCGACACGCATTTCAGCCACAAGGCCTGGCACGACACCTCGCCGGCAATCGGCAAAATCAACTATTACATGGTCGGCGACCAGAACCACAATCTGTCGAAGAATTTCGAGGTTCTGCGCGAAGGCGTCGGCCTTGCCGACCGCGGCACCTTCGTGCTCGACCCGCAGGGCGAAATCCAGCTGCTCGAAATCACCCCCGAAGGTGTGGGCCGCAACGCCGCCGAACTGCTACGCAAGATCAAGGCGCTGCAGTACTGGGTCAGCCACCCGGGCGAAGTCTGCCCTGCGAAGTGGGAAGAGGGCGCCGAAACGCTCGCGCCCTCGCTCGACCTCGTCGGCAAGATCTAAAAGATCATAAAACGCCGCGTGCCCCTGCGCAGGCAGGGGCCCATCTCCGGATGGTGCAACATAGCGCCCACAGGAGATGGGCTCCCGCCTTCGCGGGAGCACGGGCTCTTTATCCGAAACAAAGCAGGAGCTCTCCCTATGCTCGACGCCAATCTGAAGCAGCAGCTTCAAGGCCTCCTCACGAACCTTCGTGAACCGATCGAACTGATCGCGTCGCTCGGCGACGATGCCAAATCGGCCGAGCTGGCGAGCCTGCTCGATGACATTGCCGCGCTGTCGGACAAGGTCAGCGTGACCCGCGCCGACGACGATGCGCGCCGCCCCAGCTTCCTGATCCGCCGCGCCAGCGACGCCAATGTCGCGGTCCGCTTCGCCGGCATCCCGATGGGGCATGAATTCACCTCGCTTGTCCTCGCGCTGCTGCAGGTCGGCGGACACCCGCCGAAGGTAGCGCCCGAGGTTCTGGAACAGGTTGCCGCGCTCGACGGCGACTTCCACTTCGAAACCTATTTCTCGCTGTCGTGCCAGAATTGCCCCGACATCGTGCAGGCGCTCAATCTGATGAGCGTCGTCAACCCGCGCATCACCCACACCGCTATCGACGGCGGGCTGTTCCAGGCCGAGGTCGAGGAGCGCAAGATCATGGCGGTGCCGACGATCTTCCTCAACGGCGAAACCTTCGGGCAGGGCCGCATGGAGCTCGAACAGATAATCGCGAAGCTCGACAGCGGCGCGGAGGCGAAGGCCGCCGAGAAGATCGCGGCGAAGGACGCATTCGACGTGCTCGTCGTCGGCGGTGGTCCCGCGGGCGCTGCGGCCGCCATTTATGCCGCGCGCAAGGGCATCCGCGTCGGGCTCGCCGCCGAACGCTTTGGCGGGCAGGTGCTCGACACGATGGGAATCGAGAATTTCATCTCGGTCCAGCACACCGAAGGCCCGAAGCTCGTCGCGCAGCTCGAGCAGCACGTCAAAGACTATGATGTCGACATCATGAACCTTCAGCGGGCGGAAAAGCTGATCCCGGCGAAGGTCGAGGGCGGTCTCCACGAGGTCAGGCTCGCGAGCGGCGCGTCGGTTAAGGCGCGCACCGTCATCCTCTCGACCGGCGCGCGCTGGCGCCAGCTCGGCGTGCCGGGCGAGGACCAGTATCGCAACAAGGGCGTGGCTTACTGCCCGCACTGCGACGGCCCGCTCTACAAGGGCAAGCGCGTCGCGGTGATCGGCGGCGGCAACAGCGGCGTCGAGGCGGCGATCGATCTTGCCGGCCTCGTCGCGCATGTCACCTTGATCGAATATGACAGTGAACTGCGCGCCGACGCGGTGCTCCAGCGCAAGCTCGCCAGCCTGCCGAATGTCAGGATCATCACCTCGGCGCTCACCACCGAAGTGCTCGGCGACGGCGAGAAAGTGACGAGCCTCAGCTACAAGGACCGCCACAAGGACGAACTGCACCAGGTCGAACTCGAAGGCGTGTTTGTCCAGATCGGCCTCGTCCCCAACACCGAATGGCTGAAGGACAGCGTCGCCCTCTCGCGCCACGGCGAGATCGAGGTCGACCATCGCGGTGAGACGAGCCAGCCCGGCATCTTCGCCGCGGGCGACTGCACGACCGTGCCCTACAAGCAGATCGTCATCGCGATGGGCGAGGGGTCGAAGGCGGCGCTGTCGGCGTTCGACTACATGATCCGCCTGCCGGTGGAAGCCGAAGCCGAGGCGGCCTGATAAATCCTCCCTGTGGCGAAGCCATGGGGAGGGGGACCGCTCGCAAGGCGAGTGGTGGGGGGGCGTACGTCGCGTAATGGCGCCTCCGTCAGCGCTTCGCGCTGCCACCTCCCCATGCCTACGGCACAGGGAGGATTTTCTTTTGTCGTCATGCCGGACTTGATCCGGCATCCATTTGCGGCGCAATGTCGCGTGGGCCCCGGATCAAGTCTCACGAGCCACCTGTCTCGTTCGAGGGAGACGAGGTTGCAATGGCCGAAAAGAAGAACCCACCCGCCCCGATCCCGCGCTGCCGTTTCGAGGAACTGGCCGAGCGCGAGAACCGGCTGCGCGAGGAAGCGGCGCGCAAGCCGAAGAAGCCCGCGCGCAAACCCGGCTAACCCGCCATCATCGCATAACGTTTCGGCGGCATCCCGACCTGCCGCGTGAACGCCGTGCTGAACGCGCTCGCCGACCCATAACCCACGCGTTCGGCAATCACGTCGAGCTTGCCCGCGCGGCGGCGCAGCATGTCCTTGGCCAGGCTCATCCGCCAGCCCTGAACATATTCCATCGGCGGCACCCCGACGATGCGTGCGAAGCGGTCGAAGAATGCCGAACGCGACAGCGCCGCTTCCTTCGCCAGCGCCGCGACCGTCCACGGCCGCGCGGGTTCGTCATGGATACAGCGGATCGCGCCGGCCAGCCGCGCATCGGCCAGCCCGCGCAGCAATCCCGGCGGTGCCTCGTCGCTGCCGACCGCGCGCAACGCCTCGACCAGCAGCACCTCGACCAGCCGCGCGAGCAGAAGGTCGCGTCCCGGCCGCTCCTCGCCGGTTTCGTCGCGCACCATCTGGACTACCGGAGAAAGCCGCTCGGCGCCGCGCAAATGGATGATCCCCGGAAGCTGCGACACCAGCATCCCGGCATCGGGCGATGCGAAAATGAAATAGCCGCCGAGCATCCGTACGTCGGGCGGCCCGTCCTGCCGCCCGTGGCGCACCTCGCCGGTCACGCCGATGCTTGCATGAGGGTCGAAGGTTGCCGGCTCGACGGGTTCGAAGCCCGACTGGGTGAAGCCGGGAGTCGCGGGCAGCAGAACGAAATCGCCCGCTTCGAGCGTGATCGGTTCCGCGCCGTCGACCGCGAGGCGGCACGATCCTTCGAGCACGGTGGAGAAACTCGGATGCCCGAACGACGAGTAACGCACCGCCCAGCGCCCCGCGCCGCTGATCCCTTTCGAGAAGACGGTGCTGGGGCGCAATAGTGCGATGACATCGGAGAGCGGGTCGAGCATATCGGGACTATTACAAATGAAAAATGGATTTCAGATTATAGATAGTCCTGTCCTTCCTGACTAGATGCTTTCTATCGCAAGCATGAAAGGACGAAAGATGAAGACCATCCTGATCACCGGCTGCTCGTCGGGCTATGGCCTCGAAACCGCCCGCCACTTCCTTGCCAAGGACTGGAATGTTGTCGCTACGATGCGCACCCCGCGTCTCGACCTCTTCGACACGTCCGACCGTCTCCGCGTCCTGGCGCTCGACGTCACCGACGCCGACAGCATCGCGTTGGCGATCGAGCTTGCGGGACCTATCGACGTGCTCGTCAACAATGCCGGCATCGGCCTGTTCGGCGCGCTCGAGCATTCGCCGATGGCGAAGATCCGCGACGTCTATGCGACGAACACGCTCGGCACGATCGCGATGACGCAGGCGGTGATCCCACGGATGCGCGAACGGGGCTCGGGGACGATCATCAACGTCACGTCGTCGGCAACGCTCGCGCCTTTCCCGCTCGCGGCGGCCTACACCGGCAGCAAGACCGCGATCCAGGGATTCACCGGCAGCCTCGCCCATGAACTCGCGCCACTCGGAATATCGGTGAAGCTCGTCGAGCCGGGCTACGGGCCGACGACCGCGTTCGCGGCGAACACCGACATCAAGCTCGAGGATGTGCTGCCCGAACCCTATGGCAGCTATGCCGCGCCGATCCTCGCCGGAATGGCCGAACCGGCGCTGTTCACGACCGAGGGCGATGTCGTCGAAGCGGTGTGGGCGGCGGTGCATGACACGAGCGGCAGGTCGCACTTCCCGGCGGGCGCCGACGCACTGGCGCTGGTGGCGGCCTAGGCCGGCTGCGAGAGCGGCCGCTTGGCCTCCAGCCAGGCGGCCAGCTTCGCCACATCCGCCTCGTTGAACAGCAGCCCCAGCTTGCTGCGCCGCCAGAGGATATCGTCGACGTCGCGCGCCCATTCGTGGGTCATCATCCACTCGACCTCGGCGGCGCTGAGGCCGTGGGCGATCTCGCCGCCGAGCGCATCCCAATCCTCGGCCTTGCCGAGCCATTGGCCCGCGTCGGTGCCATAGGCCTTGACGATCCGGTCGACGGTCGCGGCGGACAGGAAGGGGTGGGCGAGCTTGTAGCGGGCCCGCAGCGCCGCGGCGCCGCTGATCGGGAAGGTTCCGCCCGGCAGCGGCGCCTTCGCGGTCCAGCGTTTGCCCGACAGCACGCCCAAATGCTCAGCGAGCTTGTCGACCGCATGTTCGGCGACATGGCGGTAGCTGGTGATCTTGCCCCCATAAATGGTGAGCAAAGGCGCGCCCTCGTCGGTGTCGAGGTCGATCCGGTAGCCGCGCGTTGCCGCCTCGGGCTTGCCCGACCCGTCCTCGATCAGCGGCCGCACCCCCGAATAGCTCCAGACCACATCGGCCGGGACGACGGGCACCTCGAAATATTGGCTCGCGCCCTCGCAGAGATATTCGATCTCGTCGGCGCTTGCGTGAATATCGGCGAGCGCGCCGTCATGGTCCTGGTCAGTGGTGCCGATCAATGTGAAATCGCGCTCATAGGGAATCGCGAAGAAGATGCGCCCGTCGGGAAGCTGGAAGAAATAGGCATAGTCGTGCTCGAACTTCCGGCGCACGACGATGTGCGACCCGCGCACCAGCCGCATCTTGTAGTCGGGCGGTGCCGAGGCGCGGCCGAGCACGTCGAGGACCGCCGGGCCCGCTGCATTGACAAGGCTCTTGCCCGTGAAGCGATAGCTGTGCCCGCGATCGTCGCTCGCCTCGACCACCCACAGCCCGTCCTCGACGCGCATCAGGTCGGCGCGGGTGTGCGTCTTGACCCGCGCACCGCGATCGGCGGCATCGCGTGCGTTGAGCAGCACCAGCCGCGCATCGTCGACCCAGCCGTCCGAATATTCGAAGGCCTTCACATATTGCGATTGCAACGGTTCGCCGGCGACATGGCGCCGCAGATCGACCGAACGCGTCGCGGGCAGCTTCTTGCGTCCGCCGATATGGTCGTAGAGGAACAGGCCGAGCCGCAGCAGCCAGCGCGGGCGCAGCCCCTCGCGATAGGGCAGGACGAAGCGCAGCGGCCAGATGATGTGCGGCGCGATGCTCCACAGGATTTCGCGTTCCTTGAGCGCCTCGCGCACCAGTCCGAATTCATAATGTTCGAGATAGCGCAGCCCGCCGTGGATCAGCTTAGTCGAGGCCGACGAGGTACCGCGCGCGAGGTCGCCCGCTTCGAGCAGCAGCACGCGTGCGCCGCGCCCCGCGGCGTCGCGCGCGACACCCGCGCCATTGACACCGCCGCCGACGACGATGACATCATAGGGGAGGGCGCTGTCGGGCATGGCCGCTCCCTAAGGCAAGTGTAGCGATTTTGCCAAGCGCAGACATCGTATGCGGCTTACGTATGCGCGTTGCATTCGCTGGGGGCATCCTCCAATTCTGAAAAGCTATCCAAGGGGACCCAAGTGAGCGTGAAAGTCGAGACTCTTATCCTGTTCGGCGCAACGGGCGACCTTGCGCAGCGGATGCTCTTTCCCTCGCTCTATAACCTTCACGTCGACGGGCTGCTTGCCGACGAGTTGACGATCATCGCCTCGGGCCGATCGAAGATGGAGCGTAGCGGCTGTCATGCGATGGTACGCGAAGCGCTGGTCGACCATCTTCCCGCCGACCGGCTCGATGACGGTCACGTCGCGAGTTTCCTCGAGCGCGTCGATTATTGTTCGGTCGATGCCGGTGCGGGGACCGGTTATGACGCGCTCGCGGCGCAGCTCGGCGACCGGCTCGGCCGGACGATCGGTGCCTATCTCTCGACCCCGCCGTCGATGTTCGGTCCGATCGCGCAGGGGCTGAAAGCTGCGGGCATCGCTTGCGCCGAATGCCGTATCGCGATGGAAAAGCCGATCGGCCACGATCTCGCCTCCTCGCGCGAGGTGAATGAACAGGTCGGCGACGCCTTCGCCGAGGACCATGTATTCCGCATCGACCATTATCTCGGCAAGGAGACGGTCCAGAACCTTCTCGCGCTGCGCTTCGCGAACATGCTCTTCGAACCGCTGTGGAACGCGCAGGCGATCGATCATGTCCAGATCACCGTCGCCGAGACCGTCGGGCTGGAGGGGCGCGTCTCCTATTATGACGGGGTGGGCGCGCTCAAGGATATGGTCCAGAACCATATGCTCCAGCTGCTCGCGATCATTGCGATGGAGCCACCGTCGAGCGTGTCGTCGACCGCGGTGCGCGACGAAAAGGTCAAGCTGCTGCGTTCCTTGCGGAAGCTGAATGCCGAGGATGTCAAGGCACACAGCGTGAAGGGCCAGTACACGAGCGGGGCGGTGAACGGCGCCGCGGTCGCGGGCTATGCCGACGAACTCGGCCATCCGTCGAACACCGAAACCTTCGTCGCGATCAAGGCTTTCATCGACAATTGGCGCTGGAAGGGCGTGCCCTTTTACCTGCGCACCGGCAAGCGGATGCCGCAGCGCAAGTCGGAGGTGCTGATCCAGTTCAAGCCGGTGCCGCACAATATCTTCGCGCGCGTCGGCGCGGGCAAGCTCGATGCCAACAGCATGATCATCAACCTCCAGCCCGAAGAGAATATCCGGGTCAAGGTGATGGCGAAGCAACCCGGGCTCGACCGCGACGGCGTCAAGCTCAAAGAGGTAACGCTCGACGTGTCGCTCTCGCACAGCTTCGAGGGCGAGCGCCGCCGCATCGCATACGAACGCCTGCTGCTCGATTTCATCGAGGGCGACCAGACCCTCTTCGTGCGCCGCGACGAGGTCGAGGCGCAGTGGCAGTGGATCGATTCGATCCGCGATGCGTGGGCCGAGGTCGATATGGCGCCGCAGAATTACACGGCGGGAAGCTGGGGGCCGTCGAGTGCAATCGCGCTGATCGAGCGCGACGGAGCGAGCTGGCATGACTGAGGCATACACGTCGCCCCCGCGAAGGCGGGGGCCGCTGGCAACCTTGCGCTGTGCCGATAGCGGCCCCCGCCTTCGCGGGGGCGACGAGGAAATATATGACTGATCTCCACCCAACCATCGCCGCCGTCACCGACCGCATCATAGAGCGCAGCAAACCCGGCCGCGCCGTCTATCTCGAGCTGATGGAGCGCCAGCGCGAAGCGGGCACCAACCGCGGCAGCCTCTCCTGCGGCAACCTCGCCCACGGTTTCGCCGCCGCGGGCGACGACAAGCCCATCATCCGCGCGGGCGCCGCGATGAACATCGGCATCGTCACCGCCTATAACGACATGCTCTCGGCGCATCAGCCCTATGGCCGCTATCCCGAGCAGATCAAACTCTTCGCGCGCGAGGTTGGCGTCACCGCGCAGGTCGCGGGCGGCGTCCCCGCGATGTGCGACGGCGTGACGCAGGGGCAGGCGGGCATGGACCTGTCCTTGTTCAGCCGCGACAATATCGCACAAGGCACTGTGATCGCGCTGAGTCATGCAATGTTCGAGGGCGCACTGCTGCTCGGCATCTGCGACAAGATCGTGCCCGGCTTGCTGATCGGCGCTTTGCGCTTCGGCCACCTGCCGCAAATCCTGATTCCCGCCGGACCGATGCCCTCGGGCCTTGCGAACAAGGAAAAACAGCGCGTCCGCCAGCTCTATGCCGAGGGCAAGGCGAGCCGCGACGAGCTACTGGAGGCTGAGGCGGCGAGCTATCATGGCGCCGGCACCTGCACCTTCTACGGCACCGCGAACTCGAACCAGATGATGATGGAGCTGATGGGGCTGCATATCCCCGGCAGCGCCTTCACCAACCCCGGAACCAAGCTCCGTCAGGAACTGACACGCGCCGCGACGCACCGCATTGCCGAGATCGGCTGGGACGGCGAGGATTACCGTCCGCTCGCGCGCTGCATCGACGAGAAGGCGATCGTCAACGCCGCGATCGGCCTGCTCGCGACCGGCGGTTCGACCAACCATGCGATCCATCTGCCCGCGATCGCGCGCGCCGCGGGGATCATCATCGACTGGCAGGATTTCGACGAGCTCAGCCACGCAGTACCGCTGCTCGCGCGCGTGTATCCGAACGGCGCGGGCGACGTGAACAATTTCCACGCCGCCGGCGGGATCGGCTATGTCGTGCGCGAATTGCTCGGGGCGGGCTTGCTCCATGGCGATGTGCTGACCGTCGGCGGGACGATGGCCGACTATGCCGCCGAGCCCGTGCTTGTGAATGACGAACTTCACTGGCAGGCCGCCCCTGTCGAGAGCCGCGACGATACGATGCTGCGCCCCGTTTCGGCGCCCTTCTCGCCCGACGGCGGGATGCGGCTGCTCGCGGGCAATCTCGGGCGCGCGATCATCAAGACGAGCGCGGTCGCCGAGGATCGCTGGACGATCGAGGCGCCGTGCCGCATCTTCGACGACCAGAATCAGGTGCTGACCGCGTTCAAGGCGGGCGAGCTCGACCGCGATGTCGTCGTCGTCGTCCGCTTCCAGGGGCCGCGCGCCAACGGCATGCCCGAACTGCACAAGCTGACCCCCGCGCTCGGCGTGCTGCAGGACAAGGGCTACCGCGTCGCGCTGCTCACCGATGGGCGCATGTCGGGCGCGAGTGGCAAGGTGCCTGCGGTGATCCACCTCTCGCCCGAAGCGCTGCCGGGCGTTGATGGCATCAGCGGCCCGCTCGCATATCTGAAGGATGGCGACATCGTCCGCGTCTGCGCCCGCAACGGCGAGGTGCTCGCGCTCGTCGATCCCGCCATCTGGGCCGCACGCACCCCCGCCGCCGCCCCGCCGCCCGCTCTCGGCGTCGGCCGCGAGCTGTTTGCCCTGTTCCGCCATCATGCCGACGAAGCCGAAAAGGGCGGGTCGGCGATCCTTGCTGCCATGGAGTCCGTCATTTGAGCCAGTCCATCGACCAGATCATGCGCCTCGCCCCCGTCATCCCGGTGATCGTGATCGACCGGGTCGAAGATGCGGTGCCGATGGCCGAAGCGCTCGTCGCGGGCGGATTGCCGGTACTCGAGGTGACCTTGCGCACCCCCGCCGCGCTCGACGCACTGACGGCTATGAAGGCGGTGAAAGGCGCGGTCGTCGGTGCGGGGACGGTGCTCGACCCCGCGATGCTGAACAGTGCGATCCACGCGGGCGCAGAATTCATCGTCTCGCCCGGCCTCACCGACACTCTCGGCAAGGCGGCGGTCGCAAGCGGCATTCCCTTCCTGCCCGGCACCGCCAACGCCGGCGACATCATGCGCGGCATGGACCTTGGCCTCTCGCGCTTCAAATTCTTCCCCGCGGCGACGAGCGGCGGCATCCCGGCGCTCAAGGCGCTCGCCGGACCCTTCGGAACCGCGCGCTTCTGTCCCACCGGCGGGATCAGCGCCGCGACCGCACCCGAATGGCTCGCACTCGATGCGGTACTCTGCGTCGGCGGCAGCTGGGTCGTCCCGTCGGGGCCTCTCGACCCGGCCCAAATCGAGGCTCTCGCTCGCGAGGCATCGACGCTTTCGCGCCATTGATAAACGCCATCTTTACTGCCATCGTGCAGGGGAAAGCGGCAACATAGCCGTTTGGTGGGGAGATGCGCGTGCCGAGGCCGCAGCCGCATTTGGAAGAAGTTCTCGCGTCCGAACCCGGATCGCATATTGCCGCGCTCTTCGATTTCGATGGAACGATCATCTCGGGCTACTCCGCGACCGCGATGCTTCGCGAGAAATTCCAGCGCCGCGAAATGTCGATGGAGGAGATTGCCGAGACCGCGCAGGTCGTCGCGCAGCACAGCCTCGGCCAGATCGGTTTCTCGGGACTGATGTCCGCCGCCGCCAAATTCATCAAGGGCGTCGATGAGGAAAGCTTCGTCGAATTCGGCGAGGAACTCTACAAGAAGCATATCGCGCGCAAAATCTATCCCGAGACGCGCGCGATCATCGAGGCGCATCAGGCGAAAGGCCACCGCGTCGCGATCATTTCGTCGGCGACGATCTATCAGATCGAACCGACCGCACGCGACCTTGGCATCACCGACATCAAATGCTCGGCCTACGAGATCGAGGATGGCGTCTTCACCGGCGAGATCATCCGACCCTTATGCTTCGGCGAGGGCAAGGTGCTTGCGGCCGAGGAACTGGCGGCGGAGTACGGCCTCGATCTCGACCAGAGCTTTTTCTATTCGGACAGCGACGACGATATCGAACTGCTCGAGCGCGTCGGCAAACCGCGCCCGCTCAACCCCAACATGAAGCTGAAGGGCATCGCCGACGAGCGGGGCTGGCCGGTGCAGCGTTTCGCAAGCCGGGGCACGCCGTCGTGGATCGACTATACGCGCACCATCTATGCGACCGGCTCGCTCGTCGGTGCCTTCGCCGCGGGCCTGCCGATCTGGGCGCTGACGCGCTCGCAGCGCGAGGCGGCGAATTTTTCGATCGGCCTGTTCGGCGATTTCGCGACCGCGATCACCGGCGTCGAGCTCGAGGTCGAGGACGAACGCCATCTCTGGTCGTCGCGCCCGTGCATCTTCATCTTCAACCACCAGAGCAAGGCGGACGTGATGATCCTCGCCAAGCTCATCCGCCGCGACATGGGCGGGGTGGGGAAGAAGGAAATCAAGGACATTCCGATCCTCGGCAAGCTGATGGAATGGGGCGGCACCGTCTTCGTCGACCGCGCCGACGGCAAGAGCGCGATCAAGGCGATGGAACCGCTGGTCGATGCGATCCGCCACGAGGGCAAGTCGATCTGTATCTCGCCCGAGGGCACGCGCACGCTGACCCCGAAGCTGGCGCCGTTCAAGAAGGGCGCCTTCCATCTGGCGATGCAGGCGAGCGTACCGATCGTCCCGATCGTCATTCATAATGCGACCGACGTCGCGCCGAAGAACGAGTTCGTGATGCGCCCCGCGACGGTCCGCGTCACCGTGCTGCCGCCGGTCGATACCTCGAAGTGGAGCGTCAAGACGCTGAACACGCACGTCCGCGACGTGCGGAACATGTTCCTGCGCACGCTGGGCCAGCCGGAGGAAGAGGACGAGGTGGCTGAAGCGCCGGCGCCCAAACCGGTGAAGAAGGCGGCGGCGAAGCAAGCGCCAGCCCAAAAGGCTCCGGCGAAGAAAGCGGCGCCCAAAAAGAAAGCTCCTCCCCGAAAGGGAAGGAAAGCCTAGCGCATGCCCCATATCGTCATTGCGAGCGTAGCGAAGCAATCCAGAGCGGTCTGCTCAACCCTGGATTGCTTCGCTACGCTCGCAATGACAGGGGGGGTATAAGCCGGTGGCCGACGGAACGCCCCGCAACCCGATCGTGGCGGAGGAGGCGGCCGACCGGCTCTACATCATCGACGCGCGCAACGGGGTCGAGCGGCGCATCTTGCTCGACTGGATCCATTCGACGTCGGGCGACAGCGAACCGCAGTGGGCGAGCCTCGATATCGAGGACGGCGATCATGCGCTGCCCGTCGACGTGCTGCGCGCGCGGCTCGGCGGGGCGGCGTCGCGGCAGGTCGTGCCGCTGCGCGTCGCCTGGCGCATCCCGGGCTTCGACCGCGATCGCGCACTCAAGTTCCGCCACCTGATCTTCGGCGATCCGCGCCATCCGGGGTCGCTTCGCGCGCGGCTGATCCTCCTCCGCGACCGGCGCCGCGCGCAGATCCTCGTCGGCGAGGCCGCGACGCTCGACACGCTGCGCGACCGCTTCTGCGCGCAGACCGGCGGCGGCGATGGCGAGGGCGCCGACAGCCCCGAATTCGCGGGCTTCGTCGCGCGGCAAGCGGCGCTCGCGCTCGACGTCGCCGAGCGCGGAATCCGGGGAACACGATACAAGGTGCCGCGCTTCGTTGCCGACGGTCTGCGCACCAGCCCGAAATTCCGCGCTGCGCTTGCCGATCTCGCCGAGAAGACGGGGCGTCCGGTCGGCGATCTTTACCGCGAGGCGCGGCCGCTGATGAAGGAGGTCATTGCGCGGCCGTCGGCGCTTTTTCTCGATCTTCGCGCACGTCTCGACCGCATGATGTTCGGCGGCTACGCGCCCGAAATGGAGGTCGATGCTGCTGAGCTATTGAAATTACGCAGTATTTTACGCGAACATCCGACCGCGATCCTGTTCACGCACAAAACCTATATCGACGGCGCGACGCCGAGCCGCCTCACCTATGAAAATGACATGCCGATGCTGCACAGCTTCGGCGGCGCGAACCTCGACTTCGCGGTCATGGGCGAATTCTTCCGGCGCTCGGGGATGATCTTCATCCGCCGCAGCTTTCAGGACCAGCCGGTCTACAAGCTCGTGCTGCGCCATTATATCGCCTGGCTGCTCGCCAAGCGCTTCCCCTTGAGCTGGGCGTTCGAGGGAACGCGCTCGCGCCTCGGCAAGCTGATGCCGCCCAAATATGGCCTGATGAAATATGTCCTCGATGCCGCGCACGCGACGGGCACGCAGGGCGTCCATTTCGTGCCCTTCGTGACCAGCTTCGACCTGATCCGCGACGTCGAGGAATATGCCGCCGAGCAGACCGGCCGGAACAAGAAGCCCGAAAGCCTGTCGTGGTTCCTCGGCTATATGAAGAGCCTGAAGGAACCCTCGGGCCGCATCCGCCTCGACATCGGTAACCCGGTGGTGATCGACGAGGCGCCCGGCCCCGACGACAAGCGCGCGCTCGAGAAAATCGCCTTCGCGGTCGCGGTCGAGGCGAACCGCGTCACGCCGCTGACCGTCACCTCGGTGATGTGTCTGATCCTGCTCGGCCTCGCCCCGCGCGGCGCAACCGCGGCCGAACTGCTCGCGGCGATCGCGGCGGTCACCGACTGGGCGCGCGAGCGCGGCATTCGCCTCAGCAGCGAACTCGAAAGCCGCGACGACAGCGCGCTCTCCGCCACCGTCGACACGCTCGTCGAGAGCGGTCTGCTCACCCGCTACGAGGCGGGCAGCGAGAATGTCTATTCGATCGACCCCGCCAAGCATCCGATGGCGAGCTATTACCGCAACATCATCGCGCATCATTTCCTCGATCGCGCGATGATCGAGCTGGCGCTGTTCCAGCTGCGCGAAAGCGGCGAGGGCGACGCGACCGCAGCCTTCTGGGCAAAGATCGACCGCCTGCGCGACCTGTTCAAATTCGAATTCTTCTATCCGCCGCGGGGCGAGCATCTTGCCGCGATCGAGGCCGAACTTGCGCGCATCGACCCCGTCTGGGACCGCCGCCTCGCGAGCGGCGACCGCGGCGTTGCGCAGCTCATCCACCGCTGCCAGCCCGTCGTCGGACACGCGATACTGCTGCCGTTCGCCGAGGCCTATTCGGTCGTCGCCGAGCTGCTGACGCGCGCCCGGCCGGGCGACGAGGTCGATGCGAAGGCGCTGCTCGACACAGCGCTCGTTGAAGGGCGGCAGGCCTATCTGCTCCGCCGGATCAGCAGCGAGGCCGCGATCGGCAAGCTGCTCTTTGAAAACGGGCTGTCATTGATGCGGCATATGGGCCTTGCCGAGACCGCGACCCCCGACAGCCTCGCCGCACGGCGCGCGCTGCTCGCGGAACTTCGCGGGCTCGCGGGCGCCATGGAATCGATGCGCCTGTCGACGACGGCGCTTGCCGACAAACTACCGGGGGCAGGTGATGCATAAGCTGCCGCCTCATTCTCGTCATCCCGGCGAAGGCCGGGATCTCGCAGTTGCGTCCAGTTGCGAGGGCGAGATCCCGGCCTTCGCCGGGATGACGATATTGTGGAACTGCAAAGGAACCCGACATGCTTAAACAGCTCAGCGCGCAGGATGCCCAGTTCCTCTACACGCAGACCGCGAACAATCTGACACACATCATGGGGGTCTATATCTACGACCCCTCGACCGCGCCGGGCGGCTTCGTGCGCTTCAAGGACATCATCCGCCACGTCGAAAGCCGCGTGCACACCTCGCCGCTGTTCAAGCGCCGCCTCCACCGGCTACCGTTCGATCTCGACCATCCCTATTGGGTCGAGGACGAGCATTTCGACATCGAAGCGCACATGAGCCACGCGCGCCTGCCCGAGCCGGGCGACTGGCGGCAGTTCTGCATCGCGGTCGCGCGCTATTTCTCGAAGCCGATGGATATGAACCGGCCGCTCTGGGACATCTACATCATCGAGGGGCTCGACCGCATAACGGGGATTCCTAAAGGCAGCTTCGCGATGCTTCACCGCGTCCACCATGCCGCGGTCGACGGCGCGTCGGGCGCGCACGCCTTCATCGCGATGAGCGACATCGACGCGAAGGGCACCCCTGCGATTGCCGAGCCGCCGCCGGCCGAAGAGCTCGGCCGTCCGCCGTCGAGCGCCGAAACGGTGACACGCGCCTGGTCGGCGTCGATGCAGTCGCCGGTCAAGTTCATGAACGCATTGCTCAAGGTTTCGCCCGCGATCGTCGCGTCGGCGCGCAAGTCGATGGCCGAGGGCGGGATGACCGCCGGCGTTCCCGAAACGCGCTTCAACGCCCCCGTCGGCCCGCACAAGATGTTCGACGGAACGACGGTGGCACTCTCTGACGTCGCCGAAATCCGCAAGAAGGTGCCGGGTGCGACGGTCAACGACGTCGTCCTGACCACCGTCGGCGGCGCGCTGCGCAAATATCTCGCGAAGCACAAGGAGCTGCCGAAAGAGAGCCTTGTCGCGGTCGCGCCGATCAATTTGCGCGGCAAGGAAAAGGGCGCGGGGAAAGCGAGCACGCCCGGCAATCAGGTCTCCGCGATGAGCGTGCCGGTGCGCACCGACATCGCCGACCCGCTCGCGCGCCTCGCGGCGATCCGCGACTATACGGTCGAGGCGAAAGAGGCGAAGGCGGGCGTCAGCGCGCGGATCATGACCGACCTGTCGCAGCATATTCCCGGCGCGACGATGGCGGCGGTCGCGCGCATTATCACCAGCGAGCGGTTCGCGGTGCGCGGGACGAACCTGTTCATCTCGAACGTGCCCGGCGCGCAGGTGCCGCTCTACCTCGCGGGCGCGCAGCTCGTGCAGCAGCACGGCATGGCGCCGCTCGCGAACAATATGGGGCTGTTCGTCGCGACCCCAAGCTACAACGGCCGCATCGCCTTCTCGATCATCAGCGAGCGCGCGATCATGCCCGACATCGCCTTTTTCAGGGAGTGCATCGATGAAAGTTTCGCCGACCTGATGGCGGCGACGCCGAAGGCGGAGAAGGCGCCCGCCGCACCGAAAACCGCCACGGCAAAGCCAAAAGCGGCGCCCAAGCTGGCCACGAAACCCAAGGCAAAAGCGAAGCCTGCCCCGAAACCTGCCACCAAGCCGAAGGCGAAAGATAAGGCCCTTGTGAAGGGGAAGAAGAGGCCCCCTCCTTCTTCGTCATCCCGGACTTGATCCGCGATCCACGTCTGCGCCGGCGTGATGGATCCCGGATCAAGTCCGGGATGACGACAGTGGGTATCCGGGTCGACGGGAGCGGGACAGCGATGTCAAAACAGTTGCCAAAGACAACGTAACCAGCAAGAATCGCTAAAAATAGAAACAATGCAGGATGACCGAATGATTTTTGCCCCGACGCTCAGCGCTGACGCCGAGCTTGTACGCGCATCCGACTATGCCGCCTGGTCGAAAGCGGCGCTTGCCGCGGACGTAAAATCGGGAATGCAGGCGTGGCGCGATTCCGACGAGAGCCGGCATTTCGATTATAAGGCCATTCGGGCAAGGCTGGAAAAGCTCCGCAAGCTGTCGGCCGCGGGTGACGTCAAGGGGCTGCTCTTCGTCCTCAACGAGGGCATCCACGGCAATATCGACGGCATGGGCGCCGAGCGCCTCTACCAGAAGGCGCGCTTCGGCACGAAGAAGCTGATCGAGGCCTATGTCGCCGAGGTTGTCGCCGCGCTCGACAAGATCGCCGCGTCGCGCTCGATCCCGCGCGAGGAAAAACGCGACTTCTTCCGCCGCGCGCAGCATTGCTACGGGCGCTCGGCGCTCTTGCTCTCGGGTTCGGGGAGCTTCCTCTTCTTCCACGTCGGCGTCGTGAAGGCGCTCTGGGAACAGGGCGTGCTGCCGAACATTCTCGCGGGATCGAGCGGGGGGTCGATCGTCGCGGCGATCGTCTGCACGCGCAAGGACGCCGACATCGGCCCCTTCCTCGACAGCAAGCGCCTCGCCAATCCCGCGCGCGATCCCGAGATGAAGCGCCTTGCGCCCGACGAAGTGCGCGATCGCCTTGCCGAGCTGATTCCCGACCTGACCTTTCAGGAAGCCTATGAGATCAGCGGTCGGCATCTCAACGTCTCGGTCGCCCCCGCGGAGAAGTATCAGAACGGCCGCCTCCTGAACGCGATCACCGCGCCGAACGTGCTGATCCGCGAAGCGGTGCTGGCGTCGTGCGCGGTGCCCGGCGTCTTCCCGCCGGTCATGCTGATGGCGCGCGACGAGGACGGCAACCGCGTCCCCTATCAGCCCGACCGGCGCTGGGTCGACGGATCGGTGACGCACGACATTCCGACCAAGCGGCTCGAACGCCTCTATGGCGTCAACCACCATATCGTCAGCCAGGCAAACCCGCTCGCGCTGCCCTTCGCGACCGATACGCGCAAGCAGATGGCGCCGATCGAGGCCATTCAACACGCGTCGATCGCGACCTTCAAGGCGTGGCTCAACGCGAACATGGTGATCTTCCAGAAGCCGCTCGAACTCGTGCCGCCGCTCAACAGCCTCGCCAATATGGCGCGTTCGGTGATCAATCAGGAATATACCGGCGACATCAATATCATTCGCCCGCCCAAATTCTGGTCGCCGACCAAGATCCTGAGCGACCTTGCACAGGACGACATCGACGAACTGATCGACACCGGCCAGCGCACCGCCTGGCCGAAGGTCGAGATGGTGCGCACCCAGACCGCAATCAGCCGCGCGCTCGACGCGATCCTCGCCAAGATCGACAAGGCCGGCGACGACGGCCCCGGCCACCGCAGCTCGGCGCTGAAGAAAGCGGTCCGCTAACATGCCCGCGCTGACGCTGCCCGCCGGATCGGCCGGCGCCGGCGCGAAGCTGCACGTCACCCACTGGCTTCCCGAAGGGCGACCAAAGGCGGTGGTGCTGCTCGCGCACGGCTATGCCGAACATGCGGGGCGTTATGAGTATGTGGCGAAGCGGCTGACCGACGCCGGCTACGCCATCTATGCGGTCGACCATTGGGGCCATGGCGCCTCGGACGGCGAGGGCGGTTTCGTGCCGCGCTTCTCGGCCTTCCTCGATGGCATGAGCGAATTGCTCACCCTCGTCGAAGTCAATCATGGCGACACGCCGCGCCTGCTCCTCGGCCACAGCATGGGCGGCCTGATCGCAACCCTGTTCCTGATCGAGCGCCAGCAGGCGTTCGTCGCGGCCGCGCTTTCCGGCCCTGCGATCCTGCCCGCCGAGCCGCCGTCGCGCTTCACCGTGTGGATCAGCCGCTTCCTCTCGCGCTTCTTCCCGCGCCTCGGCGTGCTGTCATTGGACGCCAATGGCGTCAGCCGCGATCCGGCAGTCGTCGCCGCCTATCAGGCCGACCCGCTCGTCTATGGCGGCAAGATCGGCGCGCGGCTCGGCAAGGAATTCATGGACGCGATGGCGGTCGCGCAGGCCGACGCGCCCAAGATCCGGCTGCCGATCCTGATCCAGCACGGCGAGGCCGACCGGCTGACCGCGCCCGCCGGATCGCGCTATCTGTTCGAGCATGTGTCGTCGGTAGACAAGAGGCTCGAGATCTATCCGGGCCTGTTCCACGAGATCTACAACGAGCCCGAGCGCGATGCGGTGCTGGGCGACCTCATCGCTTGGTTCGACGCGCATAGTCCGGGCGGAACCGCATCATGAGCTTCATCATCATCGTCCTCATCTCGGCCATCGTCTTCCTGACGCTGCTCTATCTCTTCTTCCCCGAACAGATCGTGCTGCTGATGCGCTGGCTGATGCGCAAGCGCGCCCGCGTCGAACGGAAGACGGTGACGGTCGACGGCCGCACCTGGCCTTATCTGGAGGGCGGCGATCCGTCGAAGCCGACCCTCGTGATGGTGCACGGCTTCGGTGCCGACAAGGATCACTGGACCTTTTATGCGCCGTGGCTGACGAAGGATTATCGTCTGGTCGCGCCCGACCTGCCGGGCTTCGGCGAGAACGACCGCGACGGCGAGCTGCCCTTCGACGTCGGCAGTCAGGCCGCGCGGCTGAAGGGTTTTCTGGATGCGCTCGGCATCGACCGCCCGCATCTCGGCGGCAACAGCATGGGCGGCTGGATCGCGCTGCGCTTCGCGATCGATTATCCCGGGGCGCTGCGCACGCTGACGCTGATGAACAATGCGGGCATCCTCGGCGCCGACGAAAGCGAGTTGCAGAAGCTCGCCGCGAACCGCGACTATAATCCGCTGGTCATCGCCAATCTCGAGGACGCCGACCGGCTGATCGCCTTCGTCGTCCGCAAGCCGACCCATGTGCCGGCACGGCTCAAGCCGGTAATCTACGCGGATGCGCTGAAACATCGCGACCTGCTCGACAAGATCTTCTGGACGATCGCCGACGAGATGGAGCAACAGCCGCTCAACGACGAGCTTCACAAGGTGACGGTGCCGACATTGATCATCTGGGGCCGCCACGACAAGCTGATCGATGTCAGCTGCGTCGCGGTGCTCGAAAAGGGGATCGCGCGCAGCAACAGCCATATCTTCGAGCATGTCGCGCACGTCCCGATGATCGAGGACCCGAAAGCGACGGCCGAGGTCCAGCGCGCGTTTCTGGGCGAGCACCCCTGAACGAATAGGGCAAACGCCTTGCCAACCCCCTAATCCCGCGCCACTCTCACCCTAAACAGGGAGAGACATATGCGCCTCAAAGTAGGCCTGCTCGGCGGGGGTAGCTGGGGAACGACGGTCGCCTCGGTCGTGTCGCGCAACGCGCCGATCACGCTCTGGGCGCGCGATGCCGAAACCGTCGAGAGCATCAACGGCGCCAGCGAGAACCGCAAATATCTGCCGGGCATCAAGCTGCCCGCGGCGCTCCGCGCGACGAACGACATGGCCGAGGTCGTCGCCGGTGCCGATGTGCTGGTCATGGGCGTCCCCTCGCACAGCTTCCGCGGCGTCCTCGAGGAAGCGCGCAACCATCTCCGCCCGTGGGTGCCGGTGATCAGCCTCACGAAGGGCTTGGAGCTTGCGTCGGGCAAGCGGATGACCGAACTGATCGAGGAGATATTGCCCGGCCATCCCGTCGGGGTGCTCACCGGCCCGAACCTCGCGCGCGAAATCATGTCGGGGCAGGCAGCCGCCAGCGTGCTGTCGATGGAGGACGAGATCGTCGTTCGCGCGCTCCAGCCGGTGTTCCACTCGGGGCTGTTCCGCGTCTACACGAACACCGACCTGCTCGGCTGCGAGCTGGGCGGCGTACTCAAGAATATCATCGCGATCGCGGTCGGCATGGGCGACGGGCTCGGCGCCGGCGACAATACGCGCGCCGGGCTGATGACGCGCGGGCTGGCCGAGATCACGCGGCTCGGTGTCGCCATGGGCGGGCGGCCCGAAACCTTCGCGGGGCTCACCGGCATGGGCGATCTGATCGCGACCTGCACCAGTCCCTTGAGCCGCAACCGCCATGTCGGGGTCGAACTCGGCAAGGGCCGCCATATCGACGAGATCATCGCGGGGATGAACATGGTCGCCGAAGGGGTGAAGAGCGCCCCGACGGTGATGGCGCTCGCCGACAAATATGACTTGGCGATGCCGATCGCGCGCGACGTGTTCGACGTGACGCAGGGCAAGCGCGACGCCCGCGAGGTATTTCGCGGCCTCCTGAAATCGAGCGTCGGCGACGAAGCGCACCCGGGGTGAGCTAAGCCCCCGCCTCGGCCAGCAACGCCTTCGCTTCGTCTCCCTGCCAGTCGATCGCGCCGACGACGCGCCAGACTTCCTTGCCCCGCGCGTCATAGAGTATGCTCGTCGGCAGCGCGCTGTTCGCGGCGTCGAGCAGGCCGTTCTTGGGGTCGAGATAGGGCTGCAGCGCCTTGAGGCCTGCCTTCTGGAACCAGGGATCGACAACGGCGGCGCCCTGCAGATCCTGCGCGACCGCGATCACTGTCATGCGCTCGCCCTGCTGCGCCGCCAGCGCGTCGAGCGTCGGCATTTCGGCGACGCACGGCGCACACCAGGTCGCCCACAGGTTGACGAGCAGCGGCTTGCCGCGGAACGACGCGAGCGTCACCGGCGCGTCGTCGGGCCCGGTAAAGCTCACCGCGGGGGCGGCTTTGCCCGCATTGGTGCGGTCGACGATATGCTTGAAGGCGCCGACGTCCCTCGCTTCGCCGGATGAAATATTTGCTTGGGGCGCCGCGGCTTGCCCGTCGGCCTGCTTTTCCCTATCGCAGCCCGCGATCAGTGATCCGGCGAGCATCAGCGGCAGGATCATCGGCAATTTGGTCAGGGCGCGGCGAATGGCGGATACTCCGGACAGCAACAGCATGTGGGGCGGCCGCTTCGGTGGCGGACCCGCGGCGATCATGCAAGAAATTAACGCGTCGATCCCCGTCGACAAGCGATTGTGGGAAGAGGATATCGCCGCCAGCCGGGCCCATGCGGCGATGCTGGGCACCTGCGGGATCATCGACCCCGACGATGCGGTGCAGATCGACCGCGGGCTCGCGCTGATTGCCGACGAATTCGCCGAACAGGGCGTGCCGGTCGACCTCAGCCTCGAAGACATCCACATGACCGTCGAATCGCGGCTGAAGGAGCTGGTCGGCGAACCCGCCGGGCGCCTGCACACCGCGCGTTCGCGCAACGACCAGGTCGCGACCGATTTCCGCCTCTGGGTGCGCACGGCCTGCACGCGCATCGACGCCGGGCTGGCGGCGCTCCAGTCGGCGTTGCTCATCCGCGCCGAAGAGCATGCCGACAGCATCATGCCGGGCTTCACGCACCTGCAGGTCGCGCAGCCAGTGACGCTCGGCCATCACCTGCTCGCCTATGTCGAGATGTTCGCCCGTGATCGCGGACGTTTCGCCGATGCGCGCCGCCGCCTCAACGAATCGCCGCTCGGCGCCGCCGCACTCGCGGGGACCAGCTTTCCGCTCGATCGCCACGCGACCGCATCGGCGCTCGGCTTCGACCGGCCGATGGCGAACAGCATCGACGCGGTGTCGGACCGCGACTTCGCGCTCGAATTCTGTGCCTCGGCCTCGATCGCGGCGATCCACCTCTCGCGCCTAGCCGAAGAAATCGTGATCTGGGCGAGCCAGCCCTTCGGGTTCGTCAGCCTGCCCGATGCCTGGTCGACCGGCAGCTCGATCATGCCGCAAAAGCGCAACCCCGACGCCGCCGAGCTCGTGCGCGGCCGCGCGGGCCTGCTGCTCGGCGCCTTCCAGCGTCTTGCCGTGATCGTGAAGGGGCTGCCGCTCACCTATTCGAAGGATCTGCAGGACGACAAGGAAACGGTGTTCGGCGCCTTCGACGCGCTTGCGCTGTCGCTCGCCGCGATGACCGGCATGGTCGAAACGCTGAGCTTCCGCACCGACCGGATGCGCGCGCTCGCCGCCTCGGGCTTCTCGACCGCGACCGACCTTGCCGACTGGCTGGTGCGCGCGGCGGGAGTGCCGTTCCGCGACGCGCATCATATCGTCGGTGCCTGCGTGAAACGATCCGAGGAACTTGGCGTTGAGCTGTCGGCGCTGCCCGCCGCCGAGGCCGCCGCGATCCACCCCGCGGTCACCCCCGATGCGCTCGCGGCGCTGACCGTCGAGGCGTCCGTGGCGAGCCGCGTCAGCTATGGCGGTACCGCGCCCGAACGGGTAAGGCAGGCCATTGCCGCGGCCCGCGCCGCGCTGGAAGGACAGGATTGATGGCGACGAAGCGCCTCATCGCGACCATGATCGCTGCCGCCGCGTTGCTCGGCGCGTGCGGTGCAAAGGAAGATCTGAAGCCGGCTGCGAACCAGCCCGCGCCGGTCGTTCCCGTCGGCGCGACAAGCGCCCCGACCACGGAGGAGCTCACGACGCCTGACGCGCAGGCCCGGCCCGCGCGCAGCGACGAACTTCTCAAACGGTCCGAACGCCGCGAACCCGACGATTTCGATCTGCCGCCTCCGGGCTGATCGAAACCTAATTTACCTACTCCGTTCGTGTCGAGCGAAGTCGAGACACCCATCGGTCGACACTGCCCTTCCGGGCATCTCGACTTCGCTCGATGCGAACGGAATATGATGACCAGGACTTCTTTCGATGGACCATTTTGAATACCGCGACGGCGTCCTCCACGCCGAAGACATTCCCTTGCCGCGCATCGCCGCCGAAATCGGCACCCCCGTCTATGTCTATTCGCGCGCGACGCTCGAACGCCATGCGCAGGTTTTCGCCGAGGCGCTCAAGGATATTCCCAGGAAGCACATCGCCTTCGCGATCAAGTGCAACCCCAATCTCGGCGTGCTGCGCGTCCTCGCGCGGCAGGGCTATGGCGCCGACGTCGTCTCGGGCGGCGAGCTCGAACGCGCGCTCGCGTCGGGCATGGCGCCGCAGGACATCGTCTTCTCGGGTGTCGGCAAGACGCGCGCCGAGCTGGCGCAGGGCCTCGACCGCGGCATCGGCCAGTTCAATATCGAGCATGAGCCCGAGGGCGTCGCGCTCGCCGAAATCGCGCTCGCGAAGGACATGACCGCGCCCGCGGTGCTGCGCGTCAATCCCGACGTCGATGCGGGGACGCATGCGAAGATCTCGACCGGCAAGGCCGAGAACAAGTTCGGGGTCGGCATCGACGTCGCGCCCGAAATCTTCGGCCGCCTAGCCGCGCTGCCGGGGCTGCAGATGCGCGGCATCGCGCTCCACATCGGTAGCCAGCTCACCAGCCTCGCGCCGCTGGAGGCCGCGTTCGAGCGCGTCGGCCGCCTTGTCGCCGACCTCCGCGCCGCGGGGCACAGCATCACCCACGTCGACCTCGGCGGCGGCCTCGGCGTGCCCTACCGACCCGACGACAATCCGCCGAGCCCGGCGGAGTATGGCGCGATGGTCGCGCGGGTGACGAAGGACTGGGACGTCACCTTGATGTTCGAGCCCGGCCGCGTGATCGCGGGCAACACCGGCGTCCTGCTCACCGAGGTGCTGTGGGTGAAGCCCGGCGCGACCAATCCCTTCGTGATCGTCGACGCCGCGATGAACGACCTCGCGCGTCCCGCACTGTATGACGCGTACCATGACTTCGTCGCCGTGGCGCCGACGGGCGAGACGATGACCGCGTCGATCGTCGGACCGGTGTGCGAGACGGGCGACACGTTCGCGCGCGACCGCGTGATCGACAAGGTCGAGTCGGGCGATCTCGCGGTGTTTCGCACCGCGGGCGCCTATGGCGCGACGATGGCGTCGACCTACAACAGCCGCAGCCTCGTTCCCGAGGTGCTGGTCGATGGCGACCGCTATATCGTCGTCGCCGACCGCATCGCCGCGGGCACGATCATGGCCGCCGAGCGCGTTCCCGACTGGATCGACTGACGATGCAGCAGCTTCCCGTCTTCCTCAACCTTGCCGGCCGCACGGTCGTGCTGGTCGGGGAAGGCGAGGCGGCCGAAGCGAAGGCACGGCTGGTGACGCGGGCGGGCGGGCGGATCGTTCCGGCGTGGGAAGAAGGCGCAACCATCGCCTTCGTCGCGCTCGCCGATGACGAAGCGGCGCGCGCGGCGGCCGCCGACCTCCGCGCGCGCGGTCTGCTCGTCAATGTCGTCGATCGTCCCGATTTCTGCGACTTCACGACCCCGGCGATCGTCGACCGCGCCCCGGTGACGATCGCGATCGGGACGGGCGGTGCGTCGGCCGGGCTCGCCAAGGCGGTGCGCCAGCGGATCGAGGCCTTGCTGCCGTCGCGGCTCGGCGCGCTCGCTTCGGCGCTCCATGCCGCGCGCGGTACGATGAAGGCGCGCTGGCCGGCGGCTGCCGACCGCCGCCGCGCGATCGACGCGGCGCTCGCGGCGGGAGGGGCGCTGGACCCGCTCGATCCCGCGGCGGCCGACAAGGTCGGCGAATGGCTTGACGGTGCGGCAGAAACTGGCCCCCCGCGCCTCGAAATCATCCGGCTTACCGGCGATGACCCCGACGATCTGACGCTGCGCGCCGCGCGGCTGCTCGGAGAGGCAGACCATATCTTCCATTCGCCGGCCGTCCCGGCCGCGGTCCTCGACCGCGCGCGCGCCGATGCGGTGCGGCATGCCGCCGATGCGCCGCCCGGCGATCCGCCGCGGGGGCTGTCGCTGTGGATTTCGGGGAGCGATAGCTGACGAACGGAAGGCGACAGTATAATATCGTCATCCCGGGCTTGACCCGGGATCCACGGCAGCGCTGAAGTCATGGACCCCGGATCAAGTCCGGGGTGACGAAAATGGTGAGGCCGAGATGACGAAGGGGTGAAACGGAACGGCAGTTCTCCACCCCCCAAGCTGCCACCATCCTCGCGGCATCAATGTCCCGCGGTTCCCAGCCCATCGATCTTCTTCGACTGCTTCGCGATCAGGCCGGGAAAGAAACGCGCGAGGCGAGAGAGGCGCTTGGCCATCTTGCCGACGGTGACATGCACCTTGGTGCCGTGAACCGCTTCCCACGCCGCTTCGGCCACGCGCTCGACCGGCGAGATTTCGAAACCGGCGGCCGACAGGCGGCCGCGTGCGGGTTCGTTGCTGTCGGCGCTGACCTGGTCGAGGATCGGCGTGTCGATGAAGCCCGGCATCAGCGATCGCACCTTGATCCCGTGCTTGGCGAATTCGATTTCGAGCGCCTCGGTCAGGCCGCGCACCGCGAATTTTGTCGCCGAATAGACCGCAAGCCCCGCGACGCCATAAAAGCCCGAGGCCGATCCGGTGTTGAGGATCGTCGAACCCGGCGTCGCGCGAAGCAGCGGCAGCGCCATATAGACGCCGTTGACCACACCGCCGAAGTTGATCGCAATCAACCGGTCGGCCTCTTCCGGCGTCATGTCGATGAACTGGCCACCCGATCCGATCCCTGCGTTGTTGAACAGCACGTCCAGCCGCCCGCCGCTGGCCTTAGCGAAATCATCGAGCGCGGCCTTCCACTGGTCGCGGTCGCGAACGTCCATGACATGGCGTGACGACGCGCCCACGGGCAGCAATGCGGCGGTTTCGTCGATCCCCGCCGAATTGACGTCGGCGATTCCGACGAACCAGCCCTGGGCGGCGAAATGGCGTGCCGTCGCGCGGCCGATGCCCGATCCGCCGCCGGTGATGAAAATCGCCTTCCGTGCCACCCTCGTCTCCTTACATCCTTGTCAGCGCGAGAAGAGGCCAGCTTGACGGACACGTCAAGCGCAAAGGTGGCTTGGCAATCGGCGTAGGGGATGGCTATCAGGGCGCCGATGTTCCGCCTGCGCCTGATGCTCCTCGCCCTCCTGGCTTTCTGTCTCGGCGCTGCGGTTCCCGCATCGGCCGCGGTTACGGTCAGCTTCTACAGCCACGATTTCGGCGACCGTTTCCCGCACGCCTTCATCGTCGTGAAGGGACGGCTCGACGGCAGCGGGCAGGCGGTCGACAATAATTTCGGCTTCACCGCGAAAAATGTCAGCCCCGCGATCCTGCTCGGTTCGGTGAAGGGCTATGTCCAGACGTCGCAGCCCGACTATATCGCGAAGAGCGACCGACAGTTCAGCGTCACCATCGACGACGCGACCTATGCGCGGCTGATCGCGAAGGTCCGCGAATGGCAGGACCGCAAGCAGCCGAGCTACAGCCTGAACAAGGCGAACTGCGTCCATTTCGTCATGGAACTCGCCGAGGTCGTCGGGCTCAAGGTCAATCGCAAGAGCAAATATTTCAAGAAACCCAAGACCTTCCTGATCGAAGTCAGAGAGCTGAACCCGGCGTTGGGGTGACGTACGACCGGTTGCGACTGGTTGCGGTCCTAACCATCATCGTCTCTTCCATCGTCACCCTGAACTTGTTTCAGGGTCCATGGTCTGCCGTTTCCTTGGACGCGGCGCCGGATGCAAGGCCCGGTCATGGATGCTGAAACAAGTTCAGCATGACGAGCTTGGGGCGACCGCTCCCCACCCCAATTTAGACATCCCCTCTTCGTCATCCCGGACTTGATCCGGGATCCAGCGCGGCGTTGAAGTCGTGGACCCCGGATCAAGTCCGGGGTGACGAATGTCTGGAATCCGCCCCGAAAGCCGCAATCCGCGTCAGTCGTTATCCATCGCCGGTCCCAGCGCCGGGTCGAGGTCGCGCGGACGGACGAACGCAGTGATCCGCGCCTTGTTGACGTCGAGATCGTGCCAGTCGGCGATGTCGAGTTCGAGCCGCACGAGCGCCGAGGTCGGCAGCTTTTCCTCGACCTGCTCGCGAAGCGGGCCGCCGCTGTCCGACGGAACGAGTTCGAGCACCAGATCCTCCAGACCCGGATTGTGCCCGGAGATCAGCAGGTGCTCCGCGTCCTTGCCCATGTCGCGGATGACGTCGATCAGCGTCGCCGCCGACGCGAGATAGATGCGCCGGTCCCAATGCGGTTCGAGTGCATCGAGCGCCGCCGCCGGCTGGAACAGGTCGAGCGTTTCGGTCACGCGCACCGCGGGCGAGGCGATGATGCGGTCGACGGGCAGGCCCTGCCGCTTGACATATTGCCCGATGAGCTCGGCGCCGCGGCGGCCGCGGGCGTTGATCGGCCGGTCGAAATCGCGTTCGACCTGTACGTCCCAGCCCGACTTTGCGTGCCGCAGGATCGTCAAACTTTTCAAAATCGCTCCCCGCGTTGCCCTGTGACCCTCTCGCTCGCTCTCTGCCGGAAACTTATGACGGTGAAAAGGCGGGAAAGGCGCTTTTTCTTCGTTCGACATTCGCCGCGGCGACATGGTTCACCGCCTCGTCGAGCGGCAGGCGGCGGACCGGCGTCCCGTCGGGAAAGCCGCTCAGCAGCCTCGAAGGGAAGCTGGGCGAGAGCATCACAAACTGGCCGAAATCGTCGGCGCGGCGGATCAGGCGGCCAAAGGCCTGCCCGATGCGCGCGCGGATGACGCTGTCGTCATAGGCGCTGCCGCCCTGCGCAGCGCGGCGCGCGGCGTGGAGAATGGTCGGGCGCGGCCAGGGCACGCCCTCCATCACGACGAGGCGTAGCGACTCGCCGGGCACGTCGACGCCGTCGCGCAGCGCATCGGTGCCGAGCAGCGAGGCATGCGGATCGGCGCGGAAAATGTCGACGAGCGTGCCGGTGTCGAGTGGATCGACGTGCTGGGCATAGAGCGGCAGGCCTGCGCGTGCGAGCCGGTCGGCGATGCGGGCATGGACGATGCGGAGCCGCCGGATCGCACTGAACAGCCCGAGCGCGCCGCCGCCCGACGCCTCGATCAGCCGGCTGTACGCGCCGGCGAGCGCGGGCAGGTCGCCGCGCGGAATATCGGTGACGATCAGCACCTCGGACTGGCGTGCATAGTCGAACGGGCTCGGCACGGCGAAATGCTGGACCCCGCCGTCCATGTGCCGTGCGCCGGTGCGGATGTCGGCATCGGTCCATCCGCTTCCGCTACGCAAGGTCGCCGAGGTCACGAGCACCCCCTGCGCGGGCCGATAGACGATCTCGGCGACCGGCCGCGCCGGGTCGAGCCAGTGGCGGTGCAGCCCCATATCGAACTCGCGTCCGTCGAAGCGGTCGACCGCGAGCCAGTCGACGAAGTCGGGATCTGCCGGGCCGCCGACGCGCCCGAGCAAGGAGAGCCACCCGCCGAGCGTGTCGATGCGCGTGCCAAGGCTGTTGCGCGCGCCGTCGACGCGCGCGCGCGCCTGTCCATCGAGCCAGTCGGGCGGATCCTCGACCAGCGCGTCAAGCCGTTTGCCAAGCGCCATCAGCGGGCGCAGCAGCGCCTCGATCGCGTCACTCGCATTCGCGGCGGCGGCGACCAGTTCGGGATCGGGATCGGCGAGTTCGGTTTCGAGGCCGTAGCCGCTGTCGCCGGTGCGCGTGTCGACGCTGCGCGCATAGGTCATCGCGCGCACCGCGACGAGTAACCGCTCGATCGCACCCCATGGTTCGCTCTCGGAAATGCGCCCTAGCCAGCCTTCGCCGGGCAGTTCGCCTGCTGCCTGGATCGCGGCCTGGATCGCCTTGTCGCCCGCTTCGTCATAGCTCGCGACGTCTGCGAGCCTTGCCGCCAGCCCGCGCCGCCGTCCGCGCGACTTGCCTTCGGGCCCGAGCACCCAGCGGCGGATTTCGACCGCTTCCTGCCCGGTCAGCGCCGCAGCGAACATGCTGTCGGCGGCATCCCACAAATGATGGCCCTCGTCGAAGATCAGCCGCGTTGCGGGGGCGCCGCCCCCACCTTGTGAACTTGGGCGCGGGCGCGCCGCCTGCACCATCGTCAGCGCATGGTTGGCGATGACGATATCGGCCTGGCCTGCGGCGCGCGCCGAGCGCTCGATGAAGCATTTGCGGAAATGTGGGCAGCCCGCATAGATGCATTCGCCGCGCCGGTCGCTGAGCGCGGTCGTCCCGTTGCGGCGGAACAGCGCGGGGAGCCAGCCGGGCAGGTCGCCGCCGACCATGTCGCCGTCGCGCGTATAGGCCGCCCAGCGCGCGACGAGCTGCGCAAGGATCGCGGCGCGGCCCGAAAAGCCGCCCTGCAAGGCATCCTCGAGATTGAGCAGGCAAAGGTAATTTTCGCGGCCCTTGCGCACCACCACCTTCTCGCGGTGCGTCGCGGCATCGGGATAGAGTTTCTCGGTCTCGCGCGCGAGCTGGCGTTGCAGCGCCTTGGTGAAGGTCGAGATGCAGACCGCGCCCGCCGACTGGTCGATCCATTGCTTGGCGGGGGCGAGGTAGCCCAATGTCTTGCCGATCCCCGTGCCAGCCTCTGCAACGAGCATCTGCGGCATGTCCTTGCGCTCGCGCGGCGCGAAGATCGCGGCGGCCGCGCGGGCGTAATCCTGCTGCCCCGAACGCCGTTCGGCGCCGTCGCCGGTCAGCCGGTCGAGCCGCGCGCGGACGTCGTCGGGATTGACCGTCACCTGACGCGGTTGCGGGCGCGGCGGCGCTTCTTCCCATTCGGGCAGCTTGGCGAAAAGCCAGCGCTCGGCCTTGTCGGGCGAGCCGAGGCGCGATTGCATGAGCGACGCCCACGGCCAGCGCTGGCGTCCGAGCGCTTGCAGCCCGTGCCAGGCGCCTTCGCGCTCGGGCCAGTCGGGCTCATCTAGGCTGGCGAGCATCGCAGCGGCGGCGAGGCGGAGGAAGGGCGCGATGTCCTCTTCGGCCTTCGGCGCTTCGAGGCCGATCGATGCGGCGATCCCGGCGGGCGTCGGCACCGCGAAGCGCGCCGGGTACAGGAAGGCGAACAGTTCGAGCAGGTCGAGCCCCGACAATTCGGGGTAGCCGAGCCGGTCGCCGGTCAGCGTCGCATTGAGGAGCAGGTGCGGCGTCGCAGCGACGGCGGCAATGGCTTCGCCGCGCCCGACGCGCTGCACGCGCCCCGCGGGATCGGCGATCCAGATGCCGACATGGCTCGCGTGCAGCGCGGGCAGGGCAAGGGGATCGACGCGGGGGAGCATCGGGATACGCTAGGGACAAAAGGCGAACGCGGCAAGGCGGCATACCAATCCTCCCTGTCGCAAGGCGATGGGGAGGGGGACCGCCGAAGGCGGTGGAGGGGCGAGAGGCACCGGCCCTTCCGTCAGCGCTTCGCGCTGCCACCGCCCCATGCCTTCGGCACAGGGAGGATGGAAGGACTAGCTGAGCCCGCGCCGTCCGAAGCCCGCGGTGCGCTGGCTCAGGAAGGCCGGCGGCACGTCGGTGAGTTTGACCCTGCGTGCGTTCCGGAGCGCGTTGTAGAGCGCGCCATGCGTCAACTCGTAAGGGAAGCGCACGCCCATACGGTCGAATTCCGACCACATCACGATCGCGTAGGTGACCTCGCCGGCATAATGGATTTCGCAGCGCGACCGCGCGGGCATGCTCGCGCCGTCGATGCGCGCGCCGCCTTCGGACAGGTCGGCGATGCGCCCCTCGACGAAATTGAGGACGCCATTGACCATGACCTCGATCACGACCGGCGTCCGGTTGTGGCTGCGCGCCGTGGGGGTACGGAAGTTCGTCATGGGCAGAGGCTAAGCCCGACATGGTAAATTTTCCGGTAACGATAACCCGCCTGACGGTGCCATATTGCAAGCAATCGCCGACGATGATCTACCACGGCTCATGGCGCGGTCGATCATCCTCTATGGCATTGCGCTGGCCGCGGTGGCGTTCCTGCTCGAATGGCTGAATTATCGCCATGTCGTGCATCGCTGGTCGGCCGAATTCTATATCGTCTGCATCGCGGCCGTCTGCGTTGCGCTCGGCATCTGGGTCGGCAACCGGCTGACCGCGCGGCCGCGGCAGACCTTTGTGCGCAACGATGCGGCGATCGCCGCGCTCGGGCTCAGCGCGCGCGAATGCGAAGTGCTCGAAATGCTCGCGGCGGGGCACGCCAACAAGGTCATCGCGCGCCAGCTCGATATTTCGCCGAACACGGTGAAGACGCATGTCGCGCGGGTGTATGAAAAACTGGAGGTCGCCAGCCGGACGCAAGCGGTGCAGAAGGCGCGGACGCTCGACATCCTGCCGTAGTTTCGGACCAAAGGCCCAAAATCACCCGTTTGGGCGATGGATTTCGGCCGTTGTTCCGGCGCATCTCGCATGGCATTCATCCATCGGGGAGATATATCATGGGCAGGATCATCGCGGTTTACGGCGCTATTGCGGGAGTCATCGTCGTCGCGGGGATGTTCATCAACATCGGCTTCCTCGCCGACCATGGCGCGATGGCGATGGTCGCCGGCTATCTGTCGATGCTGGTCGCGCTCATTTTCGTCTTTGTCGGCGTGAAGCGCTATCGCGACGTCGATCTGGGCGGGGTGATCGGCTTCTGGAAAGCCTTTGGCGTCGGGATTGGGATCGGGCTCGTCGCGGGGCTGTTCTATGTCCTCGGCTGGGAACTTTATATGTGGCGGACCGGCGGGACCTTCATGGCCGAATATATCGCCTCGAGCATCGAGGATATGCGTGCGGCCGGCAAATCGGCGGAGGAGATCGCGAAATTCTCTGCGGAGATGGGCGCGATGGCCGAGCAGTATAAGAATCCGCTGTTCCGTATGGCGCTGACGTTGACCGAGATATTGCCGGTCGCGCTCATCGTGTCGCTCGTGTCGGCGGCGCTGCTGCGCCGGAGCAGCTTCATGCCGGCGGTCCAGCCGCGCGGCTGAGCCGGGCGGGAAGGGGACTGGCGCGTCCGGTCTTCTTCCCATCCGCGCATCTTGCCGCTATGGGCGCGGCATGACTGACTTGCACCTTCATCCGTCGCTGCGCGAGCCCGCGCAAACGTCCAAGGCCTGGCCGTTCGAGGAAGCGCGCAAGCTGGTGAAACGCTATCCGCAGGGCAAGACGGCGAAGGACGGCAGCCCTGAACCCGTTCTGTTCGAGACCGGCTATGGTCCCTCGGGCCTGCCGCATATCGGCACCTTCAACGAAGTGCTGCGCACGACGATGGTCCGCCGCGCTTATGAGGCGATCACCGGCGGCGCACCGACCCGTCTCGTCGCGTTCAGCGACGACATGGACGGCCTGCGCAAGGTTCCCGACAATGTGCCGCAGCAGGAGATGCTGCGCGAACATCTCGGCAAGCCGCTCACCGCGATCCCCGATCCGTTCGGCAAGTATGAAAGTTTCGCTCATCATAACAATGCGATGCTGCGCGAGTTTCTCGACCGCTTCGGCTTCGAATATGAATTCGTCAGCTCGACCGAGCGGTACAAGTCGGGCGCGTTCGACGAGGCGCTGAAGAATGTCCTGCGCCATAACCAGGACATTCTCGACATCATGCTGCCAACGCTGCGCGCCGAGCGCGCCGCGACCTATTCGCCGATCCTGCCGGTCAGCCCCAAGTCGGGGATCGTGCTGCAGGTGCCGGTGACCGTCGTTGACGCCGACACGGGCCTCGTGTCGTTCGAGGATGAGGGCGAGACAATCACGCAAAGCATCCTTGGCGGCGGCGCGAAGCTGCAGTGGAAGGTCGACTGGGCGATGCGCTGGGTCGCGCTCGGCGTCGATTACGAAATGTACGGCAAGGATCTGACCGACAGCGGCATCCAGTCGGGCAAGATCGCGCGCGCGCTCGGCGGGCAGAAGCCCGAGGGGCTGATCTACGAAATGTTCCTCGACGAAAAGGGCGAGAAGATTTCGAAGTCGAAAGGCAATGGCCTCAGCCTCGAGCAGTGGCTGAGCTACGGTAGCGAGGAGAGCCTGGCCTTCTTCGCATACCGCGAGCCCAAGGCGGCGAAGCAGCTCCACATCGGCGTGATCCCGAAGGCGGTCGACGAGTATCTGCAGATGCGCGGCAACTATGCGGCGCAGGAGCCCGACAAGAAGCTCGGCAACCCGGTGCATCACGTCCATGTCGCGCGCGGCGAGGATATGCCGTCGGCCGAGCTGCCGGTGACGTTCGGGCTGCTGCTCAATCTCGTCGGGGTGATGGGCGCCGATGCGTCGAAGGAGCAGATCTGGCGCTACCTCGGCCAATATGTCGACGGCGCGAATGCCGAGACCTATCCCGAACTCGACCGACTGATCGACAATGCGATGGCGTATAACCGCGACTATGTCGCGCCGACGCTGAACCGTCGCAAGCCGCAGGGCGGCGAAGGCGCGGCGCTTGCCGAACTCGACGCGAAGCTCGCGGCGCTGCCTGCCGATGCCTCGGCCGACGATATCCAGAATATCGTGTACGAGATCGGCAAGAACGAAGCCTATGGCTTTGAAAACCTGCGCGACTGGTTCAAGGCGCTTTACGAGACGCTGCTCGGTTCCAGCGCGGGTCCGCGCATGGGCAGCTTCATCGCGCTGTTCGGGATCGACAACACGCGGCGGTTGATCGCCGAAGCGCTGGCTTAAACGCAAGCCGACGTTAAATTCCGTTCGTGTCGAGCGAAGTCGAGACACGTTGCGGCGTAGTGCCAAGCCAAGGCGCCTCGACTTCGCTCGATGCGAACGGACGTTTAATTGGAGGATAACATGGCGGACTATGAACTCGCGCAGATCAATATCGCGCGCTTCCGCCTGCCAGCCGACCATGTCGCGAACCGCGACTTCATGGCGGCGCTCGACGGCGTCAACGCGATCGCCGAGGCGAGCGACGGCTTCGTCTGGCGGCTGACCGGCGAGGGCAATGACGCGACCGATGTGGCCGTCACCGACGATCCGCTGGTCATCCCGAACATGTCGGTGTGGCGCGACCTCGATGCGCTCGCGGCGTTCGTCTATCGCCAGCCCGAGCATCTTGCGATCATGCGGCGGCGCAAGGAATGGTTCGACCATATCGCCGTCTATCAGGTGCTGTGGTGGGTGCCCGCGGGCCACCGTCCGACGGTGGCGGAGGGGATGGCGCGGCTTGCGATGCTCGAAGCAAGCGGGCCGGGTCCCGAAGCCTTCACCTTCAAGCAGCCGTTCGCGGCTCCCGACGGCACGCCGGCCCTGCCGGTCCAGGACGAATGCGCGTGATCGACATTTTCACGACGGGCGGGACGATCGACAAGGTCTATTTCGATGCCTTGTCGGAATTCCAGATCGGCCCCGCGGCGATCCCCGACATGCTGCGCGAGAACAACGTCCATGTTCCGCACCGCGTCACCCAGCTGATGCGCAAAGACAGCCTCGAGCTGACCGACGCCGACCGCGAGACGATCCGCGCCGCGGTCGCCGCGAGCGATGCAGGCCGCATTCTCGTGACGCACGGGACGGACACGATGGTCGTTACGGGTCGCGTCCTCGCAGGGATCCGAGGCAAAACGATCGTCATGACCGGGGCGATGCAACCCGCATCGGTGCGCGCAAGCGATGCCGAATTCAATGTGGGTTTCGCGCTTGCCGCCGCGCAAACGCTGCCTCCGGGCGTCTATATCGCGATGAATGGCATGATCTTCGACCCCGAAACGACGGAGAAGGACCGCGCGGGCGCGCGCTTCGTGTCGAGCTCCGGATAAACGCGGCGGCGCTGTAACCTTCTTTCGGCGCATCCGAATATCCCTCCGTGGACCGGTATCGTGCCGCGCCATCCTGTCTTCGGAGGAAATCATCATGACCAGCAACAAATTCGCCGCCGCCATCGCCGCTTCGGCCACCGCCCTCGCGCTCGCCGGCGCCGCCATGGCCGCGCCCGCTCCCGCGGGCAGCTCGGGCGCCGCGGTCGGCGCCAAGGACACGGTCCATTGCTACGGCGTCAACAGCTGCAAGGGCACCGCCGACTGCAAGACGGCGTCGAACGAATGCAAGGGCCAGAACGAATGCAAGGGCCACGGCTTCAAGGCGATGGCCGCGGCCAAGTGCCTGTCGGACGGCGGCGTGATCGGCGACCTCGGCTGATCCTGCGCTGATCGTCCAATCTTTCCCGTGCGGCGAACCGTCCCGCCGCACGGGAAATCCCTTCGCCTGTGATCCAGATCATGCCACAAGGCCCTCGGGTCGTGTGACAAAAGCACGGGGGCGACGAGTCGCTCCACCTTTATCTGGACAACCAAGGGAAGGGACGATCACATGAACAGCAACAAACTCGCCGGTATGATTGCCGCCTCGGCCACCGCGCTGGCGCTTTCTGGTGCGGCCATCGCGGCCGACAAGCCGTTGCCGAAGCAGATCGGCGCCAACGACACGGTGAAATGCTATGGCGTCAACAGCTGCAAGGGCTCGTCCGATTGCAAGACCGAAGCGGCCTCGTGCAGCGGCGATTCGGGCTGCAGCACCGCGGGCAACAGCTGCGCCGGCGCCAACAGCTGCAAAGGCAAGGGCTTCAAGAAGATTGCGGCGGGCAAATGCCTGACGGACGGCGGCAAAATCGGCGTCTGACGGGAAGACGGGCGGGTCCGGCTACGCGCCGGACCGCTTCGTTCGCCATGGAGACGACGCGTGACTGAACCCGATCGCAAGACCGCGCCTTCGCCGGGTTTTGGCCTGGGGTTGCGCCCCGATCATTACCCCGATTTCCTGCGCGAGCCCCAGCCGGTGGACTGGCTGGAGATCATTTCCGAAAACTACATGGTGCCGGGCGGCAAGCCGCTTGCGATGCTCGATGCGATCCGCGCCGATTATCCGATGGTCATGCATGGCGTGTCGCTCTCGATCGGGTCCGACGAGCCGCTCGACATGGATTATCTCGCGGCGTTGAAGGCGCTCGAAAGACGCGTTGAACCGCTTTGGATTTCGGACCATCTTTGCTGGACCGGGATCAATGCGCATAACACGCACGACCTGCTGCCGCTCCCCTATGATGCGCCCGCGCTCGACTGCGTCGTCGAGAATATCGGCCGTGTGCAGGATTATCTCGGCCGCCGCATCCTGATCGAAAATCCGTCGAGCTATGTGACCTTTCGCTCGTCCGACCGCAGCGAATGGGAGTTTCTTGCCGAAATGGCCGGGCGCGCCGACTGTCTGCTGCTGCTCGACGTCAACAATATCTATGTCAGCGCGCGCAATCACGGCTTCGATCCCGAGGACTATCTGGCGGGACTGCCGACGGGCCGCATCCAGCAGATTCACCTCGCCGGGCACAGCGATATGGGCGATTATGTCATCGACACCCACGATGCCGACGTCTGCGACGCGGTATGGGATCTTTATGCGAGCGCGATCAGGCGGTTCGGATCCGTCGCAACGATGATCGAGCGCGACGACGCCATTCCGCCGCTTGCCGACGTGCTCGCCGAACTCGATCGCGCCCGGGCGCTTGCGGCGCGCGCGCTGGAGCCCGAGCATGCCTGAGACGCTGCGGGAGATGCAGCGGCGCTTCCTTGCCGGCATTGTCGGGGACGATGGGGAGGCGGAGGAACTGATCGTCGACGACGACCGCGTCGGCGCCCGCCGACGGCTCGACATCTATCGCAACAATTATCGCGCCAGCCTGACCGGCGTCCTCGCCGATCATTATGAGCGGCTCCACGCCTATCTGGGCGACGAGCAGTTCGATAACGTCGCGCAAGCCTATGTGACTGCGCACCCGTCAACGACGCGGAACCTGCGCTATTATGGCGGGGCGTTGCCGGCGTTCCTCGCCAAACATTTTCCCGCTGACGGCGAGCTTGCCGAGCTTGCCGCGCTCGACTGGGCGCTCCGCCATGCTTTCGATGCGCGCGACACCGCGATGCTAGATGCCGCGGCGGTCGGCGCGCTTGGCGACGCATGGATCGAGCAGCGCCTCGTGCTGCATCCCTCTGTGCGTTTGCTTCGGGTGCGCTTCAACGTCGCAGCGTTGTGGAGCGCGCTCGATGCCGAACAGGAGCCGCCCGAACCGGTAGCCTTTGCGTCGCCTGTCGCGTTGCTCGTCTGGCGGAGCGGCCAGCAGCCGAGTTTCCGTAGCCTGCCGGAAGCGGAAGCCGACGCGCTGGCGCAGTTCGAAGCCGGTTCCAGCTTCACCGACCTCAGCGCACATGTCATCGCCGCGATGGGGGAGGCGGGGGCGATGGAATCGCTCGCGGCCTGGCTCGGCCGCTGGCTCGCCGACGGCGTGCTGATCCTGGCCGACTAGGCCTTTGCCGTAACCTGCCGTAGCACCGCGCGGTAGTTCGGCGCGATCGTCATCGCCCGATGCTTGTCCTGCGACCCCAGCATCGCGTGGACGGCAGGCAGGCGATAGCAGGGCACACCCATGAACAGATGATGTTCGGCGTGATAATTCACCCAATATGGAGCGACCGTCGCGCGCGCGATCCAGCCGGCATAGGTCGTGCGCGCATGGGTGAAGGGATCCTGACTGCCGGTGGTCGTGCAGGCATGTTCGGCGATGTTGCGAATGCGAAGATAAAGCTGAAAGGTCGTCGCCAGCCCGGCGAGCCACAGCAGATAGGGCGTCCAGCCATAGAGCGCGAGCGAGGCCGTCAGCAGCACCACTTGCACGGCGAGGAAACGCCCCACCGCACGCGTCACCGCCATCGCGCCCGCGACGTCGATCGTCGGTGACGTCATGCCGTCGTCCGACTGCTTGTTGAACGGCGTCCCCGCCTTGGTACTCGCACGGCCGTTTTCAATCGTTTCGCCGCGCAGCATCGCCTTCAGGCCTTTGAAGGCGAATCCGAACTGGGCCATGCGCTGCTTGAAAAAGGTCTGGCCGGTCAGGTCGCGCAGCACCTTGCGTCCGAGGCTGGCCCGCGTGGTGGGGAAAGGCTTTGACAGCGACAGGTCGGGGTCTTCGGGTTGCTGCGTGAATTTGTGATGCTGAAGATGATAGGTGCGATAAGCGATCAGGTCCGACCCGATCGCGGCGCCCGTAAGCCACTGGCCAAGGAAGTTATTCACCTTGCGATTGGGGTGCAGCAAGCCGTGCGCCGCCTCATGCATCAGGATCGCGAGGCCGAGCTGGCGCCCTCCGACGATGATCACGGCGAGCAGCCAGGCAAGCGGATTGCCGCTCCATGCGGCGAGGCCGACCGCGGCGATGCTGACGATCCATGCGTGGGCAACGAGCCAGGGCCCGCGCCAGCGCGACGGCGCGGTGATCGCGGTCCATTCGGCGCGGTCGAAAAAACGGTCGGGCGGCAGCAGGCGGACGGCAGGCATGCGACCAGTCTAACCCGTTGCGATCCGAAACCCAACCCCTTCCGTTTTGGTACAGGATCGGGGGAAACGGGGGCGGTGGCGGTAAGGATTTGGAAACCCCTTTCCCGACAGAGACGGGAGGGGGCAGTTGAGCGGATTGGGGCGTTTTTTTGGGGGTTAAGCATCATATCCTGCGGCCAGCCGAACGCGATATGCCCGGTGGGGGCGCGTCGCCGTTTGCAACACCCGAGTTCGCGATGCGCCTGCTGCGCGTCGCGCAGCTTTGGCATTATGTCTTTTTCGCGCGCACGCTCGCCTTCCTCTCCTTCGCCTTTTTCCCCGGTGTCGAGGGTTTTCTCCGCCATCCTTCGCAATGGTTCGTCATGGGGACGGGCCTGGTCTGCGACCTGGCGCTGACGATCATCGGCCAGATGTCGCGCGGTTGGCGCAAGCTGCCCGTGAACCGCATCCAGGCCATTCTTGCCGCTAGTTTCTCGCTGGTGACATTGGGAACGATGCTAGGTTCGGCGGCGACTTTCTCCGCAGTCGCCGTCCACGACGGGCGCCCCTATTTCGACGCATTCTCGGCGGTCCAGCTCGGCGTGATCCTCGTCGCGGCGGCGGCATCGGCGATCCAGCGCCCCGCCTTTTTCGCCTTCGCCGGCGCGACCGCGGTCGGCGGCGCGATCGGGATCGCGTCCTGGCCCTTCGGTGTCGCCGGGCTCGTCTTCCTCGGCCTGCTCATCGTGATGCTTCGCCACGATGTCCGCCAGCAAATGCGCGCGAGGCGCGCCAGCAGGACGACGATCAGTGAACAGCAACGCGCGCTCGGCCTGATGCGCGATTTCGAGCGCGCGGGGCGCGGCTGGTTCTGGGAGACGGACCGCAATGGTCACCTCGTCTATATTTCCCCGACTGTCGTTGCGAAACTCGGCCTCTCGCTGTCCGACGTCCTCGGCCGTCCGTTCACCGAGATCATCCGCAAGCGGCTGGGCAATGACGAGAGCGAGGAGCGGACGCTGGGCTTCAGCCTGTCGTCGCGCACGCCCTTCAACGAACTCACGGTGCTGGCGGCGGTGCCGGGCGAGGAGCGCTGGTGGTCGATCTCGGGGCATCCGATCAGCAACGAGCTTGGCAATTTTCAGGGCTTTCGCGGTTCGGGAACCGACCTCACCGACAAGAAGAAATCCGAACGCGAGATCAAGCAGCTCGCGCGCTACGACACGCTGACGGGGCTCGCCAACCGGCTGCATATCACCGAATTGCTCGAACGCGCGCTGCGCAACCATATGGGACAGGTGCAGCCATGCGCGCTGCTTTTGATGGATCTCGACCGCTTCAAGGCGGTCAACGATACGATGGGGCACCCCGCGGGCGACCAGTTGCTGCAGCAGGTCGCGGGCCGGCTCACGCAGATCATCGGCGACAAGGGGCAGGTCGGCCGTCTCGGCGGCGACGAGTTCCAGATCGTGCTGCCGCAGATCGTCGAGCCCGAGAAGCTGGCCGGAATCGCCAACGCCATCATCCTCAGCCTCGCCAAGCCCTTCGCGATCGAGAATGAGCAGGTGCGGATCGGGTCGTCGATCGGCATTGCGATGTCGGAAGGCGGCGGCGTGACCGCGTCGGCCCTGGTCCGCAATGCCGACCTCGCGCTCTATGCCGCGAAGGACGCCGGGCGCGGCGTCCACCGATTCTATGCCGACGCGATGCACAATCAGGCGAGCGAGCGGAAGGCGATCGAGGATTCGCTGCGCGATGCGCTGGCGAACGACGAGTTGCAGTTGCTCTATCAACCGATCGTCGATGTGAAGAGCGAGCGGATTTCGGGCTTCGAGGCGCTGATCCGCTGGCGCCGCGAGTCGGCGGAGATCGTCAGTCCGTCGAAGTTCATCCCGATCGCCGAGGAATCGAACCTGATCATCCCGATCGGCGAGTGGATCATCCGGACCGCCTGCGCGACGATCGCGCGGCTGGGGCCCGACTATCGCGTCGCGGTCAATGTCTCGCCGCGCCAGTTCGCGAACGAGAAGCTGCCTTTGACGATCCTGAACGCTGTTGCGGCAGCGGGGATCGAGCCCGGCCAGCTCGAGCTTGAGATTACCGAGGGCGTCTTCCTCGACGAAAGCCCCGCGAATCTGGAGATGTTCCAGAAGTTGAAACGCACTGGCGTCCGCCTCGCGCTCGACGATTTCGGGACAGGCTATTCGGCGCTCGGCTATCTGAAGAAGGCGCCGTTCGACAAGATCAAGATCGACCAGAGCTTCGTGCTCGGCGCGGCCGACAGGAACAGCATGAACGCCGCGATCATCTCGTCGATCGTCGGACTTGCCGACGCGCTGGGGATGGAAACCACGGCGGAAGGGGTCGAGACGCACGACGACCTCGCACTGATCCGCGGGCTCGGGTGCAGCCACGTTCAAGGCTATATCTACGGCAAGCCGATGGATCTCGATGAGGTGGAGGCGCTGCTGGCCGAGCAGGGCGGCCTTGTAATCGCGCGCGGGTTCAAGAGCGCACGTGAGCCGCGCGTCCGCACCTTCCGCACGATACAGGTCGAAAGCGGCGGACATCGCTATGAAGCGATCGTGCGCAACCTGTCGTCGCGCGGCGCGCTGCTCGAAGGCCTGTGGAATGTGCCCGAGGGAACGCTATTGTCGCTCGAATTCACGCCAGAGGTGCGAGTCGACGGTCAGGCCCGCTGGTCGACCGAAAGCCGCGTCGGAGTGCAGTTTGCCGAGGCGGTGGATACGGGAGCGCTCGTTCGCCCCGTCAAGGCGAAGGCGGTTCGTCCGCGCGTCCACCGCGCCGCGTGAGCGACGGTCAGTCGGCCGCGCGGCCGCGCACCATCACCCAGTCGACCTTCTCCAGCACTGCAACATCGCTCAGCGGATCGCCCGCGACGGCGATCATGTCGGCCGACAGGCCGGGCGCGATCCGTCCGATCTGATCCTCCATCGACAGCAATTTCGCGGCGACCGTCGTTGCGCTCGCCAGCGCCTCGCGCGGGGTCAGGCCATATTTCACCAGCAGGGCGAATTCGCCCGCATTACGGCCATGCTCGAACACGCCAGCGTCGGTGCCGAAGGCGATCGGGACGCCCAGCGCTTTGGCGCGCCCTACCGCCTTGCCGACATCGTTCATCGTCATCCGCACCTTGGCCTCGACCGTCGGCGTATAGATGCCCTTGCCGAGGCGCTCCTTGATGCCCTCGAACGCCATCAGCGTGGGGACCAGATAGCTTCCCTTCGCCTTCATGACCTTGAGCGCTGCGTCGTCGGCGAAGGTGCCGTGCTCGATGCTATCGATCCCCGCTGCTGCGGCCGACTCGATGCCGCGCGCGCCGTGTGCGTGCGCCATCACCCTCAGCCCCAGCGAATGCGCGGTGTCGGCGATGCTGACGAGTTCGGCGTTCGAGAAATGGCCTTCGAGCCCGCGCCCCTGCTGCGACAGCACGCCGCCGGTGGCGGTGATCTTGATGACGTCGGCGCCCGCGCGCGACGCCTTGCGCACCTTCTCGGCGCATTCGATCGCGCCGGTGCAGGTATAGCCCTGATCGAGCACGGCGTGGACGTCCTCGCGAAAGCCGGTGACGTCGCCATGCCCGCCGATGATCGACAGCGGGGGGCCGGCCGCGACGATCCGCGGACCTTCGATCATCCCCTCGGCAGTGCCGCGCCGCAGCGCGAAAGCGGTATATTGCGCCGATCCCGCCTCGCGGACGGTAGTGAAGCCCGCGCGCAACGTGAGGCGCGCATTCTTGGCACCGACGACGACGCCCCATTCGTCGGGATCCACTGCTTCGCTGCGATAATCGCCGCCTGGATCGCCGGTCAGGTGGACGTGGAGGTCGATCAGGCCGGGGAGCAGCGTCTTGTCACCAAGATCGACGATCTCGGCGCCCGCTGGCGCCTCGCCGCGACCGGGCGCGATCGAGGTGATGCGATCGTCGGTGACGACGACGGTCGAGGGCCCCAGCGCCGGCTTGCTCGCGTCGGTGATGACGCGCCCTGCATAGACGACGGTGGTTTTGGCTATCGCGGTGCCGCTCAGCAGCGCGAGCGTCGCTGCCGCGACCAGTCGGATTGAGCGCATGATATCTCCCCTCATGTTGCCACGCGATCGTGGCGCGACGGGCGGGGGAGGGCAAGCGGGTAAACGCGGGTCGATAAAAGAGGGGCCGGAAGGCCGGCCCCTCAGTTTGCCTCTGATAACCGAAAGGATGTTACCAGAAGAAGTCGTAGATCACGTCGACCACGCGGCCGCTATAGACGTCGACAAGCAGCGCATCGTCATAATAACGGACCCAGCGATAGTCCCCGTAGGCCGGCGGCAGGCGATAATACCAGGGATCGTTGATCCAGTAGCGCTGGCCGTAGAAGAGCGACCCGAGCGTAAAGCCGATGCTGAAGCGCGTGTAGCCATAACCGCGATAGGGGTTGTAGTAACGCGGCATACGATAATAGCTGCGGTTCCGGTCGCGGTAGCTTCGCCAGTCGTAGCGCCGGTCGTCGCGCCAGCTGCGGTTCCAATTGTTGCCCGGACGGCCGTCGCGATAGCGCCGGTCGACATATCCGTTGCGGTTGTTGTCCCAGCGCCGGTCGACGCGATTGTCGTTGTTGCGATCCCAGCGGCGGTCGAGATCGCCGTTGCGATTGCGGTCGTAGCGGCGATCGACGCGGTTGTTGTCGTTGCGGTCCCACTGACGATCGATCTGGCCGTCGCGATTGCGATCCCATTGACGGTCGGTGCGGCCGTTGTTGTTGCGGTCATAGGTGCCGCGCTGGCCCTGCACGCGCTGCTGCTGCGCGACCGGGCGCTGCGCATCGCCGCGCTGGCCCTGCCATTGCTGGCTCGGACGCTGGCCGTCGCCGCGCTGACCCTGACCCTGCCACTGTCGCTGCCCTTCGCTGCGCTGGCGCTGGCCGTTCCAGCCATTGCCGCCGCGGTCGCCGCGCGGCGCCTGCTGCACCTGCTGCGTCTGCGGGGCGTTTTGGCCCCGCTGACGCTCGACGCGCTGGCCGCCGCCGTTCCAGTCGCCGCGGCGCGCTTCGGGGCCGCGCGGCCCGCGTTCGCCGCCACGATCGCCGCGCTGGGCGATCTGGATGCGCTCGCCATTCGCCTGGGCGGCGGCGGGCGCTATCGGGGTGAGGATCGTCGCTGCGATCAGCAGCCCTCCGAAAATCTTCTTCATCTCGGCTTCACTCCAGAATCCCATCCGGCACCCAGCCGATCGGGAAGATGAATCGAAAGTTACCGGAGGCAAGATGATTAGCGGCTGAACATCGCTGTTGCCTGCGGTTCAGCTACATGAACGGAAAATCCGCTAGTTGCCATGCGGGGTTTTGAGCGCGGGCACGGCGCGTGCGGCGTCGGCGGGGCGGATGCCCGGCGGCGGCGCGGCGGCGATCCGTTCCTCGCCGCGCATGACCCGGCCGGCGCGGCGGATTGCCGTGCGAATCCGGGGATAGGTGCCGCAGCGGCAGATGTTCGTCATCGCCGCATCGATCTCGGCATCGCTCGGGTTGCTGTTCTTCCGCAGCAGCGCGGCGGCGGCCATGATCATCCCCGACTGGCAGAAGCCGCATTGCGGCACCTGTTCGGCGACCCATGCCTGCTGCACCGGATGGCTGCGGTCGCGCGACAGCGCCTCGATCGTGGTGACGAATCGGCCCTCGCACTCGGCGATCGTGACGAGGCAGCTGCGGATCGCCTCGCCATCGATATCGACGGTGCAGGCGCCGCAGTCGCCGGTGCCGCAGCCATATTTGGTGCCAGTCAGGTTCGACGCGTCGCGCAGCGCCCACAGCAGGGGCGTTTCGGGATCCATGCGATATTCGACCGGACGGTCGTTGACCGAGAAGCGCGTCATAGGGCCCCTAGTAACGACCCCGCCGGATTAGTCACGCCAGCTCGTGTCGATCTTGTCGACCTTGCGCACCATCGCATCGAACTCGGCCTTGCCCGACTGGCCGGGGATCGCCGCCATATAGAGGTCGCGCTGGTGGACCTTGATCACATCGTCGCCAACCAGGATCGGCTTGCCCATGCTCATCGTGGCAAGCTGGATCTCGCACGCGCGCTGGAGCGCCCAATATTTGATGAAGGCGTCGGTCAGCGACTTGCCCATCACGACAGGGCCATGGTTGCGCAGCATCAGGATGCGCTTGTCGCCGAGGTGCTCGACCAGCCGCGCGCCTTCTTCTTCGCGTACCGTGACGCCCTCGAAATCATGATAGGCGAGCTGGCCCATGAAATTGCAGGCATAGAAATTGGTCGGCTGCAGCCCGCCTTCGAGCCCGCATACCGCCATCGTCGCGGTCGTGTGCGTGTGGATGATCGCATGCGCGTCGGGCAGGACGCGGTGGAACAGGCTGTGCTGGACGAAGCCCGCCTTGTTGACGTGCCAGGGATTATCCTCGTCGAGCTTGTTGCCGTCGATGTCGATCTTGATCAGGCTCGACGCGGTGACTTCGCTGAAATGCATGCCATAGGGGTTGATCAGGAAGGCGCCTTCCTGATCCTCCAGCTTCACCGTGATGTGGTTGAAGATCATCTCGTCCCAGCCCATCATCGCGAAGATGCGATAGCAGGCGGCAAGTTCCTGCCGCGCGGTCCATTCGGCTTCGCTATATTTGCTGTTGCGCTTGAGCTGCGTGGCCATGGGCGGTCCTCTTCCTCTATCGGTTTCGTCCTGCTACCTATGCCACAGCAAAAGGGGGGCGCACAATCCCGCCTGACGGCCTTCCGCGCCGCAATTGTCGCGCTTTGCCGCGTTGGGGCTTGCATTTCGGCGCGAATCTCTCTAGTGGCGGCACATCGGAACGTCGCGCTTTTGCGGCGCTTCTTTTATTGCCCGAATATCGGCGACCTATGGCGAACCGGAACAAAGCCGGGGACACAGGCCGTTTGACGAACAGGAGACGACACGGCGTATGCAGATCATCGTTCGCGACAATAATGTCGACCAGGCCCTTCGCGCGCTCAAGAAGAAGCTGCAGCGTGAGGGTGTGTATCGCGAAATGAAGCTGCGTCGTCACTACGAGAAGCCCAGCGAAAAGCGCGCGCGCGAGCGTGCCGCCGCTGTCCGCCGCGCCCGCAAGATGGAGCGCAAGCGGATGGAGCGCGACGGTATCAAGTAAGACCGTCTCCCGTTCGGGATCCTGATTCGAGAAAAGGGCGCTGCGGCAACGCGGCGCCCTTTTTCGTTTGGGCGGCGTGGACGGCCGCCGACCGCCGACGCTGGCTTTGCGCCCAAACAAAAAGGGCGGCCCGAAGGCCGCCCTTTCCTGCATCGATTGTATCGGGACTCAGTCCTGCGACGGCTGCAGGTTCACTGCAGCGAACTTGCCGCGATCGTCGACCTCGATGTCGAAGGCGACGCGGTCACCCTCTTCGAGGCCCGCCATGCCGGCGCGCTGCACCGCGCTGATGTGGACGAAAGCATCGGCCTGTCCGTCGTCGCGCGCGATGAAGCCGAAGCCCTTCGTCGTATTGAAGAATTTGACCGTTCCCGAGGTGCGCTCTCCGGTCAACTGGCGACGGCCGCGGGCGCCGCCCGGACGGTCGCCGCCGGGGCCGCGATCGTCGCGGCGCGGAGCGAATTCCTCGACCGGCATCGGCTCGCCCTCGATCTTGAGGTCGATTGCCGACACTTTGCCGTTGCGTTCGACGAGCGTGAAGCCGAGCGGCTGGCCCGAAGCGAGACCCTGAAGCCCCGCCTGTTCGACGGCGCTGATGTGCACAAACACGTCTTCGCCGCCGTCGTCGCGCGCAATGAAGCCGAAACCCTTCGCCGGGTTGAAGAACTTCACCTGGCCCTGGCCTTCGCCGACGACCTGCGCAGGCATCCCGCCGCCGCGTCCGCCGCCGAAGCCACCGCGGTCCCCACCGCCGAAGCCGCCGCCGCGATCGCCGCCGCCGAAGCCGCCGCCACGGTCACCGCCGCCGAAACCGCCGCGATCGCGGTCTCCGAAGCCGCCGCGCCCGCCGCCATAGCTATCGCCGCCATAGGGCGCAGGTTCGAAGCTGTCGAAATTGCCGAAGTCATCGCGCTTGCCGCGTCCGCGATGGCCACGGCGATCCTTGTTGAAACTCATTGCTTGATAGTCGCTTTCGGTCGTCCGCACCCCATTTACCCGGCTCCTTGCGCCGGACGGGGACGCAACTCACCACAGGCACAGACTCGCCCCGTGCCACACACAGCGCAAGATATAACCTAATTATCCACAGGCTGCGAACAGAAAATTCAAAAAGCCGAAGCAGAATTTTGCACGCTTTACCGAGCGCTTGAGCAAGGGGGGTGGGTGCGGGGAAACCAGTCATTGAGCGGCGGGGCCGCTTGGCCTAAGGCGGGGTCCATGACTGTCCATTTCCACGAAGAAGATCTGCCCGAAGGCGCGCTGGGACCCGGCGCGGTCGCGGTGGACACTGAGACCATGGGTTTGAACCCGCTGCGCGACCGGCTGTGCGTCGTCCAGATCAGCGACGGGTCGGGCGACGAGCATCTCGTGCGCTTCGGCCCTGGCAGCGCCTATGACGCCCCGGTGCTGAAGGCGGTGCTATCCGATCCGAACCGGCTGAAAATCTTTCATTTTGCGCGGTTTGACATCGCCGCGATCCAGCATGCGCTGGGGATCGTGACGGCGCCCGTCTATTGCACCAAGATCGCATCGAAGCTGGTCCGTACCTATACAGACCGGCATGGCCTCAAAGAGCTGGTGCGCGAGTTGCTGGGACAGGATGTGTCGAAGCAGCAGCAATCGAGCGACTGGGGCGCGGCGGAACTTTCGGACGCGCAGCGCGATTATGCGGCGAGCGACGTGCGCTTCCTGCACGCGATGAAGGACGTGCTCGACGTGCGGCTTGCGCGCGAAGGGCGCACCCATCTGGCGCAGGCCTGTTTCGATTTCCTGCCGACGCGCGCGGCGCTCGATCTCGCCGGCTGGCCCGAAATCGACATTTTCGCGCACACGTAAGAAGAGCGATTCGCGAATGTCCGAACGCGCCGACCATGATCGCACCATGCGCCGCATGTGGGCCGCAAGCGGGTCGAGCCACGACCGCGTCGTGCGCATATTGCGCTTTGGCCTGCCGCTCGTCATCGGGGTGATCGCGGCGGTGCTCGTCTTTTCGCCCTTCACGCAGCGCACCGAGATCAGCTTCCTGCTCGCCAAGGACAAGGTCGACATGGCGAGCGAGCGGATGAAGGTGACGCGTGCCGAATATCGCGGCCAGGATTCGAAGGGGCAGCCCTTCGCCCTGCTCGCCGGGAGCGCGGTACAGAAAAGCTCGGCCGAGCCGATCGTGCGGATGAGCCAGCTGTCGGGCGCGATCAGGCTCAATGACGGCCCCGCGACGATCGCCGCGGCCGAGGGACAATATGATATGGACACCGAGAAGGTGTCGGTGCCGGGGACCGTGCGGGTACGCAGCGCGAGCGGATACCGGCTCGACGCGAGCAACGTTGCAATCGACCTCAAAAGCCGGAGCCTTGCCGGGACCGGCGGAGTCAACGGCGCATTGAATATCGGACAATTTTCGGCCAACCAGCTGTCGGCCGATCTCGACCAGCGCGTCGTGCGGCTGACGGGCAACGCGCGGCTGCGGATCAACCAGGGAGCGCTGGGTAAATGAAGGGGCTTTGGACGATGAAGAGCGGCTTGCTCGCGGGCGCAGGCTTCGCACTCACCAGCCTTGCGATCCTGAGCGCGGGGCAGGGCGGTAGCGCCGCGCAGGCGCAGGCGCTCGCGAATCACAACAGTAACGCGCCGGTCGATTTCAATGCCGGCAGCATCGAGGTGCAGGATCGCGCCGACCGCGTCGTGCTGTCGGGCGGGGTGACGGTAACGCAGGCGGGGCTCACGGTGCGCGCGCCGCGGATGACCGTCGCCTACACACGCGACGGCGGCACCGACGTCAACCGGCTCGACGCCACCGGCGGCGTGACGGTGAACAAGGGCGACGAGACCGCCAAGGGCAATGTCGCGATCTATGATCTCGACAAAAGGCTGATCACGATGGTCGGCAACGTCCAGCTGCAACAGGGCGCGAACCATCTGACAGGCGGACGGCTGGTGATCGACCTCACCAGCGGCCGCGCGACGGTCGACGGGCGCGGTGCCGCGCGCGGGCCCGACGGCAATCCGGTCACCGGCGGGACCAACGGACGCGTCACCGGCACCTTCAATGTGCCGCAAAGGAAGCAATAACCTTAGTCGTTAAGATTTGGGCAAGCGCGCCGCGCGAGGATCGCGGGCGGGGACCAGATCCATTGCGGTGCCGGGGGGCGGCCGCGCGAGCGAGGCGTTCCCCATGCGTTATGCAACCTTCCTACCCCGCCGGCGGCCGATGTTCGGACGCCGCACCGAAGCAGCCGAGGTCGTCGCGGCGCGGCCGACGCGCGAGGAACGACGGCTGGTACAAAGCATCGTCCGGCTGATGGGGCCGGCGAAGCCCCGCTGAGCGCGCGGGGCGGAGTCCGCCCAGGTCGATTTGGGGGTGGTGAGCGGACTTCGCTCTGGTGCACCCCGGCGAAAGCCGGGACCCAGAGCGGCACAACGCGACACTAGCTCTCTCACTCCCTGGGGCCCGGCTTTCGCCGGGGATCACAATATCTACCTCCGGTCGTATGCGGTCATACGTCATCCCGGACTTGATCCGGGATCCACCGCAGCGCTGAAGTCATGGACCCCGGATCAAGTCCGGGGTGACGATGATGGTTAGGGCGGCCTCCTGTCGATTCCGGTCATTCGATCGGGATCGGCACGAGTCGCGGGTATAGCCCCACACCAGTCATTCGCCCCCGCCGCGCCAGGACGCTTGGCGGATGGCCCGTGCGTCCCTACATGGGGCGACCATGCCGCCCGATACCGCTACCTCCGCCGATCGCAACCGCGAACCGCCCGTGCTTGCGACACTCGGGCGTTTCATGCCCTTCCTGTGGCCCGCGGGGCAGACCGAGCACAAGGTCCGCATCGTCCTTGCCGCGCTGATCGTGCTCGCGTCGAAGGGTGTCCAGCTGTCGATGGGCTTCCTTTATGGCGCCGCGATCGACCGGATGGCGCCGGGGATGGAAGAGGGCGTCGCGCTCGCGATCGGGCTCGTCGTCGCCTATGCCGGCGCGCGCTTCGCCGGGGTGCTGTTCGACAACCTCCGCAATGTCGTGTTCGAGCGCGTCGGGCAGGATGCGACGCGCGAACTGGCGATCGCGACCTTCACCCATTTGCACGCGCTGTCGCTGCGTTTCCATCTTGCACGGCGGACCGGCGAGGTCACCAAGGTGATCGAGCGCGGCACCAAGAGCATCGATACGATGCTTTATTTCCTGCTGTTCAACATTGCGCCGACGATCATCGAGCTCGCCGCGGTGCTGATCATCTTCTGGACCAAGTTCAGCTTTGGCCTCGCCAGTGCGACCGCACTGATGGTTGTCGTCTATATCATCTTCACGCGGCGGGTGACCGACTGGCGCAACGCGCTGCGTACGCGGATGAACGACCTCGACACGCTGACGATCGGGCGCAGCGTCGACAGCCTGCTCAATTACGAGACGGTGAAATATTTCGGCGCCGAGGAACGCGAGGCCGCGCGCTACCGCGATGTCGCCGACCAATATGCGCGCGCTGCGGTGAAGAGCGAGAACAGCCTCGCCTGGCTCAACATCGGGCAGAGCTTCATCACCAACGCCGCGATGGCGGGGACGATGGCCTATACCGTCTGGGGCTGGTCGGTCGGCGAGTACAAGGTCGGCGACGTCGTGCTGGTGAACACCTTGCTCGCGCAGCTCTTTCGCCCGCTCGACCTGCTCGGCATGGTGTACCGGACGATCCGCCAGGGGCTGATCGACATGGAGGCGATGTTCCGCCTGATCGACACCCCGCCCGAGATCAGCGACGCGCCCGGCGCACCGGCGCTCGTCGTGAACGGCGGGGCGGTGACGTTCGAGAATGTCGTCTTCGGCTATGAGCCCGACCGCACGATCCTGAACGGCGTCAGCTTCGCCGTCGGGGCGGGCGAGACGCTGGCGATCGTCGGGCCGTCGGGCGCGGGCAAGTCGACGATCGCGCGGTTGCTCTACCGTTTCTATGACCCGCAGGGCGGGCGCGTGACCATCGACGGGCAGGACATCAAGGCAGTGACGCAGCAAAGCCTGCGCGCCGCGATCGGCATCGTCCCGCAGGATACCGTCCTGTTCAACGATTCGATCGGTTATAACATCGCCTATGGCCGCGCCGACGCCAGCGTCGAGGAGATCGGGGCGGCGGCGCAGGGCGCGGCGATCGACGGTTTCATCGCGCTGCTGCCGCAGGGCTATGAGACCGAGGTCGGCGAGCGCGGGCTGAAGCTGTCGGGCGGCGAGAAGCAGCGGGTCGCGATCGCGCGCACCCTGCTCAAGAATCCACCGGTCCTGATCCTCGACGAAGCGACGAGCGCGCTCGACAGCCGCACCGAGGCGGCGATCCAGGACACGCTCGAGCGCATCGCCGAGCGGCGGACGACGCTGGTGATCGCGCACCGCCTGTCGACGGTGGTGAATGCCGACCGGATCGTCGTGCTCGAGAAAGGCCGAGTCGCAGAGACCGGAACGCACGACCAGCTGCTCGCGATGCGCGGGCTCTACGCCGACATGTGGGCGCGGCAGCAGGCCGAGCGCGAGGAGGGGACGGTTTAGGCCGCGGCGGCGCAGGAAAGGTCGTGATGACGTTTTCCGGGCGATCGGGAACGTCTGCTCCCCGCCCGCAACGGCGCCTTCCGCCCGCTTTACCGCTTCCGCCCGAAATGCCCGGGCAGCGACGTCGCGCGGGTCAGGCCGGGTCGCCAGGTATCGAGCTTGGGCGCCGGCACGATCTGGAAGTCGGCGACGCTGTCGGCGGTGCGCAGGTCGTCGCCGTGCGAAGCGCGCAGTCGCATCGTCTCGACCGGCTTGTCGGTTTCGAGCCCGAAGCGGTTGCCCGAGACCCAGCGTACCGTGCCGAGCATCGGTTCGTGCCCGGGCAGGAACACCGTCATCCGCTCGCCGATATTGAGGCTGTGCGGGCCTTGCCCGCCGATTCCGGTCTCGGAAACATTGCGGATAGTGACATCGAAACGGCCGAGCCGCTGGCAGCCGAGCGACCCCTTTACCAGCCGCGACTGCCGCGGCTGGCGCTTTTCATCCGGAACTGATGAGGCCGTGGGGGCCTCGGGACTCGACATAGGCGACCAACATTCTTCACCGCCCGTCACCCACGCCAGGCGGTCATTTTGGTCCCATCGCTGCCATAACGCGCGAAGGTAAATTTTCGTTTGTGCTGTTTTCTAATTATTTCGCGGGCGGCAAACCGCCGAAAGTAACCAGGCTTTCGTGCCCTTCGGCCGAAATAGCGGAAACGCCGAAGAAATTATCGTCGACGATGATCGCGGGCAAAATCAATTCGTTAGCGGCGTCCGACGGAACGACGCGCGAATCCGACCAGTCGTTGCGATCGGCGCGGCGCCAATGGACGCGATAGGTGGCAGCGTCCTTAACGGGCGACCAGCGAACGACGGTGTCGGAGCTGACCGCGCCGTCGATGCTGACGCTCTCGGGAGCGGCCGGCGCGTCCGCGAGTTCGCGGGCGAGGGCGACGTTGAGCGCGGTGACGCGCGCCAGATAGGGGAAGTCCATCTCGTCGACGGTGTCGCCATATTTGCGGCCGTTCTCGGTGCGAAGATCCTGATGCTGGTGATCATAATCCTCGATCCCGACGGTGAAGCGGATCGCGGGATAGCCGAGCTCGAGCGAAGGCAGGTGATCGCCGCCGCGGCGGAAGCGGTCGGGGCGGCGCACCGCGAGGACGTTGAGCCCGATTGCCGGATTGGCCGCGGCTGCGCGCACCGCCGCCTTGGCGAGCGCGCGCGACGGCCCGTCATCCTCGCCGCCGATGGCACGCCGCGCGAGCTGCGCCGCGAGATCCTCGGAGGCGCGAATGCCTTCGCTGAACACGCGGACCCGGTCAGCGACGACCGTGCCGTCGGTGCCGCGGGTGCCGCCGACGATGTCGTTGTTGAGCATCGCGGTGACCTGCCAGCCCTTTTCCTTCGCATGGGCGGCGAGCAGCTTGCCGCCCCACAGCCCCTGTTCCTCGCCCGAGAGCAGCGCATAGACGATCGTCGCGCGATGCTTGTCCTTCGAGAGCAGGCGCGCTGCCTCTAGGACCAGCGCGGTGCCCGAGCCGTCGTCGTTCGCGCCGGGGGCGTCGGCGGTGAAATTCATCGGGTCGCTGACGCGGCTGTCGATATGGCCGGCGATCATGATCACGCGGTCGGGATCGCTGCCCTTCTGGATCGCGAGGACATTCTGCACGATCACGCCCGACGGCGCGCGCGGTCCTTCGAAACGGTCGCTGATCCGCTCGATCGTCAGGCAGCCGCCGCACGCTTTTGAAATGCGCTGGAATTCGGCAGCGCCCCAGTTGCGCGCGGCGCCGATGCCGCGCTTCGGATCGGTCGTCGACGACAGCGTATGGCGGGTGCCGAAGGAGACGAGTTTTTCGACCAGCGCTTTCAGGCGCACGGGATCGGGGGCGGGCGCGGTGTCCTCGGCGGAAGCGGCGACGGGGGCGGCGAGGAGCAGCGCGGCGGCGAAAGTGGCTCTGAGCATGATGCTTCATGCGGCCTGCCCCGCGCCGACGCAAGAGGGCCCGCCGGCACCTGGATGCCGGCGGGCCAGTTGCTCTCTTCTATGCTTAAGGCTTAACCGAGGCCCGAATAGTCGACGTCGACGACGCGGCCATAGCGGACGTCGCAGCTGAACTTGCCCTTGTCGTACGAGCCGCCGCGACCCCAGCGGCCGCCGTAGCCGTCCCGGACGACGACGCGGCCCTTGACGCGATAGCCGTCGCGCTTGCGGTCGATGCTCGTCACCTGCGTGACGTCGGTGCGGCCATAGCGGCTCGTCCCGCGTTCGACGGCGTTGACGCACTGGCTGACGGCGCCGCGGCTGTTGCCATAGCGGTTATAGTCATAGCCGTAGCCGTAGCGTGGATCATTGTCGTAGCGGCCGCGGTCGTAGCGACCGTCGTAACGGCCGTAGCGGTCGTCGTAGCGGTCATAACGGTCGTAACGGTCGCGGTCGTTGTTGGACGACGACAGGATCGCGGCGAGTCCGCCGAGGACGACGGCGCCCGCGATGACTTCGCCCGCACTGATGCCGTCGCGGTCGTGGCGATCGCGCGCAGCGGCGGGGGCAGCGCTCACCAGCATCGCGCCGGCGGTGGCCGCACCAATCGCGGCCTTGGTCCAAGATGTATTCACAGCCATGGTTCGGTCTCCAGATAGCGCAGGCGGCACCCGTGCGGCCTGTTGTCATCCTTTTACCGAGTCGGCGGTGACGCGGCCCTGAACCCGCCGCTTATCTGGCGTTAAGCCTTGGTTTTGCTGGCGTTCATAAACAAAAGGCCCCGTACCGGCGGTACAGGGCCCGGTCCGTCGCTCGTCGCCGGTTCAGCCGAAGCTGACGTCGACGACGCGGCCACCCCGAAAGCTGCAGCCAAAGCTGCGCACCTCGCCGCCGAGGCGCGAGGCGGTTCCGGTGACGTACCAGCCGCCGTTGTTCGGCTCGGTCTTGGTGATGCTGTCGACGCGGGCGTCGTCGCCCATTTCGCCCTCGACCGCCCAGCTGCAGGCGTCGGCGGCGCGGGCTTCGGCCTCGCCATTGCCATAGGGGCGGACTTCGGTGGCGCCGTCGCCATAGGGGCGCGCGTCGTCGGCGGGCGGATCATAGTTGGGCGCATCCTGTCGCGGCTCGCGATAGGGCGGGTCATAGCGGTCGTCGCGGTCGCGGCGTTCGGCCTTGCCCTTGCTCGCGGCGCTGGCGATCGCGGCGATGGTGCCGATGATCAGCAGGCCGCCGATGACGTCGCCGGCATCGATATCGTCGCGGTGACGGTGGCCCCAGCCATAGCCATGACCATATCGGTCGCGGGCTTCGGCGGGGGTGGCGCTGACGCCGACCGAGGTGAGGATGATCGCGGTCGCGGTGGCGAGGCCGGTGAACTTGCGCATGGGCGGGATACTCCGCAGGCGCGGGCAAGGGACGCTCCCACCCGCAACAGGATTCGCTGTTACGCCCGCCATGCTTTCGCGCCGCTGAACCGTGGCGGGTCCGCGATGAAAGGAAAGGCCCGCCTTCCGGGTGGAGGGCGGGCCTGACGGGACCTCGTGACGGTGACCAGACCAGTCGGGGTCGTTCAGCAGACGCAGCGCGGCTTGGGTTTCGGCTTCCACTTCTTCTTCGGAGCATAGCGCTTCCGCACCGGCGCATTTTCATAATAGGTCTTGGTGGTGGTCTCGACCGTCTCGGTGACCAGCGGGGCGCCGTTGATGATCGTCGTGACGACGACGCCCGGCGTGTACCAGCCATAGCCGTAACCATAGCCGCTACTGTATGAGTAGGCGCCGGGGTAAGTGCCGCCGTGATGCCAGGCATAGCCGCCCTGATGATGGCGGCCGCGGCCCTCCCACCATTCGTCGCACTTCTTCTTGTCGGCTTCGTTGCCGATTGCGGCGCCGGCCAGCGCACCGACACCGCCGCCGATCAGCGTGCCCGCGGTGCGGTCGCCATGCCCGGCGACGCGGTTGCCGACGACGCCCCCCACGACGCCTCCGACAACCGCTCCGGTCGCTGTGCCCCCCCGGCCACAGCGACGCGCCATCTCCGCATCCTCGGGATCGGGATGGCCGCCGTAATAGGGATCATAATAGGGCGGCGGCGGATAACCCGCGCCATGGCCCTCGACCGTGCCCTCGTAAGTGCCTTCGTAGCGACGACCGTCGGGCGTGTCATAGGTGCCGGTCCAGCTTCCGGTCCAGCGGCCCTCTGCGTCATAGCCCCCTTCGACGTGGCGATAGTCGGTCTCGCTCGGCACGCGATCGGGATAGCCGGTATAGACCCGGACGTCGGGGGCGGCGGGGGCGCCATAGTCGAGCTTCGGCGCGGGATCCGCGGCACGCGCCACGCCGCTCGTCAGCAACACCGTTCCGACGGCCGCCCCCAGAAGCAAGATCGTGCGCATTCTAAACTCCCTGTTACCCTGGCCGCGCCGTCCGCATCGCTGCGTCGGCGAACGACTGGTTAACAGTTTGTTATCAAATCAGGGTGATTCTCGCGAATCTGTTAACCCTGAGTTTTGCGTCCCGATTTGGGTCAGGCTGATTTGGGTCAGGGCGCCAGCGCTGCGGCGATGCGCGCGACGAGAATTTCGGCGCCCGACTGATCCTCCGCGGTGAAGCGCGCCGGCGACGGGCTGTCGAGGTCGAGGACGCCGATTAGTCGGTCGTCGGCGACGATCGGGACGACCAGCTCGCTGCGGCTGTCGGCGTCGCAGGCGATGTGGCCCGGAAAAGCGTGGACATCCTCGACGCGCTGCGTCTCGCGAAGGCGCGCCGCGGCGCCGCACACCCCCTTGTCGAGCGGAATGCGGATGCACGCAGCCTTGCCCTGGAACGGGCCGAGGACGAGTTCGGTCCCGTCGAAGCGGTAGAAGCCCGCCCAGTTGAGGTCGGGAATCGCCTGCCAGACGAGCGCCGCAACATTCGCCATATTGGCGATGCCGTCGGGCTCGCCCGCGACGAGCGCCTCGGCCGCGTCGGCGGCCTCTGCCCAGAGCGTCGCGGGGTCGGTTGCCGAAAAGGAGAGAGCGTAGGACATGTGGGCGCCTATTCGACCTTCAGTCCGGTCCATTTGGCGGCGAAGGCATATTTGTCCGCCGCCTCGGCGATGATCTTGTCGACCGGCTTGCCCGACCCGTGACCCGCGCGCGTTTCGACGCGGATCAGGTGCGGCTTGGGGCCGATATCCTCATGCTGCAGTTCGGCGGTGTATTTGAAGCTGTGCCCCGGAACGACGCGGTCGTCGGTGTCGGCGGTGGTGACGAGAATCGCCGGATAGGCCGCGCCGCCCTTGATATTGTGATAGGGCGAATAGCCAAGGAGGTTCCGGAAATCGGCTTCCTTCGACGGATAGCCATAGTCGTCGGTCCAATAGCGGCCGGCGGTGAAACGGTCGAAGCGTAGCATGTCCATCACGCCGACCGCGGGCAGCGCCGCAGCGAACAGATCGGGGCGCTGGTTCGTCACTGCGCCGACAAGCAGGCCGCCGTTCGACCCGCCCTCGATGACAAGCTGACCCTTGCCTGCGATCCCCTCTGCGATCAGATATTCGCCCGCGGCAATGAAGTCGTCGAACACATTCTGTTTCTTGTCGAGCCGGCCGGCATCGTGCCACGCCTTCCCATATTCGCCGCCGCCGCGCAGGTTAGCGACCGCGAACACGCCGCCCTTGTCCATCCACGCCAGCTTGGTGGGCGAGAAGCCCGGCACCTGCGACACGTTGAACCCGCCATAGCCGTAGAGGAGGGTGGGCGATCCCTTGCTGCGGTCGAGCCCCTTTTTCATCACGACGAACATCGGGATCTGCGTGCCGTCCTTCGACTTGTAGAAGCGCTGTTCGACCGAAAATTGCTTGGGGTCGAAGGTCAGCTTGGGCGCGGCGAACACCTCGCTCTTGCCGGTCACCGTATCGAGGCGGAAGATCGTCGTCGGCGTCGCGTAGCTCGAAAATTCGTAAAAGGTTTCGGCGTCCCTCGGATTGCCGCCAAAGCCCTTCGCCGACCCGATATCGGCCAGACGGATTGCTGAAATCGGCTTGCCGTCGAGCCCGATCATCACCGCCTGCGACTTGGCGTCGCCGAGATAGGACAGGATGATGCGGTTGCCGACGCGCGAGGCGCCGACGAGTGTCGACTGGCTCTCCGGGACCAGTTCGGTGATTTCGCCGGGCTTGCGGATGTCGAGCGACACAAGGCGCGCGCGCGGCGCCCCCTTGTTGGTCAGGAAGGTGAAGCGGGTGCCCGCGTTGGTGACATATTCCCAATTGTTTGCATAGTCGTCGACGAGCGGGATCGCCGCGCCGCCCTTCGCAGGATGCAGTGTCAGGCCATAGCGTTCGTCGGTCCCCTTGGACGAGACAACAAGGACATATTTTCCGTCGTCGGTGACGACCGCGCTGTGGTTGAGCTTCGGCTCGTCGGGGGTGGCGTGGATCAGCACGTCCTCGCTCTGCGGCGTGCCGAGCTTGTGGAAATAGACCGCGTGATTTTCGTTGAGCGACTGGAAGGCCTGGCCTTCCTTCGGCTCTGGGAAACGCGAATAGTAAAAGCCGCTGCCGTCCTTCGCCCAGTCGAGCGCCGAGAATTTGACCCAGCGGATCTCGTCGCTGGTGTCTTGTCCCGTCGCGACGTCCTTGACGCGGACGATGCGCCAGTCGGTGCCGCCGTCCTGCACCGAATAGAGCAGATATTTGCCGTCTTCCGAGGGGTTCCATTCGCCGAGCGCGGTCGCGCCGTCCTTTGCCCAGGCGTTGGGGTCGATCAGCACGCGGCCCTCGCCCTTCAGTCCGTCGCGGACATACAGCACCGACTGCGGCTGCAGCCCGTCGTTGCGCGTGTAGAAATAGTGCGTCCCCGCCTTCGTCGGCAGGCCAAAGCGTTCGTAATTATAGAGTTCGGTCATCCGCTTGCGGAACGCGTCGCGGCCGGGAAGCGTCGCAAGATAGGCGTCGGTGACCTTGTTTTGCTCGGCAACCCACGCCGCGACCTTCGGATTGACGCGAACATCGTCCTCCAGCCAGCGATAGGGGTCAGCGACGTCGACGCCGAATTGCCGATCGACCGTCGAGCCGCGTTCGGTCGCCGGATAGGCGAGCGCCGGGGCAGGGGCCGCGGCGGAATCGGCGGCGTTTGCAGCGGTCGGCGCAGCGGCGGGCGTCATCATCAGCGCGACCAGCGCAAGCGGCGCGCGCATATCTTTACAGGGCATGGCAAGGCGATCCTCATCGTCGGAGCAACAATCGTGCGCCATTATGTAAGGATAGAAAGAGGCCGGGCAAGCGGATTTGGGCATCGATTTGGGGGCCGGCCATATTTTGAGCGGCCAGTCGGCGGGGCCGCTGCAGATCGCTCGACGGCCGGGCGCGGCCGGCGATCGTCTGCAAAAAGATCGCCGCAAATCAGCATGTACCACTTCGGCACATCTTCCCCGGTGCCCTACTTTCATGGTTTCCGAAATGCTAAACATCCGAGTCGCCGGGCGTGACGAACCGAATGAAGGGCGCGCCGGGCCTGGGGAAAAGACATGAAAAAACAGCTTGCTGCTATGGCCTTGCTCCTTGCATCCGCGCTTCCGGTCGCGGCGCAGGCCGCCGTGACGATCACCTTCGACGACAAGGCGACGATTTCGAGCAGCAATGATTTCAAGTCGCAGCTGAACGCGCTGGGCCTCACGAAATATTCGTCGGACGACGTTTCGCTGGTCCTCACCGAAAATTCGATCATCACCTTCTATCTGCTTGGTTCGGAAAGCGGCTTCAACGACAGTTTCGCGACGATTTCGACCCCCAATCTGATCAAGAGCGAGAACACCCCCTTCCAGAATAACTTCGGCGCGCCGGTTTCGATCGGCAGCGGCGCGTTCAATGCCGGCAGTCTCGCCGGCCGCCTGAATTTCTCGAGCGTCGGCGGGAAGCCGGCGACGGTCGGGGACGACGGCTTCGGCATCTTCCTGACCAAAATGCAGAAGAGCGGCAGTTCCGTTTCGACCTTCTATTTCGGTTATGACGACCAGATTCAGGGCGCCGACAACGATTATGACGATCTGATCATCAAGGCCGTCGTCACCTCGGCGGTGCCCGAGCCCGCGACCTGGGCGATGTTCCTGTTCGGCTTTGCCGCTGTCGGCGGCGTGATGCGCGCGCAGCGCCGCAAGGGGAAGCTTTCCGTTTCCTATGGCTGAGGCTTCGGTTCGGCGACCGGCCGGGCGAGCCTCCGCATTATCGAACATGAAAAAGGGCGGCAGTCCCTGCGGACGCCGCCCTTGATCTTTTGTCGCTGGAAGCCGCGGCTTACGCGTCTTCGAATTCGTCCTCGGTCAGCACCGGACCCGAATCCTGGCCCTTGGCATCGACGTCGCGATCGACGAATTCGATGATCGCGATCGGTGCGGCGTCCGAGGCGCGGATGCCGGCCTTGATGATGCGGGTATAGCCGCCGTTGCGGTCCTTGTAGCGCTCGGCGAGGACATCGAACAGCTTCGCGAGCTGCGTGTCGTCCATCAGGCGGCTCTTGGCGAGACGGCGGTTGGCAAGGCCGCCGCGCTTCGCGAGCGTGACCAGCTTTTCGACATAGGGACGCAGTTCCTTCGCCTTGGCGACGGTCGTCGTGATCTGCTCGTGCTTGATGAGCGAGGCCGACATGTTGCGGAACATCGCGATGCGATGCGCGCCGGTGCGCTGAAGCTTCCGGCCACCCGATTTATGACGCATGATTTCTTCCTTCGTTCGTTAAGGGCCCGTGTGAGGTAGCCCAGACCAGGTCGATTATCGGGCCGACCCATTCCCGTTGTGGGACCCGGCTTTCGCCGGGCCGCAAGATCAGCCGAGAAGCTCCTGTTCGAGCTTCTTCGCCATTTCCTCGATATTCTCCGGCGGCCAGCCGGGGATGTCCATGCCGAGGCGCAGACCCATCGACGACAGCACTTCCTTGATTTCGTTCAAGGACTTACGGCCGAAGTTCGGCGTGCGGAGCATTTCGGCTTCGGTCTTCTGAACAAGATCACCGATGTAGATGATGTTGTCGTTCTTGAGGCAGTTCGCCGAACGGACCGACAGCTCGAGCTCGTCGACCTTCTTGAGAAGGAAGCGGTTGAGCTGGTTGACGTCCGATTCCTCGGTCGCGGCCGAGGGGGCCGCCATGCCGATCAGGCCGCTATCGTTCATCGCCTCTTCGAAGTGGACGAAGACCTGCAGCTGGTCCTGGAGGATGCGCGCCGCATAAGCGACAGCGTCTTCCGGGGTGACCGTGCCGTCGGTTTCGACGGTCAGGCTCAGCTTGTCGAAATCGAGCTCCTGGCCGATACGCGCATTGTCGACCTTGTAGGCGACCTGGCGGACGGGCGAGTAGAGCGAGTCGACCGGGATCAGGCCGATCGGCGCGTCGGCCGGGCGGTTCGCGGTCGCCGGGACGTAACCCTTGCCGGTGTCGGCGACGAGTTCCATGTTCAGCGTCGCGCCGTCGTCGAGGTGGCAGATGACATGGTTCGGGTTCATCACCTTGATGTCACCCGACACCATGATGTCGCCCGCCTTGACGGTCGCGGGACCGGTCGCCGAAAGCTGCAGCCTTTTCGGGCCTTCGCCTTCCATCTTGAGGGCGATCTGCTTCACGTTGAGGACGATGTCGGTGACATCTTCGCGCACGCCGGCAAGGCTCGAGAATTCGTGCAGAACATTCTCGATCTTGATCGACGTAATGGCCGCACCCTGGAGCGACGACAGCAGCACGCGGCGCAGCGCGTTGCCAAGCGTCAGGCCGAAACCGCGCTCAAGCGGTTCGGCGACGAAGGTCGCCTTGCGCTTGCCGTCGCCGCCGGCCTTGATTTCCAGGTTGCTGGGCTTCTTCAATTCCTGCCAGTTCCGGATATTGACAGTCATGGACTTCCCTTCGCTATGGGCGGGACGGCTGGGGTCGGCAGCGGTCCCGCGGAGATATTGCGGCGGCACGGCGGCCGAAGCCGCCGTTCCGGAAAAAGGTGTCAGACGCGGCGGCGCTTGGCCGGGCGGACACCATTGTGCGGGATCGGCGTCACGTCGCGGATCGACGTGATGTGGAACCCGACGGCCTGCAGGGCGCGGAGAGCCGATTCGCGGCCCGCGCCGGGGCCCTTGACCTCGACTTCGAGGGTGCGGACGCCGTGTTCGGCGGCCTTCTTGCCCGCGTCTTCGGCGCACACCTGCGCGGCGTACGGGGTCGACTTGCGGCTGCCCTTGAAGCCCATCATGCCGGCGCTCGACCAGGCAATCGCATTGCCCTGCGCGTCGGTGATGGTGATCATCGTATTGTTGAAGGTCGCGTTGACGTGGGCCACACCCGACGAGATATTCTTGCGTTCGCGCCGACGAAGGCGCTGCGGTTCACGAGCCATGATGAAATCCTAACCTAAATCCGTAAAGCGGGCCGGGGCACAAGCCGGTGAGGGCGGCCGCCGGCGCGAAAAACCGGCTTACTTCTTCTTGCCGGCGATCGGCTTCGCCTTGCCCTTGCGGGTGCGCGCATTGGTGTGCGTGCGCTGGCCGCGGACGGGAAGGCCCTTGCGATGACGCAGGCCGCGATAGCAGGCGAGGTCCATCAGGCGCTTGATGTTCATCGCCGTGTTGCGGCGAAGGTCACCCTCGACCGTGTGGTCGGCGTCGAGCGTTTCGCGGATCTGCAGGATCTCGGCGTCGCTGAGGTCCTGGACGCGGCGGCTGTGGTCGATGCCCAGCTTGTCGGCGATGTCGACGGCGGTCTTGCGACCGATGCCGTGGATGTAGGTGAGCGCGATGATGACGCGCTTGTTGGTGGGCAGGTTGACGCCCGCGATACGTGCCATTGGTAACTTTCTCCTGCTCCACAGGGTCGCTGGCAACGACCCCATCTCAAAGCGTCTGATTTCCAACGCAAAAAACGGACCACGAACACGCTTGGAGCGTTTCGCCGTCCGGTCAGGCTGTCGGAATGGTGCGCAGGTAAGGCGAGTCGGGCAGAAAGTCAAGGGAAGTGCGGCCATTTGCACCGCTCCGCCATTCGTGCCACAGCGCAGGCGTGACCGAGGCCGCCGACCGCCCTGCCATCTGGCTCGACCCGCTCGCCGATCATGTGCTGGCGCATGGCATTGCGGGGTCGAGCCTGCGCGCGCTGGCCCGCGCGGCCGGAACCAGCGATCGGATGCTCCTTTATTATTATCCCGACAAGGGCGCGCTGCTTGCTGCCGTGCTTGAACGCGCCGCGGGGCGGATGACGGCGCTGCTCGACGCGGCGGCCCCGGCCCAGCCTCTGGGAGCGGAGGAACTGCGCGCGCGGATCGTCCCGATGCTTCGCGAGCCGGTTGCGGCCCCTTTCATGCGTCTGTGGCTGGAACTTGCCGCACGGGGCGCTGCGGGCGACGCGCTGGCGCGGCGCGTCGGCGCAGCGATCGGCGGCGGCCTTATCGTGTGGATCGAGGCCCATCTGCTTCCCGATGCTGGCCCGGCCGCCGCCGCGCGATTGCTGGCGGAAATCGAAGGCCTGGTCCTTCTCGACAGTCTGGGAATGGCGAGCGTGGTCGATCAGGCGCTCGGCTGAACGCGGTTCAGCCAGCAGCCGAGGAAGATTGCGACCGCCCCGCCCCACAGGATCGACGCACCCGCCGACGCCAGATTGTTGCTATTCGCCGCGTAAAGCTCCGGCACCACGACCATCGCGACACTGTCGAGCGTGATGGCCGCAGCCGTGGCGATCGCGCTCGCCAGAGCCATCTGGTCGCTGCGCAGTCGCGCTAGCGCCCTTAACAGCAGCAGCACGGGCAAGGTTCCCGGGATCAACGCCGCATAGACGATCCAGCGCGCCGTGCCGGCGTACCAGCCGGAATCGCCGATCCAGCGGCAGACCAATGCCCCGACGAACCAGACGACGACCCCCATCCCGACGATGATCGCGAGTTGGCGCGTGGTGAAGGGAAGGTGCCGGTCCTGTGCTGCCATGGTAGAGCTCCTTTGTGTAGCATGTGCTACAGAGGCGAATAGCACGATGTAGCACATGCTACAACAGGCCGCCTTATCGGCGCCGTTGCGTCAGGCGTTGTAGGCGATCGTGGCAGCGCGGTCGTGTAGCCGGCTGACGACCGCCCGGTGAATGCCGGGGGAGCAGGCGATGACACCGAAGGCTTGCGCGCGCGGCGTATTGAAGACCAGCGGTTCGCCGAAGGCGTCGGTGACGACGGCCCCGGCCTCGGTCGCAATCAGCGCCGCAGCGGCGACGTCCCACTCGAACCCCCAGCGCAGCGTCGCGACCAGGTCGGCGCGGTCGTCGGCGACGAGCGCCATGCGCAGCGCGATGCTGTTAGGCTTCGTCACCATGATCAGGTCGCGGTCGATCTTCGGCAGGCTGTCGGCGGGGACGCGCGATCCATCGAAGATCATCCGGCGGCTGGCGCGCAGCGTTTCGCCGTTCAAGGTCGCGCCCTTGCCCTTTTGCGCGACCCACAGCTCGTCGAGCGCGGGGGCATACAGCACGCCGAGCTCGGGTTGGCCGTCGATCACCAGCGCGACCGACACGCACCAGCCGGGACGGCCGCGGATGAAATCGCGCGTGCCGTCGATCGGGTCGACGCACCACATGGCGCGGCACGACAGGCGGTCCTCATTGTCGGCGGTCTCTTCGGAGAGCCAGCCAGCCTCGGGCACCATCGCGCCGAGCACGGCTTTCAGCCGCGCATCGACGGCCAGGTCGACGTCGCTGACCGGATTGTCGTGCGACTTGTTCCAGACGTTGACCGCCTTGCCCTCGCCGCGCCAGCGCGCCATCGCCATATCGCCGACCTCGCGCGTCGCGGCGATCACGGCTTCGAGGTTGCGACCCGGCATCGGCGGCGGCTCAGCTGCTGGCGACGGTCATGCCGTCGATGCGCAGCGTCGGCACATTGGTGGCATGCCGGAATTCGAGGTCGTTCGCAGGGACCAGCGCGGCGAACATGTCGACCAGATTGCCCGCGATGGTGAATTCGGCGATCGGACCGGCGATTGTGCCGTCGCGGATCACGAAGCCCGAAGCGCCGCGGCTGTAATCGCCGGTGACGGGATTGACGCCCTGGCCGATGAGTTCGGTGACGTAGATGCCTTCCTTGATGTCGGCCATCAGCGCCTCGGGGCTCACGCTGCCCGCGGCGAGGTGGAGGTTGCTAGCGCTCACCCCCGATGCACCGCCGCCGCGGCTTGCGTGGCCGGTGGGCGAAAGGCCGAGCTGCTTCGCCGAAGCGGTATCGAGCAGCCAGCCGGTGATCCTGCCGCCGGACACGATGTCCCGCGCTGCGGTCGGCAGACCTTCGCCGTCGAACGCCCGACTGCGCAGGCCGCGCGGACGGTGCGGCTCGTCGCGGATCAGGATGCTGCTGTCGAAGAGCGCCTGCTGCTCCTTGCCGAGCAGGAAGCTGGTGCCGCGCGCGATCGACGGGCCCGCGATCGCGCCGAGCAGATGGCCGACGATGCTGCCGCCGACGCGCGGATCGATGATGACGGGGAGTTTGCCGACCGGCGCCTTGCCGGGATTGAGGCGGGCGACCGCGCGCGTCCCGGCGCGCGCGCCGATCTCGGCGGTGCTTTCAAGGTCGGCAAGGTGGTGCGCGCTGTGCCAGCCATAGTCGCGCTGCATCGAAGCGCCCTCGCCGGCGATCACGCTCACCGACACGCTATGGCCGCTTGACCCATAGCCGCCGGCAAAGCCGTGGCTCGTGGCGAGCGCGAAGCGCGTGCGGCTGTGGCTCGCACTGCCGCCCTCGCTGTTGGTCACGCCGGTGATCGCGCGCGCGGCTTCCTCCACCGCGAGCGCGGCTTCGCGCAGCGCCTGCGGGTCGGCCTCGCTGCCGTCGTCGAGATCGAGATCGGGGACGGGCCCCTTGAACAGCAAGTCCTGCGGGGCGAGACCGGCATAGCGATCCTCGGGTGCCTCGCGCGCCATCGCGACACAGCGCTCGACGAGCTTGGCGAGTTCGCCGGCGTCCATGTCGGCGGTCGAGACGCTGGCGCTCCGCTGCCCGACGAAGACCCGCAGGCTGATATCCTGTCCTTCGGAGCGTTCGACATCCTCCAATGCGCCGAGGCGCATCGAGACCGAGGTCGCGGCATTGCAATAATAGAGCGCGTCGGCGGCGTCGGCGCCGGCTTTGGTCGCGGCGTCGCACAGCATCTGCGCGCGGTCGAGGGCTTCGGCAACGGTCAGCATCCGCGCGCCCTATACGGCGCGCGGGGCAGCGTCAAAAATTAAAGTCGATGATTTAGCGCGCGATCGCAGCGATAGCGTCAGTCGCCGCCATCGCTCCGCTAACCCAGAGAAAGGGCAGGATGAGTGCAGCCGCCCAAAGCCGACGCGTATCGCGGCGGAAGCGCTGATGAAGCCCGCGGCTCGCGAGGGCCTGGCGGCTGAGATGATACCAGCGCCGTTCGGTCATCCGCGCGATCGGCAGCGCGAGCGCGACGAGCATGATGAGCGCAACGATGATGAGCGCCGAAGGGGCGCCGGCCGAAACGGCGCTGGCGACGAGCCAGACCTGAAGCGCGGCGAAGGCGATGAGGGCGGCCGCGGCGTGAACGGTCATGCGGCGGCCAAGGCTGCGTGCCGGCGGTACGCTTGCAGTCGATCGGCGCCAGAGGCGCGGTCCGAACGTCGATGCCATGTTTTTCAGCCTCCCCGGCCGGCGATTCCCAGAAACCGCACGATTTGCCCCAAAAATTCCCAAGTCAAGACACTCTGCGCGCGATTCGTTAAAAAATGCATTCGATTCGTCCCGGATTCGCAACGAAATCGCGCCGGGGCGCCCATATCGCTGCAAAAACGGTGATAATTGGCCCGATTTTTGCCCCAGGCGGGTTGCAGACGGTCGAGCGTGGAGCGCCGTTGGTCGAAGCCCTGCATCCAGGGGTCGGGGTCGTGCCGTCTAAGTTTCATCCACTCGCACGTAGCAATTGGGGAAATAGCATGCGTCATCTCGCCATTCTGGCCGCCCTCGCTCTTCCGCTCGCACCGGCCCTCGCCGCGGAGGGCGACCGGCCGGGAATCGAACCCAAGCCCGCGGCGCTGATCGCCGACGGGATCCCGGAAGTTCCGGCCGATCTCACCGCGGCGACGCGGCCCTATATGGAGAATCGCAGCGCCAGCTTCGTCGGCTGGAACGAGGTCGATCGGTCGATGCTGATCGCGACGCGTTTCGGCAACACCGCGCAGATCCACCGCGTGGCAGCGCCGATGGGCGCGCGCCAGCAACTGACGTTCGAGGCCGAGCCGGTCGGCGTCGGCGCCTGGTCGCCGAAAAGCGCCGACATCATGCTGGTCCAGAAGGATGTCGGCGGGAACGAATTTTTCCAGATTTATGCGTTGAAGGACGGCCGGCTCGAACTGCTGACCGACGGCAAGAGCCGCAACGGATATAATGCGTGGAGCAGGGATGGCACGACACTCGCCTACACGTCGACGCGTCGCAACGGTCGCGACAGCGACATCTACCTCATCGATCCGCGCGATCGCGCGTCGAACAGGATGATTGCGCAGGTCGAGGGGGGCGGCTGGGCGGTCAATGATTTCTCTCCCGACATGCGCTGGGCGATCGTGTCGCAATATGTGTCTGTCGAGCAGGCCGACCTGTTCCGTCTTGATCTTGCCAGCGGTGCGCTTACGCCGATCGGCGATCACAAGAAGGCGATAGCGCAGCGCGGTGCCGAATTTGCACCGGACGGCACGATCTGGCTGACGAGCGATGAAGGGTCGGATTTCCAGCGGCTCGGTACGCTGGACCCGGCAAGCGGCAAGTTCACCGCGAAGGGCCCCGCCGAAAAATGGGATGTCACCAGCTTCAACATCGCCGACGACGGTAGTTTCATCGCCTATGTCGTCAACGAAGCGGGCATGTCGAAGCTGCGGCTGCTCGATCCGAAGAGCGGAGCGGTGCGCACGGTGGACCTGCCGGCGGGTGTCATCGGCGGGGTGAGTATCGCGCCATGGGGCGAGGTTGGTTTCAGCTTCACCTCGGCGCGCAGCGCGACCGATGCGTATAGCGTCGACCCGAGGACGCTGAAGGTCACGCGCTGGACGCAGAGCGAGACCGGCGGGCTCGACGTCACCAAGAATGTCGAACCCGAGCTGGTCAAGGTAAAAAGCTTCGACGGGCTGGAAGTGTCGGGTTTCCTCTACCGTCCCGACCCCGCGAAATTCCCCGGCAAGCGTCCGCTGATCATGAGCGTCCACGGCGGCCCTGAAAGCCAGTCGCGTCCGGGCTTCATGGGCCGCAACAATTATCTGCTCAACGAAATGGGGGTGGCGCTCTTCTATCCCAATGTTCGCGGTTCGACCGGCTACGGCAAGACCTTCGTCGGTCTCGACAACGGTCCGTTCAAACGCGAGGACAGCGTCAAGGACATGGGGGCCTTTCTCGACAGCCTCGCAAAGGACAAGGGGCTCGATGCGAGCCGTTTCGGCCTGACCGGCGGCAGCTATGGGGGTTATATGTGCTATGCCGCCGCGACCCATTTTGCCGACAAGCTGCGCGCGAACCTGTGCGTCGTCGCGATCTCCAATTTCGTGACCTTCCTTGAGAATACGCAGGAATATCGCCGCGACCTGCGCCGCGTCGAATATGGCGACGAGCGCGTGCCTGCGCAGCGCAAGAAGCTGATGGAAATCTCGCCGCTGACCCGCGTTTCGGAGATCAGCAAGCCGATGTTCGTCGTCACGGGCGCGAACGACCCGCGCGTGCCGGCGTCGGAGGCCGATCAGATCGTCGCGGCAGTGCGCGCCAAGGGCGGCACGGCGTGGCACCTCGTCGGCACCAACGAGGGGCATGGCTTCGCGAAGAAGGAGAATGCCGATTATCAATTCTGGACGTCGCTGATCTTCTGGCAGAAATATCTGCTCGATTGACGGTGATGCCTTGACCCGGCGCGGGGCCGGCGATTAGCGCTTTCGGCGGATTTCAGCCGAAGGAGATGCGATGCGCCGGCCCAAGCTGCTGGATACGATGCGCGACTACAGCTGGCCGCTGTTTCGCGCCGACGCTCTGGCCGGGATCAGCGTCGCGCTCGTCGCCCTGCCGCTGTGCATCGCGATCGCCATCGCGTCGGGCAGCACGCCCTTCGTCGGACTCGTCACCGCGATTATCGGTGGCTTCATCATCTCCGCGACCAGCGGCAGCAGGGTCCAGATCGGCGGGCCGACCGGCGCCTTCATCGTCGTCGTCTATGGCGTGATCCAAAGTCACGGCATGGACGGGCTGATCGTCGCGACGATCATGGCCGGGATCATCCTGGTGATCGCGGGCTTCTTTCGCGCCGGCCGGCTGATCGCGCTGGTCCCCGAGCCGGTGATCGACGGCTTTACCATCGGGATTGCGGCGATCATCGCGGTCAGCCAGTTTCAGGATGCGCTTGGCCTGTCGGCGGGCAAGGTTCCGGCCGACATGATCCCGAAGCTGGAGGCGCTGTGGGCGGCGCGTGCGACCCTGAGTCCCGCGGCGCTCGGCATCACCGCCGCGACGATCGCCGCTATCCTGCTGCTGCGCCGCTGGCGCCCACGCTGGCCGGTGCTGGTGATCGCGGTCGGGCTCGCGTCGCTCGCGGTGCTATGGTTGCATCTTCCCGTCGATACCGTCGGGTCGCGCTTCGGCGCCTTGCCGACCGGCCTGCCGGCGCCGCACTGGCCGCAGGTGACGGCCGATCGCATCATCGTGCTGCTGCCCTCGGCCTTCACCATCGCCTTTCTCGCCGGCGTTGAGTCCCTGCTCTCGGCGATCGTCGCCGACCGTATGTTCGGCGGCCATCACCGTCCGAGTGCCGAGTTGCTGGCGCAGGGCTATGCCAATATCGTCACGCCGCTGTTCGGCGGGCTCCCGGTGACCGGCGCGATCGCGCGTACCGCGACCAACGTCCGGGCAGGCGGGCGGACGCCGGTCGCGGGTATGGTCCATGCGCTGGTGATCCTGGCGGTGGTGCTCGTCGCCGGGAAGCTGGCGGGGGCGCTGGCGCTGCCCGCGCTTGCGGCTGTGTTGCTCGTCACCGCGCTCAACATGGCCGAGCCCGAGAAATGGCGCGAGCATCTGGCGCTTCCGAAGGACGAACTGCTGCTGCTCGTGTTGACCCTGGTGCTGACCGTCTTCGCTGACCTCACGATCGCGATCGGCGTCGGGGTCGCGCTCGGGTTGTTGCTGCGCTGGGGGAAAGGGCGCGCGTCGGCGCCGTGGACGCCGCGCGGCCGCTGACTGGTCAGTTCTTCGGCGGAACCGGCAGCTCGCCCGCGTCAACATCGGGCGTAGCCGGAGCAGGGGCCTGACCGCTCGCCTGACGCTCGAGTTCTGCCGCCGCCTTCTGCCGTTCGGCGAGCGCCTTCTCCTCGGCGGTTACCGCCGCCTCGACCTCGGCGGCCGCCGCGTCGATGCCTGCGAGGCGCTTGGCGCGCTCGTCGGCGATCATCGTCTGCCAGTCGGTCTTGTCCGCCGCCCTCTGCTCGGCCTTGGCGCCCGCGACGAGTTGCTGGGTGCAGCCGGTAAAGCCGCCGAGCCCGACCGGCGAGCAGCTGTCGGTGCCGAAACGGCCGACGCGCTCCATCGAGGTTACGCGATTGAGCCACGCCTGGTTGCGCGGGTCGAGCGGGTCGCCGCCGCGGAAGATCTGCGGCACACGATAACGGTCCTGTTCGGGCAGGCGGTTGCAGACGACGATCTCGTCGGGGCTCGATGACTCGCACTTGTCCTGACCGTACACGATGACCTGGTTGATCTTTTCGGCATTGGTCGTGTCGGCGTCCTGCGCGGCGGCAGGAAGCGCGGCGAAGCTGCTGGCAAGAAAGAGCGCGGCGAGCGGCAGGCGGGTCATCAGTTTATCCTTCATCCTGTTTTGGCGGGCTTGGCACCATAAGCCTGCATCCGTGCTGAACGGGCAGGATTGTTCGAATTCTATCAGATACGCTTCGACAGCGCGATGGCTGCGCGGCAACCGGCGCGGATTGCGAGGCTGAGCAGCGGATAGCCGGGCGCGCTTTCGGCACCGGCCGCGAGCGCCGTTTCCTTATGCTCCAGTTCCTCGGCGCGGAAATCCTCGACCGCGGCACTGAGTTCGGGGTCGCTATCGCCGAGCTCGTCCAGCTGGTGCCGATAATGGCGGTCGATCTCGGTCTCGACCGCGGCAGTACACGCCATCGCAGCGCGCGGACCCATCGCGGCAGTGACCGCGCCGAGCGCGAAGCCCGCGACGTTCCACACCGGCTGCAGGGCGGTCGGGCGCACGCCACGCCGCGCGACCATCGCGTCGAAGAATTTGCGATGCCGCTCTTCCTGTTCGGCCATATGCGCGATTTCGCGCGCCATCGGGTGACGGTCTCCCATCACCGCGAGCTGGCCGGCGTAGATGCGCGTCGCGCCATATTCGCCCGCCTGATCGACGCGGATCATCGATGCGTTTTTCGTCGGCTTGCTCATGCTGCCGATGTGCGCCCGCGGCGGAGCAAGGTCAAGACGAGCGCGGCGGCGGCAGCCGAGAATATCGCGTTGAAACCCGCGAGCGAAATGCCGGCGAGGGTCCATTGCGGGACGTCGCAGCGCGTGATCGGGGCGGCCATGATATCGTCGAGCGTGATCGGGCCGGTGACGCCGGTGCTGCACGTCGTCAGTCCCTGCCAAAGGCCATATTCGACCCCGGCATGGAAGACGCCGATCGCGCCGCTGATCGCAATCGCGATCGCGGCGAGCAGAGTCAGCGTGCGCATCGCACCGTCATTCCTGCGCAGCAGCAGCGCGAGCAGCGCGAGTATGATGGCCGCCTGGTGCGGCCAGCGCTGCCAATAGCACATCTCGCACGGATGAAGGCCGAAGCCGAACTGCGAGACGAGCGCACCGCCATACAGGAGCAACGGCGCGGCGAGCGCGACGAACGGCGCGGCGAGACGCGATTTCAACATTGCGACCCCTCGAAAACTGTCAGTTGCGCGCGGTCGGCTTGGCGGCCGGCTTTACCGGCGGCTTGCCGCCCTGCGCCATACGCGGCGCGTTCGGGCCGATCCGCCCGATTGTCTGCAGCGCATAGTAAAGCTGATAATCGTCGATACCCTTCGCCTTCAGGTCGGTGGCGCTCGCGGTGAAGCGCGGGTCGTCCTTCTCGTCCTTTTCGAGCAGGCTGTTGTCGACCTTCTTCTCGTTGATCAGGTGGCGGCGAAGGTCGCTCTCGCGGAAGCGTGGACGGTTCTTGTAATCGGGGTCCGAAAGCTGCGGCACACGGATGTCGGGCTCGATCCCGCCTTCCTGTACGCTGCGGCCCGACGGGGTGTAATAGCGTGCGGTGGTGAGACGAAGCGCGGTCGTGTCGGTCAGCGGCAGCACCGTCTGCACCGATCCCTTGCCGAAGCTGCGTTCGCCCATGATGACCGCGCGATGCTGGTCCTGGAGCGCGCCTGCCACGATTTCGGAGGCCGAGGCCGAGCCGGCGTCGATCAGCACGATCACCGGCGCGCCGCCGGTCATGTCGCCCGTTTCGGCGAAATAGCGTTCGATGTCGCCCTTCTTGCGCCCGCGCTGCGACACGATCTCGCCGCGGTCGAGGAACAGGTCGCTGACGCCGACTGCTTCGTCGAGCAGCCCGCCAGGGTTCGACCGGAGATCGAGCACCCAGCCGCGCGGTTTGCGGCCCAGCGATTTTTCGACCGAGACCATGGCCGATTTGAGGTCGCGGGTCGCGTCGGCGGAGAAGCTGGTGATCGTCAGCACGCCGACGTCATCCTTCACTTCCCACTTCACCGGCTTCACGTCGATGATTTCGCGCGTCAGCGACATTTCGATCGGCTTGTCCTGGCCTTCGCGCACGACGGTAATGTCGATCTTCGTGCCCGGACGCCCGCGCATCTGCTCGACCGCCTCGTCGAGCGTGAGCCCGAAAATCAGTTCCTTGTTGATGTGGGTGATATAATCGCCGGCCTTGATGCCCGCGCGTTCGGCGGGCGTGTCGGCGGTCGGGGCGATCACCTTGACGACGCCGTCCTCCATGGTGACCGACAGGCCGAGCCCGCCATATTCGCCGTCGGTCTGCGTGCGCAGGTTCGAATAGTCGCGCGCGTCGAGATATCCCGAATGCGGGTCGAGGCTGGCGAGCATCCCGTTGATCGCGCCCTCGATCAGCTTGTCGTCGCTGACGGGTTCGACATAGTTGGATTTGACCTCGAGAAAGACGTCCATGAAGCGCGAGATTTCTTCCTGCGTCGACGCATCCACCGTCGCCATCGCCCCGGTCGCGAGCGGGACGAGCGCGAGGGTCGAGAAGGCAGCGGCGCCCTGCCACAGCGCGAAGCGGCGCTTGGGGGAGGCTTGGGTCTTGGTCGATTCGGTCATGGTCGTCTTTCAATCCGCGAGGAGGCACCTCGCCTTATAAATCCCGGCCGTCCATCGTCCTATGGATTTATGAGGCCGTCAAGCGCTCATCCCGATACGGGGCAGGCCCCGAACGGGCGATTAACGCGCGTCTCAGCCGAGCATCGCCACGATATCGACCGGGCGGCCGGCCCGGCGCAATTCGACGGTGATCCGGCTGTCCTGCGATCCCGCGCGGCCGACCGGCGTCCCGGCGTCGAGCGTATCGCCGACCCCGACCGACAGCGCGATCATTCCGGTGACGAGCGAGGTCCAGCCCCCGCCATGGTCGATGATCACGATCTTGCCATAACCGCGATAATCGCCGGCAAAGCTCACCCGGCCGGGAGCGGGCGCGACCACCTGCCCGCCGGGGCGCGCGGCGATGGTGATGCCGCGCGATCGGACGCCGCTTTCATTGACCTCGCCAAGCCCGGCGACGATGCGCCCCACGACGGGCAGGCGGTAAGCGCCGCGCGCAAGCTCGGCTTCGGCCGGAGCGGGCGGCGCGGCGATCATCGCCGCGCTCGTCGGATCGCGCGGACGGGGCAGGGGGCCGGCGAGTTCAGCAAGTTCGCCGCGCGTCGCGCTGTCGATCTCCAGCGTGTCCATCAGGTCGACGATATCGCGCGCCTTTTCGCCGAGCCCTAGCGCGCGGTCGGCCTCGAGCTGCGCGCTGCTCATCAGCTCGCGCGAGCGGAGGCGGCCTTCATTCTCGAGCCGCGTCAGCGCGTCGCGGCGCTGCGCGAGCTGGGTCTTGCTGGCGGCGAGGGCCTTCAGGGCGATCGCCTGCTGGGTCTTCGTCGCGCGCAATTGCACGAGTTCGCGGCGGACCCCTGCGGTGCGCTGCGCGATCACGGGCATCGCGGCGTCGAGCACCGCGCGCGCATGGACCATGTCGGCGAGCGAGCCCGGCTGCGCGAGGACGCTGACGGGCGGCTGGCGCGACAGTTGCTGGAGCGCCGCGGTGAGTTCGAGCAGAGGCTGGCGCTGTTCGGCAAGACGCGCTTCCTGCGCCGCGACACGCCGGCTCACCAGCGCGACGCGCGCTTCGCCCGCGTTGATATCGGCCTCCGCGGACTGGATGCGCGCGGCGAGCGCGGCGCTGCGTTTCTTCAGCCGGTCGGCTTCGCTCCGCGCGGCAGTCGCCTGCGCTTCGAGCGCGGCGCTGCGTTCCATCGCCTCGGCCGATTGCTGCTTGGCGGTCAGGAGTTGCTGGCGCTCGTTCGCGGCGATCGCGTCGGGATCGAAAACGTCGCTTTGTGCGATGGCGAGTGCCCCGCCCGCGACCGTCACGGCCAGCGCCAGCGCCGCCAGTGCCCGCCTCATTGCCGTCCCTCGCGATGATAGGGGTGACCGGCGACGATGCTGGTCGCGCGCCACAATTGTTCGGCGAGCATCGCGCGCGCCATCAGGTGCGGCCAGGTTGCGCGGCCAAAGGCAATCACCTTGTCGGCGCCCTCGCGCTCGTCGGGCGTGAAGCCGTCCGCCGCGCCGAGGCAGAAGCGCACTTCGCGGACGCCGCCATCGCGCCACTTTTCGAGGAGTTTGGCAAATTCGAGGGAAGAGAGCTGCTCGCCGCCCTCGTCGAGCAATATGGTGCGGCTGTTCTCTGCCGCGGCGGGCGCACGACCGCCGGTGTCGGGAAGCTCCGAAATCTTCTGCGCCCAGGTCACGCGCTTCATGTAGCGCTCGACCAGCTCGGCCTCGGGCCCCCGCCCGATACGCCCGCGCGCGATGATGTGCAGCAACATGACGCCTCGCCTACGTTAGCGAGGCAAAGGCGTCAATTTACCGCGGCAACCGGCGGCGCGTCGCCGAACGACCACATGCGCTCGAGGTTGTAGAAGCTGCGCACTTCGGGGCGGAACAGATGGACGATCACGTCGCCCGAATCGATCAGCACCCAGTCGGCGTTCGGCAGGCCCTCGACGCGGACGTGGCGGCCCGTTTCCTGCTTGATGCGCTGCGCCAGCTTGTCGGCGATCGCCGACACATGACGCGTCGACCGGCCGCTGGCGATCACCATATGATCGGCGATGCTGCTCTTGCCGGCAAGCGGGATAGAGATGGTTTCCTGGGCCTGATCCTCGTCGAGCTGGTGGAGGATCAGCGCGTGGAGTGCTTCCACGCTGTCGTCCGAAGACGTAGGGGCGGTTGCGGCGCCGGGCGCGGCATCCTTACTGGCGGCTATCAAGCTTTTTCATTCCTTTCATCCATGGCCAGCCGCGAATGCGTGACGGGGTCGCGCATTGCGCGGCCTGCATAGCTCTCGAACCAGCGGGGGTTGGCCTGCCGTATTGCAGTTGCGGATCGCACATCGGGCGAAAAACGCAGGAACACGAGGGCAGGCGGTCTCCAGTCTGTCCATCGACATCTCTGGTCCGCGGGCCGGACAAAGCGCCGCAGCCATCCCATCGCCTTCGCAGCGTGGGTCCGACCATTATAGCCCGGACGCGCGACAACCGCAATCGGGATCAAGCGTGCGATCTCCCGCCAGTCGCGCCATTCGGGCAATTGGGCGAGGTTGTCGGCACCCATGATCCAGATGAACTGCCGGTTCGGGTAACGGCGGACGAGCTTCTTCAGGGTGTCGACGGTGTAGCGTGTGCCGAGTTCGGCCTCGATCGCGGTCGCGCGAATCGGCGATCGGCGGGCCATGCGCTGCGCCGAGCCGAGGCGGGCAGGAAGCGGGGCCATGCCTTTCGCCGGCTTCAGCGGATTGCCCGGCGAGACGAGCCACCACAGTTCGTCGAGTCCCAGCGCATCGATCGCGTTGAGGCTGATCGAGCGATGGCCCCCGTGCGCGGGGTTGAAACTGCCGCCGAGGAGGCCGGTGGTGATCATTCGGGGAAGGATTTCACGACCCGTATATGGCCCACGATCGCCCGGTTGAAATTCGGTAGGTCCTCTGCGGGTATCCAATATTCCTCATGCTCGCGACCGCCGGCCTGTTCGACCCTGTAGCCCGCGAGATAATCGGCACTCACATCGAATTCGGTCACGAAGCCGGATCCCGATGCCGGCACATTCCAGTCGCGCGCGATTTTTACGGCATATTCGAATGTCGTGACCGGATAGAAAATGGGCTGATCGGGCAAACGGGGCGGGAATTCGCGCATCGCACTATCGGTGATCAGCGTCAGCTCCTTCGGCCCGACTGGCCGCCACAAACGGACTGTTTCGTTCAAGGCCGGATCTGCCCCGTGCCGCGCACCAGCCATTTGTACGTCGTGAGCCCCTCGAGCGCGACCGGGCCGCGCGCATGGAGGCGGCCGGTCGCGATGCCGATTTCGGCGCCGAGGCCGAACTCGCCGCCATCGGCGAATTGCGTCGAGGCGTTGTGCATGACGATCGCGCTGTCCACTTCAGCGAGGAAGCGCTCGGCCGTCTCGTTGTCCTCGGTGACGATCGCGTCGGTATGGCGGCTCGAATGCGCGTCGATATGCGCGAGCGCGCCATCGAGGCCGTCGACGAGCGCAATCGAGACGATCGCATCGAGATATTCGGTGTCCCAGTCGCCCGCCGCGGCGGTCTCGACATGCGCGCTCAGCGCCGCGACACCCTTGTCGCCGCGCACTTCGCAGCCCGCCACGATCAGCGCGTCGACGATCGCGAGCGGGGCGGGGTAGGCGCGATCGATCAGGATCGTTTCGGTCGCGCCGCAGACGCCGGTGCGACGCATCTTTGCGTTGACCGCAAGTTCGACCGCCTTCGCCGGATCGGCGGCCGCGTCGATATAGAGATGGTTGATCCCGTCGAGGTGCGCGAGCACGGGCACGCGCGCCTCGTCCTGCACCCGCGCGACAAGGCCCTTGCCGCCGCGCGGAATGATGATGTCGACCAGTCCCTGCGCGCGGAGCAGTGCGCCGACCGCCGCGCGGTCCTGCACGGGCACGAGTTGCACCGCGTCGGCGGGCAGGCCGCTTGCCTCCAGACCCGCCGCCATCGCGGCATGGATTGCGCGGTTGCTGTTCACCGCCTCGCTGCCGCCGCGCAGGATCACGGCATTGCCCGACATCAGGCCGAGCGCCGCGGCGTCGGCGGTTACATTGGGGCGGCTTTCATAGATGATGCCGACGACGCCCAAGGGCACGCGCACGCGGCTGAGTTCCATGCCGTTGGGCCGGGTGGCACGGTCAATCTCGCGCCCAACCGGGTCGGCAAGACCCGCGACATCCTCGACCGCGTCGGCGATTGCCGCGAGGCGCCCCTCGTCGAGCCGCAGCCGGTCGAGCATTGCCGACGACAGGCCGGCGGTCTTGCCCGCGTCCATATCCCGCGCATTGGCCGCGAGAATCGCCGGTGCCTGAGCGCGCAATTCGGCTGCGGCGGCGCGCAGTGCGGCCGCTTTTGCGCCGGTCGGTGCGACGGCCAGGATCTTTGCGACGACGCGCGCGCGCGCGCCCATTTCGGCGATCAGCGCATCGGCATCGATAAGGCGCGGCGTGGCAAGGGCTTCGGCGGTCATGACGCCGCCCCTACCATGTTTTGCTTGGACCCCGAAAGCCCCGTTGCACGCCGCCGCGCGCGCCACTAGTCAGGGCGCATGAGCGGGGATATCGAGAGCATCGGGGCGGCGATCACGGCCGGGCTGGCGGGCGCGGCGGTCGAGCCGAAACATGGTGGCGCGGCCGGGCATGACGGAATCCGCTGCCTCAACTGCGGGACCAGCCTCGTCGGCTCGCACTGTCATCGCTGCGGGCAGAGGGCCGATGTCCATCGCAGCTTCGGGGCGATCGGGCACGACCTTGTCCATGCGATCTTCCATTTCGAGGGCAAGCTGTGGAACACGCTGCCGCTGCTGACATGGCGCCCGGGCGACCTGACGCGCCGCTATATCCACGGCGAACGCGCGCGTTTCATCTCGCCGCTGGCGCTGTTCCTCTTTGCGGTGTTCCTGACCTATGCGGTGCTGGCGATGGTCGGCAGCGGCGGGGTCAGCGAAGGGCTCAGCAAGGCGGCCGCGGAACAGACCCGCACCACCGCGATCAAGGACAGTATGCAGGAGGAAGTCGACCGGATCGACGCCGAGCTTGCAAAGGCCGACCTGCCGCGCGCGGATCGCCGGAAGCTGGAGCAGGAGCGCGAAATCCTTCAGAAAAGTGCCGATTATCTGGGCATCTCGCGCAGCCGCAGCGAAGCCGAACGGGACGCCGAGCGCGCCGCGGGGCCGCCGGTGCTGAACGACCCGAAGCAGCAGGTCGCGAGTAGCGCCGACTTCATCACGCGCAACAAGGTCAACACCGGTGTGCCCTTCATCGATCACGGTCTGGAGAAGGCTTTCGCCAACCCCGCCCTGATCCTCTACAAGCTTCAGGCGAACGCCTATAAATTCGCCTGGGCGCTGATCCCGCTGTCGCTGCCTTTCATGTGGCTGCTCTATCCGTTCAGCCGCCGCTTCCACACCTATGACCATTTCGTCTTTGTCACTTACTCGATCAGCTTCATGCTGCTCCTGTTCGTCGCGGTGCGGCTCCTGAACCTCACGATCTTCGGCGATGTCGCGACCTTCGTCGCGATGTTCTATGTCCCGTTCCATATGTACCGGCAGCTTCGCGGCGCCTATCGTTCGTCGCGGTTTGGGTCGCTGGCGCGCGCGACCCTTCTGCTCTTTTTCAGCCTGTTTTCGGTGATCATGTTCATGCTGCTGCTGCTCGCGCTCGGGTTCAGCGGCTAGTCGGCAGTCCGGGCGCCAAGCTGTAACAAAAGCCGGGCAAAGACCCGGCGAATCCGGGAGACTATGTCATGCACCAGCTTTGGGGCGAAATGGATCGCCGCCTGCTCATCAAACTCGGCACCGCGGGGCTCGCTGCGCTTGCGCTGCCCGGCGCCGCGCGTGCCGCGATGGCACAGGGCTTCACGCATAATGTCGCGAGCGGCGAACCCGGTCCGACGAGCGTTCTGCTCTGGACGCGCTATGCCGCGCCGTCGAGCGCGCGACTGACCGCCGAAGTCGCCGAGACGGCCGATTTTGCGCGCGTCGTCGGGGGCGGCAGCGCCGACGCCGAGGGTGGGAACGATCATACGGTCAAGCTTCGCGTCCACGGGCTCGAGCCGGGACGCTGGTATTTCTATCGCTTCGTCGCCCCCGACGGCACCACGTCGCCGGTCGGCCGCACGCGCACCTTGCCGCAGGGGCCGACAAGCGCTTTCAATATAGCGCTCTTTTCCTGCTCGAACCTGCCCTTCGGCTGGTTCAATGCTTATGCCCACGCGGCGGCGCGCGGCGACATCGATCTTGTCGCGCATGTCGGCGACTATCTTTATGAGTATCGCGTCGGCGAATATCCCTCGATCGAGGAAGCGCTTCCCGGCCGATCGATCCAGCCGACGCACGAAATCGTGGCGCTCGCCGACTATCGCCTGCGCTACGCCGCCTATCGCAGCGACCCCGACCTCCAGCGCCTGCACCAGCTATTCCCGATGATCGCACAGTGGGACGACCATGAATTAACGAACGATGCGTGGCGGGACGGCGCCGAGAACCACAATGAAGGCGAGGGGCCGTGGCCCGAACGCAGGCGCGCGGCCGAGCGCGCCTATCGCGAATGGATGCCTGTCGACGACAGCCGCTGGCGCCAGTACGAAATCGGCGACCTTGCGACCATCTTCCTCCCCGAAACGCGGATCACCGGCCGCGACCGCCAGTTCGAGGTCGACGAGATCATTGCGGGCGGGGGCGATGCTGCGGTGAAACTGCGGCAGTTTGCCGAAACGACCTATCGCGATCCCCCGCGTCAGATGCTCGGGGTCGAGCAGGAGAAATGGCTGACCGGCGCCATCGCCAAATCTGCGAGATCGGGAACGCGCTGGCAGATCTGCGCGCAGCAGGTGCTGATGGGCAGCCTCTTCACACCGCCCGACGTCGTGAACTGGTTCGGGCCCGATATGTCCCCCACGGTGCGCCGCCGCGTCGAGACGGGGCAACTTGTCGCAAAGGCGGGCCTTCCGCTCAACTTCGACAGCTGGGATGGCTATCCCGCCGCGCGCTCGCGCCTGCTCGCGGCGGCGCAAGCGGCCGATGCCGACTTCGTCAGTCTTGCGGGCGATACGCACAACGCATGGGCCTTTGACCTGGCCGAAGGCAGGCGTCCCGCCGGGATCGAGATCGGTGGTCACAGCGTCACTTCGCCGGGCTATGAACATTATACGCCCGGTATTTCGGACGCGCAGCGCGTCGGCGGCTTGCTGGGGTCGTCGCCCGAACTCAAATGGGCGAATACCGAGGATCGCGGTTATGTCACCGTCCAGCTGACGCGCGACGCGGTGACCGCGAACTGGCACAGCGTCGAGACGATCCGCAGCCACACGCCCGCGCTCAAATCGACGCACAGCATGACGGCGCGGCGCGGGCGGCGGATGTTCGAGGCGGCTTAGCTGTAGGGCGGCGATTCCTCGAACTCGTCGAACCAGGGATAGTCGTTCGCCACGCTCGCGGTGAAGTTGGGCGGGCGTTTTTCGAGGAAGCTCGTCACGCCCTCGGCCGCGTCGGGGCTGCGTCCGCGCGAGAAGATCGCGCGGCTGTCCCAGCGATGGGCCTGGATCGGGTGCGGCGCGCCCATCATCCGCCAGAGCATATGGCGGGTCAGCGCGACCGAGACGGGCGCGCTGTCGGTGGTCATCTCGCGCGCCTTCGCTATTGCGGCATCGATCAGCGCGCCGGGCGCATGGACCGATTGGACGAGGCCTTTGTCCCGCGCCTCCTCTGCCGAGATGAGGCGGCCCGAATAACAGAGGTCGACGGCGTTCGCGATGCCGACGAGGCGCGGCAGGAACCAGCTCGACGCGGCTTCGGGAACGATGCCGCGCCGCGCGAAGACGAAGCCGTAACGCGCGGTCTCGCTGGCAAGGCGCGCGTCCATCGGCAGCGTCATCGTCGCGCCGATGCCGACCGCCGCGCCGTTGATTGCGCCCAGCACCGGCTTTTTCGCCTCGAAAATGCGGAGCGACAGCCGCCCGCCCGAGTCGCGTATCAGCGGGTGCGACCAATCGATGCTGCCATCCGCGCGGATCGGGCTCGCCGAAGCGCCGTCGGGCAGTATCGCTTGTTTGTCGGTGCGCTTGTCATAATCGAAGGTCGAGGCACCCGAACCGAGATCGGCTCCGGCGCAAAAGGCACGATCGCCCGATCCGGTGAAGATGACCGCGCGCACGGCGTCGTCGGCGTCGCAGTCGTCGAGCGCGGCGACGGCTTCGATCATCATCTCGGTAGTGAAGGCGTTCATCCGGTCGGGACGGTGGAGGGTCAGCAGCGCGATGCCCTCATGCTTGTCGAGGCGAATCTGGTCGAAACTCATTTCACTCTCCTTTGATTTTCGGACATGGTTGCAAGCGGCGTGCACCAAGGCAAGCTCTAGTTTACGTAAGCGTAAAGATCGCTGGGGATGACGGGCGGTTTCTTTGCCGCTATAGCGCGCCCGACCGCCCCGGCGCCGCGCCTCTTTCCTGAGTCGCCATCGCCGGGGCCATTCATTTGGTTCCGACAGAAAGTACCCGCCCATGGCCCGCCGCCGCCAGATTTACGAAGGCAAAGCCAAAATCCTCTATGAGGGGCCCGAGCCCGGCACGCTGATCCAGTATTTCAAGGACGACGCGACGGCGTTCAACGCGCAGAAGCGCGGGACGATCAATGGCAAGGGCGTGCTGAACAACCGGATTTCGGAGCATGTCTTCACATTGCTCGGCCAGATCGGTGTGCCCACGCACTTCATCCGCCGCCTCAACATGCGCGAGCAGTTGATCCGCCAGGTCGAGATCGTGCCGATCGAGGTCGTCGTGCGCAACGTTGCTGCGGGCTCGCTGTCGAAGCGCCTCGGGATCGAGGAGGGGACGCAGCTTCCCCGCACATTGATCGAATATTGCTACAAGGACGACGCGCTCGGCGATCCGCTCGTCGCCGAAGAGCATATCGCTTGCTTCAACTGGTGCAGCCAGGAAGAATTGCACGACATTCAGGATATGGCGATCCGTATCAACGACTTCATGTCGGGCATGTTCGCAGCGGTCGGCATTCGCCTGATCGACTTCAAGCTCGAATTCGGTCGCCTGTGGGACGGCGAGTATAGCCGTATCATCTTGGCCGACGAGATCAGCCCCGATGGTTGCCGCCTGTGGGACATGGTTTCGGGCGAGAAGCTCGACAAGGACCGTTTCCGCCGTGACCTTGGCGGCGAGGTCGAAGCCTATCAGGAAGTCGCGCGTCGGCTCGGCCTGCTGCCCGAAGGCGGCGAGAATGCGGTGCTCGACCTGGAAAGCCACCGCAAAAAGAAGGGCTGAGCGGCCGGGCTTTCCCGGTCGCTTCCGTTGGTCGGCGGCAGACGTCGTTCATCGAAAAGCCGCTCGACCGGGTTTCCGACGTGGCTTGACGGGGCGGAAATCGGGGCCATCACGGGGGGATGACCCTCCGCCTTGCCCGCCGCGCCACGATCGCGCTCTTGCCGCTCGTCCTCCTCGCACTCCATCCGGCGCCGCTGTCCGCAAAAGAGACGGCCAAACCGGCGGCTGCCGCCACGATCAATCCGCAGACCCCCGCGGCGAAAGCGTGGAACTTTGCTGCGAGCGACATTCCGTTCGATTCCAACATCATCTTCGGCGTCCTGCCCAACGGGATGAAATATGCGCTGCTGAAGAATACGACGCCAAAGGACAGCATCGTGCTGCGGATGCGCTTCGACGTCGGCAGCTTTGCCGAGGCCGACGACCAGCGCGGACTCGCCCATTTCCTCGAGCATATGGCGTTCAACGGCTCGACCCATGTGCCCGAGGGCGAAATGGTGAAGCTGCTCGAACGCAAGGGGCTGGCCTTCGGCGCCGATACCAATGCCTCGACCGGCTTCGACCAGACGGTATACCAGCTCGACCTGCCCAATGCGTCGGACGACCTCGTCGACACCGGGCTGATGCTGATGCGCGAAACCGCGAGCGAGCTGACCATCGATCCCGGCGCAGTCGACCGCGAACGCGGCATCATCCTGTCGGAGCGGCGCGCGCGCGACACCTATCAACTGCGCAGCCTGATCGACCAGCTCGATTTCCAGATGCAGGGGATGAAGGTCGCAAGCCGCATTCCCGTAGGCACCGAAGAAGTGATCAGGACCGCCCCCGCGGCGCGCATCCGCGACCTTTACGACCGCTATTACCGCCCCGAGCGCGCGACGCTGGTGATGGTCGGCGATTTCGATCCGGCGGCGATGGAGGCGAAGATCAAGGCGCGCTTCGCCGACTGGCAGGGCCGCGGCCCGGCGGGTGCGAACCCCGACATCGGCAAGCCCGATTATGCCCGCGCCGCCGCGAGCGACGATTTCGTCGATCCCGCGATCCAGGATTCGGTGACGATCACGGCGTTCCGGCCGTGGGTGCAGGAAGCCGACACCAAGGCGAAGCGCGCGCGCAAGCTCGCCGAGGATATCGGCGAGTCGATCGTCGGCCGCCGCCTCGCCAAGATCGCGCTCGAAGAGAATTCGCCGATCCTTGCCGGCTATTTCAGCGATGCTGAGGGCTGGAAGGTTTTCGATCAGGTCACGATCGGCGCGGTCGCGAAGGAGGGCGCGTGGAAGGACGCGCTCGCGCTCGTCGAACAGGAATGGCGACGCGCCGCCGAATTCGGCTTCACCGAAGCCGAGGTTGCCGAACAGGTCGCGAACCGCCGCACCGCGCTCAAGAATGCGGTCGCGGGGGTGACGACGCGGCGCAGCGATACGATGGCCGATGTTCTCGTCGATGCCGCCGACGGCGATTTCGTCGTCGTGCGGCCCGAAACGTCGCAGGCGATGTTCGAGGCGGTGGCGCCGTCGCTGACCTCCGACGCGATCACCGCCGCCTTCCGCAAGCGGATGGAAGGGCTCAGCCCGCCGCTCGCGCGCGTGACCTCGAAGAAGCCACTCGACGGCGGAACGGGCGCGATCCTCGCCGCGCTCAAGGCGTCGGCGCAGGTCGCCGTCGCGGCGCCGGCGCGGACCGAGAGCGCAGCCTTCGCCTATGACAATTTCGGGACACCCGGAAAGGTCGTCAGCGACGGCCGCATCGACGATCTCGGCATTCGCCGCATCCGCTTCGCGAACAATGTGATGCTCAACATCAAGAAGACCGATTTCCAGAAGGAGCGCGTCTATCTGTCGGTGCGCGTCGATGGCGGCAATCTGCTCGCGACGCGCGACGATCCGACGAAGGTCGCGCTGGCGGGCTCGCTGACGGTCGGCGGGCTCGAAGCGCATAGCGCCGACGAGCTGCGGACGATTCTGGCCGGCAAGACGGTGAGCCCCGGCTTCGGCGCCAGCACCGATGCTTTCGGGGGCAGCGCGCTGACCTCGCCCGAGGATTTTGCGCTGCAGGCGAAGCTGATGGCGGCGTTCGTGACGCATCCGGGTTACCGCGCCGACGGGCTCGCACTCATCCGCCGTTTCCTGCCCCAGCAATATGCCGCGAACGATGCGACGCCAGCCGCCGTCCTCGGCCGCGACGCAGCCGGAATCCTCGCCAATAACGATCCGCGCGCGCAGACCCCGCCGCTCGAGAAACTGCTGGCGCTCGACTGGAACCAACTCAAGCCTGCGATTGCCGACAGCCTTGCGCATGGCGCAATCGAGATCGGCGTCGTCGGCGACATCGACGAACAGGCGGCGATCGATGCGATCGCGGCGACCTTCGGCGCGCTGCCCGAACGCCGCGCGGCTTTCGATCCGCGCACCGATGCGCGGGTCCGTCAATATGCGACCGACCGCAGCGAGCGGACCTTGATCCACAAGGGGCCCGCCGAGCAGGCCGAGCTTCGCGTCTATTGGCCCGCGCGCGACGACAGCGACCTTGTCGAGGCGATGCGGCTCAACCTGCTCGCGCGCGTGATGCAGTTGATGCTGACCGAGGAACTGCGCGAGAAACTGGGCGAAAGCTACAGCCCCGGAGCGGCGGCGAGCCTGTCGGACGAATATCCGGGCTATGGCCATCTGTTCGCCGCGAGCAACGTGGATTTCAAGGATCTGGCGACGACGCGCGCCGCCATTTTCGCGATCGCAAAAGAACTGCGCGACAAGCCCGTCGATGCCGACCTGCTCGACCGGGCGCGCAAACCGCTGCTTGAGGCGATGACCAAGGCGCGGCGCGAGAACAGCTATTGGCTGCCCTATGTGTCCGAGGCGACGAGCCAGGAGGCGCGGCTCGACCGCAGCCGCAAGAGCATCGCGATCGTCGAGGCGGCGACCCCCGCCGACCTCGAAACGCTCGCGCAGCGCTACCTGAGGGACGACAAGGCGCTGGTGATCAAGGCGATCAGCGACAAGGCGGGGAAATAGGGGCCGGGAAACAGGGCTGGGCGGCGGACAGGTAGGGACGATTGCCTCTGGACCCTCCGGCGCTCGTCCGCCTATAGGCGTCGCCGATGGTTTCGCGCCCGAAAGGGGCAGGGGAAGGACTAAGACTATGAGCGTGACGACGGTTCCACTGCGCCCGGTGAGCAAGGGCGGGCTGTGGTTGATGTGGATCGGGCTGATCGCGTTGCTCGTCGCGGGTGCGGCGTTCGCGTTCACCGGCACGCCGAAGATCGGTTTCGAAACGGTGAAAGCCGGGACGGGTCCGAGTCCGACCACTGCCGACGTCGTCCTCATCAAATATGAGGGGAAGCTCGATAATGGCACCGTGTTCGACGCCAATGAACAGGCGCCGATGCAGGTGTCGCAGGTCGTTCCCGGCTTTTCGCAAGCGCTGACCCGGATGCAGAAGGGCGGCAAGTACAAGATCACTATTCCGCCAGCGCTGGGTTATGGCGACCGCGCGGTTGGACCGATCCCGGCGGGTAGCACGCTGCATTTCGACATCGAGCTGATCGACTTCCGCACCGAAGCCGAAGTCCGTGCGATGCAGCAGATGATGCAGCAGCAACAGATGATGCAGGGTGCCCCTGGCGGCGCTCCGGGCGCACCCGGCGCCCCGGCTCCCGCGCCGCAGCCGTAATCGGCTCGCTCGGGCAAAAGAAACGAGGCGGCGGCGGGGCTAGGGGCTCGCCGCCGCTTTCGATTGTCCGGGGCCCGCGTTGCGCTCGGCTTCGCGTTCCAGCGCGACCTTGATCATCGCCACGATCGGGTCGGCGAGGAACAGCCCCATGATGCCCAGCAGGGCGCCGAACAGGATCTGTGCGCCGAGGACGAGCGCGGGGGCGAGGTCGACGGTCTGCTTCGCGACCATCGGGACGATCAGATAGCCGTCGACCGTCTGCACGATGAAATAGATGGCGATCGCCCACAGACCGGTGTCGGTACCCGCAGAAAAGCCGACGAGGACGAGCAGCACCCCCGAAACGATCGCGCCGATGTTGGGGATGAAGGCGAGCAGGCCGGTCAGCAGTCCCATCAGCGCGGCCATCGGGATGCCGACCGCCATGCAGGCGAGCCACGTCCCGACCCCTTCCACCGCCATGCCAAGCAATCGTCCCGCCATCAGCCGGCGCAAGGTGAAGCCCATGCGCGCGGTGGTGATGTAGAAATTCTCCCGGGCTTTGATCGGCAGCATCCACGCGACACCGCGTTCGTACAGCCGCGGTTCGATCGCGATGAAGACGCCGAGGACGAGGATCATGACGAGGCTGGTCAGCCCGCCCAGCACCGTGCCGACCGCGGCGGTGACGCGGCCGAAGGTGCCCGCCATATTGTCGGTGATCGTCTTGGTATCGAGCTGGAACTCGCCCATGCCATGCTCGCTGGCCCAGGCGGCGATGCGCTCGACCTGACCCATGACCACCGTCTGCAGTGCCGCGGCCTGGTCGGCGATCTGCGAACCCGCGAACATCACCGTCCAGATCAGGAAAGCGACGAGCGACAGGCAGACGATCAGCAGCCGCCAGCCGCGCGCGATCGGCAGTATCCGGCCAAGCAGGCGCGTGCCACCGTCGAGCATCGACGCCATCACGATCCCGGCAAAGATCAGCAGGATCGGCTGGATCAGGACGATGCAGACGCCGATCAGCAGCGCGACGCCGAGCCAGACCCCCGCCTTCAACAGTTCGGTGCGGACAAGCTGGCTGCGGATTTCGGTAGGGCCGGGGGCGGCGTCCTGCGCCTTGGCTTGCGCGACGGCTTCCTCGCTGGTCGCAGCCATGGTCTTGCTCCCTCGAACCTAATCTACGTTTTTATCATGCTCGGGGCGCAGATTGGTTCCCGCGCGGCCGGGGCGCAGCGCCTCGAACCAGCTGACCGGATTGTACCATTCCGCGGTGCCGTCGGTCGAAAAGCTGATGATCTCGGCGCGGCCTGCGATCGCGTCGAAGGGAACCGGTCCGCCGAGACCCTTCTGCTGCACCGACACGCGGCTGTCGGCGCTGCCGTCGCGGTTGTCGCCCATCAGGAACAGATGGTCGGCGGGTATCCTGATCGGGCCATAGTCGTCGGTCTGGTATCCGGGCCCCATGTCGATCGTGTCGAAGGTCGCGCCCCCGGGCAGCGTCTCGCGCACGATCGGCAGTTCGAGCCGGTCCTTGCCCGCCGCGTCCTTGACGATGAAGCGGCCGAGACTGCTGTCGGGGCCGGGCAGGTTGGCGTCGACCGGGATCGACAGCATCGGCTGCACCTCGCGCTTCACCGGCTTGCCATTGATGAACAGCGCGCCGCCCTTGAGTTCGATCGTGTCGCCGGGCAGGCCGATCACGCGCTTGATATAATCGACGCGCGTCACCGGATGTTCGAGCACGACGATATCTCCGCGCGCGGGCAGCTTGCCGAACCATCGGCCGGCCGTTTTCGGCGCGAGGTGAAAGCTGACCGAGGCGTAGGACCAGCCATAGGGGTATTTGCTTACCACCAGCCGGTCGCCGTTGCGCAGCCCCGGCATCATGGAATCGGAGGGGATATAGAAGGGCTTGGCGACGCAGCTATGGATGCCGAGCACCAGCAGTACGATCACCACCACGTCGCGGATCAGCTTGCCCCAGCCGCCTTCATCCTTGTCCGCTTTCGCCATGCTCAGTCCTTGATCGCCTCGATGATGACGAATGCCTGCGCCCACGGATGGTCGTCGGTCAGCGTCAGGTGGATATGCGCGCTGTGTCCCGCCGGGATCATCTCGGCGAGCCGCGCCGCCGCGCCGCCGGTCAGCGCCAGCGTCGGTGCACCCGACGGCGCGTTGACGACGCCGATGTCCTTCATGAACACGCCGCGCTTGAAGCCGGTTCCGACCGCCTTCGAAAAGGCCTCCTTGGCGGCGAAGCGTTTGGCGTAGGTTCCGGCGCGGGTGAACGGCCGCCGCGCCGCCTTGGCGCGTTCGACGTCGGTGAAGACGCGCTGTTCGAAACGCTCGCCGAAACGGTCGAGCGAATTCTGGATGCGCTCGATATTGCAGAGGTCGGAACCGAGACCGATGATCATTTGCGCTGCTCGTCGTGGAGCGTCTTGGCGCGCACGAATTTGAAAATCAGCCGCATGAAAATATAGAGAAAGCCGGTCCACAGGACGAAGCCCGCGCCATAGACAAGTTGCATCCAGTCGAACATCTTTCCCTCCCGCGCGTCGTGCCAGATATTGAACACGATGATCAGCAGAATGAAGAATGGAAAGATCTTCAGGAAGCGAACCGAGGCGCGCCACTGTTTCTCTACATATGCGGACTTCTTCATCCCCGCGCCTCGTCCATCAGGCCGCGCATCCGCTGGATCGCATGCTCGAGGCCGGTAAATATGGCCTCGCCGATCAGATAATGGCCGATGTTGAGTTCGGCGAGTTGGGGAATTGCGGCGATGGGCACCACATTGTCATAGGTCAGGCCATGCCCTGCGTGCGGCTCGATCCCGTTCTTCCACGCGAGCGCCGCGGCGTCGGCGATGCGGCGGAGTTCGGTGGCGCGTTCCTCGCTCTCGACATGCGCGTAGCGGCCGGTGTGGAATTCGACGACGGGCGCCTTCAGCCGCATCGCCGCCTCGATCTGGCGCGGGTCGGGCTCGATGAACAGGCTGACGCGGATGCCCGCATCGTTGAGGCGTGCCACGATCGGTGCGAGGTGATTGTGCTGGCCTGCCGCGTCGAGACCTCCCTCGGTCGTGCGTTCCTCGCGCTTTTCGGGCACGATGCACGCGGCGTGCGGCATATGGCGCAGCGCGATCTCCAGCATCTCGTCGGTCGCCGCCATCTCGAGATTGAGCGGCAGGTCGGTCGCGGCCTGGATGCGCGCGAGGTCGGCGTCGCGGATGTGGCGCCGGTCCTCGCGAAGATGCGCGGTGATGCCGTCGCCGCCGAACGCCGCGACGATCTCCGCCGCGCGCACCGGATCGGGATGGTCGCCGCCGCGCGCGTTGCGGATCGTCGCCACATGGTCGATGTTGACACCGAGCCGCAGCTTTGAGGGCATGACGCTCAAGCCGCCGCGCTCCGGCTCCCCGGCTTCACCGCCTGCGTGCCCGCCAGTTCGGGCGGCAGTTCGTTGGGGGCATAGGTCGGGAAATTGATCGCGACGAGCGGAAAGAAAGGGACGCCGAGGTCGACGCTGCCCGCCGAGCGATCGACGAGCGCCGCTTCGGCGACGACCTCGCCGCCCGCCGCGCGGACCGCCTCCATCGCCTCGCGCGACGACAGGCCGGTGGTGACGACATCCTCGACCATCAGCACTTTCGCGCCCTTGTCGATCGTGAAACCGCGGCGCAGCTCGAAGGTGCCGGTCGGACGCTCGACGAAAATCGCGGGCTTGCCAAGCGCGCGGCCCATTTCATGTCCGATGATCACTCCGCCCATCGCGGGCGAGACGACGACGTCGATCGCCTGCCGCAGGTCGCGCGGCAGCTTGGCGGCGAGCGCGGCGGCAAGGCGTCCGGCGCGCGCCGTGTCCATCAGCACGCGCGCGCACTGGAGATAATATTCGCTGTGGCGGCCAGAGGAGAGCAGGAAATGTCCCTGCAGCAGCGCGTCGGCGGCGCGGAACTCGGCCAGGATTTCATCATCGGTCATGGGAGAATGGGTCTTTTGTTCCTGTCATCGCCCCGATCGGGGCGACTGGGTTTCGGCAGCGAAAATTTGTCTGCCGTAAAATAGTGTTAGAGATGCTTGAGGCAAGCGGCAAGCGGGGTTATAGCGCCCGCGAGATTCAGCCTTGGGGACGGCTGCCGCGACGCGTGTCCGGCGACCCGGACAAGGGGTTGGGGCATCGAAAAGAACAACAGGCAACGGGCGGCACAATTCTTATGAAGAGCTTGAAAACCCTTGTAATCAAAGGCGCAATCGCAGCGGCTTTGTCGCTCGGCGCGGTGGGCACCGCGCATGCGACGGCTCCTGCGGCGGTACCTGTCGCCGCGCCTGCGGCGACTCCGGCACCGGCGGCGCCCGATGCGGCCGCGCCGACCGCCGCCCCGGCTGCGACCGACGCCGCGAAAGCGGCCGTGCCGGCGGGCGATGCGACCTATGTTCCGATGAAACCGACCCCCGGGATCGGCCAGCCGGTCGACGGGGGCGTCAATTTCCAGCCGCAGGTCACCCCGATCGGTGAGCAGGCCTACTGGTTCAACCATGTGATCCTGCTGCCCGTGATCACGGTGATCTCGCTCTTCGTTCTCGGCTTGTTGCTCTGGGTCGTCGCGCGCTACCGCGCCAAGGCGAACCCGGTGCCGTCGAAGACCACCCACAATACGTTCATCGAAGTGATCTGGACCGCGATCCCGGTGCTGATCCTCGCGGTGATCGCCGTCCCGTCGATCCGCCTGCTCGCGGCCCAGTACGAACCGCCGAAGAAGGACGCGCTGACGATCAAGGTCACCGGTTATCAATGGTATTGGGGCTATGCCTATCCCGACCAGGGCATCGGCGAATATGTCTCGAAGATCCTTCCCGAAGACAAGGCGAAGGCTGCGGGCGAGCCCTATCACCTCGCCGTCGACAACCGCATGGTCGTTCCCGTGGGCCGTCAGGTCAAGCTGATCATCACCGGCGCCGACGTGATCCACAGCTTCGCGGTTCCGGCCTTCTGGACCAAGATGGACGCGGTCCCCGGCCGCGCCAACGAAACGACCTTCACCCCGACCAAGGTCGGTGTCTATTACGGCCAGTGCTCGGAGCTTTGCGGCGTCGACCACGGCTACATGCCGATCGCGGTCGAAGTGCTGCCGGTCGACAAGTGGGAAGCCTGGGTCCGCTCGAAGGGCGGCAACCCCAATCCGGCGCCCGCGGCTCCGGCCGCTGCGGCGCCCGCCGCACCCGCAACGTCGGCAGCAGCTCCCGCTGCAACCGCACCCAAAGCAGCGCCGGCTGCGGCTCCCGCCGCTGCTCCGGCCGCAAAGAAATAAGTTAAGGGGTCCGACAGATGACCGATATCGCAGCGACTGCACCCGCGCACGGCGCCGAACACGCTCATGCCCACGCGCACGATCACGACCATGACACGCCGGGCTTTTTCGTCCGCTGGTTCATGTCGACGAACCACAAGGACATCGGCACCCTCTACCTGATCTTCGCGATCGTGGCGGGGATCGTCGGCGGTGTGATTTCGGGCATGATGCGCCTTGAACTGGCCGAACCCGGCATCCAGTATCTGCCCGGCTGGGCGTCGATGCTAGGCAGCGGCGCCGACGAGGTCGCTGGCAAGCATCTGTGGAACGTGCTGATCACCGCGCACGGCCTGATCATGGTCTTCTTCATGGTCATGCCCGCGATGATCGGCGGCTTCGGCAACTGGTTCGTGCCGCTGATGATCGGCGCGCCCGACATGGCGTTCCCGCGCATGAACAATGTCAGCTTCTGGCTCACCGCGGTCGCGTTCGTGATGCTGGTGGGGTCGAGCTTCGTACCCGGCGGCAGCGGCCACGGCGCCGGCACCGGCTGGACGGTCTATGCGCCGCTCTCGACCAGCGGGTCGGCAGGGCCGGCGGTCGATATGGCGATTTTCTCGCTGCACCTCGCCGGCGCGGCGTCGATCCTCGGGGCGATCAACTTCATCACCACCATCTTCAACATGCGCGCGCCGGGCATGACGCTGCACAAGATGCCGCTGTTCGTGTGGTCGGTGCTGGTCACCGCCTTCCTGCTGCTGCTCGCGCTGCCGGTTCTGGCGGCGGCGATCACCATGCTGCTGACCGACCGCAACTTCGGCACGACCTTCTATGATGCGACGGGCGGCGGCGATCCGGTGCTCTACCAGCATCTCTTCTGGTTCTTCGGCCATCCCGAAGTGTACATCATGATTCTGCCGGGCTTCGGCATCGTCAGCCAGATCATCTCGACCTTCAGCAAGAAGCCTGTCTTCGGCTATCTCGGCATGGCCTATGCCATGGTCGCGATCGGCGTCGTCGGCTTCATCGTGTGGGCGCACCACATGTTCACCGTGGGCATGAGCGTGAACCTCAAGATGTATTTCACCGCCGCGACGATGGTCATCGCGGTCCCGACCGGCATCAAGATCTTCAGCTGGATCGCCACCATGTGGGGCGGCTCGCTGAGCTTCAAGACCCCGATGGTCTGGGCGCTGGGCTTCATCTTCATGTTCACCGTGGGCGGCGTGACCGGCGTCGTGCTCGCCAACGGCGGCGTCGACACCAACCTGCACGACACCTACTATGTCGTCGCTCACTTCCACTATGTGCTGTCGCTGGGCGCGGTCTTCTCGCTCTTTGCGGGCTTCTACTACTGGTTCCCGAAGATGTCGGGCCGGATGTACAACGAGTTCCTCGGCCAGCTGCACTTCTGGGTGTTCTTCATCGGCGTCAACGTCATGTTCTTCCCCCAGCACTTCCTGGGCCAGCAGGGCATGCCGCGCCGCTACCCCGACTATGCGGAAGCCTATGCCTATTGGCACCACATCTCGTCGCTCGGCTATGTGATCATGGCCGTCGGCATGCTCTTCTTCTTCGTGAACATCCTCTGGTCGCTGTTCGCGGGCAAGCAGGCGGCCGACAATCCGTGGGGCGAAGGCGCGACGACGCTCGAATGGACGCTGTCGAGCCCGCCGCCGTTCCACCAGTTCAACGAACTGCCCCGGATCGCGTGACGTTTATCGCCTGACCAGCTTCGCCCTCTGCTGACATTCGGCAGGGGGCGTCGCCCGACAGGCCGGAGTATGCATGGCGCAGAGCCTGACCCACGGCGCAACGGCGCTACCCGCCGACTGGCGCGACCTGTTCGCGCTGACCAAGCCGCGCGTGATGTCGCTCGTCGTATTCACCGCGCTGTGCGGCCTGCTCGCGGCGCCGGGCAGCGTGCACCCGGTGCTCGCTTTCTCGTCGATCCTCGCGATCGCGCTGGGGGCAGGGGCGTCGGGCGCGCTCAACCAATGGTATGAGGCGGGTCTCGACGCCAAGATGAAGCGCACCGCCGGACGGCCGCTTCCCGCAGGGCGGCTCGATCCGCAGACGGCATTGCAGTTCGGCGTCGGGCTGGCGGCTTTCTCGGTCTTCCTGATGCTGTTCGCCGCCAACTGGCAGGCGGCTGTGCTGCTGACCGTCTCGATCCTCTTCTACGTCTTTGTCTATACGATGTGGCTGAAGCCGCGGACGCCGCAGAATATTGTTATCGGCGGCGCGGCGGGCGCCTTTCCGCCACTGATCGGCTGGGTCGCCGCAACGGGCAGCGTCGCGCCGCTGCCGGTGCTGCTGTTCCTGCTCATCTTCCTCTGGACCCCGCCGCATTTCTGGGCGCTCGCGCTGTTCGTGCGCTCGGACTATGCCGCCGCGGGCATTCCGATGATGCCGGTGGTTGCAGGTGAAACGTCGACGCGGCGCCAGATCCTGTTCTACGCGGTGATCATGGCGATCGGCGCGATCGCGCCCTGGCCGCTCGGTTACACCGGAGCGCTTTACGGTTGGACGGCGATGATCCTGTCGGCGGTCTTCGTCGCGCTCTCGGTGCAAGTCGGGACCCGCACGACTGGCGAGGGCGATTTGATGCAGCCCGAAAAGCGCCTCTTTGCTTTCTCGATCGCCTATCTCTTCATCCTGTTCGGCGCGGTCGTCGCCGACCATTGGTTCCCGCTATGACCCCCGACGCACCCGGCGAAACGCCCCCCGAACCACAGCCCTTCGACGAGGCCGAATATCGCCGCCGCCAGCGCAGCCGCGCGAACCTGATGGGCTGGCTGCTCGGCGGGCTCGCCTTCCTCTTCTTCTTCATCACCATCGCGCGCATGGTGGGCCCGAAATGAAGACGATGTCGGCCAATGCGAAGACCGCCTCGCTCGCTGCTTTGCTCGCGGTCGCGATGGTCGGGCTGGGGTTCGCCGCGGTGCCGCTCTACAATCTCTTCTGCCGGGTGACCGGCTTCGGCGGCACGACGCAGCGTTACGATCCGGTCGCCGCGGCTGCCGAGCCGAAAATCCTCAGCGATACCATCTCGGTGCGTTTCGACGCGAATGTCTCGCCGAAGCTGCCGTGGAAATTCTATCCCGAGCATCCGACCGACACGGTCAGCATCGGCGCGCGCGACATGGCGATCTTCATCGCCGAGAACCAGTCGCCGCACGAGGTCGTCGGAACAGCCAGCTTCAACGTCACCCCCGACGCGGCGGGCAAATATTTCACCAAGATCCAGTGCTTCTGCTTCACCCAGCAGACCCTGAAAGCGGGTGAACAGATCCGGATGCCGGTGCTGTTCTTTGTCGATCCCAAGATCAAGGACGATCCCGATGCGCGCGACATTCAGGAAATCACGCTGAGCTATACCTTTCACCCTGTAGACGGGGGCAAAAAGGCGAGCTAAGGCCGCGATCAAAGAGTCTTACCAAGGACCGGCGGGCGGTTGGGGAATCGCCACGCTGGGGCAAAAAACGGGAACTGTGACATGGCCGGTGCCAAACATCATGACTATCACCTCGTAAATCCCAGCGTCTGGCCGCTCATCGGGTCGGTCGCCGCGCTGGTGATGTTCTTCGGCCTCGTGATGTTCATGCATGCCGACTATTTCGGCGGCGCGGGCAAATGGGTTCTCGGCCTCGGTATCATGGGCGTGATCGCCACCTTCTTCAGCTGGTGGTCGGACGTCATCAACGAAGCGCACGCCGGCGACCATACGCCGGTCGTTCAGCTCCACCTGCGCTATGGCATGATCCTGTTCATCGCGTCGGAAGTGATGTTCTTCGTCGGCTGGTTCTGGGCCTGGTTCGATTTCTCGCTCTTCCCGGTGCCGGTCGAGATCGTCGACGGGGCGGTCAGCAACCTGTTCGGGCAGGACGGCGCCGTGGCAGCCACGATCTGGCCGCCGAAGGGCATCCATGTCATCGACGCCTTCTCGCTGCCGCTGCTCAACACGCTGATCCTGCTCTGCTCGGGCACAACGATTACCTGGGCGCACCACGCACTGATCCACGGCGACCGCGAAGGCCTGAAGAAGGGGCTGTGGGCGACGATCATCCTCGGCCTGACCTTCAGCTGCATCCAGGCCTATGAATATGCCGAGGCGCCGTTCCCCTTCGGTACGATCAACTATACCTCGGCCTTCTTCATGGCGACCGGCTTCCACGGTTTCCACGTGCTGGTCGGGACGATCTTCCTGATCGTCTGCCTCGTCCGCGCGTACAAGGGCCACTTTACGCCGCAGCAGCATTTCGGGTTCGAAGCTGCCGCCTGGTACTGGCACTTCGTCGACGTGGTGTGGCTGTTCCTCTTCATCATTGTCTATGTCTGGGGCGGCTGGGGCGCGCCGGTCGCTGCACACTAACTTGCCGCAGAACAATCAGACACCAAAGGGGCAGCCGCCGATCGCGCGCGCTGCCCTTTTTGGCCTCTGCCCGCAGTGCGGGGCGCAGACGCTGTTCGACGGGCCGGCGAAATTCGCGCCGCATTGCCGCGTCTGTTCGCTCGATTTCCAGAGCTACAACGTCGGTGACGGCCCCGCAGCCTTCCTGACGTTGATCGTCGGCGCGTTAATCGTTGTCGCGGCGCTTGTCGTCGATTTCGCGTTCGCGCCGCCGCTCTGGCTGCACATCATCCTCTGGGTCCCGCTAACAGTCGGTGCGGTGGTCTATGGCCTTCGCGTCGGCAAAGCCGCGCTGCTCGCCAGCGAGCATCAGCGCAAGGCGGCCGAAGGAAGACTCAGCGATGACTAAGCCTGTGCCGTCGGCCGCCCCCCGGTCGTCCGGGCGCCGCTGGCCGCTGATTCCGACGATCTTCGTCCTGTGCGCGGTCGCGGTGATGATTGCGCTCGGCGTCTGGCAACTCCAGCGCAAGGCCGAGAAGGAGGCCCTGATCGCGCTCTATGAGCGCAACCGGGCGATGTCGGCGTTCGTGACCTACCCTGAGCTGCCGCCGGTTCCCGATGCGATGCTGTTCCGCAAATCGAGCGTCGTGTGCCTTGAAGTGGTGCGCTGGGACCAGCGCGGCGGCACCGATCGCATGGGAAAGTCCGGCATCCGTATGGTCGCCGATTGCCGTACCGGTGCCGAGGGGCCGGGCGTGCTTGTCGATGTCGGCATCGCGGACGACTTCACTCCGCCCAAATGGACGGGTGGCACGGTGCAGGGGACGATCGTTCCGGGCCCCGAACAGCCGACGGTGGTCGAGCGGCTGATGGGCCGTGCGGTTCCGGCGCGCGCCATGCTCGTGGCCGACGCGCCGGTTGCCGGGCTCCGCGCCAGCGAGGTGCCATCGGGTGCCGATGTACCCAACAATCATCTCGCCTATGCCGTGCAATGGTTCATTTTCGCGGCTGCGGCGCTGATAATCTACGCGCTTGCGGTGCGCCGCCGCTTGCAGCGGTGACGGTGCGCCGTTAGGGCGCATGTCCGTCATGCAATATATCAGCACTCGCGGCTCTGCGCCGACCCTCGACTTTCGCGCCGCCACGCTTGCCGGCCTCGCCAGCGACGGCGGGCTCTATGTGCCAGCGAAATGGCCCGAGATGTCGGCCGCCGAAATCCGCGCGCTTGCAGGGCTCGATTATGTCGAAACCGCGGTGCGGGTGATGACGCCCTTCGTCGCGGGTGTCCTGTCGGAAGATGAGCTGCGCGAGCTCTGCAAGGCTGCCTACGGCCGCTTCAGCCACGATGCGGTGACTCCGCTCGTCCAGCTCGACCACCGCCACTGGCTGCTCGAACTCTTTCACGGTCCGACGCTCGCGTTCAAGGACGTCGCGCTGCAATTGCTTGGTCAGCTCTTCGAAAAGTTCCTCGGCGGCGGCGAGACCGACCTGACGATCGTCGGTGCGACCTCGGGCGACACCGGTTCGGCGGCGATCGAGGCGGTCGCGGGGCGCGAACATATCCGCATCTTCATGCTCCACCCCGAAGGCCGGGTCAGCGACGTCCAGCGCCGCCAGATGACCACCGTGCTGGCGCCCAACGTCTATAATATCGCGATCGACGGCAGCTTCGACGATGCGCAGGCGATGGTGAAGCGGCTGTTCGGCGATGCCGAGGCGCGCAGCGCCCTGACTCTCTCGGCGGTGAACAGCATCAACTGGGCGCGGCTGATGGCGCAGGTCGTCTATTATTTCTATGCCGCCGTGCGCCTCGGCGCGCCCGAGCGGCCCATCGCTTTCAGCGTTCCGACGGGCAATTTCGGCGATGTCTTTGCGGGCTATGTCGCCGCGCGCATGGGGCTTCCCGTCGCGCGGCTCGTCGTTGCGACCAACGTCAACGACATCCTCCACCGCGCGCTGTCGTCGGGCGACTATAGCGCTGGCAGCGTCACGCCGACCGCGACCCCCAGCATGGACATCCAGGTCAGCAGCAATTTCGAAAGACTGCTCTTTGATCTCGCAGGTCGCGATGGCTCGGCGATTGCCGGCATGATGGACGCGTTCGATCGGGATCGGGCGATGAGCATCCCTGCCGACATGCTCACCGAGGCTCGCGGGCTTTTTTCGAGCGCGCGCATCGACGGCGACGCCATGTCGCTCGCACTGCGCTGGGCGCAGGAGAAGGGCGGCCAGATCATCGACCCGCACAGCGCCGTCGGCCTTGCCGCGGCGCGCGCGCTAGAGATCGATGCCGATATTCCGGTCGTCACGCTCGCGACTGCGCACCCTGCAAAATTCCGCGACGCGGTGGAGCGCGCGACGGGTGTCCGCCCGGCGCTCCCCGCGCGCCTCGGCAATCTGTTCGACCGCGAGGAGCGCTATGAAAAGCTTCCCGGCGATTATGACGTGGTGAAGGCCTATATCCTGTCGGAAGTGGCGCGTGGCTGAGCTTGCGCCGCTGGTCACGCTTGTCGGTGAGGCCTGGGAGGATTATGGGCTGGTCGACAGCGGCGGCGGGCGCAAGCTCGAACGCTATGGCCCTTACCGCTTCATCCGCCCCGAACCGCAAGCGATGTGGCACCCCGCGCTTCCGCAGGACGAATGGGACAAGGCCGACGGCGAGTTCATTCCCGCATCGGATGATGATGGCGGCGGGCGCTGGTATTACAACAAACCCGTTCCCGCCGAGGGCTGGCCGCTCGGCTGGCGCGAGACGCGCTTCACGGCAAGCTGCACGCCCTTCCGCCATCTCGGCTTCTTTCCGGACATGGCGCCCGTCTGGGACTGGTTGCGCGCGCAGGTGGCGGGGAAGCCGGACCCGACCTTCCTGAACCTCTTCGGCTACACCGGCGTAGGCAGCCAGGCGCTCGCCGCCGCGGGTGCGTCGGTGACGCATGTCGACGCCTCGAAAAAGTCCGTCGCGCAGGCGCGCGAAAATGCCGCGCTCGCCGGTATGGCCGAAAAGCCGGTCCGCTGGATCGTCGATGATGCGGGCAAATTCACCGCCCGCGAGGTGCGGCGCGAAAGGCGCTACGATGCGATCCTGCTCGACCCGCCCAAGTTCGGACGCGGGCCGAACAATGAGCGCTGGCAGCTGGAAGAAGGGCTCGCTCCCTTGCTCGCCGATTGCCGGCAATTGCTCGATGCGGACAGCCGCGCGTTGTTCCTCACTGTCTATGCGGTGCGCATGTCGGCGCTCGCGATCGGCGAACTGCTCGCACAGCTTTTTGCCGATCTGCCCGGCACGGTCGAATGCGGCGAGCTGGCGGTGCGCGAAGAGGCGCGGGGGCTCTTGCTCCCAACCGCGATCTTCGCGCGCTGGAGCAATTAGGCGGCTGGCGTCGCCAGTTCGATCCGGTTCCGTCCGCTTTCCTTGGCGCGATAGAGCGCCTCGTCGGCGGCTTTCAGCGCCGCGCGGGCATCGCCGAAGCCGAACACGTCGGCCACCCCGCCCGAGAAGGTGATCTTGCCGAACGGCTGGTCGGTCTTGCGGTTGATCAGCCGCCGCTCGGCCAAGCCTTCGCGCGCCTCGTCGAGCCGCGCCGCCGCCTCGCTCGGCGGCAGACCGCGGAACAGCATCACGAATTCCTCGCCGCCGTGCCGCGCAACGTGGCAATGGTCGTTCGAAATCTTCGCGAGCGTGTCGGCGATCAGCTTGATGACGCGGTCGCCGGCCTCATGGCCGTGGATGTCGTTCACCTTCTTGAACTCGTCGATGTCGCAGAAGGCGACCGACAGCGGTTCGCACGCGGCGCGCGCTTCCTCATAATGACGTTCGAGCAGCACCTCGAAGGCGCGGCGGTTGGGGAGGCCGGTCAGATAGTCGACCTCTGCGTCGCGCTTGGCGCGGGCAAGGCTTTTGCGCAGCGCCTTCGCCTCGTCCTCGCTCTTGCGCATTTCCTCTTCGGCGTGGCGCGTTCGCTCCAGCATCACCTTCGCAATGTCGGCGAGGTGCGAGACAAGCTCGCCCGTCTTTTGTACCTGTTCGAGGTCGCTGACATGCTCTTCCAGTTTCGAGCCATATTCGCTCGTCGCGCTGCGTGCGGCCTTGGTGCTGCTCTGGAAGGTCTCGAGGTTCGTTTCGAGCCGCGCGACCATCCGGTCGAGGTCGGCGCGATCGGCCAGCGTGGGGTCATTCTCCATCAGCTCGTCGAGCCATTGCTGCGTCACGCCGTCGCTCGTCATCGAGCGCGCCGCGATCTGTCGCGCGAGCCGTGGGTTGATTCCCGAAAAGGCGCTGTGCGCGATCAGCAGGTTCGCCGCCGAAATATCCAGATCATGGTCGATCAGGAATGCCCCGATGGCACCGACCAGCTGCTGCCGCGCCTCCCGCACCAGGCTGCGCGAACCGCGCGCTCCCGAGGATGCCTGTTCCTCTTCATGGGCCCCGTTCTTCGCGCGGAGCCCCAGCCAGCCCAGGAGCCGCCCGACCGGCTCGTTCGATGGAGTTGCATGTGTGGTCATGCGCAAATTAACGGGCGCCCCGAAACAAGGTTAAGGCGCCGGAGGAAAAATTTCAGGGATCGATCCGTCCCTCGTCCCGTGCGGGCATCGGGGCGAGGAATGGCAGCAACAACGCCGTCAGAACGAGCCATCCGCCCGAGAGCATTATGGCAGTCGGAAGCGACCAGATGTCGGCCGAGAGACCCAGCATATAGGCACCGAGTGCCATCGCGCCAAAGGTCACCGCTTGATAGATCGACAGGCAGCGGCCGAGGATCGCCTCGGGGGACCGGAGCTGCATCGCGACGTTGAGCGTGGTCAGCGTCGAGACCCACGCCATGCCGGCGACGAAGGTCGCCGCCATGACGACCGCGATCGATCCCGTCAGCGCCACCGGGACGGTCGCCGCCGCGAAGACGATCGCCGAACCGCTGACGATGCGGTCGCTCCCCCAGCGGCGGCGCAGATTCCCGACCCATAGCGCCGCGAAGATCGACCCGGCGCCGAAGGCGGCAAGGCAAAGACCATAGACGGTCTCGGTGCCGTGCAGCCGGTCGCGGACGAGCGCGGGCATCAGCGCCTGGATACCGATCGCTGCGGCGCCGAAAGCGAAGCCGCGGATCAGGATTCGCCGCACGGGGTCCGACTGGACGCAAAAGCGGATGCCGGTCGCGATCGCGGCGAACATCGGCGTGCGCTGCGGCTGCGACACCTCGGGATGCCAGCCGAGCAACACGACGATCAGCGCGAGATAGCTGATCGCATTGAGCCCGAAGCCGAGCGCCGGGCTGGTCAGCGAAATCAGCAGGCCGCCGAGCGCGGGGCCCGCGCTCCGCGCAAGGTTGAAGGCGATACTGTTGAGCGCGATCGCCTGCGGCAGATCCTTCGGGCCGACTTGCAGCCGCACCGACGCTTGCCACGCGGGACCGTTGAGCGCGGTTCCGCAGCCAACCGACAAGGTGAAGAACAGCAGCAACAGCGGGGTAATCGCGCCCATCCAGGTCGTGAGGGCCAGCGCCGCGGAGATCAGCAGCATTCCCGTCTGCGCCGCCAGCATCACGCGTCGCCGGTCGAAATTGTCGGCAATCGCGCCGGCGACGACGCCGAGCAGCAGGATCGGGATCGTCGCGCTCGCCTGCACCAGTGCGATCAACTGGTGCGAACTGGTGATCTCGGTCATCAGCCACGCGGCGCCGACCGACTGGATCATCGATCCCATATTCGACGCGAGATTGGCGATCCAGATGGCGCGGAAGGCGGGATAGCGGAAGGGAGCGATGGAAGAAGGCGGGGAAGAGGTCTGCGTCGCGCTCACGGATCAAGCGCGTAGCCATTGAAGGATGGAATCGCAATCGGCGTGGCAAGCTTTTTCGAAATCCCGATGGCGGCTTTGGGGTGATTCCGGACCTTCGTCATCCCGGACTTGATCCGGGATCCATTGCAGCGCCGAATTCGTGGATCCCGGATCAAGTCCGGGATGACGAAGAGGGAATTATCCTCCCTGTGGCGTAGCCATGGGGAGGGGGAGCGCTCGCGAAGCGAGTGGTGGAGGGGCCGCGACGTCGGCGCAAAAGCCTCTCCGTCAGCGCTTCGCGCTGCCACCTCCCCATGCCTGCGGCACAGGGAGGAACGGATGCCCGCAACCGGCCGCTTTCACACTCTCGTCATCCAGCATCCCTTCGATCCTCCTGTCCGGCCCCGCCGCGGGAAATAATCGTGCTTCCCCCACTGGCGCGCTTGGCTCCGACTGGTTACATGGGCCGCCACCAAACGAGTCGCGAGTGCCGCCCCGAACCCTGCGGGCAGGCGCCGCCCGCATGAGAAAGTGGCATCCATGGAAATCATCACCGGCCTGACCTTCGACGACGTGTTGCTGGTGCCCGGCGCGTCGGACATTCTGCCGTCGGATGCCAATCTCCAGACCCAGCTCACCAGCGACATTTCGCTCAACATTCCGATCCTCTCGTCGGCGATGGATACGGTGACCGAGGCCGACATGGCGATCCTGATGGCGCAGATCGGCGGCATCGGCGTGCTCCACCGTAACCTCACGATCGAGGAACAGGCGGCGGCGGTGCGGCAGGTCAAGCGCTTCGAAAGCGGGATGATCGTCAACCCGATCACCATCACCCCCGACGCGCCGCTCTCCTATGCGACCGCGCTGATGGACCAGCACAGGATTTCGGGCATTCCGGTGGTCGAACCCGGCGGCAAGCTCGTCGGCATCCTGACGCATCGCGATGTCCGCTTCGCCGACAATCCCGGCCAGCCGGTCCGCGAACTGATGACCGCCGAGAATCTCGCGACCGTGCGCCCCGGCGTCGGCCAGGACGAGGCACGCAAGCTGCTTCACCAGCGCCGCATCGAAAAGCTGCTGGTGGTCGATGACGACTATCATTGCATCGGGCTGATCACCGTCAAGGATATGGAAAAGGCGGTCAACTTCCCCGACGCGACCAAGGACGGCAGCGGCCGCCTGCGCGTCGCGGCGGCGACAAACACCGGCGACAGCGGGATCGAACGCGCCGAGGCACTGCTCGATGCCGAATGCGACCTGATCGTCGTCGACACGGCGCATGGCCATAGCAAGGGCGTCGGCGCGACGGTCGAGAAGATCAAGAAGCTCTCGAACCGCGTGCAGGTGCTCGCGGGCAACGTCGCGACCGGCGATGCGACCAAGGCTTTGATCGACTGCGGTGCCGACGGCGTAAAGGTCGGGATCGGCCCCGGCTCGATCTGCACCACGCGCGTCGTCGCGGGCGTCGGCGTGCCGCAGCTCACCGCGATCCTCGACAGCGTCGAGGCGGCGTCGAAGCTGGGCGTCCCGGTGATCGCCGATGGCGGCCTCCGCACGTCGGGCGACATCGCCAAGGCGCTCGCGGCGGGCGCGTCGAGCGTCATGGTCGGCTCGCTCCTCGCGGGGACGGCCGAGGCGCCGGGCGAAACCTTCCTCTTCCAGGGCCGCACCTACAAAAGCTACCGCGGCATGGGCAGCGTCGGCGCGATGGCGCGCGGCAGCGCCGACCGCTATTTCCAGCAGGACATCAAGGATCAGATGAAGCTGGTTCCCGAGGGCATCGAGGGACAGGTGCCGTTCAAGGGCCCGGCGAAGGACGTGATCCACCAGCTCGTCGGCGGCGTGAAGGCAGCGATGGGCTATACCGGCAGCCGGACGCTAAAGGATCTGCGCGAGCGCGCGAAGTTCGTGCGCATCACCAATGCGGGCCTGCGCGAAAGCCATGTCCACGACGTCGCGATCACCCGTGAGGCGCCGAATTATCCGGCTGGATAACATGACGGGGGAAGGTTGAAGCAGTGACCCCTGCCGCCCGCATCCAGACCGCGATCGAAATTCTCGACGCCATCGCCGCCGCGGCACGTGAGGGCGGAGCACCCGCCGATGCCATTTTCGCAGAAGCGATGCGCGCGCGCCGCTACGCGGGGTCGAAGGATCGCCGCGCGATCCGGGCGCATGTCTATGACGCGATCCGCCTGGTGCGCTCGGCGCCCGAGTCGGGCCGCGCGGCGATGCTCGCGCTCGCCGAAGCCGATCCCGATATGGCGAGATTGTTCGACGGATCGCCTTACGGTCCCGTGCCGATCGCGGCGGACGAGCCGTGCGCCGAGACAGGGCTGGCCGCGCAGGCGCTGGTCGATCTCTTCGACCCGCTGGTGGGGATGGACGAGGGCAGTGCGATGCTTGCCCGTGCCTCGCTTGACCTGCGCGCCAACCGCCTCAAGGCAACGGTAGCGGACCTCGCGACGCTCTTCGCCGAAGGCGAGGCGATCCCGGGCGCGCCCGACGGCTGGCGCCTGCCCCCCGAAACCGCGGCGGCCCAGCATCCCGCCTACACCGACGGCGCGTTCGAGGTGCAGGACGCCGCCAGCCAATATGCCTCGGCCGCGCTCGATGCATCGCCGGGGCAGGCGATCGTCGATCTTTGCGCGGGGGGCGGCGGCAAGACGCTCGCCATCGCTTCGCTAACCGGTGGCGACGCCGAGATCCTTGCCTGCGACACCAACCGTGCGCGGCTGCAGCAGCTCTCACCGCGCGCCGAGCGCGCGGGCGCGACGCGCATCGAGACACGATTGCTGAACCCCGACCAGGAACCGGAGATGCTCGCCGACTGGCAAGGGCGCGCCGACCGCGTGTTTGTCGACGCCCCCTGCTCGGGCAGCGGGACGTGGCGGCGCAGCCCCGAATTGCGCTGGCGGCTCACCCCCTCGCGGCTCGACCGGCATCTCGCCGATCAGGCCAAGCTGATCGACATCGGCGCCGATCTGGTGGCGCCGGGCGGCAAACTTCTTTATGCTGTCTGCTCGATCATCGCGCGCGAGGGGCGGCTCCAGGTGGACGAGTTTTTGAACCGGCATCCCGACTGGACGGCTGACAGCGGCTATCTGCCCGAAGGCATCGGGCGCGCCGCAGGGCACGGTTTTCTGGTAACTCCGGCGCACGACGGATGCGACGGATTTTTTCTCGCGCGGCTGACACGGCCATGTTAGCATCCCCCGAAATGACGAAATGGGAGAATGCGATGCGCGTCAGTTTCCTGGCTATCGGTGCCGGCCTCATCCTTGCCAGCATGCCCGTGGCCTCGGACGCGCAGCGCGCCGACAATGACATCCTGCCGCGCTCGGTGGCGCTCCAGCATCAGGGGGCGGAGGCGCAGGCGAAGGGCGACCTTGCCGCCGCGGTCGATTTCTATGAATCGGCGCTCGCCGCCGACCCGCGCAACCGGTCGGCGATCGTTGCGCTGGCACAGGTCGCACGGGCACAGGGCTTGCCCGGGAAGGCGATCGGTTTCTATCGCGAGGCGCTGCTTCTCGAACCCAATGACGTCGTCGCGCTGACCGGGCAGGGCGAGGCGCTCGCCGACAAGGGCGCGCTCGAACTCGCGCGCGAAAAGCTTGCCGATGCGAAACGCGTGTGCAAGGCGAACTGCCCTCAGGTCGCCGCGCTCGAAAAGGCGATCGCGGCGGGCAGCGAAAAGCGCGTCGTCGCAGCCGAGGCGATCGCGCCGAAACCCGTCGTCGCGACGGTCGGCACCAGCCAGAACTGATCTTTCCGAAAGGTGCAGGCGTCGGTTTCCGAGTAGGATACGGCTAGCCTAGGGCTAGTTTCCTACGCCGCCAAAAGCCACAATCCGAGGCTAATCGCCCCGCAAAAAAGCAGCGCGAAGATTATGAATCCTGATCCTCGGGCTTCATTCCGGTTTCCCTTGGGAATGAGTAGCCCGAGGATGATGTCCCACATCGCGTGACCCTCAGAATCCTAGATTGCGGAAAGCAATCCGGAACGAGAAGCTGTTGCCGCGCTTTGCGTCGCCGGTATCGATGTAATCGCGGCGCCAGGTGAGGGCGATCGACAGGCAGTCGTCGTCATAGGCGATGCCGAGGCGGTGGCGGATCGGTTCGAAGCCGTCGGCCTGCGCCAGCGGGTCGTCGCTGCGGCTGGTGAGGTCGATGATCGCCGATCCGAAGACTGACCAGTTTTTCGCAAAACCGACGCGGCCGCCGACGCGCGCCTCCTCGCGGTCCTGCAGATCCTCGCCGAGCAGCAGGATGTCGCGGTTGAGGCGCGAATAACCGAGCACGGCGTAGGTCGACCGGCCGCCGATCGTCGCGTCGAACTCGTTGCGCCGGATCGCGAGATTGTCCTTGTCGAGGCGGAAGCGATGCGTCAGCCGCAGGAAGCTCTTGTAGGCGATCGTCGTGCGCCCGACGATGTCCGAGGTGCGGTCGGTGAGTCCGGTGCCGTCGGGGAACAGGCTGGGCTTGTCGGACAGGCGATAACTTTGCCCGATCATGCTGTTGACCGTGAAGCTCGGCCGGCTGTAATTCCATTCCACGCCATAGGTGATGCGCGCGCCGTCCTCGAACCGGTCATAGCCGTTGAAGCGGTTGATCGCGAACAGGTTGCTGTCCTCGAGGTCGAAGGCGCGGGCATCCTCGTTCGGAATGTCCAGATTCTTGATCGGCGGCGTCGCGACGATCTGGACGCGTGGGGTCAGCGTCTGCGTCCCGCCCGCGAACTCGCCGACGAAGGGCCAGCGCATGTCGGCCGCGACCGCCGCGATGCCGCGGCCCTGCCACCCCGACTTGCCGCGATAACCGGGGATTGCGGTCAGGAGATTCTCGTCGCTGTGATAGACGTCGCCGCGCACCAGCGCCGTGACCGTGACTTCCTGCCCAAGGCCGGTGAGCCCGCGCAGATCCCAGCGCGCCCCTGCGAAGGCGCGCTGCGTGTCCTGCCCCGACGTGCGCCCGATCGCCAATGTGTTGAGCTGCAGCTCGACCTGTCCGCCGAGCAGCGGATCCGCGAAGCGCTGGCGATAGTCGATGATCGGCAGCGCGACCGGCTGCTGCCCCTGGCTGTCGTTGCGGCGCAGCGTCTGTGTCGCCCAGCCGGCGATCGAGAGATAGCTCTGCCCGCCGATCCGTTCGAGCTCGAAGGTCGAGCGCAGCCGGTCGTCGCGGCTGATGTCATAGCGGCGCATGAAGGTGCGGTCGGTCGTGACGCGGCCCGAAAAGGACAGGCTCCACCGCGGGTCGAACTGGAACTTGCCCGCACTTTCGAAATAGCCGCGGAACTGGCGATTGCGATCGGTCGTTGGCCCCGAGACCGGAACCGCCGCACTGTGGGTTGCAAAGCCGTTGAGGCGGAACGAGCCGACGTCGGTCAGCGCGCGGAACTCGCCCTCCAGCATCGGCGCGGCGCTCGTATAGATATGCGGCGTGATCGTGATGTCGCGATCGGGCGCGAGGCGGAGATAGTAAGGAACCGCGATCTCGAACCCGTTCGTACGGTCGAGGCGGATTTCAGGCACCAGCAGCCCGCTGCCCGCCTCCTGGTTCGCCGGATGGCTGAGGCCGGGGAGCGGGATCAGCGGCAGGCCGAAAATCTCGACCCGCGCGCCCTTGTATTTCACCTTGTTTTTTGCGCGGTCATAGGTGACGCGCACGGCGCGGATCTGCCAGCTCGGATTCTTCGGGCATCCCGAGTCATCCTCGACGGGGCAGGGGGTGTAGGCGGCGTTCTCCAGCTCGATATTGCCGTTGTCGAAACGTGTGCCCTTCATCGCCGCGAGGCGCGAGCCATTGTCGAGCACGACGAGCATATTTTCGACGACGCCATCGCGCAGCGTGTCGGTCAGGACGATGCGGTCGCCATAGGCGGTATCGCCCTCGGGATTCTTGACCGCGACATTGCCCTCGGCGACCACCTCGCCGGTCTGCCGGTTCCACGTCACCTTGTCCGCGCGCATCTCGATCGCGTCGCGGTTCATCTGGACATTGCCTTCGGCAACGACGATGTCGGTCTCATTGTCGTAGTTGAGGGCGTCGGCGGCGAAGCCGATCTGGTCCTCGGTCGCGGGTGCCGGGGCGTCGGCTGCGGCGGCGGCGACGGTGCGGTCCTGCAGGTCGGGCTGGGCGACCGGGGGTGGTTCGACCGTCTGCTGTGCGGCCACCGGGCATGCCATCAGCGCGGCAGTGCTCGCCGTGACGAACCACAGCGATTGCGCGCGCGACCCCCGATGGAACAAAGTCCAGCCCATTTAATCCCTTTGTCCCAGACCCTATATGGTCGCTGCCCGGCCTTGGACCGGCAGCTTTGTTTTTGCAACTCGCAAGCGAAACCCCTATCGGTCCGGCACGTTCCAATCAATCATCGCATAAGAAAGTTACCGCATGGACATCCAGTTTGTCGCGCAAATCGATGCGTCCGCCGACGTCGTCGCGTTCCCCGTCCGCAAGGGCGAGGCCGCAAAGCTCGGTGCGCTGCTCGGCGCCGCCGCGGCGCAGGCGCGCTTCGAGGGCGCGGCGGGCGCGATCGCCGAAACCGCCGCGATCGACGGCGATCAGGCGCGGCGCCTGCTGCTCGTCGGGATCGGCGACGGCACCGCGCACGACCTCGAACGCGGCGGCGCCGCGCTGACCGCGCGGCTGCAGACCAGCGGCGTCACGGCCGTGCATGTCGATTTCGCGAGCGCGGGGCAGAGCGACGAGGACGATGTCCTTGCCTTCGCGATGGGCGCACGGCTGCGCGACTGGCGGCTCGATACCTATCGCACCCGGCTTTCGGACACCGCGAAGCCCAGCCTCAAGACGATCGTGATCGCCTCGCCGGCGGGTGACCTGTCGGCGCGCTGGGGCAGCTATTCGGCGGTTGCCGACGGTGTGGCGCTGACCCAGACGCTCGTCGCCGAGCCGCCGAACATCCTTTATCCCGAAAGCTTCGTCGAACGGTGCCAGCATCTCGCCGAACTCGGTGTCGAGCTTGAAGTGCTCGACGAGCGCCAAATGAAGGCGCTGGGCATGGGCGCGCTGCTCGGCGTCGCGCAGGGCTCGACGCGCCCGCCGCGGCTGCTCGCGATGCGCTGGAACGGCGGGACGCCGGGCGAAGCTTCGGTCGTGTTCATCGGCAAGGGCGTCACCTTCGACACCGGGGGCATCAGCCTGAAGCCCGGGCCGGGCATGGATATGATGAAGTGGGACATGGGCGGCGCGGGCGCCGTCGCGGGCGCGATGAAGGCGATCGCGGGCCGCAAGGCAAAGGCGAATGTCGTCGGCGTCGTCGGCCTCGTCGAAAATATGCCCGACGGCAATGCGATGCGCCCTGGCGACATCGTTACCACCATGTCGGGCCAGACGGTCGAAGTGCTCAACACCGACGCCGAGGGGCGCCTGGTTCTCTGCGACGCGATCACCTGGGCGCAGAAAGCCTATAATCCGAAGGTCATCGTCGATCTTGCCACGCTGACCGGCGCGATGGTGATCTCGCTCGGACACGAATATGCGGGGATGTTCGCCAACGACGACGAACTGGCGGCGAAACTGCTCGAAGCGGGCGATGCCAGCGGCAACAAGCTGTGGCGCTTCCCGCTCTCGCCCGCCTATGACAAGCTGATCGACAGCCCGATCGCCGACATGAAGAATATCGGCCCGCGCGAAGGCGGATCGATCACCGCCGCGCAGTTCCTGAAGCGCTATGTGAACGAGGGCGTCGCCTGGGCGCATCTCGACATCGCGGGCATGGCGTGGGGCGACAAGGACGGTCCGGTCTGGGCCAAGGGCGCGACGGGTTATGGCGTCCGCCTGCTCGACCGTTACGTCGCCGACAACCACGAGGGTTGAGGCACGACGGCTGATGCCCCGCGTCGACTTCTACCGGCTGACCCGCGACCCCGTCGAACGGGTGCTGCCGGCAATCGCGACGCGAATCCTGGGGAATGGCGACCGCCTGCTGGTGGTCGCCGCCTCGGCGATGCAGCGACAGGCCATCGACGAGGCCTTGTGGACGCTCCAGCCCGCGAGTTTTCTGCCGCACGGCAATGCCGGCTCGCCCGACGAGGCGATCGAGCCGATCCTGCTGGCCGGAACGCTCGAGGCGTCGCCCCCCAACCAGGCGACGCATGTCGCGCTCGCCGACGGCGAATGGCGCGAAGAAGCGCTGGCGTTCGAGCGCGCCTTCCTGCTCTTCGACAACAGCCGCATCGACGATGCGCGCGCAACCTGGCGCGCGCTCGCGGCGCGCGACGATGTCGACAATCGATTCTGGAAACAGGATGAGCGCGGGCGCTGGTCCGAAGGGCCCTAACCGTCCATGAGCACGACGTCCCAGCGATATTTCGCCGGCGTATCGAGTTTCGCCAACGCGGTGTCCGCCCAGTCGCCGAGCCCTTTGTAGAGCATGTCGGAGGCGTTGGTCGCCGCATCGTCCGAAAAATACATTTGGGTCACGAGCCGCTGGCTCTTGCCATGGACGTCGAAATGGATGTGCGGCGTCCGCCGGCCGATCGGCGAGTCATAGGCGGCGGGTTTGACCGTGACGATTCGCCATTCGCCGCTCGCGCCCGTCCTGATCTGGGCGTAGCCCTGGAAATTCGGATCGAGCGGTGCCGTCGCAATATCGTTAGGATGGGCATAGCGGCCGACCGAATTGGCCTGCCATATCTCCAGTGTCGCGCCCCGCACCGGATTGCCATGCCGGTCGAGCACGCGTCCGCTGACTTCGATGACCTCGCCGAGCGCACGCGAACGACGTCCTTTGACCCACGTCAGGTCGGCATCGTCCTCGGCGAGTCGTTGGACAGGATAGAAGGGGCCGAGGTCCCCGAACGCGGTGGGCCGCAGCGCGGCTTCCGCCGCTTTTGCTCCGGCCGTCAGTGCGATAGATGCTGCCAATGCCGAGCCCGCAAAGGTACGGCGCGTCATTCCGTCAGGCCGGTCCGTCATGCTATGGTCCCCTCTCGTGGCAACTTAGCATGAGTTCCTGCCATTTCGCAGCGCATTTGGATGCCGGCGACCTTGCGGTGCAGCAAAAGCGCGGCTAGAGGCGCGCGCATCGCAGAAAATACCAACGCAGGAGCTTTCCCATGGCGGTCACCCGCACCTTTTCGATCATCAAGCCCGACGCGACGCGCCGCAACATCACCGGCGCCGTCACCAAGATGCTGGAAGACGCCGGCCTCCGCGTCGTCGCGTCGAAGCGCATCCAGATGACCCGCGAACAGGCCGAGGGCTTTTACGCGGTCCACAAGGATCGCCCCTTCTTCGGCGAACTCGTCGAATTCATGACTTCGGGCCCCGTCGTCGTGCAGGTTCTCGAAGGCGAAAACGCGATGCAGCGCAACCGCGACATCATGGGCGCGACCAACCCCGCCAACGCCGAGCCCGGCACGATCCGCAAGGAACTCGCCGAGAGCATCGAGGCGAACACCGTGCACGGTTCGGACAGCGAAGAAAATGCCGCGATCGAGATCGCCTATTTCTTCAAGCCCGAAGAGATTGTCGGCTAAGCCATTCGGTAGAGTCCAACCGAAGAGGCCGCCGGAGCGATCCGGCGGCCTTTTTCGTCAGAATTCGTCGGCCACGCCCATCAGCCCCGCGAGCTTCTTCGGCGCGATCGCCAGCCAGCTCTTGCGCAGCCATTCGCCGATCGCATCCCAGTCGGTATCGCCGAGGTCGAGGCGGATGCCGACCCACCCGTCACCGAAATAGGCGGGGCGGTAATATCGGTCGGCGTCCATCTCGATGAGTTGCGCCTGTTCATCGGCGCCGCTGATCTTGACCAGCAGCGCGGTCTTGCTGTCGCCATGATGGTCCTGCGTGAAATAGGCAAACTTCTTGCCCTTCACGATCCCGAAACAGGGCATGCCGTGCGATGTCACCTCGTCGACCTCGGGCAGCGCCATCGCCAGTTCGCGCACGCGGCCGAGCAGATAGTCGGGCGAGCGTTCGCGCGCCACGAACGCGGCGAGAGTGGCGGGATATAGCTGATGCTCGGCGAAGCGCACGCGCTCCGCCAGCGTTTCCGCCGTGTCGCCCGCAACGATCGCGACGGGCGTTTGCGCCAGCACGGGGCCTTCGTCGACACCCGGCGTCACGATATGGACGCTGCATCCGCCGAACTTGTCGCCCGCGTCGATCGCCTGGCTGTGGGTGTTCAGCCCCCTATATTTGGGAAGCAGGCTCGGGTGGATATTGATCATCCTGCCCGCCCAGCGCGCGACGAAATCGTCGCTCAGGATCCGCATATAGCCCGCGAGCGCGACGAACTCGGCACCCGCTTCGCGTAATTGCTCGTCGACCAGCGCGTCGAACGCATCGCGATTGATGTCCTTGTGCGAAAGGCTCCAAGTCGCAACACCCTCGGCCGCGGCGATCGCAAGGCCTGGCGCATCGGGATTGTTGCTGGCGACGAGCACCAGTTCATAGGGGCAGTCGGCGGCCTTCGCGGCGTAGAGCAGCGCCGCCATATTGGTGCCGGCACCGGAGATCAGGACGGCGACGCGCGCCTTAGCCATTATGCGTGGCGCTCCACGCGGCGCGCGCGCTCCATGTCTCGGGTCCGCCGCTCACGGTGCAGCCCTTCTCGCGAGCCGCGATATGACCGATGCGGAACACCGTCTCGCCCGCGGCTTCAAGTGCCGCTGACACGTCGGCGACATCGCCCTCGGCGACGACGACCGCCATGCCGATCCCGCAATTGAAGGTGCGCGCCATTTCCTCGGGCTCGATATTCCCCTGCGCCTGCAGGAACGCCATCAGTCGCGGCTGCTCCCACGCGTCGGCATCGACATGCGCGTGCAGCGTTTTCGGCAGGATACGCGGGATATTTTCGAGCAAACCGCCGCCGGTGATGTGCGCGAGGGCGTGGATCTGGCCGGTCTTCACGAGCGGAAGCAGGCTTTTCACATAGATGCGCGTCGGCGCCATCAGCGCGTCGATCAGGCGGATATTCTGGTCGAACAGGGCGGGGCGGTCGAGCTTCCAGCCCTTGTCGGCAGCAAGGCGGCGCACGAGCGAGAAGCCGTTCGAATGAACCCCCGACGAGGCAAGGCCGAGGATCACGTCGCCCGATGCGACCTTGTCGGCGGTCAGCACCTGGTCGCGCTCGACCGCGCCGACGCAGAATCCGGCGAGATCATAGTCGCCGTCCGCATACATCCCCGGCATTTCGGCGGTCTCGCCGCCGATGAGCGCGCAGCCCGCCTGTTTGCACCCTTCGGCGATGCTCGCGACGACGGCGGTCGCGACCGCGTTGTCGAGCTTTCCCGTCGCATAATAGTCGAGGAAAAACAGCGGCTCGGCGCCCTGCACGATCAGGTCGTTGGCGCACATGGCGACAAGGTCGATCCCGACGCCGTCGTGCATGCCCGATTCGATCGCGAGCTTGAGCTTGGTGCCGACCCCGTCGTTCGCCGCGACGAGCAGCGGATCGTTGAACCCCGCCGCCTTCAAGTCGAAGAAACCGCCGAACCCGCCCAGATCGGCGTCGGCGCCGGGACGGCGCGTCGCCCGGGCGAGCGGGGCGATGGCACGGACCAGCGCATTGCCGGTCTCGATCGAGACGCCGGCCTCCGCATAAGTGTAGCTGGCGGGTTTGTTCTGCTTGGAATCCATGGCCAGCGCGCCTAACGCTTCCGGCCGACAATTGCCATGATTTCCTTGTCGGGCATCGCACTTCGGGGCAAAGACCAGAGAAGATATGACTGCCGCCGCTTTCCCCCGCACCGCTCCTGGCTTCTCGCTCCGCTCGCTCGCACCGCGTGACTGGCGCTGGCTGGCGCTTTTCGGCCTGCTCTGCGCGATTATGCTCGCGGGTATCGTCGAGGGGCAGATCAGCCGCGGCGACCGCGGCATCACCCCGATCAACAGCAGCGGCGACTTTCTGGCGAGCGGGATCGCGGTCGACGTCATCGGCGACAATGCCGACGACGCCCGGGAAAAGGGCTGGCGCGAGGCGCAGCGCAAGGGCTGGGCGCAACTCTACAAGCGAATCAACGGTTCGGACGGCCCGGCGCTCGGCGATTCGGTTCTCGACGGCATCGTGACCGCGATCGTCGTCGAGGAGGAACAGATCGGCCCGCGCCGCTATGTCGCGAAACTCGGCGTCCAGTTCGATCGCGTCCGCGCAGGGCAGATACTCGGCGTCAGCGGCCGCACGCTCCGCTCGCCGCCGCTGCTCGTCATCCCCGTCTATTCGATCGACGGCATCCAGCAGGTGTTCGAACAGCGCAGCGCCTGGCAGCGCGCCTGGGCCGAATATAACACCGGGCAGAGCGCGATCGACTATGTGCGCACCGCGGGCACCGGCGCAGATACCCTGCTATTAAACGCGGGGCAAACCGGCCGCCGCAGCCGCGTCTGGTGGCGCGTGATCCTCGACCAATATGGCGCCGCCGACGTGCTGATTCCGATCGCGCGGGTCGAGTACAGTTATCCCGGCGGCCCGATCAAAGGCTATTTCGCGGCGCGTTTCGGCCCCGACAACAAGCTGATCGGTACGTTCACCATGACGGGCCCGAGCCCCGCGGCGCTTCCCGACATGATGCAGAAGGCGGTGGCGCGGATGGATTCGATCTACACCGCCGCGCTTGCCGAGGGCGTGCTGCGCACCGACACCTATCTCGTGCTCGAAAAACCTGTCGAAAAGGAAGACCTGCCCGAGGAGACGACGGCCGACGAAGCCCTGCCGGTCGAGACCGACGGCAGCGCGGCGACGGCGACCCCGGCGGCGGGCATCCAGAGCTTCACGGTCCAGTACAACTCGCCCGATGTTGACTCGGTATCGGCGACCGAGCGAGCGGTCGCGGGCGTCGCGGGCGTCCAGTCGGCCTCGACGACCAGCCTTGCGCTCGGCGGCATGTCGGTGATGCGGGTGACCTTCCGCGGCGACCTCGCGGCGCTGAAGGCGGCGCTCGCGGCGCGCGGTTTCAATGTCCAGGAAGGCGGCGGCCAGCTCAGGATCAGTCGCTGATGTCGACGCGTCCGGGACAATTCGCGCTGCCGCTCGACTGGAGCTCCGGCGGTTCGAACGACGGTCCGCTGATCGTCGGCGCGAGCAATGCCGATGCGGTGCGATACCTCCGCCATGTCGCGACCTGGCCGGTGCGCTCCGCCGTGCTCACCGGCCCGCGCGGTTCGGGGCGCAGCCTGATGGGTCGGATCTTCGCGCGCGAAACCGGCGGGCGCGTGATCGACGGGCACGACAGCGTGTCCGAGGAGGAGATATTCCACGCGTGGAATGCCGCGCAATCGTCGGGCACGCCGCTCCTCATCATCGCCGACGCGCCGCCGACCGAATGGGGGATCGGGTTGCCCGACTTGGCGTCGCGGCTCCGCGCCGTTCCCGTGCTCGCGATCGGCGAGCCCGACGACTGCCTGGCGCGCGACCTGATCGAGGCGCTGTTCGCGCAGCGAGGGATGGCGTTGGCGCCCGGGGTCGCTTCCTATATCGTGCCGCGGATGGAACGCAGCTATGCCATGATCCATCGCGTCGTCGCCGCGCTCGACGCGGCGTCGCTCGAAAAGGGACGCGGCGTTAGCGTTCGTCTTACGCGTGAAACATTACTGTCACAGGGGCTGATCGATCCCGATCTACTCGAAAGGCAGGACGCACCGAAATGTCGATAGGCGGCAATCCCCTTCGCGCCGACAATGACGCCGATACGGCGCAACCCTCGCTCGGCCCCGCGCGCTTCTTCAATCGCGAACTGTCGTGGCTCGCCTTCAACCGGCGGGTGATGGAGGAGGCGCGCAACCCGGCGCATCCGTTGCTCGAACGGCTTCGCTTCCTGTCGATTTCGGGCAGCAACCTCGACGAATTCTTCATGGTCCGCGTCGCAGGCCTGAAGGGCCAGCAGCTCCAGGGGATCGACGATCCCTCGGCCGACGGCCGCTCGCCGGGACAGCAGCTCGCCGAGATCGAGGCCGAGGTGAACCGCCTCGTCGACCAGCAGCAGAGCGAGTGGCAGCAGTTGCACCGGCTGCTCGCCGAACAGGGAATCGTCGTCCACGGCGCCGGCTCCGACGTCGAAAAGCTGCGCCGCGCGCTCCGCCAATATTTCCTCGACCAGATATTCCCGATCCTCACCCCGCAGGTGCTCGACCCTGCGCATCCGTTTCCCTTCATCCCGAACCGCGGCGTCGGCGTGATCTTCGATCTTCAGCGCAAGGCCACCGGCGACACGGTGCGCGAGCTGGTGATGATCCCCGCCTCATTGGCGCGCTTTGTCCCGGTACCGGGCGAGCCGGGCGGTTTCGTTCCGATCGAATATCTGATCGAGATTTTCGGCGACCTCGTCTTTCCGGGCTTCTCGATCCGCGCGATCGGCGTCTTCCGCATCATCCGCGACAGCGACATCGAAATCGAGGAGGAGGCCGAGGATCTGGTGCGCCTGTTCCGCACGGCGATCCGCCGCCGTCGCCGCGGCCGCGTGATCCTGCTCGAGCTCGAGGCCGACATGCCGGCCGATCTCGCCGCCGTTCTCAACGCCGACATCCAGGGGCATGAGGCGATCGTCGCCAAGATCGGCGGCTTCGTCGGGCTCGCCGCGCTGTCGGCACTGGTCGACGTCGATCGCCCCGACCTCAAATTCCCCGCCTATTCGGCGCGTTTTCCCGAACGCATCCGCGAACATGGCGGCGATTGCTTCGCCGCGATCCGCAGCAAGGACATTCTCGTCCACCATCCGTACGAGAGCTTCGACGTCGTGCTCTCCTTCCTGCGCCAGGCCGCGGCCGATCCCGACGTCGTCGCGATCAAGCAGACGCTCTATCGCGCCGGCAACCAGTCGCCGGTCATCCGCGCGCTGATCGAGGCGGCCGAGGCGGGCAAGTCGGTGACGGCGGTGGTCGAACTCAAGGCGCGCTTCGACGAGGAGCAGAATCTTCTCTGGGCGAACCAGCTCGAACGCGCCGGGGTGCAGGTCGTCTACGGCTTCATCGAGTGGAAGACGCACGCGAAAATCTCGATGGTCGTGCGCCGCGAAGGGCCGGGGTATCGCACCTACTGCCACTTCGGCACCGGCAATTACCACCCGGTCACCGCGCGCATCTACACCGATTTGAGCTTCTTCACCGCCGATCCGCGCGCGGGGCGCGACGCGGCGCAGCTTTTCAATTACATCACCGGCTATGTCGAACCCGAGCGGCTGGAGATGGTGACGATGTCACCGCTCAACATGCGGGCGCACCTGAGCGAACTCATCGATACCGAGATCGCGGCGGCGAAAGACGGCCGCCCGTCGGGTCTGTGGGCGAAGATGAACAGCCTCGTCGACCCCGATATCATCGACAAGCTCTATGAGGCGAGCGCGGCCGGAGTGCCGATCGAACTGATCGTGCGCGGCATCTGCTGCCTGCGTCCCGGCGTCCGTGGGCTATCCGAAACGATCCGGGTCAAGTCGATCGTCGGCCGCTTCCTCGAACATAGCCGCATCTGGGCGTTCGCGAACGGCGCGCACCTGCCGCACAGCGGCGCGAAGCTCTATATTTCCAGCGCCGACTGGATGCCGAGAAACTTCGACCGCCGCGTCGAATATATGATCCCGATCGAGAATCCGACCGTTCACGACCAGATATTGGATCAAGTGCTCGTCGCGAACCTGATCGACAATGAACAGAGCTGGGTGCTGCAACCCGATGGCACGTACCGGCGCTTGGTGCCCGGAGACAAGCCCTTCAACCTGCATCATTATTTCATGAACAACCCGTCGCTCTCGGGCCGGGGCACGGCGCTTCACAAGCGTCATGACGTCCCGACGCTCGACTTTCCCATGCGCGAGGCGTGATCGGTTTTGGGGCAGGCACGCACTTCCAGACAGGCCGTCCACCGCTCCGCGGTGATCGACATCGGATCCAACTCGGTCCGTATCGTCGTTTATGAAGGCCCCGCACGCGCGCCCGCGGTGATCTTCAACGAGAAGGTCGCGGCAGGCCTTGGCCGCGGACTGTCGACCGACGGCCGCATCGCCGCCGAGGATGCCGAGCGCGGCCTTGTCGCGCTGCGCCGCTATGCGCTGCTTGCCAGGCATATGGAGGTCAAAGACCTGCAATGCGTAGCAACAGCGGCGGTCCGCGATGCCGCGAACGGTCCGGCGTTCATTGCGGCTGCCGCCGAAGCGGGACTGAATATCCGCCTGCTGTCAGGCGAAGAGGAGGCCGAGGCGGCGGGCTATGGCGTGCTTTCGGCGATCCCGGACGCGCGCGGGATCGCGGTCGACCTTGGCGGCGGCAGCCTTGAGCTCGCCGAAGTTGCCGACGGCAAGGTGGGGCGGCGTGCCTCCTTCCCGCTCGGGGTGTTGCGCTTGCCCGCGCTCCGCAAGGATGGCGAAGCGGGGTTCGAGCGCGCGATCCGCAAGATGCTGAAGGCGGCCGACTGGCCGCGCGAGGGGCTCACTGGCTTGCCGCTCTACCTCGTCGGGGGGTCGTGGCGCGCGCTTTCGCGTCTCGACCTTGAACTGACCAAGGATCCGCTTGCCGTGCTCGACCAGCACACCTTCCCGCGCACCGCGATCCGGCGACTGATTCGCGCGACCCGGCGGCTGACGTTCGAGCAATTGCGCGCGATCCCCGGCATGGCCTCGAACCGCGCCGCCGCGCTGCCTGACGCCGCGGCGTTGCTCGCGGCGCTCGTCAACATTCTCGACGTCCCCGAGATGACCGTGTCGTCGTCGGGGCTTCGCGAGGGCTTGCTCTATCAGGCTCTCGACGCGGAGACGCGCGCCCAGGATCCGCTGATCGTCGCCGCCGAATTCGAAGGACGCCGTCTCGCGCGCTTCGCGCCGCACGGCCGCGCTATCGCCGACTGGATCGCGCCGCTGTTCGCCGGGGAGGCGCCGCAGGACAGCCGCGTCCGCCTTGCCGCGAGCCTGCTCAGCGACGTTGCCTGGTCGGCGAACCCCGATTTCCGCGCCGAGCGCGGGGCCGAGATCGGGCTCCACGGCAACTGGCGCAGCATCGACATTCCGGGCCGCGTCCTGCTGGCGCGCGCGCTTTACGCGGGCTTCGGCGGCGCCGACGCCGAATTTCCTGCGATGGGGGCGCTCGTCAGCCCCGACCGGCTCGCGCGCGCACGGCAATGGGGGCTTGCGATCCGTCTCGCGCAGCGGCTCACCGGCGGGGTCGAGGCGCCATTGAAGGCGAGCGGGATTGCACTTGTCGACGGCAAGCTCAGGCTGTGCCTCGATGCCGGATGGCACCATCTTGCAGGTGAGTCGGTCGAGCGTCGGCTGCGCCTTCTCGCACAGGCGCTGGACGCGAAACCGGAACTGGTTCTGCTTTAGACCTCGCTCGCGGTCGCAGTGTCGATTTCGCTCATCACCAGCTTGCCGTTCTTGACGGCGAACCCCATCCGCCCCTCGACCAGGTCGAGCGCGGCATGGCCGAAGACGTCGTAGCGCCAGCCCTGCATCATCGGGATGTCGTCGCTGCGTTCGTTCGCGGCGAGCGCTTCCAGTTCGTCGCTGCGCGCGATCAGCCGCGCGGCGACGTTGAGTTCGCGCGCGCGAATCTTGAGGAGGAGCTTCAGCAGGTCGGCGACGAGCGCGCCCTCCTTGCCAAGCCCTGGTCCGCGCGCGGCGCGGTCGGGCATGTCCTCTTTCGCCAGCGGTTTCGCGGCGGCGATCGCGTCCATCAGCCGGCCGCCGATATCGTTCGACTTCCACGTCGCCGACAGCCCGCGCACACTGCCAAGGCCCTCCTGCGCCTTGGGCGGATGCGCGGCAAGGTCGGCGAGCGTCTCGTCCTTGACGATGCGGCCGCGTGGCAGGTTCTTGTTCCGCGCCTCGCGCTCGCGCCACGCCGCGAGCGACTTCAGTCGACCCAGCACCTCGGGCTTGCGCGTCGGCACCTTGATCCGCTGCCATGCCTTTTCGGGATCGAGGGTGTAGTTGGCGGGGTCGGCGAGCTTTTCCATCTCCTCGTCGAGCCAGTGGCCGCGGCCGGTCTTGACCAGCTTCTTGAGCATCATCGGAAAGATTTTCGCGAGGTGCGTCACATCGCCGATCGCATAGTCGATCTGGCGCTTGTCGAGCGGGCGGCGGCTCCAGTCGGTGAAGCGCGCGCCCTTGTCGAGTTGCAGGCCGATCCACGCCTCGACCAGGTTCGAATAGCCGACCTGTTCGGCTTGGCCCAGCGCCATCTGGCCGATCTGCGTATCGAAGATCGGGTGCGGGGTCTTGCCGGTCAGGTTGAAGATGATTTCGACATCCTGCCCGCCCGCGTGGAAGACCTTCAATATGTCCTCATTGTCGACCATCAGGTCGAGCAGGGGCTGCAGGTCCATTCCCGGCGCCATCGGATCGATCGCGGCGGCATGGTCGCTGTCGGCGACCTGGATCAGGCAGAGTTCGGGCCAGAAGGTGTTTTCGCGCATGAACTCGGTGTCGACGGCGATGAAATCGCTGCCCTTGATGAGGTCGACAAATTCGGCGAGTGCTGCACTGGTTTCGATAAGCGGATGGATTTGCATGTCCGGCCTATACCGCGACTTTGACGAAGCGGGCAGGAAAATTTACTGCGGATGAACTGGAGACGCGGAGAGGGCGAATCCGCCCTCGACCCTTGACAAATCGTGCGCCGCATTGCCTTAGGCGCGGCCATATCGGGGCGTTTTCCGGCGCGCCTCTCCTGACATTTGAAAGACGATCACAATGCACGCCTATCGTACCCACACTTGCGCCGATCTTCGCGCCGCCAACGTTGGCGAGGACGTCCGCCTTTCGGGCTGGGTGCACCGGACGCGCGAGCATGCGAACGTGCTCTTCGTCGACCTTCGCGACCACTATGGCATTACCCAGATCGTGGTGGAGACCGGGTCGGACCTTTATCCCACGGTCAATGGCGTCGGCCCCGAGTCCGTCCTGACCTTTACCGGCAGGGTCGCGGCGCGCTCGCCCGAGACGCTTAACCCCAAGCTCGCGACCGGCGAGATCGAAATCTATCCGATCGCGGTGACCGTCCAGTCGGCCGCCGAGCGCCTGCCGCTGCCGGTGTTCGGCGAGGCCGAATATCCCGAGGAAATCCGTCTCACCAACCGCTTCCTCGACCTCCGCCGCGAACGGCTGCACAAGAATATCGTGCTGCGCTCGAACGTGATTTCGTCGCTGCGCCGCCGGATGATCGACCAGGGCTTCACCGAGTTCCAGACCCCGATCCTGACCGCGAGCAGCCCCGAGGGCGCGCGCGACTATCTGGTGCCCAGCCGGGTCCATCCCGGCAAATTCTATGCGCTGCCGCAGGCGCCGCAGATGTTCAAGCAGCTGCTGATGGTCGCCGGCTTCGATCGCTATTTCCAGATCGCGCCCTGCTTCCGCGACGAGGACGCGCGCGCCGACCGCTCGCCCGGCGAATTCTACCAGCTCGATTTCGAAATGAGCTTCGTCACGCAGGACGACGTCTTCGCCGCGATCGAGCCCGTGCTGCACGGCGTGTTCGAAGAATTCGCCGATTTCGACGGCAAGGGCCGGACCGTGTCGCCGCTGCCGTTCAAGCGCATCCCGTACCGCGAGTCGATGCTGAAGTACGGCAGCGACAAGCCCGATCTGCGCAACCCGCTGCTCGTCCATGACGTGGGCGATTTCTTCAAGGGTTCGGGCTTCGGCCGCTTCGCGTCGATGGTCGAGGAAGGACAGGTCGTCCGCGCCGTCGCCGCCCCCGAAACGCACGAGAAGAGCCGCAAATTCTTCGACGAGATGAACAGCTGGGCGCAGTCGGAAGGTTTCCCCGGCCTCGGCTATGCGACGCAGAAGGACGGCGTGTTCGGCGGCCCCATCGCCAACAACCACGGCCAGGAGGGCATGAAGGCGATCGCCGACGCGATGGGCCTCGGCCCCAACGACGGCATCTTCTTCGCCGCGGGCGTCGAGGCGAAGGCCGCGAAGCTCGCCGGCCTCGCCCGCACGCGCGTCGCCGAACAGCTGGACCTGATCGACAAGAGCCGCTTCGAATTCTGCTGGATCGTCGATTTCCCGATGTTCGAGGCCGACGAAGAGACCGGCAAGATCGATTTCAGTCACAATCCCTTCTCGATGCCGCAGGGCGAGATGGACGCGCTGACGACCAAGGATCCGCTCGATATCCTCGCCTATCAGTATGACATCGTCTGCAACGGCGTCGAACTGTCGTCGGGCGCGATCCGGAATCATCGCCCCGACATCATGTACAAGGCTTTTGAAATTGCCGGTTACAGTCAGCAGGACGTCGACACGAACTTTGCAGGCATGATCAACGCTTTCAAGTTCGGCGCCCCGCCGCACGGCGGTTCGGCGCCGGGCGTCGACCGCATCGTGATGCTGCTCGCCGACGAGCCGAACATCCGCGAAGTGATCGTCTTCCCGATGACGCAGAAGGCCGAGGATCTGATGATGGGCGCCCCCGCGCCGGTCAGCGAAAAGCAGCTCAAGGAACTGCATATCCGCTTGGTGGATGGTCCGAAGAACTGATCCTTGGATAACGGCCGGTCTCGCTTTTCTCATCATCCCGGCGCAGGCCGGGATCTCGCCGCTGCGGCGGAACGAGATGGCGAGATCCCGGCCCGCGCCGGGATGACAATCTGAATGGAGCAGCCACGCGAGCACCGGCAGGCGACGCCGGAAGGCGAAATCTGCTGGTTCGAATGGGGTCGGCGGGGCGAGGGCCCTTCGTTCCTCCTGCTCCACGCAACGGGCTTTCACGCGCGGCTATGGGATCAGGTGATCGCCGCGCTTCCCGATAGCACACATGTTATCGCCCCCGATCACCGCGGCCATGGGCGCAGCTTCAAGCCCGCCTCGCTGTCCGACTGGGCGGCGACATCGGACGCGTTGCTGCCACTGGTCGATCGCTTCGCCGGTACGCCGCTCGTCGGCTGCGGGCACAGCATGGGCAGCTATGTGCTGAGCCGCCTCGCGGCAGAGCGCCCCGACGCGTTCCGGCACATCTTCCTGATCGACCCGGTGATCATGGATCCGGTCTTCTACGCGCACGCCGCGGGCGAGCCGGTCCCCGACCCGTCCGAACACCCCGTCGCCCGTCGCCGCAACCGCTGGGACGGCTGGGAGGCGATGCTCGCAAGCTTTGCAGAGCGGCCGCCCTATGCCTACTGGCAGCCTGAAGTCCTCGCCGACTATTGCCGATACGGCCTGCTCCCCGCCGCCGACGGAGAGGGATGGGAGCTCGCCTGCCCGCCGCGGCTCGAAGCATCGGTCTACCTCGGCGCCGCGCACACCGATCCCTATGCCTGGCTCGGCCGCATCGCCGCGCCGTCGACCGTCATCCGCGCGAAAAGCGGCGAGCGCGCGAACAATCTCGATTTCTCGGTGAGCCCGTCGTGGCCGGGGCTCGGTGCGCAGCTGGGTTCGGTGCGTGACGAGCAATGGGCTGAGCTCAGCCATTTCATCCCGATGGAAGCGCCGCGGCGGATCGCAGACCTGATTGCAACCGCGCTTTGACAGTCCCGCGGGGCTGCGATAGCCCACGCCGGGGTCGAACATCGGGGGGTGATTCATGCTGCGTGCGTTGTTGGCTGCGACTGCCCTGTCTCTCGCGATCCCGGCGGCCGCCGAGACGCTGCCTATCGCTGGCAGCGACCCTGCGACGGCAAATGTCAACGACCTGCTCCGCGTCGCCGTCGAACGCTTCGAGGGCGCGGACGGCGCAGCGGTTGCGCAGCATCTGGAAGCCGCGCTCGGCGAGGCCCGCTTCGACGGCCGCTCCTATTACCGCATCGTCGCACCGGAATCGGGGGCGCCGATCGACGGCCTCGTCACCGGCACGACGCGCGCCAGCGTCGACGAGGTGCCCGTGACCGAGAAGCGCAAGAAATGCACCGAATATGATCCGGCCGACAAGAAGAAGTGCGTGACGGAGGTCGAGGTCGATATCCGGTGCCGCCGCCGCACGATCACCGTCGCGACGACCGCGCGGCTGGTCGCGATCAAGGATGGCTCGATCCGCTATACGCGCCCGTTCAGCGCGCGCGACCAGCAGACCTGGTGCCCCGACCGTGCCGCGTCGCGTACCGCCGACGATTATATCGAATGGGCCGAGCGCGACCAGGTGCAGGCGATCCGCCGCGATCTGGCGCCGACGGGCTATGCGATCGACGTCCGCGTCGACGAGAATCGCAAGGGGCTCGGCAAGCCCGCGGCCGATGCCTTCAAGGAGGCGATCCGCCTGACCAAGAGCGACCCCGCCGCGGCCTGCGAAACATGGGCCCGCCTGACGCGCGACGCCGAGCCGACCGCCGCGCTCGCCTTCAACCTCGGCCTCTGCACCGAGATGGGCGGCGATTTCGCCGCCGCGATGGACTGGTACGGCCAGGCGCAGCGGCTGGGGTCGAAGAACCGCGATATCGGCGAAGGCATCGCGCGGATCGACCGGCACCGCCGCGCGCTCGCCGACTGGGACGCGCGCAAGCGGCTGATGGGCGTCGACTGAGCGGGTTTGTACCGGAAACGGACACATCGCGCGCTTGGTCGATCGCCGCCGCTTGGCTAGGATAAGGCCATGACCATCCAGCTCTCCGACTATGAAACCGGCGCCAAATATGCGGGCGATTATGCCAAGGACGTCGCGCTGCTCGAGGCGCGGCTCGAACGGGTGCAGGCGGCGCACATCACGCACCGCCAGCGCAGCGTCATCATGTTCGAGGGCTGGGATGCGGCGGGGAAGGGCGGGATCATCCAGCGCCTGACCGCGTCGCTCGACCCGCGCTATTTCGAGGTATGGCCGATTGCGGCGCCGAACGAAGAGGAAAAGGCGCGCCATTTTCTGTGGCGTTTCTGGAAGCGCCTGCCGGGCAACCGCGAAATATCGATCTTCGACCGCAGTTGGTACGGCCGCGTCCTTGTCGAGCGCGTCGAGGGCTATGCGAGCGAGGCCGAGTGGCGCAAGGGTTATGACGAGATCAACGAGTTCGAGGCGCAACTGACCGGCAGCCATACCAATCTGGTCAAGCTGTTCGTCCACGTCACGCAGGAGGAACAGGACAAACGCTTCGCCGACCGGCTCAACGATCCGTGGAAGCGGTGGAAGACCGGCGCCGACGACTATCGCAACCGCTCGAAACGCAAGCAATATCTGGCGGCGATGGAGGATATGTTCCAGCAGACCGACACGCGCTGGGCGCCGTGGACGGTCATCGACGGGAACAACAAGAAGGCGGCGCGCATCGCAGCGATGAGGCATGTCATCGAGACGCTGGAGGCGGCGGTGCCGATGACCCCGCCCGATCTCGACCCCGCGGTGGTCAAGCTCGCGCACAAGGCGTTCGGCTATTCGCCGAAAAACTAGGTTTACCGGCCGCCGCGCCTAGCCAATCGGCGCCCCCGTTGCTACATGGGGTGGAATGAGCCGCGCCAAGAGATCCGACGACTGGGGTTTTCCCCGCTGGCGCCCCTATGGCTCGTCGCGCGAGACGCAGAAGGTCCGCCTGTGCGACCGTCACGGTTGCACCAATCCCGGCAACTGCCCCGCGCCCAAGTCGCCGAACAGCCCCGAACGCTGGTATTTCTGCGAGGCGCACGCCGCCGAATATAATCGCGGCTGGGACTATTTCGCCGGCCTTTCCGCCGAAGACGCCGCGGCGCGCGCCGCCGAAGAGGCGCAGGGCGCCCGCAGCTACGCCCGCGCACAGCATTATGCCTGGGGCGGATCGGGCGACGGTAGCCGCAGCGCCGACGAGATGCGCGCGCTCGAACTCCTCGGCCTCGACCCCGACGCCGATTTCGACGCGACGAAGAAGGCGTGGCGCGCCTATGCCAAGGAATGCCATCCTGACGTGAACCCGGGCGATGCCGAAGCCGCGAAGCGCTTCGCGGCAGGTCAGGCGGCATTCGAGGTGCTCAAGCAGGCCGAAGAGCGGAAGAGCTGGAAGCCGGCTTAGGTTTTCCAACGGCAGCTAGCGACCGGAAGGCGACATTTCCAGCATCGTCATCCTGAACTTGTTTCAGGATCCATGGTCGGTCGCCTCCTTCACCGCAGCGGCCGATGAAAGGTCAGCCCATGGATGCTGAAACAAGTTCAGCATGACGAGAATTGAAAGGCTGGAAACCACCCCAGAGTCGCCCTTCATCGCCAATCTGGACGGAATGGCAGGAAACGACCGAAGCAGGACATTCGTTCCTCCCTGTGGCGCAGCCATGGGGAGGTGGCAGCGCGAAGCGCTGACGGAGGGGCGATGGCGCAACGTTGCTGCCCCTCCACCACCGCCTACGGCGACGGTCCCC